>R15__coassemble_480_pt1 | contig 35573 bp, 21 predicted proteins | sample R15__metabat2_low_PE_055 | metagenome-assembled genome bin R15
TTTTTATTTTTTTTATTTTTCTATTTACTATTTTTTTTATTTTGCTATTTAATATTTTTTTTATTTTTCTATTTACTATTTTATTTATTTTGCTATTTACTATTTGATTTATTTGGCTATTTACTATTTAATTTATTTGGCTATTTCCGATTTAACTATTAGTGAACTTCTTAAACTTCTTTCAACTCATAAACCTTTCCTCTTACCCACTGGGCCCATTCTGAGGCAGAGCGAGAAGAGTCAAAAGTCTGCCAAGGAATAGGTTTGCCGAATTTCACGTCGACCGACATACCCACGTTCTTATACATCTCATCTACGAGAAACATCATTGCCAGATTTACCTTTAGTCCAAGGCGTTTGCACCAATGGGCGATGTTGTAGAATTTGTCGGAATTGTGCCCCGAGAAGTAGATAGGTATTATGTCGCGCTGGTGCTGAACACTCTTGGTGATGAAAGCCTTCTGCCATGCGAGGTCCTGGATAGAACCATCGGGTTGGCGACGTGAACAGAGTCCTGCAGGAAACATCAGCACGTTGTTGTCGGAACTGAAAGCCCCCTCGACCATGCGGGGAAAATCGCGGTTCTGGCTCCCTGTTTTGTTGATAGGCACACACAGCGGAGCAAGACCCTTGAGATTCATAAGCAAGTCGTTGACCAGGTATTTCACGCGGCTGTCATACTGATGACACAGAATGCTGCCGAGCACCACACCATCTACTCCACCAAGAGGATGATTGCTTACGAAAGTGTAGTAACGCCCATCCGAATTGTCCGGAAGCTGTTCCAGACCATATACGTGCAAGTCTATTTCCAGGTAGTCAACGCATTCGTCAAGCCACTCCATTCCCTCTTTGCCACGAGCACGCCCAAGGAGAAACTTGTTTACCTCATCTTGATGAAAGATACGCTTGAGCCACGAAATGAGGGGTCGCGGAATGAATTTATAGTGCCGTCCCGCTTTTTCACGCAGTATGGCATCGAAATCAATAGGCTTTTGAGTTTGTACGTCGTTCATGCAGCTGTGGGAGTTATATTATAGGGATACGTTCACCGTTTATTTTCTGATAGAGTTCCAGGGCATAGATGTCGGTCATACCCGATACGAAGTCCAGGACATTCATTATGCGCTCATATACCGAACCATTCACCACATCATACTGCGACGACACACGTCGCAAGAGCAGTTTGGAGTAAGTATCTTCGGGATTCATGGCAGCATGGATAAAGAGATCCACCAAGGTGCTGATGATTTTGTAACCAGCCAGTTCTATGTCGATGGCATCTTTGCTGCAGTAGATCCTGCTATACGAAATTTCTTCACACTTCTTATATGCTGTGCGCAAACGAGGTTCTATATTTTGTATCAGGCTGCCTTGGTAATCACCGCGCAGAATGCTCTCTTCGTTTTTCACGAAAGTATCCACACAAGCCCTTTCGAGAGTGTTTATCACTATTGAGCGCAGATAAACCACCTGTTCATTGTCGTCATTTATGCCAGCCTCTGATATGTTTTTTCGTATCAGCGCCTGTTTTTCAGGTTCGAAGAAGCCCAGCAACAAATCCTGCGTCTCGGCTAAAGAGAGAATTTTCAGTTTGTGAGCATCCTCAATGTCCATCACCTCGTAGCAGATATCGTCGGCAGCCTCCACAAGATACACCAGCGGATGTCGTGCAAACTTCAGTGGGGAAGCTGAGAGCATAGGAATGCCAAGTTCAGAAGCAATATGAGTATAGTCATCAGCCTCGCTCTCGAAAAAGCCAAATTTAGCCTTATCACCTGCAGCTTTTGAAGCAAAAGGATATTTCACTATCGAAGCCAGGGTGGCATAAGTCATTACATATCCACCATGGCGGCGACCCTTGAACTGATGGGTAAGCAAGCGAAACGCATTTGCATTGCCCTCATAGTGAATCAGGTCGTTCCACTGGGCAGGCGACATCTGGCTTTTGTATTGCCTGCCGTCACGTTCAGAGAAGAATGTAGCGATAGCCTTCTCGCCAGAGTGACCAAAAGGAGGGTTCCCCATGTCGTGAGCCAGACAAGCCGCAGAGACGATGGATCCAGCTTCAGAGAGATGTGTATCAGAAAGTTCCGGATGTCGGTCGATCAAACGCCGAGCCACGTCATTGCCAAGAGAGCGTCCCACGCTTGAGACCTCAAGACTATGAGTCAGTCGGTTGTGTACAAAGATGCTGCCAGGTAGCGGAAACACCTGAGTTTTATTCTGCAGTCGTCGAAACGGAGCCGAGAAAATCAGTCGGTCGAAATCCCTATAGAATTCCGTCCGATCATCTTTGCGAGAAGATTCGTTTCCCACCTGTCCAAACCTATGGTTTGATAAAAGATGTTTCCATTCCATGTCCGAAGAATAAAAATTTTATGCAAATATACGAATAAATTTTGTTTTTTACAAAAATAATTCGTGCCTTTGTAAATAAAAATTTTTTAAACGAGAAGAAATCGGTATTTTCAATTGGCTTTTTTGGTACAAGGTACGACACATAACAAGACTGCTTCGGAAAAAAACGGGGGGGGCGGTGCAAAACAGCCTGCAAAAAGGGGAATCTATATCACTCGCAGCAGGAAGATGCTACAATAGACTGCAACACCTGGAGGGCCTTGTGAACACTGGTGACCTGAGATAAGATGGTGAGACTGCGGCGCTGGCTTTCGTCACGTAGTTTGGTGTCGCGTGGATGCTGGGTGGCGTAGCCAATGAGGGCAAAAAACTCAGGACTGTCGTAGTAACGGCTCTGGAAATCGCTGAGCATATACATAATCATCTTCCCCGACTTCAGGGTGATGCGCTCGATGCCAAGCCGGCGTGCTGCCCACTTGAGTGGGATGACATCGATGAGTTCAAGTCCAGATGGCGGCACAGGACCAAAACGGTCCTTGAGCCTGTCGATAAAAGCACTGAGGGCTCCCGGGTCTTCGTCCTGAAGGCCATCGAGTTCACGATAGAGGCTTATTCGTTCGCCACTGCTTGGCACATACTCTTCAGGGAAATACACCGCAAGGTCGCTCTCAATTGTTACCTCATCGACCCAAGTCCCTGCTACCTGCTCCCTGCTCCATGCTCCCTGCGAGCAAAGCTCGCCCTGCTCTACATTTTGGCCGTCGCCCTGCTCCCTGCGCAGCTCGCTCATGGCTTCTTTGAGTACTTTCTGGTAGGTTTCGTAGCCAAGGTCGGCGATGAAACCACTCTGTTCCGAACCCAGCAAGTTGCCGGCTCCACGAATATCGAGATCCTGCATGGCTATCTGTACACCCATGCCAAGGTCGGAGAAAGTCTCGAGAGCACGAAGACGACGTCGGGCATCGTCGCTCAATGCTGTCATAGGAGGAGCCAGCAGATAGCAGAATGCCTTACGATTGCTGCGACCCACACGGCCACGCATCTGATGGAGGTCGGAAAGACCATAGTTTTGGGCAGCATTGATGATGATGGTGTTGGCATTAGGGATGTCGATGCCGTTTTCGATGATGGTGGTGGAGAGCATCACGTCGTAGTCGTAGTTCATAAAGTCGAAAACCACCTTTTCGAGTTCGGATGGAGTCATTCGGCCATGACCCACACACACACGTGCATCCGGGACATAACGATGGATGAGGTCCTCGAGTTGGCCGAGGTCGCTGATGCGGTTGTTGATGAAGAACACTTGACCACCGCGGTTCATTTCGAAGTTTATGGCCTCGGCTATGATTTCGGGAGAGAAGGTCTGGATCTCGGTCTGGATGGGATAGCGGTTGGATGGCGGGGTCTGTATGATGCTCAGGTCGCGAGCCCCCATGAGTGAGAACTGAAGGGTTCGCGGTATAGGCGTGGCAGTCATGGTGAGGGTGTCGACATTGACCTTCATCTGGCGGAGTTTTTCTTTGACAGAGACACCAAATTTTTGTTCCTCGTCGATGATGAGCAGTCCCAAATCCTTGAAACGGACGTCCTTGCCAATGAGCTTGTGGGTGCCGATGACGATGTCGATCTTGCCCTCGGAGAGTCGTGAGAGAATGGTTTTCACGTCTTTGGCCGTTCGTGCCCGAGAGAGATAGTCGATGGTTACGGGAAAGTCCTTGAGGCGATCGGAGAAGGTCTGGAAATGCTGGTAGGCAAGCACCGTCGTGGGTACAAGCACAGCCACCTGTTTGCCATCGACAGCAGCCTTGAAGGCAGCACGTACAGCCACCTCGGTCTTGCCGAATCCCACATCGCCGCAGATGAGCCGGTCCATAGGAACGGGTTTCTCCATATCGGCCTTCACCTCCTGTGTGGCCTTGAACTGGTCGGGCGTATCTTCGTACATGAACGATCCCTCGAGTTCGTGTTGCATATATCCATCCATGGAGAAGGCAAACCCCTTTGCGCCATGGCGTTTGGCATAGAGACGAATGAGATCGCGGGCTATGTCCTTCACCTTGGCCTTCACACGCTCCTTCATGCGAGCCCATGCCCCAGTGCCAAGTCGGGAGAGTGCAGGTGCTTCGCCTTCCTTGCCCTTGTATTTGGCAATTTTGTGGAGTGCATGGATAGACACATAGACAGTGCCCCCATCCTTGTAGGAGATCATGATTTTCTCCTCCATGGTGCCAGCGTTAGGGATGCGAACCAGTCCACCGAAACGACCGATGCCATGGTCGATGTGAACCACGTAGTCGCCTATCTCAAACTGTTGCAGTTCTTTCAGCGTGAGCACCATCTTTCCGTGGCGTGCTTTGTCGCTCTTGAGTGAGTAGCGATGGAAGCGGTCGAAAATCTGATGGTCGGTGAAGAAACAGATTTTCAGGTCGTGGTCGGTGAATCCTGAGTGGATGGCGTGGTGAACAGGTATGAGGCGGAACTCAGGAAATATCTCCTTAAGGCGTTTGTGCTGCTTTTCGTCGGAAGCACAGATGTTGATTTTGTAGCCCTGGGAAGTGAACTTCTGGAATTCCTCGCGGATGAGGTCGAAATTTTTGTGAAAAAGACTTTGGCGAGTGGTGTGGAAGGGGTTCAAGGGGTTCAATGGGTTCAAGTGGTTCAAGGAGGTCAAGGAGCTGCGGGAGAGGAGGAGTTTGCGGTATGGGGTGAATGAGAGTTCGGTTTTGTCCTCCACGAATTTCAGGTCCTTGCATACGAGAAGTGTGTCGGCAGGGAGGAATTCGAGTATGGTAGAAGTGTCGCCTTCGTCGTCGTGGGTCTGGACTTTGACATTGGCGACTATGGTGACGGAGTCGAATCGCTCTTTTGAGAGTTGGCTTTGTACGTCGAACGAACGAATACTGTCGATATCGTCGCCGAAGAAGTCTATTCGGTAGGGTTCTTCGCTCGAGAAAGAGAATATGTCCACTATGCTGCCACGAACGGCAAACTGTCCCGGTTCGTAAACATAGTCGGTTCGTGAAAATCCTATCTGAACGAGAAATGCCGCAAGGTCCTTGAGGTCGTAGGTTTCTCCCTTCTTGAGCAAGAGGGTGTTTGCGGTGAGGTTTTGACGCGAAACCACTTGTTCCTTCACTGCTTCGGGATAAGTGATGATTATTAGGTTAGAGGTTAGAGTGGAGAGGTTAGAGGTTGGGGTGGAGAGGCGTGAGAGAATGTCGGTGCGGAGTATTTCGTTGGCTGGGTCGTGGCGGTTGGATTTCAGCGTGGTTTTGTAGGCCGAAGGGAAGAAGAGCACATCAGAGTCGCCCAGCATCTGGGTCATATCGTGGTAGAAATAGCCAGCCTCTTCTTCGTCGTCGAGGATGATGAAGGTGAGTGGGTGGTCAAAAGTGCTGCAGAGCGCCGACAGATAGAGTGCAGCCGATGAACCTACGAGTCCATCGGCACAGACGACAGAATTCCTGGAATCGCTCAGTGCTTCGGCAAGATTTCTGACACCAGGATGCGCTGCCAGAAGTTTGAGTAATTGGTCGTTACTCATCAGACTGCCCTTGCAAACATTCGTAAGAAGAAAAGTGTGTCGTCGCTTGGGGTTAGATCTTCAGGGAAGTCAATGCTCTGAGGTTCGGAGTTGACGAACTGGCGTAGTTGTGAAGTTTCAAGTTCTGATTCGACGAGAGTAAAATCTATCATAGGCACCATGTTAAGTTCTTTTACCTTATTAACGAAAAAAGTTTTGCTTTATTGTGCCAAGTATGAAAAAAAGGTGCAGATTTTTATCCGCACCTTATTTTATATATTTCCAAGCATTGTGTCAGAGCTGTGGACCTGCAGCAACGAGGGCCTTGCCAGCTTCGTTGGTTGTGTACTTGCCGAAGTTCTTGATGAAGCGGCCCGCGAGGTCCTTTGCCTTCTCTTCCCAAACCTGTGGATCTGCGTATGTGTCACGAGGATCGAGGATTGCAGGATTAACCTTTGGAAGTGAAGTAGGTACCTCGAAGTCGAACATAGGAATCTTCTTTGTCTCAGCCTCGAGGATGCTGCCGTCGAGGATGGCATCGATGATGCCGCGAGTATCAGGAATAGAGATACGCTTGCCTGTTCCGTTCCAACCAGTGTTTACGAGATAAGCCTTTGCACCGCTCTTTTCCATTTTCTTTACGAGTTCTTCAGCATACTTTGTAGGGTGAAGCTCGAGGAATGCCTGTCCGAAGCATGCAGAGAAGGTAGGAGTTGGCTCTGTGATACCACGTTCTGTACCTGCAAGCTTTGCTGTGAAACCAGAGAGGAAGTAGTACTTTGTCTGCTCTGGAGTCAGGATAGATACTGGAGGCAGAACTCCGAATGCATCTGCAGAAAGGAAGATAACGTTCTTTGCAGCAGGAGCACTCGAACCTGGCTGAATGTTCTTGATATGGTTGATTGGGTAACTTACGCGGGTGTTTTCAGTGACACTCTTGTCAGCGAAGTCAATCTTACCGTTTTCATCAACTGTAACGTTCTCGAGCAGTGCATCGCGCTTGATGGCGTTGTAGATATCAGGTTCTGATTCCTTGTCGAGGTTGATGACCTTGGCGTAGCAACCACCTTCGAAGTTGAACACACCATTGTCGTCCCATCCGTGTTCGTCGTCACCTATGAGCTTGCGCTTAGGGTCGGTTGAGAGAGTGGTCTTACCTGTGCCTGAAAGTCCGAAGAAGATGGCAGTGTTTTCGCCGTTCATGTCGCAGTTTGCAGAGCAGTGCATAGAAGCTATGCCCTGGAGAGGGAGGTAGTAGTTCATCATTGAGAACATACCCTTCTTCATCTCACCGCCGTACCATGTGTTGATGATGACCTGCTCGCGGCTTGTGGTGTTGAATGCAACACATGTGTCGCTGCGGAGACCCAGTTCCTTATAGTTCTCTACCTTTGCAAGAGATGCATTGTAGATAACGAAGTTTGGCTCGAAGTTAGCAAGTTCTTCTTCTGTAGGACGGATGAACATGTTCTTCACGAAGTGAGCCTGCCATGCAACCTCCATGATGAAACGAACAGCCATGCGAGTGTCCTTGTTTGCACCGCAGAAAGCATCTACTACGTAGAGTTCCTTGCCAGAGAGTTCGTCCTGAGCAATCTTCTTTACCTTTTCCCAAACCTCCTCAGTCATAGGGTGGTTGTCGTTTGGATAGCCTTCAGTGGTCCACCATACCTTGTCGTGAGAGTTTGCCTCGTCAACGATGTACTTGTCCTTAGGAGAACGGCCGGTGAAGATACCAGTCATAACGTTTACAGCACCGAGTTCTGTAAGCTGACCTTTTTCATAACCAGTGAGAGCAGGATTCATTTCTGCCTCGAACAACTCCTCGTAGGAAGGGTTGTGAGCAATCACTGTTGCGCCAGTGATGCCATACTTATTAAGATCTACCATATGTTTTTATAAAAATTGATAATTGCTGGTCAATAATTGATTGTTTTTGCAAATTGCCCATATTTCGCAATACAAAGATAATAATTATTTTTTGCAATACCAAATTTTTTTATAAAAATTTTTTAATACATACCCGGAGCACCGCCGCCCATTGGCATTTCCGGTTTTTCCTCCTTCCTGTCGCATACTACACACTCGGTTGTGAGCAGCATTCCGGCGATGGAAGCAGCATTTTCAAGAGCCACGCGAGTCACCTTTGTAGGGTCGATGATACCACTCTTGCGGAGGTTTTCGTAAGTGTCCTTACGCGCGTTGTAACCGAAGTCCCCCTCACCGTTGCGAACCTTCTCAACCACCACGCTGCCTTCCAGTCCGGCATTCTCAACTATCTGGCGCAGAGGAGCTTCGATGGCCTTGCGAATGATGTTGATACCAGTGGTTTCGTCGGCGTTTTCGCCTTCCACACCTTCGAGGGCAGAAAGAGCACGAATCAGTGCCACACCACCTCCAGGGATGGTTCCTTCCTCGATGGCAGCACGTGTGGCACACAGTGCATCGTCAACGCGGTCCTTCTTTTCCTTCATCTCCACCTCGCTTGCAGCACCCACGTAGAGCACAGCCACACCGCCTGAAAGCTTTGCCAGACGCTCCTGCAGTTTTTCCTTGTCGTAGTCGCTGGTGGTGTTCTTTATCTCGCTCTTAATCTGGTTTACGCGGTCCTGGATATTTTCCTTTGCACCCTTGCCTCCAACGATTGTGGTGTTGTCCTTGGTGATGGTGACCTTTTCTGCGCTACCCAGCATTTCCAGGGTAGCCTGTTCGAGTTTAAGGCCAGTTTCTTCGCTGATAACCACACCTCCTGTGAGAATTGCGATATCCTGGAGCATAGCTTTACGTCTGTCACCGAACCCCGGAGCCTTAACTGCACAAATCTTAAGCTGACTGCGCAAGCGGTTTACGACAAGAGTGGTAAGAGCCTCGCTCTCCACATCTTCTGCAATCACGAGCAGAGGACGGCCAGTCTGAACTGCAGGTTCAAGAATAGGGAGGAACTCCTTGATGTTGCTGATTTTCTTGTCGTAGATGAGGATGAGAGGATTCTCCATTTCGCATTCCATCTTCTCGGTGTTGGTTACGAAGTAAGGAGACAGATATCCACGGTCGAACTGCATACCCTCGACAACTCCGATGGTTGTTTCACGACCCTTAGCCTCTTCGATGGTGATCACTCCATCCTTGCTTACTTTCTTCATTGCATCGGCAATGAGTTTACCGATTTCCTGGTCGTTGTTTGCACTAACGGTGGCAACCTGTTCAATCTTGTCGTAGTCGTCACCAATTTGCTCACTTTGACCCTTAATGTGCTCCACAACCTTTGCAACAGCCTTGTCGATACCGCGCTTCAGGTCCATTGGGTTTGCACCTGCTGCAACGTTCTTCAGACCTGTGGTGCAGATGCTCTGTGCCAGAACGGTAGCAGTGGTTGTACCGTCACCTGCATCGTCGCCGGTCTTGCTGGCAACGCTCTTCACGAGTTGAGCACCGGTGTTCTGGAAACTGTCCTCCAGTTCTATTTCCTTGGCTACTGTAACACCATCTTTAGTAATAAGAGGTGCACCGAATTTCTTTTCAAGAATCACATTGCGGCCTTTAGGACCGAGGGTTACTTTCACTGCATTTGCCAATGCGTCAACGCCTTCCTTAAGTTGTTCACGGGCGTCGATATTGAATTTAAGTTCTTTAGACATAGCTTTTTGTTTTTTAATTAATTAAAAAAAGTTTATAGGTTTATGGGTTTATAGGTTTATTAGTTTTGCTGTGCAAAAGGTTTATAAGTTGATAGGTTTATAGGTTTATAGGTTGCTATCCGGATGGTTTAACTCATCAACCTATCAACTTATCAACTTCGCCGCAGGCGACTTATTCAACCTATCAACCTCGGCTTAGCCGACTACTGCCAGCACATCGCTTTGGCGCATGATGAGGTATTTCTCACCTTCGTATTCCAATTCAGTGCCGGAGTATTTTCCATAGAGTACCTGATCCCCAATCTTGAGAATCATTTCTTCGTCCTTTGTGCCGTTTCCGGTAGCCACAACTTCGCCCTTCAGGGGTTTTTCCTTTGCGGTATCAGGAATGATGATACCACTGGCAGTCTGAGTTTCAGCCTGAGCAGGTCTGATTAAGACTCTGTCTGATAATGGTTTAATGTTCATAATGTTTTTGTTTTTAATTGTTTATAATGACTGTTTTTATTCCGTTGTTTGTCCCAAAATTTGGGACCTCTACAAAAGTCACTACAAAATAGATGCCAAATTGGTGGAAAGGGGGGATCACCTGTAAAACCCTGTGTTTGGAAAAAAGAAAAGAAAAATAAAATAAATCTGTTTATATAATGCTGCGCATTTTGGTGCTGTGACTCTGGCTTGTCTGCCTGTAAGCGAGCTTCCAGTCATCTAATCCAGATTCCCATCACCACCTCTGAGAGGTCATATAAACAGATTTGGAAAATATCCCAATTTTTGGGATGAAAATGGAGAAAATGGCTGCGCGGTGATTATTTTTTCGCAAAGCGAATTTTATCTCAAAGGATTTGAGAATTTTCGTTTTGATGAATAAAAGTAATGCAGTGGCATTACCAGAAGCAGGCAATCAGAATGGGAATGAGGATATGCGGTTAGATGAAAAAAATTTGGTAATGTGGAAATAATTTCGTAAATTTGCATTTTGGAATTGACATTGGGAGGAGTGTGGACAAACGAGAATAGACAAATATAAACTCATAACAAACGTAATGGAACCTTTAGAAATCAAAGAAGTGGAAGACATCGTCGTGAGATTTTCCGGCGATTCCGGTGATGGTATGCAACTGGCCGGAAATATCTTCTCGACCGTATCGGCTACGGTGGGAAACAGTATCAGTACTTTTCCTGACTACCCAGCAGATATCCGTGCCCCACAGGGTTCGCTGACTGGTGTGTCGGGATTTCAGGTGCACATAGGTGCAGGAGAGGTATATACCCCTGGCGACAAGTGTGATGTGTTGGTGGCAATGAATGCTGCTGCGCTCAAGACCCAGTATCGTTATGCCAAGAAGGGTGCTGCGATAATTATTGATACCGATTCGTTTGGACCAAACGACCTGAAAAAGGCTGAATTTCAGACCGCTGACTATCTGGGCGAGATGGGTATAGACCCCGATCAGGTGATTCAGTGTCCTCTGACCCAGATGGTTAAGGATTGCTTGGCTGACAGCGGAATGGACCAGAAGGCTATGATGAAATGCAGGAATATGTTTGCACTGGGACTGGTGTGCTGGCTTTTCGACCGCGACCTGGATGTGGCATTCAACTTCCTGAGAGACAAGTTTGCCAAGAAGCCAGCTGTGGCTGAAGCAAATATAAAGGTGATACAGGCTGGATATGACTATGGTCACAACACCCACAGCAGTGTGACCGGAGTACGCAGGATAGAGACCAAGCACAAGGTTCCGGGACGCTACATGGACATCACAGGCAACAAAGCCACGGCATATGGACTCATAGCCGCTGCAGAAAAGGCAGGGCTTCAGCTGTATCTCGGCAGTTATCCTATCACTCCTGCAACAGATATCCTGCACGAACTTTCGAAGCATAAGAGTCTGGGAGTGAAGACAGTGCAGTGCGAAGACGAGATATCGGGCTGTGCAAGTGCCGTAGGAGCAAGTTTTGCAGGAGCAATGGCCGTTACGAGTACTTCAGGTCCTGGCATATGCCTCAAGAGCGAGGCCATGAACCTGGCCGTGATTATGGAGTTGCCACTCGTGGTGGTGGATGTACAGCGCGGAGGTCCGGCAACCGGACTCCCAACGAAGAGTGAACAAACAGACCTCTTGCAAGTGTTGTTTGGCAGGAACGGAGAAAGTCCGATGCCAGTGGTTGCAGCGACAAGTCCTACGGATTGTTTTGACGCAGCATACAACGCATGTAAGATTGCCCTGGAGCATATGACCCCGGTGGTGTTGCTCACCGATGGTTACGTGGCCAATGGCAGCGGGGCACTACGGCTCCCAGAGCTCGACAAGATGGCAGCGATAAATCCTCCATATGTGCCGGAAGAACTCAAGGGAAGCTGGACCCCATATATGCGAGCAGAAAACGGAACCAGATATTGGGCTGTGCCAGGAAGAGAAGGGTTTACGCACATACTTGGTGGACTCGAGAAAGACGACAAGACAGGTGCCATATCCACCAATCCGGAGAACCACGACCTGATGACACGCCGTCGTCAGCAGAAGATAGAGAACATAGAAGTTCCTGACCTGGAAATACTTGGCGACAGGGACGATGCCGAATTGCTTATCGTAGGTTTCGGAGGTACATTTGGTCATCTTCACGCCGCAATGGATGAACTCCGCAAAGAAGGCAGGAAAGTGGCATTGGCACACTTCAAGTATATCAACCCACTGCCAAAGAACACGGCAGAAGTGATGAAGAAATATCCGAAAGTGGTTGTGGCAGAACAGAATATGGGTCAGTTGGCCGCTTATCTCAGGATGAAGGTAGATGGATTTGTGCCTTACCAGTACAACGAAGTGAAAGGTCAGCCATTTGCAGTGAATGAGTTGGTGGAAAACTTTAAAAAACTTAACTAGAGAGTTCTAGAATTCTAGAAAATTCTAGAGAGTTCTAGAAAAAAACAGAAAAAAACTATGGAAGCAAAAGATTATAAAAAAGGACAGCCACGGTGGTGTCCTGGGTGTGGAGACCATTTCTTCTTAGCGAGCCTTCACAAGGCAATGGCCGAGATAGGTGTAGCCCCACAGAATATAGCTGTTATCTCGGGAATAGGTTGTTCGAGCCGACTTCCCCACTACATGGCAACCTACGGCATGAACACCATTCACGGCCGTGCAGCAGCCATTGCAACGGGATGTAAGGTAGCCAATCCAGATCTCTCGGTGTGGCAGGTGAGCGGCGATGGTGACGGACTGGCCATCGGAGGAAACCATTTCATCCACGCAAACCGTCGTAACATCAACCTCAACATGATATTGCTCAACAACCGCATTTATGGACTGACAAAAGGACAATACAGTCCTACCAGCCCACGAGGATTTGTGAGCAAGTCAAGTCCTTATGGCACGGTGGAAGATCCGTTCCGCCCGGCAGAACTCTGTTTCGGAGCAAGAGGACATTTCTTTGCCAGGGCCGTAGCCACAGATGCAGCGGGAACAGTAGAGGTGTTGAAAGCTGCTCATGCACATAAGGGTGCATCAGTGTGCGAGATTTTACAGAATTGTGTGATTTTTAATGACGGAACCCACGAATCGGTATACAGCAAGGAAGGACGGAAGAAAAATGCCATCTATCTTCGTCATGGAGAGAAGATGATATTTGGCGAGAACGACGAATTTGGTCTGGCCCAGGATGGTTTCGGCCTGAAGATTGTGAGTGCCGATGATCCGGCAGTGCTTGTTCACGATGCCCATTGCGAGGACAATACACTTCAGCTGAAACTGGCCGAGATGGAAGGCGAATTCCCTATAGCACTCGGTGTGATACGCGATGTTGAGGCGCCAACCTACGATGACAGTGTAACGGCACAGATAGAAGAAGTATCGGCTCAGAAGAAATATCACAACTTTGCGGAACTGCTTGAGACCAACGACATTTGGGAGGTTAAGTGAGGTAGCAGGTAGCAGAGGCGAGCGTTGCTCGTAGGTAGCAGGTAATATGTAGCAAAAATGCAAGGTACGGAGTTAGATAGGCTGTATATGCGGCGATGTTTGCAACTCGCGGCAAATGGGAGGTTGACCACAGCACCCAATCCTATGGTGGGAGCCGTGGTGGTGGCAGATGGCAGGATAATAGGCGAAGGATGGCATCAGCGCTATGGAGAGGCACATGCGGAGGTGAATGCCATACGTCGAGCCGAAGCGTATCTCTCAACTCACAGACTCACAGACTCACAAACTCACTGCTGGGAAGCAGCAACATTGTATGTAAACCTGGAACCATGCTGCCATTATGGCAAGACACCACCCTGTGCCGATCTTATCGTAGAGAAAGGCATAAGGAAGGTGGTTGTAGGAGCAGGAGATCCAAACAGCAAGGTGAATGGAGGAGGAATAAGGAAGTTGAGAGAAGCCGGAGTGGAAGTGGTGGTAGGAGTGTTGGAAGACGAGTGCAGGGAACTGAATAAGGTGTTCTACTGCAATCACGAAAAGCAAAGGCCATACATTACGCTCAAGTGGGCCCAGACTCGGGTTATGGATTGTGGGTCATGGGTTATGGGTTACAGAGACTCTCGTCTGATCATATCAAATGCCTATACCAACATTCTCTGTCACAAGCGAAGAGCAGAAAATGGTACAATACTTGTAGGCCGGAAAACGTGGGAGGAGGACAAACCCCAGCTCAATGTGAGATATTGGGCCGGAAGAGATCCCGAGAAGGTGGTGCTTTCTGGGGTGAGGAAGGGGAGTTCAAGGGGAGTTGAAGTGGCTCAAGGAGTTCAAGGATCTGTGCTCGTTGAAGGGGGAAGAGAGACTTTGCAGTCGTTTATAGACCAAGGATTGTGGGACGAGGCATTTGTAGAGGCGAGTTGCGCTCGCAGGGAGCAGGTAGCAGGTAGCAGGGAGCTCCTTCGACAGGCTCAGGAACCGGGAGCAGGTGATTGTGTCGTGGCACCGAAGATGGATGAGCGGTATTGGGTAGGCAGTGAAACGATGAGAGAAGGACATGTGATGATGCATTACAAGAAAAAATAGAAAGAAAGGAATATGAGTTTACAATGTGGTATAGTAGGACTGCCGAATGTGGGTAAGTCTACTTTGTTCAACTGCCTGTCGAATGCAAAGGCTCAGGCAGCGAATTTTCCGTTTTGTACGATTGAACCCAATGTGGGTATCATAACCGTGCCAGACGAGAGACTGACAAAACTGGCCGAACTGGTACATCCTGGAAGGATTGTGCCGGCCACGGTGGAGATTGTGGATATAGCAGGACTAGTGAAGGGAGCAAGCAAAGGCGAAGGACTGGGAAACAAGTTCCTGGGCAACATACGCGAGACCGATGCCATCATACACGTGCTGAGATGTTTCGACGACGACAATGTGACACATGTCGATGGAAGTGTGGATCCGGTACGCGATAAGGAAATCATCGATACCGAACTCCAGTTGAAGGACCTGGAATCGGTGGAACAGAGAATTCAGAAGGTGAAGAAGATTGCCGAAGTGGGAGGGAACCGCGAAGCAAAGATGGAATACGGTGTGCTTACAAGGTTGCAGGAGGTGCTGGCAGAAGGAAAATCGGCACGTACCGTGGAATTTGACACCAAAGACGAACAGGCATTTGCCAAGAGTCTGTTCCTGCTCACCACCAAACCTGTGCTCTATGTGTGCAATGTGGACGAGGCCAGTGCAAAGACAGGAAACGAATACTCGCGCAGGATAGAAAAGATTGCCGAGGAAGAAGGGGCAGAGGTGCTGGTCATTGCCGGAAAGACCGAGGAAGACATTGCCGAACTCGAGAGTTACGAGGACAAGATGATGTTCCTCGAAGAACTGGGACTCGAGGAGAGTGGTGTGAATCGCCTCATCAAGAAGGCTTTCCGCCTGCTCAATCTCGAAACCTTCATCACAGCCGGCGAGATGGAAGTGAAGGCATGGACCTACAGAAAGGGTTGGAAGGCCCCTCAGTGTGCCGGAGTGATACACACCGACTTCGAGAAGGGCTTTATCCGTGCCGAGGTGATAAAATACGACGACTACGTACAGTATGGCAGTGAGGCTGCCGTGAGAGAGGCAGGAAAAATGGGAGTTGAAGGCAAGGAGTATGTAGTGCAGGATGGTGATATAATGCATTTCAGGTTTAATGTTTAGCACATTGTTCATAGATTGGAGGCCAGAACTTGAAGCTTTCCATTTGGGGAGCTTTGGAGTGAGATGGTACTCGCTGATGTGGGTCATAGGCCTTATCGGGGGATATCTCATTGTGAAACGGCTGTACCGGCAGCAGGGCATTCCTCAGGAGAAGTTCGAACCACTGTTTCTGTATTGTTTTCTGGGAGTGTTGATAGGAGCCAGGCTTGGACATTGCCTTTTCTACGAACCAGAGTATTTCCTCACCAGCGGCAAGGGACTGGTGGAGATGTTTCTGCCGATAAGGTTTGCCGAGGCATCGTGGGACTGGAAATTCACTGGCTACACAGGACTTGCAAGCCATGGAGGAACGATAGGACTGTTTCTTGCGCTGCTCGTGTATGTGAAGAGGTACAAGGTAAATTTCCTCCTGTTGCTTGACGATATAGCCATTGCCACGCCGTTTGTGGCAGGATGTATAAGGATAGGCAACCTGATGAACTCCGAGATAATAGGTACACAGACCGCGATGCCTTGGGGATTCATATTCCATACTAACGATGCACTGGTAGATGGGATGTTGGTACCACGTCATCCGGCACAGCTCTACGAGGCATTGGCGTATTTCCTGATATTCGCCATCCAATGGCGAATCTATAAACGCCAAGTCACCAAATCACCAAATCACCAATTCGCCAATTCACAGCTGCGCAGCAGCACCCCTGGTTGGTTCTTTGGGTTTACGTTGGCGGCGATATTCACGTTCAGGTTCTTTGTGGAGTTCCTGAAGGTGGAACAAGTGGACTTTGAAAAAGGAATGCCGCTCGACATGGGACAGTTGCTGAGCATCCCATTCATCGCAGTGGGTCTGTATTTCCTGCTGCGCAAGCCAAAAACCGGAAACTCCGGAATCCCCGGAACTCCCGGAAAAAATAGTAAATGACCAAATAATAAAAGAATAGTAAATAGTAAATTGTCAAATAGTAAATAAGAATATGGATTATAATTTCAGAGAGATTGAAAAGAAGTGGCAAAAGAGGTGGGTGGACCAGAAGACCTATCAAGTGACAGAAGACCAGAGCAAACCTAAGTACTATGTGCTCAACATGTTCCCCTATCCTTCGGGAGCGGGACTGCATGTGGGACATCCGCTTGGGTATATTGCCAGTGACATATATGCAAGATATAAGCGCCTTAAGGGATTCAATGTGCTCAACCCTATGGGCTACGATGCCTACGGACTTCCGGCAGAACAATATGCCATCCAGACCGGCCAGCACCCAGAGATTACCACCAACCAGAACATTGCACGCTACAGGGAGCAGCTCGACAAGATAGGGTTCTCGTTTGACTGGAACAGGGAAATTCGCACCTGCGACCCAGAATACTACCACTGGACCCAGTGGGCTTTTGAGCAGATGTTCAATTCATACTATGACGAAGAACTTCAGAAAGCGCAGCCTATCAGCAGGCTGATAGAGAAGTTCAGGGGTTCAAATGGTTCGAATGGTTCAAATGGTTCAAGAGTTCAAGAGTTCAATGGAAGAAGTTGGGACGAACTCAGCGAGAAGGAGCAGAGCGATGTGCTGATGAACTACCGCATAGCCTTTCTGGGCGAAACCATGGTGAACTGGTGTCCAAAACTCGGTACGGTGCTTGCCAACGACGAGGTGGTTGACGGAGTGAGTGTGAGAGGCGGCTATCCGGTGGTGCAGCAGAAGATGAGGCAGTGGTGCCTGAGGGTGAGTGCATACGCCCAGAGACTGCTCGACGGTTTGGATACCATCGAATGGAGTGAGTCGATAAAGGAAACCCAGCGCAACTGGATAGGTCGCAGCGAAGGAGCCGAGATGCAGTTCCAGACCAAGGACGGAGTGCCGTTTACCATCTTCACCACCAGGGCCGATACCATTTTCGGTGTGACCTTCATGGTCTTGGCACCTGAAAGCGAACTGGTAGAAAAGATTACCACCCCCGAGCAGAAGGCCCAGGTAGAAGCCTACGTGGCCGAGACCCGCAAGAGGACTGAACGCGAAAGGATGATAGACAAGAGGGTGAGCGGTGTGTTTACGGGAAACTATGCCATCAATCCTTTTAATGGCAATGAGATTCCAATCTATGTGAGCGACTATGTGCTCTCAGGCTACGGTACCGGAGCCATCATGGCCGTACCAGCCCACGACAGCCGCGACTATGCCTTTGCAAAGCATTTCGGTCTGCCCATCATCCCGCTGATCGAGGGTTGTGACGTAAGCGAAGAGAGTTTCGATGCCAAGGAGGGTATTGTTTGCAACAGCGATTTCCTCAACGGACTCACCGTAAAGGAAGCCATTGCCAGGACTAAGCAGTATATCACCGAAAAGGGCATTGGCAAGGTGAAGGTGAACTTCAAACTCCGCGATGCCATCTTCTCGCGCCAGAGATACTGGGGCGAACCATTCCCAGTGTACTACAAGGACGGCATACCACAGATGATTCCAGAGGACAAACTGCCGCTGCTGCTCCCAGAAGTGGATAAGTTCCTGCCAACCGAAACCGGTGAACCGCCACTCGGAAATGCCAAGAACTGGACCTACGACGGCCACCCGATAGAACTCTACACAATGCCAGGTTTTGCAGGCAGTTCGGCCTACTACCTCAGATATATGGATCCACGCAATCACGAGGCATTGGTAAGCAAGGAAGCCGATGAGTATTGGCAGAACGTGGACCTCTATGTAGGAGGAAGTGAACACGCCACAGGCCACCTCATCTACAGCCGCTTCTGGTGCAAGTTCTTGCACGACATAGGAGTGAGCGTGAAAGACGAACCATTCCAGAAACTCGTGAACCAGGGAATGATCCAGGGTCGCAGCAACTTCGTATATCGCATCAAGGACACCAACACCTTCGTAAGTCTGGGACTCCGTAAGGACTACGACACCACTCCTATCCACGTCGATGTCAACATCGTTTCGAACGATGTGCTCGACATCCATGCCTTCAAGGCGTGGAGACCTGAATACGCCGATGCCCAGTTCATCCTCGAAGACGGCAAATACCTCTGCGGCTGGGCCATAGAGAAGATGTCGAAATCGATGTACAATGTGGTGAACCCCGATATGATTGTCGAGCGCTACGGAGCCGATACACTCAGGATGTACGAAATGTTCCTCGGTCCTGTGGAGCAGAGCAAACCATGGGACACCAACGGCATTGACGGCTGTCACCGATTCCTGAAAAAACTCTGGTTCTTTGCCGAAAAAGCAACCGATGACGGTGAACCATCCAAGGAAGAACTGAAATCGCTGCATAAGTTGATAAAGAAGGTGACAGACGACATCGAGAACTTCTCGTACAACACATCGATAGCAGCATTCATGATATGCCTCAATGAACTCTCAGCACTCAAATGCACCAGCAGGAAGGTGATGGAACAACTCGCAGTGCTCATTGCTCCGTTTGCCCCTCATATAGCAGAAGAATTCTGGGAGAACCTTGGTCATACAGAGTCGATATGTGATGCTCAGTGGCCAGAGTTTAACGAAGACTATCTGAAGGAAGACTCTGTGAAGATGATGATTAGTTTCAACGGCAAGACCCGTTTCCCGATGGAGTTTGCTGCCGATGCTTCGAAGGAAGAAATAGAAAAAATGGTTCTGGCCGAACCTCAGACTGCAAAATATCTCGATGGCAAACCAGTGACCAAGGTTATTGTGGTTCCTGGAAGAATGGTTAATATAGTGGTGAAAGGTTAGAGGTTAGAGATTAGAGATTATGAAATTTACATTAGCGGCTTTTAAGAAAGAGCTGAAAGGCGAGGGGATGAGTTACCTTGCCATTGCATTGTCAATTGCTCTTTATTCCGTGGGATTTACCCTGTTCCTGCTACCATACAAGATTACTTCAGGAGGTGTGGCAGGTATTGCGTCGCTGATATATTTTGCCACAGGGTTTAAGGTTTACTATACAAACTTCATCATCAATGCTGCGTTGCTCGTTATGGCATTGAGGATTGTGGGGTGGAGATTTTGTCTGAAAACCATTTATGGCGTATGTTGCATGACGTTCTTCCTGTGGTTGGCGCAAGTGGTGTTTCAGGATGCGGATGGTAACTTGCCACGCATAGTCGGCGATCAGGACTTTATGGCTGTGGTGCTTGGAGCCTTGCTCGAAGGTATAGCCTTGGGATTCACATTCTCAAACCATGGTAGCACGGGAGGTACGGATATAGTTGCGGCATGCATAAACAAGTATAAGGATATATCACTGGGCCATATGCTCATTGTTATGGACTGTATGGTTGTTTCGTTGGGCTATTTCATTTTCAGGGAAGACCCAGCACTTGGAAATCTGGGTGCATGGCAAAAGGTGGTGTTTGGTCTTGTGTGTCTCCTTATTTCCGGACTCACGCTCGACAGGATTATGGATTCGGTTAACCAATCGGTACAGTTCCTTATATTTTCAAGGAATTACAGCAAGATTGCATCTAAACTCAATGAAGAAGGTTTCGGTGTAACAGTGCTCGACGGTATGGGATGGTACACCAAGACCGAGAGAAAGGTGGTGGTGCTTGTTGCCCGCAAAGCACAGTCACACCGCATCTTCCGCTATATCAAGGAGATAGACCCGTATTCGTTTATTTCGATGGGAAAATGCCAAGGTGTGTATGGAGAAGGATTTGACATAATAAAGACAAAAGTGAAAACAAAACCAACACTTGTGTTTGCTACCAACAACAAACACAAACTCGCCGAAGTACGGAAAATCATAGGCGATAAGTTTGAAATCCGCAGTCTGCAGGACATCGGTTGCAACGTGAGCATACCAGAAACTGCTGAGACTTTCCATGGCAATGCCCTGCAAAAGGCTGAGTTTGTGAAGAAATACTACGGATTTGACTGTTTCGCAGATGACACAGGTTTGGAGGTAGAAGCACTTGACGGAGCTCCTGGAGTGAGGAGCGCCAGATATGCAGGAGACGAACACAATACCCCAGCCAACAGAGCCTTGCTCAAGAAGAATATGGAGGGAAAGGACAACCACAAGGCACAGTTTGTGACATCCATAGCACTGATATACAATGGTGAGACCCACTTCTTCGACGGTGTGATCAAAGGTGAAATCACTACCGAGGAACGTGGCGAGGGTGGATTTGGGTACGATTCCATGTTCATCCCTGAGGGTTATGACAAGACGTTTGCCGAGTTGGGTGAAGACATTAAGAACAGGATAAGTCACAGAGCACAGGCAGTGCAGAAACTTACGGAGTTTTTGAAATAATATGTAATATGTAAATATTCAAATATTAAGGATATTAGGCATGATTAAAAAAATAATCTTTACATTTTTACATCTTTACATCTTTACATTGCTTGCTTCCGCCCAAACCTGGAAGGTCTATCCATCTTACGATCAGCACACAAAGGCGGTGAAAGTTGGAAGCCGGATTTATTGTCTTGCAAGCGAGAGCATATTCTGTTATGACACAGAAGACGAGAGTGTTGAAAACTATGACAAGATAAATGGTCTCAGCGATTTCGGTGTTGGGGATATCGCCGGTTGCAGTGGTCTGAAAACATTGGTCATCTACTATAGTAATAGCAATATAGACTTGCTGAAAGAAGACGGAACGGCCTACAACATGCCCGAGTTGAAAGAGAAAATTCTCAGCGACAAGACCTTTAACGAACTGCGTACTTTTGGCTCCTTGGCCACGGTATGCGTGAATTCTGGACTGCTGATTCTTGACGTGAAACGTGAAGTGGTACAGAACTACTACGACATTGGTCAGAAGGTCCAGAGTTGTGTCATAAACGACGGCAACATATATCTCAAGACTGGCGGAGGATATTTCTACGGAAACAAAAACAAGAACCTGCTCGACAAGAACAACTGGATACAGCTAAGTGCAACCACAACACCAACAGAGAGTAGTGCAAAGACTCTTTTCAACGAACAATCCAAGACGGAAAAGACCTCTGTTCAGGAGAATCTGGAGTTGGTGAAGAACATAAATATCGATGGCCCGAAGCAGAATTGGTTTTACAGGATGAGATATTATGATGACAAACTTGTGGTAGCAGGAGGATGCTTCAACTATCCAGAACTGAAGAGAACCGGAACCATAATGACCCTTCAAAACGGAAAATGGGATGCATTTGACGAAGAAAGTGCAAGCCAGCGGCTCAAGAACCCTGCGCTTTATCGGAACATTACCGATGTGGTGCAGGATCCTGCCGATACGGCTCACTACTATGCCAGCGCAGCATGTGTGGGACTCTTTGAATTCAGAAATGGACACTGTGACACCTTATATACATATACCAATTCCCCGCTTACCTCAATCCTGCCAAACGATGCAAATGCAGAGTATTATGTACGTATTACGGGACTGTCGTTCGATGTAGATGAGAATCTGTGGATGCTGAATAACGAATGCGATACGATTATCAGGATTATGAAGAAGGATGGTAAGTGGATGTCGTATTATCTGGATGAGATAAATGGTTATCCAACCTTCGATCAGGTGGTATTCGATGACAATGGATGGGCGTGGATAAACAGCCGCCGTACAACAAGTGCGGGGCATCATGCGGGGGTGGTAGTGATAAATACGAATGGCACCATTGACAACAAGTCAGATGACAAGCACGTCTTTATCAGCACCTTGAAAAACGAAGACGGGAAGTCATATACCGATAAGTTTGCACAGCTCAACTGCATTGTCAAAGACCTCAACGGTTGGATGTGGATAGGCACAAACCAGGGGGTATTTTACGTAGAGGACCCAACCCGTGTGTTTGACAGCGATTTCTATTACATACAGCCACGAGTACCTCGTGATGATGGGTCAAGCTATGCTGACTATTTGCTCAATGAAGTTGCAATCAAATGTATTGCCGTGGATGGAGGCAACAGAAAATGGTTTGGAACGGAAAACAATGGAGTCTATCTTACAAACGCCGAAGGAACTGAGGTGATAGCGCATTATACAGAAGACAACAGTCCGTTGATATCCGACGAAATATACACTATTGCCATCAACGGAGAGACTGGAGAGGTAATGATAGGAACAGGTGCGGGCCTTTGTTCACTATATGGCAACGTTACAGACCCTGTGAGCGAGATGGATGAAGACAAGATCTTGGTATATCCAAATCCTGTGCGTCCTGATTATAATGGGACTATCACAATAACAGGACTCATGAGTGATACATATGTGAGCATCGTAAGTGCCAACGGCAGATTGGTCAACAAGGGAATATCAACTGGTGGATCGTATGTGTGGGACGGAAAGTTGAATAATGGCAGGAAAGTGCAATCCGGAATATACTATATTCTTGCAACAGATTCGGAAGGAAATGAGAAAGCTGCTGCAAAGTTTATGATTGTAAGGTAGTCGTAATCGAAGCAGTTAGATGAAATTAATATTGCACACATGCGTATGCGTGTGTGCTTTTGTTTGTGACATTTTGTAATTATTGGTAAGTGTTTATACTAAGAAACAGTATCTTAAATTGACAAAATGACACTTTTGTGAATAAGATTTAATTTTTTTAAATTTTTGTTTTGCGAAGTTAAAAAATTTTTCGTAAATTTGCAGAGAAGATTGTACATAGAAACAAAATCATTAATAAAAACAAAAGCGTTATGGTGAAAAAACTTTTTGCGACACTGTGCTTTGCTTTGGTGGCTGTGGCATTGAATGCCCAGACCATTACGGGTACTGTGGTCGATGATCGTGGAGACGCAGCCATAGGTGCAACTGTACAGACCAGCGACAAGAAAACTGGTACAGTGACAGACATCAATGGTCATTTCTCCATCAAGGCCAACGCCGGTCAGAACCTGGTGTTCTCATATGTGGGATATGCCTCGAAGACCGTAAAGGCAAAAAATGGTATGAAGGTACAACTCGAAGCAGCAACCCAACAAGTTGGTGAAGTGGTTGTAACTGGTATGCAGGCAATGGACAAGCGACTCTTCTCTGGAGCTGCCGTGAAATTGAATGCAGAAGATGTGAAACTCGATGGTGTTCCTGACATCAGCCGCGCCCTTGAAGGTCGTGTGGCCGGTGTTAGTGTACAGAATGTCAGTGGCACATTCGGTACTGCACCAAAAATCCGTGTGCGTGGTGCTACTTCAATCTACGGTAGCAGTAAGCCGCTGTGGGTTGTCGATGGTGTTATCATGGAAGACGTGATCGACGTAAGTGCCGACCAACTTTCTTCTGGTGATGCTGAGACACTGATTTCAAGTGCCATTGCAGGACTTAACTCAGACGATATCGAGAGTTTCGACATCCTGAAAGATGGTAGTGCAACATCAATCTATGGTGCAAGGGCCATGAGTGGTGTGATTGTCGTAACAACAAAAAAGGGTAAGCAGGGTCAGAACAGCATCAACTACACAGGTGAATACACCATGCGTCTGAAACCAAGTTACTCTCAGTTCAACATCATGAACTCTCAGGAGCAGATGAGTGTCTACAAGGAAATGTACAACGGCGGTTGGCTGCCGTTCAACAGCTTCCGCAGCTCATCGAGCGGTGTGTATGGCAAGATGTACCAGTTGATGCGTCAATACGACCCGGCAACAGGTTTCGGACTTGCCAACACAGAGCAGGCCATGAACGACTATCTGAAATCTGCTGAAATGAGAAACACAGACTGGTTTGACCAACTCTTCAGCAACTCGATTGCCATGAACCACTCAGTAAGTATGAGTACAGGTACCGATAAGGCACAGTACTACACTTCATTCTCTATCATGGACGATCCAGGATGGTCAAAGCAGAGTAAGGTTCAGCGCTATACTGCAAACATCAATGCAAACTACAACATTTCGAAGAAACTCACAGTAAACCTCATTGGTAATGCTTCTTACCGTAAGCAGCGTGCTCCTGGTACCAACTCAGGAAAGACCAATACCGTAACTGGTGAGGTGAGCCGTGACTTCGATATCAACCCTTATTCCTATGCCCTGAACACATCAAGAACACTTGATCCTAACACTTTCTATCAGCGCAGTTATGCTCCGTTCAACATCTTGTACGAACTGGACAACAACTACATGGACCTCGACGTGGCTGACATGAAGTTCCAGGGACAGATTAAGTATAAGCCAATCAGCAAGGTCGAAATCGGATTGATTGCATCCTACAAATATGCTTCTACTCTCCAGGCTCGTAAGATTACCGACCAGAGTAACTATGCTCAGGCTTTCCGTGCCATGGACGACGCCACAATGCGCGACTCCAACCCATGGCTCTATACCGACCCTGACGATGCCAACTCACTGCCTGTAAGCGTGTTGGAAGAGGGTGGTTTCTATCGTGAGACCAAGAACAAACTCAACGGCTGGAGCCTGCGTGGAACAGTGGCTTACAACGATGTGTACAACGAAGACCATATCGTGAACTTCTTCGGTGGTATGGAACTCTCTGACTATACACGTAACGCAAGCTACTTCAACGGCGTGGGTATGCAGTACGACATGGGTTACCTCGGAAACTACAACTACCTCTACTTCAAGCAGGCTGCCGAGGAAAACAGCATGTATTACTCTCTTTCCAACTCCTACGACCGCGATGTAGCTTTCTTCGGCAATGCCAACTACTCTTGGAAGCGTCGCTACTCTATCAACGGAACCCTGCGCTATGAGGGCAGCAACCGTATGGGTAACACTACCAAGGCTCGCTGGTTGCCTACATGGAACCTGTCGGGTGCTTGGAATGCTCACGAAGAGACTTGGTTCCAGGATTGGCAGGAGAAGACCAACAACATTCTGTCGCACTTCACAATGCGTGCTTCGTACTCGCTCACGGGTGACAAACCTGCTGTGACGAATGCGCAGATCATGATCTACAGCCAGAACGTTTGGCGTCCATTCAGCAGCGACAAGGAGACTTCGCTGGTTGTATCGAGTTTTGCAAACAACTCGCTGACTTACGAAAAGAAACACGAATTCAACCTCGGTTTCGATGCCGGACTGCTGAACAACCGCATCAACATCAGCTACGATATGTACTGGCGCGACAACTACGACCTTATCGGTCCTCTGCGTACTACAGGTATCGACGGTACGGCAACCAAGTATGCCAACGTGGCAGATATGAGTTCGCGTGGTGAGGAGTTCTCAATTTCTTCGAAGAACATCGTTGGGAAGGACTTCTCGTGGACCACGGATGTCATCTTCTCGCACGTGAAGACGGAGGTTAAGCGTCTCGACACCACTGGGACCCAGATCAGCGACATGATCTTCGGTACGGGCTTCACCATGGAGGGCTATCCTTACCGCTCACTGTTCTCAATCGACTTCCAGGGACTGAACGAGAAGGGTTATCCTACATTCATCAACCGCAATGGCGAACTCACAGTCACCGACCTGGACTTCCAGTCGGACTTGCTTGACTACCTGGTATATGAAGGTCCTACAGACCCTACCATCACTGGTTCGCTGGGAAATATCTTCACCTACAAGAACTGGCGCCTCAATGTGTTTATCACTTATTCGTTCGGCAACGTGGTACGTCTCGACCCTGCATTCTCTGCTGGCTATTCCGACCTTACGGCCCATCCGAAGGAATTCAAGAACCGCTGGGTTGTTGCCGGCGACGAGGAATATACCAACGTTCCTAAACTGCTCGACAGCCGTGAATATGCTTCCAACTCATTGCTCTCACGTGCCTACAACGCATACAACTATTCTACAGAGCGCACAGCAAAGGGTGACTTCATCCGCATGAAGGAAATCTCCCTTACCTATGACTTCCCTAAGAAGCTCATCGAACCTCTGAAGATCAAGAATCTCAGCATGAAACTCCAGGCTACCAACCTGTTCCTTATCTATGCCGACGATAAGCTCAACGGTCAGGATCCTGAGTTCTACAACACAGGTGGTGTTGCCATACCTATGCCACGTCAGTTTACATTCACTCTTAAATTAGGACTGTAATATGAAGAAGTTTAGTATAAATAAAAAAAGGTTACTGGTTACTGGTTACTGGTTACGGAAAGTTTTCTCAGTTTTCTCCGTTTCCTCCGTTTCCTCCGTTTTCTCCGTTTTCTCAGTTGGCGTAGCCCTCACCAGTTGCAACGACTATCTTGACAAACTGCCGGATGACCGTGCTACGGTGGATACAGAAACAAAGGTCAACAAACTGCTTACCGACTGCTATCCTTACTGTTCGAGCGACTTCCTGGGCGAGATGTCTTCGGACAATGTAGGCGACTATGCCTGGTTCTCTGGCAACGACAATGTGTCTTACACTCATGCACAGAACCAGATGTATCGTTTCGAGGATGTTACAGACGAGGACTGGGACACTCCGTACTGGTTGTGGAAATACTACTACAAGGCCGTAGCAACAGCCAACACGGTTATCGACAATATCAGGGAAATCGGTTCTGAAGGTCTGGTTTCGCAGGAGGCAGAGGCTCGCTTGTGCCGTGCCTATAGCATGATGAAGCTGGCAGAGACGTTCTGTATGGCATACGACCCTACAAAGGCTGACGAATACCTTGGTCTGCCTTACCCTACTACAGTTTCTTCAGAACTTAATCCGCAGTATGAGCGTGGCACGCTGGGTGAACTGTTTGCCAACATTGCCGCTGACATCGAATGGGCAATAGGTGGCGACGAACCTCGCCTTGATGAGAACCACTACACAGTGCCTAAATACCACTTCAACATGAAGGCTGCATATGCTTTTGCTGCACGTTTCTATCTCTACTATCAGAACTGGAAAGAGGCTGTGAAATATGCCACTAAGGCACTGGGTACAGAACCAAAGACTATGCTCCGCGAGATGTCGACCTACGCAAATCAGTCAACAGGTGCAGAGGATATCTACAACATGTATATCCGTACATCAGAAAACTGCAACCTGATGCTTCAGGCTGCTTATTCCCTTCAGGGACGTCGCTATGTGAGCAGCTACTATCGCTTCAACCACAACACCTACATCGAGAGCAAGGAAACCTATGGTGGAAAGACCATCTTCGGTATGGGTTCATCTGGTCTGTTCTATTGGCCTAACATGATGTACTATAGTGGTACTCAGGGACCTGCCACATTCTTCCCTAATGTTATGGAGAAATTCGAGTATGCCGACAAGGTTGCGGGAACAGGTACTCCTCACATCGTCGATGCCATCTTCACGGGCGACGAGACCATTCTCGTACGTGCTGAGGCAAATGCTATCCTTGGCAACACTCAGGCCAGTCTCGACGACCTTAACCTCTGGGCCCTCACCCACACCAAGGAAAAGGCTGGTACACAGGAACGTTTCGAACTCACTCAGGACACAATCAATGGTTGGTTCGACAATGCGCGCAGTCCTATTGACTACTGCGAAGAAGCTCCTGCAAGCGATCGCATGGAGTGGTTCCAGTTTATGACTCCTCGCAAACGCCTGCATCCACAGGGATTTGCCGACAAGATGCCTGAAGGCAGCGACACTGAGAATCTGCTGCAGATCATACTCCAGTTCCGCCGTCTCGAAACCATGGCCCAGGGTCTGCGTTTCTACGATCTGAAACGCTATGGCATCTATTTTGTTCACTATCTCTTCGAGGAAGACCCTGTTGTCATCGAACCGGGTGACCTTCGTCTTGCCATCCAGATTCCACTTTCTGTGGTCAACGCTGGTATCGAGGCTAATCCAAGGAAGGAAGTGACTGAGTAACTATGTAAAGATTTAAAGATTAAAAGATTAAAAAACTTAAAGATTTAAAAATTAAAAGATTATGAAAAGATTAATATTTAAATATTTACATATTTTCATTTTTACATGTATAATTGGCGTAGCCCTCACCGGCTGCCGTGATGATGAACCAAGTTCCAAGAGCATTTTCGAAGACGTAGATACATCTGCCAATACAGAATTTGACAACTGGATTAAGACTCATTTCACTGATTCCTTCAACATTCGCATCATCTATCGCTATGTTGACAAGGAGACCAGTTCCAGTTATAATGTCATCCCTACTGCCGAGGACAAGGCCATTGGCATGGCTATAATCCTGCACCATGTATGGCTCGGTGCATACCGTGAAATCATGCAGGATGTTGATACTTGTTTCATGGAGAAATACTCTCCGAAACTCTTCCGCTTCGTTGGCTCTGCAATGTATGAAACAGGTACTGGCAAAATGACTCTCGGCGATGCTGGTGGCGGCAGTATCGTGACACTCACCAATGTCAATGCCATCGACCTCGACAATCCTTACGTAGATATTACTACGGCTCTTGCATCAAAGAGTGAGAATCCTCTCGATATGAACTACTGGTTCTTCAAGACTATGCACCACGAGTTCTGCCACATCCTCACTCAGAACAAGGACTACTCTACCGACTTCCGTACCATTTCCGTGGGCAAATATGCTCCGTCGGACTGGTACAACAAGGGTGACAACGAGACTCTTCCTGAGGGATTTGTTTCTGCATATGCTTCTTCCGAATCAAACGAGGACTTTGCTGAGACATACGCTTACTACGTAACTCACACTCAGGAGGCTCTCGATGCATTGCTCGCTCAGGCTGGCGAAGAAGGTGCTTCCATCATCAATCAAAAGATTGAGTTCATCCGCACTTACTGCAACGACACATGGAAGATGGATCTCGACCACGTTCGTGAGGTTGTTCTCCGTCGTGCTCAGGAAGTTACAAGCCTTGATCTGAAACATCTGGACTAATGATTGGCGAATGTTAAAAAGTAAAAAAGTTTAGAGTTATGAAAAGACTAAATAAAGTTTTCAACGTTTTCTCCGTTTTCTCCGTTTTCTTCGTGGGCATTGCGCTCACCAGCTGTGTTGACGAAGTTGGTGATGTGTTCGAGAGCGATGGCGGACCATCGGCCGACTATCGTATCAACAAACAGATGCGTGAGTTCCGCGAGGTACTGCTCAGTGCCGAAAACGGATGGGTGATTGAGTATTATGGTGCCCCTGAATCATACTCCTACGGTGGCTACAACATCATCGTGAAGTTCAATGCCGACAGCACTGCTACTGCCCTCAGTGAGCAGATGTACAAGAACTCCAACGGCAGTAGGGCTGCAGCTGTGAAAAGCCACTTCAAGATCGAACAGAGCGGCGGATGCATTCTCTCTTTCGATGAATACAACAGTGTTATCCACTATTTCTCCAACCCTGTAAACCCTGACGGACTGGGCGAGAAGGGTATTGGTTTCGATGGTGACCTGGAATTTCGTATTCTCACATCTACAAAGGACGAAATCACCATGACTGGTAAGAAGCATGGTGCAAAAATCCATATGCACCCTCTTGCTGCCGGCCAGGATTGGTGGGGATATTTCGATACAGTGAAGTCGGTTGAGAGCGAAATGGTGTTCAGCAGTTACAACCTCTATCTCGGTGGAGATACCATCACTGTCACACCGGATAACCGCTCATTCATATTCCGTTACAAGGAATTCAATGCAGAAGTTGACTCACTTGAGGAGGTGGCTCGCCAGATTTGCTATATCGTAACCCCTGAAGGCATCAAACTCTACAAGAGCTTCTCCATCGAGCGCGATTCTGTTGAGGCTGATACCGTAACTGGTTTCAAGTTCATCGAAGATGCCGATTTCTATCCTACCTTCAATGATTCAACCTCGCGCCTCGTTCCTGCACTTCCAAGCCTGAGCGAACAGCTGTTCAATGCCGACAAGACTTGGTACATCACCTATAGCAATATGGGCGAGTATGGCCAGGCAAAGTGGGATATCGCCAAGGCACTTATCGACGATGCCAAGGAGACCATGACAGCAGCCTCTCTGAAGATGCAGAGCAGCAAACCATGCATTGTATTCACTTCGCGTGACAAGAAGAAGAAAACATATACCTTCGGATTCTACGTCACTACGAAGCAATATGGCGACAATCTTATCCGTCTTTCTCTCGATGCTATCGAGAACAAGAAATCATGCTATGGCGAGGGTTACTACTACTACACTCCTGGTCAGGACAGCTATCAGGGCTATGACCAGATTGTAGATCCGTTTGCCAAGCCTCTTGCTGACGGAGGCCGTACATTCATCCTCTCTACCGATCGTCTGAAGAAACCTACCTACATCAAGATGGTTGACGAGAATGACCCTACAAACGTCATAACGGTCCTCTCCAAGAAACCAGACGAGACTCCGTTTGAGAGTTAACCTCGGCGAAGCCGACTAAAAACTGCACACTTACGGGGTTTATATACGGCACAATGTATATAAACCCCGTTTTTTTTGTTATTTGTGTCGGATTTTGAACACAAACTGCACTTTTTCCCAAAAAAATTTGGTAATATCAAAAAAAATGCGTAAATTTGCGAAAATTTGGGTAAGGATTGTTACATATACATAGATATAGTATGAGAAGTTAAAGAAGTTAAAGAAGTTATCGTTCGCTGCGCTCACTAGAAGTTAAAGACGAATGTTGGCTAACAAGAACATACTACAGGCTATCGTCTAGCGAAGCGATAACTCCTGGCAAACTGAAAGTTTGCGATAACTTCTATAACTTCTATAACTTCTAAAAACAAGACAATTAATTATTAACATTTTTAAAAACAAATCGAGTATGAAAAAATTTTACGCATTGTTCGTGATGTTTGCTCTCGCTGTAGGCGCAAACGCACAAGTTAAGATGACTCTCAGCCCATCAGAGGCTCAGGCTCTTCAGGTTGGTACTCTCCTCCGTGGTCAGTACGAAGTGTTGGGCATCTATGCAAAGCCACAGACTCAGAGCCGTGTAAAGAAGGCTGGGGACGACAACTTCGTTCCATTCGGAGTTGGTACAGGTGTATATCACCGTGACGAGCATCCACTCGCTCAGGGTGAGGAGTATGTTTACGAACTCAACTGTAACATCCTCTATCAGCCAAGTGCAGAAGATGACTATGAGTACGACTTCGTTATCGAGGAGTTCTTCCGCTATGCTACAGTGGATACACTTACCGGCGACACTACTCGCACCAACACCGACCTCTATTTCTATGTTGACGAGGATAATCAGGTATATGTTCCTGTAAACGACCTCGGCATCTTCATCAAGGTTCACAACCGCACAACAGGCGAGGAGTTCGATGTAGAATGCTACTGCTCTGACGTTGCTACAGGTCTTGGTAAAGAGGAGTACCGTGCTTACTATCCTTGTACAGCCGACCTCACTTTCGGTCTCTTCAACTTCAATATGTACTATTTCTGCGATGCTGGTGGCTTCGGTGTTGCTGAAGAGTACTTCAAGATGGACGGAACAGAAGAAATTTGGACTGACTGGCAGCCTCTCGGCATTGCTGAGTACTGTGAACCAGTTTGGTGGCCAGAATATGACGAGGATACTGAAGAACTCATCGACTCTGGTATCCAGACCGACATCGAGGTATGGCAGAAGATCTACAACCCTAACCCAAAAATCTCTCAGCTCTGGTTCAAGGGATGGGGTGCTGGCTACTTCACAAAGACTGGTGTTGACATCTTTATGGACGTAGATTTCTCTGCAGGCGACACTGCAACTCTGTCAATCGAAATGCAGAATACCGGAGGCGCATACGTTGACGAAACAGGCTCTCTTGGTGAGGTAGATGCTGAATATCCATTGATTCTCGTAACTCTGCCTCAGTTCAATAGCGAAGTATGGCCTGCTGCAACCTGCGGTTCTCAGTGCTGGGTCGACGAAGTGGAAGAAACTATGACAGGTGTGATCTATCCATTCATCTGCTTCTGCACAGACGAGTCTCAGGGCAGCTACAATGGTTGGTACCCAATCGACCCTAGCGGCGAAGTTGTATCACGCGATGCTGCTGAATGGTGGGATTGGTTCGTAATCGACACCAGCGAAGCTGCTAAGGAGCAGGTTGGCATCGAGAACGTAAACCGCAAGGCTGAAATCAAGACTCAGATGTCTTCAATCTACAACCTCGCAGGTGCACGCGTTGACAAGAACTACAAGGGCATCATCATCGTAGGTGGTAAGAAGTACTTGAATAAATAGTCGGCTACGCCGAAGTTTATAAGTTTATAGGTTTATAGGTTGATAGGTTGCCATCCGAACGGCATTAACCTATCAACCTATAAACTTATCAACCTATCAACCTTTTTGCGCCAGCAAAAAACAAAAAAATTAGGTTTTGTCCTTTTTTTTTCGTATCTTTGTAGTTCGAAAAACAAAAAACCATAAGATATGAAAAAATTTTTAGTAGTTTTCTCTGTTTTCTTCGTTTCCTCTGTTTTCTCAGTAAACGAAGTTTCAGCACAGTCCATGCGCCTCGCCTACCAGGCTCAAACTGCTGGCAAGACGGATTTCCAGGTCTTCAACCGCAATGGCGGTCTGGGGTTTGTCGTTGTTGCTGCCAGCGATGTCACCGATGGCAACGAACTGGTTCTGGCCTACGCTGACAAAGGTGAATTCGACTATCAGGCCCTGCCTGACGGGGCCAGGTTCATGCTCGAGGAATACCAGCGTCAGATTGAGTGGATGCGTGCTCATGGTATCAAGAGCTCAAGAGCTCAGGAACTCAAGCTTTCAGGTCCAAAGACGGGCTCTATAGGCATAGGCAGGATTGTGGTCCCACCATTGCTTGGCGACAATGCATGGGGACAGCAGGCTCCTTTCAACGCTATGTGTCCTAAGGTTGGTTCCGAACAGTGTGTAGTTGGGTGCGTGGCAACGTCGATGTCACAGGTCATGTCGTACTGGAACTGGCCTCTGCAGGGCAAGGGCAGTCGTTCCTACAAATGGAACGATCAGACTCTGTCTTCCACATTCTCTGAACACACCTACCGCTGGGATCTCATTCGTCCATATTATGATTCATCCATCACCAACAATGAAAAGAATGCCATTGCACAATTATCGTCCGATTGTGGCATATCTGTCAAGATGGGCTATGGAACAGACCAAAGTGGTGCCTACTCAAGCGATATCGCTACTGCCTTGAAGGCCTATTTCAGTTATTCTGTAACTCAGTTTGTATATCGTCAGAGCTATGGCAGCGATTGGGATACAAAACTCATCAGCGAACTTGACTCTAAACGCCCTGTACTTTATGGGGGCGCTGGTGATGATGGTGGCCATGCTTTCGTATGCGATGGATATAGCGAAAACAAATATTTCCATTTCAACTTTGGCTGGAGAGGATTGGGCAATGGTTATTTCCTTTCTTCTGCCTGTGGCGATTCCGAATACGAATCTGGGTTCACAACACAGCAGTCTGCCGTTTTTGGTGCCAAACCTTCTGGCTCTTACCGCAATGCCGTCAGCGGCATCTACTACGTCAAACTTGGCGGCGACGAGGCTGGAGTCGTGGCTCCTGAAGTAAAGGAATACGATGGCGATATCACCATCCCTTCCACAGTGACCATCAGCGACGTAGAATACTCTGTCACCACTCTCTCTCCTTCTGCCTTCACCAACTCTGCCGTTGCCAGCGTCTCTCTCCCTGCTTCGCTGGGGCGCATCGAGAGCTACACATTCTATAACTGTCCAAACCTCAAGGATGTGTATGTATCCTGGACCGATCCTCTCGATATTCGCCCTGCTGTGTTTGGGGCGGAGGTATATGCTGGGGCCACTCTCCATGTACCTGCGGGTACGCTCGACAAATACAGGACTGCTGCTGCCTGGTGTCTTTTCACTACCATCACTGATGGCACCGACACCATGGCCTGGGATGCGTGGACACCGGCTAAGAATGGTGTTTGCAACTACACCTATAGCCTTAAGCAAGCATACCCTCGCACCGAGAACCTTCCTGTCTATATCCGCTCTTCTAAGTCTGACCCTAACACACAGCAGCTGCGTGTAGAACAGTGGGGTGCTGATGCCACTCTCATCATCGATGTCGATGCTGCTACGGGTGACTGCCAGCTGGCACAGCAGACCACGGGGTTCTTCAATGGCACCGATGAGGTCTTCGTTTCCGATATGCCGCACTATAAGTCATCGAGCTACACCTACAAGCGCTATCCTTGCACCTTCGACACTGAGACTGGCGAACTCTCCTTGCGTGTTGCATACTTCACTCCTAATACAGGTGGATACTACGCATCTGGTACCGACAGGATGAAGATAAGCGGCTATGCCGACTATACCATCTCCATCGAAACCGTACAGTGCGATGGCGTGGGAAATGTCTCTGGCACTGTCAACCTTGGCGCCGACGTTCCTAAGTACTCCTATGTCATTCGCAAGGGCTCTGTCTCTGATTCCGAAATCGAAACCATCGTGTCACAGGTGTCTTCTGGCGAACTCGTTCCTGCTTATGCCACCGGCACTACTTTCACCGACAAGGTCGATGTCCCTGGCACCTACACTCTCGTAGTCATGAGCTATACCGTGGCGGGAAAGGTGAAGTATCATGAGTCTGCACAGTTTAAGTACATCAGCAGCATGGAACCTGATTGGGCTGAGCGCTACATTGGCACATACACCTACAGCATCTGGGAGAACGAGGTCGTGAACAATGTCTCGGTCTACCAGGACCTGAACAACCCAACGAGCTGGAAACTCTCTCCTATGTACGATGGCTCTGAGTTCTTCTTCTCCATGGACGACAACCTGATAGAGTTCGACCAGCAGACCACACCTTTTATATATAAGAAGCTTGAGGTGTATGTAGAGGACCTGCACATGGCCGACAACACTCAGAAGCAGTCCTACTACTCTCCATCCGACAAGACCTTCTACTTCAATACCCTCTATACCGGCTACAACGGCAAGTTCACCGAGAAGGGCTTCGAGACCTTCGTCTGGAAAAACCCTGGTACTGGCATTGAGAACGCCGTAAACGCCGTAAACGTCGGAAACGCCGAAAACCGCTACGACCTCGTAGGCCGTTTGGTAGGTTCTGGCTATAAAGGCATCGTCATCCAACGTGGTAGGAAGTATTTGAATAAATAGTCGGCTTCGCCGAGGTTTATAAGTTTATAGGTTTATAGGTTGATAGGTTGCCATCCGAACGGCATTAACCTATCAACCT
>R15__coassemble_595_pt1 | contig 27026 bp, 14 predicted proteins | sample R15__metabat2_low_PE_055 | metagenome-assembled genome bin R15
GTTTCTATGGTTTCTATATATAGAATTTGCGTACAAATTTACAAAAAATATTTGACATGGCAAAATTTATTTGCTATAGCAACATGTTTTCCGCCAGGTGCTTGCCAAGTTCCCATTATGTCTCCGCCACATAGCGGAATCATGGCGGAATCTGGAAAATTATTTGGTAATGTGGAAAAATAATCGTAAATTTGCATTCGGAAAATAACAATTAAGTGGGAATGCCATGAAGCGTGTTGTAGTTTTTGTATTCGTTATTGTGCAGGCATTTGCCTGTGTGGCTCAGACTCATAAACGTCTGACCAACTTGCCGCATGTGTATATCAATACGTTTGACGGGAAATCGGTTACGAGCAAGACTACATATAAGTATGCTACGATGTGGATGGTGGATGAAAACGACTCGGTGGCTCAGTATGATTCGTTGGAGATTCGTGGTCGCGGAAACAGCACATGGAGCAGCATGGGTGAGAAAAAACCTTACAAGATAAAGTTCAATAAGAAGGAAAAACTTCTGGGTAAGGGCTATGCCAATTGCAAGCCATGGACGCTGATGGCAAACACGGGAGACAAAGCACTCATAAGGAACGCAATATCGTCGCTGATGTGCGATTTCTTCGATATGAAAAATCCTCCTGCGCATAAGTTTGTGGACCTTACTGTCAACGGCGACTATCGAGGCAACTATATGATAAGCGACCATGTGGATGTAAGGCCCCACCGAGTGAATGTGGAGGAACAGGACTATCCGCTTACGGAGGAGTCGAACATCACGGGAGGGTATCTGCTCGAGGTTGATGGATTTCACGATGGCAACTGTTTTGCTTCCAGCAACAGCGTATATATCCGCATACACTATCCCGATGAGGACGAGATTGACGCAAGTCAGAATCAGTATATAAGGAACTACGTGAACGAGTTTGAGGCGGCCCTTTTCGGCGGTGATTTCTCCGATCCGCTCTATGGCTATAGGGCCTACACCGACTCGGCTTCGCTGGTGGCATGGTATCTGGTGAATGAGATTACGGCCAATATAGATGGATTCTACAGTTCGTATTTCTATAAGTATCAGGACAATCCGAAACTGTATTTCGGTCCGTGCTGGGACTACGACATTGCCTACAACAACGACTACAGAATTCAGCAAACGGAATCGAAGCTGATGACCGAGAACGGCTATGGCGATGCCAAGAAATGGACTCAGCGGATGTGGAAAGATGATTGGTTCCGCAATGCGGTTAACGATGCCTATCAGAATGCGCTGGACAGGGGATTGGTGGACTATATGAATCATCATATCGACTCGCTTGTTGCCCTGCTCGACGAGTCGCAGCAACTTAACTATCAGAAGTGGGGCATCAACACCAAGCGATATCACGAGATTGTGCTCTACAGTTCGTATGACCAATACATAGACTACATCAAGGATTTTCTCACTGCGCATACAGCATGGCTTAAGACCACTTTCGAGTCGCGCAGACCAGCTGAACCAGAACCGGAACCAGAACCTACACCAGAGTTTGAACCAGAGCAGTTCTATTATAGAATACAAAACAAAGGTTCGGCTACGGTGTTTGACCTCACGGAACAGGATACGGTGAGTGGCAGCATATGTGCATGGGCCAACACGGCCGAGCGTGAGACACAAGACTGGGTAATCATTAAAGACGGTGAATACTATCGCATTACGACCCGCCACGGGGGCATGGCACTCTCTGATTCTGCCGAACCAGGGGTTACTGGGGTAGTGCTCAATATTGCGGAACCAGATTCGACTTCCGACCGACAACTTTGGACCATCTATCCTCAAGGTACAGAGGGGTATTACAACCTTCTGAACAAATATACCAGTCAGGGAGCAAACCTCAGCGGTGGGAACAAGAGTAATGGTGCCAATATCATAAGTTACACCAGCAACGAGCGTGATGCTACAAGCAACAACCGCCTGTGGAAACTGCTCCGTGGTGATTCGATACCTCAGCCAAAACCAGAACCAATTGACACGATACCAATTGACACGATACCAATTGACACGATACCAATTGACACGATACCAATTGACACGATACCAATTGATACAATACCAGTTGATACAATACCAGTTGATACAATACCAGTTGATACAATACCAGTTGATACGGTTCCGGTTGGTCTTGATATGCCTGATGCATTTGACTATGCTTTGGCATATGATCAATACAGGAAGATTCTGCATTTCGGCAGTGAGGAGCCATCGAGGCTGGTGTTCTGGGTATATATCTACGACACCCAAGGACGACCTGTGGGCCGATTCATTGCCAGTGAGGAATACTCAGTTGCCGATTTGCCTCGAGGGGTGTATATGGTGGTATGGCAATGCGAAGGCCGACGACGGAGTGTGAAATTTATAGCTGGTGGGTAGCGATGGAAATACGCATTTTTGACGATATGAGCCAGTGTACAGAGACTGAGGTACGGAGGCTGTTACCGTTGGTTTCTGCGCAACGTAGGGAACAGGCACTGAAGTTCAGGCACACGTTTGGGCAGTTTGCTTGCCTTAAGTCGTATGTGGTGTTGTCGGAAATGCTTGGGTTCAAGCCAGAATTTGACTACAACGAGCACGGCAAGCCATTCATCCGTTTCTTTGGCTCCCCTTTCTTCAGCATCAGCCACTGTCGTGAAGCCATTGCGGTGGTGGTGAGTGATGAACCTGTAGGAATTGACGCAGAGAGCATACGTGATGTGTCAGAAGCATTGATAGACAAGACGATGAACCCCACTGAGGCTGCTGACATAAGAAGTGCAGAGGATATGGCAGAACGCTTTACGGAGTACTGGACCAGGAAGGAAGCTGTGTTGAAGCTACGTGGTACGGGAATTACAGATGACCTTCACGGAGTGCTAGAAGGTAGATTGGAGATAGGAGATAGGAGATTGGAAACAGAAACTCACATTAACAGGGAAAAAGGCTATGTGTGGTCTTTGGCAGTGCCTTTGCAGTAGCGAGGATGGTGGGTGAGAATTTCTTCACGCAGGTGGGATGTGTCGATGTGCATGTAGATTTCGGTGGTGTTGATGCTTTCGTGTCCCAACATAGTTTGTATGGCACGCAGGTTGGCCCCACCCTCGAGTAGGCTCGTGGCAAAACTGTGACGGAAGGTGTGGGGACTCACATCTTTTTTTATTCCAGCCAGTTCTACTAATTCTTTAATAAGGTGGAAAACCATGATGCGCGAGAGTTTCGTCTTGCGCAGTTTGCTGATGAAAACATAGTCCTCGTGACCGGGTTTGACGGGGATGTGGCAACGTTCGGTGAAATAGAGTTCGAGTTCGTGGATGGCCTTCCCCGAAATAGGTACCAGTCGTTGTTTTGAACCCTTGCCTAGGACATTGATAAATCCCTCGTCGAAGTAGAGATCGGAGAGTTTAAGGTTGCACAACTCGCTGACCCGCAGTCCACAAGAGAAGAGAGTTTCGATGATGGCTTTGTTGCGCTGACCTTCGGGAGATGAGAGGTCGATGACGTTTTCAATCATATCAACCTCCTCGACGGAGAGCACATCGGGTAGATGTTTAGGACGTTGAGGGAATTCCAGAAGTTCGGTAGGGTCGTCATCGAGTTCGCCGCTCATTACGAGAAATATATAAAAACTCCTCACACCAGAGAGTATGCGGCTCAAGGATGTGGGGTGGATGCCGATATCCATGAGTGAGGCAGAAAAGAGGTGGAAATTCTCAAGGCGAGCCTCGAGAGGATTGATTTTTTCCGTCTCGCAGAAACTGAGAAATTTGGTCAAATCGCGCTGATAGGCATCAACCGTATTGGCCGAAAAGCCTTTCTCCAGTTTCAAGTATTGGTAATACCTGCGAAGCAGCGAATTCATAATTCGTCATTAATAATTCATCATTTAACCTCCACTCCCTGAAGCGTGGCGGAGCTGGACCCTGTGATACGGACCTTTACTCTGTCGCCGATGTGGTGGCCGGCACGGTCGAAGACCACAACTTTGTATTGTTCGGTACGACCAAAGAGTTGGTCTTTGCTACGTTTGCTCACACCCTCGACAAGTACTTCGTATTCCTTGCCAACATTCTGTCGGTAGCTCTCGGCCGAGAGTTCGTTTTGAAGGGAAATGAGTTCGTTGAGACGGTGGATCTTTTCCTCCTCTGGGATATCGTCAGGAAGATGACGGCTGGCATAGGTGCCAGGACGTTCAGAGTATTTGAACATAAACGCACTATCGAATCCACACTCACGCATAAGCGAGAGGGTTTGCTGATGGTCCTCTTCGGTTTCGCTGTGGTAGCCGCAAAACACATCTGTGGTCAATCCACAATCGGGAATGATTTCGCGTATGGCACGCACACGGTCCAAATACCACTCACGAGTGTATTTGCGGTTCATGAGTTTGAGGATTCGGTTGCTGCCACTCTGGACAGGAAGGTGTATGTGGTTGCATATGTTAGGAGTATCGGCAATGACCTGAAGAGTTTCGTCACTCATATCCTTTGGATGCGAGGTGGTGAAACGTATACGCATATCAGGCACAGCCTCAGCAACAATCCGCAGGAGCTGAGGGAAAGCGATTCCGTTACTTAAATAACTGTTTACGTTCTGTCCGAGAAGGGTTACCTCCTTGAAACCACGGGACTGAAGGTCACGTACTTCTGCCAAGATGCTCTCTACGTCGCGGCTGCGTTCACGACCACGTGTATAAGGTACGATGCAATAGTGGCAGAAGTTGTTACAACCACGCATAATGCTCACAAATCCAGAAATGTGGTTGCCGCAGATGCGCTCAGGAATGATGTCGCGATAGGTTTCTGTGGTAGAGAGTTCCACGTCCATTGCAGGATGACCCATCTCAGCCTGAGCAAAAAGCTCGGGCAGGGCAAGATAGGAATCAGGACCAGCAACAATGTCAACACCATAGTCATCGATGAGGCTCTGTTTCATACGCTCTGCCATACAACCTACGACACCTATTAAGGGCATATTTTTCAGCGATTTCAATCGCTGAAAAATTTTCTGTTCGGCATTGTCACGGATAGAACAAGTGTTGAGCAAGATGGCATCAGCCCCTTCGGCAGAGTTCTGGTACTCATAGTCAGCCATCTTCATGATGGAGGCAATCACTTCGGTGTCAGCTACATTCATCTGGCAACCATAAGTTTCGATATATAGTTTCTTCATAGGTATCTTGCTGTAATTGATGTTTTGCATTGTTTCATTTGCAGAGGAGTTCCTTGGAAAAGAATCTGTCCTCCATCGTCACCAGCTCCAGAACCGAGTTCGATGAGCCAATCGGCACTGCGGATGACATCGATATTGTGTTCGATGACATACACAGAGTTACCTTCATCAACCATCTGGCGGAACAGCCTAAGGATATTGTGCACATCCTTGATATGAAGTCCGTCGGTAGGTTCGTCGAGAATGTATAGCTGACTGTTGGCTGTCGACTGTTGGCCATTGGTTGTTGAGAGTTGGTAGGCTAGTTTCAGACGTTGGAGTTCGCCGCCGGAGAGGGTGGAGAGAGATTGGTTGAGATGGAGATAACCGAGACCTGTAGCTTGAAGTATTGAGAGTTTTGAGTTTAGGGTCGATAGCTTAGATGAGAAGAACTCCATTGCTTCGTTGATACTCATGTCCATCACTTGGGCTATGTTTTTGCCCTGGTAGAGGAATTGAAGAGATTCAGGAGAATAGCGCAATCCATGACACGCCTCGCACACGGTCTCTATGGAGTCCATAAACGCCATTTCGCTCACTATCACACCCTTTCCTTCACACACAGGACATGCACCCTTGCCATTGGAGGTAAAGTACTCTTCCTTCACCTTATTGGCCTTGGCAAAGAGTTTGCGGATGTCACCAGCAAATTCCATGTAGGTGGCAGGGGTGGAACGAAGGCTTGTACCGATGTTCTTCTGGGAGATGTAGATGGCTGTTGGCTGTTGGCTGTTGGCTGTTGGCTGTTGGCTGTCATAGGCGTTACGGAATTCCTCCATAAGGGAAGATTTGCCTGAGCCGGCTACGCCACAAACGGCAACCAATTTGCCGAGAGGAAGAGAGAGGGAGAGGTTTTTCAAATTGTGAAGAGTACAATTTTGAAGAGGTATTGAAGGGGAGTTCAAGGAACGAATGCCTGTACCTCGAACCTCTTGAACTTTTTGAACCTCTTGAACCTTTTGAACCATTCCTCCCTGCTCCTTTAGGAGCAATCCCGTATCGGTTTGGCTTTGGAGAAGTTCTTCGTAGGTGCCTTGGAACATGATTTGACCACCTTCGCTTCCTGCACCCGGACCCATATCGACAATGTGGTCGGCAATACGAATCATTTCGGGATGATGCTCTACGAGAAGTACGGTATTACCTCGGTCGCGGAGAGTACAAACCGACTTGCGAAGCATGTCGATGTCGTGGTTATGGAGTCCAACACTCGGTTCGTCGAGAATATAGAGGACATCGGAGAGTGACGAATTGATGTATTTTGCAATCTTACAACGCTGTGCCTCACCTCCGGAGAGAGTGCCTATAGGACGATCCAAGGAAAGATATCCCAACCCTATTTCCTCCAAGGCCGTAAGCCGTTGTGATATAGCCTTCTTCATATCTTCGGCCAGAGGGTCGGAGATGGAGCGAATCCATTGGTTGAGTTTGCGTATCGAAAGACTGCAAGCCTCGGCGATGTTGAGTCCTTCAATACGGCATTCGAGCACACGTTTGTTGAGACGTGTACCACCACAGTCAGGACATGTACCCATAACAAGCATAGGATTGAGCACTGCACTATGGAGGAGTCCTTCTTCGCTGTTGATGATGCTGCGGTACATACGAGGTATGAGTCCTTCGTATTTCGCCGTGCGAGGCCAGTTAGAAGGTGGATTCTTGAGTTTTATCTGTGGAGAATACAGAAAGAGATCGAGTTCCTCTTTCGAGTAGTCTTTGATTTTCTTGTCGAGGTCAAAGAGTCCACTGTGAGCATAGCGAATCCAACGCCATCCTCCCCTGTGGAAGGCAATATAATGGATCGTATCCTCATCGTTGAGACTCTTGTCGAAATCCACCAACCGATGGATGTCAAGTTCGCGAATCTCTCCCAGACCGGCACATCGGGGACAACTCCCCTGAGGATGGTTGAACGAGAAACTGTCGCTGTAACCCACAAAAGGTTTGCCTACACGCGAAAACAAGAGACGCATCAGGGAGTATATGTCGGTGTAGGTACCCAGAGTGGAGCGGCTGTTTTGTGCAGGCTTCTTCTGGTCGATCACGATGGATATTGGCAGGCCCTCAATGCTGTCGACATGAGGACGGCCATATTTCGGAAGGTATTGCTGAACGAAGGTAGGGAAAGTGTCGTTCAGTTCCCTGCGCGATTTCGCAGCGATGGTGTCAAGCACCAACGACGATTTACCGGAGCCCGAGACCCCGGTAAATATTGTGATTTTGTGTTTTGGAATTTCCAGCGAGATGTTCTTCAAATTGTTCTCGCAGGCCCCTCTGATTATAATACTGTTATGCATTCTTTGCTGCCAGAACTTCTTCGATGGTCATAGGTTTTTGCTTATGGCCAAGCTTGCGTGCACCATCGGCAGTGATGAGATAGTCGAGTTCGTTGCGGATACCGCCAAAGGTCTTCCACTTTTCGCATTCGTCATAGTTGATGAAATCGGTGAACTGCTTTTCGGCTCTCCACTTGTCGATGAGCTCTGGGATGAAGTAGATGCCAGGTTCAACGGTAAATACGAAACCCGGTTCAAGAGGGCGGGCAAGGCGTAGGGACTTGAAACCAAACTGAGTACTCTTCTTCATGTAGTCACCATAGCCCACAAACTGTTCTCCGAGATTTTCCATATCGTGTACATCCATACCCATCATATGTCCCAGTCCACAAGGCATGAACAGAGCATATGCCCCCACTTCGGCAGCCTCACGAGGGTCACCCTTCATAAGACCCAAAGCCTTCATGCCTTCGGCAATTTTAGTAACGGAATTCATATGAGCCTCACGAAATGGAACTCCAGGAGCCAGAGTATCAACAGCAGCCTTGAATGAGTCGAGATGAATTTGATAAACCACCTTCTGTTGTTCGGTGAAACTATCACTTACAGGCATTGTGGAAGAAAGGTCTCCGGCATAGTGGGTCTTGCTTTCGGCACCTGCATCAAGAAGAAAGAGCTGACCCTCATGCAGAGTATTTACATAGCAGTGGTTGTGGAGAGTCTGACCATTGATAGTACCTATAGTAGGGAACGAACGAGAGAAACCAGTGCGTAGTACAGCCTCTTCAACGGCAGCTACAACCTGAGCTTCAGTGACACCTGGGCGTGCTGTGCGATAGGCAGCAAGGTGCATGTCAACACTCACGTCAACAGCCTTTTCAATCTCTTCAATCTCCTCGGCCGACTTATGGTTGCGCATATCTACCACGGCCTGGATGAGTGTTGGAGATGCCTTTGAGGCAACTTCACCAACCGGAATGCCAAGCAGTTCGTGAATCCATACGAAATGGTCGGCACGATAATAAGGGATGAAATGCACCTCACGACCTTGGAGATAAGGTCTCAGCTCGTTCATAGGACGTGTCTCTGTGATGCCCACAGCCTCGCATTTCTCGTGGATAGTAGGCTGATAGCCCATCCATACGATATCATCAATTGTAAGTTCGTCGCCAAAAACTATTTCCTTGTCGTTGTCGATGTCAATCACAGCAGCCAGTCCGGCATAGTCACCTCCGAAATAGTAGAGAAAGGTACTGTCCTGGCGGAAGAAATAACCATTGTCGGCATAGTTCATTCCGACTTCATTGTTTCCAAGAAAGAGTACCACTCCGTGGCCTACTCTTTTCTTTAGTTCAGCTCTGCGCTGAATGTAGGTTTGTTTTGTAAACATATATTTTAGTTTTTTTTATGGTTTCTATAGTTTCTATGGTTTCTATGGATTCTATTTAAAGGCATTTTCACTGAGACCTTGGCCGGTAAGGGCGAGGTCTTTCATGTAGGACGGAGTCTCTTTGCCGAGGTATTTGTCAACATAGAGTTTCGCCAGGTATTGACCCAGCATGAATCCATGACCACGGAGTCCGGTGAGCATTCCGACCTCTGGATCTACGATATAGCGAGGCTCCATATAATACCCTGCCCATGTGGCACGAATACCTGCCGAAGCGAGTTGAGGAATCCACTCGGTGAACACCTCACTGACCACTTCGAGAAATTCACGGCTGTTGTATTTCAGGTTTTGCTTTGCCTCAGCCGCATCGCAATCAGGCGAAGCACAGCCAATGACTTGTCCTGTGTGTAGGAATTGTTGCCCATACACAGCCGAGAAACCTTTGTAGTGACGACGATCTATAATCATATCCAGCGAGTCGCCATTCTTTCCGAGATTCGGCAGGCGATTGGTTATGAAAGCCTGGTGCTTCACTGGATAGAGTTGGGTATCAATACCAAGCATATCGGTGAATTTCTCCGCATTCCAGCCCATGGCATTGACAAAGTGTTCACAGATATAGTGCTTATATTCTCCGTCATGAGTCCTTACCACGGCATTGTAGTGGTCTCCTGCCTTTTGAACTTCAATGAGTTCGCAATCTTCGAGTATTGTGCCACCATGGTTCTTACCTATCTGACGTATGTAATCGATAGTCTTTCCAGGTGTAGCCTGCCAACAGTCGTTGGAAATCAGTGCATGGGAATACACCTTATTATTATCATCCCAATATGGTGATATTTCAGCCTTGAAATCCTTGCGATCAATCATGTAGGCATCAGACCAAGCACGCGAGGCATCCAAGGCGCAATAGGTGGCATCATCGTGAACCAGATTGACATAACGCGTCATCTTGAAGTCGATGTTATGCTGCTGTTGTATTTCGCGGAATATTTCGAGATTGTGGTTCGCGATATCCGAGATGTCAGGATTTGAGAAAGCAGGCCGTCCTCCGCCTATACAGCGCCACGACGAACCGCGGTCGTAGTTCACCAGCACCACCCTTTTCCCCGCTTCGGCAAAGTAACGGAATGCAGCACTTCCGGCAATACCGCCACCAGCGATGAGGACTTCTGTAGAAGAGGAGTTCAAGGGGGCATGAAGCACTGAATGTGCTTCTGCTTGCGACGCCAAAGATTGTGTATCTTTGGTTGCGACGAAGAGCGGTTTATCGCTCCCGAGGAGTTCGCAAAGCGACCTTAGATTTATCTCTCCAGAGGAGTTTCTTACAAGGGGAGTTGAAGGGGAGTTGAAGGGACGAGTGTTTAAATCTCCAAGCGTTACTGGGTTGGCCAATGGAGCACGAGGGGTAGCTTCGCCTGTGAGTTCTATGCCACGGACTTTAAGCCACTGACGCATTCGAGGTATGCAGCGCTTTCCACGGCACTCACCCATACCTATACGGGTAATATGCTTCACCTCGTCAACAGAGATGTATTTCCTGTCGCCGATGGCTGCGAGCAAGGTATCAATATCTACATCCTCGCAATGGCAGATATAAGGGGAAGGGGAGTTCAAGGGACGAATGCCGGTACCTTGAACCTCTTGAACCTCTTGAACCTCTTGAACTTTTTGAACCCCTTTAACCTCCGTCAGCACGCAATCCGAAAGGACTTTTACCCGTGCTACGTTTGTCTTATTGTCTTTCTTGAGTATCTTTTCTATATGCCCCTTGGCTATCGGAGTACCACCATTGTCAACGAGATTGACGTCGATGTCCTCCTCTAGTTCGTATTCTATTGGCAGGAACACAGTGCGCTGTTTTTGGTTGTACCCGAAGATGGCAAGTCCGGGACAGTGGTTCACGCACTTCATGCAACCGATACACTTGTCGTAATCTACCTTAGGAACCGATGAGGTCGTAGGTTTGCTTATGGCCCCCTGGTCGCAGGAGAAGGTACATGGATTGCATGCAAAGCCATAGAGGCAGTCGATCTGTACGAATGGTTTTTCTGCCTGTCTCTCTGGCGTAGGCAGAAGAGGTTTGTCGAGCAAACGGACAGGTCGCTGCTGAGAATCGATATATTCGCGTGATACGTTGAGATAGTCCTCGTAGTTGATGCGTATGTTCATCCCCTGCGCAATCTCGTAGGCCACTTGTTTTCCACGGAGTACAGCACTCGTACCTTCGCCGATTCTCACTGCATCTCCTGCACCGAAACATCTCTCTCCGAAAACAGTCCTGCCCTTGACGAGCAGTTGGTTGTCAGGAATGAGTCCTGTACATATATTGATGACATCGATACCATCTATCACCTGCTCAGTTCCTGGGATAGGTTGGAAATTCCTGCATTCCGCAATCACTGCACCAGTGATGCCGGTATGGTCTTCGTTGGGAATGGCCCTGACCAGTGTATGACCAGTGATAATAGGAATGCCGAGACGCCTTACACGGTTTGCCTGTACAGGGAATCCTCCCTCATGGTCAGCAGCCTCGATGATGGCACGTATCTCTGCCCCTGCCTGCACGGCCTGATACGAAGTGAGGTAGCCGATATTTCCCGCGCCGATGGTAAGTACACGCTTTCCCAGCAGTGTGAGTTCCTGATTCATCATCTTCTGGAACACCGCAGCGGTATATACACCAGGAATATCGTCGTTTTCAAATGCCGGCATAAATGGAATGGCACCTGTGGCAACAACCAAGTAATCCGCATGAATGTAGCTTACATCATTGGTAAGAATGTTCTTCACAGCCACAATTCCACCTTCGAGCAAGTCCCAGACTACAGTGTTTAAGAGAAGGGGAGTTGAAGGGGAGTTCAAGTGGAGTTCAAGGGGAGTTGAAGGGACGATAGTGTGGGATGCTAACTTCTCTGCAATGTCGAAGCCGCGCATGCCACCGTATTTCTGCTCTTTTTCAAAGAAAAAGAACTGATGGGTTTGCATATTGAATTGTCCTCCTGGCTGGCTGTTAGCATCAACGACGATGCTGTCTATACCCAGAGCATCCAACTGCTCTCTACATGCCAATCCCGCAGGACCGGCACCTATGATGCAGACCCGTGTAGAGAAGGTTTGTTTAGATGTAGGTCGCCGACTTCGGTCTGCGTCCAAACAAGCCTTCTCAACACATTTCACACCATCCACCGGGGTGATGCAGATTCGGCGCCTCACTCCGTCAACCATCATCTCACAAGCACCGCACTTGCCTATACCACAACCGAGGCTGCGGTTTCTGCCCTTGAGACTGTGGCTATGCACAGGAAAACCTGCCTGGTGCAGAGCCGCTGCAATGGTCTTTCCCCGTTGACCTTCGATCTTGAAACATTGCCCCTTAGAGTCGATGTATTCAAATTCCACGAGGTCTTCTTCGGGAATGTCGAGAATAGGATGTTTAGTTATCTTCATACAGATTCACCTTCTTATGCTTGCTTATCTGAGCATCAGTTGCAGGGAAATATCTTGCAATGAGATCATAGAGAGGCTTGTAGTATTTTTTTAGGTCTTCGCGTGTGTTAACCCAGTTGTGTTTGCCATCCGGGTGTTTCACTTCCGCATTGACATTGAACCAATCCTGCACACCCTCAGCCCAGAATTCTTCGAAATTGCCAATGGCATAGGTATTCTCAAACAGTCCCTTGCTTATGGCATCTTGGCGAAGTGCTTCAAGTTCGTCATTGATACCAGGATAGACTTGCAGAATTCCGATAAGATGTATGCTGTGTGAGAATTCATGGATGAGAATGTCTTCAGCATGATATTTGTCAATTTGATATGCCAGGACATTCTCTTCAGCACACGAGGTGATTGGTTCCTCGAGTGTACCTCCCAAACCTCTTGCACGGAGATTCCAGTTGAGTGTGGTGTCGTTTTTCAGTCCTCTATGTTCAGGAATATCCGTAGTGCCTTCATACCTTGCCATCACGGCCACACGCGTGTCGTAGCGAGTCATGGCATTGAGCACATCCTCTGGCAACATGCTGGTCATGCAGTAGAGAGTCTTGTGAACTTGCACCAGACAACTGTCTGGCACTCTCCAACTTGACATGATATGTATGCCATTGCAGTTCACATACTTCGTATAGAACGGATCAAGACGCAGTTTCACTCTCAGCGGTTCGGGAACAGCCGTGATTTCACACTCAGGTACCTGGATGTTAAGCGGCTTCTCCTTGTTCAGTTTTTTCCAAGCCTTATAATCATCTTTGGTGTAGAGATTTACTTTCGGATGTTTACTGATCTGTTCCTCAGTTGCCGGGAAGAGAGTAGCAATGAAGTCATAGAGCCGTGGATCGTATTTCTTCAGGTCTTCGCGGGTGTTGACCCAATTGTGCTTGCCGTTAGGTATTGGTGACTCAGCATTGACATTGAACCAATCTTGCACACCTTCGGCAAAGTACTCTATGAAGTTTTCCATGGCATAGGTATTCTTGTACTTACCTTCAGCCACAGCCTGATCCATCAGATGTTGCAGTTTGTTATCAATATCTGGGTCGATGCGTTTCAGACCTATGAGATGAATGCTGTGGGCAAATTCATGAATGAGAATGTCCTCGGCATGGTAGGGGTCAATCTGATATGCAAGTATATTTTCCTCTGCGCATGTGGTCATCGGTATTTCCAGAGTACCCTCCAATCCTCGAGCGCGCACATCCCAGTTGAGGGTGGTGTCGCCTATGAGATAGTGGTGCTCTGGCACATCAGTGGTTCCTTCGTAGCGTGCCATCACACCTACTTTCGTACCATAGTCTACCATCGACTTCAACACTTCCTTAGGAAGCATGCTGGTCATTGCATACAAGGTCTTGTAGGCTTGTACCAAACAACTGTCGGGCACTCTCCAACTCGATACGATGGCAATGCCGTTGCAATCAACGTATTTCGACCAGAATTTGTCCAGGTGCAGTTCTTTTGGTACTGACTGCACCTTGAACCCTTCTGGTGTCTGAGCCAGGAGTGATGTAAAGATTAAAAGATGTAAAAATGTAAATACTATTTTTTTCATCACTTCATATAGCTATAACGATAATCCGTAGGACTTACGAAAGTTTCCTTAATACAGCGTGGGAGGACCCAACGTATGAGGTTGAATTCACCACCGGCCTTATCGTTTGTGCCACTTGCACGGCTGCCACCGAATGGTTGCAGACCAACCACAGCACCTGTTGGCTTGTCGTTGATGTAGAAGTTTCCTGCAGCGTATGACAGTTTGTCGCTGATTTTCTGCACAGCCTCGCGGTCCTTGCCGAATACACAGCCTGTAAGACCATACAGAGAAGTGGTATCACAGAGTTTCACGGCCTTGTCTACATCCTTATCATCGTAAGGATATACTGTAAGTACAGGACCAAAGATTTCCTCTTCCATACTCTTGAAGTGAGGGTCTGTGGTTTCGATGATGGTAGGTTCAACGAAATAGCCCACCTTCTTGTCGCACTTTCCTCCGAGAACAATCTTTGCGTCCTTTGACTTCTTGGCATAGTCGATATAAGACTTGATGTTGTCGAACGAAGCCTCGTCAATCACGGCATTGATATAGTTGCCTGGATCCATAACATCGCCCATCTTTACTTCCTTGGCCATGACTTTGATGCGTTTCAGGACATCAGCCCACAGACTCTTCGGGATATACATACGTGAAGCAGCAGAACATTTCTGACCCTGGAATTCAAATGCACCGCAGAAGGCAGCCGTGGCCACTTCCTCAGCACCAGCGGAAGGATGGACAAAGATGAAATCCTTACCACCTGTTTCACCCACGAGACGAGGATAGCTTACGTAGTTCTGGATATTCTCACCCACCTGGCGCCACAGAGTCTGGAAAGTGCTTGTGCTACCAGTGAAGTGGATACCTGCAAGATGCTTGGACTCTACACAATAGTGACCAATCTCGCTTCCTTTGCCTGGAAGGAAATTCACAACTCCTGCAGGAAGTCCTGCCTCTTCGTAGAGTTTCATCAAGTAATAGTTGCTGAGGATTGAAGTGGAAGATGGCTTCCAGATTGTTGTGTTACCCATCAACACTGGAGTCATGTTGAGGTTCGATGCAATACTTGTGAAGTTGAACGGAGTCACTGCGAGTACGAATCCTTCAAGTGGGCGGTATTCTGTTGAGTCGATGTAGCCATTTCCGTTCTTTGGTTGGATGGCATAGAGCTTTGATGCATAGTGCACATTGTAACGGAAAAAGTCGATAGTCTCGCATGCAGAGTCTATTTCAGCCTGGTAGATATTCTTGCTCTGTCCCAGCATACAAGCTGCATTCATGATTGGGCGGTATTTTGTAGCCAGGAGTTCAGCACACTTCAAAACGATGCTTGCACGCACGTCCCATGGAGTGTTGGCCCACTTCTCGTGTGCGTCCATGGCGGCTTTGATGGCCATCTTGATTTCCTTTGGTCCGGCCTTGTGGTAGCGGGCCAGTACGTGTTTGTGGTCGTGAGGACAAACCACTTCAGCCACATTACCTGTGCGTACTTCCTTACCGCCTATGATTAGCGGAATATCGAGTACCAATTTGCTCTGACGCTCAAGCTCTGCCTCAAGGGCTACGCGTTCTGCACTGCCTTTCAGATAACTCTTCACCGGTTCGTTAGCAGGTACCGGAAACTGCACGATTGCATTGTTCATAGTTGTGTATTTTTTTAATTTTGTTACATCAAGTCTAATGTTATGTTATTTTCAAATCTACCTCTTCGTGCTTATTTACATAGTCCAACAAGTCACGGCTGAGACTTATTTTGTGCTTTGTCGAGCGAAATGTTGCTCCTATGCGTTCGCTCTGGCGCAGGCAGAAAAATAATTCTGCCTCTCCAGGATTTGCTTCTGCTATCTCTGCCAGGTCTTCAATCAATTCATCCGTGAGTTTGTCAGGGGCAATACAGAGAGTAAGCTTTTTTATAAGTGTGTCTTTTACTTCTGAAAATGGTTGAACAGAGGTAATGGACAGACTTAGGTCTTCGGAGTTTTTCCATCTCTGCCTGATCACGGCATGGATAAACACAGGAACTCCTTCAAAAAAGTTATTGCGCAGATTGCCCCACTCCTGGCCGAATATGCGTATTTCTTCACTTCCGGAGAAGTCTTCAATTTTCACAATTCCAAACGGATTGCCTGTCTTCGTAATCTTGGTCTGAACACTCGACACGATACCTCCAAAGGTGAGATCCTTGCGATTCTTCAGGGGTTCCAGTTCCTTGAGCTCGCTGACTTTGGTGTTGCATACATGTTCCAGCAGATAGGCATATTCGTCCAATGGGTGTGCGGAGAGATATATGCCAACCAGTTCACGTTCTTTGTTCAAACGTTCTACATCACTCCACAATTCATACATCCCCTCGTGTGGCATGTTTGGATGGATGGCCTCAAAACCTGTCATACTCCCAAATAGAGAGTTTTGGGCAGAGAGCTTGTCTTGTTGATATTTGTTGCCGTAGCGTATCAGTGTGTCCAAAAATACTTCTTTCCCATATTGTGCAAAATATGCTTCGCGTGGTGCTCCAAACGAGTCGAAGGCTCCTGCCAATGCGAGATTTTCAAGACATTTCCTGTTGCAGGCTGAGAGGGCAACTCTCTCAACCAAATCGAATATATCGGTAAACGCTCCGTTTTTTTCTCTTTCAGTTATAATGGCATTTGCTGCGCTGTTTCCCACACCCTTTATGGCTGCAAGTCCGAAACGTATGTCTCCCTTTTTGTTTACTGAGAACTTATTCCGGCTTTCGTTCACATCAGGCCCAAGGGTATTGATTCCCATTGCCTTGCTCTCTTCCATCAGTTTGCTGACTTCTGTGATGTTGTCCAGACTTCGGCTCATCGATGCTGCCATATATTGGGCTGGATAGTGGGCTTTGAGGTAGGCCGTTTGGTATGCCACCCACGAGTAGCATGTGGCATGACTCTTATTGAAGGCATATGAAGCAAACTTTTCCCAGTCGTTCCATATCTTCTCCAGCACTTTTGGTTCGTGACCTCTCTCCTGACCTCCCGCAATGAACTTAGGTTTCAGCTGATCCAGTTTGTCTTTTTGTTTCTTACCCATTGCCTTGCGGAGCGTGTCGCTTTCGCCTCGGGTGAATCCTGCAAGCTGACGTGAAAGCAGCATCACCTGTTCCTGATACACCGTAATGCCATATGTGTCTTTGAGATATTCCTCCATACAAGGAATGTCATAGACGATGGGCTCTACGCCGTGCTTACGCTTTATGAATTGCGGGATATAGTCCATTGGTCCGGGACGATAGAGAGCGTTCATCGCGATAAGGTCCTCGAAGCACGATGGTTGCAATTCCCGAAGGTATTTCTGCATTCCGGCCGATTCAAATTGGAATGTACCCACGGTTCTTCCATCGCAATAGAGCTTATACGTAAGTGGGTCGTTGATGTCGAGTGTGTTCACATCCACTTCTTCACCAAGACTTTCGCGTATGTTTTCTACGGTCTCCTTCATGATACTGAGGTTCTTCAGCCCCAGGAAGTCCATCTTGATGAGTCCCGTTTCCTCAATCACGTGGCCATCGTATTGAGTACAGCGCAGCCTCTCCTTCGAGTCCTTGTCTTCGGCAAAACTCACCGGAACCCAATCATCGATGGCATCGCGGCAGATGATGACTCCGCAGGCGTGCATGCCTGTGCCGCGTACATTGTTCTCGAGCATCTGCGCATATTTCATCGTGTCGCGCAATACGGGGTCTGGCGAGGTCGAAGCATCCTTCAGTTCCGGCACGCTCTCGATGGCGTTCTTCAGGTTCATCTTGAGGTCGTTCGGCAGACGGTCTGGAATGGCCTTGCAGAGTTTGTCGGATACCGCAAGTGGCACTTTCTGCACCCTGGCCACATCCTTGATTACCATTTTCGTGGCCATAGTACCATAGGTGATGATATGAGCCACCTTCTCTGCACCGTATTTTTCTGTGATATACTGCAGCACCTTCCCTCGGCCGTCGTCGTCGAAATCGACATCGATATCTGGCAGACTTATTCGGTCGGGATTGAGAAATCGTTCGAACAGCAGGTCGTATTTTATTGGGTCAACTCTCGTGATGTCGAGGCAGTAGGCCACAACGCTTCCTGCGGCACTTCCACGTCCCGGGCCTACCCATACGCCGAGTTTCTCACGGGCTGCGTGGATATAGTCTTGCACAATAAGGAAGTAGCCTGGGAATCCCATGTTCTTTATGGTGTCGAGTTCGAAGTCGATGCGCGACTTCACTTCCTCGGAGAGATTCTCTCCGTAGCAGCGCTTTGCACCCTCGTAGGTGAGGTGGCGCAAGTAGTCGTCCTCGTTGGTGAACTCTGCTGGCATAGGGAAGTCTGGCAGGATTGGCTTGTGGTCGATGTTGTACATCTCCACCTTGTCCAGAATCTCTATGGTGTTGTCCAAGGCCTCTGGCACGTCAGCAAAGATTTCGTTCATCTCTTCGCGGGTCTTAAACCACTCTTGCTTCGAATAGAGCATGCGGCCCGGATCGTCAAGGTCCTTGCCTGTACTGAGGCAGATGAGACGGTCGTGGGCTTCGGCATTCTCTTCGTCAACAAAGTGCGAGTCGTTGGTGCACACGAGTTTCACTCCGTATTTCTCCGAGAGCCGTATGAGTTCCTTGTTCACTTCCTGCTGCAATGGGAAGGTCTCTCGGTTGGCACGGATTTCGGGGTTCTTCACCTCGTGGCGCATCATCTCCAGGTAGAAGTCGTCGCCAAACACTCCCTTGAACCACTGCACTGCTTCTTCTGCTTCGCGCATTTCCCCACGGCGTATATGCCACGGAATCTCTCCTGCCAGACATGCCGAACAGGCGATTATTCCTTCGTGGTATTTCTCTATTTCGCTGTGGTCGGTACGAGGACGGTAGTAATACCCTTCAATCCATGCGTGGGAGACAAGCTTTATAAGATTGTGATACCCCTTTTCGTTCTTTGCCAACAGGATGAGGTGCCAACCGCTTTGGTCGAGTTTGTTGGTCTTGTCTTGCGAAAACCTGCCTCGTCTGGCACAATATACTTCGCAACCAAAGATTGGCTTGAATGGTTCCAGACCTTCTTCCTTGCGGCCTTTGTTCACCTTGTTTGTGTAGTTGAACAGTTCCTTTATGCCGAACATGTTGCCGTGGTCTGTAACGGCCATGCCTCTCATACCGTCCTTTATGGCCTTGTTGACCAGGGCTTTTATACTGGCCTGGCCGTCGAGTATCGAATACTGGGTGTGTACGTGTAAGTGTATGAAGTCGTGCATAATTCTAAGGGGAGTTGAAGGGGCAAATATTTATCTCTCGTGTTCCGTCTGGGAGTTCTTCCAGCTGGACTTTTACCGTGTCTTCGGGGAGTAGGGGTTCCACCACCTCTGGCCATTCCATCAGACAGATATTCCCACTATAGAGGTAGTCGTCAAGACCTATGTCGCGTGCTTCATCAAGATTCTTAAGCCTGTAGAAGTCAAAATGGAAGATAGGCCCGGGACTGTATTCATTCACAATGGCAAATGTTGGCGATGCTACCTGACCTTTGACTCCAAGTTGTTCGCACAGGGCTTTGATAAAGGTGGTTTTCCCTACGCCCATACCACCGTAGAAGGCAAAAATCCTTTTGTCTCCCATCAGCGTCAGAAACTCCTGCGCTGCTTCGTCTATCTGTTCTATCGAATGGATGGTAAGTGTCATCGCCCCTATCGCATTATCTTTTTGCCGTCTATGATGTAAACTCCCTTCTGGAGGTTGCTGCCTACTCTTTGTCCTGCAAGATTGTAGATATCACCTGCTCCCTCAAGGTTACCGGTTCCTGAGCTTGCCGAAGGAGCTACCTCTGAGATACCCGTTCCTTCAGTTGTGACGCGTGGGTCGTTCTGGAGAATTTCTGGCATTTCCTTGGTGTCGATATACACTGCCCATGCTCCTTCTGGGAGGAGGTCCATCAGTCCATCGGTGTCGTTTACGTTCCAAATCTTGGTTGTGCCGTCAGCGAAGTGTACTTCGAGTTTGTAGTACTTCGACTTACCAAGCTGATAGAATGGACAAGGTACATCGCCGCCATTGGCTTCGGCTGCCACTACGTAGTAGTCTGCATTCTTAACAGCTGTAGGCAATGTGAATGCAGCCTTGTTTGTGGCCCAGATCAGGCGTCCTGTCTCGCGGTCGTAGAACTTATGTCCCATCCAACCTGTACCCTTGAATGATATGGTGCTTGACGAGAGTGTGTAGTAGTCGCCGTCAATCTTGTAGCTCTTGTCGTTTGGAGTGTATGACTCGAAGTCGCCGCCGAGTTTCTTCGGACCGAGATACCAGCCTGTGGTGTCGTCGTTAGGATATTTTGCACGCAGACTACTGCTTGTCACCGACTCCCACTCGTCGTTTGGCTCTGATGGCTTCTGTTCTACCTTGTCGTTGATGAACATCACGTTGCCGGCCTTTGGATATCCCTTTTTTGCCACATATGCCTTTGCAGCATCCACATCGGCCTGAGTGGTATTGACAATGTAGTTGGCGTAGTCCTCAACCTTATAGTCGGTGATTGGTACGAAGAATCCATATGCTTCGAAGAATTCTGTCATGTCGAGCTGGGCCACATCACACACTGTCTTGTAGAAATGCAGGTAGTCGTCCTTTCCGAGTGAGTTGTTGCCATTTTTCTTCATGCCGTTCTTGCGCAGTGCGGTGAAGAAGTCCTGATAGAAGCGATCGTTGTTGTGCATCACGTGGAAATACAGGTAGAGCTGGAAGTAGAGGCGTGTCTTGTCCCAAATGTTTCTATCGAGCCATGGCTGGTTGCCTGGCAGGTAGGCAAAGTTGGACTCTACATTGTAGCCGCGTGTGTCGCTGATGCCTTGTTCCCATACACATATGTTAGGGAAGAGGTTGTTGGATACTTCCATACAGCTGATCATGTTGAAGGTGGACTGATGGTTGTGTCCCATTTCGTGGGCTGGTCCCCAGAGCGCACCGGCACTGTGGGTGAGGTTGTAGTAGTCGTAGATGCTCGACATGGTATTCCAGTGGTAGTAGGTACCATAGGTCGTGGCGAACATGTAGTTGTAGTCAACCGTAAACACGTTCCATATGTTGTTGCAGCGGCCTTCGAAACTCTCGAGTCCCTGATATTTCTCTTCGGTTGATACCACCTTGTTCCAAATCTTTGTCACACCTTCTATGTTGTCTGGACATACTCTCTTGAGTTCGGCTCCGTGAACGGCGTGAACCAGGTTCGTGGTCTTGAGATTCAGGAAGTCGCACTTGTCCAACAGACTCTGCTGGAGGAGTTTCCAGTCCTCGTTGGTCATACCGCGTGTGGCATCCCAGTAGCCGTGCAGTTGTCCTCCTTCGATATGGATCTTGATAGGCTTGTAGTTGGCCAGATACTTGTTCACATCGTTGAGCTGGTAGAAGATATACACCATTTTTTCGTCGTCGGCATTGACGATGTTGATACCTTTGTGCAGGTCGGTGCATGAACCTGTCTGATGATTGCCTGGAACACCTTCGGTCGATACGAGTTCCACCTGCAGCGTACAATCGCTGCTTGGTTCCTGATCCACATATATGATGAGCACATCGCTCGGCTTGGCTATGATTCCGGTAGGGTTCGAAAGTTTGCCATAGGCATTGCTCTGGCCTGTCTGCCAGCACATGCTGCTGTGGTTGCTGTACACACCATATTCGGCTACACGGAAGAACTCCTCGTAACCCCGTGTGTAGCCTGTGGTTTGGTTCTCAAATATCTGCCATGTGTTGTTCTTCACCTTGAGCACCATGTTCTGAATCATCGACGGAAGAATCTGGAAATTCTCATCTGTCTTCAGTTGTTCGTCTGTCATGGCGAGCACTTCGTCCTTCAGTTCCGAACAGGCATAGTCCTTGAAGAAGTTTGTCAGTGCGGCCTGATATTTAACCTTGTTCTTTACCAGATTCTCGTATTCCTTCTGCCCGGCCTTTGCTTCTTCTATCTGTTCCTGAGTGAGTTCTACCTTCTCGAAAGCCCAGTAGCTGGCATCGGCATCGGTGTCCCACTGCACTACCATATAGCTCTGCGAAGAGGCGGTGTGATAGCCCTGGGTATCGGTCTTGCCTGTGGTGATCTTGAAGGTGTTGAGCCACTTGTCGTTGCTTCGTGTCACGTAGAGGGTCTTGGCTGTGGCCGTGGTCTTGTATTGCTGACTTCTGCCTGAAGAAGCACCTGCGTAGTTGTCGGTTACCACATTCTGGAATGTGTAGCCTTCGCCCGACTTTCTTACTATCCAGGTCTGTAGCAGGTTGTCGTAGTCGGCTGTCTTCGATGTCAGTCCTCCATCCGATTCTGTCATATGCTTTTCGTAGGCCGTACTGATGATGCGGTAGTAGGCTCCGTCCTCAATCTCCGAGGCCCAGCCCTTGAGTTCGTTGAGGTGCTTGCTCACATCGGCTTCGGTCACGTCGTTCACGATGTTCATTTTCCAGTCGCATCCAGCGTCTCCGGCATACGACCACTTATACAGTGTCTTGCCATCGTTGCCGAGGTTGAGGCATGTGCTGCCGCTGAAGTCAGACTTTGAAGAGATGTTGCACCACGCATCTGTGTTGGTGTTTGTGTTGTTTGGACTATACTGCACATAGAGTTCTGCGCTGCTCGTGGCTGGTTCGCCGAAACTTGACTGCAGGTATTCGGCTGTCTCTGCATTGCGGAATGTGTAGCCGCTGCCTGATTGCTCCTTGATCCATACTTGCGAAAGGCCGCTCTTCTTCAGTGTTGAACCATAGGCAGAACCAGAGGTGGTAGATGTAAGATATGATGACTCGTTGCGCTTGCAGTTGAGGCGAACAAGGATTGGGTCTGTGCTTATCACATAGTCGTAGAGTGCCTTACCCTTCATCTCGCCCATTTCTGTCACTTCCACGGCATAGAAACTCCAGTCGCCCGTACCTCCAACCACTGCGAGGCTTTCGGCACCGCCCTTGAGGTTGGCACCGTTGGTAGGGGCTATATACCAGCGCATATTGCCCTTTATGGTGAAGTGACCCTCGCCGAGCGACGTGATGGTGAGTGCATATCCATCGGCCTGGGTCGATTTCTCGCTTGTACCAGGATTAGGCATATACTTGCCATTGCCTGTCTTTATGTAGTACTTGCCTTCGGTTCCGGATTCTTCGAGCATGAAGATATAACCCATGTTGGCTGAGGCTGAGAGTTCTTCAGGACTTTCGGCCTGAGTGAGATCCTGCGCAGCCGTTTCGAGCACATATTTCTGTGTGTTGTTGTTGTACAGGAAATAGTGCTTGCCCGTTTCGAGTGTAGTTACGATGTTACCCACCTTGAAGAGTTTACCCCCATATTCCTGAGCAAACCCCTGAGCAAATGTTGCCAACAATACCGTCAGCGCCAATACCAATGTCTTTTTCATAATATACTAAATTTTTTTTGAACTCCTCTTGAACCCTTGAACCCTTGAACTCTTGAACCATTTGAACCTCTTGAACCCTACCTTTCCTCTTCTTCCACCCTATACAGCAATGCATATTTGGCCTGCTCCGAAAAGGCATAGAGCACATCCTTCACTGCAAGCCGGCACATAGGTTGTCCTACGGAGTAGGGGGCTATTTCGTAGGCCTGGTACACGAATTGTACACTGTCGTCCACCAACCACGGGTCTGTCTCTGGCAGCGGGAATTGGTCTGGGTCTTTCACCATAATCTCCGTGGCGTTGTCAAAGGCCTCGCGGTTTCCTTCGAAGAACTGCTGGATGAGTGCATTCTTAATTTGGTCTCTGAGCACCGATCCGTCGTTGAACATATCCCAACCGAATTTCTTGCCGGTTTTCTTTGCAAATGTCACTCCTGAGGTCACTGGCATGCCGTGTGCTCCTCCTGTATATATGTAGCCTTCTATCATGTAACTGACATAAAGGTCGTTTTCTGCTACTCTGTTGATGTCGTATTCCGTTCCCGAACCTGGGAACGCATCGTCAAGTTCGTTTTCAAAGAAGTCGCGGGCATAGTTGCGCATCATGTTGCTGTCGCAGTTGAGTGCTCCGGTATAGCTGCCTCCGAGTTCTTCGTTTATCCAGTTCTGGATATTCTGGACCAGTGTATCCGGTCCTCCTACCGGCACATCTATCTCAGCCTTGAAATACGATGCCCCGTCTTCGCCGGCTATGCTGTCGGCAAACTGTATGGTGCTTACTTGGAATTCAGGCAGTTCTTCCACCTTGCCTTCCTTGTTGATTGTGGTGTTGCTGCAGCTGCACAGCAGCAGTGCAATAAAGCAGAAACCACAAGCCGACCGAGTCGGCTTGCGGAATATGCAGCTTCTATGGTTATCTATGATTTCCATAGTTTTCGTTATTTCTATAGTTCTATAGTCTTTAGTTCAAAAGATCGTCGAGAGCGCTCTTTACCTCGGCTGTTGGCTCCTGGCCTTCTGCTTTTGGCTCCTGGTTCTCAGCTGAGTCTTCGTGGCGGAACTGAGGACGTGGACCGCGAGGACCGCGGTGTTCACCACCTCTTCCCTCTCGTCTCTCACCTCTCTCTCCTCTTCTTTCGCCTCTCTCTGGGCGCTGAGGACGTTCACGCTCTACATAGCCTTCTGGTTTTTCTACGAGCACACGGTGCGAGAGTTTGAACTTTCCGGTCTTCTGGTCGATGCCGATGAGTTTCACCTGAATCATGTCACCTTCCTTGATGCCGGCTTCCTCTACGGTCTCGAGGTGCTTCCAGTCTATTTCGGATATGTGGAGCAATCCTTCCTTGCCAGGGAGGAACTCTACGAAACATCCGTAAGGCATGATGCTCTTCACCTTTGAGTCATATACCTCGCCAACCTCCGGTACTGCAACGATAGCCTTGATCTTTGCCATAGCAGCATCGATGGCAGCCTTGTCCGGAGCCGAAACCTGCACCTTGCCTACGCCGTCTTCCTCGTCGATGGTGATCACCGTACCTGTGTCTTCCTGCATCTGCTGGATGATCTTGCCACCAGGACCGATGACAGCACCGATGAATTCCTTAGGTATGATGATTTGCTCGATGCGTGGTACGTGAGGCTTGAAGTCTTCGCGTGGTTCAGAGATGGTCTTCATCATCTCGCCCATGATATGTTCACGACCTGCCTTTGCCTGCATCAGGGCCTTCTCGAGGATTTCGTAGCTGAGTCCGTCACACTTGATATCCATCTGGGTTGCTGTAAGACCGTTCTTCGTACCTGTGGTCTTGAAGTCCATGTCGCCGAGGTGGTCTTCGTCGCCGAGGATATCGCTGAGGATGGCATATTTGTCCTCACCCGGGTTCTTGATAAGTCCCATTGCGATACCTGCAACTGGGTTCTTGATAGGCACACCGGCATCCATCAGCGAGAGGGTTCCTGCACAAACTGTGGCCATTGAACTCGAACCGTTGCTCTCGAGGATGTCGCTCACTACGCGGATAGTGTAAGGGAAGTCCTCAGGAATCTGTCCCTTGATACCGCGCCATGCCAGGTGGCCGTGACCAATCTCGCGACGGCCCACGCTTCTCTGAGCCTTGGCTTCGCCAGTAGAGAATGGAGGGAAGTTGTAGTGGAGGAGGAACTTCATGTAGTAGCGCTCCAGTGCTCCGTCAACCAGTTTTTCGTCGAGTTTGGTTCCGAGTGTTGTAGTTGCCAGACTCTGCGTCTCGCCACGGGTGAAGATAGCACTTCCGTGTGGGAATGGCAGTGGGCTTACCTCGCACCATATAGGGCGTATCTCTGTAGTCACACGACCATCGAGGCGTATGCCTTCGTCGAGAATGCAGCGGCGCATTGCATCGCGCTCCACGTCGTGGTAGTAGCGTGCGATGAGTTCGTTCTTCTCTGCGAGTTCGTCGTCGCTGAGGTCTGTGTGGGCTGCTGCGTAAGCCTCCTGATAGTCAGTCATGATCTTCTTGAAGGCATCGCTGCGCTGGTGTTTCTCCAGACCCTGCTTTGTGATGTCATATGCTGGCTGGTAGCACACCTTCTTCACGTCTTCACGCAGTTCTTCGTCGTTCACCTCGTGGCAGTATTCCCGCTTCACGTCCTTGCCAAGCAGTTTGGCCATTTCCTTCTGCAGCTGGCACTGAGGTTTGATGGCAGCGTGTGCAGCCTTGAGAGCCTCGAGCAGATCCTGCTCCTGCACCTCTTTCATCTCGCCCTCCACCATCATGATATTTTCTTCTGTGGCACCCACCATGAGGTCCATGTCAGCATTCTTAAGCTGCTGGAATGTAGGGTTGATCACGAATTCACCATTTACACGTGCTACGCGCACTTCTGAGATTGGTTCCTCGAAAGGAATGTCAGATACTGCAAGGGCAGCACTTGCTGCAAATCCTGCAAGCGCATCCGGCATGTCTTCTCCGTCGGCAGAGAATACGATTACGTTTACATACACCTCTGCGTGGAAGTTCGATGGGAACAATGGGCGCAGAGCACGGTCAATAAGTCGGCATGTGAGAATTTCTTCATCCGAAGGCTTGCCTTCGCGTTTTGTGAAACCACCAGGGAATCGTCCTGCAGCAGAATACTTCTCACGGTATTCTACCTGAAGTGGCATGAAATCAGTACCTGGTACTGCATCTTCTGCGGCGCATACAGTGGCCAGGAGCATCGTGTTGTTCATCCTGAGCATTACGGCTCCATCGGCTTGTTTCGCCAGTTTTCCTGTTTCAATGCTGATCTGTCGTCCGTCAGGCAGTGAAACTGTTCTTGTAATTACGTTCATCTTGATTAAATCTAAAAATTTTTTTCGCGTACACCTACGTGTACATTATGTGTAAAATAACTTAAAAGCGCACAAAGTTACGAAAAAAAATTGACATTGCCAAATTTTTTTATGTTTTCACTCTTGTTTTTTTGGGGAATGATAGTCCAGTTATCTCCAGAATTTGTGGATTTTTTATTTTTACCCCCACTGCACACACCCTCGGTCTTTGTGCGCGTTTTTTGAGACATATGCACACGGAGGTAGAATATGTGCGTTAAATTTTATATAAAATTTAATTTTTTTCATGCTTGCACAGATCTGTCGATGTACAATTTTTTTTTGTAACTTTGCAGTCCAGTAGCCCCTATTATAGTGGAAACGTTTCATTCATAAAAACGACCGGCTTGCCTGTGAAGATGGGCCGTTTTTGTAAGGTAACCAAAGTGACTA
>R15__coassemble_808_pt1 | contig 19887 bp, 16 predicted proteins | sample R15__metabat2_low_PE_055 | metagenome-assembled genome bin R15
GCTGCAAAGACTGACACCATCACCGTGAACAGCAACACGACCATGAACGCTTCGTTCGAGAGTCGCTAAAGCGCGACAGGGAGCAACGCTCGCCCTGCTCCCTGGGTTTAGAATGTATGCTGATTGTAGTGTTGGCTAAGGAGCGGCAGTATTTCCTGAGAGAGTATCTGTCCAACTCGGTTGCCCGTGAGACCGATTCGTGCACCAATCTCGGCCTGAGTGAGGCGCTCCCCTCCCTTGAACCCGAAAGCGAGGAGGGCAATCTCCTGTGTTCTTGGGGACAGATGGCTGATGCACTCAAGAAAATCTGCCATGCATCCGCAGTCCGCTACTTCGTCCTCGAAATATGTGGACTCGGGGTCACCAAGCATTTCGCGCATGATCGGACTGTCTTCGTCATCGACATCAGACTTGGGGTTTTCGGACCACCATGCATTGCCATCGATGCTGTCCATGGTCCCGTGCTTGTAGGCAGAGGACAGATAGGTGCGAACACTGTTCTCCATGCATCTATAGGCCAGTGTGCTAAGGGCATAGCCCGAACTGAGGTCAAACTTCTGTATGGCCTTTGTGACACCGATGAACGCTGTCTCGATGACATCCTCGTCGTCACGGTGGTCATAGAACTTCCTGCTCAGAAGGTCGTTTACCATCGGAGCCATCTCGGCAAAGAGAGTGTTAAAGGCCCTCGCATCACCATGCTGTGCACGGCTGATGAACTGATACTCCTCGTCCTTGGTGAACTGAAGTGTGGTGGTATTCCTGCGATAGAAATCTGTGAGAGAAACGTTTCCGTTGATGAACATAGTGACAAAATTGGATTTTACGTTCTGTGTTTTTCGCATTATACGAGCTTACTGTTGTAATATTTAAGTTGATGGTCAGTGAGAGTAGTCCAAAAGCGCAAAAAGCCCTTGGACGTACCAGAGAAGGGCATATGATGGCCCTGAGGATACGCCGTTCTGCCATTTCAGACAGAGAGTGAGCCGACGTCAGGAAGGTCGGCTGTGCCTAAAGATTATTTGACTGTGTTTTTCTGCATATGTAGGTCTTAGACTCTATAAATACAAAAAGGTTTAATCGGTATGTAAAATTTTTTTGATTTTTTTTGTCTGTTTATGTTACTGCTTGTTTAAAGTCCTGATACAAAGACAAGTAAGCAATGACAGGACTTAGCATACACGGCCACACCGGAAATGGGTGGCAATGGCCTCTGTTACGGTCTCTTCCGTAATGTCAATGGTATTTTGCGTCTTGGCAAGGCGCGGTGCATTGTACATGATATCCTTCATCGTGGTTTCCATTATGCTTCGCAAACCCCGAGCCCCTGTCCCGAGCGTCAGTGCCATACGGGCTATGGCCCTAAGGGCATCGTCAGAGAACGTGAGTTTCACACCATCCATTGCGAGCAATGCACGGTATTGTCTTACGAGCGAGTTCTTAGGCTCGCAGAGTATCCTGACAAGTTCGTCTTCGCCCAGTGCATTGACATTGGCAATGACAGGAAAACGGCCTACCAGCTCAGGAATGAGACCAAAATCGCGCAAGTCCTGAGGGGTTGCAAAGTTCACATAGTCTGTGTCTGCAATGTCCTTGCAAGTGTCTTCGCCAATGGAAAATCCTATGGACTTGCGTCCCATCCTGCGCTTGATAATGTCATCGAGTCCCACAAAGGCTCCTGCAAGGATAAACAGGATATTCTTGGTATTGACACGGATAAGTGACTGCTCAGGGTGTTTCCTTCCGCCCATTGGGGGAACGCCAACAAGGTCACCTTCTACAATCTTGAGCAATGACTGCTGCACACATTCACCGCTTACGTCACGGGTAATGGATGGCCCAGCCTCCTTGCGTGCCATTTTGTCTCCCTCGTCAAGCACTACTATGCCCATCTCGGCAGCCTCCTTGTCATAGTTGCACGAGCGGAGCAAACCACACAGACAGTCCTCGACATCCGACCCCACATAGCCCGAGGCTGTGATCTTTGTGCAATCCTGTATATAGCAAGGCACATTAAGCATTTTGGCTATGGTCTTCACCATAAGGGTCTTGCCACAACCTGTCTCACCCAGTAAAACCACATTGCTCTTGTCAATTTCCAAATCCGAACAACACTGCTCAGTCTGAATGAGCCGCTTATAGTGGTTATAGACCGCCACCGAGAGAGTACGCTTCGCCTCGTCTTGACCAATCACATACTGATCAAGGTGAGCTTTGATACGATCAGGCCTGACAAGCTTGATCTTTTTGGTTCCATTGTTTGATACCGAATCTGACTTTGTTTGTTGTTGTCCTATCATATATTTTGTTGTTTGAATACTCTCAGCATGCCTTTGGAGTCGAGGTGGTAGGGACGGTGTGTGTCGAGGCAGGCGAAGGTGTCGGTGAGCAGGGGTTGAATGACCTGCGTATGACCGAAAATCTGAAAGATGCCCTGATTCTCTTCCGGCACGGGATCGTCGATGCGTTCGATAAACTCCTCGATATCGGCCCACACACAACTGCCGCAGAAATTCCGTCCGCCACGATAGTGGGAGGCATCGGACAGGGCAGGGTAGATGTCGGCCGTATGGAACAGGCGGTTGAGCACCTCGTCGGCATCGCGCAGCGACATCGGCGGCAGCACGGCCTGATTGTCGTCTATCCAGTCCTGAAGTATGCCTGCATGGGAGAAGAGGTACGTCTGTCCGCCGATGCTGACCGAGTGGCAGAGCTTGAAGAGCGACAGGTTGTCTGTGAGCAGTCCGCGTATCTGTTCCTCCCGGTCCTCGTCGTAGCGGCATGCATCCATGCGCTCGTCGAGATAGCTGAGGTCGTGGTTGCCGAGCAGCAGGGTCACCCTTTCGGGATTGGCTTGCTTGAATTCTATCACCTCGCGCAGGGTATCGAGTCCCTTGTGCTGAGGCACACCCTCGTGGGGGTAGGGGTCGACATAGTCGCCCAGGAAGACAAACTCTTCGTCTTCGATGGCTGTGACCTCTTTCCAGAAGTCACGCCCATGGATGTCGGGAATAATAATCATAGTTAGGAGTTAGGAGTTATACAAACCCCACTCGGGAGGTTTGGTGTTTGTTCATCAGCTCGGCCTTGCACATATCCTGCATCTCGGCGAGGGTAGGGGCAGTGCCGTTGAGCACAATCTGAGTGATGCGCTTGCGTACCACATTCTCTATCTGACCTCCGCTGAGGTCGAAACTGCCTGCAAGCGCAGCAGCCTCACTGTCATCTATGTCCTTCACCATGCTCTTCCAAATGGCTGTCTTGGCCGAGAGATCGGGTGTGTGGAACTCAATCTTGTATATAAACCTGCGGTCGAAGGCCGGGTCGAGGTTCTTGGTGAGGTTGGTTGTGGCAATCATGATTCCCTCAAGATTCTCCATCTCCTGAAGGATGATGTTTTGAATGGAGTTCTCCATCTTGTCAACGGCACGCTGTGCACCCTCCTGACGTATGCCAAGCACGGCATCGGCCTCGTTGAAGAGCAGTATAGGCGCATTGTCACTGCGGCGCACCATCTTGCGGTATTTGGCAAAGGCAGCGGTGATGTTCTTCTCGCTTTCGCCCACCCAGCACGACTTTATCTTCGACACGTCAATCACAAAGAGGTCACGGCCTGTCTCGCGTGCAAGTTGGTACACTGTCTCTGTCTTGCCCGTACCAGGACTGCCATAGAACAGGCAGCAGAACCCTTTTCTCATTCCGAACTCCCCGAGTCGCGCCACAACCCCCTTGAACTGCTCGGGCTGCAGGAGGCTGCGAAGCTGCTCGATCTGCGACACATCCTCGCTGTTGTAGAACAGCTGCTTCTCGGTGATGGACGAGCTGTCGAGCAGGTCGGAGTCTTTCTTTCGCTTAGTGTCATCAAGCACGTCCATACCCTTGAACAGAATCTGCTTGTACTTGTCCGTGATGCGATAGTAGTAGTTCTCGCGCATGCCGTCACCCGGCACCTCTTCTATAATGCCCCGATTCTGAAGGGCTGTCTCGCCACGCTTCAGACTGCGGGTCAGTCCCATGCGCTCGGTACGCGACATGAAGTCCTTCCAATTGTGCACCCCCACCATGTCGTCGTCGTTCACCACGAAGAGAGTGGACATGCAGATGAGCAGCACCTGTTCCTCGCAAGACATGAAATTCAGGAGTGGCTGCACCGCCTTGCAGAATTCGAGGTGCATGTTGTCATTGATGTACGGGCGCAGTTCTCTCGCAACCCTGTAGGCTTGGTGGGTTTCGTCAAGTTCGCCAAGTGAACAGTATAGTCCGTCGAAGAACGCATCGGCCTCGAGTCCGCCCTTCTTGTTCTCCTCTATCTCCTCGTTGGCCACGATGGCATCTATCACCGACTGCATCACGGCATATTCCTTCTGATCGCTCATTCCGCTGCTTATCCTTATGAAGCGGCGTCTGCGCAGTCCGTCTACAGCCTGAAGGATGCCCAGCACACGCATCACGCTGCAGTCGTAGGCACGGCTGATATCGCTTGTATCCTGACCACCCGAACTTGCGAAGTTCATAAGGATGGCAATAAGGTTTGCCTCCTCGCGGGTGACATGCAGCTTGCCCATCACAAACTCCGAGAACGGAGCTGCCATCTCGGCAAACCGATCGTCAAGTTCGGTGAACTTTGCGATGTCAATGATGCGCTCAATGTTGCGCACGAGAGTCGGTTCCACAGGCTGCACGAGCTTGCTCTGTCTGTCCTCACCGAAGAGATCGATGTCTTCACTGTCTTCCATCCATTCGTCAGGTCGATTGCGTCTTTGTAGTCTTCTTGCCATAGTCTTTATAGGTTTTTCAAGTGTTTCTACTACAAGTATACCGATAAAAAATGAGAAATCAAAATCTTTCCTGCAATTTTTTTTACACCTATTATTATATATAAGGAAATGATAGGCATGCCAGCCCCCCCATTTAACCTATAAAAAAGGAAAGAAAATTGACCTATGGCGAAAAAAAATGGCTGCGAGGCATGCCACGGCTACGGTTGCTGTGGATGCGGCATTGGAAGTGAGGACCCTATCGACCTCATGGTATCAAACAAGGCCCAGTCCGTGTCTTGATGTCAGTTTGGCTTATGTAACAACTTTTTGTAGAGATCGATGATCAGGGCGTGCAGTTTTGCTGCGTTGGGCGTGGTCTGAAGCAGGGTCTCGTCCCAGTAGGTGCGCTTGTTGAGTTCAATCATCACGGAGTGGTAGCGGAACGCACATGGCGGGGTGACGGAGTTGGAGTAGGGGATGTTGATGGCAACCTTGTATCCCGCCTGCTTGAAGGTGCCGACAACGAGGTCGATGACTTCGGGAGGAGGACAACTCCAATCGTCGTTGCAGCCGATACATACGTCGATGTCGCTGAGGTGGGAAGGGAACGAGTGGCAGTCGATGAGAAGACTTTCAGGGGTGAGCAGGGAAGCGACACGGGAGTGATGGCTGTGGTAGATGTCGAGCAACCGGGTCTTTTCCTCGGGAGAGACCGCGCGATGGAACTCGTCGAACTGATGGTAGACTATTCCCTGACCCTTCTTTTCAAGGGGATCGTCAGGGAGCCGCTCCACATCGACCACGAAACGTGAGATGGGGAATATGACGGCACGGACCCTGTCGTAAACGGAGTCGTAGGAACTGACGGTGAACAGCGAGTCCGTTGCCCAGTCAGTCCATCGGTTTACTATGGTTCGGAAGGCATCGGTCATCGGCCATCCTGAATCGTCAAGTCCCTCGGCAGAAGAGTGAGGGATGTGCAGAACGAGATTGTCGTAGTTCATATGCTCGGGTCTACATTTTTTTTCCTTTGAGGGTGGAGAGGTCCTTGGATGATCCGGGGGTGAGTTCTACGTTTCGGATGATGTAGGTGCCGCGGCTTTCGCCGGTGTCGCCATTGACGAGTTCGTAGACAAAGTCGTACTGTCCCTCGCGCATAAGGAAGGCGGCTTCTTCATTGGTGTCGAGAGTGCCGTCGACGGAGTGATATGGTGTTTTCGAGGCAGAATATTCCCCTGTGCGCCATACCTGCAGGTTGGTCACGTAGCTTCGGGTGGTGTTCTTGAAATAGACCTCGGCTGTAGGGATTCGGTTGATTGAAGGCAGGTTGACCACTGTCTCGTAGGTGTTGGTCTGCGCCTCTTTGCCTCGGACGAGCGGGTGTGCCTGGGCATCGAAATATGCGTCGAGGTCGCACAGATAGCCCGGTGCTATGCTCACTTTCATCTTCATCGAACCGAAGTCTCTGTCCTTGGCGCAGAAGTTGCCCGAAGGCACGTACCATACGAAGGAGAAATCGACTCTCTGGTCGGTCCTGAAGGTCACGGGGATGTATTCGGTGCCGTAGCCTGGGCCTACGTTGTTGGTTCGGAAATCGTATGTCACGGCCCTGTTCCACGGGTCGGTGGACATTTCCACGCTCTGGTCCGGGAGCACCTGGGTGGAAGAATTCTCGAACTTGAAGCCCAGCGACAGTTTTCCCTTGTAGATGCTTTTCCATGAAGGGTCTTCGCCCGGATTTTCCTTCAGGGCTGCACCGATGGTCAGTGGCTGTATGCCCAGGGAGATGCCGAAGCCTTTCTTGTATGTGGTGGTGCCTATGGTGGTGGAAGGTTCAGGTGTGACGAAATACTGCACCTGGTCGGTGTTCAGGGCCTCGCCTTCCGGACTCAGCAGTTGGAAGCCGAGTCTGAGACGGCCCATATACCAGCCGTACTGTATGATTTCGGCTTCTGGAAATTTCTCTTCGGTCAGCCGTCTCTCGCCGTATGCTGCGCCATTGTGCGCCACGGCATATCCGTGCACGGCGTAATAGTCTCCGCTCTGGCCGTTTCCCTCGAACACGTAGGCAGGCAGCACCTCGTAGTGCAGTTCTACGAGTTTGTCGATATGTTCCTCCACGCTGTATATGGTGTCCCGTCCGTCGCCGAGTATCAGGAGCGGCACTCTCTCGAACCCCACGCCCATCGACACGTTTCCGGCCACGAACTCCTCCTCCACAGCCTTCTCGGAGATTGTGGGTATCATTGCGTTTCCCTCCACCGAAGACTCCTCCTTGTCGCAGCCCAGCGCCAGGAGTGCCAGTGGGAGTATCATTCTGACACTGTGTCTCATTGTTTCTTCTTGCCGTCGAGTGATGATTTTTCTGTGGTCTTGGCAGTTTCGATCTCCACATTGCTTATCACGTATTCGCCCTTAACCTCTCCAGTGTCGCCGTCTTGGATTGTGAATTCCACACTGTAGGTACCTACAGGCAGTTGGAAACGCTGAATGAGGTTGCGCTCCATGGCCTTTTCGCTCTCCTTGACAGTGAAACCGGCAGCGTTGATGACCTTCACGTCGGTCATGTAGTTGCTGTTGGTGGATTTGAGTTCCAGCACACCATTGCGAGTGCGGTCAGGGTTAAGTATCTCGAAATACATCTCGCGGTCTTTTTCGGCCAGCAAGTGGGTGGTCTTCTTGTGTCCCTCGACAGTCCAGGTGGCATGTCGGTACATCCAGCCATAGATAGGGTCGAAATTGAGTTTGAGAGCAAAGCGTGTGGAATTGTCGTCGTCCTTGGTGTCACCGACCCTCCAGCACCAGCTGGCCTCGCATTTCTGGTCTGTGCGTGCAATTGCCGGCACAGCCTTGTCGGTGGCGTCCTCCTCCTGCAGGTTGTTGGTCAGGTAGTCGAAATGTACGCTACGTGTGGCAGGATCGGTTGACATCTCCACGCTCTGGTCCTTCACGCTGCGACTCTGGCTGTGGCTCCAGGTGAAGGTGGTACCCACGGTGAGGGTTGCAGAAGGTTTTCCGTTGGACACACCCCCCTGTCCGCTGATGTTGAGGGCGGTGGTGAAGCCTGTGGTGTACGAGGTGCTCGAAGCCGTGGATTCAGGTTTTGGAGTCTCGAAGAAGCTCAGTCGATCGGCAAGTGAGGCATGGTCCGAAGTGAGCAGCGAGGCAGTCCAGTTGATGTTTTTGCTGTAGAAAGCATGAGCCCAGGTGCGAATCAACCCATGCCATTTCTTGTAGAGGGCATATAGTTCCTTGTTGTGCGAAACCACGCTCATGGTGATGAAGTAGTAGTCACCCCGCTTGTCCTCGCCGTTGAGTTCATAGGAGTAGAGCGGAGTCACGTATATGTCGATATCCACCTGCGAGTGGCGCGTCACCTTGTCGGGGGATGATGACTTCACCTTGCACAGTTGGAAGCCTGTGGCACCCACCGCCACCGTCTTGGTGATGTGTTGGCTGTACTGCTGGTCGAGTATGCGCTTTGAGAGGTCGCCGTCGAAGGTAGGAACCTCACCCGTGTTGCCCGTCTCGATGCCAGGCTCCGCCATATCGTCACACCACTGCACCAGCGAACCCAGTTTGGTGGCAATGAATTCAGCCGTCTGTCCCACAGCCACAGGCAGCACGTCGTAGTTGGCATCGCCCCTCTCCGACGACTCCGAATCAGCAGACTCATCCTCCTCGTCATCGCCGTCATCCGGAGCAAGCACACCCTCAGCCAGAGGGTCCTGGAGTTGATAGCAAGTGGCACCGTTTACGGCAATGAGCATAAGGTCGTTGTCCGCAGCAGCAGGATCGAGGAATGAAAGAGCCCCAATCGAATGCCAGAAATCGTTGTGCAGGGCATTTTGCGGCATCAGTTCCACCACCGAGCAACCCTTCTGCCAGGCTTTTTCCACAGTCTGTGAGTTGGCAGCCAGACCCTGAGAAGTCACGAAAACTACGTCGGCACTGTCAGCATCAGAAGCACTCACAGGGAACCTCCTGTGCAGAGCCTCCGCAATGTAGGAAGGGACTGCTGCCTCGTCAGCGAAGAAAACAGAAAGAGAAGACGTCGTGTTTTCGTACTCGAAATCCTCCACGATGTCAACCACGTCATCATCAGCATTGTGCTGTGAATCCTTGTCGCAGCCCACCAGAAGCAAAGTTCCGAGAGCAAGCATAGAGAGAAGCTTTTTCATGTGCGCGTGTATTTTTTATAATGTTTGTTGCATAGAATAGAATGTTTGTTGCAAAATTACAAAATAACCTGCAACAACCATTGTGTTCAAGCGATAAAATTAATGGCAAGGCCTATTTTTGTAATCTGTGTCAAGAAATCACAGCACAGAAAAAGACCCCTATGTGCAATGAATGATGTATTTCTCTGAGCGCTTCGCGCTACGGAGAAAACGGAGGAAACGGAGAAAACGGAGGAAAACAGTAATAAATTTGGCAGTGTCGAAAAAAAATCGTATATTTGCAAATCGGAAACAGTGGAATTGACAATTAAGGAAATATTATGATTGACAATTAAGGAAATATTATGAAAGAAAAAATCTTATCTGCTTGCATCCTGGCTGCGGGGGTCGTGGTCCTGGGACTGTGCATCAAGGCAGGAATCGACAACTATGTAAACAAAGACCGCGTGGTGTGTGTCAAGGGATTGGCCGAAAAGGAAGTTATGGCTAACCGTGTGACATGGGACCTGAAACTGAACGACACCGGCAACGACCTCAAGAGTCTATATGCCAGCATCGCCGACAAAGAGGCCAAAGTCAAGGCATTCCTGCTCAAAAACGGCATCAAGGCCGAGGAGATACATACCAATGCACCGATGGTGAACGACAGGCATGCAGAGTACTACAACACGGAAAACAAAATGGACCGCTATGTCATCAACACCACGGTGAGTGTGTCGTCGCACGATGTGAAGAAGGTGCAGGACGTGGCTAAACACCAGGGAGACCTACTCAACGAGGATATAGCCATAGGAGGGGCGAGCTACTACAACGACTCGCAGCCTATATACTACGACTATGTGGGACTCAACGACGTGAAACCCGAACTGATGAAAGAGGCTATCAGCAATGCGCAGAAAACGGCCGAGCAGTTTGCTGAAAACAGCCACTCCAGACTCAACAAAATAGTCACGGCAGATCAGGGACAGATTTCGATAGAACCAATCGACGAGAATGTGCCCTACAGAATGCAGATCCGCGTAGTAACCACCATCACTTACTCACTCAAAAACTGACAACGACATGAAGGGAATAGTCCTCGCCGGTGGGTCTGGCACCCGCCTTTACCCAATAACCAAGGGAGTATCAAAACAACTCCTTCCGATCTACGACAAGCCGATGGTATATTATCCCATCTCGGCCCTTATGCTGGCTGGGATTCGTGACATACTCATCATCTCCTCACCTTTTGACCTGCCTGGGTTCCGCAGGCTCCTGGGCGACGGAAGCGACTATGGGGTGCACTTCGAGTATGCCGAACAACCGAGTCCCGACGGACTGGCACAGGCATTTATCATAGGCGAGCAGTTCATAGGCGACGACTCAGTCTGCCTGGTGCTGGGCGACAACATATTCCACGGTGCCGGGTTTACAGGACTCCTGAAGGAAGCAGTGCGCACTGCCGAGGAAGAGCAGAAGGCTACGGTATTCGGCTACTGGGTCAGCGACCCAGAGCGCTATGGGGTGGCTGAGTTTGACGGCAACGGCAACTGCCTCTCCATCGAAGAAAAGCCAAAGGAACCTAAGAGCAACTATGCCGTAGTGGGACTCTACTTCTATCCCAACAAGGTGGTGGACGTGGCAAAGAACATAAAACCAAGTGCCCGCGGCGAACTGGAGATCACTACGGTCAACCAGTGGTTCTTGCGCGACCAGGAACTGAAAGTACAGACCCTCGGCCGTGGATTTGCATGGCTCGACACAGGTACCCACGACAGCCTGAGCGAGGCATCCACCTTCGTAGAGGTGATAGAAAAACGCCAGGGACTCAAGATTGCCTGTCTCGAAGGCATCGGCTATCGCCAAGGCTGGATCACCCGCGACCAACTCCGCACCTTGGCCCAACCAATGATAAAAAACCAATACGGCCAATATCTCATGAAAATGGCTGAAGAATCATGAACATAATAAAAACTGACATAGACGGACCGCTCATCATTGAGCCACGCATCTTCGGCGACTCACGCGGATATTTCTTCGAGAGTTTCAACGCCAGAGACTTCAAGGAAGGAATAGGACTGGATATCAACTTCGTACAGGACAACGAATCGCGCAGCCACTATGGTGTGGTACGCGGACTCCATTTTCAACGGCCCCCGTTTGCACAGAGCAAACTGGTTCGCTGCGTGAAGGGCAGGGTAGTGGATGTGGCCGTCGATATACGAAAGGGTTCGCCCACCTATGGCAAGTATGTAGCCTGCGAACTCTCCGAAGACAACCACCGACAGTTTTTCGTGCCCAAGGGTTTTGCACACGGATTTGCTGTTTTGAGCAAAGATGCCATATTCCAATATAAGTGCGACGATTTCTACCACCCAGAAGCCGAAGGAGCCATCATGTGGAACGACCCCGACATCGGTATTGACTGGCCCATACCAGCCGAAGACATAGAACTCTCCGCCAAAGACCAGCAGCATCCACATCTCAAAGACTTCGATTCACCGTTCACGATATGAATATATTAGTCACAGGAGCAAACGGTCAGTTAGGCAACGAGATGCAAATCGTTGCCCGCGACTCTGCCGACAGGTATTTCTTCACGGATGTATGTGAAGGGTATGAGAAATTGGATATCACCGACATAGAAGCAGTGAGAACCTATGTGAAGCAGCAACGGATTGACGCCATAGTCAACTGCGCCGCGTGGACCAATGTCGATGAGGCCGAAGACCCCGCTAAATATGAGATTGTGGAACGGCTCAATGCCACCGCCCCGGAGAATCTGGCCCTGGCTATGAAGGAAGTCGGCGGTTTGCTCGTGCATATCTCTACTGATTACGTTTTCGGCAAGGAGCCATACAATACCCCATGCCGCGAAGACCAGCAAGGCACCCCGACAGGCGTGTATGGACTGACCAAACTCCACGGAGAACAGAAGATTCAGGCCGTAGGATGCTCGTATGTGATTATCCGTACTGCGTGGTTGTACAGCGAGTTTGGCAAGAACTTCTGCAAGACCATGCTCTCCCTCACTGCCACCAAACCACAGCTCAAGGTGGTCTTCGACCAAGTAGGTACCCCTACCTACGCCCTCGACCTGGCACACGCCATATTGGTGATACTGGATGCATTTAAATCCACCACCTTTAAGGGAGAGTTAGAGGGAGTGTATCATTTCTCCAACGAAGGCGTCTGTTCATGGTATGACTTCACAAAGATGATTCAGGAATATTCCGGTCAGACGGAATGTGACGTGAAGCCATGTCATTCATCGGAATTCCCATCTACGGTGACCCGACCATCGTTCTCGGTGCTGGACAAGACAAAGATAAAAACCACCTTCTCCCTCGCCATCCCCCACTGGACCGAGAGTCTGCGAAGGTGTATAAGCAACATAATTTAAGCAGCGATATGAAAGTTCTGAAATTTGACGGTACATCGGTGGGGTCAGCCCCATGTATCCTACGTGTTAAGCAAATAGTGGATTCCACCAAGGAACCCGTAGTGGTCGTTGTCTCAGCCCTCGGCGGCATCACCGACCTCCTTATCCAGACCGCCCAAGTGGCAGCAAAGGGCGACGAAGCCTATCTCAACCACTTCGACCAGATAGCCACACGCCATCATGACCTAGTAAACGAAGCCTTCACCGATGCCCACAAAAAACTCCTGCTGCATGCCGAGATCGACACACTGCTGGCCGAACTACGCAGTCTGTTGCAAGGAGTAAGGCTCATCAAGAACCTGCCACATTCCGCACTCAGCACCATTCTCAGCTATGGCGAACGACTCTCGGTATGCATAGTCACCTCACTCCTGAAAAATGCCGTTGCCTATGATGCCCTCGACATGATCAAGACCAAGAAGGTAGACGACACCACCCATGTGCTCGATGCCAACTACACACTGCGCATAGTACGCGAAATGCTCCACGACGACATTCTCAGTCACCGTGGCCGTTTCGTTGCTGTCGTAGCAGGTTTCATAGCCACCGACTCCCAGAGCGGCGAAATCACCACCCTGGGCCGTGGAGGCAGCGACTACACAGCCTCACTCATAGCCGCAGCCCTCGAAGCCGATACACTCGAACTCTGGACCAACTCCGATGGTTTCATGTCGGCCGATCCGGCACTTGTGCCATCCGCCACCCTCATAGAGAAAATGACCTACAACGAAGCATTCGAGATGTGCAATTTTGGTTCGGATATCATCTATCCACCTACGCTCTATCCGGTGCTCCAGAAGAAGATACCTATCCACATCCGCAACATCTTCCATCCAGACCATCGCGGTACGGTAATTTCCCACAAAGCCCCTGCAGGCCGCAGGCTCATCAAAGGCATCACATCCATCTCCGATATCAGTCTTGTCACCGTATCCGGTCCTATGATGGTGGGAGTGACAGGTTTCTCCCGCCGCATATTCACCACCCTGGCCGACCATGGCATCAATGTCATCTTCATATCGCAGGCATCCTCCGAAGTCAGTGTCACCATAGGTGTCAGTACCGCCCATGGCCGCAAAGCTCAGCAACTCCTCAACATGGCATTCAGCAACGAGCGCATCATGGGAGCCATGCTTCCAGCCACACTCGAAAACGATTTTGCCATTGTGGCTGTGGTAGGCGACAAAATGCAGAAACGAGCCGGAACGGCAGGAAAACTCTTTACTCTCCTTGGCCGCAACGACATCAACATCAAGGCCTTTGCCCAGGGAGCATCAGAGCGCAACATCTCCTTCGTCGTCAGCGGCGACCAACTCCAGAAGACAGTAGAAGCCATTCACGACAACATGGCATGAGTCCAGGCTCACTTGCAAAAACATGTATTTGGATAAAAAAAGGAAACTAAAAAAATTTACATAACCCATAAGGTATGAACCTTACAAGACAAATGCAGGAACAGTCGCTCGAGGCTGGACGCAACACTTTGAAGGAGTTCGACCGCGAGACGGCGGCTGCTTTCCAAGTCAACTGCGATCTGCTGATGAAGATACTGCATGACAATGCCGATACCGAATATGGCAGAAAATACGACTTTGCCTCGATACATAGCGTGGAAGAGTATCAGAAGAGAGTGCCAGTGATAGTCTACGATGACATAGCAGAACAGATAGAGAGGATGGCAGAGGGAGAGAAAAACATTCTCACGGCCTATTCCTTCAACCATCTGAATAGCACTTCGGGCACGGTGGGGGCTATGAAACTTGTGCCGATGACCAAGGAGCAGACGGACGTGTTCTTCAAGTATGACTACCTGCTCAACATAGGTGTGAAGGATAAATACCTCAGTCCGGACTGGATCAACGGACGTGCTTTCGGCACCTCCGAGGGTACGCATTCCACCCTGCCTTCGGGCGTCACGGTGGGGTCGGCTTCTTCGGTGATGGCAGATTGTATGCATGGCGGCATGGAGACATACGATTCGCAGATGAGGGTGCTCTTCACCTCGCCGACAGAGGCCTCGATTCCCAGCCATGGCGACGACACGAAATACATACACAGCCGTTTCGCCCTGATGGACGGAGACATAACCGGCATAATAACCGGCTTCTTCTCACAGGTGGTGCTCTACATGAACTACATCACCGACAACTGTGAAATGCTCATTGACGACATCGAACATGGAACGATATCAGAGTCGGTGGAACTCCTGCCCGAAACCCGCGAGAGCCTGATGAAAAAGATCTCTCCAATGCCGGAGAGAGCTGCGCAGCTGCGCAGCATATTCAGCCAGGGCACCGATTTCCAGTGGATGCCGAAGGTCTGGCCCAAGCTGCTCTACATCAGAGGTGTAGGAGCCGATGGCTTCGTAATCTATGACCGCATCATCAAAGAGCGCTACGCCGGCAACGGCATCACCTGTTTCTACAGCGGCCTCTCCGCCTCGGAAGTGCTCACATCAGCATGTGTCGAACCCAATTCGCCATCCAGCGCGGTCATCCCTTCCAGTGCTTTCTTCGAGTTCCTGCCAGTCGATGCGGGAGATGACTTTTCGCAGATCGTCACTCTCGACAAGGTAGAGGTCGGACGTCTCTATGAGACGATAGTCACCAACCTATGCGGTTTCTACCGCTATCGCACAAGAGATGCCGTCAGGATAACCGGCTTCTACAACAAGACCCCGATGCTGGAGTTCATGTATCGCACCAACCGCACCATCAACATGATGGGTGAGAAGGTCACCGAAAAAGACTTGCAGTGGGTGGTTGAAAACACCTGCGACGAGTTGGGACTCAGCCTGGCCGACTTCTCGGTATATGCCGATCAACAGACCGTCCCTGGACAGTATGTGTTTTTGGTGGAACTCTTCCGTCAGCCGGCCGATCTCGACAGGGTACTGTTTGCCGAAGTACTGCAGAAATACATGGCAGAGGCCAGCTACATATACGGCTATGAAGTGAAAACAGGAAACATAGCCTCACTCAAGGTGCTCTTCCTCCAGCCCGAGACCAACTTTCTCTATCGCGACATGATGGTAATGAGAGGTTCGTCTCCAAGCCAGCTGAAGCCTGTGCGCATAATAATGAACGAACGTCAGCGAAGATTCTTCTTCAGACTTGTCGAAGACTACGAATAAATATCATTGCATATATGGAAATCATCAAACATCAGAATGGATGCGACCTCACCATTGAGATAAGCGGCAGGCTCGACACCACCACTGTCACCGAGGCACAGACTGTCTTGGAAGAATGCTATGAAGGCACCACCCACTTGGTTCTTGACCTCAAGGGACTCACGTACATCTCCTCTATGGGTCTCAGACTTGTGCTTATGGCTCAGAAGCATATGATGAAGCAAGGTCATATGGAGATAATAGGCGTAAACGAACACATAATGGGAATCTTCGACGATGTAGGCTTCAGCGACGTAATGACCATCAAACCTCTAACCTAGCGCCAAGGGCGCCTATTTTCTTTTTTTCAAATGCTTTTCTCTTTTTTACATACACAAGCTTTTGCAAGTGAGCAAAAAAGCCCTCCACAAGTACTTGTGAAGGACATGTCATAGACCACGTATGGCAAAAACTTCTATGTTATGTCTATGACATGTCAGACACTTGTCTGTCTCGTCCCCTGTACATTCTGTCTTATCCTGATTTAGGTTGACAGTTTTAGGCGGGTTTGTACTGAAAAAGTTTACTCTACTTTTGTGTAAATTTAACGCACATATTATACCGTGGTGTGCACCTACCTTGAAAAACATGCACAAAGAACGTAATGAAGTGCCATGGGTAAAAACTAGAATTGTGGTGGCGAAAGAATGATGAGATACTTGATATTGATAATCTTTGTTCTTTTGACGGGATGGGTGGGGGTTGATTTCCGATTTTGTTTTTTGCACAGAAAGGCAGGAAATATGCGCAACGATTATTGATTTGAGTAAAGATTTGTGGAGAATTAGGTCTTGACGTGCATTTTTATAGAGTAAAAATGGGGTATTACCATTTTTTTTTGTATATTTGCATCCAAATGTATACATGCCATCGGGCTTGTCGGGTTGTGACAAGTCGTGGCGAAGCCGTGGTTAGAACGAAAAAACGAAAAAAAAACATAAGTATATGAAAAAAATCATTTTATTGCTATTCTTTTCTGTAGCGCTGTCGTTGGGAGCAAGTGCTCAGAGTACGATGACCGATGAGCAGGTGTTGTCGTATGTGGAAAATTCGCTTGCTGCCGGCAAGGACAAGAAGATTATGGCAAAGGAGTTGTCGGCTCGTGGTGTGAACCGTCAGCAGGCCCAGAGAGTGTGGAAGATGTATCAGGAGAAAGTTGGCGGTGCAGAAAGTGTGGAGAAACAAGCGGTGGAAATCAACAGGAGTCACATCGTGTCGACCAACCAGATGAATGCAGACAAGAAGGATGCCGTGACGAGTATGCTGGCCGAGGAGTCGGAGATGATCAGCCACGTGGCAGAGGCTTCGTCGCAGGTATTTGGACGGGACATATTCATGAACAAGAATCTGGACTTCTCGCCATCGCCGAATATTGCCACACCTGAAGACTACCGTCTGGGACCTGGCGATCAGGTGATCATCGATGTGTTTGGTGCAAATCAAACCACCCTTAGCGGAACCATCTCCCCAGAGGGCAGCATAAACATAGATGTCCTGGGACCTGTGTATCTCAGTGGGATGACAATAGAAGAAGCCAACGCGTACCTTAAGAAGCGTCTGGCCCAGATATATGCGGGCCTGAAACGCGGCAACGTGAAGACTGACATAAGGCTGAGCCTGGGTCAGATAAGAAGCATCCAGGTGAATGTGCTGGGCGATGTGGAAGTTCCGGGTACATATACGCTGTCGTCGTTCTCAACAGTGTTTCATGCCCTGTATAAGGCCGGAGGAATAAAAGAACCAGGTTCGCTGAGAAACATCAAGGTGAGCCGTAACGGAAGGATTATAGCTACAGTGGATGTGTATGACTTCATACAGAACGGTAACACCCGTTCGGACGTGAGACTCAATGAGGGCGATGTCATACTGGTTCCGGCCTACACATGCATGGTGAAGCTGAGCGGCATGGTGAAGCGACCGATGTATTTCGAGATGAAAGAAGACGAGAGCCTAAAACAGCTGATAGAATATGCCGGTGGTTTTGCCAAGGGAGCATACACAAACACGGTGACCGTGACACGCCAGACAGGCAAGGACTACGAGGTGTGCGACGTGGATAACTTTGACTTTGCATCGTTCGAGGTGAGAGACGGAGACGAAGTGGAAGTGGGCGAACTCATCTCGCGCTTTGAGAACCGAGTGACCATCCGCGGTGCGGTGTATCATCCGGGTGTGTATCAGGTAGGCAAGGTGACCTCGCTGAGGGAACTCGTGGGAAAAGCCGACGGCTTGCTGCCAGAGGCATTCACCAGCCACGTGGTGATGCACAGGGAGAATGAAGACCTGAGTCTGGAGGCCCTGTCGATAGACCTAGGGAAGATTATGGATGGCAGTGAACCCGACATAGTGCTGAAAAATAACGACGTGGTATACGTCCCTAACTCACAGGAACTGAGAGACGAAGGAACCCTGACCATCCAGGGTGACGTGGCCAATCCAGGGACATTCCAGTTTGCCAAGAACACCAAGATAGAAGACCTTATCATACAGGCAGGAGGCTTGCTGGAGAGTGCCTCGCTGTCGAAAATAGACGTGAGCCGTAGGGTGAAAGAGCAACACGGCCTGAAAGCCCAGCAGAAAATAGGAGAGATGTATACGTTCACCATCCAGGAGGGACTGATAGTAGAAGGCGATCCGGATTTCCGACTCGAGCCATACGACATTGTGTATGTGAGAAGAAGTCCGTCGTATGTGCAGCAGAGGAATGTGTCGATAGGCGGCGAAGTGAATTTCCCGGGAACCTATCCACTGACGATGCGCAACGAACGATTGACGGATCTTGTGAAAAAGGGTGGGGGAGCGACAGACTTCGCTTATACGAAAGGAGCACGTCTCACACGAAAGATAACGGACGAGGAATACATCAAACTGAAGGAAGTGTACCGACAGATTAACCTTTCGGGTGATTCGCTGACCAGAGCATCAGTGGCACTGGGTACGGAATACTTCGTGGGCATAGAACTCGACAAGGCCTTGGCAGAACCTGGAGGCAAGTACGACGTGGTGCTGCGTGACAGTGACCGTCTGGAAATACCAGGAGAGGTTACCACAGTCCGTGTGTCGGGAGCCGTGCAGAATCCGAACGTGCTGACATACGAGGCAGGCAAGTCGGTGAAGTACTACATAGAACAAGCTGGAGGATACGGCGATGGAGCAAGAAAGAGAAAGACCTTTGTGCTGCATATGAACGGACATATCACCAAGGCAAGGAAAACCAAAGCCGTGGATCCTGGAGACGAAATAGTGGTGCCTATCAAGACAAAGAAAGACGAATTGGGACTCCAAGGAATACTCTCCATCGGAACCACTTCGGCTGCCCTGGCAACCACACTGGCCACAATTGCTAACCTGATAAAATAGTAATGACTATGAACGAAGAAATGGATTATCTCTACGACGACGAGATAGAATCGAAGCCGATAGACTGGGCCGGTATGATAGCCAAGTTGCTGAAATACTGGAAGTATATATTGCTTGTCACTGTGATTTTCGGAGCCTTGGGAGTGATTGTAGCACTGAGCAAGCACAAGACATATGTTGTAAGCATGACCCTGGCTCCGGAAATAGACAGCAAGATGTCGACCTCGACAAGCAGGCTGAAGAGCATTGCAAGCATGTTTGGACTCGGAAGCGCAACGACCGGTTCGGGAACGGATGCAGTCAATTTTATGATTTTTCCGGAAGTGTGCGGAAGTACGCCATTCCTTACGGGACTGTTTGATGTGCCTGTAACCCCAACTCTGACGAAGAAAGACATCAAGGCAGGCAAGAAGGAAAAGACCACCACCCTCTATAAGTTCATAACCAAGGAAGACGAACCGCAGAAGGGGTTGAAGGTGTGGATAGGCGGAGTGATGAGGAGTTTGTTTGGCACCGATGAAGATGAAGAAGACGAGAACAAAGACAAACTACTTGATATATCCCACCTGACCAAGGCACAGGATGGAGTGGTGAAATACCTGTCGAAAAGCATATCGGCCGATGTGGACAAGAAGACTGGCATAACAACCATCAGGGTGGCATTGGAGGATCCCGTAGTGGTTACAGCCATTGCCGACACCATATGCAGGCGACTCCAAGACTATGTGATGGAGTATCGAACGAAGAAAGCCCAGCAGGACTTGGACTACTATACCACCCTTGCAGACGAAGCACACGAGAAACTCGTTGACGCCCAAGCGGCATATGCCCAGAGCGTGGACTTCGACCACAGTGTGATACTGCAATCGGTGAAGAGCGAGACACAGCGTTTGCTGGCAGAGGCCAACCTTGCCCAGCAGGTGTATGAGCAGATGGAACAGCAGAGGGTGTTTGCCAAAGCGAAGGTGCAGGAACTGAAACCAGCCTTTGCGG
>R15__coassemble_849_pt1 | contig 19057 bp, 12 predicted proteins | sample R15__metabat2_low_PE_055 | metagenome-assembled genome bin R15
TGCATTGTGCATAGGTCTCAAAAAACGCGCACAAAGATTAAAGGTGTGTGCAGTGAGTCAAAAACCGGGAATCTATAGATTTTTGGGGGGGTGAAGGGCTCTTCCGTGGTTAGAAAATCCACAAATCGGCGTCTTTGCCGGGCTCGATGGAGCCTTTGCGGTCGAAGACTCCCATGATACGGGCGGGGGTCTCGGAAACCATACGTATGACTTCGGCCAGCGGGATGTCTGTGGTATCCGTAAGGGTGCGGACCATCCTGTCCATGGTGGCGATGCTGCCCGCAAGGGCTGAGTGGTCGCGAAGGATGCATACTCCGTCTTCGATGACGACTCGTGGGTCGAAACCCCGGTCGGTAGTGCTGTCGGTGCAGGCCATGGCATCGGTGACAAGGGCGGTGTGGGATGCACCCTTGATGTTATAGATGAGCTGCATGAGGGCTGGAGGTACATGGATGCCGTCGGCGATGATCTCAACAGTGATATCGGGGATGAGATAGATGCCCTCGACAGTGCCCTCCGCCTTGTACATGCCACGTTTGTGGACCGAAGTCATGGCATTGTAGAAATGCGTGGCATGGGTGAAGCCATTGTCGTAGGCACGGCGGATGGTGGCAGCATCGGCAGTGGTGTGGGCAATGCCTACGACGATGCCACGAGACGATGCATAGCGAGCAAACTCCATGGCACCATCCATCTCAGGAGCGGCATCCCAGCGCCTGATGCAAGGGAAGCGGTCGATGAGTTCGATGTATTCCCCAGGGTCAGGAAGACGCACACAGTCCGGATTCTGTCCGCCAGTCATCGCAGGGTTGAGGTATGGACCCTCGAGGTGCAGGCCGAGTATGGGACTGCCGGGCTCGAGCATGAGCCGCTGACAAGTCTCGGCAGCAGCCTCGATCATGGTCCTGTCTGACGACGCGAGAGTAGGGAAGAATCCCGTGGTGCCATGGCGGCGATGGGTAGCAATCACCTGGCGGAACGCCTCCTCGGTGGTTTGCTGGAAATCGAAGCCACCCCCTCCGTGGAAGTGCATGTCGATGGCACCAGGTACGACACAGTGTCCGGAGGCATCGATGACCTCCGCACCATCGATGAGCGAAGCACGAGGCTGTACGTCGATGATTTTGCCAGCATCGGTGACAACACTGCCATCGCGGAGCCAGCCCGAAGGAGTAAGAATGGGAGCGCCAATGATTTGCTGCATAGGGATTACGGGTGAAGGATTTTTTTGTCAGCAGAGACTACAATGCCCTTGTAGTGAGGTTCGACCTGCCTGCCCTGCAGGTCGTAGCGAAAGGGTGCGTCGGGGTTGGCGTGAGAAGTGGAGAGAGACGAGCGAGGAGCCGTGACAGAGGTGGTGGAATTGCCCCGCGACATGTCGATGGTATAGACCTCGCCAGCCCGGGCATCGATGAGGATGGTGTTGGCATCCAAGGTGGTATATGACACCTCCTCGCCCAGAGAATTGGAGACGAAGCGATCGCCGATGCCAGGGTAGGTGACAGGCAGCGGCAGGCTGAAGACGGCAGTGATGGTGGCAGAAGTGAGAGTTTTGTTTTCCCAAGTCTGGTCAACAGTGAAATTGCCCACAGCCTTGAGCCCCCTGACATAGCCCTTGTCCCAAACCGAAGGCAGGGCAGGAAGCAGTTGGAGAGTATCGGTATGGCTCTGGAGCAGCATTTCCGCCACACCCGAGCAGACACCGAAGTTGCCATCGATCTGGAACGGAGAGTGAGAGTCGTAGAGGTTGTAGTAGATGCCCCCCGCATATTGGTTGGTGGAGTAGGAAGTGCTATGTTTAAGTGCATTTTTCAGGATGACATGAGCATGGTCGCCATCGAGGGCACGAGCCCAGAGGTTGACCTTCCAACCCATAGACCAGCCCGTGGCATCGTCGCCACGCAGTTTGAGAGAGTTGACAGCCGCAGGGAACATAGGGTGGGCAGGAGGCAACTGAGACAGAGGGTAGAGAGCCATGAGATGGGACAGATGGCGATGAGAAGGGTCGTTGCTCACGTCGTAGGTGGCATATTTCCATTCGCGCAGAATGGTATCCCCCTTCTTCACCCCATTGCGAGGATTAGACCATTTGGAGTTGGCCGCCGTATAGATTTCGGTATGCAGACCCTGGTCAGTCTTCTCGAGATAGAGGTTCAGTTTGTCAATCTGAGCCGTAGTGAGTCCCAGTTCGGCCTGGCCAATGACACTGATGGCATCGGAGACATTAGAGAGGAGTTCGTAGATGAGTTGCTGAGCATGAGCCGTACCATCCTCAGAAGAGTGGTCGTTTTGTTCAGGAGAGTATTCATCAGGAGCCACGTAGGTGCCATCGCAGTTGACCCGGTCCTCAATCATGCGCTCCATCCAGAACAGAGCCGCGCTCCACATGGCAGGGAAGGCCCTCTTCAAGAATTCCACGTCGCGTGTGAAGCGGTAGTGCTGCCAGAGGTGGGTGCAATACCACGCGTTAGCCACGAAATAGTTGCTGCCCCAGGTGCTCATGCCACCATAGATGTTGCTCTCGGTAAACACCGTCCAGCCGTTGGAGACCTTGCCATACGAAGTAGCAGCCTTCTTCCAGTTGGCACTTGCAGCATTGGTGATGATATAGTTGAGGAACGGCAGGTGCATCTCGCTCAGGTTGGTAGGTTCGGCAGGCCAGTAGTTCATCTCCACATTGATATTGGTGTGGATATCCGAATTCCACGGGGCGCTGCTTAGGTTGTTCCAGATGCCCTGCAAGTTGCTAGGCACATCCACACCCCGGCTGCTGCATATTTCGAGATATCGGCCAAAGGAGAAGTAGAGTTGTTCGAGGAAGAGAGTGTTAGCCTCCTTGCCAGTTTTGTTTTTCGACGTGTTGTTGTAGTTGTCGATCAAGGTGTTGGTAGGAACGGTCTGCGGGTAGGCAGCAGCACCGAGCTGCAGAGACACACGTCCCATGAGAGACTGGAAGTCCAGAAGATGCTGTTCGTAGATGGCATCCACCCCAGTGGAGACCGCATCGGAGAGAGTTTTCATGACACGTTCACGAACGGTGGTAGCAGTGCCGGAAGAACGCGAGGCTACGCTGCCGTCGAAGGTGGTAGAAGCAGTGAGATAGACCACAATTTCCGAGGCACTGTCGACTTCGATGCCCAGGGAGTTGGACTTGAAGACCGACCCCTCGGAAGCTACGACATTGAGGCGAGCATTGTATTTGACAGTAGTGAGAGAGCCAGAGAAGCCGCCATAGTAGATGCCGTCAGACCCCAAGGCATACTGAGGAGTAGAAGCATTGATGTCATCGCCAGCCTTCAGGCTGATGCGCATATGGAGTTTTTCCTCGCCCAGAGAGTTGTATCGAGCCACTATGACATTGTTGGGATAGGAAACAAAGTAGCGGCGAGTGTATTTGTTGTTAGCAGCAGAAGAGAAATTCACCCCAGCCGTAGCAGTCTCCAGATCGAGGTAGCGCACATAGCTCTTGACCCGAGTGTCGTAGGAGTTTCCGAAAGTGCCGCTCAGGTCCTCAGCGAAGACAGAGCCGAAGTTCTTGTACTGGCCATACGAGCCAATGTCGTTAGGAGTGCCAGTCCAGAGAGTTTTTTCGTTGAACTGGATTTCGTCCTTCACCACGTCGCCATAGAGGCTCGCCCCGAGTTGGCCGTTGCCGATAGGGAGAGAATACTCCATCCAGGTGTTGCTTACGCCAGTCATCGTGGCAGGTTTGTTGTACCACAGAGTCAGGGGGTGTTCGGCAGGGAACTGAGTGAGGCCGACCAGGTTGTAGGCAGATGCCGGTGCGAGAGAGAAGAGCACCAGTGAGGCAGAGAGCAGTAATGAATGTTTCATATTAAAATAGTTTTTGTTTTATCAGGATATATATGATTACCGGGGCACCGATTAAGGGGGTGATGGCATTGAGAGGGATGATTCCGGCAGGACCGGGGAGGGTGCACAGCAGGTTGCACAGGAGTGCGATGGCCGATCCGGAGAGGATGGTGAGCGGAAGGAGGCTGCGATGGTTGCCGTTTCGGAGTAAGAGACGCGCGATGTGGGGAGTGGCAAGGCCTATAAAAGCCACAGGTCCGCAGAAGGCCGTGGTGACAGCCGTGAGGAGACCAGTGACGATGAGAAGGAGGTTGCGAGTGAGGCGAATGTTGATGCCAAGGTTTTCCGCGTACTGATGTCCAAGCAGGAGGGCATTGAGAGGTTTCACCATGAGCAAAGCCATGATCAGTCCTACGGCACAAAGGGCAGAGAACCACGGCAGCATATGCATTGAGACACCGCTGAAATTGCCGAGGCCCCATATGACATAGCTGTGAACACCCTCGGCAGTGGAAAAGAAGTTGAGCAGCGAGATGGCACTCGACGTGAGGTAGCCAATCATGATGCCAGCGATGAGAAGGAGGATGTTGTTCTTTATGATGGTAGAAAGCAGCAAGAGCAGAGCCATTACCAGCATAGACCCAATCAGTGCTGCAAGGACCACTGCAAGGATGTTGGAAACGGAGAAATGCGCAATAGACAGGGAACCACCCCCAGCAAGCATGATGACAGCAGCACCGAGGTTCGCTCCAGAGTTGATGCCCAGGATGGAAGGACCAGCCAGAGGGTTGTGGAAGGTAGTCTGCAAGAGTAGTCCCGAGGTTGCGAGGCAGGCACCGCACAAGAGAGCCGTGATGGCCTGAGGAAGGCGAGACTGGAGAATGATGAAATGCCAGCTCTGGTGAGACGACTCCCCACCCGTGAGGACGGCAAGAGTCTCGGCAAAAGGAATGTTGACCGACCCCACGAAGAGATTGGCCAGGAAAAGCAGAGACACGATGAGAGTCGTTATGATTGTAATGGGTTTCAATGCAATCCGGTGAGTTTCAGTGGCTTATAGTATGCTGTGTCAGAGTCGGGATTGTTGCCGGAGAAGATATGCTGCAGGTTTTTCATGAGACGTTCGGGATGGAAAGGAGTCTCCTCGAAGAAGTGAGTCTTCTCGAGGTCGCAGCCAAAGACACGGTGGTTTTGGAAAGCCTTCATTTGGGAGTAGAGCGGACTTTCAGAGGCAAGATTGTCGTAAGTCATGTCGCAGTCGGCAACATAGCGGATAATCCATATATCGGCATCCTGGCAGGCCTCGAATACCGCCTCGGGAGACAGAGAAAGCGAACCCTTGGAGTCGTTGTCGGCATAGACATAATTGCCCCCAGCATCGGCAATGAGGCGGCCTATGGTGCTGCAGCCCCCAGGGACATACCAAGTGGAACCAGAAATGAGGTCGCAGGCCACGGTTGGTGATTTGGTGATTTTGGGATTTGGTGATTTGGGGAAGTGGTGAGGGCAAGGTACTGCTGTTCGACGGCATTGAAAAGGCTATCAGCGCTGGTGCCGAAAAGCCGGGCATAGAATCGCATCCATTCGGCACGAGAAAGAGGAGACGTCTCCATGTAGTCGGCACAGTAGATCAGCGGGATACCCAACTGTTGCAGTTGTTCGTAGCCCCCGCTGTTTTCGAAAGGAGAGACAAGGACGGCATCGATGTCGGCATCGATGAGAGACTCGACATCCGGCACAGGCATGTTGCTGAAATCGTGGTAGAAGCCATGAAGTCCGAGTTCGTCGAGCAGGGCACAGTGAGTGGTCATGCAGACAGCGGCATTGGAGATGGGAGTATCGAGATGCAACTGCTGTAAGACCTGGGAAGTGTCCCACGGGTTGATGATGGTGACATCGCCATTGTCGGTCATTGTGATGAGTTGGGCATAGCGCATGGTGTTTTGGTCCTGGTCAAGGCAGCGAGGCTGGTTTTGGCAGGAGATGGAAACGATGGAAACGAAGGAAACGAAGAAAACGGAGAAAACGGAGGAAACGGAGGAAACGAGGGGAGACTTCATGGATTCGGGTGTTATTTTAGTTTTCCGAGTATCTGGTCCATGACCCAGTTGGCAGCAGTGGCACTGACAGAGTCGCACATGCATCGTTCCTCGCCCCGCAGGTGGTTTACGATGGACTGGATGAGAGGCAGCTGAACATGAGGCGGGTTGGCAATCACAATCTCTTCACGTCCACGAGAAGTATGGAGAGCGATAGGAGTATAGTCGAAGACAGAGAAGCAGATCATGCCCTTGTCGCCGAATATTTCGATGCGATCGGTACGTGCCGAATCGTGAGCCACGAAGCACCAGGAGCCAGAGCCCGTGAGTCCGTTGTCGAACTTGAAGCAAGCATTGATGGTATCCTCCACGTGGTAGAGTCCCATCATGTTGGTGCCAAATCCCTCAGCCTCGATGATGTTGCCGAACATGTTTTGCAAGAGGTCGATTTGGTGGGAAGCCAGATCGTAGAAATACCCACCCGCGCCCGCAATGTCAGGTTGCAGGCGCCAAGGCAGGTCGTTGCTGTTGTAGTCCATTTCGCGAGGCGGAACCGTGAGCCGGATCTGCACCGAGAGGATCTTTCCGATACTTCCACCGAGAGCAAGTTCCTTTACCTTCTGGAAATAAGGCAGATATCGACGGTAGTAGGCCACGAAACACGGGATGCCCGTTTGTTCGGAAATCTTGTTCACCCTGAGACAATCAGGATAGCCGCTGGCAAGTGGTTTTTCGACATACACAGGTTTTCCAGCACGCATGGACATGATGCTGAACATGGCGTGGGAGGAAGGAGGAGTGGCGATGTAAATGGCATTGACGTGAGGATTGTTGATCAGTTCCACAGCGTCGTCATAATAGTGAGGAATGCCGTGGCGTTCTGCATAGGATTTAGCCTTCTTTCTGTCGCGGCTCATTACGGCCACGACATCAGAGCCATCAATCAATGAGAACGCCGGTCCACTCTTTTTCTCGGTAACTTCACCACAGCCGATAAAACCCCAGTGTATATGGTCTAAGGGTGTCATGAGGAAGGATTCAGTTATTTGTTGTACTGCTTATATTCAGCAGCTTTCTTGGCATTGCCAGAGTTGTTGTAGATGGCATAGAGAGGATATCCCCATATGTCGTCGCGGTCAGGAGCCATTTCGTGAGCATGCTCGTAGGCCTCGATAGCCTGCGCGTAGTACTTCTTTGCAGTCTCCTTGTCAGCAGCATTGTTCTGGGCAAGCATCCACGCAGTGTTTCCGATACCAGCCTGAGCATCTACGCTCTCAGGGTCAACCTCAGCAGCCTTCTGGAAAGCGGTAAGTGCTTCAGGGAGTTTCTTTTCCTGATAGAGGATGGCAGCCTTCTGGTAGTAGCCATAGTCCTTCTCAGGAAAGCGCTCGATGAGCATGTCAGAAAGTCGGGAAGCCTCTGTGAAGTCCTTCTCCGTCATCACATGGTTGAGCAGATTTACGAGGAATGCCGGTTCGTCTGGATACTTATCAACTCCCAGTTTGCAGTACTTAGACCAGTTCTCCATGTCGCCCTGCTCGTGGTAGATCTGCATCAGTTGGATGCAAGCCACCTTGCCGTTAGACCTTGAGTCGAGAGCCTTCTCGAAGTATTTGATCATCTGGAGAGTGTCGGCAGCGGTGTGCTCCTTTTCGTTCATGAGCGAAGCCGCATAGAACAGGTAGGCATCGTACTGCATAGAGTCCGTTTCAGCATAGTTCATTTCAGCAAAGAGAGGGTCGGAGAAGGTAGCGAAGTAGTCGTCGAGATAATGGCGCGACTTAGCCGGATCGCTCTCCATCAGCATGTTGCCAGCGATGAGCAGGTTGTTGCGCGGATTGACGGCATTTTGCTGGCAGAACGTGTGTTGTGAAGCAATCTCTTCAGGTTTGCGAGTCTTTCCCTTCTCGTCGGGAGCCTTGAAGAGTTCGTCGGCCTTGGAGAAGAACTGAACGAGCATTTCCTGGTTGTCGAAGAACTCGATGTTGTCCTTGAACTGGCCCCCGTTTGCGGCACGTTCGTTGAGCATGCGCTGCATATATCCCACCTGGCAGCGGCCTGCAGTTACCCAAACCTCAGGATCGGAAGCAGTGGCAGGATCTGTCATGCATGGTTGGATGAGAGTCCAAGCCTCGTCAACTTTCTCGTAGTTGATGGCCTTAGGGTCTTTGATAGCATCGTTGAGGGCAGTGAAAGCCTTCTTGAAGTCAGACTTCGCTGTGCTTTTTGTCTTTTGTGCCATTGTCGGTAATGCCATTACTACGGCAAGGGCGATAACTAATACTTTTTTCATAGTTGTATTGTTTTTTAGTGGTTATTATTTTAGTTTTCAGCGTTTTCAGCGTTTTCAACGTTTTCAGCGTTCCCTTCGAACAAGTCGTCAGGGTTGTCTTCGTGTTCCACCTTGCAAACGCTGGCGATGACATCGTTGCGTTTCTTCAGGTCGATGAACTTCACACCCTGTGTGTTGCGGCCTTGGATTCGTACCACACTCAAGGCAAGACGTATAGTCACGCCGCTCTTGTTGATGATCATCAGGTCGTCGTCATCGGTTACGGACTTGATGGCAACCAGTTTGCCAGTCTTTTCGGTGACATTTATGGTCTTTATGCCCTTGCCGTTGCGGTTGGTGATGCGATATTCGAATATGCTGCTGCGCTTGCCATAGCCTTGTTCTGATACAACCAGTACGGTAGGGAAGTGAGGGTCTTGTTCGAGGGCAGCAATCTGTTCGTCGGTAGGTTCTTCAGGGAATCCCTCAGGTTTGGTCATTGAGATCATGCCGATAACCTGGTCCTCGCCATCGTCGTCGAGACGCATGGCCTTGACACCAGCAGCACCGCGGCCCATCACGCGCACGCGTTCCTCATTAAACCGGATGGCACGTCCGTTGCGGTTGGCAACGAGAATCTCGTCGTGACCACTTGTGAGCAGGACGTCAACAACCTCGTCGTTTTCGTGGAGCGAGATGGCGATGAGTCCGTTGCTGCGAGGACGAGAGTAGTTGACAAACGCCGTTTTCTTTATCATGCCCTCGCGTGTGCAGAACACGAGATTATGGCTGTTGACGAATTCAGCATCGTTGATGTTCTTGATGCATATGAATGCAGTGGCTTTGTCTCCAGGTTCGATGTTGAGCATATTCTGGATGGCACGTCCCTTGAAAGTCTTTGCACCCTCAGGTATTTCGTAGACCTTCATCCAGTAGCAGCGGCCTTTCTGCGTGAAGAACATCATCGTGTTGTGGCCTGTGGCAGGGTAGATGTGCTCAAGGAAATCTGCCTCACGTGCACTGCCACCCTTGCTGCCCACACCTCCGCGAGCCTGAGTACGGAATTCGGCCAGAGGAGTTCGTTTGATATATCCAAGGTGAGAGATGGTTACCACACATGCGTCGTCGGCATAGAAGTCCTCAGGATTGAAATTCTGGCTTCCGCGCGGGTCGATGACTGTCTTGCGCTCGTCGCTGTATTTTTCTTTCACTTCGAGGAGTTCGTCCTTCATGACCTTTTTGCAGAGTTCAGGATCGTCGAGAATCTGTTGCAGATACTGAATGAGTTTCTGCAGTTCGTCGTATTCGGCGTGGAGTTTGTCCTGCATGAGTCCTGTGAGCTGTGCCAGGCGCATGTCAACAACGTATTTTGCCTGAACCTCGTCGAAACCGAAACGTTCGCGCAGGCGTTCCTGAGCCTCTTGTGGATTTTTCGACGACTTGATGATCTGAACCACTTCGTCGATGTTGTCGCTGGCAATGATGAGTGCTTCCAGCAGGTGAGCACGTTCTTCGGCTTTTTTCTTGTCGAACTTAGTGCGGCGGATGGTCACATCGTGGCGGTGGTCTACGAATTCCTTGATGCAGTCTTTCAGTGTCAGAGTCTTAGGGCGTTTCTTTACGATGGCAATGCAGTTGACCGAGAAGCTGGCCTGGAGTTCGGTCATCTTGTAGAGTTTGTTGAGCACCACATTGCTGTTGGCATCTTTCTTTAGGTCGACAACGATGCGCATGCCTTCGCGGTCAGATTCATCGTTAACGTTGGCAATGCCGTCTATCTTGCCCTCCTTCACCAGTTCGGCAATGCGCTTGATGAGATCGGATTTGTTGACATTGTAAGGTATTTCGTTCACGATGATTTTCTCGTGCTGGCCATCGGTTTCAAACTCAGTCTTCGACTTGATGACGATACGTCCCCGACCAGTTTCGTAGGCCTCCTTGATGCCGTCGATGCCGCAGATCACGCCACCTGTAGGGAAATCAGGGCCCTTGATATACTGCATCAGTCCGTCGATGTCGATATCAGGATTGTCGATATATGCCACACATCCGTCTATGACCTCGCCCAGATTGTGGGTAGGGATATTCGTAGCCATACCTACGGCGATGCCGCTGGCACCGTTGACGAGCAGGTTGGGAATCTTGGTAGGCAGAACTGTAGGTTCTGTGTCGGAGTCGTCGTATGTCGGCTGGAAATCTACGGTGTCTTTGTAGAGGTCGTCCATCATTGCTTCGCCGAGTTTCGTGAGTCGTGCTTCGGTGTAACGCATGGCTGCTGCTCCATCGCCGTCGACCGAGCCGAAGTTACCCTGACCATCTACGAGGCAGTAGCGCATTGCCCATGGCTGTGCCAAGCGCACCAGAGCTCCGTAGACAGAAGAGTCGCCGTGTGGGTGGTACTTTCCGAGCACGTCTCCCACGATACGTGCACTTTTCTTTGTTGGTTTGTCTGCTGTGATGCCCTGTTCCATCATGTCGAAGAGAATTCGACGGTGAACAGGTTTGAATCCATCCCTGACATCAGGCAGGGCACGGGCCACGATGACCGACATTGAATAGTCAATGTACGATGACTTCATGGTTTGGTTGATGTCAACTTTAATAATCCTGTCTTGTGAGACATTGAAGTTTTCGTCCATAATGCTTTTGTTTTAATTTCTTTTTTTATATGGTTTATATTGTTTCTATAGCTTCTATGGCTTCTATAGCTTCTATAGCTTCTATAGCTTCTATAGCTTCTATGGCTTCTATAGCTTCTATAGCTTCTATAGCTTCTATGAGTATCCAAAAAACTATGCAAATTTACACAAAAAAAATGACATTTCCAAATTAAAAAACCTTAAAATCGCTCGGAAATGGCCCGATTTGCGATTTTAAGGTCTTTTTCGACACCCTGTCGATACAGAGTGTGCAGGCGCTTATATCTCAGCTATCAGTCTATAAGCCTCAACTCTATACCAGTCCCTTTCCGTGGCAGTTCTTATATTTCTTTCCGCTGCCGCAAGGACATGGGTCGTTGCGACCTATCTTTGGTCCCTGGTTGCGCACAGGCACATTCTGCTGTCTGGCCCGTGTGTCGCCCTGTGAGGCCCTTTGCATAGCCTTCTGCACTTCTGATGGTTCGTTGAGATTCTGATGGCTTTCGGTGTATTGACGTCGTGGAGCTTGCTGCTGTGGTCCTTGTTGCACTTGCTGTGGGTCTTGCATAGGCAGCGACACGCGCATCAGAACCGAGATGGTGCCATCGTTTATCTCGTTTATCATGTTGTCGAACAGATTCACCGACTCCAGTTTGAATATGAGCAATGGGTCTTTCTGTTCGTAGCTTGCATTCTGCACCGAGTGCTTGAGTTCGTCGAGTTGTCGGAGATTCTCCTGCCATGCATCGTCGATGGTGTGGAGAAGTACCAGTTTCTCAAAGCTGGTAAAGATGTTCTTCCCTTCGGCTTCGTAGGCCTCCTTGAGCGGGATGCTTATCTGGTAGTTGCGCCGGCCGTCGGTGAGAGGTATGAGTATGTTTTCGTATTGATGTCCTTTGGTTTCATACACGTCTTTTATCACTGGCCATGCAGTTGAGGCAATTCTCTCTCCACGGGCCTTGAACTGAGCAAGTACTGCGTCGTAGGCATCATCGGCCAGGCGGTCGTGGTTTTTGGTTTCGAATTCCACTGCCGTAAACGGCACTTCCATGGCAAAGAGACGGAAGAACTGCTCCTTGATGCCTTCATAGTCGTTTTCGGATATGGTCTTTGCCACGCGGTCCCACACGATGTTTGAGATATCCATGCCGATACGTTCTCCCATCAGTGCATGGCGACGGCGTTCGTAGATTACCTTCCTTTGTTTGTTCATCACGTCGTCGTATTCAAGCAGGCGCTTACGTATGCCGAAGTTGTTCTCCTCCACCTTCTTCTGGGCGCGCTCTATGCTCTTGTTGATCATAGGGTGTTCGATGACTTCTCCTTCTTCAAATCCCATGCGGTCCATCACCTTGGCAATGCGGTCGGAGGCGAAGAGTCGCATCAGTTTGTCTTCGAGCGATACGAAGAACACTGACGAACCAGGGTCGCCCTGACGTCCCGAACGACCTCGCAACTGGCGGTCCACACGGCGGCTCTCATGGCGTTCTGTACCCACGATGGCCAAACCACCAGCCTGTTTTACTTCTGGCGAGAGTTTGATGTCGGTACCACGTCCTGCCATGTTGGTGGCGATGGTCACGGTGCTGGATTGACCAGCGTCTTTCACAATGTCGGCTTCCTTGGCATGAAGTTTGGCATTCAGCACGTTGTGGCGTATTTTGCGCATCGAGAGCATCTTGCTGAGCATTTCGGATATCTCCACCGATGTGGTACCTACAAGCACTGGGCGACCTGCGGCTACGAGGCGTTCCACCTCCTCGATCACGGCCTTATACTTTTCGCGGTTGGTCTTGTAGACACGGTCGTTCATGTCGTCGCGAATCACAGGCACGTTGGTAGGGATCTCCACCACGTCGAGTTTGTAGATGTCCCAGAACTCTCCTGCCTCTGTGATTGCAGTACCTGTCATTCCGGCCAGCTTGTGATACATACGGAAGTAGTTTTGCAGGGTGATGGTGGCATAGGTCTGTGTTGCGGCTTCCACCTTCACCCTTTCCTTTGCCTCCACGGCCTGATGCAGTCCATCGCTCCAGCGGCGGCCTTCCATGATACGGCCCGTTTGTTCGTCCACAATCTTCACCTCGCCATCGATAACCACGTAGTCATCGTCAATCTCGAACATGGTATATGCCTTCAGCAACTGCTGCATGGTGTGTACTCGCTCACTCTTCACGGCATAGTCCTGCAGCAGTTCGTCTTTCTTTGTAAGGCGTTCTTCTTCGGACAGATCCTGCGACTCGAGTTCTGACAGCTGTGTGGTGATATCCGGCAGCACGAAGAAATCGTCGTCGTGCACAATGCTGGCGATGAGTTGGTTTCCCTTGTCGGTCATCTCTACCGATTTCTGCTTCTCGTCAACAACGAAGAACAGCGGATCCGTAGCCTCTGGCATACGGCGGTTGTTGTTCTCCATATACACCTCTTCCATCTTCAGCAATCCGGTCTTTATACCAGGTTCACTGAGGTACTTGATGAGAGCTTTGTTCTTTGGCAGCGACTTGTATGCGCGGAACAGCGACAGGAATCCGGCTTCCACGTCCTTGTCGTTGTCGCTGTCTATGAGTTTCTTTGCCTCGGAGAGATATTGGGTGGTCTGTTTCTTCTGTGCTTCTACGAGTTTTTCGATGTATGGACAGAACTCGTCGAACATCTGTACATCGCCCTTTGGCACCGGACCTGAGATGATGAGCGGTGTTCTGGCATCGTCGATGAGCACTGAGTCCACCTCGTCCACGATGGCATAGTTGTGCTTGCGCTGCACGAGGTCTTCGGGTCTCATGGCCATGTTGTCGCGCAGGTAGTCGAAACCAAATTCGTTGTTGGTTCCGTAGGTCACATCGGCCAGATAGGCTCTGCGGCGTGCTTCGGAATTTGGCTGGTGCTTGTCGATGCAGTCCACGTTCATCTCGTGGAACAGGAATACCGGCGAGTTCCATTCTGAGTCTCGCTTGGCCAGATAGTCGTTCACGGTCACTACGTGTACTCCGTTGCCTGTCAGGGCATTGAGGAATACCGGCAGAATGCTGGTCAGGGTCTTTCCTTCACCCGTCATCATCTCGGCAATCTTGCCTTGGTGCAACACCACTCCGCCAAACAACTGACAGTCGTATGGAATCCATATATTAGGCGCTCCGTCAAATACTTCGTGTATCACAACCTCGTTACCATCCATTTCCACCGTTCCGTTGTATCTGCCCACTGCGTCGCGGTCGAAGTCGGTGGCCGAGAGTCTCAGTCCTGCTTCTGGATCAGGATTCTCGCGGAATCGGCGGCAGGTGTCTTTCACGATGGCATAGACCATTGGCAGAATCTCGTTCAACTTGCCGTCATATACCGTCAGAATCTCTTCTTCCAGTTTGTCCACCTTCTCAAACAGCGGCGCACGGTCCTGAATCTCTGTCTTCTCAATCTGTGCCTTGATGTCTTCTATCTGTTTGCGAAGGTCTGCGGCACTTTCCCTTACTTCGCGTTTCAACTCCCTGGTCTTGGCACGCAACTCGTCGTTCGACAATGCCGCCAGACTCGGATACACTTTGTTCACTTGTTCTACTATCGGCCGTATGGCACGTATATCTCTCTGTGCCTTGTTGCCGAACAGCTTGGTCATTACATCATTAAACCCCATAATTTATTCATTTTTTTATTTTGTTTCTACCACTATGCAACTCGCTATACTTCTTACCAACAAACTTAATGCCAAAATCCACATTGCCGGATTTATCCACTGTCCTGACCCCACTACGGCAATCACAAAAATTGCAATCTCCACCATCATCACCATTCCGGCCACCTTGTGCTTGCCTTTCACTATCAGCGGCACCATCAACAGTGCCACAGGGTTGAAAATCCACACCAGCGCATTCGTATCCACTCCTGCGTGTTCGGAGAAGAAATATAGGAATGATATCAGCAATCCTGCTATTCCCACCAGTGAGAACAACGCTACATCCAACCATTTCCATAGTTTCTTCCGTTTCCACTCCATGACACTGGCACCCACACACACCAACAGCAATGCTCCAAACACCAGCATGGGTTGGTTCACCTTGTAATGTTCGTGCTCAAGTCGCTGTGGCAGCAATTCCAGGGTTTCTTGAACCCTCGAACCCTCGAGCTCCGCCTCGTAGTTCGCCGGAATAAACATCTGCTGTTCCTGTGTCAGCGGCTGGTCAATCTCCGAACCCAGTATCATGTCAATCCCAAAATCCACCCACGAATCCACCTGCGTATATTCCTTCAGTATCTCCCTCGCCGTCACCACATCGGTTCCTGAGCTTGTCGAAGGATGAACCCCTTGAACTTTTGAACTCTTGAACCCTTGAACTTTTGAACTCTTGAACCCTTGAACTTCTTGAACTTCTTGAACCTTGCGCAGCAAGCTTCGCGCCCTCGTAGTACAGTTGTCGTACAACCAGTTGTAGCGATACATCCTGTTCTCTGGTCTTACGTTCCATCTCAGGTAGGCGTAAATATCTTCTTTCTCCTCCTGTGTCAGGTTCAGCACCTGTTCCGTCACGCCTATTCCGCGCTCATCATAACGTGCCAGAAACATCTCCGTGGGTTCTGCTGCCAGAATGTAGTCGGTTTCTCCTGCCACGAACTTGTAGGCGAAGTTGTCTTCGTTGTAGTTGAATGCCCCATAGTTGAATGCAGCATCCACACCCTCTGTCTTCACGCGTATGGCCGTATGCCCAAAGAGGGAATACAGCTCATCTCCGGGTCCACAGGTCAGAAGACTTATCGTCATGTTGTCGTTCATCGTTTCTTCAGGAAGTTCAGTCCCATTATGAATTTAAGCGTCCCGTACGAGTTTGTCATGGCAAACTTCTGCTGACGGTAGGCATATGTATGTATGTCCAGCACCACTCCGGTGAAGTATTTTGTGTTGTTCCAAAACAGGCTTGCCCTGAAAAACAGGTCGGTTGACAGGTTGTTCAGGATGAATCCGTGTTCCGAAAACACATTCGATCGCCTGTAGCCTATCGTTGGCAACACCGACACTGCCAGCAGGCAGTTCCTCGCGAAGGGCCAGTTGTATCCGTATCCCAGGCTCAGTCCGTAGTCGTGGTAGCTCACCTTGTCGAATATCAGGGTCGAGTCCATCTCGGCTCGTATCGAGGGGTCTATGAGGTCGTGGTTGAGCTCTACGTCAATCTTGTTGTACGAGAATCCTGCCTTCCACGATCCTGCGGCTTTTCTCTGCACGGCGTTTTCCCCGAATGCTGCCGGCCACGAATACCGCTTGTGGTTGAATATGTATTCTGCGTTGAGTCCGAAGCAGTCGGAGTGGAGCCCTCTGAACTTGGTGGGCTTCCCCTTTAGGTCCACCCCGGATACGCTCTTTATCTCGGCACTGTTTCCTGAGCGGAAGGTGTATATCTCGGCCAGAAACCTTGCTGTGTTGAGCGAGAAGGAGTTGCGGTAGGCACTTTCGTTGTCGTCTCCCAGGGTCCAGGTGTGACCATATCCCAGTATGCCCCAATACACATATCCTCCCAGCGTCAGCGGATTGCCCGACTCGAGGGTAATGGCATTTGTCCGTCCCGTCTCGCTCGACGAGATGCGGTAGTAGTCGGCAAAGTATGATAGTTCGGCCTGTGTGGTGAATTGGTATTTCTGTGGGGTTACATAGTTGGTGTCACAGCCCATAAAGAATGTCGAAACCTTGTCCATAGTTCCCAGCACAAAGTCTGTCGCTTTCTTCAGGGTCTGTGCCTGTATCTCCGTTTGCGACATAACCGCAAACATAAATACACTCACCCAACACCTATACCCCATAACCGCCTAACCTCTAACCTCTAACCTCTAACCGCTAAACACTAACCTCTGACCGCCATCGAATCCACCCTCGCCTGGTGTCTGCCACCTTCGAATTCCGTGGCGAAAAACTCGTCCAGAATCTTTCTTGCCATGTCGTTGTCGATAAACCTTCCCGGCATCACCAACACGTTGGCATCGTTGTGCTGGCGGATGAGGTGGGCAATCTCCGGAATCCAGCATAGTCCGGCCCTGATGCTCTGGTGCTTGTTCAGGGTCATGCTTATGCCTTCCCCACTGCCGCACATGGCAATGCCTGGATACACTTCGCCTCGTTCTATGCCTTCGGCGAGCTTGTGCCCAAACTCGGCATAGTTGCACGACTCTTCGGTATATGTGCCGTAGTCCTTATACTCAATGCCTTTCTCGTCAAGATATGCCTTGACAAACTGTTTCAATCCGAATGCCGCATGATCGCTGGCAATTCCTACTGTTTTGTATTTCATAGTCGTTTATGTTTTTTGCTGTTAGCAAAAAAATATCTACACCAATAATATATCTGAGAACACTCCTGCTGCTGTCACACTTGCTCCGGCGCCGTAGCCTTTCACAATCATCGGGTGGTCGTGATAGCGCTCGGTGGTGAGCATTATTATGTTGTTGCTGCCTTCGAGGTTGTAAAACGGATGTTGGCTGTCCACTTCCTGCAGGCTCACGCTGCCTTTGCCGTCTTCCAGCTTGGCCACAAACCTCCAGCGTTTGCCTTCCTTTTCAAGTCTTTGGCGCTTGGTCTCAAAGTCGGCATCGAGCTGTGGCAGGTTCTTCCAGAAGTCGTCCAGAGTACCGTCGAAATACTCCTGTGGCACAAAGGTTCGGGCTTCTATGTCGTCGAGGTTGAGCCTGTATCCTGCCTCTCTCGACAGAATCACGAGCTTCCTCATCACGTCCTTGCCGCTGAGGTCTATTCTCGGATCGGGCTCCGAAAAACCTTCTTCCTTGGCCATGCGTATGGTCTCGGAGAATGGCACGTCGGCTGCTATCTTGTTGAATATGAAGTTGAGCGTTCCGCTCAGCACGGCTTCAATCCGTTCTATCTTGTCTCCGCTGTTGATGAGGCTGCCTATGGTCCCTATCACCGGTAGTCCGGCTCCTACGTTGGTCTCGAACAGATATCTCACCCCGTGGTCCACGGCTATGCGTTTCAGCTGGCGGTAGTTGTCGTAGTTGCCCGATGCTGCCACCTTGTTTGCTGCCACCACCGATATGCTGTTCTCGAGCAGGTCCTTGTATATCCCTGCCACTTCTTCGCTGGCTGTGCAGTCCACAAACACCGAGTTGAAGATGTTCATGCCGATTATGGCATCTTTCATCTTCTGGGTCGAGGAGGTCGCTGGCGCTGTCTTGAGGGCGGCGATGGGGTCGTCTATGCCACTGCGGTCAAACACGGCTTTCTTGCTGCTTGCCACACCCACGATGTTGAGCTTCAGGTGCCTCTCTCTCATCAGTTTCTCTCTCTGCGAGAGCAACTGCTGGATGAGACTGCCTCCCACGGTTCCTACACCGCAGATGAAGAGGTTTCTCTCCTGATATTCCGACAGGAAGAAACTGTCGTGTATCACGTTGAGCGACTTTCTCAGGTTCGTCTTCTCCACCACTATCGATATGTTTATCTGTCCCGACCCCTGTGCAAAGGCAATGACGTTGATGCCGTTCCTGCCCAGTGTACTGAACACTTTTCCTGCCGTACCTACGGCTGTACGCATATTCTCGCCTACCACGGCAATGGTCGACAACCCTTGGTCCAGTTTCACAGGGAACATCGCACCTTCGCGTATCTCTTTCTCAAATTCCCTGGTCAACACTCCACATGCCTGGGCGGCATCTTCGTTCTTCACTCCGATGGAGGTGCTGTTTTCCGACGAACCTTGGCTCACGAAATACACGCTTATCCTGTTCTCTGCCAGTGCGGTGAAAATCCTTTGGTTCACACCTATCACTCCCACCATCGAGAGTCCTGCCACGGTGATGAGGCTGGTGTCGTTTATCGACTGTATGCCTTTCACCACCCGTGTGTCGTCGCAGTGTTTCTCTATCAGTGTGGTTTGCAACGGGTCACTGATGCTGTGGAGCATGGTGGGTATGTTCCTGCCATACACGGGGTACATCATCGTCGGATTTATCACTCCGGCTCCGTAGTTGCTCAGCTCGAAGGCTTCGTTGTAGCTCAGGTGGCGGATGACATACGATGTCTTTATCACACTCGGGTCGGCGGTCATGAACATGTCGCCGGTGGTCCAGATGTGCAGGCACTTGGCTCCCACTTCAGCAGCTGTTTTTGCTGCCTCGAAGTCATCGCCGGTAGTGACAATGCACTCCCGTTCGTCCAGTCCCTCCAGGGCCATCCGCTTCACCGCATCAATATCCTCGGCTCTGCGGTCTATTCTTATTACTGTCATAATATCTTAAAAAATCTCCGCTAATAGCCAATAGCCAACAGCCAACAGCCAACAGCCAACAGCCAATAGCCAACAGCC
>R15__coassemble_889_pt1 | contig 18214 bp, 20 predicted proteins | sample R15__metabat2_low_PE_055 | metagenome-assembled genome bin R15
TCTGAAACTTTTTATTTTTTATAATAAAGAATTTCTCGCGCGAAAAGTTTATAAAAGTACTTACCTTCCTACCTTCTTACCCACTACTATTGTCAGCTGCTACCTACTCCCTGCTACCTACTCCCTGCTACCTGCTCCCTACTACCTGCTACCTGTTGTGAAGCAACACCTCCCTGCTGCGAAGCAGCCTGACTCCTTGCCTTCGGCCTTGCGTCGAAAGGCCCGATGTCTCGGGTCTAACTGGCTGATGTCTCGGGTCAAACAGGTCGATGTCTCGGGTCAACGAGGTCGATGTCTCGGGTCAAACATAGTCCTTGGACACGAGGCATGTTTCCCTTAGACACAGGACAGGTTTCCCTTAGACTCGGGGCATGTTTCCCTTAGACACAGGACAGACTTCCCTTAGACTCAGGGCGTGTTTCCCATTGTCGTAGAGCATCCTTCACTTCAACGCCACTGACAACCCTTTTTAAAATAAAATTTGTTTATGTCAGAAAAAAATCGTAACTTTGTATTGAAAAAATCGCCAAATAACCAAATAAATAATATATTGTAAATTGTAAATAAACTAGTAAATAAGACTATGAAACAATATCTAGACCTACTCAACCGCATTCTCACCGAGGGGGTGAAGAAGGAAGACCGTACCGGAACTGGTACCATCAGCGTGTTTGGAAACCAGATGCGATTCCGTATGGAAGATGGCTTCCCGTTGCTCACTACGAAGAAACTGCACCTGAAGTCCATCATCTACGAACTGCTGTGGTTTCTCCGTGGCGATACCAATGCCAAGTGGCTTCAGGAGCGCGGAGTGCGCATATGGAACGAATGGGCCGATCCTGATGGCGACCTGGGACATATCTATGGCTACCAATGGCGCTCGTGGCCTGACTACAATGGGGGACATATAGACCAAATCACCGAAGTGGTGAACCAGATAAAGACGAATCCGGATTCCCGCCGTCTCATCGTGAGTGCATGGAACGTGGCCGACCTGGGGAACATGAACCTGCCGCCGTGCCATATACTGTTTCAGTTCTACGTGGCAGATGGAAGGCTCTCGCTGCAGCTGTATCAGAGGAGTGCAGATACCTTCCTCGGAGTGCCGTTCAACATTGCATCGTACTCCCTGCTGCTGATGATGATGGCCCAGGTTACGGGACTCAAGGCGGGTGATTTCGTATATACCACAGGAGATACACACCTGTATCTTGACCATATAGAACAGGCTCGGCTCCAGCTCACACGCGAGCCACGGCCTCTGCCAAGGATGAAGATAAACCCCGAGGTGAAGAGCATATTCGACTTCAAGTACGAGGACTTTACACTTGAGGAATATAACCCACACGATCACATTAAAGCCACGGTAAGCGTATGACAAAATCAATCATAGTTGCCATTGCAAAAAATTTTGCCATTGGCAAGAACAACGACCTGCTCTATCACCTTCCAGCTGATATGAAGCATTTCAAGGAGACCACCACGGGCCACACGGTGCTGATGGGAAAGAATACCTTTGCCTCGTTTCCTAAACGGCCTCTGCCAAACCGCCGCAACATAGTTCTGGCCTTGCCGGAGGAGATTCCTGCTGACAGGGAGGGTGCTGAATGGGTTACGAGTCTCGATGATGCCTTCGAGTTGGCAAAAGACGATGGCGAGGTGTTCGTGATAGGCGGAGCATATGTATATCGCCAAACGCTGCCGCTGGTGGATAAACTCTATCTCACCATCATCGACGATGAACCAAAGGATGTGGATGCGTGGTTCCCAACAGTGGATTTCAGCGAGTGGAGAGAGATTTCGCGCGAAGACCATCCTGCAGATGAAAGGCATGCACATGCCTACTCATTCTGCGAATTCGTAAGGATAGGATAAGGGGAGTTGAAGTGGAGTTCAAAGGGAGTTCAAGGGGAGTTGAAGGGGAGTTCAAGAGGAGCTTAATGGGAGTTCAAGGGACGGATGATTTTACCTGAAGATTTTGAGAAACAGATGCTTGAGTTGCTTGGCGAGGAAGAATACAAGGAGTTTCTCCGCGCCTTGGATGAACCATGCCCTGTGAGCATCAGGATAAATCCGAAGAAGCACGTTGAAAACGCTGGAAACGCTGGAAACGTAGGAAACTTATCCCCAGTTCCTTGGTGTGGGAACGGATACTATCTCGCGGAGCGGCCTCAGTTTATCTTCGATCCGCTGCTACATGCAGGAGCCTACTATGTGCAGGAAGCCTCGTCGATGTATATATCGGATTTGCTTCGCAAATACGGAGAAAACGGAGAAAACGGAGAAAATCCTGCACCGCTGACAGTCCTTGACCTTTGTGCGGCTCCAGGGGGGAAAACGACTTTGCTGATATCTGATTTGCCGGAAAATACAGTGATTGTTGCCAACGAGATAAATCACAAGCGAGCATGGATTCTTCACGAAAACGTGTCGAAATGGGTAAACGGCACCAGCGATGACGAGAGAGTCATCGTCACCAACAATGCTCCAAAGGACTTCCAACGGCTTGGGGAAGAGGTATTCGACCTGATACTCTGCGATGCTCCGTGCTCGGGAGAGGGAATGTTCAGGAAGGACCCCAAGGCCATAGAGGAGTGGAGCGTGGCAAATGTGAAGATGTGTGTGGAACGACAAAGGGAAATAGTGAGTGACATCTGGGACAGTCTCGTGCCAGGAGGATTGTTTATCTACAGCACCTGCACCTACAATCGCCACGAGGATGAGGAAAACGCGGAGTGGATAGCAACGGAGATGGGAGCAGAATTGCTCGAAACCAGAAAATTCATGCCCCACAGGGACCGAGGGGAAGGATTCTTTTGCGCTGTGTTGCGTAAAAAGGGTTCAAGGGGAGTTGAAGGGGAGTTGAAGGGGAGTTCAAGGGTTCAAGGGTTCAAGAGTTCAAGAGTTCAAGAGTTCAAGGGTTTAAGGAATTTGAAGGTTCTGCCAATAACTCCTCACTCTTCTTCACAGGGTCCTTATTGTGAATTGTCGCGTGACGAATCACTGCGATATCTTCGCGGCGAGGCGCTGCGGCTCCCTGCCGATACACCACGGGGAGAAGTAACCGTGACCTACGAGGGGTTGCCCCTTGGCAAGGTGAAAAACATAGGCACACGTGCCAACAACCTATACCCAAAAGAATGGAGAATATGGAAACAACTATCATAGCCCTGGCAGCAATAGTGCTGATAGGCGTGGTGGTGATTGTACTCAACACTCGCCACAACAGACAAATTGCTGACCTACAAGCCCAACTGGCATCGCGCAGCAGCGATGAGGCACTGAAACAAACCATAGAGATAGCCGCTCAGCGAGTGGCTGAGAAACAGGTGGAAGCACTCAACAAGCGCAACGAGGAATTCCGCTCGGCAAGTTCGTCGATGTTTGACAGTGCGATGAAGCGCCTCAACGAAAGTCTGGAAACTTCACGCAAGGAGAATGTGGCCCAATCGGAGAGGTTCTCTACCGAGATGAAGATGCTCAGAGAACGCACCGCAGAGATGGAAGAGAGTGCAAACCGGCTTTCGAATGCGCTGAAGAGCGATTCGAAGGTGCAGGGTGACTGGGGCGAGAGCTATCTGAGGCAGATTCTCGAAAACAGCGGTCTCGAGGAAGGGAGGCATTTCCAGATGCAAGTGGCAGTGAAAGATGCCGAAAACAGCAACTATCGTCCTGACTGTGTGGTACACTGCCCTGGGAAGGGTGATGTGATAATAGACTCAAAGGTTACTTTCACTGCACTCGATAGATACAAGAGCGCCGAGACAGAAGACGAGCGCAAGCGTGCCATAAAAGAGATTCACGAATCGGTAAAAAAACACGTTGACGAACTCTCCGGAAAGGCCTATCACAAGATGAACAAGGACTTCTACGAAAACGTGATAATGTTTGTGCCGATAAAGGAGACCCTGTATCTGGCTTCGCTCTTCGATCCCAACCTGCTCAACTATGCCAACCAGAAGGGCGTGTGGGTGGTTGACAACACGAGTTTGCTGTCGATTGTGTCGCTGGTGAAGAGCATGTGGGTGTTTGAGGACAAGGACAAGAACGTGGAGCGTGTGCTCGACGAAGCCGGAAAACTGTATGAGAAATTCGTGACATTCAGCTATAGCTTCAAGAAGATTGGCGATGCACTGAACTCTGGTGCTACGGCCTATGATGAAGCCAGGGGCCAGCTCATCGAAGGACCGGGAAACGTGGTGAAGAAACTTGGCGACCTGCAGAATCTGGGTGCCAAGATTCAGAAGGACAAACCCATAGAACCCAAACTCCTGGAAATGGCCAACAGCGCAGAAGACAGAGTGGAACTGAGGATAGTATAAACACACACGGCAACAAAAAAAACAAGGCAAATATATGAAAAAGTTCGTATCAGTTTTATTATTTTCAATGATTATGCACTGTGCATTGTGCATCATGCATTGTGAAGTCACAGCCTCTGCACAGGGCATCTCGGCCGAGATGCTGCAGCAGTTTAAGAAGGAAAACACACTCTCACCTGCGGAAAATGCGCTTCGCAATGCTCTGGCTGCCAATGATATCAAGACCTTGGCCCTGAACCAGGACAATCAGGCAGAGCAGAATACGTATTTCAGCAACAGTGTTCCCAACAAAGGCATCACCGATCAGAAGTCTTCGGGCCGCTGCTGGATGTTTACAGGGCTCAACGTGCTTCGCAGCCGTGCCATAAACCGTGATGGACTCGACGGACTGGAGTTCTCGGAGGTGTATCTGTTCTTTTACGACCAGCTGGAGAAGTCAAATCTTTTCCTTCAGGCCGTGATAGATACCAAGCAGAAGGCCATGGATGACAAGACGGTGGAGTGGTTGTTTCAGCACCCAATAGGTGATGGAGGTACATTTACCGGTGTGGCTGACTTGGTAGGGAAATATGGTTTGGTGCCATCGGGAGTGATGCCAGAGACCTATGCAAGCAACAATACGAGCAATTTCACTTCGTTCCTGAAGCGCAAGCTGCGTGAGGATGGACTGAAACTGAGAGATGCCGCCAAGGGCACGGAACAGCAGATGAAACGCGATATGCTTAGTGAGATATACAAGATGCTGGAAATGGGATTCGGCGTGCCGCCAACGGAATTCACCTGGGCTCCGAAGAACCTTGAAGGCAAATACAAGTCGGAACCTAAGCACTACACCCCAATGTCGTTTGCCAAGGAGATGGTAGGCGATGAGGACCTCAATGCCGACTATGTGATGCTGATGAATGATCCTACACGACCTTACTGGAAAACCTACGAGATTGAGTATGACCGCCACGTGTATGATGGCCACAACTGGCTGTATCTCAATCTGCCTCTCGACGAGATTAAGACGGCTGCCATTGCCAGCATAAAGGACAGTGTGATGATGTATTTCTCGTGTGATGTGAAGAAGGAACTCGACAGCAAGCGAGGCTTGCTCGATCTCAGGAACTACGACTACGAATCAATCTTCGGAGTGAAGTTCGGCATGGACAAGGCCCAGAGGATAAGGAGTTTCGACAGCGGTTCGTCACACGCCATGACGCTGAAGGCAGTGGATCTCGATGCTGAAGGCAAACCACTGAAGTGGGAAGTAGAGAACAGCTGGGGTGCCACGAATGGTTTCAAGGGTCATCTCATCATGACAGATGAGTGGTTTGACGAGTATATGTTCCGCCTCGTAGTCAACAGGAAATATCTCAGTGAGAAGATACTCAAGGCTGCTGAACAGAAACCAACAATGTTGCCATGTTTTGATCCAATGTTTGCAAGTGAAGAATAATGGTTATGAACATTACAGAACGATTTTTGAACTATGTATCGATAGATACGCAGAGCAGTGAGGATGCTGAAAGCTGTCCAAGCACTGAAAAACAGTGGAATCTGGCCAAGTATCTGAGGGATGAACTCGAAGGTCTTGGACTTGAGGATGTGGAACTCGATGAGCATGGCTATCTATATGCCACGCTCCCTGCCAATACCGAGGGTTGTGACACGGTTGTGGGGTTTATTGCCCACATGGATACCAGTCCTGATTGCAGCGGTGAAAATGTAAAGCCACGAATAGTAAGGAACTACGACGGCAGCGACATCGTGTTGAGCGAGGGCATTGTTTCTTCGCCAGAGAAATTTCCTGAACTCAGGAACCATATCGGCGAAGATCTTATCGTAACCGATGGTAGCACCCTGCTTGGTGCTGATGACAAGGCTGGAATTGCGGAAATTGTTCAGGCCATGGTGTATCTGATGGAACATCCAGAGATAAAGCACGGAAAGGTGCGCATTGGGTTCAATCCCGATGAAGAAATAGGAATGGGAGCCCACCTTTTCGACGTGGAGAAATTCGGCTGCAACTTTGCCTATACGATGGACGGAAGCGAGGTAGGGGAGATAGAATACGAAAACTTCAATGCGGCAAGTGCCAAAATACACATTAACGGCATGAGTGTGCACCCGGGATATGCAAAAGGCAAGATGATAAATGCTGCGAGAGTGGCAACTGAATTGGTACAGATGCTGCCTCAGAATGAGGTGCCGGAGAGAACCGAAGGCTATGAGGGATTTTTCCACCTCACCGGTATGGAAGGAAATGTGGAGAATGCCAACCTTTCGTTTATCATCCGCGACCACGACAGAGAGAAGTTTGAGGCCCGCAAGCAGAAGGTGCAGCAGGTGGCAGAGGCCATAAATGATAAATATGGTGAGGGAGTGGCCGAGACAGTGATAAAGGACCAGTACTACAATATGAGGGAGAAGGTAGAACCGATGATGTATGTTGTGGATATTGCCAAGAAAGCCATAGAAGAAGCCGGGATGACGCCAAAGGTACGAGCCATACGAGGAGGTACAGACGGCGCTCAACTATCGTTTAAGGGGTTGCCTTGCCCTAATATCTTTGCCGGAGGAATCAACTTTCACGGACCATACGAATTCTGTCCTGTGCAGTCAATGGAAAAGGCCATGATGACCGTGGTGAATATCACTCGCCTAGTAGCAGAAACGAATCCAGTTCGCGACGCTCTTTCTTAGTAGGGCGGCCTGTGCCTCGGGCCCGGTTGACAAAACCACTGATTTTGGACATTTCGAGCAATTCTATTTGGTCAGGGGCAGTGATGTCTTCAAGTACCTCTTGAACGAGTTTGGCTCCCACACGGTTCTGTATGGCCTGGAGCACTCGATAGGAATACACCACAGGCGATTTGCGCACTTGCAGCACATCGCCTTCTTTTATCATGTGTGATGGCTTGACTTTCACGTCTCCTATCATCACATGCCCCAGTTTGCATTCTTCAGCAGCCACGGAGCGAGTCTTGAAAATCCTCGCTGCCCACAGCCATTTGTCTATGCGTGCTTCCATTATCTCTAAGCTCTAAGCTCTAACCTTTGAGTCTTACTTATTATTAAAGTTGTTCATTGCAAAAGTGATGCCAGAGAGGCAGAAAGCCTTCACTGCTTCAGCGGCTTGGGTGAGGCGTTCCTCCATGTGCTCGTTTTCTTCTGGGGTGAATTCTCCAAGTACATAGTCAATCTGGTGGCCTGTGGCAAAATCGTTTCCTACACCGAAACGCATGCGTTGGAAATTCTGCGAACAAAGCACTGAAGCGATGTGTTTCAGACCGTTGTGGCCCCCATCACTGCCTCGTGGACGTATTCTGATTGTGCCGAAGGGCAGTGCTATGTCATCGCACACGATGAGCATGTTCTCGGGTTGTATTTTTTCTTCGTTGATCCAATAGCGCACTGCGTTGCCACTGAGGTTCATGAAGGTTGATGGCTTCAGCAATACCACTTCGGCATTCTTGATGCGGCCTTTGCCGACAAAACCATAGCGCTTGTCGGCAAAAACAATGTTGGATGCCTTTGCAAGAGCATCCAACACCTTGAATCCTATGTTATGGCGGGTATTTACGTATTCGTCGCCTACGTTACCCAGGCCAACAATCAGATATTTCATTCTTATTCAGCGGCTTCGCCTTCACCTTCGCCTTCGCCTTCAGTAGCTGCAGCAGCAGAAGCACGAGTGGCACGGATGTTACATACAACGACCTCCTTAGGAGTAACGATTTCGAAGTTGTCAAAACTGAGTTCGCTAACCTTAACCGACTTGCCAAGACCCAAGTCTGTGATGTCGATGTCGATAACGTCAGGAAGCTGAGTGTAGAGAGCCTTAGCCTTGAGCTTGCGCATAACCTGAGTGAGCTTACCACCGGCCTTGACACCAGCTGCGTGGCCACCAAGCTTTACAGGGATTTCCATTACGATTGGCTTCTCGTCTGTGATCTGATAGAAGTCAACGTGGATTGGACGGTCTGTAACATAGTCGGTCTGTACGTCCTTGAGTACACACTTCACTTCCTTGCCATCGATGTTGAGGTTTACGATGTACACATTTGGAGTGTAGAGCACCTTTGCAAGGTCGTTCTGGGTTACTGTGAAAGCCTGTGCAACTGGTTTGCCATCAGCCTTCTCAACACCATAAATCACACATGGAACGAGTTCCTGGCGACGAAGGTCACGGCTGGCCTTCTTGCCGAGGTCAGTACGAACCTGACCATTGAGAGAGATTTCTTTCATTTGTCTTTCTTTGTTTTGTGTTACTATAAATTAAGTTTTGCTTAATTCGCCATCACACTTCAGTTACCATCTGTGTCCATACAGGCTTTGGCTAAAGCCGCTAAACACAGAGTAACTTTCCTGTGCTTTCTGAAAAAAGCATGCAAAGTTACGAAAAATTTTTCACATACGAAAATTTTTTAACACTTTTCGTACGCAGAATGTGGATTCTTGGTTCTCTTCCGCTAGAATTTCTTCAGGAAATCCTCAAAGAAACTTTTTGACTTCTCTGGTTCCTCCTCTGCAGGAGCCTCTTGAACCTCTTGAACTTCTTGAACCTCTTGCGCTTCCTGTCCCTCTGGGCTGTCGTTATAAACCTTTGGAGTAAACTCGCGTGCAGGAACTTCGCATGCTACGTCAAGTACTTTCTTCAGTGCTTCAGTGAACTTATCGAAGTCTTCACGATAAAGGAACACTTTGTGCTTCTCGAAAGTGATGTGAGGAGCGTCAACCGGACCTGTCACAATTTTCTTACTCTCGGTGATGGCAATATAACGATCGCCGTTTCTACTCTGCTTCACATCTAGGTAGTAGATGCGCTTACCTGCTTTGAACGATTCGGAGCATACCAAATCTTTGTCAACTTCTATCATCTTTTCTTGCTTTAAAAAAAGTTTCCAAATACAAAAATCGAAAATTTTTTCGACATTTGCAAGTATTTTCAATTTTTTTTTCTAAATTTGCATAAAAATTTTTTTAAACTTTATTAAAGCGTTAATAATTTTTGAGGAAAAAGCTATGATTAATAGGTCACTCATTAGAATCAAAGTATTGCAACTGATGTATGCATACTACCAAAATGGCGACAGAAACCCTGTCTCAGCGGAGAAGGAGCTGCTTCTTTCGCTGTCTAAAGCCTACGATCTCTACAACTATCTGCTCGTTCTTATGGTTGATGTCACACGTGTCGCAAGGGAACAGGTGGAACATCAGGAAGAAGTAAACAGGATTGCACACTTGGAGGGGGAAGTGAGCCATCGGTTTGTTGACAATCGTTTTGTTGCCCAACTCGAAATTAACAGGCAGCTAAATGAGTTCCGCAAGGAGAAAAAACTCTCGTGGTATCCTGACAAAAAAGACTATCTTGTGAAGTTGCTCTCCAAGATTCAGGAGTCTGACGTATATAAAGAGTATATGTCAGCCGAGGAAGACAGCTATAAGGCTGATCAGGTTGCATGGCGGCTCATCTATAAGCATGTCATCATCCCTGACGAAGATATTGACGAAATCCTTGAAGACGAGTCGTTGTTCTGGAACGACGATCGCGAAATTGTTGATACTTTTGTAATCAAGACCATCAAGCAGTTTCGCGAGGAGAATGGTGCTGACCAGCAGTTGCTCGAAGAGTTTAAGGATGAGAGTGACAGGGAGTTTGCCATGCGACTTCTCACACGTACAATCACCAATGCCACTTATTATCGTTCTCTTATCAGCGAAAATGCCAAGAACTGGGAATACAACCGCATGGCTTTCATCGACACACTGCTGATGCAGATTGCCATTGCAGAGATTTTAAGTTTTCCTGAGATACCGGTAAGGGTAACGATAAACGAGTATGTGGAACTGGCCAAACTCTACAGCACTCCGAAGAGTGGCAAATACATCAATGGTCTTCTCGATCATATAGCCCGCCGTCTGCACAGCGAAGGTAAAATGATGAAATCAATTGAAATAAAAAAATAAACAATTATGAACTTACAACTTTTAGACGCAGCACCAAGTGCTGGAACAGGAGGCATGGACATGTCTTTCTGGATTATGATTATCGCAATGTTTGCAATTCTGTATTTCTTTATGATTCGTCCACAGAACAAACGCCGTAAAGAACTTCAGAATTTCCGCAACAGCCTTCAGGTTGGCAGCAAGGTGATAACTGCTGGCGGTATTCTCGGAACAGTGAAGGACCTCAACGAAGGAGAAACCTACATCACTGTTGAGATTGCTAATGGAGTGAAGATCCAGATTGATCGCAACTACGTTTTCAGCAATACTAATGCCCAGGCTCCACAGTAGTATACGCAAGACTCTGAGACTCGTAAGAATCAATCGGGAGTTTTGGATATTCTGTGCTTTTCTGGTTGTGTCAATGGCTTTCTGGTGTGTGGAGACATTCAAGCACCAGGCTACCATTGCCATTGACTATGACATACGTATAACCAACGTTCCTGAAAATGTTATCTTCACTTCCGAAGTCCCCAAGAGCATCACGGCCACAGTCACAGGCAAGGGACTTCTGTTGCTCGACCAGTTGTGGGGCGATTCACACCGCCCCGTAATCGATATCGACTATGGTTCGCTTATGGTCCAGCACGGAAAAGTCTATATCACCTTCGACAACTGGCGGAGCGTCTTTGCCGACAGACTAGGCAATGATGTCACGCTCAATTCCGTATCACCATCTCCTATTGAACTATATTTGTCAACAGGAGAGCAGAAACGCGTGAAGGTGCAGTTTGCAAGTGCGGTAAAGACTGGCCGCGACTATAAACTCTACGATGTAAGGATAGCTCCCGACGTGGTGGCTGTATATGCACCGCAGATGTTGCTTGACAGCATAGATGTTGCACTTACGGAGAGGAAGACATATAATCTCAGCGACACCACGATGGTCCGTGTGGCCATAGCACCAGTGAGAGGGGTGAAGTTCGTACCTGATTCGGTGGAGGTACAACTTTGTGTGGATCTCATTACCAATAAGACCGTGAGTGTTCCTGTCACTGTTATTAACAAACCCGACGACGTAAGGCTTCGCTTGTTTCCTGCAATGGTGGATGTCACATGTCAGGTCAGTTCCACGCTCTTCAACAGCATAACAGCCGAGGAGTTCACGCTCGAGATAGACTACAACGACATCACCCCAACAGCCGACAAACTCAGCATACAAATAAAAAAGCAACCTGAGGGAATATCATCAGTGAGGCTGAATCCGTCGCGGGTGGAATACATTATTGAGAGATAACTGATATAGAGTTTTACATAGCAACAATGACTAAAGTAGGCATCACAGGAGGTATAGGATGTGGGAAATCCTACATATGCAACAAATTTCGTGAGCAAGGCTATCCGGTTTACGATTGCGACAAAGAGGCCAGGCGGCTGATGACAGAGAACCAGGACATCATCCATGGACTGAAGATGATGGCAGGAGGTGACTGTTACAATGATGATGGTACGCTGAATGTGCCGTTTGTGGCAGCCTTTCTGTTTGCATCCCCCGAAAACCAGAAACGCCTGAATGCCTTGGTGCATCCCAAGGTCAAGGAAGACTTCCTTCAATGGGCCGAGTGCCAAGATTCCGATAAGGTGTTTTTGGAGAGTGCCATACTTATTGAAGCCGGTTTTCGAGATGTTGTCGATATGGTAGGTTTTGTGTCTGCCCCGCTGGAGACACGTATCCAGCGCATTATGACCAGGGATCACACTACAAGACAGCACGCCTTGGAATGGATTCAGAAGCAGTTGCCCGATGAGGAGAAACGCAAGCTCTGTGATTTCACAATAGATAATCCATAAAGAAAAAAGACGCTATTCAGCGTCTTTTTCTTTGTCGGAGAATTCTGTGATGCCGTTGCGTATCAAGATGTTGTACCAGAGGATAACCTTCTTGATGTCGCCTCCTTTGACACGGTCTTGGTCGAAATTGGGCTGCATGGTCTCAAACCAGGCCTTGAGTTGGTCGGTTGAGGCCTTCCTCGGGTCGATTGAGGTTTCTTCCTGACCTTCGAGTTTTGCCTTGATGTTCTCGAGTACTTCTGCAAACGGTATATCTGTTCCGTCATTCATATACATGGAGATGTCGCCAAGACTGACTACCTGATCGGAAGGATAGACTGGAATGCGTTTCTTGGTTTCGTCGAGTGTCTCGACTACGAGCATCTTGGTGCTACGGCTGATGAGACGGTAGAGGCCGCTCTTGCCTGTGATGTTGAGAATGTCTTTAATCATTGTTACTATGTTTTTGATATGTTGAATTGTTTCAGTCTTGTTTTACGAAGAAGACTTCGGTAGGGAGGTGATCGCTATAGCCATTGAGCCATACTCCACTGGCGTGGGTACGTTTTGGGGCTCCTTTTGTTTTACCTTCCTGGGTCATAAGATAGTCGCGCAGGTAGATTTCGTTTTTGTAGAATTTGAGTTGGGTATAGTCTTTCCTGCTATCGTCTTTGTTGAGAAGATTTTCGGTGAAGATGATCTGGTCGAAGAGATTCCATTTGCCATCGTAGAGTAGTGTGCCCTGCCCAACCTTGTAGAGCATATCCCACCAAGGATTGTAGAGATTGAGAGAGTGGCAGTCTTTGATGTTGTGTTTGGCACGGAGTCCTTCGGTGATGCTCTTGTTGTTAGGGTCGTCGTTGAGGTCGCCCATAATGACAATCTTGGCATCAGGGTCTTCGGCTTGTATGGAATCGACCATAACTTTGACCTGACGTCCACCCATTTCGCGGAACTCACTCCCAGCAGCGCGTGAAGGCCAGTGAACAACTATGAAATGGCAGTTCTCGCCAGCAATCTGTCCACTTGCCAGAAGGAAACCACGTGTGTGGCGTGTGGTGTCACCATTCTCGTAGACATACTGAGTGAGGTGGTAGTTCTTCAGTTCGAACTGCGTGGGATCGTAGAAGAACGCACAGTCTACGCCACGATAGTCAGGACCCTCTATATGGAGAATTTTCCAGCCCTTGTCGCGCAGGGCAGGTTCCTTGAGCAAGTCTTCGAGCACGTGGATGTTTTCCACCTCGCTGACACCTACGATGGCAGGACTTTTGCAAACCTTGCGGAATTCACCTGTCTTGGTAGTGATCTCTGTGCCCAACTGACTCAGGACCTTTGCCATGTTGTGAAGTTTGTTGGTGTACTTCAGTGTACCCCATGCATTTGCTCCATCGGGCAGGTATTCGTAGTCGTTGTGACCCTCATCGTGGAGAGTGTCGAACAGGTTCTCTAGGTTGTAGAACGCAGTGCTATAGATTCGCAGTCTGCCACCTTCGGGATTACCTTTTGTGGAGGAACTGACAACTACGCTTGTCAGCAGGATTGCAACAAAGTAAAAAATTTTTTTCATTGTATAAGGTTTTTTTATTGTATGCTGTTTTGTTCAATCAAATGGGCGGCGGAAGGTACAGCCTTCTTTCCAGCGACTGCAGCCATATGCTGTTTTGCCCTTGATGATGTGTCCCTCCTTGCACAGAGGACATGGGAGACCTATCCAACTGTCGTTGTCGGTGGTGGTGGATGGCGCTGGTGCTGGTGTTGGCTTGGGTCTTGGCGAAGCCGATTTCTTTACTTTTGGCCGGAAACCAGCAGGAGCATTTGAAGAGTTTGAGTGGTTTGAACTACTTGAACTACTTGAACTACTTGAACTCTTTGAACTACTTGAACTCTTTGAATTACTTGAACTCTTTGAACCACTTGAACTCTTTGAACCTTGTTCCGTGACGATGATGACACGTTTGCTGGTGTCGGCACGGACTTGGAACACGATATCGGTGACCATTTTTTTCAGTTCGTCGACAAATTGGGCAGCGGAGTATTTCTTCTTCTCGATTTCGCGGAGTTTCTTCTCCCAACGGCCTGTGAGTTCGGCACTCTTGAGGAGTTCTTCGTTGATGGTACTGATAAGTTCCACACCAGTAGGTGTGGCAGAAAGGGCCTTGCGGCTCTTGGTGATGTAGCGTCGCTTGAAGAGAGTCTCAATGATGGCAGCACGTGTGGAAGGCCGACCTATGCCGTTTTCCTTCATAGCATCGCGCAGTTCTTCGTCATCGACCAGTTTCCCAGCGGTCTCCATTGCCCTCAGCAACGTAGCCTCAGTGTATGGCTTAGGCGGGGTGGTCCATTTCTCCATCAGTGAAGGTGTGTGCGGTCCAGATTCGCCGACAGTGAATTTAGGCAGGGTCTTTTCCTCGGCTTCTGCGGAATTGCCAGAGTCTGCAGTATCGCCGGATTTTCCGGAATCACCTGATTCACCAGAGTCTCCAGGGACTTTTGCCATCACGACTTTCCATCCTGGATCGGTTATCACTTTTCCTGAAACCTTGAATTCCACATCCTCTACCTGGCCAAGCACTGTGGTGGTCTGGAACTTGCAATCGGGATAGAACACCGCAATGAAACTGCGAGCCACGAGATCGTAGACACGTTTTTCGAAATCGGTGAGGTTCTGAGCCGGCACACCAGTAGGGATTATGGCATGGTGGTCGGTTACCTTAGAAGAGTCGAACACCTTTTTGCTCTTAGGCAATTTCTTCCCCTCCAGAGGCTGAGTCCATTGTTCGTATCCACGGAGACCCTTGAGAGTGGCAGGGCATTTAGGATAGATATCATCGCTTAGAAAGGTGGTATCGACACGTGGATATGTGGTATATTTCTTCTCGTAGAGGCTCTGGATAACCTGTAAGGTCTGTTCGGCAGAGAATCCGAATTTCTTGTTGCAATCCACTTGCAGGCTCGTAAGGTCGTAGAGACGAGGAGGAGCCTCCGTGCCGTTTTTGGAACTCACATCGGTAACCGTAAATGGTTTGCCTTCGATGCGTTGGAGGAACTCCTCTCCCTCTTCACGGGAAGAGAATTTTCCTTTTGTAGCCTGGAAGGTGGCATCGCGATATATGGTGGAGAGAATCCAGTATTGTTCGGGAACAAAGTTTTCGATCTCGTGCTGGCGGTTTACGATAAGAGCCAGGGTAGGAGTCTGTACACGGCCAATGGAAAGCACTTGCTTGTTCTGGCCATACTTCATGGTGTAGAGCCGCGTGGCATTGATGCCCAGAGTCCAGTCGCCAATGGCACGTGAGAGTCCAGCCTCGTAGAGCGACTGATATTCAGATTGGTCCTTCAGGTTGTTGAACCCCTCGCGTATGGCCTCCTCGGTAAGGCTGCTTATCCAAAGACGTTTTACAGGACAGGTGGCACGAGCCTTCTGCATCACCCATCGTTGTATCAGTTCACCCTCCTGACCAGCATCGCCACAGTTGATGATTTCGTCGGCGTTCTGCATCAGGGTTTCGATGATGGCAAACTGTTTCTTAATGCCGGCATCGTCCTTGAGCTTGATGCCATATTTAGGCGGAATAATCGGCAGGTCCCACATGTCCCAGCGTTTCCACCGAGGATTATATTCGTGAGGCTCCTTCAGCTCACACAGATGGCCAAAGGTCCAGGTGACCTGGTAGCCGTTGCCCTCAATATAACCTTCTTTAGTGGTCTTTGCACCCAGGACATTGGCTATGTCTCGGGCCACACTGGGTTTCTCTGCTATACAAACTTTCATATTTACACTCCTAACTTCTAACTCCTAACTTCGGCAAAGCCGACTCTTACATTCTTCCATCAACCATTTTGGCGTTGAGGTGGCTCCGCATATTCCTACAGATTCTGTATCTTGAATCCAGTTCATATCTATCTCATCAGCACACGAAATCATATGACTCCGTGGATTGGCCTTGCAGCATTCGTCGAACAGCACACGACCATTGGAACTTTTGGTACCACACACAAAGAGCACCACGCTGTGGCGTTTTGCAAAATGACGGATGTTACTTATGCGGTTTGCAACCTGGCGGCAAATGGTGTCGAAATACTGGAAATGCACTCCTGTGGCGATGTGCTGTGCGATATATTCAACTATGCTGCGGAATCCCTCCAGCGATTGCGTGGTCTGGCTATAGAGAAGTATGTCATGGGAAAAGTCAAGTTTGCTGGCGTCACTCAGGTTTTCGATGACAATGGCTTTGCCATCGGTCTGTCCCACAAGACCGATCACCTCGGCATGACCAGGTTTGCCATAGATCACTATCTGGGCTTCTGCATCGCTTTCGTAGGCAGCCTTTATGCGTTTTTGCAGATTAAGTACCACGGGACATGTGGCATCGATAATCTGAATGCGTTGCTGCCGAGCCAAGGCATATGTTGAAGGAGGCTCACCATGAGCCCGCAGGAGCAGTGTGGTGTCGTGAATAGTCTTCAGGGTTTCGTGGTCAACACTGATAAGTCCCATGCGACGTAGTCGTTCGCATTCACCGCCGTTGTGGACTATATCGCCAAGACAGTAGAGCGAATCGGCAGAAGAAAGCACCTCCTCTGCCTTTTTGATTGCCGTGGTGACACCATGGCAAAATCCCGATCCGTTGTCAATCTCTACAAACTTTGGCATGAATAATTCGGTCATGTACAATGTACTATGTACAATTTAGTCATGTACGATGTACTATTTTATTGAATGCTGCTAACAGGAATTCGTTTTGTTGGTCGAAGGTCATGTGCGAATTGTCGAGTACTACGGCATCATCAGCCTTACGCAGAGGATTCATAGCGCGATGGGAATCGATGTAGTCACGTTCCTCAACATTCTTCAATACTTCAGCCAGAGAGAGGTTTGCTGCCCCCTTGGCTGTGAGCTCGTCGTAGCGGCGCTGTGCACGAACCTCGGCACTGGCAGTTACGAATATCTTTAGCTCGGCCTGCGGAAACACTGCTGTACCGATGTCACGGCCATCCATGACGATGCCTTTGTCGCGGCCCATGGCCTGTTGCTCGGCAGTAAGTTTTTCGCGAACAAACGGCAGGGCGGCAATTGGGCTCACAAGACTTGAAACCTCCATGCCACGAATATCCTTCTCCACGATTTCCCCGTCGAGACAGGCAAGAGGCAGATTAGTTTCGGGATCGAGCACGAATCCCACATGCACACCCGGAAGAGCAGCTTTAAGACCCTCTTCATCAACTTTGCATTCTGCACCCTGCACCCCGCATTCGATAAATCCATTTCTCATTGCAAACAATGTAACCATACGATACATTGCCCCCGTGTCGATATAGATATATCCCACTTGTCGGGCAAGCCATTTGGCCATTGTGCTCTTTCCACACGATGAGTGGCCGTCGATTGCTACTATAATCTTATTATTGTTCATAACTAAAAGTATCTGTATCCACGTTTCCGCCCTTGATAGGTATTGCGGGTGAACTCAAAGTAGTAGATGTCCTTGTTGTATTCAAGATCGAAATCGCCTTCGGCCCTAAAAACAATGGCAATGTCGTCCATATGGAGTGGCGTGTCGGAGTCCAGGTGATAGTATTGTGTATAGAAGGCTATGGCTTTCTGCATGTTGCGCATCTTGGTAGCATTTATTGCCTGTTCAGGACCTCCATATAGCTCATGCACACGACGGCGGGTCTTGACTTCGATGAAGTGGAGTTCTCCGTCTTTTTGAGCAACCAGATCGAGTTCACAACCCTTGTGCAGATTCCAGTTGTGGTGCAAAATCTGAAAACCCTCTTTGCGAAGATAGTCGGCAGCGAGTTCCTCACCTGTCTGTCCTAGTTCCCAATTCTCGTTCATAGTGCGTAGCTGGCATTGATAATGAGTGAAGATGCTGCGACGTGATATTTGCCCCAGGCTACACCCAGTTTCAGTTTCTTGATATTTAGTCCACCACCAATAGAAAGACCTGCGCTATGGCTCGAGTTGTCATCGCCAGTTTGCATTTCGAGAGCACGCAGGGAGTTGAAGCCAAGAGCCAGCCACAGTTGTTTGACAGGGAACACCTCAACACCCACGGCCAGATTGCGCAACGGGGCATTTTGCCAATGGGTGATGTCAGGCAGTGAGGCCGTGAAACGCA
>R15__coassemble_916_pt1 | contig 17809 bp, 10 predicted proteins | sample R15__metabat2_low_PE_055 | metagenome-assembled genome bin R15
TTATTTTTTTTTTTTTTTTTGTTTTTTTTATTTAATAAAAAATACAATTTGAAAAATAAACTTTTTTTTTAAAAATTAAAATACGTTTTTTTTTTTTTTGAAAATTTAACATTTCGTAGCATAACGAATTGTTAAAAATATCATGAAGGGTGGCGAAGATTCATGACATAAATATTTGGAAATGTCAAAACTTTCTTATAAATTTGCAGTCAAATTTGGTAGCATTATGAAAAAAGTATTCGTTTTTCTGGTATTAAGCATTTTCAACGTAGTGCAAAATGCTTTTGCCCAGGTAGATAACTATTGTCTCCGTTTCACATCTGGTGACGGAGTGGTAAATTGTGGAGTGCTCAGTGATGTGTATCCTACCAAGGCATCAACGTTGCAGTTCTGGTTCTGTCCTGAGGAGTGGGTGAAGGGAGCTGCCCTGGTGAGGGTAGGATCGTTTAGCGTGAAACTTGGCGACAACCACACACTGGTGTTTGACGACGGTACCAATTATATGATTATCAGTAGCACTGCCAATATATCTGCAGGAAAATGGTGTCATGTCACTATGCGTGTGGACACCGATGAAACTTCGGTGTCGATCAACAATGGTAAGGCACGCACTCTCGACAAGCATCTCACCATGCCTACAACGACCTACAGCCTATGGCTTGGTGGATGTGGCTATACGGGACGTATGGACGAGATAAGGGTATGGCGCGTGAAACTGAACGAAGACTACAACAGCTTCTATAATAACACTATTAATAAATTTGCTCCTCAGTGGGCCTCACTGGCTGCTTATTACAAGTGCGACCAAGAGCAGTGTGAGAACCTGGTGGACTACAGTGTGAAGAATCGTCATAATGGCACAATGTCGGCGTCGGGTGTGCAGAAGGAACTGGTGACCGATAACCAACAGATGAAATACCGCATTACGCTGGGATATGGAAATATAGAGCGTTTCTTCGACCGTCAGATAGATGCCGAGCACTACAACACTTTGGCCAACGTCATTGCCATTATAGGCATATGGACCTATAACGACGGGTCGGCCCGTACTTACAGCAGCAACGATGCCGGAACCCTGAGCGACAGCGCTGAATATGTAGCAGAGTTCGAGGGTAGGAAAGGTGTGCTGCACGTGGCCAGTGAGAGTGCCGTGATAAAACTCCCTACGGCAGCAATGGCTGACGATACGTACACATTCGAGACTTGGCTCTATGTTGAGGAATGGACTGACGGTGCATATATAATGCGCAAGGAGCGTTGGGGCACAAATGGTCTGAGTATCCGCCTCGGCAGTGAGGGACAGATCGTAGCCCGCATAAACGGCAAGGATAAGGTAATAGCCACAGGCAAGACGGCTGGGAAATGGTTCCACGTAGGTGTGTGCAGCGGTGATCTTGGTGGAGAGGCCCTGAGCGGCGTGGATGCAGCCCCTGTGACATTAGGACAAGGGTTGAAGGGCTATTTCGACGAGACCTTGTTTTGGGGCAGCAGTCGTGGGTCGAGCTACAGAACAAGCGACAGCAAACTGATACCATATCCCGGTCCGGATGTGAAAATGTCGATGAACAACGACATGTACAATATGCGAGCCTGCTATGATTACGACAAACCGGATGATGTGGGCTTCGACCGCTACTCGGTTGACGGATATATAGACTATATGCGTTCGTTCACCAGTGGTATGCGCGGAGTGAAGTTTATACTTTCCGCTGCAGGTCCTGAAGACCTTGACGGTACACTTGCCGACGAAACCAAACGCGAGAAGATGGCAACCGACATTGCTGCCATTGTCAACAGCCCTTATATTGATGGTGTAGACTTCGACTTTGAGTGGACCTACACCCAGACAGGCTGGAACAACGAAGGCGACCTTGCAAAGAGAGTGCGAGAGAAAGTGCAGGACGGGAAGATAGTGAGCGTGAGCGTGGGCTCGTGGAGTTGTTCGCTGCCAAAGAAGTACTTCCAATATATAGACTTTATCACTTGCCAGCAGTATGGTCCTCAGCCGGCAAATTTCACAATGGACTCGTTTCGCAGTTCGTATAATACGTTCGTAAGCAAAGGCCTGCCTAAGGACAAGTTGCTGCTGTCCTTTGCTACCACCACATCGGCTGGATACAAAGACGGATCATGGGCTTCGGCAGTGCAGGGCTATCGCTATCTCTATGGCGAAACTTTTACTGATGACATGGATTCATACACCAACGATGCTGGGATTAAGTTCTGTTTTACCGGAGTGAACCAGACCATTGATCGCACTAATTTTGTGCGCAACAACGATATAGGAGGCATTTTCTATTGGGACTTGGGCAATGATCTCCAAGCCTCTCACAAGGCATCGCTGGCAAGGAATTCATCGTATTATATCAATGCCAATGTAGAGAAATTTGTCACATCGGTTGCCAGTGCTGCGTGTGCCCCAGAGAATGATGACTGTGGCCCTATTGATACACCTGACCCTACGGCCATAGAGGTTGCTTCGCAGCAAGTTGCAAGTAGTTTGGGACAGGGAGCATGTGCTATCTACAACATCGCTGGGCAGGTTGTAGACAAGGGCTACAAGGGACTTGTGATTTCTGCTGGCAAGAAGATCATTGTCCCTTAGAAATGCCATTTCAGGTCGAGGCCGAACTGGAGGGGTTTGCCGCGCTGGGCGAAGGTGCGGTTCATGGACTGGAAGAGGAAGGTGTCGTAGGAGGTGTCGGTGAGGTTCTTGCCCCAGAAGGTGAGGGTGAGGCCCTGAGGGAAATCGACGGAGATGTGGGCACCGAGGGTGCAGTAGAAATCCTGCCAGGCGTCGTTGGCTTCGGTCCAATAGATGCGGCCGGCTCCGGAGAAGTCGGCTCCGAAAGAGAAGGTAGGCGAGCGGTGCTCGCAGGTAGAAGGGAGAAGGGAGAAGGAGCGGGACTGGAGGGCGAGGTGGAGCGTGTGGCGGGGTACGAAGGGCACATAGTTGTCGGAGTAGTCGGTGTGGCCGTCGTCGTAGGACAGGAAGCGGGCATCGGTGAAGGCATAGGAGAGGGAACAGGTAGCAGGTAGCAGGGAGCAGGTAGAAGGGAAGTGGCAGGTGGCTGAGAGTTCGGCTCCGAGGCTGCGGCTGTGGCCGGCATTGACCATCATGCGTCCGAGTCCGCTGTCGCCTGCAAAGCGGGCTATCTGCTGGTCGCGGGTGTCGATATAGAAGAGTGCTGGGCGCAGGGTGAGCGAGCTTTGCTCGCAGGTAGAAGGGAGGAGGAGGTTGATGGTGGCGCCGATTTCGTAGTTCCATGAGTACTCTGGCTTATACTCCACGCTGCTGATGTCGGGGTCGGGAGCCTTGATGGTTGACAGATCCACGAACCTCGCCATCATGCCCTGGCTGACGGTGTTGACGCCGTCGATCATCTGATTGCGCATCTCGCTCTGGACGAGGTCGGAGAACATCTGTATGTTGTAGCCGCCGGAGCGGTAGCCTTTGCTGACGGAAGCGTATATAGAGGTAGCAGGTAGCAGGGAGCAGGGAGCAGGTAGCAGGGAGGAGGTAGCAGGTAGACTATACGCGAGGGCGAGGCGTGGGAGGAACTGGAGATGGGAGTGGCTGAGGTTGCCGGCGAACTGTGGTGCGGCCTTCAGGTCCTGGTATGTCTGGTTCATCATCGGCGGCATGGAGATGCTGAAGTTGTAGGGTATGGTGCAGCCTGCGCTGTAGTCGAGGTGGGTTTTCTCGTATTCCAGTCTTGCTCCGGCAGTCAGCGACCAGTTGCCGAGATTCACCACCGACTGGTGGAACACAGCCCCACTCCACACGGGAGTATTCATGTCGCTGCTCACGGTGAACTGCCTGTCCTGCAAGGCCAGAGCCATATCCGGCATTCTTGGGTTGGAGGATTTCAGGTCGGTGAATATGCTGTTGACATTTCCCTCTATCATTTCCGACACGCCGTCGTCGTAGAAGGTGACAGGGGCATCGGTGTGGAGCCACTGGTAGAAGGTGCTGATGCCGATCACCCAGTTCCATGCGCCGCTGTTTCGGCTCTTCAGGGTCAGTTCTTCGCTCAGCACCGAGAGACGCTGTTTCTGCTCCAGGGTGTAGTAGTCCAGGTTGATGAAGTCCTGGTCCATGAACATGCGGTCGCGCAGGCGTTGGAAGCCCGTGATGGAGGAGAGCTGCAGGCGCGGCATGGTGTATGTGATGTTGAGTCCGGAGTTGAAGAGGCTGCGGCGGTAGCTTCCGGCCCGGTTGGCACAGATCTGGCCGTTGGCCGCCCAGGGCTGTTGGCTCTTGGCCCCTTGAACCTCTTGAACCTCTTGAACCCCTTGAACCCCTTCACCCTCTACGAAGTAGTACGGGTAGGCACCTTCGTCGGAGTGGTCGTAGGAGGCGGTGAAGTCGAACTTGAGATTGTCGGACGGGAGAGCAAGCAGTCGGATGCGTCCGCCGCCAGCCTGGATGTTGTCGACCCGGTGGCCCGTGAGGCTGTTGCGGAAGAATCCGTCGCCACCCTCGTAGTAGCCCCCCGCAGAGAAGGCCAGGCGGGAGGACACGCGGTGGTAGTGGGTCACACTGGCATCGCGGTGGTTGTCGGCCGTGGCATAGGAGAGCCGGACGTCGGTGCCCTGGTAGCGGAACGGATTGCGGGTGGAGACGCGGATGAGTCCGCCCATGGTGTTGCGACCGTAGAGAGTGCCCTGCGGTCCGCGCAGCACCTCCACGTGCTCGATGTCGTAGAACCGGAAGTCGAAGGCCGACTTGTCTATATAAGGTATGTTGTCCACATACATCCCCACTGCCGGGGTGTTTATGCGGCTGCCGATGCCGCGGATGTAGATGGCACTGGTGAGACGGCTGCCATAGTCGGGCATGAAGAAGGAAGGTACGAGGCTGCTTACACCCTTGAGGGAGGTAATGTGCAATTGGTCGAGTTGGTCGGAAGAGACCTGGCTGTATGCTGCAGGTTGGTCGTCGGGGCGGCCGATGTCCTTGGGCGAAGTGATCTCTATTTCGCTGACCGACACCAAGGTGTCGAGGTAGCAGGTGGAAGGGCTGGATATAGTCTTCTGCAGCACCGCCTGAGGGCGTGAAATGTGCTGCAGAAGACCATATTCAGCCAAGGAAAAGGGGAGATTTGTTTTAGGGAGGAGGTAGGAGGTAGCTCCTTCGGCAAGCTCAGGAACCGGGAGCAGGGAGGCGAGCAGGATGATGTGTCTGAAAAATTTCATGGTGCAAATATACGAAAAAATTTTGCGGTGTACAAATTTTTTTGTAAATTTGCGGAAGAAAAACAAAAACACAAGACAGAACTATGAAAAGACTATTGGTATTGGCGATGGCTGCGGGTATGGTCATCGGTATGTTTGCCCAAAACATGAAACTGGCCTACAGGGCCGTGAGCGACGGAGGCGTGGACTTCGAGGTGTATGACCACGTGGATGGATATCCGGGGTTTGTGGTGGTGAGATGCGACGGCGAGGTGCTGGGATACAGCGACCAGGGATATTTCGACTACGAGGCCATGCCCGACAACTTCAAGGGCCTGCTCGAAGGCTACAAGCGTGCCATAGCAGTGGCGAGGAAGGAGGGCGTCGTTGAGGTAGCAGGTAGCAGGGAGCAGGTAGCAGGTAGTGTGGAGCAGGTAGCAGGTAGCAGGGTGAAGAAGGCTGCGGCGAGGACGGTGGTGATTCCGCCGCTGCTGGGAGAGAACGCGTGGGGACAGACGAAGCCGTTCTACAACCTGTGTCCGACGGTGAGCGGAGAACAGTCGGTGGTGGGGTGTACGGCACTGTCGACAGCACAGATAATGCAATTCTGGAAATGGCCTCTCGTGGGCAAGGGATCGCACACCGACAACAACATGACACCGGGACTGACGGTGGACTTCAGCCAGTCGAACTACGAATGGAGCAAGATGCCATATGTGGTGAGCGAGAGCCATACCACAGCCCAGGCAGCGGCAGTGGCGAGGGTGTGCTACGACGTGGGTGTGTCGATAGACTCGTACTACGGCAGCGGCACGGGAGCCTATGCAGGCAACGTGGCCACGGCACTGAAGACATATTTCAGCTACAGCGCCACGGTGAAGTACCAGACGAAGGGTTCGACCCTGACATCGACATGGGAATCGAAGATAAAGAAGGAACTGGACGAATACAGGCCGGTGCAGTTCAACGGATTCCTCAACGCCAAGGGCGAGAACGGCCATGCCTTCGTGTGTGACGGATATACGAGCGACGGCTATTTCCACTTCAACTTCGGCTGGAACGGCAGGGCCGACGGATATTTCAAGACCACAGCCGTGGAACCATTCACGGGCGAAAAATTCAACTACATACAAGCCATAACCACAGGCATAAAGCGTCCGGACAACACCATAGCATCGGTGGACGGGCTGAAATACTACCTGATGGACAACCAGGAAGCCGAACTGGTGCACGAGACCAACGGGACATATGAAGGCGAGGTGGTGATACCAGCCAGCATAACGGTGGACTCGGTGGAGTACAAGGTGACGAGGATAGCCACGGTGGCATTCCACGGATGCGAGGAACTGACGGCAGTGACCATACCGGCATCGGTGACATACATAGGCGGATTTGCCTTCAAGGACTGTCCGAAACTCACCAGCATCACCTCGCTGCGCACCACTCCGATAGAGATATGCTCCGCAGCCTTCGATGCCGACATATACAACCGCGCCACCCTGACCGTGCCTACGGGCAAGACCAGCACATACGCCGCAAAGAACTACTGGAAGCTGTTCAGGACCATAAGCGACGGATCGACCGACGTGGAGAAATACTCGGAATGGGAAGACCAGGGAGTGGGGACCTACACCTTCTACGGCCTGCCACTGCTGGGAACGGGAGTGACGGTGGACAACATGCCGGTGAGGAGCCGCTATCTGCTGACGAACAAGAACAAGGTGCAGTTCCTGATAGAGCACGGCTACAACCCTGCAGGACTGATAGTGGAATGCGACCTCTCGACAGGGAAGTGTACCATTGCCAAGCAGTATTTCGGCGTATCGTACGGCGAGAGCACCTCGGGCAAGATATACGTGTCGGACTGGCCGACGATAAGTTCGGCATACACATATGCGAAGTATCCATGCACCTACGACGCATCGACGGGAAAGCTGACGATGAACCTGATATACTCGGTGAGCGCGGGAGCATATCAGCCAAACGGAGCCGACGTGTTCTAGTTTGAACCGAAGGACTACAGCCTGACGGCCGGGAACGCCGTGTATGCGACCCTGAGCGACGGCACGGGTGAGGTGACGGTGGACGTGACCGCCGGCAATACGGTGGCAGGCTACAAGTACCGCCTGTATGAAACCCCTATGCCAGCCACGGCCATAGCAGCCGCCGCCGAAGAGATAGAGGCCGACGAGACCCTGGAGACGGTGGATGCAGAACAGCTGACACTGGCACTCAGTGGCGAGGGTGTGAAGACCCTGGTGATGGTGCCATACGACAAGGCAGGAACGGCCCACGACGTGCAGTCGGCCTACCTGCACTGGTATGACGAGACAGGGTGGGAAAGCATGGGCATGTGCAGCTTCTCCGACGACGCCCTGACCACAGCCATCAATGCCAAACTCGGAGTGAAGACCTATGAGGTGGAAGTGATGGTGAACAAGAAGAACTCGGGCATGCTGCGACTGAAGAACCCGTATGTGGGCAAATATCCATACGCCAAGCAGGGACTGACCTACGACGGCGACGTGTATATAGACATCAATGCCGAGCACCACGACAGGGTGAGCATAGACTACCAGTTCACCGGCAAGGACCTGCAGAAGAAGGGATGGTCGTTCATAAGGACCACACCGGGAATGTACGGACAGATGGTCGATGGCGTGATAACCTTCCCTGAGGGTGGAATAGAGTGCGACAAGTATTTCACCGGCGAGTTTGTGACCTCGAACGCCAGCGGAGCTACGAAGATAGACATGAGTGCGCTGCCATTGGGAATAGAGGACGTTGCTTCGCAGCAGGTAGCAGGTAGCTGGGAGCAGGTAGCAGGTAGCTACAACCTGGCGGGACAGAAGGTAGGCGAAGGATACCGTGGAGTGGTGATTGCTGGAGGGAAGAAGGAGCTTCGCCGGCGGTAGCAGGTGGGGGAGGTAGGGTTCGATATAGCCTTCTGCAGCACCGCCTGAGGGCGTGTTATGTGCTGCAGAAGACTATATCGAACCCAGAAAAAGAGGAGAAGTCGTTTAGGAGAAGACTATGAGATTAAAACTTTTTACCATTGGTTGGATGTTGGCGTTGGTCGTGGCTGGGTGCAGCGACGGCGATGACGGTCTGGGCAGTGGGGGAGAAGAGGAAGAGGCCGGAGAGGTGGAGGTGATGGTGACACGGTTGATGGTGAGTTCCACGGATGTGGCACCGGAGGATGCGGAGGTGACGCTGACATTCAGTGGGGGCGGAACCGAGTGCAACCCACGGACAGGACGGGCCCTGGCAGACGACGGATGGGAGATGACGACCGGGGTGGCAAAGGGCGAGAAGGTGGAGGTGGAGACTGAGTTCTACCTGAATGGAGAGACGGAGACGATGGACATAGGCATAAAGACAGTCTGCGGAGACAGTGACACGGTGACGAAGACGGTGAAGGGAGTGGTGTTCTGCAAAGGAAAGCGGACTGTGGTGACGGGAGCATTGTTTGACGGCAAGGGCGAAGGTGAAGGTGAAGGCGAAGGTGAAGGCAAAGGCGAAGGTGAAGGCGAGGAAGGCGGCGAAGACGAGGACGGCAAGGTGGAAATCACGGTGGACGACGAGTGGGGAGATGCGATAGTGGTGTGGTTTTAGGGCGAGCTTTGCTCGCAGGTAGCAAGTAGCAGGTAGCAGGTAAAAAAGTAAATTGGTAACTTGGTAACTCGGGGCTTTTTCAGAGGTAGCAAGTAGCAGGGAGCAGGTAGGAGGGAGGTTTGATACAGTCTTCTTCAGCACCGCCTCCAGGCGTAAAATGTGCTTCAGAAGACTATATCGAACCCAGAAGAAGAGTGGGGGGAGTCGTTTAGTTAGCAAGTAGCAGGTAAAGTATATGAAAAAAATTTTTATTTTGGGGCTGGTGCTTGGCCTTTGTTGGACAGGTGGGGCCTGGGCACAGGCATTGCTGGCTGTGCAGAACGTGAAGGGCAGGACACAGATGTCGCTCGACGGAATGTGGAAATATGCAGTGGACCCATACGGCCACGGTGGGTATAAGGGTAATGGCGGTTTTGGACGTGACCGGCACTTCGACGGCAGTCAGTTGCAGGACTACGACTTCGACACCTCGGACGAGATACGTGTGCCAGGCGACTGGAACACGCAGAAGGAAAAGCTGTACTACTACGAAGGAACGGTGTGGTATCGGACAAGGTTCGATGGAGCCAATAGGACTGATGGGATGAGGCAGTTTCTGCATTTTGGGGCGGTGAACTACGAGGCCGTGGTGTGGCTGAACGGGAAGATGGTAGGGTCGCACGTGGGTGGATATACGCCGTTTGAGATAGAGGTGACAGGTAAGCTGAAGGAAAGGGACAACTCGCTGGTGGTGAGAGTGAACAACACCAGACTGCCCGAAGGAATACCTACGATGAACACCGACTGGTGGAACTATGGCGGCATAACTAGAAGCGTGTCGCTGGTGGAAGTGCCGGAGACATATGTGAAGGACTACACCATAAACATCTCGAAAGACCGCAAGTGGATAGAAGGCAGTGTGCAGCTGGCCGATGCCAAGGCAGGAATGAAGGTGACGGTAGAGATTCCGGAACTGAAACTGAAGCAATCGGTCAACCTGCTGGACGACAGCGGGCTGTGGACTTTTGCCTATACGGCACCGAAGAAACTCAGACTTTGGACACCGGAGAGTCCGAAACTGTATGATGTGGTGATCAGTACAGAGACGGAGACAGTGAAGGACAGGATAGGTTTCAGGACCATAGAGACCGAGGGGCAGAAGATATTGCTGAACGGAGAGGAAGTGTTTCTGGCCGGGGTGAACATTCACGAAGAAGGTCTGGGCGACCACGGCAGGGTGACCACGAGGGAAGAAGACTCGCTGCTGCTCACGATGGCCAAGGACCTGGGGTGCAACTTCGTACGCCTGGCCCACTATCCTCACAACGAAGACATGACCAGACTGGCCGACGAGATGGGACTGATGGTGTGGTCGGAGATACCTCTGTACTGGGGCATTCAGTGGACCAACGAGAAGACCTATGAGAACGCCCAGAACCAGTTGCGCGAGATGATAGGCAGGGACCACAACAGGTGCAGCATCATAATATGGTCGATAGCCAACGAGACAGCCGTGAGACCGGAGAGAACGGCATTTCTGACGAAGCTCGCCGGAGAGGCCCGCGGACTGGACGGAACGAGACTCATCTCGGCCGCACTGCAGAATGTGAACAAACGGTTGACTCCAACCACATACACCGTGGAAGACCCCCTGGGCGAGGCACTGGATCTGTTCAGCTTCAACGAATACATAGGCTGGTACGACGCCAAGAAAGAGTTCTGCGACAGCATCACATGGCAGCTCAGCACCACGAAGCCAGTGGTGATAAGCGAGTTCGGAGCCGGAGCCAGGATAGGCAGGCACAGCGGACCGGATGCATACTTCTCGGAAGACAATATGGAGAGTGTGTACAGGCATCAGTTCGTAATGCTCGACAAGATACCAGGACTGGCAGGGACCATTCCGTGGGTACTGAAAGACTTTAGGTCGCCACACCGGCTGCTGGTAGGCATTCAGGACGACTACAACAGGAAGGGTCTGTATAGCGAGAAAGGCGAAAAGAAACAAGCCTGGAAGGTGGTGAGAGAGTGGAACGTGAGAAAGAGGGAGCAGGTAGCAGGGCGAGCTTTGCTCGCAGGGAGCAGGTAGCAGGTAGGAGGGAGCAGGTAGGAGGTAGCAGGGAGCGGGTGATAAGGAAAAAATTAATGGGTAATATGAAAAAAGTATTTGTATCGGGGTGTTATGACCTGCTGCACAGTGGGCATGTGGAATTTTTCCGTCAGGCAGCAGAGTACGGCGACCTGTATGTGGGTATTGGTTCGGACAGGACCATACTGGGATATAAGGGTCACAAGACATTGTACAGCGAACAAGAGAGGCTGTTTATGGTGAAGAGCATAAGGTATGTAAAGGATGCCTTCGTGAACCAGGGCGACGGCATTATGGACTTCATACCGACGGTGGACATGCTGAAGCCGGACGTGATAGTGGTGAATGCCGATGGCGACAAGGACGAGAAGCGCAGGCTGTGCGAGGAGAGAGGCATAGAGTATGTGGTGCTGAACCGTACTCCAGCCGAAGGACTGACAGCCAGGAGCAGTACGAGTCTGAAGACCACGCCATGTCAGTTGCCGACCCGACTGGACCTGGCAGGAACATGGATAGATCAGCCATATGTGAGCGAATATCACCCAGGATGGGCACTGACGATAAGTCTGGAACCTACGTTCGAGATAAGGGAAAGATGTGGGCTGAGTACATCGACCCGCAATGTGATAAAGCAGATATGGCCCTATCAGCTGCCGCTGATGGATCCGGAGATGCTGGCAAGACTTGTGTTCTGTTTTGAGAACCACCCAGAGAAGGTGACAGGCCACATAAGCGGAGCCCAGGACGCCATAGGAATATGTGTGCCGGGACTGTGCAGGCACTATTACGACAACCATTTCTGGCCCGAGAAGATAGAAACTTGCAATGACGAGAAGACGCTGGGTTGGTTGGAGAGTCACCTGGTGATGATACCGCTGCTGCCAAGGCAATATGGGTGCAGTGTGATAGAAGGACGGGACATCACGACAACGAAGGTGATAGATCTGGCCCACGCAGCCGACAACTGCTGGTATGCCATAATGGAGCGCGACCTGGAGCGGTTTGCCAAAGCCTATCGAGACTCCTTCGATGCCCAGGTGGCAATGTTCCCGGCCATGATACAGAACGGGGTGCAGGAAGCCATAGACAAGTACTCGGCCATGGAGGGAGTGAAGGCCTGGAAGATGCCGGGAGCAGGTGGTGGAGGCTATCTGGCCCTGGTGGTGGACGATGCGGAGGAGTTCTGCAAGTCGCATCCGGAGGCTATAGAACTACACATCCGTCGATAGACCCGGCTGCCTTGGAAAAGCGCTGGCGGAAGTCGGCTATGTGTTTTTCCCACGACTCGTAGGAGAGCTGAGGCCAACGACGGCAGTTGAGCGGCATTTCGGGACGTATGGCGGAAACGAGGCGGTCGAATACCCGTGTGGCATTCTGCTCTGAGAATGTGTGGGCGAGGTGGTAGTCGATGCGCTGCTGCATGAGGGCACGGAAATCGGGGTTGGCGAGCAGTCGGGCGATGAGACGGTTGTGGAGTCCGAGATTGCCCATGATGGGATCGTGGCCAGTGGCAGTGAGATATTTCTGGGCAGGGATATAGGCCACCCAGGTGGCATCGAGGTCGTAGAAGACGAAATGCCATTTGCGGTCGCCCCGGGGGTCGGGAGAATAGACCATACGATAGTTGCCGATGTCGGTGTTGCAGGAATATATTTCGCCCAGTTTGTAGTCGATGAGACCCTGGAGGTCGATGTGTTCACGTACATAGCTGTAGTGGAGCGAGTTGCGCATGTCGTGGGTGTTGACGTAGCGCATGAGTTGGCGGAATTCTGCCATGGAACCCTCTTCGGTGTAGAGACCCGAGGTGATGATGGTGACAGAGTCGGGACTGACTCCGAGATGGCGCGCCACGAAACGGCGGTCGATTTTCTCGCGGAGGTAGTAGAGGCCGAAGTATTCGGCATTGACGTAGAGTGCCACGGGTCGGTAGGCCTGGGTGAGGAGAGTGGGGCAGTGGGGAGCCATGAGGCTGGTGAAGAACTCATCGCGCAGCATGGCACGGTTCCAGTCCTGTCCACCGGCACGCAGGACCAGGTCCTTCAGCTTTATTTTATGGCCAGTGGCGAAGAAATCGTAGGTCACCCCTGAAGAACCGTACTGCTTCTTGAATTTCAGACAGAAAGACTTTTTTGCTTCGGCACGCGAAGTGCCACCAAATATTTTCAGTCCGCAGCAGGACTGGAATCCACCCAGCGAGTCGTTGAACAGTTCGGCATGGGCTTGTCGGATCCAGTGTTTCCAGTAGTTGGCACCCGTATGTGGAAAGGCCGCCGTGTAGCCAGGTCCGTCGGCATAGATGCCCGAGTGGTGGGAGTAGAAATCGGAGGGGTCGAGGGAGAGAGAAAGTACGGGAATGGAGTGGGGTGTGTCGAGTATGTATGTGGCCGTGGCGGTATCGGTGTGGAAGTCGGTGCTGTCGTCGTGGGCATATGCACGTATGACGGTATTGTGTGTAATAAGGATAGGTTCAGAGTACAGGGCAGAATTAGGACCTGGAAGGCTTCCGTCGAGGGTGTAGCGGATGCGGAGTCCACCGGCATCGATGGCGACGGAGAGAGAGTCGGAAGAACGGTATATGCCCGAAGGCAGACTGAACCGCAGCTGTGGGAGAGACGGGATAGAGTCGGACTCCGTGACGGAAACCTCCAGCGAATCGGCAGGAGGCAGAGTCTCGCTGTCGGAAGCAGAATTGCCGCACGAAGTCAGGGTGAGCAGCACGACGGCGGTGAAGGTAAGGAAAGAATGTCTCATTATGGCTACGGAGTGCAAATTTACGATTTTTTTTGCAATTGTACAAAAAAAATTGTATCTTTGCATTCAAATGGCAGTCGGACGGTCTGTCGCTGGGGCAAGGCCATGGTGCTGAGCCCGAGAGGAAAGTCCGGGCAATACAGAGCATCCTGCTTCCGAAAACAGAAGGGGTCCGTGAGGGTCGGGGTAATGCAGAAGAAAACAACCGCCGCTTTTGGCTTAGGGCTTAGAGCTTAGGGCTTAGAGCTTGGGGCTGAGAGAGGGTAAGGGTGAGAAGGTGGGGTAAGAGCCCACCAGCGGTGTGGTGACACACTGGCTGTGCATCCCAGGAATTGCAAGTTCATGTATAGTAGTGTTTGAGGGCTGCTCGTCCGAGCTACAGGGTAGAACGCTGGAGACATCTGGTGACAGGTGTAGTAGATAAATGACAGACACCGCCCTTGGTGGCGGTACAGAACCCGGCTTACAGTCCGACTGCTTTTTTTTAGTTTTTTGCGGAGCAAAAAAGGTTGATAGGTTGATAGGTTTATAGGTTTATAGGTTGATAGGTTGATGGGTTGATAGGTTGATGGGTTGATAGGTTTATAGGTTGATGGGTTTACGAATGAAACAGATTTTTCAGAAATACGACAAGGCATTGATAGCTGAACTGCCACGGACGGTGTTCGAAGGGAGGATATTCGTGGTAGATAGTGAGAGTGAGGCAGAGCGGGCCGTGAGGTATCTGCTGTCGCAGCCGATACTGGGGTTTGACACAGAGACTCGTCCGAATTTTCAGAAATGGCAGCACCACAAGGTTGCCCTGTTGCAGGTGGCTTCGGATGATGTGTGTTTTCTGTTCAGGCTGTGCAATATAGGTGTGCCGGACTGTGTTGTGAGGTTGCTCGATGACAGGCAGGTGTTGAAGGTGGGACTGTCGTGGCACGACGACATGCGAATGCTGAGACAGCGCAGGGCGATACAGGGAGGAGAGTTCGTGGAATTGCAGCAGGAGATAAAGAAACTGGGAGTGGACGACATGAGCCTGCAGAAGATATATGCCAATCTGTTTGGCGAGAAAATATCCAAGGGAGAGCAGCTGTCGAACTGGGAAGCCGATATACTGTCGGAAGCCCAGAAACGCTATGCCGCCACCGATGCATGGGCGTGTGTAAATATATATAAGGAGATAGAGAGACTTACGAAAGAAAAAAACTATACGTTGATAAGACATGAAGAAACTGTATCTGAAGCGCCACAAGGATGAGTCGCTGCGAAGGTTTCATCCGTGGGTGTTTTCGGGGGCGATAAGTCATGTGAGTGACGAACCCGAAGACGGCGAAGTGGTGGAAGTGCGCAGTGAAGACGACGAGTATATAGCCACGGGCCATTATCAGAATGGCAGTATCATGGTGAGAGTACTGACGTTTGAAGGCGAGGCGATAGACAGGGATTTTTATGAGCACAGGATTGCCGTGGCACTGGATGTGCGCCGAACTGCAGGATTGACAGGGAGGGAAGACAATGACACTTTTCGTCTTGTACACGGCGAAGGCGACAACCTGCCTGGACTGGTGGTGGACGTGTATGGGACGACAGCCGTGATGCAGGCCCATTCGGTGGGGATGCACTGCGACAGGAGTATCATCAGCGAAGCCCTGCGCCTGGTGATGCCAGATTTGACGGCAGTGTTCTACAAGAGTGAGACCACCCTGCCGCCACGTATGCAGGAAAGGGGAGAGACAATGGCATGTTTCCTGTATGGAGGCAGCGGAGACGATGTGGCAGTGGAGAACGGACTGAAATTTCATGTGGACTGGCTTAGGGGTCAGAAGACGGGTTTTTTTGTAGATCAGCGCGAGAACCGCAGTCTGCTGGAGCGGTATGCCAAGGGAAGGAGAGTGCTGAATATGTTTTGCTACACAGGAGGTTTTTCGTTTTATGCCATGAGAGGAGGAGCCGAATTGGTACATTCAGTTGACAGTTCGCAGAAAGCCATAGACTTGACCAACAGGAATGTGCAGCTCAATTTTCCAAACGATCCGCGTCATCAAGCCTTTTGCGAAGATGCATTCAAGTTTCTCGAAAGCATGAAAAGTTACGACCTTGTCATTCTCGATCCACCGGCATTTGCCAAGCACAAGGACTCGCTGCGCAATGCACTGAAGGGCTATACGCGGTTGAATCAGAAAGCCATGGAGAAGATGCCGGAAAGGAGTGTGCTGTTTACGTTCAGCTGCAGTCAGGTGGTGAGTAAGGACGCATTCCGCACGGCAGTATTTACCGCTGCGGCTCAGGCAGGAAGGAAGGTGAGGATACTGCACCAGTTGCATCAGCCGGCAGACCATCCAATCAATATCTACCATCCAGAAGGGGAGTACCTTAAGGGACTGGTGCTATATGTAGAGTAGAATTAGAAGAGGAGCTCAAGAGTTCAAGGGTTCAAGAGTTGTTCGATATAAAAAAAAGCCTGTCATCACGACAGACTTTTTCCATTTACTAACCTTAAAATAAATCTAATACCATGAAAAACACGGTGCAAAGTTACAAAAAGTTAGTCGTTATTTTCAATTGTTCTTAGAAATCTTTTTCAAAATTTTGCGATTTATTGACATTTGTCAATTTTGGTGCGTGAAAACACGGATATAAGTGCCGACCCGAGAATTCCTGCACTGAGCGAGCCCATAAGTACGGCAATCTTTCCACGAGCCTGGAGTTGCGCTGCAATTTCAGGGAAGTCGTTGAACGAGAGTGTGTCAACGAATATGCTCATGGTGAAACCGATACCACCAAGGCATGCCACGGCAAAGAGCATTTTCCATGTGGCACCCGTAGGCATGACTCCCACTTTGAGTTTGATGGCGAGGAGGCTGGCCAGGGTGATGCCGATGGGTTTGCCGAGCAGCAGACCGAAGTAGATGCCCATGCCCACCGAACCGATTTCAGGCAAGTATTCAAAGATGTTGCAATATTCCAGGCTAGGAATCTGTACACCGGCATTTGCCAGTGCAAAGATAGGCATGATGATGAAATTGACCCAAGGATTGAGAACCTTGTCGAGGGTCTTGCCCATATCCATAGGGATGAGGAATGCCATCACCACACCCGACATAGTGGAGTGGATGCCAGAGTAGTAGAACAGGAACCACACAGCTGCAGCCGGTATGAGATAGAACATCATGCGCTTTTCGCCCAGGAGGTTCATAAGGTATATGACAGCCAGTATGATCAGGGATATGGCCAATAGCGGCAGGTTGATGGTGCCACCATAGAACAGAGCCACCACGAGGATGGCCCCCAGATCATCGGCTATGGCCAGGGCAACGAGAAATACCTTCAGCGACACGGGCACTTTGTTGCCCATGATTGACATTATTCCCACGGCGAAGGCAATGTCGGTCGCGGTAGGGATGCCCCATCCGCTGGCAGCCATTGTGCCATGGTTGAAGATGGTGAAGATGAGAGCCGGGACCATCATACCGCCAAGAGCCGAGATGACAGGCATCATGGCCTTCTTAGGCGATGAGAGTTCGCCCCCTGCTACTTCGCCCTTGATTTCCAGACCCACGGTGAAGAAGAATATCACCATAAGGAAGTCGTTGATGAACTTCTCTATGTTCATATCCTTCGGGAAACACCAGTCAATGACCCTCGTACCATCGTGCTGCAGCGGGCTTTGAATGGAGGCTGTGACGTTGGTCTCGAGGAAGCTGCTATAGACATCGCGAGTCCAAGGCAGGTTTGCCAAGAGCATGGCTATTACCACACAAACAAGCAGAGTCACACCTGAGGCCCAAGGCTGTTCGGTGAAACTCTGAATTTGTTGGTTGAGTTTTTGATTGCTCTCTTTGAGCTTATCTATCGATATGATGCTCATTTTGTAGGGTTATTGTGCACAGATGCTTATTGTGCAGGAGTCTCCTGTGCCGGAGCAGCCGGAGCAGCTGGGGTAGGAGCAGACTGTTGTTGTGTTGGCAGTACAGGAGCTGCAATCTCGATAGGAGTGTCTTTCTGAGCCTTAGGAGTGAAAGACGAAGAGAACACGCTCAGGACGACCATGGCAATGGCAAGTCCCCAAGTTGCTTTTTCGAGGAAGTCTGTAGTCTTACGAACGCCCATGATTTGGTTGGAAGAAGAGAATCCTGAAGCCAGACCGCCACCTTTGGATTCCTGAATAAGTACGATTCCGATCATCAGAAGTGATGCCAGAATGATGAG
>R15__coassemble_948_pt1 | contig 17303 bp, 13 predicted proteins | sample R15__metabat2_low_PE_055 | metagenome-assembled genome bin R15
CCTTGCACACATATATGTGCAGGAGTGCAGTGAGGAGGGATGGGGAAGTGTTAAATTCGGCGAAATGACTTGTTTTTTTGGGGGCCACACAATAAAAAGTGAAATTTTACGTTGGTAATGATACGTATGCGCATATGGTGCTTTATAATAATGCTTGTGGCGTGGTGTAACTGGGGTTATGCCGCGGAATACAGCGTGTGGTTCAGACAATATGTGGCTCCGGCGGATACGGTGAGCAAATACAAGGTGAAGAAGACCTCGTACCCTAACGGGGAAAGGGCGGAGCACTATACCTACGACCTGAAAGACCCTGAGAACCTGAAACCTGAGACGGGGGACTACGACGAGAAAAGCGGATACTACAAAGTGGGGTCGAAACTGGGGGACGACTTCCTGACTACGCCTTACATGATGAAGCCTCTGGACTTCTTCAAATGGGGGGAGAAGGAGGATATGCGACAGTATTTCAAGGGACGGAACGACTCGCTGTTCGTGCGCAAGGGGAAGGAGAAATTCGACTTCACGGACATGCATTTCGACCTGGGACCGGCGGAGAAGATTTTCGGTCCTGGAGGTGTGAGGGTGAAGACGCAGGGTAGCGCAGAACTGAAGGTGGGGTGGAACTATAAGTACACCGACAACCCTTCGCTGTCGGAGAGAAACAGGACGCAGTCGAACTTTGACTTCGACGAGAAAATAAACGCCAGCGTGAGTGCCAGCATCGGCGACAAGATGAACTTCAACATCAACTACAACACCGATGCCACCTTCGACTTCGACAAGAAGGACCTGAAACTGGCCTACGAGGGGAAGGAGGACGAGATAGTGAAGAAACTGGAGGCTGGTAACATCACATTCCCGTCGAACAACTCGCTGGTGAAGGGCTCGCAATCGCTCTTCGGCGTGGGGGTGGACTTGCAGTTCGGCAAACTGAAACTGCAGACGGTGTTCTCGCAGAAGAAATCGCAGACCACCACGGTGGGGTCGAAGGGTGGTACGCAGCTGACTCCGTTTGAGGTGCAGGCGTATGACTACGACGAAAACCGGCATTTCTTCCTGGGACACTATTTCTATGACTCCTACGACAAGTCGTGCTCGACGCTGCCTACGGTGACTTCGGGAGTGACAATAAACCGCGTGGAGGTGTGGGTGACAAACATTTCGGGTGCTACGGAAAACACTCGCGACATAGTGGGGTTCGTGGACCTGGCGGAGAGCAGCGCACACCTGTATAACGCCATGTGGGGTGGCTACGGCAGCGTGCAGCCACAGAACAGCAGCAACAACCTATACAGCGAGCTGGTGAACAACCACCCTCACGCACGAAGCATCGACTCGGTGAACATAGAACTGGACCCTGTGTTCAGCACCGAGGACGGCCGGCTGGGTGGCGGTGGCGTGGAATACGAGAAGGTGGAAAACGCCAGGCTGCTCAGCTCGAGCGAATATACACTGAACAAATACCTGGGATACATATCGCTGAAATCGACCCTGCAACCTAACCAACTGCTGGCCATCGCCTATGAATATACCTACGGGGGAAAGACCTACCAGGTGGGCGAGTTCTCGTCGGACATAAAGGACAACAACAAGACTCTCTTCGTGAAACTGCTGCGCAACACGAACAACTCGCCCAAGATGGGGAACTGGAAACTGATGATGCGCAACGTGTATTCGCTCAACGCACAGTCGATACAGAAAGAAAAATTCAAGCTGGAGGTGAAGTACATGAGCGACACCACGGGTGTGGCGATGTCGTACATACCAGAACCGGCATTCAAGAACACCACGCTGCTGCGACTGCTGAACCTGGACCGACTGGACGACAACCAGAAGACCAACCCTAACGGCAAATATGACTACATAGAGGGCTACACCATAGAGGCCTCGACGGGACGTGTGATATTCCCTGTGGTGGAACCATTCGGCAGTTTCCTGCGACAGCAACTGGGCGACAGCACCCTGGCCGAGAAATACTGCTACGACGACCTCTACTCCAAGACCAAGACAGAGGCCAAGCAGAATGCGGAGAAGGACAAATTCACACTGACGGGTGAATACAAGGCTTCGAAGGGAAGCGAGATAGACCTGGGAGCCATGAACATTCCGCGTGGGTCGGTGGTGGTTACGGCAGGTGGCGTGACCCTGACCGAAGGCTCGGACTACGAGGTGGACTACACACTGGGCAAGGTGACAATACTCAACCAGAGCATCATCGACGCAGGAACAAACGTGAGCGTGAGCCTGGAGAGCCAGTCGGAATACTCGATGGTGCGCAAGACCATGCTGGGACTGAACTGGGAATATGACTTCTCGAAAAACTTCCAGATTGGGGGTACGTTCATGCGACTCACCGAAAAGCCTCTGACCACGAAGGTGACCATGGGCAGCGAACCGCTGAACAACACGGTGTGGGGACTGAACCTGAACTACAAGACTCAGAGCCAGTGGCTCACAAACCTCATCGACAAGATTCCGCTCATCGATGCCACGGCTCCGTCGAGCATCAACGTGAATGCGGAATTTGCACAGCTGGTGGCCGGCAAGCCTTACGAGGTGCAGGGAGGGGCTTCGTATATCGATGACTTCGAACAAACCAAGAGTCCTATAAGCGTAAAGACCCCACAGGAATGGATGCTGTGTTCCACTCCTTCGGCCTTCACGGAGAGTTCGCTGTCGAACGACGTGAAATATGGCTACAACCGAGCCCGACTGGCGTGGTACGTGATAGACCCGCTGTTCACCCGCAGAAGCTCATCGCTCACCCCGGGACACATAAAACGCGACGTGAACCAACTGTCGAACCACTATGTGAGAGAGGTATTCGTGAGGGAACTGTATCCTAACAAGGACACAGGACAGGGGGAGAGCAACACCCTGGACGTGCTGAACCTGGCCTACTACCCTACCGAGCGCGGTCCGTATAACCTCAACCCAGACCTCGACAGCAAGGGCCGGCTGAAGGACCCTGCATCGAAATGGGGCGGAATGATGCGCAAACTGGACACGAGCGACTTCGAGACGAGCAACATACAGTATATAGAATTCTGGATGCTGGATCCGTTTATCTATACGCGCGACAGCCTGGACTACCAGAAGGGTGGCAAACTGGTGATAAACCTGGGCGACGTGAGCGAGGACGTGCTGAAAGACGGCAAGAAAGGCTACGAGAGCGGTCTGCCTGTGAACTCGGCCTCCACCACCACCGAAACAGTGTGGGGCAAGGTGCCGGCGGAGAAGAGCGTGGTGTATTCGTTCAGCACCGAAGCCAGTGCACGACAGAAGCAGGACGTGGGACTCGACGGACTGACCAATGCCGAGGAACAGACATTCCCTGCCTACAAGGCCTATATCGACGAACTGAGAGCACGCGGAGAGGTGGAGAATGCATATGTGGACTCCATCGCCAACGACCCTGCCGGCGACGACTACCAGTATTTCCGCGGATCGCATCAGGACGCCGTGGAGATGTCGATACTGGACCGCTACAAGAAGATAAACAGTCCACAGGGCAACTCGCCTAACAGCGACGACAGCGGAGAGAGCTTCAGCACGGCATACAAATCGACTCCGGACGTGGAGGACGTGAACCAGGACTACACCATGAACGAATACGAGAACTACTACGAGTACGTGATGGACATATCGCCTTCGGACTTGCAGGTGGGACGCGGATTTATCGTGGACGAGCGCCGTACAAGCGTGAAACTGAGAAACGACAAGACGGAGGAAGCCGTGTGGTATCAGTTCCGCATACCTGTGGACGAGGCCACAGGGGTGGTGGGCAACATCAGCGACATGAGCAGCATAAGGTTCATGCGTATGTATCTCACCGAATTCGAAAAACCCGTGGTGCTGCGATTCGGTTCGCTGGACCTCGTGAGGGGCGAATGGCGCAACTATACGCAGGCCCTGTACTCGGGTAAGGCTCCAAGCGCCAGCGGAGAGATGAAGACATGGGCCGTGAACATAGAGGAAAACAACAACAAGACTCCGGTGAACTATGTGCTGCCTCCGGGTGTGACACGAATACTCGACCCACAGGAACCTCAACTCACCCAGGCCAACGAACAGGCACTGGCAATAGAGGTGGACAACCTGGCACAGGGCGATGCAAGGGCAGTGTATAAGAACATGAACCTCGACCTGCGGCAGTATAAGCACATACAGATGTTCACCCACGCCAATGCACTGACCGGCGACACGAAACTGAAAGACAACGACATGCGGCTCTTCCTGCGCATAGGAAGCGACTACAAGAACAACTACTACGAATACGAAATACCGCTGAAACTCACTCCTGCGGGACACTACGATACGTACTCCACATCGGGATGCGAAGCCGTGTGGCCAGAACAGAACATGCTGGACATCGACTTCACGGTGTTTACCGACATCAAGCGCAAACGCAACAAACAGAAGGCAGCAAAGGCCATCCAGTCGTATGCGGAACTGTTCTCGGACTACGATCCAGAGAACCAGAACAACAAGGTGAGCATCGTGGGCAACCCATCGCTGGGAGAGGTGAAGACCATGATGATAGGTGTGCGCAACAACAGCAAGGAGATGCAGTCGGTGGAGGTGTGGGTAAACGAACTCCGTCTGCAGGGCTACACCAATGAGGGTGGATGGGCTGCACAGGGCAATGTGAACGTACAGCTCTCGGACCTGGGCAGCGTGAATGTGACAGGACACGTGGAGACTGCCGGATACGGCGGCCTGGAGGAGGGTGTGCAGAGCCGGCGCGATGACGACCTGTACGAATGGAGCCTCACCACCAACTTCGACCTGGGACGTTTCTTCCCTGACAAATGGAAGATGGCACTGCCACTCTACTACTCCTACTCATGGCAGAAGATTTCGCCTAAATACAACCCTTTCGACACGGATATGCTGCTCAAGGATGCACTGGCAGACTGTGCCGACGACCACGAACGCGACTCGCTCAGCAGCATCACGGAGTCGGTGGTGAAGAACAAGAACTTCTCGCTCTCGAACTGGAAATCGAACTGGGGACACAAGGTGCCGCTGCCTTTCGACCCTAACAACTTCGCACTGAGCTATTCGTACAGCCAGCGATACAAGGAAGGACAGACCACAGTGTACGAGAACGAAGAATCGTGGAAGGGAAACTTGCAATATACCTACAGTCCGAAATACAAGACCTGGGAACCATTCAAGAACCTGAAGGGCAAATCGAAATGGCTGGACATAGTGAAGGCACAGAACCTGAACTACCTGCCACAAAGCATCTCGTTTACGACGGATATCACGCGTACCTATTATGAATACCTGGAACGCGACCTCGATGCAGGCACCACACTGCCTTCGGTGTTCTCGTCGCAGTTCCTGTGGAACCGACAGTTTGCACTGCACTGGGATATATTCAAGGCACTGAAGTTCAACTACACCTCGGCCACGCATGCCGAGATAGAGGAACCAAAGATAGTGAACGACCGCAACCTCTACCGCGACAACTACGAGGCATGGAAGGACTCCGTGAAGACAAGCCTCAGGGAGATGGGAAGGCCTCTGACCTATAACTCAACCATAGCCCTGTCGTATCAGGTGCCACTGAGCAAGATTCCGCTCACGGACTGGATGAGCCTCGACGGCAGCTACAACGGCACCTACAGCTGGACCCGCGGCAACGAACTCGAAGACGGAACCACACTGGGACATACGGCCATATCGCAGCGCAGCGTGACCATCAACGGCAAACTCAACATGGAGACCCTGTACAAGAAGTCGAAATTCCTTGACGAGGCCAATCAGCGATTCTCGGGCAACAGCAAGAAGAAGGATGTGAAGAACACGAAGAATGTCCGACAGACTGCAAAGGCCGGAGATGCAGGAAAGTCTGGAAAAGCCGGAGACAACGCCAAAGACGGCAAGGACGGCAAGAAGGACAAGGGCTTCACAAAGGAGGTGAGCCTCAACGACTCTACATACACGGAGGTGAAACACGGACAGAAATCGAAGAAAATCATAGTCCGTGCCACTACCGCAGAAGGGAAGACCTACGCCCTTAAATATAAAAAGGTGGACGAGAACACCATCCGCATTAAAAACCAGGATACCATTCCGCTGAAGATATCGGTAGTGGCCAAGACTCCTCCAAGTCACGACACGCCTGCATATAAGACAGCACAGGTATTGGCCCGTGGACTTATGATGATACGCAGCGTGAGCCTGTCGTATCGCAACAACTACTCGCTCACCCTGCCTGGATTCAACACCGAAGTGGGGGCTGCATTCGGTCAGAGGAAGGTTAACGGCCTGTTCGCCCCAGGACTGGACTTCGCCACGGGACTCATCGACGACAACTTCGTCAGCAAGGCCATGGACCGTGGATGGCTCAACACCGACAGCACCAACATGACCACCCCAGCGGCCACAAACGCTACGGAGGACTTCCAGCTGAAAGCCACACTGGAACCAGTGAGAGACCTGAAGATAGACCTCAACGCAAGCCGCACGGTGAACAAGTCGAGGAGCATACAGTTTATGTATTCGGGCATGCCAGCCACACAGAGCGGCAGTTTCACGATGACCACCATCTCGCTGAAATCGGCCTTCGCCGGAGTGGGAGGCATAGAGGACAACTACAGTTCCGAACCATTCGACGAATTCGTGGCCTCGCTGCCAAGGATACGCCAGCGCATAGAGGACAAATACAAAGGCTCGCGCTATCCTGCAGGTACGGGTGCTGAATACGCCGGCAAGGAGTTCGACCCAGAAAACGGCACCGTGGACCAGTATTCGGCCGACGTGATGATACCGGCCTTCCTCTCGGCCTATGCCGGAGGCAACTCGCTCGACATATTCCCTTCGCTACTGCGCATTCTGCCAAACTGGAGTGTCACATACAGCGGTCTGTCGAAACTGCCGTGGTTTGAGGACCACTTCAAGAGTTTCAACATCAACCACAACTACAAGAGCGTATATGCCGTGGGAGCATACAACTCGTTCACAAACTACATGGAGTATATGAACGGCATGGGATTCCTCTCCGACGTGACCAGCGGGAAACCTATCCCGAGCAGCATGTACAACGTGTCGACAGTATCGCTCAACGAGTCGTTCTCGCCACTCATCGGTGTGGATATGACCTTCAACAGCGGACTCACAGCCAAACTGGAGTACCAGAAGACCCGTGCCCTCAACCTCAGCATGACGAGCGTGGCTCTCACGGAGAACTACTCCAACGACTTCGTCATAGGCTTCGGCTACAAAATCAAGGACCTGAACCTCTTCGGGGCCAAGAAACTGCAAGACCCTGCTGCGTATGCAAAACAACAGAAGGCCAAGAAGGAGGCAGAGAAGAAGGGTGAAAAGGCTTCGAAATCGACAACCAACAAGCGCATAGGCGGTGTGAGCCACGACCTGAACATAAAGTTCGACTTCTCGTACAGACTGCAGAATGCCATCAACCGCAACATTCAGACCCTCATCAATACCGGCACCAACGGCAGCACGGCCTACAAGATTGCCATCACGGCCGACTACACCTTCTCGCGTATGCTCACCCTGAGCGGATTCCTCGACTGGCAGAAGAATGTGCCACTGGTACAGACCAGCTCCTACCCTACCGTCACAGCAGACTTCGGTATCAACATCAAGTTCTCACTGACCCGATGACACGCATAGCACAACATATCCACGACGGCAACTGGGAAGCACTCACCCTGGCTCTCTCGCAGATGACGAACTCGGAGTTCCGACGCAACGAATCGGTAGTTCGGAAGACACTCAGCGACGTGGATTCCGACCTGTTTTGGCAGGCCTACCTGCATCTGCTGCAATATCGCCATCAGGCTTTCCTCACATGCATACTCTCCATCCGCCGCAGTGCCGGCAAGGAGGCTGTTTCCTTCTCCTCGGATGCAGCAAAGGAAACTGCAGCGTGGATACATGCCAACATCCCCGAATCGGCCGTGAAGATAGCTCGTATGGCCCTACCACTGATTGGCGACGAGACAAGGGCCGAGGCCATGCTCTCGCTGCTGTGCGAGGACCGATGGGGGGAGTGGTGCGATGTGCTCGCAAAAGAGGACTCTGCACTTGCCTACTACCTGCTCTTCAAGGCTCTGCGCCATGCTGACAACCACCAACTGGCCCGCAGGATGTGCCTCACGCTGATAGGCAGGGGAAGCGATATGGCCTTCAACATGGCCAACATCATCAAAGTGTATTTCGGTCTTGACGACATACGCAGCAATTTCGCCATACATATCGAACCCTACGAACTCAACTACCTGGAAACCTCATTCGACAACTTCTCGCATTTCCTCCAAGGCAAACGACCAAAAATATGAACTATATCACCCTACATCAACTGGCTGACAGAATCTCCTCTGCACTGCAGGCTGAATTCCATTCTGCGCTGTGGCTGCAGACCGAAATCAGCGAACTGCGCGTGAGCGGAGGACACTGCTATATGGAATTCATCGAAAAAGCCACCGACTCGAATGTCATCGCAGCCAAATGCCGTGCTCAGATATGGGCAGGAAAATGGAACGTGATACGCCCCTACTTCGAACAAGCCACAGGTCAGCCCCTCTCGGCCGGCATGCAGGTGCTGGTAAGGGTGGAGGTAAAATACCACGACATCTATGGTCTTTCGCTCTCCGTAGTCGATATCGACCCTACATACACCATCGGCGATATAGCCCGACGCCGTCAGGAAATCATCCAGCGGCTCAAGGAAGAGGGCATAGCCAACATGAACCGGGAACTGCCCCTGCCGCGGCTACTGCAGCGCATTGCAGTGATTTCTTCGGCTTCGGCTGCAGGATGGGGCGATTTTCACAACCAACTGCTCGAAAACCAATATGGACTGCGATTCCACGTCCAACTCTTCGAGGCCGTGATGCAGGGAGAGAAGGTGGAACCATCAGTGATTCAGGCCCTTGACGCCATCGCTGCCGAGGCTGACAGGTGGGATGCCGTGGTCATCATACGTGGCGGGGGTGCAATATCCGACCTGGCAGGGTTCGACTCGCTGCTGCTGGCCGAGTGTGTGGCACAGTTCCCACTGCCTGTAATCACAGGGATAGGCCACGAACGCGATGACACCGTGATAGACCTGATTGCCCACACCCGCGTCAAGACTCCTACGGCTGCTGCCGAAATGATTCTGGCTCACCAACTGCGCGAACTCGAATATGTCATGAATCTGGCCGACAGACTGAAAACGGGAACTTCCACATATTTCCTGCAATCTCTGTCCCATATCGAAAAGAAAGAATCCGAACTTCGTCTACTCTCCGAACGATTGCTGCAATCGCACTTGCACAAACTTGAGCTTATGGAGCAAAAAATCTCGGATGCTAATCCCGATCGGCTAATGAGGCTCGGATTCAGCATAGTACGCCACAACGACCATGCCGTGAAAGATGCTTCCACACTGCATCCTGGCAACATTCTCGACATCACCTTTGCCGAGGGTTCGGCCTATGCCGTAGTAAATTGATGTAAAATCACAAAATCACAAAATCACAAAATCACAAAATCACAAAATCACAAAATCACCAAATCACCATGCCCAATGAATTAACCTACAACGAAGCGGTGCGCAGACTCGAAGAGATAGTGTCGCAGATAGAATCCGGCAAACTCGATATCGACGCACTGGCCGAATGCCTAAAAGAGGCAAAAAACCTCATCCTTTTCTGCAAGTCTGTAATCACCGAAGTAAAGACTGATGTAGAAAAAATTTGGTAATATCAGTTTTTTTTCGTATCTTTGTCCCGATTATGGAGAAAACGCTCGTATTACTTAAGCCTGGAACGGTGCAACGCTCACTCTGCGGTGAAGTGATTGCACGTTTTGAAAAGAAAGGACTCCGACTTTGCGGAATGAAAATGATGCAGCTCACCGACGAACTGCTCAATCAACACTATGCCCATCTGGCCAGTAAACCTTTCTTCCAGAGAATAAAAAATTCTATGATGGCCTCGCCTGTGGTAGCTATGGTGCTGGAGGGCGTGGATGCCATCGAGACGGTTCGCCTCATGACTGGCAGCACAAACGGCCGTAAAGCTGCTCCGGGAACCATACGCGGGGACTACGGCATGAGCTTTCAGGAAAACATAGTACATGCTTCGGACTCTCCCGAGAGTGCCGCTGCAGAAATACGCCGCTTCTTCCGGACCGAAGAGGTGTTTGACTACCAGTTGGCTAACCTGCAGTTTATGTATGCCAACGATGAGATGAACAATTAGGAGGGGTGAGATTAGAGTTATGCATAGGTTTTTCGTTTTTGCCTTCTGCGTTTTCGTAAGTTTCTCTGAGACTTACGCTCAGGATGCCATGCCGCAGCATGCTCCTGCCGACCATGCCATTGCCAACATCGAGACCATAAACCTACGCCACCCAGCCCACGCCATCTACTCGGGTTTTTCCAACGTAACCATAAGCGACATCTACACCTCGTGGGACAACAGTGCCGTGAGCAAGGTGAGCGGATATATGCCCGTGGGATTCCGGGTCGACCTTCGTGGATACTGTATGCCTATTCAGAACCGCACCATTACATCGCGTTTCGGCCAGCGCTGGGGACGTGCTCATAAGGGACTCGACGTGGCCCTGCATACGGGCGACACCGTGTGTGCTGCTTTCGACGGCAAAGTGCGTGTTTGCAAATACGATGCCGGTGGCTGGGGCTACTACGTGCTTATCCGCCATCCCAACGGATTGGAGACTCTCTATGGCCATCTCTCGCGCCAGCTCGTGAGGGAAGACCAGATTGTGAAGGCAGGACAGCCCATCGGTCTGGGGGGCAGCACGGGTCGCAGCACAGGACCCCACCTGCATTTCGAGACCCGCCTTATGGGCGAAGCTATCGACCCTACGCTGATGTTCGACTTCGTAAACCAAACCGTTACATCCAACTACTACATCGCCACCAAGACAATAGATAAAAGATAACTCGTATGAATACACAGGAACAATTCAAACTCGTGATGGGCAAATGTCGCGAACTGTTTGCCAAGAAACTCGGTGACTATGGTGCTGCATGGCGCATAATGCGACCTTCGTCAGTCACCGACCAAATACTCATCAAGGCCAACCGCATTCGCTCTCTGGAGGTGAAGGGTGTGTCGCTCGTGGGCGAGGGAATATATCCTGAGTTCCAAGGCATAGTCAACTATGGCATCGTAGGACTCATCCAACTCGAACTGGGCTATGCCGAGCGCGAGGATATGAATGTCGAGACTGCACTGAAATACTACGACAAATATGCTCAGACTGCACTCGACCTCATGCTCCGGAAAAACCACGACTATGATGAAGCATGGCGCTCCATGCGCATCAGTTCGTATACAGACCTCATCCTGATGAAAATCTATCGCACCAAGGAAATCGAGGGCAACGATGGCAAGACCACCGTTTCGGAAGGTATCGATGCCAACTATCTCGACATGATAAACTACTCAGTCTTCGGCCTCATAAAACTCGAAGAGAAGCAATAACTCCTCACTCCTAACTCCTAACTCCTAACTCCTAACTCCTAACTATAACCAGAATGAAAGTTCTCATAACCAACATTTGCCGTTTTCTGCTGGCAGTGGTATTCCTCTTCTCCGGATTCGTCAAAGCCAACGATCCCGAGGGTATGGCCATAAAACTGAGTGACTACCTGGCTGCCTTTGGCATTGAACACTCCCACTGGGTGGTACTCACCCTGGCTGTGGTGCTGGCTTTCGTAGAACTGATCACAGGCATCTATCTCCTGTTTGGCATCCATCGCCGCACCATGTCGCTGTGGGTACTCATCTTCACTTCGCTGATGACTCTGCTCACACTCTACATACTCATCGTCAACCCCGTTGAGGACTGCGGATGCTTTGGCGACGTGATCCGTCTTTCGCATACTCAGACTTTCCTCAAAAACATCCTGCTCCTCGCTGCCGCCGTGGTGCTGTTCGTGTGGAGCAAACTCCAATTCCAACTGCTCCCTGGGTGCCTCGGATGGATTCTGCGTGGGGCTGCCATGATTGCGGTTGTGGCCTACTCCATATTCTGCATCATCACCCAACCCGTAATCGACTTCAGCGACTACCACATCGGCACCGACCTTCTTGAGCGGGTTCCGCTGCGAGTCGATGGCATTCAGATATCCACTCCGCGCTATCAGAGCCAGGATTTCTTCATCACCGATGCCAATGACGACGACATAACCGAGGACATACTCTCTGCCCCGCGTGCCTACATCCTCATCATTCGCGACCTCGCAACGGCCAGCCAGTCGTGCATCAGCGAAATCAACAATCTCTACGACTATGCCCTTGAGCACGATGCCACATTCTGTGCCGTAACAGGTTCCGACCCAGAGGCTGTAAAGCAGTGGCGTGACGAAACATCGGCCCACTACGACATCCAGTTCTCCGACTCTCGCATCCTCAGCAGTGTGGTGCGTTCCAACCCTGGTTTGCTGGTGCTCGAAAACGGTGTGGTCCACGACAAGTTCGCTGGCATCACCCTGGGCCACAACATCCGACAGATACTTAAAAATTAAAAATAACTAAAAAAAATCACATCCAACAATGAGAACAAAAATTGTAGCAGGAAACTGGAAGATGAACAAGAATCTCCAGGAAGGTGTTGCTCTTGCCAAAGAGCTCAACGAAGTATTGACAGCTGAAAAGCCAAACTGCAGTGTGGTAATCTGCACTCCTTTCATTCACTTGGCCTCTGTATCTGAGGTCATCGATCACTCTGTCATTGGTCTCGGTGCTGAAAACTGTGCCGACAAGGCCTCAGGTGCTTTCACCGGTGAGGTATCGGCTGAAATGGTGAAGTCCACAGGTGCTGAATATGTCATCCTGGGTCATTCCGAGCGCCGTGAATACTACCACGAAACTCCTGCCATCCTGAAGGAGAAAGTAGACCTCGCCCTTGCCAATGGTCTGAAGGTAATCTTCTGCATCGGCGAGAGCCTCGAACAGCGTGAGGCTAACCAGCAAAACGAGGTATGCAAGGCCGAACTCGAGGGCAGCGTGTTCCATCTCTCTGCTGAAGAGTGGAAAAACATCACCATTGCCTACGAACCAATCTGGGCCATCGGCACTGGCAAGACTGCCACCAGCGATCAGGCAGAAGAAATCCATGCCTTCATCCGCAGCCTCGTAGCAGAGAAGTATGGTGCTCAGGTGGCCGACGACACTTCCATCCTCTATGGTGGTTCGTGCAAGGCTTCCAATGCTCCTGAACTCTTCGCAAAACCCGACATCGACGGTGGACTCATCGGTGGTGCTTCGCTCAAGGCACCTGACTTCAAGGGCATCATCGACGCTTGGAAATAATACCAGTTTTATCGAAATATTTGATTCCTGAGTTTATCGAAGGAAGTTATGAATAGAATTTTCGTTTTCGTTTTCGCTTTCGTAAGTTTCCTTGAAACTTTCGCCCAGGCACCTTTTGTCGAGCGGGTAACGGCAGTAGTATCGGGACAGGGACGCGTCACAGTCCATCAGGATGCCCGTCTTGACAGCATCCTCAATGGCTACATCCTGGTTCCAAGCACTCCTGAGGCTCGCCACGAAACTCCACGCCCAGTGCGTGAGGTAAAGACTACGCAGTCCAAGGTCAACGACTATGCCAACCGTGCCTCTCAACATCGTGGCACCAACAAGGTTCGTGGTTTTCGTGTGCAGGTGTTCTTCGGTGGCAACAGCCGCGCCGACCAGACCAAGGCCCAGCAACTGGGAGCCCGCATCCAGAGCCGGTATCCCGAACTGCATGCCTACACGTCGTTCGAGAACCCCCACTGGCGTTGCCGTGTGGGCGATTTCACCAACCGCGAAGATGCTGCCCATTATGCCAGTCGTCTGAGAGCTTCGGGACTGGTTCCTGATGCTATGGTAGTGAAAAGCGAGGTCTACGAGGACTGAATTTTACTCTTATGAACACTGATTCTACATTAGCGCAGTTGCAATCAAACTGCCGTGATATTCTGCAACTCCTCGGCGAGGACCCTGACCGCGAAGGTCTGGCACGTACTCCCGAGCGGGTTGCCAAATGTATGCTGCAGTTCACTTCGGGCTATGCCCAAGACCCTGTGGCCATACTTCAGAGTGCCGTATTCCGCGAGGACTATACTCGTCCTGTTGTCATTCGCAACATCGAGTTCTACTCACTTTGCGAACACCACATGCTGCCCTTCTTCGGCCGTGTAAGCGTGGCGTATATTCCTGACGGACAGATTGTGGGACTGAGCAAAATCCCACGTATTGTCGACATCTTCTCCCATCGCCTACAGGTTCAGGAACGACTCACGCGCCAAATTCGCCAGTGTATCGACGAAGCCCTGCACCCAAAAGGCGTGATGGTAATTATCGAGGCACAGCACATGTGTATGCAGATGCGTGGGGTCGAAAAACAAGGTGCCGTCACCATCACTTCCGACTATAGCGGCGACTTCCAGTCTGCCACTCTCCGCGACGAAATATTCAAACTGTAAGCTATACATAGTACATAGCCAAACTACACATTCCATTGGTTCTTCAGTCCACCATAGACAAAGTCATCGACCGCGCTGCCATACTCGATGTTGTTTCCGAGTATGTCACCCTGCGTCGCAGCGGTGCCAGCTACAAGGGTCTGTGCCCTTTCCACGACGACACCACGCCTTCGTTCTATGTATCTCCAGCCAAGGGACTGTGCAAGTGCTTCAGTTGTGGCAAGGGGGGCAATGCCGTTCATTTCATCATGGAGATGGAGCAACTCTCCTTCATCGATGCCATCAAGTTTCTGGGCAAGAAATATGGCATCGAGGTGGAGGAGAAAGAGCTTACTCCTGAAGAACGGCGCCAGCAGGATGAACGCGAGAGTATGTTTGCTCTCAACGAATGGGCATGCAACCATTTCCACGACAATCTCTCGTCTACCATCGATGGCAAGACCATCGGCATGGCTTATTTTCGCAGCCGTGGCATTCGCGACGACATCATCGACAAGTTCCGCCTGGGCTTTGCCCTGAAAGCTGGCGATGCCATGTCCAAGGAGGCCCTGCGCAAGGGTTTCAAGACCGAATTCCTTCAGAAAACCGGACTGGCCTACCAGCGCGACAATGGTGGTCTGCGCGACAAATTCGCCGGTCGTGTCATCTTCCCATGGCTCGGAGTCAGTGGCAAGGTCATAGGCTTCGGCGGACGTGTGCTCGATTCCCGTACCAAAGGGGTGGTCCAGAAATATGTCAACTCCCCCGATTCAGACATCTACCACAAGGGCAATGAACTCTATGGCATCTTCCAGGCCAAGAAGGCCGTAGCCAAGGAGGACCACATCTACATGGTCGAGGGCTACACCGATGTCATCTCCATGCACCAGTGCGGCATCGAAAACGTTGTAGCAAACTCCGGCACGGCACTTTCGCGCGAACAGATTCGCCTCATGAAGCGGTTTACCAACAACATCACCCTTCTCTATGATGGCGATGTGGCAGGCATTCATGCTGCCATACGCGGTACTGACATGCTGCTCGAACAGGGCATGCGTGTCAAAATCCTGCTTCTCCCCGATGGCGAGGATCCTGACTCCTTTGCCAGTAAGCACAATGCTACTGAGTTCCGCGAATATATCCAGTCCCACCAAACAGATTTCATAACATTCAAGACCAACCTTCTCCTGAGCGAAATCCACGACGACCCAATCAAGAAGACCGACCTTATCAACGACATAGTCTCCACCATCGCTGTCATTCCGGAGGAGATCAACCGCTCGGTATATATCCACCAATGTGCCGAAATGCTGAAGACTGATGAGGCCATTCTCCTTCGTGCCGTGGCTCGCCGACGCCGCGATGCGCGCGAAGAACAGCAAAAAGAACGTGAGCGTGAGCGCGAGCGCACACAGACCACCCAGAGTGTGCAACCCGCCCCCGACAGCGACCAGCCTGCCAGTCAAGGTCAAAGTCAAGGCCAAGGTCAAAGTCAAGGTCAAAGTCGAAGTCAAGGACAGCTCTCCTCTCTAACCTCTCAACTCTCACCTCTCACCTCCAAATTCGCTGGTCTCGAACAACTCATCATGCGCATCATTCTGCGCTATGGCAACCGCTCCTTCGACTGTCTAGATGCCCAGGGCGAAACTATCACTATTTCTGTCATCGACTATGTATTGCAAGAACTCTCCGTCGACGGACTCCAGTTTCAGACCCCTCTCTACCGCCGCATGCTCTCCCAACTCTCCTCTCTAACCTCTAACCTCTCCTCTCTAACCTCTAACCTCTCCTCTCTAACCTCTAACCTTCCTTCTCTAACCTCGCATCTCCTCTCCTCCCCCGATGTAGAGATCAGCAAAGAGGCAGCCAATCTCCTGAGCGATCGCTATCAACTCTCTGCCAAGGGTGCAGAACTCGACGACAGTGACACCCAATTCGGCAATTTCATCGTCCATCTCATGCTCGACTACAAATACGCCGTCGTAGCCGACGAACTGAAAAAACTGCAGGCTCAACTTTCTGATCCTGCAGTTACTTCCGATTTTTCTCTCTGTAGTCAGCTGCTCAAGCGCCAGCTCGAATACAGTGCCATAAAACGCCAGATTGCTAAGCGTCTCGGTGAGCGTGTTCTTGGCTAGTTTTGTGATTGGCCTTAGCCGAATAGCGCTTTCCGTCACCACGCTCTATCACCTCCACCTTCACAGGCACAACGCCCTTATCCACCATGTCAATCTCCTTGGCAGCAGCCACCGAAAGGTCTATTATCCTGCCTTTCACGTATGGTCCTCGGTCTGTCACCTTCACCGTGATGCTCTTACCGTTATTCTGGTTTGTCACCTTCAATATCGACCCGAATGGCAACGACTTGTGAGCACAAGTCATCTCGTTCATGTCGTATATACTTCCGTTTGCAGCCCTCCTGCCGTGAAATCCAGGTCCATAAAACGATGCCTTCCCAACATATTCCTGAGCCATCGCCGCCAAAGCCTGTACCAATATCGATACTATGATAATAATCCTTTTCATTCTTCTTCTTACAAAAACGATGCAAAGTTACGAAAAAAAAACGAGATATTAAAATTTTTTAACACTTTTCTTTAAAAAATATAAAATTTTCAAAAAATCTTTAAAATTATTTTGTCATGTCAATTTTTTTTCGTAACTTTGTACTCCGAAATCAAAAATATCGCGGGGTAGTAGCAGTGGTAGCTCGTCAGGCTCATAACCTGGAGGTCGGTGGTTCGAGTCCACCTCCCGCAACCAACAGCACCCAAAGGAGCAACCCTTGGGTGCTATTTTTTGCGTAAAACAAGCATCTTTTTTTTTGCAATTACGATTTTTTTTTGTAACTTTGCAC
>R15__coassemble_955_pt1 | contig 17186 bp, 11 predicted proteins | sample R15__metabat2_low_PE_055 | metagenome-assembled genome bin R15
ACATGGAACGGCAAACGATAACGCGGCAGCAGTGCTTGGAACTGAATGAGATGGCGGAATTAATTCAGCAGCGGAACTGCTGAAAATCTGGGAACAAAAATCACGCACTTAAGGGTCAGACCCTTATCTGCGCGAAAATTTAAGAATTTAAGAAATTAAGAAATTCAGTTTTACATGTATAGAGGTGAGGAGGAGAAAATAAGTAAAATAAATTCATAATTATATATATATATATAATTATGGTTCCCATTGAAAAATTTTCCCGGTACATATCGAAAAACCAATTTCTTAATTTCTTAAATTCTTAATTTCTTATTTTCTTGTGTTGTGTGTCTTTTCCTGAATAAGGTTTACTCTACTTTTGTGTTAAATTTAACATTTGGTTTTTGTTTAACTTTTAGTACGTGTTTTGTTTACTTTTGTTCCTGCCTGGGTTGTCTGCTTTTCCTGAGAAGGTTGTCTGCGAAGGTACTGTATGGTGCAAGAGTAAATACACCACAGTATATACTTGGCAAGTGTGGGATTTTTTAAATTTTCTACGGACGAAAAGTTTTTTTCGTCAAAAACCAACAACTCACCGCCAGAAAATTTGGAAATGGGCCGAAAATTTACTATCTTTGTATAACTTTTTGAAAACGGTGTTTTTCATCGATCTTTGACAGACTGGAACATAAAAATTTTAAAGCAGGGAGCAGGTAGCAGGGAGGAGGGAGCAGGGAGGAGGTTAGGACGTTCAAAAAAATTTGGAATTATCAAAATCTTTTCGTAAATTTGCGGCAGAATGGAAAGATATTTTGTACTTCTGGGTGAAAATCCGCTGCTCTGGGGACAGGTGGTACATCTGCGGGAATTGGGGTTCAAGGTGATACTCATCGCCTGGAACAAACAACCTCGTATAGCAGGCGATATGTACATACAGATGGATGTGAAGGACAGCATCGGCATCATCCGCGAACTCGAGGCGCGCGGTCTTCGTGGAAAGGTGTCTGGGGCTCTGTCGAGCATCGATCTGGCTGCTCCTGCGGTGAATGCCATAAATGAGTGGTGCGGAAATGTAACAATGCCCAAAAAGTTCAATCATGTGCTTTCCAAACGTGAAATGCGCGATGCATGGATGGAGGCTGGTGTGTTCAACCGCTTTTCGCGGATGGCCGACGAAATGGCTCTTGACGAAATCTTCTGCCTCTCGCAACAGATGTCCCTCATCTGCAAACCCGATGTGGCTGCCAGCTCGCGTGGCATAACCATCCTGGAGCAGGGACAGACTCGCGAGGCACTGCAGGCTGCCATAGAGAAGGCCGGCGAAACATCGTTCAACGGGCGTTGCCTCATCGAGGAATTTGTGGAGGGTGAGGAATTCACCGTCGACATGCTGGGCGATGCGTATGGCAATGTGAACTGCTACGGAGCTTCGATACAGTACCATTCACGCTATGCCCTGCAAAACCATGTGACCATAATCCACCACTGGAATTCGCGAAAATACGACGATGCCACCTGGAACCGCATTGCCGACTTCGGCATCAGTTGCTATAAGGCCCTCGGACTCAGTGCCATGTTCGGCCATCTGGAGATAATCATGAAACCCGACGGCACCTTTACACCCCTCGAAATTGGTGCCAGGTCTTCGGGATTCATCTGCAGCCATACCGTATGGGCAGCATCGGGCCACGACTACCTGGGCGACTACGTAAGGATGCTGCGCGGGGAGCGTATCACCCCTGGCCACTGGCTCAATGGCGAGAGTGCGTCGATGTGGTTTGGCTACGACATCCCTCCACACACTCGTCTCGTACGCGAAGCCGATATCACTCAGTATCTCGACAGCCGCATACGTGTACTCTTCGAGAACCACAGCGGTCTGCACGTAGGCGATGCCTATGGCGACTACATAAACGACGAGGACCGCGACAAGTTTGGCTATGCCATTCTGTGCGGTCCACGTGATGTGCTCACCTACGAGAGCGTGTCACAAAGTCATTCCCAGTTCCTGTCGGAGAACTTCTTACCAGAAGAAACTGTCTGAGGAGGTGTCGTCCCAGATTGCCCCTGTCTCTTTTGCAAGTTGTGGCTCGTCGGTTTCAAGATCTTTAAAATCAGTGGGACTGATGTGAAGTATTTCTCTGCGGCTCGCACAGAGCAGTACCAATGTATTGGGGGTGATATATGCTTTCATAACTTTTATGGTTTTAATGGTTTCTATGGTTTCTATGGTTTCTATAGTTTCTATAGTTTCTATGGTTTCTATGGATTATAGACTTTCTTGCCGCCAGAGATTATGATGCCTTTGTAGTTGCCGGCTACCTTCTGGCCTGCAAGGTTGTAGATCGCCCTGCTCCCTGCTCCCTGCTCCTTGCTACCTTGCTGCTGTGCAGCAATGCCGGTAGGTTCGTCGTCGAGCGAGAACATGTCCTTGGCAAGTGCTGATGGCACGGCAAGCACGGCTTTGCCCTGAGCGCAGTTTACGGATGTACCTCCAGTATTCTTCTGCCAGTAGAATCCGAGTCCATGGGTCTTGTCGTTGGCAAGTATATAGTAGGTGGTGCTGGTCTCGCTGAATGTCTTGCCGCCATACTCGAATGTACCTGTGAGGAGGTTGCCTTTGACATCGTCGGCCGTGTCATCGGAGTGAGTGAAGGTTGCTGTGGCAGCACTGCCGTCGTTGGACTTGAGCAGCACACCGGTATTTGCCGGAATCACATTGGCAGGGGTCTTGACGAGAGTGCCGTTGTCAACGCTGAGATAGTAGGCCGTGACATTGCTGCTGCAAGTGGCCTGGATAGGAACATATGCCGTAGCCCACCCAACCGAAGAGATGCTGACCAAATCAACATCGGTGAGTTCAACAAGACTGAATGCAGAGGAGAGCTTGTTATTGAAATACTGAGTCTTGTCAGCCTGATTGAAATTGTTGGACTGCGAGAGGTCAATATTGAAGTTGGAGAAAGCGCTGCTCTTTCTGCGGCCATAGATTGATACGGCATCAAATGGCATTGCAGTGAAGTTCGCTTGGGTCTGAGCAGGGAATATGAAATGAGTCCAGTCGGTTAGCTTATCCTGCAAAGCATCGGCCGAAGAAGCATATCCATAGCAGTTGGTGCCATTGTCTTTGTAGGCACCACTTTCGCTGAAGCCTACCCAGGTGAGATACCTGCCGTTGGTGAACTGCAGGCGGAACTTGTCGTAGTCCTTGCTGTCGCCAGGGAATGCCATCGTGCTGCCCACAGCCTGTGCAATGAGCGGAGAAGCCAGGTGTATATCGTTCACCACACCCAGTATCTGACCTTCGCGATACTGCAGGAACCAATAGGTGCCATCTGGCTGAAGGTTGAACGGAATATAGACCTTTCCGTCTTCTGGTTTGTTGACTCCATAGCAAGCATAGATGGTGTTGCCATCGATGTGGCACATGGTGTTGTAGCCACTCACGCTGTTGATGGAAAGGCGGTCCTGATCGAAAAATATGCCTTCGATGACACTGCCATCGGAGTAACTCTTGCCATCGTAGGTCACTCCGCCGCCAGAAGCAAGACCAAGAACCTCTACATCGTAGTTCTCAGGACTCACTTCGATGAGATACCAGCGCGAAGGATCGGAGGAATTGCCCCAACCTACGAGTTTTTTGCCAGAGTCGCAGTGCAGACCATTGTTTGCCTGACTGCCACCGCGGAAGAACCATGAACCATTGCCGTTGTCAACAGCCACGAAGGTTACGCCGCTGGTTTCTTCTGTGGCAGTGGCAGTGACCTGAGTACTGGTAGAGACGAAATTGATGTAGTGGCCATCGTAGCTCAGGATACGATATTCGTCATCGTTGCCAGTGGCACAGAGTTGCCAGAGTTTGTCGCACCCCGCGCTGCTGGCAATGCACTTCACGTTGCCGCTGGTGAGATAAGCATACCAGCCAGGATAGCCCTTGTTCTCAAGCTGATAATAAACTCCTGTCTTGATAGGCGATTTCACATCCGCTGCCGTGGCCAGTGTCTCCATTTCGGTGAGCAGAGAGAGTTTTGCAGCTGACACGGCAGAGATATCCTTTGCAGCAACAGCAGCCTTGCCATCGGCAATTATCTGCTTGAGCTGTGTGAGAGCCGAAGGGATGTACCATCCAGGACGGTTGTTGTCCACGTCCTCAATGTCGAGATATGTGGTCTGCGCATCCTCACAGACAGCAAGAAATGCTTCTATTACAGCTTCATCAGGGTCGAAGCCTTCCACAACCTGCGTATCTCCCGATGAACCTATGGCCTTGATGATGATTTCGCTGCCGTCATACGATTCCGACAGGGTATAGTGCCCAGTGTTAGTGTAGCCAATGAGATTGCCGCTTGTGTCGTAGAGCAGGAATCCCATAGCACCTGTTCCACCAGAAATAACGATTTCGTTATCTCCCTGTGTCACGGTATATCCCGCAGGTGTGGTTTCAGAGCCTGCAACATAGTCGGTATATTGCCCAACGCTGCCGTAGTCGCCGCTGCCGTTTTTCTTCTGTGTGGTTTCGATGCCATCTTCGGTATAGGCCCCTGCAGCAGCCATGCCAGTTACGGTGGCATTGGCATCGATGCGGTCTTCGATAAATATTATTGCTGTGTTCACAGGATAGCCCTTTGCCTTGATGGCGGCAATACACTCGTTTATTTCCTCCTGTGTGATCTTCATGTGGTAGGTGCCATAGTCGCCTATATCACCCTCGTAAGGAACGAAGAATCCCCAAGCACGGAAAAAGTCCGTGAGGTCTTCCTTGGCCACATCGCAGCATTTCGTGATAAAGTGCATCAGGGTTTCTGTTCCTGTGGTGATCTGATCCTGATTTTTGTGTCCCACCATAGGGTCATCGCGCAGAGCCTTGAAGAGGTTAGGGTAGAACTTCTTGTTGTGGCCTGCAGTGTGGTAGTAGAGGAAGAGCTGGTAGTACATGCGCATCTGGCTCCAGATGTCCTGCAGCATGAATTCCTTGCCAGCATCGTAGTCACGGGCCATGTAGCTGTCCATAGAGCATCCCTCAGTCGTTTTCACTCCATGCATCCAGTAGTTCACATTCGAGAAGAGATTGTTTGAGCACTCCATCGTAGCCGGCATGCAGATAGGTCCCTGATGCTGGTGGCCGATTTCGTGGGAGAGACCCCAGGTGTTTCCAGCCAGGAGGTTTGACCACGACACGCATCCACGCATCGTACCTCCGGCCTGATAGTGGGTGAGGTATTCCGTGCCATACATGTAGTAGCCATCGGTAGTGCTCCATCCCATGGCCAGGTTGTTGTAGTAGTTGCCATAGTAGTCATCGGCCTCAGAACCATCAATCCATGTGTGGGTCACTTCCTTCAGCAATTCACCGTTGTATATCTTTGCATAGATGCCATCAGCATTGCTGTGCAGAATACCCGAGAGCGCATGCTCGTTGCTCACCACGAGGTCCCAGCCCTGCATCGATTTCTTTATTTCACTCTTGTTCGTACCGGCAAAGAGGTCATCCTTGTGCATATACCACGTGGTAAATCCTCCCTTCACCTGAATCATCGATACGGCACTGAACTTATCGGCTGTGGTATTTCCCTTGAGCCAATCGAAATCATCTTCCGAATCGTTGCCCACATCGTAGTAGCCATATACATCACCGCCTTCGATGTGTATTTTTATATCAGGATATTCCGAAAGTTTCCTATAAAGAGTTTTTCCATCAATGGTCTTCACCACATAATATATATACATAGACGTGCCGTCGCCCGAGATGACCAGGATGTTGAGTCCCTTGTGGAGTTGGGTTCCCGAGGTTGTGCCGTTTTGTGTGCTTTCGCCACGCACTCCGTTGATATACAGTGTGGCATCATCAGGAGTATCGCTGTCTACCATTACGTAGAGCAGCGATTTGTTGTTTGCCACGATGCCGGTAGGGTTGTTCATATTGGTGTGGGCATAGGTGATGTTTTTTGTTGCCCACGCCCTGGCATCGCTGTATGGCTTGTAGTCGTGTACACGAAAATGCTCTTCGTGTGCAGTCCACGAGTTATTCTTTATTTTTACGGCCATGTCCTGAAGAGCAGCTGGCAGCGAAGCCATCGCCTCGCGCAGTTCAGCATCTGTCATGCTTTGATAGTTGCTCTTGAGTTCTGTACATGCATAGTCAGAGAAGAAAGTCTGCAGAGCTGTGTTGTATGTGTCCTCATTGTTCATGATGGTCTTCATGGTATTGTATTCAGTTCTGGCTGTAGTGATATCCACACCTTCCACGGGGTAGAGCCAGAATGCATTTGCATTGCTCTCGGGAGTGTTCCACCCCACGAGCCAGTAGGCCTGAGTTGCTGCACAGTGGGCTGACCATGTTCCGGTGATGGTGTAGGCCGAAGCATCGTAGGCCGATGTGGCTACGGTGAATTCACTTGCCTCTGTGGTGGTGGTCATTTGCACTGAACGTCCCATCTGACGATTCATATAGTTTCCCGTGTACACATTACGGAAAGAATACGTTCCATCCGAACTGCCTTCATAGACTTCCCACAACTGGTCCCACGACGTGTTGTCGGTACCAATGGTGGCAGTGGTAGTGATTTTGTTTACTTCGTAGTCCTCGCATACGGCACGGTTATATGCCACGTTGACAATACGATAAACCTTGCCGCTGGTGATTTCAGCAGCAGCCGGCTCTGCAAAAAGGCAGAGAACCAACAAGGAAAGAATGAAATGTTTCATAGTTTCTATGGTTTAAATGGTTTCTATGGTTTCCATGGTTTCTATGGAATCTATGGTTTCTATGGAATCTATGGTTTCCATGGTTTCTATGGAATCTATGGTTTCTATGGAATCTGTGGTTTTTGCACAGTCTTGGTTTTTTTGCTATATTCGGTGCTGCGGAATGAGTGCAGGAAGACTTTTCACGACACAAATATACGAATAAATTTTGTCGTTTCAAAATTTTTTTGTAAATTTGCGTGAAAATTCGTGTATATCCTATGGCAAATCAACTTGAAATCTCAAAACGCGGGGTAGAAATGCCTGCTTCGCCTATCAGAAAACTCGCTCCTTTGGCTTATGCTGCAGAGGACCGCGGTATAAAAATTCATCGCCTCAATATCGGTCAGCCCGACTTGCCTACACCGCAGAAGGCACTCGATGTGCTGAAGAATGTGGACAGAACCATTCTGGAGTACAGTCCTTCGCAGGGTTACAAATCGCTGCGCGAGAAACTTGTGACCTATTATGAGCGCTACCAGATAAAACTCTCTCCTGATGAGATTATCATCACTTCAGGAGGTTCCGAGGCTGTGCTGTTTGCGTTTATGAGTTGTCTGAATCCAGGCGACGAAATTATCGTTCCCGAACCTGCATACGCCAACTACATGAGTTTTGCCATCTCGGCAGGAGCAGTGATCCGTACCGTGGCAACGACTATAGAAGAAGGATTCTGTCTGCCGAAGGTAGAGAAATTCGAGGAACTCATCAACGAGCGCACCAAAGCCATACTCATCTGCAACCCAAACAACCCTACTGGCTATCTCTACACCCAGAAGGAGATGTACCGCATACGTGACCTGGTGAAGAAGTACAACCTCTATCTGTTCTCCGATGAAGTGTACAGGGAGTTTATCTATACAGGATCGCCATACATCTCGGCCATGCACCTTGAGGGTATAGAGCAGAATGTGGTGTTGGTGGACTCGGTATCGAAACGCTACAGCGAGTGCGGCATACGTATCGGAGCCCTCATCACCAAGAACGAGGCAGTGAGAAAGACCGTGATGAAATTCTGCCAGGCCAGACTTTCACCACCTTTGCTGGGACAGATTGTTGCCGAGGCTTCGATTGAGGGTACTGAACAATACTCGAGAGAGGTCTATGACGAATACGTGGAAAGACGAAAGACCCTTATCGATGGTGTGAACCGCATCCCTGGTTGCTACACACCACTGCCTATGGGAGCATTCTATACGGTTGCAAAATTGCCTGTTGACGATGCAGAGAAATTCTGCGCTTGGTGCCTCACCGATTTCCAGTACGAAGGTGAGACCGTGATGATGGCTCCTGCAGCAGGATTCTATACCAACCCCGAACTCGGCAAGGACCAGGTACGCTTGGCCTATGTGCTGAAGAAGGAAGACCTGCAGAGAGCATTGTTTGTGCTCGGAAAGGCACTGGAGGCGTATAATGCGAGCGGGGCTCGCAGGTAGCAGGGAGCAGGTAGTAGGGAGCAGGTAGTAGGTAGCAGGGATAAATTAGGAGTTATGAGAAAAGGTTTAGTTTTCGTTTTGGTTTTTGTACAGGCTGTTGTCTGTATCGCCCAGCAGATTGATGTGAGTACAGCACTCAACACTGCTGCATCGTTTCTCAGTCAGCAACGCCCTCAAGGCAATCTGAGCAAGAAGGCACTCAAATCGCAGATTGCAGACCAGTTGCAACTCGCCGAACGTGGTGTGATGGAGGGCAAGACATGCTACTACATCTTCAACGATGGCAGCGATGGTTTCATCATCGTGGGTGGCGACAGGAAAGCACGCGAGATACTTGGCTATTCCTCCAATGGTGCTTTCGACCGCAACAACATTCCCGAAGGACTCAACTGGTTGCTGGACTATTACAAAGAACGCATAGGCGTTGCCATAAAACTGGGACTAAGAGTTCAAGAGGTCAATAGTTCAAGGGTTAAGACTGCAGCAAAGTCTGATGTCGCTATGCTGCTCACCACAGAGTGGGGCCAGGGTGATCCTTATTATCAGCAGTGTCCTAAAACCGTGAGCACTGATTCCGAGAAGAACGGCAAAACCTCTCTCACTGGTTGCGTGGCTACTGCCATATCGCAGATAATGAACTATCACGAGTGGCCTGCTTCAGCATCTCTCAGCGATGATAATACCTATACCTATACTGTCACCAGTGGTGTTACTACCAGTTTCACCCGTGAGATTTCCAGCACTTATGCATGGACCGATATGGCTGATAAGTATACTGGTACTGATGTTTCCACCACCGATGCACAGAAGAACGCCGTAGCAACCCTTATGTCGGATGTGGGTCGGGCCATGATGATGGAGTATGGCCCTACAAGCAGTGGTGCCTATACACTCTATGCTCCAAAGATTCTCTCTGAGGTATTTGGCTATTCCAAGGCCATGAGGTATATGGATCGCTCATTCTATACTGATGACGAATGGGAACAGATGATGTACGATGAACTCGTGGCACACCGACCTATCCTATATCGTGGTTCCGACGCAGGCGGTGCCGGTGGTCATGCCTTCGTGTGCGATGGCTATCAGGTCAGTGATAATACTTTCCACTTCAACTGGGGTTGGAATGGCAGTGGTAATGGATGGTTTGCTGCAAGTGGCACACAGGCTCTTGAAGTTACACCTGGATCTACAACCTATGCCTTCAGCCGCAACAACGAAATGGTGATTGGTCTCGCTCCTGACAAGACAGGTACTTCCACCACCAACCATTTTCTGATTTATCCTGTAAGCGACGCAAAGGATATGAAACTCACCTCGACAGATGGTTCTGCCTACTCGCTCAACTACCAGATTTACAGTATCAATTCCGGCAATATACCACTTCGACTTAAGTTCCAGAACAAGGACAACAGCGTGGTATATTCTGAAGAGAAATCTGCAAGTTTCAGTAGCATGACAATGGACTACAGCAAAGGTCCTTCTTGTTCTGCTTTCAACAATCTGTCGTTTACCCTCAGCGAGACTCTCACTGCCAGCAACTACGATGTAACCGTAGAGTACAACGACACTGCAGGCTCATGGACCGAGATTCCTGCAAATGCACCATATAATAACTATGATGTTCTCTGCCGTGGTGACAATACCACCATCGAGGCTGCGCGTACTGCAAATACTGGTACAATTCTCATTGAGCACTCCACAACAATGGGCGAAAACACTGTAAAGACCTATGCCCTGGAATACGACCCAAGCAAACTCCACGCTCGTTGGGTGGGATATACGTTTGATGCTACAACCAAAGAAGATGCAGACATCAGCCGCTCAAACAACTTCCAGGACGACCCTTATCTCGTAGCCAACTATCCCGAGACCACTGCTGGCAATGCTACATTTGGTTCCCTGTATGACAGAGGTCACCTCTGTGCCAGCGATGATAGATTGTATAGCGATGATGCCAACGAACAGACTTTCTATATGTCGAACATGTCGCCGCAGCTGAAGCAGTTTAACGAGCACTATTGGGTGACACTCGAAAGTCAGATTCGTACCATTGCAAGGGATGCAAATACAGATAAACTCTATGTCATAAAGGGTGGAAACCTCGATGGCACTACTACCATCACTCGTGCAAATGGACAGATGGCAGTACCAGATAAGTATTTCACGGCACTGCTCAGGAAAAAGACTGATAACAAATATTCTGCCATCGGATTCCTGATGGACAACAAAAACTATGGCTTCGGTATCGGAGATGGCAATGCCAAACTCGAAGACATAGCCGTTACAGCAATGAATATCGATGCACTCGAAACGGCTACAGGACTTGATTTCTTCTACAATCTCGACGACGATACAGAAAACACTGTTGAAGCACTCACCGTAGATAATGCACTGCTTGCAGAATGGGGCTTTATCACTGATGCAGAGAAGGTAGCCACACCATCGTTCGATCCAGGAAGCAAGACTACTTTCGAAAAGGAAGAAACCCTCAGTGTGGCAATCAAATGTGCTACCCCTGGGGCTACGATTTACTACAAATTGGATTCGGATACAGAGTATAGTAAATACACTAATCCAATTTCTCTCACTGCTTCTCACATCATCACGGCCTATGCTACAAAGGAAGGGCTCACACAGAGTGAATCTCGCACTGCACAGTACACCCAAAGCACCAAGGTTGCAACTCCTACGCTGAGTGTGGCTTCGAAGAAATTTACCAGTTCATTTTCTGTATCTATCTCTTGCAGCGATAACGAGGCTACAATCTATTACAAACTTGGTAACGGCGAATACACGACTTATAATACCACTCCTATCTCCATCACTGAAACAACCACACTCTCCGCATATGCCTCTCGCGAGGGCTATGAAAACAGCGATGTCGTTTCAGCCACTTATTCCAAGAGTTCTGCTATGAGGGCTCAGTATAATGTGCTCAATTTCTCAAACGTAACTCCGAGTGGCGATATCCCAGAAGATGCCAGCTGGACTTTTTCCTCTACCGGTACAAACAAAAGCAATTATTCCCAGCTTCAGAAAGATGAAAAGCAGACTCTCACACTCGAAGGCTATGCTGGTAAGAAAATCATTGGCATTGAACTGAATATGAAATCCAATCAGTCCAGTGGCGCTGGTGCTGTCAGTGCTTATTACGATGATGATACATCTGGCTCTGGCAATATGTTTTATAAGGAAGGCCGTTTCTGCGACCCTGAACTCAATGGGGCTTATTCGACAAGCTACGTGTGGGTTGCTCCTGAGATCGTGGCTCCTGTGACACTCGTAAATAACAATGCCGATATCAATATCATTGTCTCTGCCTCAGAAAACTCCCTCTATGTAGAGGACTACAGAATCGTATATGTAGATGCTGCAACTGAGGTTTATCAGATAAGCAAATCGTCGAACATCTATAATGGTTCGGTGAAAATCGATGCTCAGTGGGCTGCCGAGGGTGAGGAAATAACCCTCACTGCTACCCCTGACCAAAATTACGTATTCAGTAGTTGGGATGTGCGCGATGCTTCTGGCAATGCTGTTACGGTTACTGACAACAAATTCTTTATGCCAGCAAGCAAGGTAACGGTAAATGCGGTGTTCTCTTATTCTGCTGCAGAACATGGCAGCATCACTATCGGCAGCACTGGCTATGCTACATACTACACTGACCATGCTTTCATCATGCCAAAAGGCCTGAAGGGTGGGGTGGCTGTTTATAATTCCTCAAGCAAGACAGTTACCATAACCTACAATTACGAAGCCTCTTCCGTAGTCCCTGGTAACACAGGACTCGTGCTCAAAGGCAGTGCTGGTACATATGTTTACGAAATAACTACTACCTCTAATTCTGCTCCTGATAACCAACTTCGTGGTCTTCTCTCTGCCGGTACTACAACAGGTGGTGATGTCTATTACAAACTCGCAAACGGAAGCAGTGGACTTGGCTTCTATTATGGGGCCACTGATGGTGGTGCATTTCATATAGGTGCCAACAAAGCCTATCTGGCGCTTACCAAGGATCAGGCTCAGGACCTCAGCGGGATATATCTTGACGACACCACAACAGGATTCGTTGAGGTAGCAGGTAGCAAGGAGCAGGTAGCAGGTGAGGATGAAGTTTACGATCTCACAGGCAGAAAAATATCCATGGATTCCATTGAAACCATAGCTTCCATGGCACCAGGATTAGTAATAAAGAACGGAACAAAACAATTCATTAAATAACCCACAATCATTTATGAAAACAAGAAAATACACAACCCCAACGCTCAAGGTGGTGAAACTCGCACCGCTCAGAATGTTGCAGAGCTCTGGAGAACCGGAAAAAGATAATCTTGATTTTTACGATAAAGTGTACAACGGCGAAGAAATATAGTTTCCATGGTATCCATAACAACCATAAAATCCATAAAAATTCTATAAATTTTTAATCATTTCAAAAAAATCTCAATGGCTAAAGTAATTAAGTTACACAAAGGCTTGACAGTAAACCTCTGCGGGGTTGCTGCCCAGGAGATTCATGAGGCCAAGGCATCGGAGGTCTATGGACTTGTTCCAGATGCTTTCTGCGGAGTGAAACCTAAGGTAGTGGTTCGCGAAGGCGATGCAGTCAAAGCCGGGGATGCGCTTTTCGTTGACAAGCAGCATCCCGAGGTGTGCTTCACCAGTGCTGTTAGCGGTAAAGTCGCTAAGGTAGAACGTGGAGACCGCCGAAAGGTATTGAGCATTCAGGTAGCCGCCGATCAGGATCAGCAGTATGTTGATTTTGGCGCAGGTGTTCCCGACACAAAGGAGGCCGTAATGGACAAACTCCTGAAGTCGGGACTTTTCGGCTATATGCTGCAGCGTCCTTACGCTGTGACATGCAACCCTGAAGATGCTCCAAAGGGTATTTTCGTATCACTGTTCTGCGACATGCCTCTGGCACAGGACTTCAGTTTCACGCTGAAGGACGAAGTCGCAAACCTGCAGTTGGGTATCGATGCACTGAGCAAGATTGCAAAGGTGTATGTGGGTATCAGCTCTCAGCTCTCAGCTCTCAGCTCCCAACTCAAAAACTGTGAACTTACAGTTTTCGAAGGCAAATGTCCTGCTGGCAACGTGGGTGTCCAGATCAATCACACCTGTCCTGTAAACAAGGGCGAGGTGGTTTGGACTCTCGGTGCAGAGGAACTGCTCTTTGTTGGTCGTCTTTTCGCTACTGGTAAGCTCGACCTTACACGCACCATTGCCGTGGCAGGAGAGATGGAGCAGCCTTGCTATGTGAAGGCAAAGGTGGGGGCTAAGATAAGCGACGTTGTTGCTTATTCTAAGACCAAGGCTGGTGCTGTGCTGATTGACGGCAATCCTCTCACTGGTGCTGAGACAAGTCTCGATGGCTTCCTCGGAGCACACACCACAGAGGTTACGGCAGTGAAGGATGGAAGTCATGCCGATGAGGCTTTCGGTTGGATTATGCCACGCTTCGCTCAGTTCTCAATGAGCCGCCTCTATTTCAGCTGGCTCTGCGGAAAGAAGCGTTACAGTCTCGACAACCGCATCAAGGGTGGTCATCGCCACATGATTTTCTCGGGTGAATACGAGAAGGTATTCCCAATGGATATCTATCCAGAGCAACTCGTAAAGGCCATCATCGCTGGTGATATAGACAAGATGGAAGCACTGGGAATCTACGAAGTAGCCCCAGAGGACTTCGCTATGTGTGAGTTTGTTTGTTCATCAAAGGTAGAACTCCAGCGCATCGTTCGCGAAGGACTGGATATGTTAAGAAAGGAGAATAGTTAATATGAGCGCATTAAAGAATTTACTTGACAAGATGGCACCTACCTTCTCGGAAGGAGGTAAGATGTCGGCTTTCCATTCGCTCTTTGATGCGATGGAGACATTCTTCTTTGCACCAAACGAAACAGCAAAACCAGGCCGTTGTGCACACATCCACGATGCCAACGACTCAAAGCGCGGCATGTTCATGGTGGTAATCGCCCTGATTCCATGTCTTTTGTTTGGTTGCTACAATATCGGTTATCAGCACTACCTCGCCATAGGTGAAGCACCAGAGTTCTGGGCCAGCTTCTGGTATGGCTTGCTCTGCATCCTGCCAAAGCTCGTAGTGAGCTATGTAGTAGGACTCGGAATCGAAGTAGCCGTGGCACAGTGGAAGAAGGAAGAAGTACACGAAGGTTTCTTCGTTACTGGTTTTATCATTCCGCTGATTGTCCCTGTAAACTGCCCACTGTGGATTCTGGCCGTAGCAACAGCATTTGCCGTTGTATTTGCCAAGGAAGTATTCGGCGGCACAGGTATGAATATCTTCAACGTGGCACTCGTGACACGCGCATTCCTGTTCTTCTCCTATCCATCGATGATGAGTGGAGACAAGTGCTGGGTCAACACCCACTACATGGACTGTATCAACGGCGTGAGCGGAACTGCAACCGATGTCGTAACGGCAGCAACCCCACTCGGTGAAGTGGCTGCAGGCAATCCTGTAAGTGCAAATATCTGTGACTGCATCACGGGTCTTATCCCAGGAAGTATCGGTGAGACCAGCATCTATGCCATTGCCCTCGGAGCAATCCTTCTGCTTTGGACCGGAGTGGCAAGTTGGAAGACCATGCTCAGCATCTTCGTAGGTGGCGGCGTGATGGCACTGCTGTTCAAGGACCGCATGCCAGAAGGCTTTGAGTGGTGGCACCACTTCGTACTCGGAGGTTTTGCATTCGGAGCCGTGTTCATGGCAACCGACCCTGTGACCAGTGCAAGAACCGAGACAGGAAAGTGGATATACGGATTCTTCATCGGAGTCATCGCTGTGATGGTACGCGTACTCAACCCTGGTTATCCTGAGGGTATGATGCTCGCCATCCTGCTGATGAACGTATTTGCTCCGCTGATTGACTGGTGTGTTGTTCAGACTAATATCAACAAGCGTGCCAAGCGCGTAAAAGCATAAGGAGGACAGAAGTATGAAACTGAATACAAATAACAATACCTATATTATTGTTTACTCAACCGTTTTGGTTGTAGTGGTTGCATTCCTTCTGGCTTTCGTTGCTTCGGCTCTGAAACCACAGCAGGATGCAAATGTGAAAATTGACACAATGCAGCACAAGCTCAATGCTCTCAACATCCGTGGCTTGGAGAAGACCACAGTTGAGGCCAAGTACGCCGAACTGAAGATGGCTGAAGAAACCATGCAGTTTGGTGAAGACAGCGTTGAGATGTTCAAGGTAGATGGTCAGACAAAGATCCTCGTACCTGTAAAGGGTCGTGGACTTTGGGGTGGTATCTGGGGCTATGTGGCTCTTGATGACGACTTCAACACCATCTTCGGTACCGACTTCCAGCACGAGAGTGAAACCGCAGGTCTGGGTGCACTGATCACAGAACAGTGGTTCCAGGAGAGTTTCCGTGGTAAGAAGGTCTGTGATGCTGAAGGCAACATCGCTATCTCTGTTGTAAAGAAGGGCAAGCAGGGCAACCTGGCTGCCGAGAACTATGTAGATGGCATCACTGGTGCCACTCTCACCAGCAACGGCGTTGATGCAATGCTCAAGGAGAGCTTTGCAGCATTTGCCGAGGCTGTAGTGAAGAGTTCAACCTGGGAAGATGCTGCCACAGAAGATATTTTAACAACTGAAGAAAAGGAGGCAGAACAATGAGTATTCTTGGAAAGTACAGTTCGGTTTTCACCGAACCATTGAATAAAAACAACCCGATAGCTGTTCAGGTGCTGGGTATCTGTTCTGCCCTTGCAGTGACAAGCCAGCTGAAGCCTGCTATCGTGATGGGTCTGTCTGTGACCATCATCACAGCATTCTCCAACGTGATTATCTCTCTCATCCGCAACACCATCCCTAACCGCATCCGAATCATCGTGCAGTTGGTGGTTGTTGCAGCATTGGTGACTATCGTGAGCAACATACTGAAGGCTTATGTCTATGACGTGAGTGTACAACTCTCAGTGTATGTGGGACTCATCATCACCAACTGTATCCTGATGGGCCGTCTCGAGGCTTTTGCCATGCAGGCAAAACCTTGGCCTTCATTCCTCGACGGAATTGCCAACGGACTCGGCTATGCCTTTGTGCTGGTCATCGTGGGCTTTGTCCGTGAACTTCTCGGCAGTGGCGCTCTGTTTGGCGTGAAACTCATTCCAGACAGCTGGCTTATCGATAATGGAGGTCTGTATCTCCACAACGGTATGATGACCATGCCAGCCATGGCACTCATCATCGTTGCATGTGTAATCTGGGTTCACAGAAGTGTAAATAAGGAGGCTTAACAATGGAACATTTCTTTAGTTTATTTGTCCGCTCTATTTTCGTGGACAACATGATATTCGCTTTCTTCCTCGGTATGTGCTCATATCTGGCCGTATCAAAGACTGTGAAGACATCATTCGGACTCGGTATGGCAGTTACCTTCGTGCTGCTCATCACCGTACCTGTAGATTACCTGCTCCAGACCAAACTCCTGGCTGCTGAGTCATTCATCGGAATCGACCTCACATTCCTGAGTTTCATCCTGTTTATCGCCGTTATCGCTGCCATGACTCAGTTGGTTGAGATGTTCGTAGAACGTTTCTCACCATCTCTCTACAGTGCTCTCGGTATCTTCCTCCCACTCATCGCAGTGAACTGTGCCATCATGGGTGCCAGTCTGTTTATGCAGCAGCGTATTCAGATGAACCCTACCAATGCACAGTACATCGGTGGAGTAGGGGACTGTGTTGCTTACGCTCTCGGAAGCGGTATAGGTTGGACCATGGCTATCGTGTGTCTTGCTGCAATCCGCGAGAAAATGGCTTACAGCGATGTTCCGAAACCACTCCGTGGACTCGGCATCACTTTCATCACCGTAGGTCTGATGGCAATGGCATTTATGTGTTTCAGTGGTCTTAAATTGTAAATAAGTCGCGCTTTGCGCGAGGTTGATAGGTTGATAAGTTGATAGGTTGATGGGTTGAACCATCCGGATGGTAACCTATAAACCTATAAACCTATAAACCTATAAACCCATAAA
>R15__coassemble_961_pt1 | contig 17067 bp, 11 predicted proteins | sample R15__metabat2_low_PE_055 | metagenome-assembled genome bin R15
GCAACAGCAAAAAATGAAAGTTTTTTCATACTGTTTTTGAATTTTAATTAATAAAATATGTTCTTTTTTGCACAAATCGCAGTACTTGTGAGCATTAACTAAAATTCAGAGCATAAGAAAAGCGTGAACGAGTCTTATTATTCTGAGGTCGTAGGAAACCATAACACCAATAAGTTACGTTCACGCTAAACGCGTAAACGTTCGCTAACTTATTCTTCGGTGTTATTTCTTGAAATTTCCTACGTTTCAGAATTCCGAATAATAGCAAACGCTATTTTAATTTTACTAAGTCTTGCCGCCTTTTTTTACGGTCTCAATCTGCCCACCAGCAGTGAGGGGGATTATATCTTCTCTATGATTGTTGATAGGTCTTGACGTGTATTCCAGATCAATTCTACCAACAATATCTCATCGTCTATGATTGCATATATTATCTTTATTTCTTTCGTCACTACCTTGCAGCGGTATTCTCTATTGGCATCCGACAAGTCTTGCTCTATTTATTTCCATATTCGTAGTGCTCTGCCATTTCCTTCACTTCAGCATGAGAGAATACTCTTCCAGCATTATAGTCCTCTTCACTTTTTGAAAGAAGATATTTCAACTGTTCCAAAGAGTTTTTATCTATCATTGTTTATCACTTTATGTCGTTTCCGAGTGCAAATATACAAAAATTTCCGCACAAAGCAAAATTTTTTTTCATTCGCTCTATGAGCGAGCTGTTGGCATTGGCTGTTGGCTGCTGGCTAAAAAGTTGAAAAAAGCTTTGGTGGACAACAAAAAAAGCCACCTTAATGGTGACTTCTTGTACGGCCTCTATCCTGCCCACTGGCAGGGAGGGGTGTTATTTGTAGTGTCCAAAGGTCGAGATGACCAATACTTCTACTACATCGTCATGAATTTGATATACCAAGCGATGCTCTTTTGTTATACGCCGTGACCAAGTTTCAACTTCATGATATTTCAGCCTTTCGCATTTACCAGTGCCTGTACGAGGATGCTCACGCAGTTCTTCCAACAATACGACCAGTTTGGCGAGAGCCTTTGGTGCACTCTGTTGCAACTGTTGCAAATCCTTTTTTGCCTCTGGAGAGAAATCGACCCTATACATACCTACATTGCAAGTATACGGTTGATAAATTCTTCAGCTGACTCATCTGAGGCCATTGTGTATAGAGGACCATGCTTGGCAGACTCAATGGATTTGTCCAGTTTGGCATAGAACTCTTGTTCTGTGTATTTGGTCTTACATTTTGTTGCTTTGGGTCTTGCGATGCGCACAGATGAAATGCCGCGAAGCATTTTGATGGCTTTCTTGATATCTGCCACCATTGCGTTGTCCTCCAATGTGATGTCCAAATGTATTGGACTGCTGAGTGCTGGTGCAATCATGTTTGTTGTGTTTATAGGTAGTACATGCAATTTTTCCTCATTTCGAGTGCAAATATACAAAAAAATCCGCACAAAGCAAAATTTTTTTTCAATCGCTCTATGAGCGAGCTGTTGGCTGTTGGCTATTGGCTGTTGGCTAAAAAGTTGAAAAAAGTTTGGTGGACAACAAAAAAAGCCACCTTAATGGTGACTTCTTGTACGGCCTCTATCCTGCGAGAGGGATTTATTAGATGTTTAACTTTCCTTCATAAAGATCTTCTACAGGGAAAATCAAGTCCCAATTGTTTCCCCACACTATGTTGCCGTGTTCAATTTTGTAGGTCTTAAATTTATCCGGAGCAAGGTACTTGTTGTATTGTGGATGCGGATTTGAGCGTATAAAGCCACCAACATCTACTAATTGGCTTGTGTGGTCCATGAAGTTGATCTTCAGGATGAGATTGCCTTGGTTTTCTATGTCTTTTATCTGTATGTTCATAATTTTACCTTCACCTTGGTACATCTTACTATTTTTCTTAATACAAAGAACTGAAACCATTTCTCTGCAATTCGAGAGTAGTATTTCTCTATAAATTTCTTCGCTGTTGCCTGTTCCCTGCTGGAGAGTGGTTGGAATCCCTTACGCTCACGTATATTAAGTTCCGAAAGTTCTCCGTTGTTTATTATGATGTCAAAAATACTTTCCTTGTCATTATGTATCACATGTACGTGAATTGGCTCATGTTCTCTTGAAAAGAAGTAAAATATGAAACCAAAGTATTCGTATATTTTGGGCATAATAGTCTTTTTTTACAATTTCAAGGTGCAAATATACAAAAAAAATCCGAACAAAGCAAAATTTTTTTTCAATCGCTCTGAGTGAGCTGTTGGCATTGGCTGTTGGCCGTTGGCTATTTTTTCGTGGAAATGTCAGCGATTTGCTGAAAAAAAACATTGCCATAGACAAAACAGGTCCGCACAATGATGTGTGCGGACCTGCTTCTATGTATGAGACCGAAAGACTATTTCGGAAGGCTGAAATACCAGTTGGACTTGTTGAGCAGTTTCTGATAGAGGGCAGATGCCTTGGCTGCGTTGATCTGGTCTTCGCGAACAGAAGGATCGTCCTTCAGCTTGTTGTAGCGGCGATCGCGGAGAGCAATCTTGAGAGCGAGCCATTCAGCTCCCTTGTCGCCACGGTGCTCGGCAACACGAACAAGGGCGGTGAAGCGGTTGCCTTCGAATGCACTCTCGAGAGCGAGTTCGTCGACTATGAGGTTTTCGATGGCTTCGATGGCCTGAGCCTTATCCTCTGGGTCGTAGCCTGCATCGCGTATCAGCTTGTGATAGTTGTAGAGGGTGTCGCCATCGAGGATGTCGTGGTCGCCAGAGAGATTGGTGCGATAGGCAAGTTCGGTGCTTCCATCAGCCCACATGGAGTTGTTGTAGCCACAACCACGAGCATGGATGCCATAGTTGCCGCTCCATACTTCATCGGAGAAGTCGAGGAAGAAGTTCTTGAACGCAACAGAGTCAACATAGCTGAGGGCGTTGTCTTCGTTGTACTTCATCTCCTGATAGAATGTGGTGTCGACAAGGATGGTGTCCCACATAGTAGGGTCAACATCGTTCCAGACTGTGTCGTAGGTGTAGGACTGCTTGTCAACGAGTTCAGGCCAAGTGCCCTGGCAGAGACCATCCTTCAGGATACCGAATGCGTATTCAGGGAATCCGGCACGGTTGATGGCTTCGGCAAGGCGCAGCCAGATGATGGTCTTACGATAGATAGGGATGGTGTAGTAGAACGAATATCCCTTGGCTGCCTTGGCGCAAAGACTGAACGACTCGCCGTCGTGGGTGTAGTCGTAAACTGACTTCTGATAGCGCACATCGCCACACTCGTAGAGCGAACCAATGGCATAGTTGCCAGACTTCTGGTAGTAGACATAGTCCTGACTCTTTGCGAGGGTGTAGAATGCACCCGAAGCAATGGTCTGAGTCTCGTGGTTTGGAGTCACGGTGATGGCACCAGATGTGGCTGTCTCTTCGTCGCCGTCGTCGTTTTCAGAGGTAGAACTGCTCTGGCTCGATGTAGGGGTGAATCCGAAGATGTCGGCTACACGGGTGAGCATGGTGCCGAACTGACGGTTGGCAGATGAAGGAATCTGGGTGATTTCGTCGTAGGAATTGACATAGCTGTAGCTTGCAGCCCACTGACCCCAGTTGCCACCTGTATTATAGCTGTAGTTGTCATCCTCGCTGCCAATGCCCTTGCCAGCACCGCCACCGATTCCGCGGTTTGCAGTTGCCTCGCAATAGTCGGTTGTGACAGTGGATTCAGTCTCCTTGAGATAGTCGAAATAGTACTGAGCAGCCTTGCGGTAGTCGGTTTCGTCCTGACCACGCAGGAGATACATGTCGCCCAGCACGAGACGAGCAGGGATCATCAGTTTGCGTGCATCGATCGATACAGCACCATTGCTGTAACTGCCAAGGCTAGGGAAGTCGGTGTCGATATACTTGGTGATATCGGCAACTCCGCCTTCGGTGAACAGAGTCACGATGTTGTTCTTGTCAACAACAACGCCTGAGTTCTCGATTTCGCGGGCCTTGGAGAGGTCGTCGATAGGGTCTGCGGTGAATGGAACACTGCCATAGTTCTTCACCATCTGCAGATAGGTCCAAGCGCGTATGATGCTTATCTGAGCATATTCAGGGAGCATATACTTCTTGTTGCTCTTTACAAGCGACGTATCGGCATTGTGGAGATAGAAGTTGCAGTTGTTAATGACATTGTAGTAGTCGCGCAGAGAGAGCATTGTGCAACTGCCATCCTGAGGATCGTCGAAGTTGGCAATGGCGGCAAGGGTATCGGTGACATACTGGGTGGTGGTAACGAGATCGCCACGGAGTTCGCCAAGGATGACCTGACGTTCAGCCACATTCTGCAGGCAGTTGAGAATGCCGAGATAGGAATAGAGGGTGTCGTTGCCGTTGACCTCAATCTTATCAGCCATATCAGGAGAGAGCATGTCCTCGCACGATATGGAAGCCATAGATACTATAGAAACTATAGAAACTATAGAAATTATAGATTTTATCTTTTTCATAATCGTAAATCGTTTTAGAGGTTAATCTTCACGCCGAGATTGAAACTGCGGTTCTGTGGGAGCAAACCTGCGTCGATGCCCTGATAGAGCACACTGTTGCCGCAAGAGAATTCAGGATCGGTGCCTGTGTATTTGCTCAGCACGAAGAGGTTGTTTGCCTCACCCCATACGGTGATGCCCTGCAACCAAGAAAGAGATACCGGAAGCTCGTAGGAGAGGCGAACCTTCTTGAGCTTGAGGTAGCTGCCATCTTCAATCCAGCGATCGGAGAAGCGCTCGTTGTTGACCCATTCGTCGCTTGTAGTGGCACATGCACGTGGCATGGAAGTGATCTGACCTTCGTTGGTCCAGCGGTTCATAGCAGCCTGAGACTGGTTGTAGAAACTGTTGAGACCTTCGACCTGACTGCGCTGATAGTTGTAGATGTCACCACCAAGACTGTACTTGAATGTGATGTCGAGCGACCAGTGCTTGTAGCCGAAGTTGGTGTAGATATTGCCATAGACATCAGGATTAGGATCGCCGATGATGGTCTTGTCGTTTTCGTTGATTTCGCCGTTGCCATCGAGGTCGGTGAAGTGAACGTCACCAGCGTGGAAGTAGCGATACTTGAGACTGGCATCCTTGACACCTGTGTCATACTTCAGATAGTCGTTGCCATTGTGCGCTGTAGAAGCCTCAGCCTCTGTGGCAAACACGCCTTCGGTCTTGTAGCCATAGAACACGCCTACAGCCTGACCTACACGGGTGAGAATCTCAGCGCCATAGATGGTGTTGATGACATCACCTTCAGGCAGGGCAGTGATTTCGTTCTTGTAGTGGCCCAGGCTTGCACCAAGCTGCCAACGGAAATCCTTGTGGGCAATGATGATGGCATTGGCATGAACATCGATACCGGTGTTGCGGAGTTCGCCGCCATTGCTCCAACCATTGGAGAGACCTGTGAGGTAGTCGACAGAGTTCTGTGTGAGCAGGTCGCTGGTGTTGCTGATATAGAAATCTGCACCAGCCTGGATGCGGTTGTTGAAGAACGAACCACTGAGGCCGATATTCCAGCGGCGAGTGGTCTCCCACTTGATGCCAGGATTCTGGATGTTGGCAAGCTGCAGGCCGATAGCATCCTTCAGGAATGCCTGTGAGGTGAAGTAGGTGCGGCTTGCTGCATAGTCTACATTGTCGTTACCAGTTACGTCGAAGCCTGCAGTGAGTTTCAGGTAGTTCACCAAGTCGGTCTTATGGAACCAAGGTTCGTTGGTGAGCACCCAACCTGCCTGGAGAGAAGGGAAGATTCCCCAAGTAACTCCAAACATCTTCAGACCGCCGTCAGCCTCCTTACCGAAACGGGAAGAAGCCTCAGCAGTGAGGTTGGCCTGAACATAGTAGGTGTTGTTGAAACTGTAGTTGCCCTGAACGTAGTATGCAAGGTTGCGCCATTCGTCATCAGTGCCATATACACTGCGGTAGCTGTCAGAACCCTTAAGGTCAGGCATCTTGTCGTTACCGCCACCTGGAGTCTTGTAGCCTACCATGTAGTTGTCGGAGAACGAGTTGGAAGTGAAACGGAAACCACCGAATGCACTTACATCGTGTGAACCATAGTTGGCCTTCCAGTTGAGGCGGAAATCCTCGTAGAGGGAGGTCTCCTTGTCGAAGAGGCTCTTGCCGTAGCTTGCAATGTCACCCATGTCCTTGAGGTTGTATACAGGACTACCGGCAACAGGCAGATAAGAGCGCTCGTTGGCACGATTGAGCTGATATGCAAAACGGTTTGTGATCCAGAAGTTGTCGTTGATTTCGAGTTTTGGCATCACGTTGAGGTTGAACTGTGTTACCTCCTGATGGTTCTTGTTCACACCCTCGCCGTTCTGCAAAATCCAGTAAGGATTTGCAAGAGTTACGTTGCTGCCATACTTTGCAGCAAAGTCGAACGGATAGTTGGCATCGTCGTAGTATTTTCCTGCATACACATCCGAGAGCTGCAGCGTGGCATTGCCGTCGGTATAGTAAGCATACTTGCTGAGGAACGGAGCCTGTACGAGTCCAAGTACATTTGGAGACGATACGGTGTGGTCCTCGTAGCTTTCAGCCCATCCATTGTCGGTGAGGTTGTACTGCTGACGGGAGTAGCCGATATCGAGCTGGGTAGAGAGCTTGCTGAGAAGCTTGATGTCGGTGTTGAACCGGATGTTGAGTCGGTCGAAATCGTTGTTCTTGATTGTAGCATTCGAATTGGCATAACCGAGTGAGAGGTTGTACATGGCTATCTCGTCACCACCCTGAACATTTACCTTGTAGTTCTGGGTGAAAGCAGCGCGATAGAGGCCATCCGACCAGTCAGTGTTGTTATGATACATTGGATACCAATAGTAGTTCTTGTTGTCGTTGAGGAACGGAATGGAAGCCGAAGCCGTGCCGTGTTCCTGTCCATACTCAGTGGTACCCACCAGTTCGTTGGCATAAGTGCGATACTGGCTGCCGTTCATCATGCTCATGGTAGATGGCTTGAGTTCGAAACCTGCGAAGGCAGATACGTTGATCTTTGTTGCCATGCTGTGTCCACGCTTGGTTGTGATGATGATCACACCATTTGCTCCACGGCTTCCGTAGAGGGCTGTGGCATTCTTCATCACCTGAACGTCTTCGATATCCTCAGGGTCGATAGCTGCAAGCACGTTGTTGAAGAATCCATCGTGGATGGAAGTACGGTCGAGCTGCATATCCATTATGATTCCGTCGAGAACTACGAGAGGCTGAGCATTGATATTGAGCGAATTGAGACCACGGATAAACATTGCTGCACCCTGAGCCGGCATGCCGGTACGGTTGATGGTGTAGACATCGCCTCCGAGTTGGTTTTCAATTTCCTGGTCCACAGAAAGGGCACTTGAGTTTACCACCGAGGCCTTGACATCGGCCGTGATGCTGGTTGTCGGAGTGTATACCGACTTGAACTTGGTGCTGTACATTTTCACTGTAGGAACCTTACCCTCGTCGACAGCAACCTGAACATCGTTGTATTCAGGAACACTTACGAAGAGAGAGCGTACGAATGTAGGAACGCTGATCTTGTAATTGCCCTGTTCGTCGGTCATGACAGAATAGCGAGCATGGCCAAAAGCCTGTACGCGGGCACCGTCGAGAGGCTGACCTGTGGCAGCGTCAATGACCTGTCCAGAGACTTCCTTCATCTCATACACAGGAGCTGTCTTGGCCACCTTTCTTACAGGAGCCTGGACCTCTGTCTCTTCCTGAGCAAAAGCGCCCATTGCACTGCCACCAAAAGCAATGGCAACTGCAATAAATTTTACCATATTATTTTTCATAGTTTAATCCTCCCCGTTTAAATCATTACCTTTTGCTACGAGAATGATGCGGTCGATCCACATTTCCTTAGTGTAGTTGCTCTTATCCTTGTTGGTTACGTTGGTTGTAATCTTGATTGTAGGATAGGCATAGTCGAGTCCGTAGTAACAGTTTTCGAACAGATAGTCCTCAGCCAGCTGAATGGTGTCGTGATACATGGTCAGGTCGCTGTAAAGTGGATCTGGGTTGAAATGAGGTATGTTCTTGAACAGTTTGTTACCACCATTGTGCAATGTGTCGGCATCCAGCGGCACGAGCTGCTTTCCGTTCTTGTTCTTCTGGTCGGTGAGCATCACCTTGAAGAGTGTAGGCAGCATGGCGTTGGTGTTGTATGCCATTACGACAAAGATGTCGTACTTACAAGAGAGCACATTGCGCAGTTTGTAGGTCACGGCTGGCTGAACTGATGAGTTCATTGGCTCTATCTTCGCATACGAGAAATTGATTGTAGAGTCGTTGCGATAGAAATAGCTGGAACCATTGCTCGAAGTACCTTTCTCCACCTTATCTATATTAGCATTCATACGTGCAACGATTTCCTCGTCTTTTGCCCAAGTGTCGCGTGCACGGTATCCGAAGTTGTCGGTGATATAGGCATAACCGTTACTCATACGGACTGCAGGACGGGCCTGTGCAAAGATATTGGTGAGGTAAGGCTGATAGAATACTGTTCCGGCTGTACTCTTGATAGAGTCGCAGTTTGCAGGATTATCCACGTCGAATGGGCGATACTGATATCTTGCATTGAACACGAGGTTGTTACAGATGGCTGTCTTGGAGTAGAGATTGAGCATGGAGTCAATTTCCTCCTGAGTGAGCTCTGTGGTGATGGTTGTGTCGTTGTCCTCGTCGAGCGGCACTTTCTGAGTGTATGTATTCAGATAGTTGTAGAAGGTCTTTGTCTCCTTGAGCGCTGTGTCCCAAGCCTTGTTGGTAGGGAGAATCATTGCGTAGAGACTGTCCTCGCTGTTGAGGGTTGCGCCAAGTGACCAGAAAATCTGGTTGTTGACATATGTCACAGAGTCAACCCATGTGATATTGCCATTGATGGTAGGACCCTGAGTGGATGCACTCTCGTTGAACTCTATCTTCTCGAAACTCTTGAAGAAGTTGTAGATGCTGTCGAGTTCGTGGTTGGTACCCAGGTATTCGTAGAGGTTGTGCGTATAGACTGCACTGCCGTTTACGATATGCAGTGTACCGTTGCTGCATCCGATGTTCCACTTCTCAATCAGGCAATCGCCGAAGGTCTTGTTCTTCTGGTCGAACACGGTCTGCTTGTCGTTGAACAGGTCGAGTGTATCGGCTGTCTCGCGGTTGAGCACGTGGTTGTAGCGTACCATCTGGTTCTGTATGAGTTCTTTTTCCACACGGTATGTGCTGTCGGCATTATCGTAGGAGAGGAGTTTGATATAGGCATCGATGTTGCCATTCTTTGGTGCCCATACGGTGAAAATCTGTTCGTTGCTGAAAAGGTCAGCATAGGTCTGTGTGGTGCTGACACCTTCCGACTTTGAAACATACACCTGCTCGAGGATGGCGGCAAACTCAGAAAGGTCCGGATTGCTCTTGATGTTCTGCCACAGAGTCTGCTGAGAGCTTACATCCGGGTTTACATCAAAGTGGTCATCAGAGCAACTGACAGATGCTATGGAAACCATAGAAACTATAGAAACTATGGAAACTATAGATTTTTTCAATATTCTTTTCATAATCATTAAAATTCTAAGATTCTTATCTTCTTAACTACTTATCTTCTTAACTACTCAGAATCACCACTTATCTTCTGGCTCATCACCATTATATACGGTCTTTGGTACAAATTCGAGATAGTCGTAGAAGAACTGATATGAAGTACCCTCGAGCACTGACTTGTAGCGGATGTAGTATGTCTTGCCTTCTTCGAGCTGACCACGGTAGATAATCTTGCGCAGGCAGTTTGAAGTGACACGGCCCGATGCACCCGATGCACTTGCGAAGTACTTAGGTCCCTTCATGTAGTCGTTGTTGCGAAGCTGCTTGTCGAGTTCCTCGATTTCTTCATCGGTAAGACCTGAGTCTGATACCCATCCAATGGAAGGATCGGTGCCGTAGAGGCGTAGGTCGATAGGAATACCTACAGCAGGCAGGTTGTTAGGATTGGTTCCGACATAGATCTGAGCCATACCACGGTTGGAGTTGGCATTGACACCGTAACGGATTTCGTATGTACCTGTGTAAGGCACTGGAGGGAGTTTCATTACGAAGTCGTACTGCCCCTTGATATTGAACTCATCGGCCTGGTAGTTGATCCAGTTGCCTGAACCACCATCGTTCTGGGTGTTGGTCAGGTAGCAGAGGTCGGTCTCCTTCGATACGTTGAGCATAGAGCCCGAACCACCATTCTCCTTATCGAAATAGCCTGAGGTGTAGTACCAAGCACGGTGGGTGGCATCACCCGTACGGCGATGGTTGTTGGTCATCAGCTCAGGGAGCAGCGATGTCACGTCGTAGCGCATACGTTCGTTGAGCACTGTTCCTGGTATCTTCTCTGTCCAGAGCAGGATGTCTTCGATTGGATAGTAGTAGCCGTTGAGAGCCTGGTTCTTGTAGTCACCATTGTCGCTGTTGATAGTGATGTCGAGCGACAGGAATTCGTTGGCTGCTGCTGTCTCGTCAGGTTTTTCCTTATACTGATTGACATTGTATACAGAAACGCGGTTGATACGCTTTCCGCCACGGATACCTGTGATCTTTATGCTGCGGCGGTTTGGATCGAGGGTCTCGTAGTATTCCCACACATTGGTCTGGAACTTTGTTCCATCGTTAGGGCTCTGGTTGTTGAAACCATTTTCGTTCGAGAAGATAACCAACTTGTTCCATATCAGACGCTCTGGCAGGAAGTGATAGGCCACAAACTGATACAGCCAGTTCTTCTCACTGGTGTAGTCAGTGCCCCAGCTTGTATCGTCCTTGTAGTCAGCATTGGTCTGCACATAGTCCTTCAGCGCAGTGATCATTTCGCCTTCGGTGGCATTTTCGCCAAGTCCCAGACGGAGCTTGAAGATGGAGTCGGTCTCGACAAATGCCGTGAAACCGAAGAAACGCTTCTCTGGATAGTATCCAGGCCATCCACTGCCGCCACTGTTGTAAGGGCCGAGTTCACCGGCGTCTTCGTCGTCTTCATAGCTCTCATCCTTGTAGGCTGTGAGATTGTCGTCAATGCCTGTCATGCCGATCAGCGTACCAAAGAACGAAGTGTTGTCGGTAGAGATGATAAGGTCGGCAATAGTTGCAGAAGAAGGAGAAAGCACGTGGTCGATTTCGTGGATATACCCGTTCTCCACCTCGATGTCCTTTTCCAGGATCTTAGAACTTGAATTGACATAGATTACAGTAGTTCCGTCGGCTTCGTTGCCAAACGAGATGTCCACATAACGGTCGTTCATGTTGGTGATACTCAGTGCTCCTGCACCGAAGTCAGTGCTGGCATAGGCATCTGCATTACCGTTGTCGATGAGAGAGTTGAACACTATCACCCTGGCCACCGAGTCTGGCAGGGCCATCAGGGCTGTATCTGTGATCACGCCGTAGACAAGAAGTGTATCGAGATACATCTTGATTGCCTCGTTGTTTGGAGCAAAACAAGTGTAGTTGCCACGTGCACTGAGCAGGGCTTCCATGCTCGATGCATTGGCTTTCTTCTCAGACGACTTCACGCGACTGAGCAGTGTGGCAAAGCTACTGAATTTCTCCGGATTATTCTTCATATGATCAATCATCATCTCACCCGTAAAGGTGTAGAGGTCCGAATCATCAATATTTTCAGTACAACTGCTGAAAACTATAGAAGCCATAGCAACTATAGAGACTATAGAAACTATAGAATATTTCACTGTCTTAATCATAAATCATCAGTTTTTGAGGTTGATTCATTATCTTTCCATACTGCATTCTGATGCAGAAGTTTGTTGGCCTTCATCTCATCTTTATAAATAGGTGAGAAGAGAGAAGTGATGGTCGACAGCTTGGCCTTGATGGCATTCTGATTGTCGCCATACTTTCTTACCAGAAGCTTGAGCATGTCGGCGGTACTGCCTGTTCGCTGTGCATAGCGCACGAGGTCGAACCAACGCTTGCCTTCGAACATAAACTCACGCTGACGTTCAGCAAGGATAAGTTTGCCGAGGTCCTTTCCGTCTACAGCCGTAAACTTGTCAAACTTCAGAGAGTCTGGGTCGGAGTTCTTCTTGTTGGTGGTGTAGAGATAAGGATTCGAGCGATAGAATATTTCACGTACCAGGTTGAATGCTTCCTTCTGCTTCTCCTCGTCATACGAAGCGTCTCTGTAGAGCAGGTTGAGTGCCTCGGCCTTCATCAGCATCATGTCACTGATGCGATAGAAAATCCAGTTGGCACTGTTGGTGCTCGATGTACGGAGAGTCTGCTGACACTTGAAGTCAGTTGCACTGGTTGGGTCGTTGTTCTTGAGCACATCACCCGAACCGTTATACTGATTCACGCTTGTCATGTCGTACTTGATTACAGGATATTCCTTCTGGTCGGCACCGTCGTAGTAGAGATTCTCCCAACGTCTATGGTCGGCTCTGGTGAATACAACTGTTGCATCCACGTCGTTAGGGTCGGCCAACAGAGAGTTTACAAGAGCATCGCTTGCCGAGAGGGTTCCGGCTGTCTTGTTGCTGATGCTCCAGAAGTACGATGAGTTCACGCCATTGGTATTGTTGGTTCCGTCAACCTGCACTTCGAAGATGCTCTCCATCGAGTTGCCCTGACCGAAGATGTTCATGTATGCTCCGGTAGTGGTCTGATAGCGGTTGTTGTTCGACTTCTCGTTCTGGATGAGCATGTCCGACATCGTGAGATCATCTGCCGTCACGCCACCAAGCACCTTGCCGGTCTTGTTAAGACTCTTCACACGGTCGTTCTTCAGCATCGTTATGACTTCTTCACAACACTTCACGCAGTTCTCAAGGTCGGTCTTCCACTCCTCACCATATACGGCTACAGAGTCGGCAGAATAGTTCTTGTTGGCACGCCACAGATACACATCGGCAAGCAGTGCACGAACTGTCTTCTTTGTCACACGTCCCTTGTTCCATACTTCCTCGCCATAGTCTTCCATGGCTTTGTCCTTTACGCTCTCAAGGTCGTCGATGATATTTGTAAGCACCTGTTCCTGCGATGACTGAGCGATGAGGAAATCCTGACTGTCGTTGTTGTAGTCAGTAGTTACGTATGGCACTTCGCCCCATACTCTCACGAGATAGAAATGCATCAGTGCCCTCAGTGTGATAGCCTCTGCACGGATTGGTTCCCAGTCGTTTTCCGAGAAACTGAGGTCGCGCTCTATCACTTCCGGACCATGGGCCAGAATCTTGTTGCAATAGTTAATCTCATTATACAGAGTGGTCCACTGGAATTCCGACTGGGTAGGCAGAAGGTTGGCATTCATGATGTCCTTCATGTTTTCCCAGGTCTTACCATTGGTAATGATCAGGTTGTCGCTTCGGCATTCACCCCACTGGATGTAGTTTGTCATCATGCCTGTGAGTTTCTGATAAGCTGCAGCAACCACGTTCTGGAGGTCGGCCTTGTCTTCCCAGAAGTCTTCTTCCACGATACGGTCTGTAGGCTTGATCGTAAGGAAATCTTCACAACTGGTGAATGCTATGGAAACTATAGAAACTATAGAAACTATAGAAATTTTAAATATCTTTTTCATATTACTGTCCTCCATATTTTAGAATCCAACATTAATACTGAATGTGAAAGACTTCGAACGAGGTGTCTTTGAGTTGTCGTAGCAAACTCCCCATGCTCCGTAGGAGACTTCTGGGTCAACACCTGTATATTTTGTCCAGCAGAAGAGGTTGTTGGCAGAGAGCGACAGACGCAGGCTTGAGAGTCCCAGGGTCTTGATCTTCTTTGCAGGGAAGTTGTAGTTGAGCTGTGCGTACTGCAGACGTACATAGTCACCCTTCTCCACATAGCGGTCACTGCCGAGCGAGTTGTATGACGAAACGCCCAGACCTGAGTTCATTGCACGTGGAATCCATGTGTCGTCACCATTCTTTCTCCAGCGCCATGCCACGGCCTTGCTCTGGTTGATGTTGCTGAGCATAGACTCGTTGTTCAGGCGTGCCATATTCACAATCTTGTTGCCGAGACGGTAGTTGAAACTGAGTTTCAGCGACCAGTCGCCATAGTAGAAGTTAAATCCAAAACCACCGTTGATCTTAGGGTTTGAGTTGCCAAGATATACGATGTCGAGCTCGTTGATCTGGCCGTCGTGGTTGATGTCTTCGTAGATTGCATCACCGCCCTTGAATTCGTAGTTCTTGCCTCCATAGTCGAAGTACATGTGGAGTGGATTGCCCTTTGCGTCATAGAGGATGTTGCCGTCAGCGTCGCGGGCTACAGGACATGTGGCATTGTCACCACGTTCTGCTGCTGCCTTGGCTGTGCGGTCGCCATAAGTCTCGTACGACTTGTCGGTATATCCGCTGTGGTCGTAATCGTAGGCATATACACCCTTGTAGCGGAAGCCGTAGATAGAACCTACTGCATTACCCACCTGTATGCGCTGCAGGTAGCTGCCGTTGCTGTAGTTGAACTCGCCGTTCATCGATGCCAGCACTGTAGGGTCCATCGAGGTGATGGTGTTCACGTTCTGTGCAAAGTTGAGGTTGAAGTCCATGGAGAACTTACCGGCCTTCACAAATTTCCTTGCATTGATATAGAGTTCCCATCCTTCGTTCTTCAGTTCGCCTACGTTCTTCCACGACAGACTGCTGAAACCTGTCGAACCTGGTATGCCTACTCCCGACATGAGCAGGTCCTTAGACTTCTTGTTGTAGTAGTCGAAGTTGATGCAGATCTTGTCGTCGAAGAGGTTGAGGTTGGCTCCAAGGTTCCACGATTCGATGGTTTCCCACTTGATGTCGGTGAGTCTGAGGTTGCTTGGAGCAAGGGCCGACATCATGTTGCCTGTGATACCATACGAACCTGCATCGCTGTACTGGTTGTACATCAGGTATTCACTGCCTGGTTGGCGGCCTACCTGACCCCAGCTCGGACGGAACGAAAGCAGAGAGATGAACTTTGTCCATTCCATCTTCTGGAACAGAGGTTCGTCGCTGATGTTCCAACGTCCTGAGATACCAGGGAATGTACCCCATTTCTTTCCCTTACCAAACTTGGTGCTACCGTCTCGTCTCACTGTGATGTCGAATGCATAACGGCTGTCGAACAGTCCGAGGTGATACTGGAACAAGTATGCTGCGCTTCTCCATTCGCTCGAGCTTGTCGAACCTCCACTCTGCAGATATCCGCCTGCTATTGGGGAGTCGATGCCTGTAGGCACGTGGTTCTTCACGTAGTTCTGGCTCGTACCGTCACCGCTTGTGAACTCAAATCGACCCAGGGCCATCATTGTCACGTTCTCGTTGTTGAGATGAGGAGTGAAGATGAGGGTCTCCTTGTTGGTCAGTGCCAAACTCTTGTATTCGCTGTTTGTCACCTTGTTGATGTCGGTATTGTTCCAGCTGTCGGTTGTAAGGCTTCCTGGCAGGTATGCGTCAACCGACTCGTTGTAGATGTCCATATAGACTTCTGCGTTGAGGTCCAGCTGATGGCTGTCGGCGTCCTTGCCGAGGAGCTTGTACTTCAGGTTGAACTGAGGGTTGATACGGTATGTACTCTGGTTGTTGTGTGCCAGGTTTGCAATGGCCACAGGGTTGCCGTTCGACTTCATGTCGCTCAGATAGTATGAGCTGTATCCGTCTGGCACTTCGCCTGCACTGCTGTATGTAGGCAGCATCTTGTAGTAGTCACCTGTGAGGTTGCCATACTGGTCGTATTCATAGATACTCATGTTTGGCATGGCGTTGTAGGCCTTTCCGAGGATGCTGCTGGTGCTGCTGCCGTCCCAGTTACGATGGTTGTCGGTGTAGGTCAGGGCGAAGTTGGTCGAGAAACGGATTCGGTCTGACACGTCATAGTCGAGTACCATACGGGTTGAGAACCTGTCGAGCACCTGCTTGATGATGGTACCTGTCTGGTGGTCGTAACCGCCTGAGATACGGAACTTGGCCTTCTCTCCACCACCGGTGAGGGTGAGGTAGTAGTTGTGAGTCTGACCAAACTGGTTCACTGCGTCAACCCAGTCTGTGTTCTTGTTGAAGTTGTTGTAGTACACCGGACGCGACTTGTCGTAGTTCAGCTCGACCATGTCCGAAGTCTCGGTACTCTGCTTAGGGTTGAAGTATGATTCCTTCAGCATCATGGTGTAACCGTCACCGTCGAGCATCTTCAGGCCCTCTGGAGCCCATGCACCGGTGAAGCGGTATGAGAAGTTGATGCGGGTCTTGCCTGTCGTACCGCGCTTGGTGGTGATTTCGATAACACCGTTTGCACCGCGCGATCCCCAGATGGCTGTCGAGGCAGCGTCCTTCAGCACGTTGATTTCCTTGATGTCCTCAGGGTTCACGGAGAGCAGTGTCGCAAACTGTTCCTCGTTGTCGAGGTCTTCGAAGTTCACCTGACTCACGTCGTCTGGCAGGTCGAAGATGTTACCATCGACTACGATGAGTGGTTCGGCACTACCGTTGATGGTGCTGACACCACGCATACGCATGCTGGTTCCTGCACCGAGGTTACCTGAATTGGCAATGATGTCGAGTCCGGCAATCTTACCCTGCAGGGCCTCATCGACAGATGCGAAGGAGAGTCCCTCCACTTCCGACATGTCCATCTTCTGCTGTGCCACAGAGATTTCCTTTACCGGAATGGCCATACCCGTACTCGAGGTCTGGATAGGCTTTGCCTTAATCACGACTTCCTTGATCTGGGTGTTCGACTTCAGTTTTATTTCAAACTTTGTCTGAGTACCGATCCTTACCTTGTATGCCTGATATCCCACGTAGGAAATCGACAGGAAGTTCTTAGGGTTCTTGATTGTCATTGAGAAGTTACCGCTCATATCTGTCGTACAAGCCGATACGATACGGTCGTTGGCGTCACGTTCCACTACGTTTGCCATCATTATGTCGTCGAAGTCATCCGATACGTGACCTGAGATACGTGTCTGGGCAAATGCCTCGTTTACATAGAATGTAAATATGCAAATATTTAAAAATATAAATATTAACTTTTTCATAATCTGTAATTTTTAAATCTTTTAATTTTTAAATCTTTACATATTATTCAATCAGGCTCCATT
>R15__coassemble_988_pt1 | contig 16633 bp, 9 predicted proteins | sample R15__metabat2_low_PE_055 | metagenome-assembled genome bin R15
GCTTCGCTGGGGTAAGATGCACGCTAGGCTCTGCCCTGTAGAAGAGATTGTATGAGGCCCACCGACATTCCACACCATATTCCTTCCACGCACCACGCACCCACACGCGAGTATAAGGAAGGAGTATGAACGACGCACCAAACAACCCAGAGGGACGCACCAAACAACCCAGAGGGACGCACCAAACGACCCAGAGCGACGCACCAAACGACCGAGAGCGACGCACCAAAAAAAATGGGGTGATGCGGGGGATCAAAAAAAGTCCCTGAATTCTGTAAACAGAGAACCCAGGGACTTGTAGGCTTTAGATCTTGAACTTTATGGCGTTGCGGCCAAGCTTGATGATCAGGATGTCGCCTCGCTGGGTGGAGAGAGGGATGAGCGCCCTGCCGTCAACGCAGCGGCCTGTGGCAAGACAGGTGCCTCCAAGGCTATAGACCTTGACTTCCACATCGTCCTGGAGTCCATCGACAGAAAGACTGCCGCCTGCGTACTGAACAACGACTGGGGTGGATGGCACCTCAATGATGGCAGTACCCGGATTGAGCTGACCTTCGACCCAACAGAGCACGGCCTGAACAGTGTCAGACGGCACCATGCCCTCGCACTGGGCATAGGCACGGATGACATATGTGGCACACAGGGCTATATCGTCGGAAACGGCAGTGAACAGAGGGCAGACATCGTCGTCGGTGAGGGTGTAGAAGCATGTGGCTCCCTCGGTGTCGGAAGTGATGGAAAGCACCCCATCGGCATAGGCGACAACCGGTGAGGCACAGGTGTCGAGCGGGGTAGGAGGAACGGTATCGGCAGGAAGCGATACGCTGACGTCGTCGCTCCAATAGGACACACCCTCCGAGGAGACAGCCTTCACCTTATAAACATAGGTGTAGGCATTGTCGAGGCCAGAGAGAGAGAGACGGTTGTCGGTGATGCCCTCAAATGTCTGAACAGAAGTGGTGCCCGCATTGCCGATGACGGAGATGTTGTTGATGTAGATGCGCTGTTTGCTGCCATCGGCAGAGAGAGCCACCTGGAAGTTGCCATCGACATCGACATCGAAGGTGTGGGTGGTGCCGCTGGCAGTGAAGGTGTTGGTGATTTCGCCTACCTTGACTGTGATGACAGGAGTGTCGGAGCCATAGAGGTCTTCACTGATGACGACACGCACCCTGCCCTGGGCCGAGAGTGAAGGAGACGTGAGTGAGCCCCCTGCAGAGCTAGACCCCATCTTGATGCGGGAAGGCGAGGCATAGATCTTGGAGCCAGTCCATCCTGGCAGTTGCATATACTGGTCGAGTTTGCCACTGAGGTCAGTGGTGCCATCGCTTGTATAGCCAGAGAAGCCAGAGAAGTCTTCGCTGAGCAGATCCACAGAACCAGCCCCCGCCTCCGTGGCAGTGAGAGAGAGCGTGTAGGAGTCGGCTTCAGGGACCGCAGTCCAGTTGGCCGTGAAGCCAGAAGACGTGATGTCGGTAGCCTCCCGGGCCACAGGAGCAGCGACGCGAGGAGTGACGGTGGTGGTGAGCCAATAGGTCTTGGTGTTGTGGCCACGAACCTTGTCCCAGGCAGATTCGCTGTCGTCGGCATCGCGGAAAGCCAGATATACATTATACGTGCCAGCCGCCATAGCAGGGAGCACTACATTCTTGACAGTGATGGACGTGATGGACTTGTGTGAAGTGCCATAGCGGTTGGAGCGGAGAGGGTAGTTGAGAGGGAACGAGACGGTGTTGTCGGCAGGGTTGGCTGACTTGGCGATGTAGGTGTCACCAGTGGACTGGTTGACATACATCATGGCAAATTCGTAGTTGAAATCCTTCCAAGTGTCGTTGAGGAATTCACCCTGATAGGTTTCGTAGTTGTAGGTGTAGGTGCCACACTTGCAGGTGAAGGAAGGCAGACCGCCACTGGTGGACTCGGTGATGGTGAGGTCGTATTCCTCGTCGAGGATTACGCTAGGCACAGCCTTGCTCCCCTCGACAGGAGCCTGGATGCAGCAGACGATATCCTGATAGGATTTCCAATTGTAGCTCAGGCACTTCACGGCACTGAGTTTGGCATAGCAGTCCTGTTCGCCGCTCCAGCCCCAGTTGAAGTGGTAGGTATCGTCCGAAGCCTTGTAGCCATCGCATATGAACGAATGTCCGCCAGCATCGGGATCGCTGCCACCATACATGATAGGGTGGCCCGCAGCAAGATCGGAATAGACGATATCCGCCCACTCGTTGAGTGTGTAGTAGTCGCGGTAGCAGTGGCGAACCCCAGCGTCGTAGCCAAAGAAGTTGACAAAGGCATATGCCACATCCTCGGTATAGGCCCCCGAGCCACCACGTGCGCTGGTGTCGTACATCATTTCGACCGAGACACCGGCATCGAACATGAGTGTAGCCACGGCGCCCTTCTGAACATCCGTAGCCGAGGAAGAGTAGGTGTTGAGCATGTTGTCCCAATCGTAGGAGTGGGAGAAGTTGCGAGTATATGTCTTGCCAGAGTAGCCAGTATCGGTGTAGGTGTGGCTACCCTTGCCAGAGAGAGGCCAGCGGTTGGTCTTCATGACCTGCGACATGGATGTAGCCACACAGCCAGTGAGATAGTTCTTGCCGGTGTAGGCCCGGATAGAGTCGTTGTATGGCGAAGACTGGTCCCAGCGAGTAGGCACAAGGATGGCAACATCCTTTTTGGCGAGCTTTGCTCGCAGGGAGGAGGTAGCAGGGAGCAGGGAGGAGGTAGGGGCGGCGATGGCTGCGGAGATTTCCTTCTGATACATGCTGAGCCAGTAGCGCAAGTTAGGGTTGGCCGTGTTGATGTCGAAAGAACCAGTCTCGCTGTAGGCAAGTACAGGTTCGGCCACCTCGTCGGCCCCGGCAACCACGAATCCACCATCAGTGGCATTGAACACATAGAACTGGTTCTTGTCCCCTGCTGTTGCCGTATAGGCAAGCGAGAGGTCGGGCGTGAGAGATGAGAGCTGAGAGGTTTTCAGCGATTTCTGTGTTCTCAGTGTTTTAAGCTTAGCCAGTGCATGGCTTTTGGCCTGTTCAACAGAGAGTTGCTGAGCAAACACCGTGATGCTCAGAGAGAGCATCGATAAGAGAAACAATTTTTTCATATTGATGTGTTGTTTTAGAGTTATCGTAGAGAGAAACGAGTTCACCGACAGGCAGTACCTGCAGCCGATCGGAATGGATGAACCAGACGAAGTCGGCCAGTTCGAGAACCAGTTCGATTTCGTGGGTAGAACAGAGGATGGCCTTGTGCTCCTGGACGGCAATGTCGCGCAGCAGCTGAAGTGTATGGACCTTGTCGGGGTAGTAGAGGAAGGAAGTAGGTTCGTCGAGCAGGATGATGTCAGTTTGCTGTGCTATGGCCTTAGCTATCATGACCTTCTGTCGTTCGCCATCGCTGAGAGTATGGATCATGCGGTCGGCCAGATGAGAGATGCCTATACGTTGAAGGCAAGAGTTGACAATGGCAGTGTCGGCAGCAGAAAGACCCCCAAGCAGAGGCGTGTAGGGAGTGCGCCCCAGGCCCACCACATCGCGAACCGAGAGACCATGGATGTGGCTGTTGTCGGTGAGGACGATGCTGAGGATGCGGGAGAGGTGCTGCTGCTTTGCAGCAGGTAGCTCCTTCGACAAGCTCAGGAACCGGGAGAAGGGGGTATAGGAGATATGGCCATGGAGGGGGGGCTGGAAGCCGGCTATGGTGCGCAAGAGGGTAGATTTGCCAGCACCGTTCGGTCCGATGAGACACGTGAGCGAGCCACGAGGCAGGTCGGCACAGATGTCGCGGCTGACGATGTGAGAGCCATAGCCAGTAGAGAGATGAGAGAGCGAGAGAGCGGCAGTGGTGGTCATTGGTTGAGTTCGGGATAGGATATGCGAGTGTGGTAGATGGTAGTGAGACGTTTCTTGAATTCCGTCTTAGCCTCAGAGATATCGCGGAAGGTGAGAGGACAATTGGCAAAGAGTCCATCCGCAACCTGAGTATCGATGAGTTTGTCCACCAACTGAGAGATGGTATCCTCGGTGTATTCGTTGAGACTGCGCGAAGCCGCCTCTACGGCATCGGCCATCATGAGAATGGCCTCCTCGCGAGTGGAAGGGTTAGGTCCGGGATAGTGGAACGGAGCCTCGTCGAAATCCTCGTCGGGATGGCTGTTGCGATAGGTGACGAGGAAATAGCGTGTGGCACTGAGTCCGTGGTGCGTAGCGATGAACTGTTTGATGGCATCAGGCAACTGATATTGATTGGCCAAGGCAATGCCCTTAGGCACATGGGCAATGATGACCTCGGCACTACGCTGAGGAGGCAGATGCTTGTGAGGAGTATAGCCCCCACTCTGGTTCTCGGTGAAGAAAGCAGGTCGGTCGGTCTTGCCGATGTCGTGGTAGAGAGCTCCAGTACGGACCAGTTGAACCCGAGCACCGATTTTCTTAGCCACGTCGGCAGCCAGGTTGGCTACCTGCAAGGAATGCTGGAAAGTGCCAGGTGCCTCCTCGGACAGACGACGCAGGAGAGGATGGTTGATGTTGGAAAGTTCGACCAGAGTGACATCAGACACAAATCCGAACGTCTTCTCCATGAGCCAAATGAAAGGATAGACAAAGAGAAGCAACAAGCCGTTGATGGCAAAGAAGAGGAAGAAGGTGAGAGTAGATGAGGTAAGCGAGTTGCCGACACAGAGCAGGTAGGCAGAATAGAAGACGATGTAGGTGAGAGTGATGTAGAGCGCCGTGCTGATGATCTGGGAACGCTGAGAGAGTTCGCGCAAGTTGAGAATGGCCACAAGACCCGTGACCATCTGAAGGATGGTGAATTCGTAGGGGTCGGCCAGGGTGAGTGAAATGATGAGCACCATGCCGATGTGGAAGGCAAAAGCGGTACGCGAATCGAGAAACACCCTCAGGATGATGGGAACCATGCAGCAAGGAAGAATGAAGATGTGGCACAGCTCGTGAGACACGATGACAGAAGCCAGCACACACATGAGAGTGATGAGTGAGAATGCCGTTATGGAAGCCCGCGGGTTGGAGATATAGTCGGCCCGATAGATGGACAGATAGGTGATGAGGATGCCAAGGATGAAGAGCACCATCACGGTACGCCCCAAGAGCGAGAGATAGAGTGAAGAGTTTTCAGACTCCTCGTGCAGAAGGACCTGTTCGTAGGAAAGCAGTTTCTGGTAGATATCCGTAGTGATGATCTCGCCGCGATCGACGATTTTCTCGTTGACCTGTACATGTCCCATGCTGAGTGACATATGGCGGAGTTCCTCCTCGAGTTCGGCTGTGGATTTGTCAGCATCGTAATGGAGGTTGACAGCAGAGAGAAGCGAGTCGGAAGTGAGTTCGTAGGCCTGCTTGGGAGTGAGAACGGAAGAGAGAGGTTCGGTGCGCGCAATGTTGTTCTCGATGACACGGATGGCAGATGTGCCATTGTGGCGCAGGCTGTCGACCGATGAACTAGCCATGACCAAAAGAGGAGAAGTCCTGGCGCCCGGTTTAGACAGAGAAGAAGCAGGAGAGAGATAGAAGTAAGGTTCAAACACTTGCGAGATGCTGTCGCGGCCACGGATGAGAGCCGAGTCGCTCATCTGGATGTTGAACTTATGAGTAGAGATGAGAGTCTCGTGGTGCCACGGCTGCCCCAGTTCGTAGCTATAGTTGAAGCTATTGTGGTGAGGCATGAAATAGACAATGACCGCAGTGGAAGCCAGGAGCAGCAAAGACTTGATGAGGAAGCCACGGCTGCGAAGAGAGTTCTTACGATCGGAGCGAGAGTGTTTCATAAGTGTCAGAATAAAAGCAGTTGACCATTTTCGTCGATTATAGGAGATGCCGCAGGAGGCGTTGTGTCGCCATCGGCAGCAGAGTCTGATTCCGTAGCAGAGTCGTCAGAAGCAGGTTCCTCCTCCTCAGGGAACCGCAGAGGCTCCAGTTCAGAGACAGAGTCGAGTCGAAGGGTGGTGAGTCGTTTGCCCTTAGCCCTAAAGCCCTTGACAGCGATGAATTCCTCGGCATCGATCTCCACAGGTCCCTTGGCAGTGTCGGGATCAGCAAACGAGAGAGAGAACCGCGGAAAAGCCGTGTCGGAAAGCAGGATGAGCCGGCTGGCGGGGTTGTCGCCAAGGAAATTCTGTTTTTTGGCCGTAGGTTCAAGCAGGAAGCGCTTGATGTAAGGCAAACCATTCTGGTCGGCATCCCAGAGAACAGCAGTCCACACCTTGGAAGGCGAGAATTTCTCGATACGCAGGATGTTTTGCTCGTAGTGGTTGTTGATATCGAAGGAAGAGGAGTAGAACTCCCCAGAGTCGAGGATGACCAAGATAGAGTCGTCGCTCTGGAATTCGCCCAGCAGTTGTCCATGCCCCTCGTAGTTGAGTCGTTGGATGTCGCTGTCGAACCACACCTCGCGCCCACCCAAGGTGCTGCCTCCGTGAGCTTTGAGACCGATACGCAAGACATCGTATTTGGTAAGCACATTGCCCCTGGCACTGCGCCCCTTGACAGCGATGGTAGAGAAATCGCGGTCGAAGATCAGTTTCTTGACCTTAGGCTGCGGTTTGAGTGTGACCTTGATGCTCTCAGCCTCGCCGTTGGCATTGGCAGTGAAATAGAGAATGCGCGATTTGGGAGAGCCCATGGTGGCATCGTATTCGCGGTCGCGCGAGACAGCAGGGATATTGAAGCGCTTGATGTAGGACACACCCGTGGCTCCATCGCGATAGCAGAGATTGTAGATGGTACGCGTGTCGTTTTTCTTGAACACCGCCACGTGGATGATATCCGCTTTCCATTTGTCGGCCTTCGAACGCTCAGTTTCGCCCACGAAGACCTTCTCAGCCACCTTGATGACCTTGTAGGTGCCATCCTTATAGAAGATGATGACATCGTCGATATCAGAGCAGTTGCATACGAATTCGTCCTTCTTGAGACTCGTGCCAATGAAACCCTCCTGGCGGTTGATATAGAGTTTTTGGTTAGCCTCCGCCACGGTAGCAGCCTGAATGGTGTCGAAACTGCGAATCTCCGTGAGCCGAGGGTGGTCGGAACCATATTTGGTCTTGAGATACCGGAACCACGACGCGGTGACCTCGACGAGATTGCGGAGGTCGTGGTTGATTTCCTTCAGTTCGTCGTTGATGCGGCGGATGAGGTCGTCGGCCTTATCCTTGCTATATTTCAGGATTCGCTCCATCCTGATGTCGAGAAGCCGCAGGATGTCCTCCTTGGTAACCTCGCGCACCATGTCCTTGTAGTACGGAGTGAGTCGTTCGTCGATATAGACACAAGCCTCGTCGGGAGTTGCCGCAGTCTCGAATTCGCGCGCTTTGTAGATACGCTCCTCGATGAAGATACGTTCCAGGTTGCAGAAATGCAGTTGCTCGAGCAGTTCGTCGCGGCGAATGAGCAGTTCCTTTTTGATGAGAGACTTGGTGTTGTCCACAGAACGCCGCAGGAGGTCGCTGATGGTGAGGAATTGTGGCATCTGGTCGTCGATGACACAGCAGTTGGGGCTGATGCTCACCTCGCAGTCAGTGAAGGCATAGAGAGCATCGATGGTCTTGTCGGACGAAGCCCCAGGAGCCAGTTGGATGAGTATTTCGACCGAAGCAGCGGTGTTGTCATCGACCTTCTTAGCCTTGATTTTGCCCTTGTCGATAGCCTTGAGAATAGACTCGATGAGTGTGCCGGAAGTTTTGCCGAAAGGTATTTCGCGAATGGCCAAAGTCTTGGCATCGAGTTTTTCGATTTTGGCACGCACACGTACCGAACCACCACGCTGTCCATCGTTGTAGCGGGAAATGTCGATGAGTCCACCAGTCTGGAAATCAGGGTAGAGATGGAACTCCTCCCCGTGAAGACAGCTGATGGCAGCATCGCAGATTTCGTTGAAGTTATGAGGCAGGATTTTGGAACTCAGGCCCACGGCGATGCCCTCGACCCCCTGGGCAAGGAGCAGAGGAAATTTCACAGGAAGTGCGATAGGCTCTTTGTTGCGCCCATCGTAGGACAATTTCCATTCCGTGGTTTTAGGGTTGAACACCACATCCCCCGCAAATTTGCTGAGACGAGCCTCGATATAACGTCCAGCCGCAGCATCGTCGCCAGTGAAGATGTTGCCCCAGTTGCCCTGGGTATCGATAAGAAGGTCCTTCTGGCCCAGTTGTACGAGTGCATCCTTGATGCTGGCATCGCCATGAGGGTGGAACTGCATGGTATGTCCCACGATGTTCGCCACCTTGTTGTATCGTCCATCGTCCATACGTTTCATGGAGTGGAGGATGCGGCGCTGTACAGGTTTCAGTCCATCGATGATGTGTGGAACGGCACGTTCCAGGATTACATAGCTTGCATAGTCCAGAAACCAATTCTGGTACATGCCACTGAGGTGATGCGTGATGCTGTCGTGAGTTTTCTCTTCGTTCATATGTTGTGGTCTTGAATTCTTATTTTCCGAGATTCTTTACTGCAGCCAGATCTTCGTCGTATTGAAGGGACTCTTCGATGGCACCGCATTGGTAGAACCAGCGTTTTACTATCTCAGAGGTCATAAGGCGCTTGATGTCGTGTTTGTGTCGGTCGAGGTCGCGGTCAAGATTGTGAGTGAGCTTAGCCTCCAGCGCCGCCATTTCGTCGGCAGCATCGTCGAGATAGCCCTCGAACTCCATCATCTTCTTCAGGTCCTCGAAGCGTTTTTCGCTCAGTCGGTCATAGGTGAAGCCACTGGAGTGGATCATGCGCTTGAATTCCTCGAAATCCTTGTCGGAGATGGAGAATTTTGTCACCGAAGAAGGGGCTTTGTGAGTTTGGCAATAGTGAGTGCCATAGTCAACGAGTACGTCGTCGTTGGCCAGATAGAGCAGGAGGTTTGGCAGAGTGTCGTGGTGGACAACGAGATCAGGAGTGATGCCACCAGTTTTCTCCGTTTTCTCCGTTTTCTCTGTTTGCTCCGTTTTCTCCGTATCACGAAGAGCCTTGTAGTCGATCTCCTGAATGCAACGGCCCGAAGGCAGGTAGTATTTGCTCGAAGTGAATTTCAGGCTCCCCCCCCAAGGCAGTTCACGAGGACTCTGAACCAGGCCCTTGCCAAAGGTGCGAACCCCCACGATGGTGGCCCGGCCCAGGTCTTGCAGAGCCCCAGCTACGATTTCGGCAGCCGAAGCAGTGTTGTGGCCCACGAGAACAACGACAGGGATGTCAAGATCGAGAGGTATGGAAGTAGTTTTGTAGGCATGGTTTATGCCCTCTATGCGCCCCTTCACCTCCACCACGGTGGTGTCACGAGGCACAAAGAGATTTACGATTTTCACAGCCTCGTCGAGAAGGCCGCCTCCGTTGCCCCTAAGGTCGAGGATGATGCGCTGCGCACCCTGTTGTTTCAGAGCCAGCAACGCATTGAGAACCTCCACAGAGCAGTTTTCTGTGAATTGGGTGAAGTCGATATAGCCATCATTGCTGCCATCTTTCAGCATGCCATAGTATGTGACAGCAGGAAGATGGATGCTGCGGCGAGTGATCAGGAAATCGCGAGGGCTGTTCTCCCCAGGCCGCTGGATGCGCAGAGATAAAGAAGTACCAGGTTCGCCACGGAGCAATTCGCTCACCTCGCTGGTGACCTTACCCTTGAGGTCAATGGAGTCAATCTTGAGCAGAATGTCCCCCACCTGAAGTCCCACTTCAGCAGCAGGCATACCCTCGTAGGGTTCTGCAATCATCACGGTGGAATCCTTTCGCATGCGGATGAGCGAACCGATGCCACCATACTTGCCGGTAGTCATCATGTTGAGGTCCTCCATCTCCTCCTCAGGGAAGTATTCCGTGTAAGGGTCAAGACTCTGAAGCATGGCATCGATGCCAGTGCGGATTACCTTTTGAGGATTCAGGCTGTCGACATAGAACATATCGAGATTCTGATAGATGGCATTGAAGATATCAAGGTTCTTGGCAACATCGAATGTGTGGTCAACCCCTTGTGAAAATGCGTTGTGAGCCATGGAAACCACGGCAACGATAAGGACTATATTTCTTTTCATAACTTTCATAACTGTTGATAATTGTCAGCCAATGCTTCAGCACATCGTTCTCCGTCGATGGCAGCAGAGACTATGCCACCAGCATATCCAGCCCCCTCGCCACAAGGGTAAAGTCCCTCGAGACGTATGTGATGGAGAGATTCACGATCGCGGAGAATGCGTACAGGAGAAGAAGTGCGAGTCTCGATGCCAATCATCAGTGCTTCGTTGGTGAGGAACCCATGACTCTTGCGGCCAAAATCGCGGAACCCCTGTTTGAGACGCGAGGTGATGAATTCCGGCATCCAGAAGTGGAGCGGAGACGATACCACCCCAGCCTGATAACTGGTAGGAGGCAGGTCGGAAGAGAGTCGGCCATTGACAAAGTCAGCCATACGCTGAGCCGGAGCCACCTGACTCCTGCCTCCCTGTTGCCAGCAGAGACGCTCCAAGTGCTCTTGGAGATGAAGAGTAATTAAAGGGAGTTCAAAGGTAGTTGAAGTGGAGTTCAAGGGACGAATGCAGGGACAAATGTTTGGGATGTCTTCGGTGTGGATTTCCACCACCATGCCGCTGTTGCTCCATGGGGAGTTGCGATGGGACGACGACATGCCGTTGACTACGACCTGTTCAGGTCCACTTGCTGCAGGAACCACAGTACCACCAGGGCACATACAGAAGCTGTATACCCCACGGCCATCGGCCTGAGTGACAAAAGAATATTCTGCCGTTGGGAGATATTTCCCCTTCCCCTGTTTGTTGTGGTATTGAATGCGGTCAATAAGGTCAGCCGGGTGTTCAAGGCGCACTCCGATGGCAATATCCTTAGCCTCAATCTCGATATGGCTTTGGTAGAGATAGCGATAGACGTCGCGAGCACTGTGCCCCGTGGCCAATATCACGGGACCGAGAAATTCTATGGCATTTGCTTGAACCCCTTGAACTGCTTGAACTGCTTGAACCCCTTCAACCTTATTATCTTTGATAATAAACTCCGTCATCTTGGTCTCAAAATGCACCTCACCGCCACAGCGGATGATGGTGTTGCGCATGTTTTCGATAACCCGAGGCAGTTTGTCGGTACCTATATGAGGGTGAGCATCAATAAGGATATCGGTTGAAGCTCCGTGCTGGCAGAATACATGGAGAATCTTCTCTACATTGCCACGTTTTTTGCTGCGTGTATAGAGTTTGCCGTCAGAAAAAGCCCCTGCTCCACCTTCGCCGAAACTGTAGTTGGACTCAGGATTGACCAGATGCTCGGTAGATATCTTGGCTATGTCCTTGCGACGGTCGTGCACATTCTTTCCTCGCTCGATGACTATAGGGCGTATGCCAAGTTCGATAAGGCGTAGTGCAGCGAAGAGTCCACCAGGTCCTGCTCCCACCACTATGGCCTGAGGACGGTCCTCTACATTGGGATAGTCGATATTTGGAAATGCAGCTTCAGCAGGTTCTTCGTCAATATAGAGTCTCACACGCATGTTGACATAAATGGTATGTTGTCGGGCATCGATGCTTCGGGAGAGGATACGGATATGGGAAGGGGAGTTCAAGGGACTATAGCTTGCCTTAAGTTGTGATAGGGCAAGTTCCTTTATGGTCTGTAGTGACGCTGCCTGCTGGGGCAGAAGTCGGAGATTTAGTTCATAGTTCATAATTCCTCACTCCTTATTCCTGAATAGTTTTGCTATTCTCCAAAGTCCTGGGATGTGGTGGTTGAGATTCAGCCGACGTAGCCAAAGTGCCTTGATGTGACGTCTATCAGTAAGCAAAGCGCGTACAGTTTCTATGGTATTGAGTCTGTCGTCTTTTGTGGATGAACCAGTGATGCTGTTTGCGTGTACAAACACCGTGTGGAAAGCATGGTCTTTATACCACATCAGTTTTGGACCATGCAGCAAGGCCCGCACTCCCAGTTCCCAGTCCTGCCATACCTTCACCTTTTTATTCCATCCCCCAATCTCTCTCAGCCATTCTGTACGCCATATCACCGATGGTGTGGACAACGGCCCGGAAAGAATCTGATTGCACACTGGGTCGGAGCCTGTGAAATGGTAGTCACGAACCACGGGTGCGGAGTCTGGACTCGTTTGCATCGTGGTGGTGAGACATATCATATCGGGAACCTGCTGAGAACTGAGAGCTGAGAGTTGAGAGCCAGGAGTACTGAACTGAGCAAGCAGCGGTTCGAAGGTAGAGAGAAAATCCTTGTCGAAGAGGTCGTCATCGTCGAAGAAATACACGTATTTGGTCTTCACCCGACTCAGTCCCTTGTTTCGTGCAAATGAAGCACCTTGTTGAAGTTCTTCGGTGATGTAGATGCTGAAATTGTCTGCCATCTGCTGCCGCTGAAATTGTTCAGCAATAGCCATACTCCCATCACTGCTGCCGTTATCTACCAAAATGAGGTTTATGGGCCGGAAGGTCGATGCCGCGATGCTGTCGAGAGTTCGACGGAGGAACTTCTCACGGTTGTGTATTGGTATGACGATGGTTATCATAGGCACATTTCTCTATAAAGTTTGAAAGGGTTCATGTGGTTGTATATCCAGTGGTGGAGGCATTCCTTCACAAGGCGGTACTCAGCCTCGAGTCGAGGGTAGCAGTAGCGGAACACAGCCCCTTTGGCACGGCGTACATCGGGACTGAGAAGGAACAAACTGCCAGTGGTACAAACGGGAGTTTCGACAATCTCCTTTGGTACGAAAAGTACATTCATGCCGCCTTTCTGTGCATCGCAAAGAAAGAGATCCTCCTCCCCACAGGGATAGATGTCGCTGCCAAGTCCGAAGTGCTCGTTGAATTTCAGTCTTTCGTCTTTCTGCCTTTCGTCTTTCGTCTTTCGTCTTTCGTCTCTCAGGGTTATCTCCCAAGAGGAAGGGTAGTAACCTCTATGGTGCATAGCCTTCTTAAGTGGCATCACCTGAGCCGGGTAGGACTTTGGGAAGTCCTTGGCCTTGAAGAGAATGATATCTGCCTCAGGATGCTCAGCGTAGGTATTGAGGATGTTGTCGAAATATTCATCGGTATATCGGCAGTCATCATCAGCCAGGAGAAGAATATCGCCAGTGGCATGGAGCAGGGCATTGTTTCGGTTGCGCGAAAGTCCTTTCCCATCCATCATAAACACCTTTACGTCCTGACGGCCAGTTTGAATCTTTTGAATCTTTTGAACCTCTTGAACTACTTGAACCCCTTGAACCGTCGAACTAGTTCGACTACGTTGCCACGAAATCAGGTATCTCACATCGTCCCGAGGGGACAGAAGCATCATTGGAATGTGCTCTATCCCCTCATCGATGGTCGATATGAGAACCTCGAGAATCATTTGCCGAGAACTTTCTTTCCGTTTTGTATCACGACGCTGGGTGTGGCAAACGAGGGTGTTGTCACTCTCCTCCCCGAGAGGTCGTAGGTATGGTGTATTGCCGTATTGGCAGAGACCTGATCTGTTGGTGTGTCGATGGCATCGGGAGCCTGTACGAAGAGTCCTTCGATCTCCACATCGCCATCCATCACATCGGCTGGAATGGTGAATTCGTCGTTCACGAATTTTGAAGCAGGGTAGGTAACCTCACGCCACTGTACATTGTCCTTCACCACAGCATCGCCGGCGAGGTTGTAGCCATGGCGTACTTTGATGCCTTCGTATGTGAAACCACGTTCTGGGTGCATCTTTATGGTGAATTTCTCACCAAATGGTGCTTGATAGCCATTGAGTTTGCTGCTGTCGGCAGCGAGTACTTCGCCGTTGCGGTTGGCATCGTTAACGTTGCAGTAGTCGCCGTGGATGTTGAGCATCACGTCTACGATGCCACCTCCGTTGGCTACGATGTCGTTGCTGGCACTGATGTTGCCTCCGGCATCAATCTCGTCCCAGTCTACTTTGTATCGCATGCGGTAGAATCCAATCTCCATATCTGCCGGAATGGTAAATGAAGGAGGATTGAGAACGTTGCCGCTCGACACGCTTGTAGGTTTGCTGTTATAGCCCTTATAGTAAGAGAATGCCATCACGTCGCTGCCTTCAGGGATGACTCCGTCCACTACTCCATCAGTGTCGAACCTGCCGTCGTTGTCGCGGTCGATATATACGTAGCCACTCATCCAACTGCCCTGGTATGAGAATGTTGGTAGCACTGTGTCGCCAGCCTTAGCCACGAAGGTATATGATGTCTTGTCGTGATAGAGTAGTTTGTCGGTCTGGGTAGGTACGGTGACTTTCTGGGCTTTGCCTGTGCTGAACGAGACGCTCTTCAGATAGCGGTCCGTACGTGAGAGGGTGGCATCCTTACCGGCATTGACGATGTATGTGCCAGATACGATTCGCGGAGTTGACGAACTGTTGACCTCTATCTGGTCGATGTAAGTAAGGAAGTCTTCTTTCAGATTGTTGGTTGATTCACAGTCGGGTACAATCACAAAGCTGTGTATCTCCACTCCGCTGGCGCTGTTGATGGCAAACACGGCATCGCTCCATACGCCAGGTTTTACGGTGCTGGTACACAGACTCCAGGTTTGCTCCGTGTCGGGCGATTGTCCTGGTCGGTCTGTGCGCTTGCCGAGACATATGAGCATTGTGCGGCCCTCTACGGGTTTGTTGATATATACGTGCACATACTTCACCGTAGGGTCAAGATCGAAGGGTTCTTTCAGTGTTACCTTTGCTCCGTAGGTGTTGCTGCCATAGCGTGAGCGCTGGAACCCCAGGATGTTCTTTGTGTCGTTAAGCACACGGCCTGATTCGTCTTCCTGGTTCAGGAAATTGCTGATTACTTTTACGTTGCCTTCCAACTTCATCGGACCATTATGGAATGGCGACATCTCCCAAGAGTCGTATACACCGATGGACTCGTAGTCGTCTTCGTCGAATGTCACAACCTGAGCCATGGCTTTGTTGGTCATAGAAACTATAGAAACTATAGATGCTATGGAAACTGTCAATATCTTTTTCATAAACTTATAAACCTATAAATCTTTTTACATAGTAGAAACTAATACACTGAAACGGTGTGGATCAATGGACAGTCTTTGCTGTCGTTGATGGTGATGCGAACTGCCTTCACGCTGTAGCCAGTGCCATAACTGCTTGAGGTGCTGCCGTTGAGAGGGATGATGCGCTTGTAGCCTATGGTGCTGCAGGTAACTCCAGAGGCAGGTCGTTTGGTCCATGTGGTGCCATCGGCAGATGTCTCTATGGTGAAACTCTTCACACGCTGGCCTTTGCGTACAAATTCCTGCAAAGCCACGTAGCGTATCTTCTGTGCTTCGTCCCAGGTGAGGGTGATGGTGGCATTGGTAGTACCGTCGTCGGGTGCCCAATATGTGGTTTTGTCGCTATCGATCATGTTTTCAGCGACATAGGTCTTTGTAGCACCATTTGCACGTGTTTCTGATGCCTCAATCCTGGCTGTGAGGGCCAGGTCTGTGCCGAGACGCTTGGTGAGGAGGTCTCCCATGCTGGCCAAGGCTTTTACGCTGGCTTCTGGAAGTTCTCCGGCTTTGTTAGGTGGTACGTTGAGAATCAGCGTGGCATTGCGGCCTACGGTTTCGAGATACATCTGGAACAGCCTTTCTGCCGTGAGAGGACTTTCGCCTTGATGCCAGAACCATCCCTGGTTTGTGGCCTTGGCATCGCTCTCGCCTGGAAGCCAGAACCAGCCAGTCTCTGTGCCATACATACCATTGTTCTCAGGTGCTGTACCGCGGTTTTCGTTACACCAGTTGGTTTCTCCCGCCCAACCTGCCTCGTTGCCTATCCAGCGAGCTTCACCGCCTACGCCCCAAAGTACACAGTTGGGACATACATTGTGCACTGAGTCGCGAAGGTTTGGCACGTCGTAGTATGTGGAGCGATCCACATTCACTGTGGTATTCCTTCCCCCATAGTATCCGCTGCCACCGTTGGCACCGTCGAACCACATCTCAAACTGGTCGGTGCCATACTGGGCCAGTTCGGCACACTGGCGGAGGAACACATCCTTCACGTATGTGTCGGTGCCGTAGTAGTAGCTGTTGCGGTCCCAAGGCGAAATGTAAAAACCATATTTCATCCCAAGGTCTTTTGCCGCAGCAGCAAAGTCACGAGGAATGTTTGTTTCTTTGGCATACTGGTTGCTGCTCTTGGTGACGTTGTGGGTAGTGGTCTCGGTTGGCCACAGGCAGAATCCATCGTGGTGCTTCACCACAGCGATGCCACCCTTCATTCCGGCAGCTTTCACTGCCTCGAGCCACTGGCGTGGATTAGGAGCCTGAGTGGGAGCAAACAAACTCTCGTTTTCGTCGCCATTGCCCCATTCCAGGTTGGTGTATGTGTTCATTCCGTAGTGGAAGAACCCATAAAACTCAGTTTCCTGCCACAGAGCCTGACGCTCGTGAGGCACGGGGAACACATTGGCTGGTTCATTCTCCGGATTGTCCAGAGTCTGTGGTACCAACTCCATCTCACCCTGAGCAAAGGCAACGCCACTCTTCAGGAGCATCGCCAAAATGCCAAGATGTACAAAAATCAAGTTTTTCATAATTTTTATGGTTTTTATGGTTTTTATGGTTTTTATGGTTTCTATGGTTTCTATGGTTTCTATGGTTTCTATGGTTTCTATGGTTTCT
>R15__coassemble_1040_pt1 | contig 15963 bp, 13 predicted proteins | sample R15__metabat2_low_PE_055 | metagenome-assembled genome bin R15
ATGCAGCTTCCATCACAGGGTTCATATCGATGTCCTGAACATCGGTCATTGGCTGAATATAGTTCTTTTTCATATGCTTGTATTTTTTCTTCTCGAACAATTTCTTAATTACTAATATATGTACTTCTTGCCATTCACGATGTAGATATTACCCTTGACAGGTGTTTCTACCTTGCGGCCCATCAGGTCGAAGAAGTTACCTGCTACCTGCTCCTTGCTACCTGCTACCTCGGCAACACCAGTTTCATCTCCAAAGTCAAGGATAATCTTGCCTTCCAATGTACCAATCAGAATAGCGTTGTCTTCTTCAGCCAGTGACAGATATGCCTTGCCAGCAGCGACAGTGGCTGTGCCAGTGAAAGGGCAGAAGTGGCCATCGACGAGAACGTAGTTGGTCATGGTGCCAACGGTTGGTGCAAGACTTGTATTTGTAGTAGTTGCAACGAGGTAGTTGTCCCCAACAGCCTCTGCATCTGTGGTAGTTTCGAATGTGTAGGTCTGACCGGTTTCGCCCTTGATAACCACACCTGTGTTGGCAGGAATCTTACCGGTAAGGATAGGCTTCATGTGAAGGCCTTTTTTAGAAACACCTGAAGCATAGTAAGCCTCGACGCCCTCTGGGATGGTTACATCGCATACAGCAGAGAATGTGCTGTAGCCAGAAGCTGCGATGGTGACAGTTTCCACTATATCACCTTCAGTACGTGGAGCAATCTCCTTTGTTGTAACTGATGATTTAACATAATTGATATACACACCTGTCACGTTATACTTCTTGCCATCCGTGAATGTAGGCAGAGTCATCAGAGTCTTGTACGGAGTGATGCTGTTTGACTCTGCATCCAGGAATGCGCCATCGCTGCTGCTGTATGTTACGTTCGAAACCTTGATCAGCGCACCATAGTAAGAGCCGTCAAGGTCGGCAATGCTAACCTCATTAGGAGTAGCCACACCATCCTTTGTAACTGTCAGACCGGCACTTGACGATGTCAGGCTTATGAGTTCTGTACCGCCGTTGTAGAGCTGCACCTTGCAGGCAACCGTTCCATTCAGTTTGTCACCAGCCACGAAACCATGACCTGAACCATATACCACCAAGCCCTTTGTGCCATCTGTGATGAATGCATTGGATGAATTTGCACCTGTTACTACCCAGTCTGTGAAAGTTACGAAGCAGTCAGTTGCCGTAGTGCCCACCTCAGTAGCCTTAGCAAACAGCGCAGCCATTGTGGTGTAAGGCTCCACCTTTGTGAATGTAGCAGAAGCCACATTGCTTTCTGTCAGACCATCCTTCACAGCAATAGCCTTGACAGTAGTAGTCTCTGTTACAGTGAAAGCATCCGTGTATTCTGTAGAAGCATTTGTTGGGTCTGTTCCGTCAAGGGTATAATAAATCGCAGCACCATCAGTAGTACAGGCAAGGGTCACCTCCTGAGAATCCAAGAACTGTCCTCCGTTAGGTGTGATGCTTGGAGTGGTTACCTGACCCTCTGATGCGTAAGTCGCTGTAATTGTTGCAAAAGAAACAGTTCCGCTTATCGATAAAACCACTGAATTAGATGAACCAGACCAAGAAATGGCATTATTGGATATTGACAATGTTCCAACATTTGCAGAAATACCAGAAGTGAATGTCTTACCGCCTTTGGTGGAAGATAATGCTGTGATGTTAGATCCTGTTGGAGCTGTAATAGTTATTGTATAACCATTATACGCTCTAAAGTCAGAGGTCTTTACATAACCATTTGTTGACTTTCCATTTGTAGCAGTAAATGATACGTCATCAACTGAACCGGAAAGTGTAAGAGAATTAGCCTTTACGCTGGAAATAGATCCCGAGTAACTGGTGCCAAACAAAGTGTTCCAATCGGAGCCGAAGGTCACGTCAGCACCCCATGCACTTGTTACTCCGGCCGTCAGGATGATGGCGAGTAACCACAATTTTTGTAAAGTTTTTTTCATACTGTTTTGTTTAAGTTGTTTTTATTGCACAAATTTGATTATTTTGTTTCGTCTTTGGTAAGCTGCATTATCATGCTTGAAGCGTTGGAAACGCTGTCGCGTCGCTTGACGCCGTAAACTATCTGGATTTAACCATACAAAGTTACGAAAAAATATTGACTCTACCAAATTATTTTCGTTTTTTTCGTCTCTGGATAGATAAACCTAAAGTTGCCATGTTCGCTGCACACTCATATTGCATTTTGAGCAAAAAAGGCATTTGTAACAGACAGGAAACCATTTTTTTTTACATTTAATGCCGATTTTGCATTTATTTTTAGAATTATTTTTGTAACTTTGCCTTCCGAAAGCGTCTCACAGACGTGCTAAATTAATTATTCACACTTAAAACAAAACAAAAATGAAAGAGTTAATCGAAAAAATGAACGTTGTTCTCGCTGAACTTCAGGCAAACCTCGCAAAGGCAGAAGGTAACAAGGCAGCAGCTGCAAGAGCTCGTAAGAACACTCTCGCTCTCCAGGAACTTGGTAAGGAATTCCGTAAGGTATCTGTAGCAGCAGCTAAATAAGTTCATTTATACAGAGAAAATGATTAAAATTTAGAAGGGATTGCCTCGCGTGATTCCTTCTTTTTATTTTGTATAATCAAAATAATTTTGTATATTTGCACTCTCGAAAGATCTGAGGTGGGTGGCTATGGGATTTCAGTTTAAGGAGTTCACAGTTGATGACAGCCGATGTGCCATGAAGGTTGGTACCGACGGGGTACTGATTGGTGCGTGGTGCACGGCGCACTTTTGGCAACAGCCAAAATGCAGTGCAGGGTTGGATATTCTGGATGTGGGAGCAGGGAGTGGATTGATATCACTGATGATGGCTCAGCGGATGCCTGAGGCTCGTGTAGTTGGCATAGAACTCGACCCTGATGCTGCCTCGCAGGCACGTGAGAATGTAGCGCGTTCGAGATTCTCTGACAGAATCGAGATTGCTGAAGGTGATTTCACAACCTATGGGTTCGACCGACAGTTTGACCTGATAGTCTCGAATCCACCGTACTTTGAAAGGGAGTTCAAAGGGGCACGAAGCACTGAATGTGCATCTGCTTGCGACAAAGAGAGGTTTATCTCTCCAGAGAAGTTTCTTACAAGTGGAGTTCCACGTGAGGCTGCTCGGCATACTGTCACGCTGAGTTTTGAGACTCTGACGGCGAGGGCTGCCGAGTTGCTATCTGGGGATGGTCGTTTTGCAGTGATACTGCCCTACTCTGCAAGGACGGAGTTTATAGGACTCTGTGCAATGCAGGGACTCTTCCTGAGTAGAGAGACGAGAGTTCAAGGAGGGCAAGGGAATCAAGGGGTTCAAGAGGTTCAAGGGGTTCAAGAGGTTCAAGAGGTTCAAGGGGTTCAAGTGGTTCAAGGGTTCAAGCGGGTGATGCTGGAGTTTGGCAGGGAGATACACCCCACCCTGCGTGACGAACTCACCATAGGAGATGAAAGGTACAAGGAATTAACAAACGAGTTTTATATATGAAAAAAGTTTTTGCAAGCGAAAAAGGGTTACGGGTTACTGGTTACTGGTTACGGAAAATTTTCTCAGTTTTCTCCGTTTTCTCAGTTTTCTCCGTTTTCTCCGTTTTCTCCGTTTGCTCCGTTTGCTCCGTTTGCTCCGTTTTCTCCGTAGGCAAAGCCTATGCTCAGGAAATTCCTACGGATGTGATCAAGCACAACAACCGGCCTCAGGTGGAGCAGCGGCTGTTTCATTCCGATGCTGTGGAGAAGCAGATTGCTGAGGTAGTTGGCAAACTCACCAACCCTAAACTCCGATGGATGTTCGTGAACTGCTATCCCAACACCATCGACACTACGGTGCACTTTGAAGAGGACAGCAACGGAGATCCCGACACCTTTGTATATACAGGCGACATCCATGCCATGTGGCTGCGCGACAGTGGAGCACAGGTGTATCCATACATTCAGTTGGCCAATTCCGACCCACAACTGAAGCGCATGCTGGCCGGAGTGATTCTGCGCCAGTTCAAGTGCATCAACTGCGATCCGTATGCCAATGCATTCAACAAGGAGCCCAATCCCGATGGCGATTGGATGGGCGATACCGGCATGAAGCCCGAACTCCACGAGCGCAAATACGAAATCGACTCCAGCTGCTACCCTATACGCCTGGCCTACGAATACTGGAAGAAGACCGGCGACAGCAGCATATTCGGTGAGGAGTGGCTCAGTGCCGTGGAGAATATCCTGAAAACTTTCCACGACCAGCAGCGCCGCGATGGCAAGGGACACTATAAATTCCTGCGCAGCAGCAACCGAGCACTCGACACCATGAACAACGATGGTTGGGGAGCACCCGTAAGGCCTTGTGGACTCATTGCCAGTGCATTCCGTCCGAGCGACGATGCCACCACATTCCTCTTCCTCGTGCCGAGCAACTTCATGGCTGTGACAAGTCTCAGGAAGGCTGCCGAAATACTCGCGACCGTGAACGAAGGCCGCGGCAGGATGCTGGCCGAGCAGTGCCGCTCGCTGGCTGACGAAGTACACGAGGCACTCATGAAATATGCCATCTATGACCATCCTAAATACGGAAAAATCTATGCCTACGAGGTAGATGGATTCGGCAACCATATGCTCATGGACGATGCCAACGTGCCAAGTCTCTTGGCCATGCCTTATCTGGGTGATGTGGACGTCAATGACCCAATCTACCAGAACACACGCCGCTTCGTGTGGAGCGAGGACAATCCTTATTTCTTCCGTGGCAAGGCTGGCGAAGGTATCGGTGGACCACATATCGGCTACGACTATCCTTGGCCTATGAGCATCATGATGAAGGCCTTTACGAGTCAGAATGACGAGGAGATAAAGTGGTGTGTGAAGATGCTGCTCGACACCGATGCAGGTACGGGATTCATGCACGAGTCGTTCCACAAGGACGATGCCACGAAATTCACCCGCAAGTGGTTTGCCTGGCAGAACACCCTCTTCGGAGAACTGATAATAAAACTGATAAACGACGGCAAACTGGAATTGCTGAACAGTATAGAATAAGATATGACAGAACTTTTAGAAAAACTTGATGCGCTGGTGGCGAGGTTTGAGGAAGTATCGTTTCTCATCACCGACCCTAATGTGATTGGAGACCAGAAGCGCTATGTGAAGCTGACGAAGGAGTATAAGGAACTGGAGCGCCTTATGGAGGCCAGGAAAGAGTACAAGCAGTGTCTCGACAACAGGGAAGAGGCGCGCATGATGCTCGACGATCCGGAAATGAAGGAAATGGCCCGTGAAGAACTGGCCGAGACGGAACAGCGTATCCCTCAGCTCGAGGAAGACATAAAACTGCTGCTCGTTCCTGCCGATCCAGAGGACAGCAAGAACATCGTGCTCGAAATCCGTGGCGGTACAGGCGGCGACGAGGCGGCTCTCTTTGCTGGAGACTTGCTCCGAATGTACACCAAGTACTGCGAAATGAAAGGCTGGAAACTCACCATCTCCAGTTTTTCCGAGGGTGCCGTGGGTGGCTTCAAGGAAGTGGTGTGCAACGTCACAGGCGAGAATGTGTATGGCACCATGAAATACGAATCGGGGGTTCACCGTGTGCAGCGTGTGCCTGTCACCGAAACTCAGGGGCGTGTGCATACCAGTGCAGCCACAGTGGCCGTACTCCCTGAGGCCGAGGCCTTCGACGTAGAGATCAACGAGGGTGCCATCAAGTGGGATACTTTCCGCTCGAGCGGTGCAGGTGGACAGAATGTAAATAAGGTAGAATCGGGTGTGCGCGCGCGATATATGTGGAAGAATCCTAACACTGGCGTGGAGGAGGAGATTCTCGTGGAGTGTACCGAGACGCGCGATCAGCCTAAGAACAAGGAACGTGCCCTGGCCCGTCTGCGTACCTTCATCTACGACCGCGAGCACCAGAAATATATCGACGATATCGCCTCGCGTCGTAAGACGATGGTTTCGACCGGAGACCGCAGTGCGAAGATTCGTACCTACAACTATCCTCAGGGGCGCATCACCGACCATCGCATCAACTACACCATCTACAACCTCGCTGCCTTTATGGATGGCGACATCCAAGACTGCATCGACCACCTAATCGTAGCCGAAAACGCCGAACGCCTGAAAGAAGCAGAACTCTAATCCATAGAAACCATAGAAACCATAAAAACCATAGAAACCATGGAATCCATACAAACCTATCTTGACAATTGGGCTGAGCGGTATCGCTCGGACTTGGTGAATGACATTATGCCGTTCTGGCTCGAGCATGGTCTCGACCGCGAAAATGGCGGAGTATATACCTGCCTCGACAGAGACGGAACATTGATGGACACCACCAAATCGGTGTGGTTCCAGGGTCGTTTCGGGTTTGTGGCGGCCTATGCCTACAACAACATCGAACAGCGTCCTGAATACCTCGAGGCATCAAAGAGTTGCATAGACTTCAGTAATGCTCACTGCTTCGATACCGATGGTCATATGTTCTTCACCGTAACAGCCGATGGCCAGCCTGTGCAGAAACGCAGATATGTATTCTCCGAGTGCTTTGCCATCATTGCCATGGCCGAATATTCCCTTGCCACTGGCGACAGATCGTATGCCGAAAAGGCGCTGGAGCTCTTCCGTCGGACTCGCCGTATGCTCAACACCCCAGGGTTCTTGCCTCCGAAGACCACCCAGAAGGGTTACAGCCACTCCATCACCATGATGTTCTTCAATGTGGTGGTGGTACTGAAAAAGGTGATCGAGGCCCCAGAACTTGATGAGCAACTCGAGGAATCGCTGCGGCTCATAGAGCAGTATCTGCTCAAACCTGAGTACAAGACCATTCTCGAGAGTGTTGACGAAAACGGCAATCTCATCGACACCATCGCTGGTCGTGTCATCAACCCTGGCCACTGCATCGAGACGGCTTGGTTCCTGATGGAAGCAGCACCATATTTCAAAGACCCTGAGCATGTGCGCAGGCTTGGTATCCAGATTTTCGACTGGGACCTGGAATGGGGTTGGGACAAGGAATACGGCGGTATCATCAATTTCCGCGACTGCAAGAATTTCCCTCCGCAGGACTACTCGCAGGACATGAAGTTCTGGTGGCCACAGTGCGAGACCATCATTGCTTCGCTCTATGCCTACCGCATCACTGGTGACGAGAAATACCTCGAGATACACCGCAAAGCATCTGAGTGGGCCTACGATCATTTTGCTGACAAGGAATTTGGCGAGTGGTACGGCTACCTCCACCGCGATGGCACCGTGGCCCAACCAGCCAAGGGCAACATTTTCAAAGGTCCGTTCCACGTCCCTCGCATGATGATAAAAGGATTTTTGCTCTGCAAAAATAGTTAGAAGTGTTATGAGAAAAATAATATTTACATATTTAAATATTTTAATATTTGCATTTTTCAACATAGCGCAAAGCGCCCTTGCCCAAGGCAAGTTGCAAAGCAACATGGTCGTTCAGCGTGAGCAACCTGTGATTATCAGGGGCACAGCAGCACCTGGGCAAAAAGTGGTGGTAAAGGTTCAAGGATTCAAGGGTTCAAATGCTCAAGGGTTCAAGGCCAAAGCCGATGCTGAGGGGCAGTACACCGTGACGCTCTCTCCATTGCCTGCAGGTGGACCATACGACATAACGGTTGGCGACACCACCTACACCAACATCCTCTCGGGCGATGTGTGGCTATGCTCTGGTCAGAGCAATATGGCCTTCAAGATGAGAGAGACTCAAACCTCTAACCTCTCGTCTCTAACCTCTAACTGCGCTGCCCAGCAGCGCCTCCGCCTACTCAATCTCGATGCAAAATATCCTACCGACAATTCCGTCTGGACCGATGCCCAGGTTGACGAGGTGGAGCGCTATGATTATCTGAAACACGCCTCGTGGACCGAAGCCATACCAGAAGCCGTTGCTGATTTCTCGGCTGTGGCATACTTCTTCGGTGAGATGCTGGCCGACAGTCTTCAGATTCCAATAGGACTCATCTGCAATGCCGTTGGCGGTACAGGTACAGAAGCCTGGATTTCGCACGATGTGCTGGAGAAGGAGTTTCCAGAGATACTCACCGACTGGCAGCACAATGAACTCATCCAGGACTGGGTTCGTGGTCGTGGACTTCACAACAATCCCCGCAGCGACATGCACCCCTACAAGCCTGGTTACATGTACGAGGCAGGAATCCGTCCTCTGCTCGATACCCCTGTGAAAGGTGTCATATGGTACCAAGGCGAATCCAATGCCCAGGACATCCCAACCCATGCAAAACTTTTTAAACTTCTCGTCCAGAACTGGCGCAATACTCTTAATTGCCAACATTCGTCCCTGGAACTCCCTTTGAACTCCCTTTGGACTCCACTTAACCTCCCCTTCTATTTCGTCCAACTATCCTCCATTGGACGTCCCACATGGCCTGAGTTCCGTGACAGCCAGCGACGCCTGGCCGACGAAATAGAGAACTGCTACATGGCTGTGAGTAGCGACCAGGGACACCCTACCGATGTTCACCCAAAGAACAAGCGTCCTGTAGGCGAGCGGCTTGCACTTCAGGCTCTGCACCATACCTACGGCCACGACATCGTGAGCGAAGGACCGCGCTACGGGGGCATGACTGTAAAGGATAATAAGGTGTGCATCACGTTCACTGGTTGTACCAAACTCCACACCAGCGACCACAAGGCTGTGCGTGGTTTTGAAGTCAAGGGCAGGGACGGCCGTTACTACAAGGCCAAGGTACTGCTTGTCGGCAACAAGGTCTGTGTTTACAGCGACATGGTCAAGAATCCAGTTGGGGCACGCTATGCATGGAAGCCATATACCGATGCCAATCTGGTTGGCGATACGGACCTGCCTGTTTCCACTTTCACCACCGAAGACTATGTTTCACCGCTTGAAGAGTGTGGACAGGGTGTATCTGCCATGTTCTGTGGCCGTATTGGTGACGACATCATCCTTGCCGGTGGTGCCAATTTCCCATACACCCCCGCAGCCCAGGGCGGTAAGAAAAAATACTATGACCAGGTCTACCTGCTCCCTGCTACCTCCTCCCTGCTCCTTGTCACATCACTTCCCGCCCCTGCGGCATATGGGGCCAGTGTGCAGATGGATGGCAGCATCATTTTCATTGGCGGCGAGAACGAAAGCGGTTTGCTTTCCGATGTCTATGAACTGAAGCAAGGTCCGTTTGGTTACGAATTCGAGACCTTGCCTTCCATGCCTGTGGCCATGAGCAACATCTGTGCCGCAAAAGTGGGCGAAAAAATCTACGTGGTGGGGAATAAGACGAAAGACGAAAGACGAAAGACGAAAGATGCTTTACTGTTGATATACGATATTTCCACACGCAATTGGACTGAGAGCACCTACCCTAGTCTGCCGCGCACTCAAGCCGTGTGTGCCAGTGTGGGTGACAAACTCTATATATGGGGAGGATTCTATCAAGGTTCAAAGAGTTCAAGGAGTTCAAAAAGTTCAAGTGGTTCAAGGGGTTCAAATACTGTCTTTACTGATGGGCTGTGTCTTGACACCAAGACTGGGGAATGGGCCATACTCCCTGCACCTGTAGACGAAAATGGCGATATGCTCACTTTGACTGGTGGCTGTGCAACGGCAGTGGGCGACACCATCTATGCTGCAGGTGGAGTCAACAAAGACATCTTCCTTCGGGCCATTTCGGGCGAGTATGGCGACGACTATATGCTGCACGAACCCGAATGGTACAAATTCAGTCCTTATCTCCTGGCCTATTATGCAGAAGAGGGGATAGAGAGTAAAGAGGGTAAAGAGGCCCAGTGGCATATCCTTAAAAAAGATCCCCGCTTCGCCAGGGCAGGAGCAGGGATAGTCTTTCCATATATCATACAAGGTGAGTCGAAGCCCGGCATTCGCAGCAGCGACATCACCGATGTTTCGTCATTCCGTTAGAATCGGTTGCAGCGGTCAAAGAAGTTTATAGCCTGTAGTTCTTTCAGCATCTGGGCTTCTTCGTCGTCGGTCATGTTCTGGAACGGAGTGCGGTTCTTTCCCAGGTCGAGACCGATGAGTTTCATGATGCGCTTGCCACCCACGATATTGCCGCGGAAATGGCAGATCACGTTTATCACCTCCTGCGAGAAATTCTGCCGTTCCTGAGCCAAAGCCAAGTCACCTGCTTTCCATGCCTCTATGATGCCCACGAGTTCACGGCCGTTATAGTTGGTAGTTCCACCTATGCCACCCTGTGCACCGCCCATAGCCAGGCAAGGCAGTATGGTTTCGTCCTGTCCATGCAGCATGTCGTATTTTCCGTTCTTATAGAGTCGGCACTGGTTGTATTCATACATGCTCTCGAAGGTATATTTGATGCCAGCGAAGTTAGGTAATCTGCCATCCACGGCCTCGTGGGATTTCACCATTGAGAGATAAGCCCCGTTGAAAGCAGGGATATGGTAGTAGTAGAACGGCAGGTTTGGAGCCCCGGCAGCGATTTCTTCCACGTATTTCACGAGTTCCTCTACCCTGCCAATCTTTGGGAACGGAGGAGCCATGGCACCGATGCCCCATGCACCAATCTGCTGGGCATGTTCGGCCAGTTTGCGACTCTCCTTCACGCAGCAGCTGCCCACGTGTACGATGACTTTGAATCCCTCCGGCGCAGCCTTCACCCAAGTCTCGGCCAGCAGCATACGCTCCTCTGGAGTCAGCATATAGCCCTCACCCGAACTGCCGTTGATAAACACACCCTGGAGTCCGTTTTTCTTCAGCATTGCTGCATACTGAGGTATAGGTTCCAGGTTCACTTCACCATTTTCCCTGAAGGGAGTAAACGGTGCATCGATAAGTCCAATGATTTTTTCCATTTTATTCCACATTATCTGTTTTTGGTTTCAGCAGTGTAAGTTGCAGGACGAGTGCCACTATCAGAGGCACAGCCAGCCAGGCAAAGCCTATGCCCAGGTTGCCATTGTCACTCAGCTTGCCCATCAGTGTAGTGACCAGTGCACCAGCCAGCACACCCATCATATTCATCAGGCCATAAGCCGTAGCCCTGTATTTCTTGCTTATAAACTGGCACACGATAGGCATGTTGTTCGTGTCGAACATTCCGTAGCCCACGCCAAACAGCACCCCTGCAGCCACCACGGCAGTCACGCTCGTTCCCAGTCCGATCAGCAGCAGTGCCGGAATGGTCATTCCCAGTCCTATGGCGCTGGTCCATATTCTGCCCTTCAGGTGTTTCTGCACCCAGCGGTCCGACATTGTGCCACCGATAAACACACCCGCAAACGACGAAGCCGCGATGGTGACAGTAGCCAGCGGTCCAGCTTCAGTCATCGGAATGTTCAGGTTCTCGCTGAAGAGTGTAGGCAACCAGTTCCTTATTCCCCACCCCGGTACACTCGGAGCCACGAAATATAGCAGTATCACCCAGAATGCCATGGTAGAGAGAACGATGGAGAGTCCGGCAAAAATGCTGCGAAGTCCACCGGAATTTCTGGGAACTCCGGAATTTCCGGAAGATTCGGGATTTCCAGAAGATTCGGGATTTCCGAGGCCCCGCTTTTCCTTCAGGAAGAGCATCAGTATCACGCTGTATATGATTCCCACCAAGCCAAAGAGGTGGAACGTCTCGTGCCACGACAAGTGTGCAGCCACCACAGCCCCGAAACCGCCGATGGCCTGTCCCACATAGAGACCAGTGGTATGTACCCCCACGGCCAGCGAGCGCGAGCGGCTGTCGTGCCAGTCAGCAATAAGGCTCAGTGCCGAAGGAATGTATAGTGCCTCGCTCACGCCCATGAAGGCACGGAGCCACCACAGTTGCGTAAACGTAGTGGCATAGCCCATGAGCAGTGTCACGGCCGACCACACGAACAGACTGCCCACCACGAGCCATTTTCTGCTCACTTTGTCAGCGACGATACCAGCAAACGGACTCACGAAGGCATACACCCACATAAAGGCACCCATCAGCACGCCGAACAATTCACCACCATTTGGGCCACCCAATTCCTCGATATCACAGGCAATTGCCCCCTGCATGGTAGAGAGCATCTGTCTGTCGAGATAGTTCAGCAGAGCCACCACCCACAGCAGCCCAACCACAATCCAAGGATATAGTTTGTTTTGTTTCATATCTCTAATCTCTAACCTCTAACCTCTAATCTCTAACCTCTAACCCTTCTTCTTCTTTACGCGGAGCAGGTCACCTACAGCAGGGACATAGTCCTTTTCCTTGAAGTTCCACTTATACAGTTTCTTTATCTTCATGCCATAGCGTTCTGCGATGCTCGCCATCGACTCGCCAGGCTGTACACGGTGCCAGTATTTGCGCCCCACCTTAAACGGATTGCCATCGTTCGCCCCTTGAACTTTTTGAACTTCTTGAACTTCTTGAACCTTTGAACCCTTCGAACTCTTTGAGTCATACTTGTCCAGGTTGTAGCGTTCAATCAAATCGATGAGGATTGATGCATATGAAGGGTTTGTAGCATAGCCACACTCCTTCAGACCACGGGCCCAGCCCTTGTAGTCAGTCTTTTTCAGTGAGAACAGTTTCTGGTAGCGTTTCTTCTGCAAGAACAGCGAGTGGTCGCGGTAGCTCGCCTCAGGGCTTTTGTACACCCTAAAGCACGAGATCATGCCATCGTCATAGTGAGCGTAGGTAGGTCCAGTCCAGTCCGTGCCACATTTAATGCCAAAGTGGTTATTGCTCTCCCGTGCCAGTTTGCTCGAACCAGCCCCGCTCTCCAGCAGTCCCTGCGCCAGTGTGATGCTCGCCGGGATATTATATTTTTTCATCTGTTCCACGGCGATGTCAGCATACTTCTTTATGTAAGCCTCATAGCGATCCTGCGCAGCAGAGTCAATCCAGGTTACCAGCGTCAAAGCTGAGAGGAAGAATATCCTTAGCGCTGTTGATGATATACGAATATTTTGTACCATAAAGAATCAGTCTTATAGGGTGATTAAATCTCTCCTCCGTCTCCACCATCACCTGTCGGCATGCACCACATGGAGGCACAGGCAGTTCCGTGAAGTTTCCCCGCGTGTCACGAGCCGCAATACACAAGTCCGTCACCGCCAAGTCAGGGAAGTTGGCATTCGCATAGAACAGCGTTGTGCGTTCTGCACACAGTCCCGAAGGGTATGCACAGTTCTCCTGGTTGCAGCCAGTGACTACAGAACCATCAGAGAGTCGTGCAGCTGCACCTACATGGAAGTTTGAGTACGGCACATAGCTACGGAACGTAGCCTCCTTAGCCGCTTTCAGCAAATCCGCATCAACCGGAGACAATTCCGATTCCTCAGCGACACCGACATGCAAAGTCATTTCAAAGTTCCTCATACGAACGAAGATTAAAAAGTTTTTCAATCACAAATATAATATTTTTTTCCCAAACAGCAAAAAAATTAACTTTTTTTTCGTATCTTTGCATTAGGACTCCTCGTGCGCACGGGAGAAGTGTTCCTGTACGGCGAAGGAGCTATAACAACAAATTAAAAAAACAAAAAAAACAATGAAAGAACAGAACTTTCACATTGGACCAACATGTCCAATGAGCCCTATGGGGCTGATGGCTATAGCTGTAGCTACGGCCTTGACTCTCAATTCCTGCTCTAAGGAAAGTGACAATCTTGCAACATCCCCAAGCGAGGATGAACTGATCCCTGTATGCGTGAACCTGAATGGATTTGAAATTCAGGAAATGACGCGTGCTTCGCTGAGTGAGGCCAATGCAAAGTATGTGTCGTTTGCTGTGTTCAACGAAGACGACGAAAGGGTTGTCAACATCTCCCAGAAGTCGAGCGACGAGGGGTTCGGAACCATCTCGTGCAAACTGAAGGCGGGGGACTACACGTTCGTGGCCGTGGCTCACGATGGTGACAGCGACTATGGCAATGCCACAATCAGCAGCACCAGCGAGGTGTCACTGCCGAAGGCTACGGTGAACGATACGTTTACGGCTACAAAGGCGGTGACGGTGAGCAACAGCATGACTGCTCACCAGATGACTCTGACGAGGGCAATAGCAATGCTGCAGGTGAAGTCGACGGACAATATACCAGAGAGTGCGAAGACTCTGAGGGTGACCATAGGTGACGACTCGAAGACGGCCTACACGGCACTGACTCTGAATCCAGAGACAGGACTGATGAGCGGATTTGGAACCAGCGGGAAGTATGTGAGCGACAACACATTCAAGAGCGACGCAGTGGGGTATAAAGCATCGGTATCGGTGCCTATACTGATGCCCGCAGAGACGGCGAGCATGGCGGTGAAGATAGAAGTTATGGACGGCGACGACAAGGTGGTGTACAGCCACGATCTGGGGAGCGTGGCATTCAAGCAGAACAGGAAGACTGTGGCCACAGGAAAGATTTTTGGTTCGGAATGGGCTGAGACATTCAGCATTACGGACACGTGGGACGATGCGTTGAACATAGAGTTCTAAACATAAAAAGAGCAGCCTGGGAGGGCTGCTTTTTTTATGTAGGGAGCGGGTGTCGCTAAGCGACAGGGAGCGGGGGGTTAGCGATCTTTGTACATGGACTCGTAGTAGGTGAGGTAGTCACCAGAGGTGACGTTGTCCATCCATGGCTGGTTGTCGAGATACCAACGAACGGTGAGTTCGATGCCCTCCTCGAACTGCAGGGACGGTTCCCAACCCAGTTCGCGCTGAAGTTTGGTAGAGTCGATGGCATAGCGCAGGTCGTGGCCCGCACGGTCCGTGACATAGGTTATCAGGTCCATATCCTCGCCCTCCTTGCGGCCGAGCAGGCGGTCGACGGTGTTGATGAGTACCTTGATGATATCGATGTTCTTCCACTCGTTGAAGCCACCGATGTTGTAGGTCTCGGCAATCCTGCCATGATGGAAGATGGTATCTATTGCCCTTGCATGATCAACGACATAGAGCCAGTCGCGTACATTCTCCCCCTTGCCATACACTGGCAGAGGTTTGCGATGGCGTATGTTGTTTATGAAGAGCGGTATCAGTTTCTCTGGGAACTGATATGGACCATAGTTGTTGGAACAGTTGGTGACGATGGTAGGCAATCCGTATGTGTCGTGGAATGCCCTTACGAAATGGTCCGAAGAGGCCTTGGCAGCACTATATGGAGAGTGAGGCTGATATTTCAGGTCCTCGGTGAAGAATTTCTCGCCATAGGCAAGATGATGCTCGCCGCTTGAAGCCTTCGTAGTGAACGGAGGTTCTATTCCCTCCGGGTGAGTCATCTGGAGGGCACCATAGACCTCGTCGGTAGAGATGTGGTAGAACCGCTTGCCCTCGAACCCTTCAGGCAGGCTCTCCCAATAGAGTTTGGCAGCCTGGAGCAGAGAGAGAGTTCCCATCACATTGGTCTGAGCGAAGGTGAACGGATCCTTGATAGAGCGGTCAACATGGCTCTCCGCAGCGAGATGTATTATGCCATCGACATGCTCCTGCTGCATAAGTTTGAGGACTCCTTCGAAATCGCAGATGTCCATTTTGACGAACTTGTAGTTTGGACGATTTTCGATATCACGGAGATTGGCCAGGTTTCCAGCATAGGTGAGTTTGTCGAGATTGATGATGTTGTAGTCAGGGTATTTGTTTACAAAGAGCCTTACTACGTGACTTCCGATGAATCCGGCACCGCCGGTGATGATGATAGTTTTCATAATTGGGCTTATTGGACTAATTGGACTTATTGGGCTAATTGGCCTTATTGGCCTTATAAAATTCACGATACCACTCTGCAAAGGCACGGAGGCCGGTGCGGAGAGGGGTTGAAGGGCGGAATCCAGTATCGTGTTCGAGGGCAGAAGTGTCGGCATACGTCACAGGCACATCGCCCGGCTGCATAGGTACGAGTTGTTTGTGAGCCTCGAAATCGTAGTCAGCCGGCAGGACCTCGGCACGCACCAGTTCCTCCTGCAGGATCTGCACGAAATCCAAGAGGTTTTCGGGGTTGCTGTTGCCGATGTTGTACACCCTGTAAGGAGGCAGCGGCAGTC
>R15__coassemble_1144_pt1 | contig 14557 bp, 10 predicted proteins | sample R15__metabat2_low_PE_055 | metagenome-assembled genome bin R15
TGGGAAACTAATAGGCGAGATGACGCTTTGGTTGCTCAGGCAGAAGCAAGTGCAGAAGTGGGACAACCCAATCAACACGGTGCAAGCAGCGGATTACATACTTGAAAACGGAGAAAACGGAGAAAACGGAGAAAACGGAGAAAACTATGGGGCAGACATCAGTGTTGAAGGGCTTACTATAAGTGCAAGTTCCCTAAGTTCTCCTGCTGTTGGCGACAAAGTAACAATGACCACTGAGATACGCAGCGAGATTGACATGGACTTTGTACGCGTAAGGATCAATCACCCAGCATGTATGGAGACAGTGAACCAGCGTTCCGGATATCAGCGCATTGGTGGTCAGTGGGGATATGTAGCCCATCATGACAGTTACACCGAGATATTCTTCGATCAGTTCCGCAAGGGTGACCACAGGATAGACCTGCAGTTTTACGTAACGAGTCCTGGTACATACCAGACCGGCAGCAGCGAAGTGCAATGCAGTTATTGTCCCGACTTCCGAGCCACAGTCCAGTCACAAACAATAAAGGTGCTCCCTTTATAAATAATAAAGGTGCTCAACTTGAGCACCTTTATTATAATATAAGCATGTTGGAGTTTATGGTTTAGAACAGTTTTGAAGGATATTCTCCTGCATCTACAAGGGCTTTGATGCGAGCCACGGTGTCAGGGCGGTCGGCAGCATAGGTTACGCCAAACCACTTGCTCGTGGTGTCGAGCACCTCGCAGGTTGCAGTACCCTCGGTGATGAGTTTGTTCACCATCAACGGGATGAAGAATTCAGCCTTCAGGTTTTCGATGTTCTTAGGATCAGAGAGGAACTCCTTGAAATACTCCTCGGAATACTGGAAATAGTCAGGAGTGAATCCCCACATATTCATGCTTACAGGAACATTCTCTTCGAGAGGATGCCACTCGTCGTTGTCCTTATAGCAGATTGTTCCATCGATGCGCATAATTTCGGTGCGCTCCACTACATCGGTGAGATGATGGTTTTCGTTGTACTCGCACACTCCGCGTGCCACACTGCCATTTTCGGAGAGAGTGTTGCAGCAGCGGAATCCCACCATGGCATACTGGTTCTTTGCTCCTTCAGGGAGGTTTGCAAGGAAACGGCCAATCTGTGCAAAAGCATCGCGGCCATAGAAGTCATCGCAGTTGATTACGCAGAAAGGTTCCTTGATAACGTCCTTACCCATGAGCACAGCATGGTTAGTGCCCCATGGTTTTACACGGCCTTCGGGACATGTGAATCCCTCTGGCAGAGAGTCGAGAGCCTGAAAGCAGAGTTCGCATGGCACCTTGCCCTCGTATTTTGAGAGAATCTGTGTGCGGAACTGTTCCTCGAAATCGCGGCGGATAACCCACACGATGCGGCCAAATCCGGCACGAATGGCATCGAATATACTATAGTCCATGATGGTTTCACCATTAGGGCCCACGCCATCAAGCTGTTTCAAGCCACCATAGCGGCTTCCCATACCTGCAGCAAGCAGAAAAAGAGTTGGTTTCATTTTTGAATGATGAATGATGAATGATGAATTATTTCAGCATGGCCTCACGGATTTCGGCGATGTCGTTTCTCATATCTGCGAGTTGGGTCTTAAACTGCTCGAGTGAAACTGCATTGAGTTTGTCGAGAGGTTTGATTACCTGAGCGAGTTCAGCAATGTTTGGATCGTACTCTGCCAGTTGCTCGAGGCTCTGCTGAATCAGGATGAAACGGTAGCAGAACTCAGCTGCTGCATCGTCGTCGAAGCAGTTGGTGAACTGGTTGTCTGGATGATTGGCCAGGATGTAGACCTGTTCAACAAAGGCAGCTGTCATAGCCTCCCAGAAGAAGTTGATGCGGCCGTTTTCGTCTTCTGTATCATACAGTGTGGTGATGGCCTCTTCACGTGCCATACCTTCATTCATATTCTCGGAGAAATCCTCGATGGCAGAGTCATCGATATCGACAACAAGCTTTGCCATTGCAGACTCGAAGTCTTCGACAGGCATATCGTATGCCTTAGCGATGGTGCAGTCGATGTCGAGCATTGCAAGTGCACGATACTTCTGAGACAGACTTACGAGATCGCTGAGTTGGGAAGTCTCGAGCAGATACTCAGGCTTTACGAGTTTCTCCTCATCGCTGAGTTCGAATTTGCCTTGGTGAATACTTGCGAGGAAAGGTACATCCTGATACTTTGCCCATTCAGAAGCGATGCTGTCGACCTGCATCTTGACGAAAGCCTCCAGTTGTTCCTGTTCAAAACTCTTTTCCTGAGTCTCTGTTGCCTCCTGGTTGTTTCCACCACCACAAGAAGCCAGCAGTGCTACAAGAGCCACTGCGAAAAATGATGATTTTTTCATTGTTTTTTAAAAATTTTGTTAATAGTATTGTTTAATAAAAGTATTGTCAAAACCATGCTCATCACCAGCAGCACAGCGATGTTGTACCACAGTGTAGGCACATGCCACGTGCCCAGGACTTTCTCGCCGCTGTAGAATGGTGCGCAGCCGTTGTGCGAGAGAGGTGAGAGAAAGACAAACCCCGCATTTGGCACCAGTACATCGTCAACTACCTTCACGAGATCAGGTTCTGCAGAGTTGAGCACCTGACTTTCAAGCTGGAGATTGTAGTTACGTCGCTTGAGTTGAGTCACGGCATCCTTGCCCATCATTCTGCGCATATCGCCAACACGGCGGTCAAGGCGAAGGGTTGCAGCGTTGCTGATGCGGTTCAGAGCCTTATCGGCCACATCGAGCCATTCCTTCAGCGACCCATAGCTGTAATCACCCTGATAAGGAGTTATGTCAGCCTTTTCTGCAAGTACAGGCAGGCTGTTGCGTATGACTGCCATGCGATCATCGCCATAGGTCTTCATGCTCTCGAGTTGCGACTTCACCTCTCGCAGGTAGGCACTCCGATAGAAAAGAGTCTCGTAGCGCTGTTTGTCCTCTGCAAAGAAAGGTGCTTCGTAGGCGTTGTCGGTATACGAACTTACGGCCAGTGCCTCGAAGGCCCAGCGCGATGGTATGACATCGCCCAGAATCGGCACATTTCCCGTCTTGCTGTGCGGTGTCAGGTCAGAGAACTTCACCACCAGTCCACAGAGCAGAATCTGTGGAATCAGGAGCAGCGGTATGGTGATGTAGATTGACACCACGCTGTTCATGCACTGCGATAGCAGCAGTCCCATGAGTCCTGCCAGCAGTGCAGATACGAAAAGTATCAGCCACCAAGTCAAGAACATGCCGCTGATGCCCATTATCATATTGCCCACCACAATGAAGAGCAAGGTCTGCACAGCACTTACTCCGGCCATATAGATAATTTTAGACCATATATAGCTCTTGTATGAGAGCGCGATGAATTTCTCCCGCTTCAGCAAGGCCCGTTCTCGAATTATCTCTTCGGCGCTGCCGCTCATTCCGAGGAATATGGCCACGATGACAGCCATGAAGTAGTACGACACCATATTTCTGTTGTTCATCACGCAGTATTCCTCGCCCGCAGGGGCATAGCGTGTGAGCAGTGCGCATATGAGGGCCAGAAGCGGTGCTTCGAGCAGGGTGATGAGTATGTACTGCAGGTTGGTAGCCTTGGCCTTCAGGGTGCGTGCCAGGAATATGGCAGTCTGGCGCAGCCGTCCCGGTTTCTGTTGGTTGGTCGGCTGCAGAGGTTCCACCTTTGCGCCTTTGTCAGGCGTCACCGTCTCCAGATACATCTCGTGCCACTGCTGTGGAGTCTTTTTCCTGATGTTAGTCAGTTCTCCAGTGCTGCTGAGGGCTTTCTCGTCGATGATATTCAGGATGATTTCCGGATTCACATTGCCACACACAGGACACGTGCTGACATCGGCATCGGCATAGTTTGCAGCATTCTTGAAATAGGTCACTGCCTCTATCGGATTGCCGTCGTATATAGGATATCCGCCTTTGTCGAGTATCCAGAGTCTGTCGAACAGCTTGAACACATCCGACGATGGCTGATGTATGTTTGCCACAATCAGTTTGCCCTTCAGGGCCTGCTCCTTGAGCAGGTTCACCACGGTCTCCGTATCGGCCGAGGAGAGTCCCGAAGTCGGTTCGTCGAGGAAGAGTATCGCTGGTTGCCTGATAAGTTCCAGGGCAATGTTAAGGCGCTTACGCTGTCCTCCGCTTATGTATTTCTTTATCGGCGACCCCACCTTCAGGTCTTTGGCAGCATCGAGTCCCAGGTCTTCAAGCACACTGATCACCTTCCGGTCTATCTCTGCATCCGTGAGACCATCGAAACACAACCGGGCCGTAAACCACAGGTTTTCATACACCGTGAGTTCTTCGATCAGCAGGTCGTCCTGCGGCACGAACCCTATCAGGGCCTTGGCTTCGGGTTCGGTGATGGCATGGCCATTGATTGTTATCTCGCCCTCCTGTGGCACGAGCGTGCCGTTGAGCAGCGAGAGCAGTGTTGACTTCCCCACTCCACTGCCGCCCATTATGGCTACGAGTTCACCACTGTAGAGGTTGAAGGTGAAATTGTGCATGCCGTTGTCGCCACCTTGTTCGAAACGGAAATTCACATTGCTGCCCCTGAGCTTTATCTCGTTTTGCCCGGACAGGCCGTTGTCGAAATGCGACATCACCTGATAATAGTACAATGCCTTGTCGTGCCGTGATTTCAGCACTCCGCTCCTTTGCCACACCTGAAACACATTCTTCACCACCGGCACATCGTTCATCAGCACCTCGCTGTCGCCTTCATAGGTGAAAAGCAGTTTGTTGAACTGCAGCAGATACACAGCTTTTATCACCCCTCCTGCATACTCCACCGTGACACAGTCAGTTCCGCAGGCAAAATCGGCCAATTGCCCAAATGTCTCATCGCTTATGCAAAACTGCTCGGCGATGAGTCTGAATCCCTGTAGTTCGGTTTCCTGTCCGGTCTGCGCACTTATCTCCATCAAGCGCAGCAGCATCAAGGTCTGTTCTTCTACACTGATCCTGCCTTGCAGTTTGCTGCAAATGCCTACGAGAATGGTTGCTTTGTCAATCTCCGGCGAATCGTCATAGAAATCTCTCAAGTCATCGTAAAGCCTCAGATACGAGTCCACGTTCTTCACCCCAAAATGATGCGAGAGATATGTAGAAAGAATGGCTTTCGACCGTTCTTTCTCCACACCCCGATGGGTTCCGAAGAGCGCAAACAGGTTAAGCAGACTCGAGAGTACTATATCATTCATTTTCGTCGGCTATATCAAAGTCTTCGATATGGGCGTCTTCAGCAAAGTCGTCGTTATACTCGTCGTCCATGCCTACATTCACATCCAGGTCTTCGTCGTCGAAATCTTCGTCCTCGTAGTCTTCATCGTCTTCGTCGTCGATATCGTCTTCGTCATCCACGTCTTCGTCATCCATATCCTCGTCATCGATATCTTCGTCGTCAAGTTCGTCTTCGTCATCAAGTTCGTCTTCGTCATCGGAATGATGGCCCCTTCTGCGCCGTGCCGGCTTACCATCTACCAGCACCTCAAAATGCCGTTTCTCTGTCTTTGGCTTCACCTTCACCGACACCAGTTCCACCCACATTCCACGTTCTATCTGCAGCACCTCGTATCCATCTTCCACACGCTTCTGCATGATGAAGTCTATCATGTCCTTCGGCATCTCTGTGCAGTCTATGTAGAATCCTTGCTGTATTATGTCCTGTATCGGCAGCGGCAGTCCCTTCCATCCCTTACCCAGGTTGTTGTCTATCAGCTTCAGCAACTCCGCTGGTTCTATCACATAGATATTCTCCATATTCAGGTCCATCACCGTTCTCACGGACCTTTTCCTTATGGCTACGGTATTGTTCTTGCTGCTCACCGACAATGGGAAAATCATGTATCCTTCTCCCATCAGCTTGTCGTGCATGGCCTTGTCGTTGTGATTGAACAGCACAAAACTGAATGCAGGACGTATGATATTCATATAGTGGCGTTCCTTCTCCGAAAAGTTCTCGTCCTTCCTGCCGGCCTGATATAGTTCATACAACTCCTGCTCCGACAATGACCACACATTGCCCTTGTGCAACTCATCAATAGTCGATGGGGTGGCTTTCACCACTTCAGGTTCGTCGTCCTTCTTACGTCTTTTTGATGGTCTTTTCACCATTGTCTTTGGTTCTGCTTTCACGCTTTTCATACTTTTTTTTCTTTGTTTTCTTGTCTTGGGTAATTATTTTTCTTTGCAAATATACAAAAAAATTTGCTGTTGTCCAAATTTTTTTGTAACTTTGCATAAAATTTGTGAATAATTCTCAAGTCAATTTATCAATTTAATAAGTATTATGGTAAACTACAAAGAACTCGGACTTGTAAACACTCGCGAGATGTTTGCAAAAGCTGTTGACGGCGGATATGCCATTCCTGCCTTCAACTTCAACACAATGGAACAGATGCAGGCCATCGTAATGGCTGCTGTCGAAACAAAGTCTCCTGTCATCATGCAGGTTTCAAAAGGTGCACGCAACTATGCCAACGCCACCATCCTGCGCTTCATGGCCGAAGGTGCTGTGGCCTATGCCAAGGAACTGGGATGCGAAAAACCTGAAATCGTGCTCCACCTCGACCACGGTGACAGTTTCGAACTCTGCAAGAACTGTATCGACATGGGCTTCTCTTCTGTAATGTTCGACGGAAGTTCACTGCCTTACGAGGAGAATATCGCCATTACCAAGCAGGTGGTTGAATATGCTCACAAATACGACGTTACCGTAGAGGCCGAACTTGGTGTCCTGGCTGGTGTTGAAGACGAGGTACAGGCTGCTGAGTCTCACTACACAAAGCCTGAAGAGGTAATCGACTTCACTTCCAAGAGCGGTTGCGACTCTCTGGCCATCTCTATCGGTACTTCCCACGGTGCCCACAAGTTCACTCCTGAACAGTGCACACTCGACCCTCAGACTGGTCGTCTCGTTCCTCCTCCACTTGCTTTCGACGTGCTCGACGAAATCATGGAGAAACTCCCTGGATTCCCAATCGTTCTCCACGGCAGCAGTTCCGTTCCACAGGAAGAGGTTGACACCATCAACGAGTTTGGCGGCAAGCTCGAGGCTGCTATCGGCATCCCTGAAGAACAGCTCCGTAAGGCTGCCAAGAGTGCTGTTTGCAAAATCAATATCGACTCCGACTCACGTCTTGCAATGACTGCAGCCATCCGTAAGACATTTGCCGAGAACCCTGGCTATTTCGATCCTCGCCAGTATCTGAAGCCAGCTCGTGAGGCTATGAAGAATATGTATATCCACAAGATTGTGAACGTGCTTGGTTCCGACAACAAACTTGCGTAAATGAGATACACATTTTTAGTTATCCTGATGGCTTTGTCTGCATGCTCTGTGGCTCAGACAAAGCCATTTTCAATTCCCGAGGTCCTCGATTGGACTCCTTCCCCGGGTCAGTTCACCACCACTGAAGGCATCGACGACAAGCGTATTAAATTTAGTGCGGAAAAAACCGAAAACGCTGGAAACTCTCTCGACGAGTCCTACACCATCGTCATCACTCCCGGCAACATCACCGCCACTGCACACTCACCCCAGGGTCTGCGCTATGCACGCACCACTCTGTGTCAGATGTTTGAAACATCTGAAAACGGCAGTCTGCCTTGCGGCACCATAAACGACCATCCTGAGTATCGCCTCCGTGGGTTCATGCTTGACTGTGGGCGCAAGTTCATACCTATGAGCTATCTGCATCAGCTTGTTGATGTGATGGCCTACTACAAGATGAACACGCTCCACCTGCATCTCAACGACAATGGGTTCCGGCAGTATTTCGAAAACTCGTGGGACAAGACCTACGCCGCTTTCCGTCTCGAGTGCGACACCTATCCCGGACTCACCTCCACCGATGGCTTCTATACCAAGAAGGAATACATCGACCTCGTGAAGCACGGGGAACGTGTCGGCGTGGAAATCATCCCCGAAATCGATGTGCCGGCCCATGTGTTGGCTCTTACACACTACGACCCTTCTCTGGGCAGTGAGGAGTTTGGCATGGACCATCTCAACCTTCGCCGTCCCGATAAGGTCTATCCCTTTGTCGATGCCCTGTTCAAGGAGTATCTCGAGGGAGACAATCCAGTGTTCTGCGGTCCGCATGTCAATATCGGCACCGACGAATACAGCAACCGCGACAGTGCCGTGGTTGAGGAATTCCGCCGTTTCACCGACCACTACATCCGTCTCGTCGAGAGCTATGGCAAACAGGCTGTGCTCTGGGGTTCTCTCACTCATGCCAAGGGAACAACTCCTGTCAAAGTCGATAACGTCCTGATGAACTGTTGGTCCAACGGCTATGCCGATCCGCAGGAGATGAAACGCCTTGGCTATCAGCTTGTCAGCATCCCCGATGGATATGTGTATATCGTTCCTGCTGCGGGCTACTACTACGACTATCTTAACTGCCAGATGCTCTATGAGCACTGGACTCCAGCCAACATAGGCGGTGTCGTGTTGCCTGAGAACGACCCACAGATCGAAGGGGGCATGTTTGCCGTGTGGAACGACCACTGCGGCAATGGCATCTCCACCGACGACATCCACCATCGCATCTTCCCTGCCCTTCAGACCATCGCGGCAAAAACCTGGACAGCGTCTCGCACCACCTTCGACTACACACTTTTCTCTTCATTGCGCAACAAACTCTCCGAGGCTCCCGGTGTCAACCGTCTTGGCCGGCAGGACTTCGGTCCCACGGATCGCATTGGGTTCGACAACATCGTCACTTTCGACATCGACTACCGCCAGGAACCTCTCGGCGCGGTGGCTTTCTACAATGCCGATACGAAGTTCTATCTCACCGACCCTGTATCGGGCCGTGTGGGATTCTCCTACGATGGCTATCTCTTCACTTTTGACTACATCCTCCGCCCGGGCCGCCACACCATCAGTGTGGAGTCCACCAACACCTCCACTCGTCTCTATGTCGATGATCTTATGGTCTCTTCGCTCGATCGCCACTGGCTGTGGTTCCAGCCCGAGGGCAAGGCGCGCATGGCCACTGTCCCTACCCTCATGTTCCCTACCACCCCGGCAAAATGCAAGAGCAAGATAGGGAAGCTGACAGTAAAACCAAAACAAGACCCCGACTAATCGAGGTCTTGTTTTGGCATTGGCGTCATCTCGCCTTTGATGAATATCCTCACCAGGTCGTCCTTGCAGTTCGTAAACACCTGGACATGCTTGCTCACCTTCCCTGGCAGTTTGTTCGTCCCGTCGTAGGTCACCACTATCTCGCCCGAACCTCCCTTTGGTATGGGCTTCTTCGGATATTCCACTTCCGTACATCCACACGATGGGTGCACATAGTTTATCACCAGATCGGCCTTGCCTACATTGTGAAACTTAAACGTCACCGTCCTCACAGGGTCCTCTTCCGAAAACACTCCCATGTCTATGGTGGTCGTCTCAAACTTAATCACCGGATACTTCTTCTTAGCCGATGCCTCTACCGATACACACAATGTAAGAACCAAAATACTTACAATCGTAAAACCAATTTTTCTCATATTCTTATAAATTTTAACCTTTTACCTGCTACCTGCGAGCTGCTCGCAGCTCACAAAGCTTCTATCTCCTTCAGCTTCCTGCCATCGTTCAGTTTGAAATAACACTCCCTCAGTCCCTGCTTCCACATGTCCTGCCGCTCCGGAGCCAGTTCTCTCAACTTCTCATAATACCCCTGCGCCTCCTTGTAATAGTCTATTCCCTGCTCCCTGCTACCTGCTCCCTGCTCCCTGCTCCCTGAGCTGCTTGCAGCTCCCTGCTCCTGCGCTTTCTCCAGGTAGATATCTGCAATGGCTGCATAAGTATATATATAGGTGTCATCCAACTCCAGCGAATGCTTCAGCGACTCCAGTGCCTTGTTGGTCTTGTACATACTTTCTTCAGCCTGTCCCTTTATAAACCACAGCAGCGCATCTTCCGGAAATATCTCCAACTCCTCTCCCACCAGTTTTTCCACGGCCCTGTAGTTTTCCTTTTCCAGATAATACTGCAGCAGCGATATATAGAAATACCGATGCTCCGGATACAGTTTCGTGGCTTCTTCCAGGCTCTCGCATGCCGATGCCGAGTCTTTCAGTTCCATATACGACTTTATGCCCACTTCGTACAGATTTTTGTAATCTGCCACAAGCGACTTTCCATCGTTCTCCAACACGGCTCTGCACACTTCTGTCGATATGCGGAAATACTTCGCTGCCTTCGCGTAGTCCTTCGACGCATAGCTTGCATAGCAGGCCAGTTCTATCAGCTGTGTCGTATCGGCTGCCAGTTCGTATTCCTCAAACTGGGTCAGCAGCCCATGATGCATCGTACCCAGATACATCTCCAGACATTTCACCGCCTCGCCATGCTGGCCTTTCTTGTAGAAATACTTCCCTGCACTCTTCAGGTTGTTGTTAAACTGCAACAACTTCTGCCCCAGGTCTCGTTTCGCACCTTTGCTCTCATCGGTGCTCTTCATGGCGTAGTCATACATCCCGTACACATACCCAAAATACTTTGTCGTGTCGGGCGAGTTTTTCAGAAATATCTTCCTGTTCTCTGCCAGTGCCAGACAATACTGCGTCTGCACCGCCATCCTCACCACGTCGTTATCTTCCAGCACCTCCTTATGGCTCTTCACCGCATTGCTTATGGCCTTCTCTGCATTGCTGTATTTCTGGTCTTTCAGGGCTTGCTTCACCTCCTTCTTCAGCTTCTTCATCGAGAAGTCCTGTGCCACCCCACTCTGCACCCCGGCCACGAACATCAAAATTGCTATAATCAGTCTGTAATTCATAATTCCACTAAAAACTCAACTTAAACATCACTCTCACGCCGTCTTTCTTCGCTCCCGGATTGTCCAGGTAGCTGAGCCTTCTCACATATTCTATCGTAAACAACTTCAGTATGTTGCCTATCGCAAACTTCACTTCCACATACGGTTTGTCCGATGTCATCGTACATGTGCTCGACACATACCTCTCGCCGTAGAAATGTCCCGGGAAATAAAACAGTTCGCTGTCCGTATATCCCGAACTGGCGGGATTGTTCTTGTCGGTCAGGTGCCCTACCAGCAGATTCACTCCCACCGATTCTCTCCATTTCAGCTTGTGGAAGAGGGGTATCCTGTTAAACAGTTTTCCGTTCAGGTTCCAGTCCACGAACAATGCGGCATATCTGTCGTTCATAAACTCCAGCGAGTTTATCATCTCGAAGGTGTTCTTCTGTATGATATACGACTGGTTGGCCGGTGGCATCAGCAGCATCGGATATGGCACCTTGTTCCACTGGGCTCCTGCCTTCAGGTCCACATCCACCTTTCCCCATGCCTGCGGCAGCCATATGCGCTTCCATATCTCGGCTTCCGTGATGTTGTAGTTGTACTGTCCTCCCATCAGTCCGCTCACGCCCAGGGTGTGCTTCAGACTGAATATCGGTGCTTCCTTGTTCACCTTCAGCCTGTGCTGCTTGGTGTTGGTGTACTTGGCTCCCGGTTCGAACGACACTGCCACCTTGGCTTCGGTCCTTATCATGTGGTCCACCCATCGGCTTGGGTCGTTCACAGGGGTCTGCCCGCCGTCGAGCCTTTGGTAAAACATCGCATCCACAGGTGTCGAATGCGTGTTATTCACCTCTGCTCCTATCGACAGCCCGTTCTCATATTCTCGCTGATAGGTCAGCTTCCACCTTCTGTTCAGGTTGTACTGGTCCGACTTGCCCGACTTCAGCGACAGAAACATATTGTCCTTGTCGTTGGTCAGGAACCTGTCATATGGACTCTCTATGTCGTTCTGGTAGGTGAGCCTCACGTTGTGCATCGGAAACTCTTCTGGCAGATAGGTCTTCTTGTTCAGCGAATAGGTCAGTTCTCCCTTGCCATACATCCGCTTGCTCTTGGCTCCGTAGGCCACGAAACCTTTCACAAACCAGTGTGGCGACAGGTTGGCCGTCGTCAGTGCCGAAATCCTCAGCCTCAGTCCGTCGTAGTCGTTATACGATGCCACGGTGTTCACAGGTCCTATGTCCACCTTGTTCGGATGCAGCGAGTCGCCTGTCTCTATGAAGTTCTCCGTAAAGGTCTTGAACACCAGCAACCCGGTCTTGAATCCCTTCGTCTGCTTCAGTTTCGACATAAATCCGCCCATCTCTCTCTCCGTCCTGGTCAGCACCACGTCGCCTCTTATCTCGGCCCATTCCTCCGGGGTCTTCAGCTTCGTGTCGGGTTCCTTGTATATCGGTCCCCTGATGCTGCTGAATTCCCTGTCGTCTATCTCCTCGAAGCTGTAGTCTCTCATCCTCGTCGTCCTCTGCACCAGGGCTCCTGTCGGTATCAGGTCCACCAGTTTCAGTTCCACCAGCATGTCGTTTTCGGTCATCACCCTCTCGCCCGTGGGCAGGGTCAGGAACTCCTGTGCTATGTTCATGCTCTGCACGAAGTTTATGTCGCTTCTCCCGGGTATCTTCAGCTGCACCCTCCTCACCTGATATGTCGAGTCGTCCATCACGTACAGCAGTCCCGTAAATCCCAGGTCCTGCTGGTTGTTGGCCACGAAGGCCACCTGTATCACCCTGTCGTCGTCTATATATGTGGTGTCCTGTATGTAGTATCTGTAAAAAGATATCGCGTTGTCGGCTATCGGACTCGTAAACGGATATTGCAGCAGCCGGCACGAGTTCTGGTATATGTCCACGTCCGTAAACACGTCTTCCATGGCTGTCGTCAGCACGTCGCCGGTCTGGAAAAACTGGGTGATTCCCTGCTCTTTCTCGGCCTTCACTATAGTTTTTTCCGATTTCGGCGACCTCCTGTACATCACCTCCGAATACGTCTCTCCCATCGTCAGCGGCAGGATCAGCTTTTCGGTTTCGGGACACATCTCCACCTGGTCTTTCAGGAATTCAAACCTCTTCAGTTTCGTGTCAAACAGTTTCTCCGTCACGTTGTTCACCGAGCAGGTCATCTTCTCGTATTTCCTGTACCTATAGTAGTCCTTGCTCTTCAGGTCGTTCATCTTCTTGTGGGCTATCACCCTCTTCATAAACTCCACCGAGGGGTTGTTCTTCCTCGAATATTTCTTCCTCGTGGCCGTTATGGTGATGTCCTTTATCTGCTTTGGCGATGGCATCAGCTTTATGGTATAGTGCTTCGTCTGGCCGCGTTTCTTCTTTATCACCTGCGTGATATACCCCATCGACGAAATGGTCAGTTCCTCCCAGTCGGGATTGTCCTGAATGGTAAACCGCCCCTTCTCGTCTGTCATCACCCCCACGCCCTTCGTGTTGTAATACACGTTCACATAGTCCATCGGCTTACGCGTACGTGCATCCACCACCACTCCCGTGATGGTGTTCTGTGCCCACGCGTTTTGCGCCGCCAGCGCAAAGAGCAATATACTAATCCAACTCCTGATCTGCCTCATAGCCTCCCATTTCGCGGAGTGCATTCTTCAGCATGGCATGCTGCTGATACAGGTTGTTCACAGCTTCCTCGCCCTTGGTGTAGTCGTGCATAGGCGACTTCAGGAAGAAACTCAGGAACTTCTGCGTACCCCATCTTCCTGCCCTCGCTGCCAGGTCCGACAGCAGGCACAGGTCAAGCAACACCGGTGCTGCCAGTATCGAGTCCCTGCACAGGAAGTTTATCTTTATCTGCATCGGATAGCCCATCCAGCCGAATATGTCTATGTTGTCCCAACTCTCCTTGTTGTCGTTGCGTGGCGGATAATAGTTTATCCTCACCTTGTGGTAGTAGTCGGTGTACAGGTCTGGCTGGTCTTCGGCCTTCAGTATGGTCTCGAGCGTAGAGAGTTTCGACACCTCCTTGGTCCTGAAGTTCTCCGGCACGTCGAGCACCAGACCGTCCCTGTTGCCCAGTATGTTGGTCGAGAACCATCCGTCGAGTCCCAGGCAGCGTGTACCTATGATCGGAGCGAAACCGCTCTTCACCAGCGTCTGTCCTGTCTTGAAGTCCTTGCCGCATATCGGCATCCTGGTCTTCTCGGCCATTTCCCACATTGCCGGAATGTCCACGGTGGTGTTCGGGGCTCCCATGATGAACGGACAGCCTTCGCTCAGTGCGGCATAGGCATAGCACATCGATGGTGCCACGTGCTCCCTGTCGTCGTCCTTCATGGCCTTTTCCAGGTCGGCCAGTGTGCCGTGTACGGGCATGTATGGTTCCACATATATTTCCGTCGACGCAGCCCAGGCCACAACTGCACGTTTCAGCCCGTTTTGTGCCTTAAACCTTCTTATGTCTTCTCTCAGGTTCTCCACCATCTCCCAGCGGCTGATGTCGCCCATCGTGTTGTCACCGTCCAGACGCTTCGCAAAGTTTTTGTCAAACGCAGCCTTCATCGGCACTATGGCCTCCAGCTCGTCTTTCACCGGTTCAATATCCTCCTTCTTCAGCACCTCCGCATACATCGCACTCCTGTAGGCATCGGCAGGATACACGTCCCATGCTCCAAACACTATGTCCTTCAGTTCCGCTATCGGCGCAATCTCCCTGTACGAAAGATACCTGCTCCCTGCACCCTGCTCCCTGCTACCTGC
>R15__coassemble_1231_pt1 | contig 13665 bp, 13 predicted proteins | sample R15__metabat2_low_PE_055 | metagenome-assembled genome bin R15
TTTCTTAACACCATTGCCGACGACGAGGAACTGGACTGTGCCGACGGGCTTTCACTTTCAAAGGAAGTAATCAGCTATATGGGCGAAGTGGGCCTGAACCTGAAGAACTGCTTCTACCCTGAGACCAAAGGTCCAAACCTCATTCCATTTGCTCACTATGAGTTCTACAACAGCCAGCACAAGACTGAAGGCGAAGCAATCCCTGGCAGCAAAGTGAATATGTGGAGTTTTGGTTGCAACTGGAAGCCAAACGACGATCTCACCATCAAACTCAACTACACCACGCGCAAGATCGACGGAGGCAGTAAAGACGGCATGCCTCACATGAACGAGGTGAATATCGGCGTGGCATACGACATTGAGTTGTAATGGTTAGCGGTTAGCGCTGGTTTAAGGTAAAAGGATTAAGGGTATGAGACTGAGTGAACTAAATACAGGCGAGAGCGGTGTTATCGTAAAAGTGCACGGCCACGGAGGGTTCCGCAAGCGCATCGTGGAGATGGGTTTCATTCGCGGCACCAAGGTGGAGGTATTGCTCAACGCTCCGCTTCACGACCCTGTGAAATACAAGCTCCTCGACTACGAGGTGAGTCTGCGCCGTGCCGAAGCCGAACTGGTGGAAGTGGTGAGTGTGGAAGAAGCCAAGGAGTGGCGTGACAGTCAAGTGGACCAAACACCACTGCCAGCCAACGAGAAGGACCTGCTGCACCACGTGGCACTCGAGAAGCGCAAGACGCTTAACGTATGTTTCGTCGGCAACCCAAACTGTGGCAAGACCAGCATCTTCAACGTTGCAGGCCACGCCGATGAAAGAGTAGGCAACTACTCTGGAGTAACTGTCGATGCCAAGAAAGGCGAACTGGACTTCGAAGGCTACCACTTCAACATCATCGATCTCCCTGGCACCTATTCGCTCTCGGCATACACCCCAGAGGAACTCTACGTACGCAAGTATATCATAGAGCAGACTCCTGACGTCATCATCAACGTGGTGGATGCCAGCAACCTGGAGCGCAACCTCTACCTCACCACCCAACTCATCGACATGGATGTGCCTATGATCATGGCACTGAATATGTACGACGAACTGCGCGAGAGTGGAAACCATCTCGACACTCAACAACTCGCCACGCTGCTCGGAGTGCCGGTAATACCTACCGTAGCAAAGACCGGCGAAGGCATCAACGAACTGCTCCACACGGCTGTGCATGTGTATGAAGGTCCGTGTAACATTGAGAACGACGAAGATCGTACCATGCGCTGCAAGAACTGCCAACTGCTCAGTCACTGTCCGCAGGCAACAGCCAAGAGTTTCAAGCACATCCACGTGAACCACGGGAGCATTCTCGAAGCAGCAATAGAGAAGATAGAAGAACCTATACGCAAGAACCCAGAACCTCACCACAACTACTCTGGTCGTTTCATGGCCATAAAACTACTTGAAAACGACCGGCAAATACGCGATGTGATAGGCAATTTGCCCAATGCCGAAGAGATTTTCGCCATGGTAAGTGACCAGCAGAAGATGATTCAGCGCGAACTCGACGACAATTCCGAGAATGCCATCACAGATGCCAAATACGGTTTTGTGCAAGGTGCTTTGAAAGAATGTTTTGAGAAGGTAGGCAAACGAATGCCAAGTCGCATCCTGACGAAGAAGATCGATGCCGTGGTGACCAACAAATGGTCGGGCTACATCATCTTTCTCGCCGTACTCTACCTGATGTTCTGGTGCACCTTCAGCCTGGGACAGTACCCAATGGACTGGATAGACCTCGGTGTTGAAGAACTCTCGTCTCTCGTCTCCCGACTCATGCCAGACGGCATGCTCAAGGACTTGCTCGTCGATGGAATCCTGGCCGGTGTGGGCGGTGTGATTGTTTTCCTGCCGAACATACTCATACTCTATGCCTTCATCTCATGGATGGAAGACAGCGGCTATATGGCCCGTGTGGCATTCATAATGGACAGGATAATGCACAAGATGGGACTGCACGGCAAGTCGTTCATCCCAATGATTATGGGCTTCGGTTGCGGCATTCCGGCCATCATGGCAACGAGAACAATCGAAGATAGAAAATCACGGCTCATCACCATGTTGATAGTTCCGCTGATGTCGTGCTCGGCAAGGTTACCTGTATATATCATTATAATAGGTGCGTTTTTCCAGCAATACCAGGCCACCATGCTCTTCTCGCTCTACCTTCTGGGCATAGTGATGAGCATAGTGATGGCACATCTGTTCAGCCGTTTTGTGGTGAAAGGCGAATCGAGTCCGTTTGTCATGGAACTTCCACCATATCGTCTGCCATCAGGCAAATCAGTGTTCCGCCACACGTGGGAGAAAGGCAAGCAGTATCTGAAGAAGATGGGTACTACCATCCTTGCAGCAAGCGTAATTATATGGGTATTGTCGTATTTCCCAAGGGTTCAAGAAGTTCAAGAGGTTCAAGGAGTTCAAGAAGTTCAAGGAGTTCAAGAGGTTCAGGGCATGGAACAGAGTTATCTGGGACAGATTGGGAAGGCTATAGAACCGGTTATCCGTCCTTGTGGCATGGCATGGAAAGAAGGTGTGAGCATCATTGCCGGAGTGGGAGCAAAGGAAATAGTGGCCTCAACAATGAGCGAACTTGGCGGTTTCGACACCATGACACCTCTCGCAGCACTGGCATTCTTGATATTCGTCCTGCTCTACATGCCATGCATACCGGCCTGTGTGACCATCAGTAAGGAAAGCGGCCATTGGAAATGGGCAGTGTTCACCGCACTCTACACCACCACCCTGGCGTGGATCTGCTCGGTGCTGGTCTATCAGATAGGGAGCTTGATATAGTTCGAAGTGTTTGAAACACTTCGAACAGTAACTACATATAGCTGTGCATTCCTCCCAGAACGAAGTTGACCCCGAAATAGGTCATAAGAACGAAAAGGAGGGCAAAAAGATAGTATAGTTTGTAAAATTGCCAATCGGCAATTTTGCAAACTATTTTCTTATGCATCGGCAGGGCATAGACGATGAAGGTGATGAGAGCCCAGGTCTCCTTTGGGTCCCAGCTCCAGTAGCTACCCCAACTCTCGCTGGCCCATATGCTGCCAAGAATGATTCCGATGCCCAATAGGGTCACGCCCCACTGGTTGATAATAGAGATAAGCCCCCTTCTGTCTCCCCCCACAAGTGGGAGTATAGCCAACAGGAGGAACAGGGCATAGGCCGCCATGATGATGGTGACATGAAAATAGAGCCACGGAGACTGCAGCATAGGCGGTACCTCTCTAAGGCAATAGCGCAGCACGAAATACACCCCAGCCAAGGCCAAGGCCAAGGCCAGAACCTTCCACTGTATCCTTTTCAGCAATAACATTGCTGAAACTATGAACACCGCGAAGGCTGTGAACACTATGGGCTTGCCATATGGGTCATAGTTCACCTTGCACACCACCATTCCACCCATACCGTCGTCGGTAAGGAACTCGCCCTGAATGGATGTGAGGAGTGTGATGACATACCCAACGAATATCATCAACAGAGAGAGGTGCAGACCCCAGAGTGCTATTTTACGTAAGCTATGCATTCCATTTCTATAAGCCACGCAGGACGGCACACAGGTGCATAGGTTATCACGAGCGGCACCCCAGGAAGGTGTTCTGCCAACATTGGCTGAACGATGCTATAATCCGCCACATCTCTAAGATACACAATGGCCTGGGCCACATCAGCAAGCGTTGCCCCACCCTCTTTCAAGAGTTCGGAGACATTTTCGAGCATACGTTCGGTCTGTTTCACTATGTCGCCCACATAGAGGACATCACCTTTGTTGTCGATGCTCGCAGTGCCAGAGATAAAAATCTCGGTATGATGGTCGTAATCCACTGCCGTTCCACGTTCGAAAGTGACTCCGTATTCGTAGGTGGAGTTGAGATGGGTCTTGGCATATAGATAGCGCTGCTGACCAGGACGGAGTCCAATGACAGCATAGGCATCCATCTGGACTATGGCCTCGGTGCAGAGAGGTTGTCCTCCGATGCCTGTGGAAGAGAGATAGTGGGTCTGTTCGGTGAGTCTCTGTGTGATGAAATTCTCACGGCGCGCATCGACCATGCCCTTGTACTGAGTATCCACATCGCGCACATAGAACCAGGTACGAACACAGTTGTCGGCAATAGATATGCCTTGCTCCCTGAGTTCCTGCTCATAGGTTTCGAGCAGAGTCTTGGTTTGGTCGTAGCTACTACCGTTGCGCTCACACATCGAGCCCCTCCAAATGTGCTGATAGCGGTTGTCATTTTTTCTGCGGAAATACATCCACAAAGCCACCTTGCTGCCATCGAGAGGAGGTTGCTGAATTACTGAGAAGGGGAGTTGAAGGGGAGTTGAAGGGGAGTTCAAAGGGAGTTGAAGGGACGAATGCAGAAAATCCTTCTGGTTAATGATATCACTCAGGAACCAGCGCTCGAAGGTTGGTTCGCCATATTGGTCAATCAAACTTTGCCTGACTTCGCTGAGACGTTTGTACTGCCCATCAAACAATTCGCCACGAGGTTCCACATGCAGCATCACGTGCACATCATCAGCATCCTCGGCTTCGAAATGCGATATTTCGGCCTTTACTCCTAAATCCCTAAAATATTTATGATTTACCATTTACAATTTTTTCATTTTAATTGGTCACTTTTCCATTTACCATGCTGAAGCCTCCCGTCCGATAGTGGTATCCGGTCCATGACCAGTGAGCACACGAGTCTCCTCCGGGAGTTGGAAAAGTTTGTCGGTGAGGCTCTCCATCAGTTGTCGGTAACTGCCTCCAGGAAGGTCTGTACGACCCATCGAACCACAGAAAAGTGTATCTCCGGAGAACAGCACATTCTCTTCCTTCATATACAGGCACAATCCGCCAGGAGTATGTCCCGGAGTTGATATGATGTCAAAACTATGGTTGCCAAAACTCACCCACTGACCATGTTTCAGCGAACTGCGCATTGGCGGGAAGACAGGTATGTCGAACTCTGGAAGACCAAACAAAGCCAATTGGGCCGGAACGGATTCGTAGAGAGACTTATCCTCTTCGGCCATTTCGGGAGCAATGGCAAGATCACGATATATCATGCCAAGTCCCATAACGTGATCGAAATGGGCATGGGTACAGAGCACATGGACAACAGAGAGATGTTCTCCATCGATATAGCTCTTTATGCGCCGCCATTCCTCTTCGAAAAAACAACCACAGTCGATGATGCAAGCCTCGCCTGTCTCATCGTTCACTACATAGCAGTTCTCCTCAAGTGGGTTAACCACAAAACGTTGTATTTTCAGCATTTGATATGTATTACTTTTTTTGTTTGAAAAAATTCTTCATCGAAGCACTCATTCAGATTATAAACCTGAACCCTGAACCCTGAACCCTGAACCTCCTCTGGTCCCTTTAGGGCCAAAATGTTATGGGTGTTCTTCCTGACACACTTCACAAGGTCGGGAATAGGCATCACGGCACGTGTCACCACGAAATCGTAGGACTCCCTAATCTCCTCACCACGAGCATGGGAAAGGCGTACATTAGTAAGTCCGATGGCATCAGCCACAGCTGAAGCCACCTTTATTTTCTTCCCTATGGAATCGACCAGATGGAACCTGCACTCCGGGAACAATATCGCAAGTGGGATGCCTGGGAAGCCGCCTCCAGTACCGAGGTCCATGATGGTGGTACCAGGTTCAAACCAGAAGAACTTTGCAATGCCAAGCGAGTGGAGCACATGGTGTTCGTAGAGGTTGTCGATATCCTTGCGGGAGATGACATTTATCTTGCTGTTCCAGTCATGATAGAGTTCGTCAAGCATAGCAAACTGCCTAAGTTGCTCAGGCGAGAGATCAGAAAAATATTTCGTCAGCATAGGTCCTCCTGTGTTAATTTGTTAAGCATCTCTACCGTTCCTACATCAATCATCTTCAGTTCAGGATACACACAGGCTTTGATCTCAGCCGTTTCGCATGCAGAGAGATAGAAATCGGTTATCGAGAATTTCCCTTCCCACTCGTGCATCAATGGTTGGATAATCTTTGGATTCACTACGTGGATGCCCGAAAAGGCATAGGTGTGAACTTTAGAATTGAGTGATGAGAGTTGAGAGAGCCTGTCCTTTATCGGACCACGGTATTCCCCTGTATTGGTATTGGTCCACCCTACCAGGTTGCCATCTTCATTGAAGATAAGAAATCGATACGCCTCCTTGTGTGTGCCTACGAGCAAGGTTGCTGCAGCATCAGCATTAGCCTTGGCCTGGGCATAGAAAGCAGCCAAATCTACATTGCTGAATATATCTACGTTGTGTATCAGCACAGGATCGTCGTTGGGAAACAGTGGCAGAGCTTTCTTCAGTCCCCCACCCGTCTCGAGGAGCATATCTCTCTCGTCGCTGACACGGATGTCAACACCGAAGTTGTCGTGCTGACGAAGGAAGTCGATAACCATATCGGCAAAGTGATGTACATTCACCACTATGTGGAGGCTGTTGGCTATTGGCTGTTGGCTATTGGCAGCCTTCAACTTTTCTATAAGAAGTTGCAATAAAGGCTTGCCGCCAACTGGTACCAGTGCTTTTGGCATGGCATCGGTAAGTGGTCGGAGACGAGTTCCAAGTCCTGCTGCAAATATCAATACGTTCATCTTGTTATGTACAATTTGGTCATGTACAATGTACAATTTTAAAGGGTCAATGGTTAGCGGTTAGTGTATAGGCTATGCTCTTCAATTCCGGATAGGCATCAATAGCGCCTTCATCGGCAAGCCAACGCAGGTCACGGAGCCCGGCCGGAATGCAATCGGCCATGAGTTGTTTCTTTTCCCAAAGTCCACGGAAACCAAAAGCCCCAAGAGCCTGAAGACCGCGGAAAAGTATGAATTTACGGAGCCGAGGCATAAACTCCTCACGGGTCATAGGCATATACTGCTGAAGGGCATCGAGATATTCACCGACAAGCACCGACTTTATATGTTCCGGGAAATCGGCCCTTACGTCCCACACGAATGATGCCACATCGTAGAATACAGGACCACGACGACCTCCCTGGTAGTCTATATAGTAGGGTGTTCCCTCATAAACCATCACATTGCGAGCCTGAAAATCACGATAGAGGAACGTATCGCTCATGTCCTCAAGTATGTCCTTTGTGAGTCTCTCAAAATCGTGCTGGAGACGCACCTCGTTGAATTCCACTCCACGGAGTTTCACGAAGCAGTACTTAAAGTAGTTGAGATCGAACATCACACTCATTGCATCCATGGAAGGCACAGGGTAGCAGAGTTTATATACTTCCTCTCCCCGAGCCCCAAACTGTATATCGGCCAAGTCGTGCATCACCTGCTTTAAGAGGTGCAGGGTGCAGGGTGCAGGGTGCAAGGTTGTTTCGCCTGAAGGACAAGAGGGATTTCCAAGCAAATCATCAAGCGTTGTTGTGCCAAGATACTGCTGCAAGTAGCACATCCTGTCCTCACTGATGCCATATACGCAAGGAGTCCTCAGACCGCGCTTTTCGAACTCCAGGGACAACCTGTAGAAAGCCTCGTCTTCTTCGGGATTGGTACCCTGAACCCCGAACATTCGGCCACCTTCGGAATCGGTTATCTCGTAGTAGCGTCGCCCACCAGCCCCTTTGCTGTTGATCTGAACGATGCTCACCGCCTTTCGTCCTGTGCACTGCTCGAACAGTTTCCTCAGTCTTTCTTCTGCCATATTGATTGAATCTTTTTTCTTACTGCCAATATATTTATTGCCGAAACCACCATTGCCAATACCAGTGCCAAAACCAAAGTCACTGCCACACCAGGCACATCCATGTCAGGGAAGAAGTCTGTAAGTAGTTTCATATACTGTGACCTCACCACTAATGCCAACACCAAAGCCAAGGCCAGAGTCAGAAGATTGAGTCCCAGGGCAAGCATCTGGTAAGGCATTGCCACACGGCGAGGAGAATAGCCAAGGAGGAGCAGATTCTCGAGTTTGCCGCTGTTCTTCTCAACAAGCAGATACACGCTCAGCATCAGGATATAGAGGGCAAGTACACAAATCACGAGTCCCACAGCCATCACGATGCCTACAATCATCTTCAAGAGAAATGCCGTCTTGCTGGCATTGAGCTTCTCGGTGTCGGTTTCGTAGCCATTGTCCTGCAGATACTGGGCGATATGCTCATCAGCAGGATTGTTGACCTGAACTATAAGCCGGGATACTCCGGAATTGCCTGAGATTCCGGATTTTTTGGCAAACATTGCATTTGCCCAGTCCATAAAGGCCTGTGGCACAAGTATTGTATTGAGTCTGTTTGAGAACCCAACTATACGACCCTTGAACTCTTGAACACCTTGAACTCCTTGAACTCCTTGAACTCCTTGAACTCCTTGAACTCCTTGCACCTCTATCCCCAAAGCCATTGCCCCGAGCACACCCTCTGACAACTTAGGCAAGCTGCGACTCTGTGCATAGCCAAAGTTGTAAAGGTCGAGATAGTTGCGTGGGAGTATGATAGGGAGTTCCGTCTGTCCCTCTTCGTAGTGCCAGGCCTCGGTCTTCACATCCACAAAATCATCGGGCACAGATTCGAAGAACATATCCGTAGAGAACGTGGCAAACTGCTGAATCTCGAACGATGCCCTCACCCTGAAGTCGGTGGAGGTGAAACAACCCAGTTTCTCCACGAAAGGCTGTGACTCAAAATCTTCAATTTCTGCAACTGAAAACGTCGATTTTTTTCCGGCTAAGGAGGAGAGGGTACCAACAGGTTTGTTAACGATGATATAGTCGGCCTTCATGAAACTGTCTTCACCACTGTAAACCTCCTGTACGTCCTGATATACCTGCACACCAAGCAAAATGATCACCATCCCCACCAGGTTGGCAAAGAAAAATCCCACAAACTGCGGAACACTGATATGCTGTCGAAGTAATTTCCAAACCAAATTCATAATCGTTCCATTTTTTTGCCAGCAAAAACTATAACTTCATAACCGCATCGTAGGCCAGGTCCATGTGCTTGCCTATGCTGGTAACTATCACTCCTGCACCCTGTCTATGGGCTTCTGCCATCATGATGTCGGCCATCACGCGGCTGTTTTCATCGTCAAGATGACTTATGGGTTCATCGGCAAACAGAAACGAAAACGGCTGACACAAAGCCCTTATCATTGCCACCCTCTGTTGCTGTCCAAACGACATACGGCCTATCTTGTAGTCCTTGCGGTCCGCAATGCCGAGCAGTTCGAACCACTGGTCTATCTGGGCCCGGGACTGATGATGGGTGAGATTGTTCTTTATCTCTACATTTTCCATTGCGGTGAGTTCGGGAAAGAGGCGCAGGTCCTGCCAGAGCATCGAGATATTCTCTCGCCTTGTCCGAACCAGTTCGGCGGTAGAGAACGTAGAGATATCCCTGCCATCGAAGAGAATCTGTCCTTCATAGTCACGTCGGTAGCCAAATATATAACTGCACAGGGAGGACTTTCCCGTACCCGAACTGGCCTCGATCAGGTATAGTTTCCCTGTCTCAAACGTCACGTCCTTCAACCAGACATCACTCAGCACCTTAGCACCAGTCCCCTGTTCTCTCTGAAAGACCAGAGGCAAGGTATGTCTCAGCTCTATTGTTTTCATTTCACGAGTTTTATTTCAAAGTCGAGCCCTGTCTCCGACTCCAGCACAAGATATCTTGAGTCCTTGAAACCTGCCAGATAGTCGGGAGCACTGGCAAGGAGCATAAGCAGGTATTTTGCCTTTGTCTCCTGTAGGTTTACCACTGCATACAAGCAGTAGTCATCCAGGTCGTCGGTGTAAATCCGGTTTGTCATCTCCGACATGTCATTGCATTCACTGCCAAATACAAGCACATCACCCTCCCTGCTAGGTTTTGGAACTGAATGTTCACTATCAAGCAGCACCACCACATCGCCATCTGTATCACGAAGCATAGACTCGGTGTCATAGGCAAGTGTGGCAAGTGACAGCAGACTCCTGAGCCGATGGCTGGACTTTACCAGGTCTACGAATTCATCGCCATGAATGCCAGCATATATCATTGCCATTTTTGCGGCATAACGCTGACAAAGTCCCGCATCGGAGATATGTCGGATAGCACCCCGGCTCTGGTCGAGCAAATCCTGTACCTCATCCGTACCGCCATAGAAACGTACCTGAAGTTCTATTTCGTCATCGTCAAGGTCCAGTTCGCCTATCATCCTCACGTCTTTCACATTCACGCCAGGCGGAAGGAACATACGATAATTCTCCTCCTGTTCAGCAGGAAGGGCAGCAAGATTGCCGTATATCACTATGTCATCGTCATCATACCCGGCCATTCTGGTGTAGTCATCCGTGGTACAAAACGACAAGTCAGCCTCCTGAGCCATCAGTTCCTCTATCACCTTCTTTGCTGGCAATGCATCGTTGCCTATACTGCCAAAGAGCAACAGTGTATTGTCGTTGTAGGCCATGTCTATTTCGTCAAGGAGAGTTGCCCACATAAGGCCATCTCTCTCCTTTGGCTTTGAACAATAGCCCTCGTGATGCAGGTCTTCAAAGGCATCGGTAAGTTTATCCATGTTGCCTACTGCTGCTGTTATGCCTATGCCACCCTCTCCCAGTTGGAATGCATACACAGACTGTTTGATATCAAGGGCCATGAATACATTGGTAACGTACTCGTTATCTATATCTATACGTCTGGCTATATCTTTTACTGCAATCTTCGCCACCACATTGGCATTTCTGGGTATCACCTTGGTATAGTCCTCAGACTTGCTGCAACCGGCAAGTACAAACAGCACGGCAAGAAGCAGGGCAGAAAGTGCAAAGTTCTGATGTTTATTCATTTTTATGGTTTTTATGGTTTCAATAGTTTCTATGGTTTCTATGGTTTCTATGGTCTCTATGGTTTCAATGGTTTCTATGTTATAGAGTGGCGACTATGACTGTTGCCACAAGGGCGGCAGTTTCGGTCCTGAGCCGGCTCTCTCCCAGACTCACGGCTTTAGCCCCAAGTGCCTCAGCCGCTCTCACCTCTTCCAAGGAAAAATCTCCCTCTGGTCCGATCATAACCAGTACATCCTGTACATTCGGAGTTTCAGAGTTCCCCAATTCCTCTCTCAACAGAGGTTTTTCCCCTTCGTGACAATGGCAGATATATGGGTGGAGAGTTGAGATTCCAGAACCTACAGAGGAGAGGAAGTCGTCGAAGTTCACCACGCCGTTGAATCTCGGCAGCCAAGCCTTACGGCTCTGCTTCATGGCCGAGATGATGATTTTCTCTATTCTCTCGTTCTTCACCTGATGGCGCTCACTCAGCCTGCAGTCAAGGAATGTCAGTTCGTCGATTCCCACCTCTGTGGCTTTCTCTGCAAGCCACTCCATACGGTCAAGATTCTTAGTAGGAGCAACAGCAAGATGCCGATATCCTTTCCAAGTTTTTTCTTGTGGCAGGGTCTCCTTGATGTCGTAGAAACAGTGTTTCTTTGTTGCCTCCGTGATCTCAGCCCTATAGAATGTACCCTTGCCATCCATCAGCCAAATCTCATCACCCTCACCAAGACGGAGCACACGCACGGCATGTCCAGCCTCCTCTTCGGGAAGTTCTCCCGTCTCCACCTCCGGAGTATAAAAAAATCGCTGTTCCTTCATTATTTAAGTATCCAATACTATCGTCCCTTGAACTCCCCTTCACCCTCTCGCATACGCCGGTGCATCGATATCTATAAAGTCCTTGTCCTGATACTTGAAATGTCCCACCATGGCTATCATGGCTGCATTGTCGGTGGTGTAGCTGAACTTAGGTATATACACTCTCCAGCCGTATCGACGTGCATGGTCCTGAAAGGCATTGCGGAGTCCTGTGTTGGCCGAAACACCTCCGGCAAGTGCCACATCCCTTATACCCGTGTCCTTCACGGCCTGACGGAGTTTTTTCATCAGTATATCCACCACAGTTTTCTCAAGCGAGGCTGCAAGGTCTTCCTTGTGGTGCATGACAAAGTCGGGATCGTCTTTCATCCAGTCTCTGAGATTATAGAGAAACGATGTCTTCAGACCAGAGAAGCTATAATTGTACCCTGCTATGTTAGGTTTTGCAAACTGATAGGCATCAGGATTTCCCTGGCGTGCCAACTTGTCTATAATCGGTCCTCCCGGGTATCCCAGTCCCATCACCTTAGAGCATTTGTCTATAGCCTCTCCTGCTGCATCGTCAATGGTCTGGCCCAGTATCTCCATATCGTTGTAGGCATTCACCTTTATGATCTGACTGTTCCCGCCACTTACCAACAGGCACATAAACGGAAACGGCGGGAATTTATCCTCTTCAGCAACCTGTAACCCGTCCCCCGTAACCCTCGGCAAAGCCGACTTAATAAGGTTCGCCATCACGTGTCCCTGAAGATGGTTAACGTCTATCATAGGGATTCCCAGTCCACGTGCCAGTCCCTTGGCAAACGACACTCCTACGAGCAAACTACCCATCAGTCCCGGACCACGTGTAAACGCAACAGCAGAGAGTTCTTCCTTCGTCACTCCGGCCTTCTTCAAGGCCTGGTCAACTACTGGTACAATATTCTGCTGGTGGGCTCTCGAAGCCAGTTCCGGTACCACTCCACCATAAGCCTCGTGCACAGCCTGAGAAGCCGTTACATTGCTCAGCAACACACCATCCTTCATCACAGCCGCCGATGTGTCATCGCAACTACTCTCTATGCCCAATATAATTATATGTCTATCCATACCTTCTACCTGCTCCCTTCTACCTGCTACCTGCTACCTGCTCCCTGCTCCCTTCTCATACCCCTTCATCCTCCGGATCTTCGTTCAGGTTCACCTCTGGTCTTCCTTCATCATCTGCAGCAGCCTGTTCCAACAGTATCTCACCACCAGTAGTGATATCAACAGCCATAGGATAGCTGAACTGTCCCGATGCATCACAATCGCCTACGGTTGCAATAAAATGGAATGCCTCATGGTTGTCCTGCTTCGTGAAATTGAAGTTAAATCCCAACAGACACGACCCATTGTAGTCGCCTTCAGGAATCAGACGGCGGAAACTCTCCTTGGTAAATGTATGTTCATAGCGCCATTCATCATTGCCAGCATTGGCCTTCACTATGGAGAGCACGACCATATTGTCGTAATATCTATACCCAAAGCTATTGGTAACCACAGGAAGCGACTTGTCATTTCTGAATTCAAAAGCATACCTATACAGCACACCTCTCACACTTACTGTGTCGCTGTAGTCAAACTCATTTACGGAATATACAGAGTCCTTCGACTGTTCCGAACCATCAAACTCAGCAGTCCTGTCGTTCGGAGTACTACCACCACCACAGCCACAAACAGCGACTATAGTAAGCCACACACACCCTGCAGTCCATTTAGCAAACTTGTTGCCAAAACATGTTTCCTTACTCATACTCATACACATTATATAAAAAATCGTGTGCAAAGATACGAAAATTTTTTCTTATTTACAAATTAATTTGTAAAAAATTTGGACTCCGCCCCCCGTGCCACATCCACTCCTAACTCCCAACTCCTAACTCCTAACTCCTAACTCCCAACTCCTAACTCCTAACTCCTAACTCCCAACTCCTAACTGCGAGCAACGCTCGCCCCTGCTACCTGCTACCTGCTACCTGCTCC
>R15__coassemble_1372_pt1 | contig 12413 bp, 4 predicted proteins | sample R15__metabat2_low_PE_055 | metagenome-assembled genome bin R15
GGTTCAAGTGGTTCAAGGAGTTCAAGGGGTTCAAGGGGACATATTGCCTGTATCACGTCGATTGCGGGGACAAGGGGGCTGGGGGCTTCGCCGTCGTATTCGGCTACGAAGCGTTTTCAGCAGCACTACCTGGAATGCCTGGACCAACTGGCCCGGATGCAGCACCTGCCAATAAGCATCACGGACATACGGCCGGGGTTCGTGAAGACCGACCTGATAGCAGGGAGCCACTATCCGATGCAGCTCAGGGCAGAGGATGTGGCACGACTCATAGTGAGGGCCATAGAGCACAGGAAGGCGGTGGTGACGATAGACTGGAAATACCGAATGCTCGTAGCACTGTGGCGCCTCATCCCACGCTGGATGTGGGTAAGGATGAGGGTGAGATAGATGGTTTGTTCTTACACACATGCGGGAGGTTTGTGTAAATGCGGACATTGAGTCGCTGCCATTTTTGCAAGCTATGACATCAAAAATTTGACAAACTACCGAATCGAACAAAAAAAATTGCTGCAATTTGCAACTTTTTTCGTATATTTGCAGCAGAAAAAAAATGTGAGACAATATGAACCTCTACAGAGATTTTGACAACTACCTGAAGGAATACCCAAACGAAGAGGGCTACTTCGGTGAATACGGCGGCAACTATCTGAAAGACCAGGAACTGATCAAGGCCTTTCAGGAATATGCCGAGGGATATAACACCATTGCACAATCGGCTCAGTTCATAGCAGAACTGCGGCGAATACGCAAGGAATTTCAGGGACGCCCTACCCCGCTGTATCACTGCCAGAAGCTGTCGAACCTCTTCGGGAAGACTCAGATATACCTGAAGCGCGAGGACCTGAACCATACGGGTGCACACAAACTGAACCACTGCATGGGCGAGGGACTGCTGGCCAAATACATGGGCAAGAAGAAACTCATTGCCGAGACAGGTGCGGGTCAGCACGGAGTGGCACTGGCCACGGCAGCAGCGTATTTCGGACTGGAATGCGACATCTATATGGGCGAGGTGGACATAGCCAAGCAGGCTCCCAACGTGGCAAGGATGAAACTGCTGGGAGCAAGGGTGGTACCGGTTTCGGCCGGACTGAAAACACTGAAGGAGGCCGTAGATGCTGCGTTCGAGGCTTACTCACGTGAATACAAGACAGCCATATACTGCATAGGCACTGCAGCCGGTCCGCATCCGTTTCCGCTGATGGTGCGCGACTTCCAGCAAGTGATAGGCGACGAAGCCAGGTCGCAGTTCCTGGAGATGACAGGCCACCTGCCAGACAAGGTCATTGCCTGCGTGGGAGGAGGATCGAACTCGATAGGAACGTTCGTTCCGTTCCTGTCAGACCCAGTGGAACTCTACGGAGTGGAACCCCTGGGCCATGGTCCGGCACTGGGCGACAACGCAGCCAGCATAAGCTTCGGCAAGGTGGGTGTGATGCATGGGTTCAACAGCTATATGCTTGCCTCTGAAGACGGTTCGCCGGCACCGGTATATTCCAACGCCAGCGGACTGGACTATCCTGCAGCAGGACCTGAGCACGCACTGCTGCACGACATGAAGCGCGTGAACTACGTGGCCATAGACGACGAAGAAGCCATAGAGGCGCTGTTCCTGCTGTCGAGGGTGGAAGGCATAATCCCTGCCATCGAGAGTAGCCATGCCCTGGCCTATGCACTGAAGGTGGCAAGGGAAGGACGGCCGAATTCGGCCATCGTGACCCTCTCGGGCCGAGGAGACAAGGACCTGGACTACGTGATAGAACACTACGGCATAGGCGATGAGTTCCTTGCCGGGAGAGGCATAAAGCTATAAGCTCACTCAATCACCATTGCCTGGCTGATGCCAGACATGTCGAAGACTTCACGCACAGCCGGCTGTATGCCACGGAACACAAGACTCCCCTGACGGGCCATCATGGCCTTCATCAGAGTGAGGATTGTACGGATGCCCTGCGACGAGGTGTAGGTCATGTTCGACAGGTCGAGCACAATGTCCAGATTGCTGTCGTCGGACTGCAGGGTTTGGTCTACCACCTCGTGGAACTGAGGTGCCGAAGAACTGTCGAGCATTCCATCGAGGGAGATGATGGTCTTGCCATCTTGTTTTGTTACGTCGATTTTCATTTTTTTACAGTGTATTTTAATGTTAATCTATTCTGGTTGTTCTCATAGGCATACGACACTTCGTCCATGATGTTTTTCGTGAACATTATGCCCAGTCCGCCCACGTCACGGTCGGCGATGGAGGTTGTGAGGTCGGGGGCTTCGCTCTCAAGAGGGTTGAACGGTTTGCCGCTGTCGATGAGGGTGAGGGTGAGAGGGGAGCAGGTAGCAGGGAGTGATTTTTTGATTTCGACATCGAGTGGACCATCGTCGGTGTAGGCATAGTCGGCAACATTCTGCACAGGTTCTTCGATGGCCAGGCGGAAACGCATATCACCATCAAGGCCACAGGCCCTGACGATGTCGTCTACAATTTCAGTGACACGCCCCCGAACAGCATCGTAGTGCAATCCTTGCACCTCTTGAACCTCTTGAGCCCCTTGCACCCCTTGAACCATTTGAGTCCCTCTGTACTCCACGCAGAGCATGGTGACATCGTCGTTTTGTTCGGTCTTGTGGGCAAAGGCCTTCAGTTCGTCAGCCACACCCCTTACCAACCGAGGCAACGGCAGATGCTGCACCCTGGCAACAGTAGCAAGTGTGGCTTCGGTGCCATAGAATACATCGTTTTCGTTCTTTGCCTCCGTGACGCCATCGGTATAGAGGAAGAGCCGATCGCCAGGATGGAGCTGGAGACTCTCCTTCCGATACTGCCAATCGGCGAAAGCATAGATAGGCATGTTGGGGAGGACGGAGAGGTAAGAAGGGTCTTGAACCCCTTGAACCTCTTGAACCCCTTGAACCTCTTGAACCCTTATCAAAATCGGTGGGTTGTGTCCCGCATTGCAGAATTCGAGCAGTCCGGTCCTGAGGTTGAGCACCCCCACGAAGAGCGTACAGAACATGGAGTCGTCGCTGCGTTCCATCACGGCCTGGTTTATACGCATGACTATCTCCTGAGGATCGTTGCGATGGCGCAGGATGTAGCGATAGAGACTGCACAGTTCCGTCATCACCATGGCAGCCGGCATACCCTTTCCGCTCACGTCGCCTATGCAGAAATGCAGGTAGTCGCCCTTCTGCACAAAGTCGTAGAGGTCGCCACCCACATATTTGGCAGGACGCAGGAAGCCGTAGACTTCGTAGTTCTGAGGGTTCTGAGGGTTCTGAGGGTTCTGAGGGTTCTGAGGTTCTGAGGGTTTTTGGGCAGGATGCCTCGCTGGATGGCAGAAGCCATGTCGAGTTCGTTCTCCATTCGTTGAGTTTCCTGGTGCTTGCGCTTGAAGACCTGCAGGATATAGACAAGACAACCCACGACCACAAGTATGCAAACCAGCATGATGATATTGGAAATCAGTGTATAATGCCGTGCCTCGCTGTAGATCTGCTTTTTCGACTTCACGAACAGCAGTTTGTAGTCAGAACCCTTTACAGGGAGCAGGAACGAGATGTAGATGTCGTCGTTCCACTGGTTTTGGAACACGCTCGAGTCGTTGTCGTGAACATGTCGCTCCACATCGGCATACCACTGGTCAACCAGGTTGTCGTCCTCACCCAGTTCGCGTGCCACCTCTATCAGGGCGCGAGAATTGTTCTGCGCATTTGAGCTGGCGATGACACGGCAGTTGTCGTCGATAATCACCAGTGTGATATTATCCCCCGGATGGTACATCGACAGTAGGCGCGAAGTGTGTGTGTGGTCCCAGTCGGCCCATAGTTCGCCGACGAAACGTCCAGTGTCATCGTAGAGCGGCACTGCCGTGGTCATCACCCACAGGCTGTCGCGTTCGATATATCCACTGCTCTTGTGGGGCTTGTTGTAGAACTTCACCTTTTTGTAAAGTTCGCTTTCGTATACGTTGTAGTAGTCCTGCAGGTTGTAGCGCGCCGTATCTACGGTATCAACCATGGCAGCGATGCCCTGAGGGGCGTCCTTGAGTGTTCCGGGTTCGAAGATCATCACAATCGAGTGATAGTCATCGTTATAGTCCATGAAGGCTATCAGTCTCCTGTAGATATGGTCCACGTTCATAGAAGAGAGCGTTTCACGGTCGAAGATATATTTTATATTGTAGTCATCCGCCGTGCTGTCGTATTTGGTTTCTATATCCGCCATGCCAGTGAGGAAGGTGTTGATAATCCAGTAGTCAGAGACAAAGAGTTCGTTGGCCAGGACCTGGGTGTACTCGGAGTTGTAGAGCACCTCGGCCTGGGCATAGTCGTTGAGGCGGTTTTCCGTGAGCCGTATCGACATCTGTGTGGAAACCATAATGACTGCAATGGCTATCAGCGTGGCCATTGTTACCTTGACCACATCCGAACGATGTATCGACGGACCTCCTGTAATGCGATGTAAAGATATCATATAGTGCTTTATTATATTAGTTGTCAAAGAATCGCAGGCCTTCTATTTGTTTCAGGAACTGGTCGATGTAGTCCCACGAGGTGGTGTCCCAGTGGAAACCGAGTCGCAGGAGCACCTGCATGGTGAAGGAGTTTTCGGCACCTATCATCCTCACCACCTTATCCGTGTTGCCACTCTCATAGGCCAGCATGGCCGAGAGGCGTTCCTGTTTTGCAGAGTCAGCCTTGGCCTCGTTGAGTATCTCGATGAACTGCTCGTCCTCCACCAGTTGGATGTCGCGGCCTATGACTTTCATTTCGTGGAGTATGTCACCCAGCATCTGCTGATGGCTGTTGTAGGGGTGGAACACGCTGCAGGTGCTGCACGTCTGCGAGAGCAGGCATATGGCCCTGGCAGTCTGGTCGATAGGCGAGAACTCCACAGGCGACTGGAAAGCCGAATAAGGCAGTGCACCGAGCATGTTATAGATGCGCAGGCGACCCATGAAGCTGTTGGTATTGAAGTTGATCTGGAACTCTCCGTCTTCGCTTCGGGCCGAGAGGTTGCCCACACGCATGATTTTGGCATCGAGACCACGAGTGGCCACGGCATCGAGCACGCAGCGTTCACCCATAATTTTCGAGTGGATATACTGATTGTGGATCTGCTGCCCGGCGAAGAGCATACGTTCGCTGAAGGAATCTATGTCAGGTACACCATTCACCGCTGCCCCAGCCACGGAATAGGTGCTCACCTGAATGAGCCGGGCCCCTGTGCGGAGACAGTAGTCGATGCAGTTGCGAACCCCACCCACGTTGACGTCCTCAATCTCAGTGCCCTGGGAGAAGTGCTTGACGATGGCGGCGCAGTTGATTACAGTGGAGACTGGTTCTGAGGGTTCAAATGGTTCAAATGGTTCAAGTGGTTCAAATGGTTCAAGCGGTGCAGTGACATCCCCCTCGTGGACAAAGATTCGGCGGCCGAAGAGGTCGGAGTAGTTCACTTCGAAATAGTAGAACAGCATATGGCGCAGCCTATCCTCGGCAGAGATGTTGCCCTTTGGCCGGAGGAGACAGTGTATCTGCGAATCAGGATACTGTTCGATGAGGCATTTCAGTATGTGTATGCCCAGGAATCCCGTAGCACCGGTGAGCAGTACGTTGCCCAGAGGCCGGAGTGCCGAGTCCTTGCGGAAATTTTCCAGAGTATTGGCCTCGAGCTGATGATTGATGGCCGTGTAGTCGAAGTCGCGGATATCGGCATCGGGGTCGGAAGTTCCGGAGATTCCGGTGACTCCGGATATTCCGGAAGCTCCGGAGAGGCCGGATGCCAGCTCACGCGGCGAAGAATGCGCGAAGACATCGGCATAGGTGACCTGTAAGTCAGCCTTCTGGAGAGCGATGACCACCTTCATCACCACGAGCGAAGTGCCGCCAAGGTCGAAGAAAGAGTCGGTGACACTGACACGGTCCAGTCCCAGCACCTGTGCAAACGTGTCGGCAATAAGTTTTTCGGTATCGTTGGCAGGAGCCACATATTCGCTGTCGGTCTGGGCCAAGAGAGGTTCTGGGAGACCACGGAAATCCACCTTGCCGTTTGGCGTGACAGGGAACTGAGGCATCTGCAGATAGGCCGTAGGCACCATATAGGCCGTGAGAGTACGGCTGATGGCAGCCTTCATGTCAGCAATATCAATAGGCCGGTCAGCCACATAGTAGGCACTGAGATGGTCGCGTCCCTGGATGTTACAAATCTTCACCAGTACATTCTTCACGCCCTCCACCTGTGCAATGGCATTCTCAACTTCGCCAAGTTCAATGCGCAGTCCACGCAGTTTCACCTGGTTGTCCGTACGGCCCAGAATCTCCACCTCGCCATTGGGCAGCCAACGCGCATAGTCGCCTGTCTTGAAGGCCCGCATTCCTCGGTAGGTGATGAATTTCTCGGCAGTGAGTTCAGGCAGGTTGTTGTAGCCCTGGGCGACACCATCACCGCCTACGAGAAGTTCGCCAGTGACCCCAACCGGCAGTTCGTTGCCATCGCGGTCGATGATCCACTCGGTATAGTTAGGTATGGGTTTGCCGACAGTGAGATACTCCGCATGCTGCAGGTCGATGGAGTTGCAACCGATGGAAATCTCCGTAGGACCGTAGCCGTTGAGGATGACGCAGTGGGAGTTGATTTTGCGGATTTTGTCGAGCAAGAGTTCCGAGAACTTCTCTCCACCCTGGAGGATGCACTTGAACTGCTTCATGCAATCGACAAACTCAGGCAGTTCCATATACTGCAGCATGCGCGAACTGGTGCAGCCGAAATAGTCGGGCCGGGTGCGCTGGATGAGGTGCAGCAGTTCGATAGGGTCCTTGGCCTCCTCTTCGTTGGCAAAGACGAAGGTACGGCCATTGAACAGCGCCATGCCATATTCGAAAATGGAGGCATCGAACGAGATGGTGGAAACGCTGAAGATGCGTTCACAGTCCTCCATCATGACCCGCATAGGATGCTCGGGACTGGAGGTGAAGAGTGTGGTGATATTATAGTGTGCCACACGCACTCCCTTTGGTTTGCCTGTAGAACCCGAGGTGTAGATATAGTAGGCGAGGTCGGAGGCCTCTACGTTGGAAACGTTGGAAACGCTGGAAACTGATCTTAGCAAGTCGTCCACTAGGACACCCCTTTCGCCATAATTTCCGACCAGGTCGGAGGTGGTTACCACGTATGGTGCTCCGGAGTCTTCGGCTATGAGGCGGATGCGCTCGGTTGGGTATTCAGGGTCGCAAGGGATGAAGGCACCACCGGCTTTCATGATGCCGAAGATGGTGGTGATGGTATAGCTTCGGCGCGGCAGCAGAACCACCACGGCATCGCCCTTTCGGATGCCCTTGCCGACCAAGGCCATGGCAATGCGATTGGCCTCGTCGTTGAACTCACGATATGTAAGAGTGCGGTCCGTGGCAATGACGGCAATGCGGTCTGGTTCCCGTTCTGCCCAGCGCTCCATGCCCTGATGGAAGAGACGGATAGGCAGCGGAGCAGTACCTATGCTGTTCATCGCCGCCAACTCGGTCTGCTGCGAAGGCGAGACGATGGATATGTGTCTTACAGGAGTCTGAGGTTGCGAAATCATATTCTCAATGACCTGCCCAAGCGACTCGAGCATACGGCGGATCATGTCGGAAGAATAGAGAGCATCGTTGTATTCGGCCGAGAGACAGATTTCACCCTCATGCGGTTCGACCAGCAACGAAACCTTGAACTTAGGAGCCGAGAGAGCCATGGTCTCGGTGGTCACAGGTTTGCCACCGACGCTGAATTCATCGATGACACCTACCTCGTAGACAAATACCAGTTCAGGGTTGATGCCGAAGCGGTCGGATATCTTGGCAAACGGATAGTTCTCGTGGTCGAGGGTCTGGCTGAAATTGTCGGCCACATTATTTATATAGTCCTCGACCGAACCATCGGTGATGTGAGACACCAGCGGCAGGGTGTTTACGAACATGCCTACGGTATCAGCAATCGTCACATTGCTGCGACCCGAGGAAACGGTGCAGATGCACACGTCGCTGGTATTGCCGTAGCGCGCAGCCAGATATTCCACTGCAGCGAGATACACACTCGCTGGAGTGACTCCATGTTCACGGGCATAGGCCTCAACGGCAGCGTGGTCAACAGGTTGATAGACATAGGCAGCACGACCCTCCTGTTCGTTTCCGTGAAGGTCGGCAGGAAGGGAAGTAGCCTCATCGACCGAGGAGAGTTGTGAGGCAAAATAGGCCTCGGCAGCCGAAGTGTCGGTCTGTTGCTCCTCATGGGCATAGTCGAAGAAAGTGTAGGTCTCGGGAGTGATGGTCTCGCCCTCCAAGGCACGGCAGATGTCGTGGATGAACAGACTCACAGAAGAGCCGTCCATGACAAGATGGTGTACATCGAAGAAGAGGGTGTTGCCACTGACTACAGCGCGATAGAGAGGACCTTTTGTCAAGTCGAAAGGCTTAGCAAAAGAGTTAGGAGTTAGGAGTGAGGAGTTAGGAGTGATTTCAACATTGCCGATGCTGCCATCGACTATGACATTGTCGCCGTCGAAATGGGCAAGGAGCAAAGGATGAGCAAGGATGGCCTGCTCGGTGGCGGATTTTATCTGCTCTGGAGTGATGGATTCAGGGAAATGGATGATGGTAGGAACGTTGTATGCCGTAGACTCAGGGTCTTTCAGGCACTCGTAGTACACCCCCATCTGAGCGTTGGAGAGGGGTGAGGTTAGAGTCTGGAGGTTAGAGGTTAGAGTGGAGAGGTTAGAGGTTAGAGATTCGTCCCTTGAACTCCACTTGAACTCCGTTTGAACTCCCTTTGTACTCCCCTTCAACACCTCCTCCAGTATTTTGTTCTCGATGCTCTGAACCGTGGCATCGTGGGTGAGCTGCTTGTTCGGGATGTTGATGCCAAAGCGCTTGTAGAGCTGGGCAGAGAGTTTGATGCTCGAGATGGATGTGAGTCCGATGTATTGCAGCGGAGTGGTAATGCCGAAGTCACGGCAACCGGCAATGCTGCCTATCATCTCCATCAGTTCCTCTTCCAATATATTCAATGGAGCCTCTCCCCGACCCTCCCCCATAGGGAGGGAGGCTGAGTCGGCAGTTAAGACTGGTTCAGGGAGTTTCTTTTTGTCCACCTTGCCGTTTACGTTGAGTGGGATTTCGTCGATCTGCATCGTCACGGCAGGAACCATATACGGAGGTTTCCGCTCGGCTATGAAGGCATTGAGTGCCTTGATGTCAATCGTCTCATCTGCAACCACATATGCTGCTATGTCCTTGCCCCCTGCTTCGAGATCGAAGGCTTGGACTGTGGCATTACGGATGCCAGGGAAGTCGCGGATTACTGCCTCCACCTCCTTGAGTTCGATGCGGAACCCACGGATTTTCACCTGTCCGTCCTTACGGCCGATGAATTCGAGGGCCCCATCCTCGCGGTAGCGAACAATATCGCCTGTGCGATAGGCCTTGGCGGTGTACGGAGTGCCATCAAAGAACGGATTGTCGATGAATGCCGCGGCAGTCTTTTCCGGTTGCCCAAGATAGCCCTTGCCGGTTTGGACACCAGTGATGAGGAGTTCCCCAGCTGCGCCCATAGGCACACGTTTCAGGTCTTTGTTGACTACATAGAGTCTGGCATTGGCTGTGGCATGGCCTATAGGTATGTTTGCCTCGTTGCTATCAACATCATAGTAGGCAATGTAGGCCAGGGTTTCGGTAGGGCCATAGCCATTGATGAGTCTATAGTGCGGAGGATCGATGCTCGCAAGTTTTTCGCCACCCACGCTCAGCACCTTCATATCGGGCATATCGGGAAAATCCACAGCCATCTGCGTACCCACCTGAGTGGTCATAAAGGCATGGGTGATATGTTCACGCAGGAAGTAGTCGTGCATCCCCACCAAGTCGTAGCGTATGTCCTCGCTTATGATATGAAAGGCAGCCCCAGAGATCATTGCAGCCCACAGGTCCTGTTGGTAGGCATCGAATCCGTAGGAAGCATATGCAGCCACCTTGGAGGTATGGTCTATCTGCTGCACCTTGGCGTGGTTCACAGCCAAAGCCAGCAAGTTCAGATGACTCAGCATCACACCCTTAGGAGTGCCTGTAGTGCCCGAGGTATAGAGCAGGAAGGCGGTGGATTGAGAGGTTAGAGTGGAGAGGTTAGAGGTTAGAGATTCGTCCCTTGGACTCCCCTTTGGGGAGAAACTCCTCTGGAGAGATAAACCTCTCTTCGTCGCAAGCAGAAGCACATTCAGTGCTTCCGCCCACTTGAACTCTTGAACTCTTGAACCCTTGAACCCTTGAACTTCCAGCACTTCACCTTCGTATTCGTCAACCAACTCTCGGAATTCCTCGGTGCAGATCAGGAGCCGGGCATCGGCATCGTGGACCATGAAGTTGAGACGTTCCTTCGGATAACTCGAGTCCAGCGGCTGATAGGTACACCCAGCCTTCACTATGGCCAGTGGCACAATCACCATCAGTTCGTTTCGAGGGATGACAAAACTCACAACCGCCTTCTCCCCTTCAACTCCCCTTGAACTCCCCTTCAACTCCCCTTCAACTCCCCTTATAATCATGCCAGCCAGATTGTCCGTTATGGAGTCTATCTCACGGTAGGTGTAGCGATGGTCTTCGAAGACACAGCATTCGTTATTCGGATATTTCTCCACACTTTCCTTGAAGAGATTAAGGACTGTTTTGTCCTCTGGATATTCCGGCAGTTTTTCAGGATTTTGCTTATCCAGCCATTGCAACTGCTGCCGCGATGCTGCTGCAAGATCTGAGATAGTCTCAGCAGTAGCCATACTGTTCAGAATGGCACCATACGCCTCAGCCATTCCCTCAATCATCTCCCCGGAATACACATCGTCACGATATGTTATTCTCAAGTCATAGCCCTCCTCTTGAACCTCTTGAACCTCTTGAACCTCTTGAACCTCTTGAACACTTGAACCCTTGAACTCCCCTTCAACTCCCCTTGAACTCCCCTTGAACTCCGCTTGAACTCCCCTTAAAAGAACCTGCCCATCAAGAGTGATTCCAGGGATAGAGATCCTGAGGTCCTCGCCATTCAGCACGTGTCCGTCGAGCAGAAATCCTTCGGCAGCAGAAGTCTTAGCCACTTTGCCGTGGTAGCCAAACATAATGTCGCCCCTCAGGCCAAGATCCTGGTGCAAGTCAGAGAAAGAATAGACAGCCTTCTCGCGAGTGGCCTTCTGCTGCTGTCTCACGGCTCTGAGCCAATCGTCGATAGTTTGCGTTGATGGCATTTGCATAAATACAGGCAGAGTGTGCACCATCATGGTCAGAGTCTGGCGGGTACGCACATCTGAACGACCGGTAAATATAGTAGTAAAAAAGGCCCTGTCCTCGGCGGTGTAGTTGGCCAGCATCTTTCCCCACGCAGCGGTGAAGACAACACTCTCCTTGACTCCGTATTTCTGGCAGATTGCCTCTATGGTCTCACGGCTCACCGGCAGATGGAACATAGTCTCAAGAGGCCCCCTCCAACCTCCCCCCTTAGGGGAGGCTTCAGTTCCCCTCTCTATAGGAGAGGGGTTAGGGGTGAGGCTTGTTGCCGTCGGCATCGAGTCCACCTCCTCAGCATCAGCGAATTCCTTCATATACCACTCCCGCTGCTTCTGCCATTCCTCACTCTGACGCAGCTGGTATTCCTCGTTGGCTATGTCGTTGCCATCCATAGGTTCTTGTGCGAGTGCCTCGCCCCTGTAGGCTTTGTCTATCTCAGGCAACAGCAGTCCATACCATGCCGTACCATCGATCAGGATATGGTGGAAGTCCAGATATAGCCAATTGCCATCAGGAGTCTTGTATATCTCCATGCGGAAAAGCCGGTCGTGCAGGAGGTCCATAGTGCGGCAGAAAGTGCTGCGAACATCGTCTATGCTCTCAATCTCCCTCACCACGACAACAGCATCACATTCGTCCATTGAACACTCCCTGAACCCCACTTCAACTCCACTTGAACTCCCTTTGAACGCCCCTTCAACTCCCCTTGAACTCCCCTTTGACTCCTCAATCTCTATCCTGGACAAGATATACGGATGGTTCCCGACCACCTGTTCGAGAGCCATCTTCAATCGATCCACATCGATTGACCCCGGCAGTTTCCACAGAGCCGGTACCTGATAGTTGCCATCATGCTCACCAAGATCCTGGCAAGCATAGAATATTCCCAGTTGCGATTGTGAAAGAAGAGACATAACCTGCAAGTTTGTTTTTATGTGTGTCAAAGTTTTTAATCAGCAAATTTACAAAAAAAATCTCACACCACCAAAATTTTGTGAAAAAATTTGGTTTTTCTATCAAATTTAGGGGAGAAATGCGATTGGCACAACAAAGAACAAACAAAGAACAAACAAAGAACAAACAAAGAACAAACAAAGAACAAACAAAGAACA
>R15__coassemble_1422_pt1 | contig 12011 bp, 10 predicted proteins | sample R15__metabat2_low_PE_055 | metagenome-assembled genome bin R15
AGACGTCACCATCGTGTGCGATCCTGCTGACTACGCCAAGGTGCTTGACGAAATCAGCCACAATGGTTTCACCTCGGACTCTACTCGTCTTCAACTTTCTGCCAAGGCCTATACCCACACTGCTGAATACGACATGATGATTGCCACCTATATGCGCCGCCAGGCCGGACTCTCCGAAAAACTCTTCCTTGAGTTCGAGGAGAAGCAGTCACTGCGCTATGGCGAGAATCCTCATCAGTCAGCAAAATTCTACAAGGCACTCGAACCAGTACCCTACTCTCTTGCCACAGCCGAACAACTGCAGGGCAAGGAACTCTCCTACAACAACATCCAGGATGCCAATGCGGCACTCAACATCGTACGCGACTTCCAACAGCCGTTCTGCGTGGCACTTAAGCATATGAACCCTTGTGGGGCTGCCATCGGTGCAACCATCGAAGAGGCCTGGCAGAAGGCCTACGAGAGCGACAAGGTGAGCATCTACGGCGGCATCGTGGCCTTGAACCGCGAAGTGACCAAGGATGTGGCTCTGGGCATGAAACCGATATTCCTCGAAATAGTCATGGCTCCGTCGTTCTCCGACGAGGCTATGGAGATCCTCTCTACCAAGAAAAACCTGCGTGTGATGAAGGTGGATATGAGTCAGGACACCCAGGTCCACAATCAGTATGTAAGCGTCAACGGTGGTCTGCTCGTACAAGGACTCGACACAAAGAATGTTACCATCACTCCTGACATGTGTGTCAGCGACGTGAAACCTGCTCCTGAACTTATGGACGACATCCAGTTTGCATGGAACATCGTGAAGCATGTCAAGAGCAATGCCATTGTAGTGGCCCGCGATGGTCACACTCTCGGCGTTGGTGCTGGTCAGATGAACCGCGTAGGCAGCGCAGAAATAGCCCTCAACGAGGCCCGTGCAGCAGGTTTTACCGACAATCTCATCCTTTCGAGCGATGGTTTCCTGCCGTTCGACGACACAGTGGAATTGGCTGCCAAGTATGGTGTCACCATCATCGTAGAACCAGGCGGCAGCATCCGCGACGAGGACTGCATCCGCAAGGCCAACGAACTCGGGATTTCTCTCCTCTTCACCAGCACCCGCCACTTCAAGCATTAACTCCTAACTCCTAACTCCTAACTATGAACGTTCTCGTCATCGGCAGTGGCGGCCGTGAACACGCCATCGTGGATGCGCTCAGCCGCAGTCCACAGGTAGAGAAAATATTCTGTGCCCCTGGCAATGCAGGCATTGCTCAGCAGGCTGAGTGTGTAGCCATAAAGGATACCGATGTCCCTGCACTCAGGGACTTTGCCCTGAACCATGCCATCGACCTCACCGTCGTCGGTCCCGAAGCCGCACTGGCAGTGGGCATAGTCGATGAGTTCCGCAGTGCCGGACTCCGCATCTTCGGCCACACACAGGCTGCTACACGCATCGAGTCGAGCAAGGAATTTGCCAAACAGCTCATGGAGAAATATGGCATACCTACAGCCGCCTACCGAAGTTTCTCCGACTACGACAAGGCCGTTGAATACCTCCACCAAGTCTCCCCTGTAGGGGGAGATTCAGAGGTGGCACACCTCCTTGTTCTCAAATACGACGGCCTTGCTGCCGGAAAGGGTGTCATCATTCCTGAGACCATGGACGAGGCTGAGGCAGCACTGCGTTCCATGCTGCTCGACGATGCCTTCGGCAAGGGCAAGGTGGTGATCGAAGAGTTCCTCACCGGTCCTGAGTTTTCGTTCATGTGCTTCGTTCGTGGCGGCGACATCCTCCCTATGCCTCTGGCTCAGGACCATAAGCGTGCATACGATGGCGACCGGGGTCCAAACACAGGTGGCATGGGGGCCTACACGGGTCTGCCGTTCATCACCGACGAGGACATCGAATTTGCCCAGACAGAAATCATGCAGAAGACAGCCGATGCCATGGTCGCTGAGGGCTGTCCTCTCTCTGGAGTACTCTACGGAGGACTGATGAAAACCCCTCAGGGCATCAAGGTCATCGAATTCAATGCGCGCTTCGGCGACCCGGAGACCGAAGTGGTACTCCCTCTCCTCCAATCAGACATTGCCGATATCTTCACATGGGCTGCAACTCCTCATAACTCTCAGGACCCTCATAACCCTCATAACCCTCAGACTCCTCTCACCTCTTGGTCGTCAGGCATCACAATGGGTGTTGTCCTTGCCTCCAAGGGCTATCCTGGTTCTTACGACAAAGGCCATGAGATAATAGGAATCGAGAACTCCAACAGTCATGTGTACCACATGGGAACACTCAACAGGGATAACAGGTTCTTCACCAACGGGGGCCGAGTGCTGATGGTGGTTGACAGTGGTGCTACGGTTCGTGAGGCTCGCGATAAAGTCTATGCTGCAGTCGCTGCCATTAAGTGCGACAACCTCTTCTATCGCACCGACATAGCCCACCAGGCCCTAACTCCCCTTGAACTCCCCTTCAACTCCCTTTGAACTCCCCTTCAACTCCCCTTAGACAAAATGCTTCTCCCTCACCCTCTTGTTGCCCTCGTTCCGATAGTTTGTCTTGTCGGTATGATCTTCGTGGCCGTAACCTTCTTTGGCGCCGATGCCATGAGTGGCAGCAGCCAGGTGTGCATGCTGTGTGCTGCGGCCATCAGTGCCGCACTGTCCATGCTGTTCTGTAAGGGTTCGTGGCAGGTCATCGAACGGGGCATCATACGCACCATCGGCGACACGTCCACGTCCATCCTCATCCTCCTGCTCATTGGCATGATTTCGGGCACATGGATGATAAGCGGCGTGGTGCCTACTCTCATCTACTATGGCATCCAGATCATCAGCCCTCAGTTCTACCTCGTCTCGGCATGCATCATCTGTGCCGTGGTGTCGCTGATGACGGGCAGTTCGTGGACCACCATAGCCACCATCGGCATCGCCCTTCTGGGTGTGGGCAAGGCCTTGGGTGTGTCGGAGGCGTGGGCTGCAGGGGCCATCATCTCGGGGGCCTACTTCGGCGACAAGATATCACCTCTCTCCGACACCACCGTACTGGCTTCCTCGTCGGCCAATGTGGGTCTCTTCGACCACATACGCTACATGCTCTTCACCACCACCCCGTCCATGCTCATCACTCTCGTCATATTCCTCGTCAGCGGACTGTGCACGTCCTATGGCCATGACATCGTGGTCGATGACTATCTCGCCGGACTCGACTCTGCGTTCCACATCTCTCCGTGGACTCTCGTCGTACCTGTACTCACGGGTCTGCTCATTGCGCGCAAGGTTCCTGCCGTCATCACCCTCTTTGCGGCTTCGGTCTTTGCTGCCGTGTGTGCCATGGTGCTGCAGCCCGACATCCTCTGTCTGGTGGCTCAGGGCGATGGCAACATCTTCCGCGGACTTTTCATCACCTGTTTCGGCCACACCGCCATCGACACTGGCAATGCCTCTCTCAACGACCTTGTCTCCACCAGCGGCATGGCTGGCATGCTCAACACCGTGTGGCTCATCATCTGCGCCCTCACCTTCGGTGGGGTGATGATGTCAACACGCATGATCGAGAGCATCACCACCATGATCATACGCCTCATCAGGGGCCGTGTCTCCCTGGTCAGCTCCACCGTGGTCACGGGCATCTTCTCCAACCTTGCCACCAGCGACCAGTATATCTCCATCATTCTCTCTGCCAGCATGTTCAAGGATGTCTACCGCCGCCTGGGCTACGAAAACCGACTGCTCTCGCGTACCACCGAAGATGCCGTCACCGTCACCTCGGTCCTCGTGCCGTGGAACACCTGCGGACTCACCCAGGCCACCGTTCTCGGCGTGGCTACCATCACCTATCTGCCCTACTGCTTCTTCAATCTCATCAGCCCGCTCATGAGCATCCTCATAGCCCTGACCGGCTGGAAAATACCAAAAAAAATCCTAACTCCTAACCCATTATGAAAAACCCCTGCTCCCTGCTACCTGCTACCTGCTCCCTGCGAGCAAAGCTCGCCATCTCCCTGCTACTTGCTACCTGCTCCCTACTCCCTGTTCCCTGCTCCCTGACAATATGTGCCCAACCCTATCTCGACACTTCGCTGTCGTCCGACCTGCGTGCCCGCGACCTGCTCTCGCGCCTCACTCTCGAAGAGAAGGCACTGCTCATGGAGCACGAGTCGCCTGCCATCCCGCGACTCTCCATTCCTCAGTTCAACTGGTGGAGCGAAGGACTCCACGGCATAGCGCGCAACGGCACTGCCACCGTCTTCCCCATCACCATGGGTCTGGCTGCCACGTGGGACTACGACCTCGTCAAAAACGTCTTCTCCGTTGCCAGCGACGAGGCTCGGGCCAAGAACAACATAGCGCGCCGCAGCGGACAGATTGGCATCTATCAGTGCCTGTCGTTCTGGACACCTAATATCAACATCTTCCGCGACCCTCGCTGGGGACGTGGACAAGAAACCTATGGCGAGGACCCTTACCTCACCAGTCGCCTGGGTCTGGCCGTGGTGCGTGGACTGCAGGGGGCTGAGGGTGGCGAGGACATCGCCTACGGACAGAATGGCAACTACCGCAAACTGCTTGCCTGTGCCAAGCATTTTGCCGTACACAGCGGACCCGAATGGAGCCGCCATCGGTTCAATGTCGAACTGCTGCCCGAGCGCGATCTCTGGGAGACCTATCTCCCTGCCTTCAAGACCCTCGTACAGGAGGGCGACGTACAGGAGGTGATGTGTGCCTACCAGCGGCTCGAGGGCGAACCTTGCTGTGGCAATTCGCGCCTGCTCAACGACATACTGCGCCGCGACTGGGGCTTTCGCGGACTGGTCACCAGCGACTGCTGGGCTGTCAACGACTTCTGGGAGCGTGGCCGCCATGGTTTCTCGCCCGATGTGGTTTCGGCCGTATCCACAGCTGTCGATGCCGGCACCGACCTCGAGTGTGGAGCCACCTACCGCCGTCTCACCGATGCCGTGGCCAACGGACAGATATCCGAGGAGAAAATCAACGAAAGTCTGCTGCGGCTGCTCAAGGCGCGTATCGAACTGGGCGACCTCGACCCTGACGACCAGGTGGCATGGAAACGGCTCGGACCTGAACACATAGCCTCGGCCGAACACCACGATATGGCTCTCAACGCTGCACGCCGCAGCATAGTGCTGCTTCAGAACAAAAACAACATCCTGCCTCTCCGTGCCGACACGCGTGTGGCTGTCGTCGGACCCAATGCTGCCGACTCCGTCATGATGTGGGGCAACTACAACGGATTCCCTACCCACACCACCACCATCCTCGACGGCATACGCCGCCGTGGCAATGTAGTGGCCTACCTCAAGGGCTGCGAACTGGTCCAGGCTGCCGACAACGCTGCCACCGAAACCATGACCCGCGACTATGGCCACGACACCGCACTGCGCATCCAGACCGAAGACGCTTCCGGCGTCACCCACGACCAGGTGCTCTCCGCCGTCCAGGATGCCGAAGTAGTGGTGTTCGTGGGTGGCATATCTCCGCGTCTCGAGGGCGAGGAACTGCGTCTCAACCTGCCTGGGTTCAAGGGCGGCGACCGCACATCCATCGAATTGCCGCAGGTGCAGCGCGACCTCATCGCGGCCCTCCACCGTGCCGGAAAGAGAGTGGTACTCGTCAACTGCTCTGGCAGTGCCGTGGCACTGCGTCCCGAGACCCATACCTGCGAGGCCATTCTCCAGGCGTGGTATGCCGGCGAAGCGGGCGGTCAGGCTGTGGCCGACGTGCTCTATGGCGACTACAACCCTTCGGGCCGACTCCCTGTCACCTTCTATGCCAGCACCGACCAACTCCCCGACTACGAAGACTACACCATGCACGGACGCACCTATCGCTACCTCACCGCCTCTCCTCTCTGGCCGTTTGGCTACGGACTCAGCTACAGTCCGGTCTCCTGGGGCAAGATGAAGTACAGGAAAGGCACCGTCACCGTCACCCTCACCAACAACGGCACCCTCGACACCGACGAGACCATACAGGTCTATATCAGCCGCGTTGGCGACACCGACGGACCTCGCAAGGCTCTCAAGGCCTTCCAGCATGTCACCATCCCAGCCGGTCATACCGTCACGGCCAAGATTGCGCTCCCCCACGACAGTTTCGATTGGTGGGATCCCCAGACCAATACCGTCCACCGCCTCCCTGGCCAGTACCGCATCATGGTCGGTCCCTCCAGCAGCGACCACGACCTGCAGCAAACCACCATCACCCTGCGCCATTAAACGTTTACCAACGTGTGAGTTTTTGGTGAGTTTGTGTTATTGTGGTAATAGACAATGCATTACGCCATTATTTACCAACGTCAAAAACTCACCAAAAACTCACCGGAAACTCACCACGATAAAGTTGTTGTAACACATCAAAGTGTATCCTGCCGATGCTATGACCTGATTGTATCTCGGGTCGAAGGCAAGACCGACTGGATTTGAAAAGAACAACGAGTTGCCTGCGCACGTTGGGTCGAAAGCAACTCTTTGTTCTGTCGGAGCGGTAACAGGATTGTGTTCAAAGGGGGACAGATGTCTGTTCAAGCGTAGTCAGCTGGCTGGCAGAGCGTAGTCGTGAGACTTGCAGAGCGTAGTCGTGAGGCTTGCAGAACGTAGTCGTGAGGCTTGCAGAACGTAGTCGTGAGGCTTGCAGAACGTAGTCGGCCGGCAGTTCAAACATTGGTTTAGGATAAGCACTCATTCATCACTCTGCACCATGCAAACCAAACTTCAATAAAAAGAAATTTGAAAAAATTTACAAAAAAATTTGGTCATGTCAAAAAATTTTCGTAACTTTGCATTCGCTGTTTAAAAATCCCGACAAGAAATAATAGCAGAAACAAAAAAAAGTTATAAGAAAATGTCTAATATTTGCCAAATTACAGGTAAGAAGGCCGTGATCGGAAACAACGTTTCACACTCCCTTCGCAGAACTAAAAGACGCTTCAACGTCAACCTGTTCAAAAAGAAATTCTACTATGTAGAGGAAGATTGTTGGATTGAACTGAAAGTCAGTGCTCACGGACTGAGGATCATCAATCGTATTGGTCTCGATGCTGCTTTGAAGCAGGCTGTAGAGAAAGGATATTGTAACTGGGAAGACATCCAGGTTATTGCTTAATAAGGGAGGAAACAGATTATGGCTAAGAAACAAAAAGGTAACAGAATCCAGGTGATTCTCGAATGCACAGAGCATAAGGACAGCGGTATGCCGGGCACTTCCCGCTATATCACTACCAAGAACCGTAAGAACACTCCAGACCGTTTGGAACTGAAGAAGTATAACCCAATCCTCAAGAGGATGACCATCCATAAGGAGATTAAGTAGGTTAGAGTTTTGAGGTTAGAGGTTAGAGTTTAGAGTTAAGTAAACAAAACAAGTTTAAGATATGGCAAAGAAAGCGGTTGCTTCCCTCCACGACAAAGAGGGTCGCGCATTTACAAAGGTCATCAAGATGGTTAAGTCGCCAAAGACTGGTGCTTACGTATTCGAAGAGAAAGTAATGCTCAACGACGATGCTGCAGCATACGCTAAGGCATAACAGAAAAAGCTAGATATAAAAAAAAGAGAGTCGCCTCGTGAGGTGACTCTTTTTTTTATATCTGTATCTGGAGTCCGTCGTAGGCAAAATGGATGCCTGGGGGCAACTGGGCCTCTTCTTCGGCATGGGGCAGGCAGTAGTGGGACATGTGGACGAAATAGGTTTGACGGGCCCCTACCCTCTGGGCAAAACGGATGGACTCTTCGATGGTCATGTGCGAAGGATGAGACCTGTGGTGGAGGGCATTGACCACAAGGGTGTCAATACCTTCGAGGTATGGCCACTCGCTGTCGGGCAGACTGCTCATGTCGGTGATGTAGGCTAATTTAAGGGGAGTTGAAGGGGAGGATTCTGGGGAGTTGAAGACGAAGCCGGCGATGGGGAGTTTGCCATGGAGGACTCGGATGGGGGTTATCTCGATGTCGGATACACAGAAGGGGGCATGAATGTGCAATTCCTGAAGATTGAGCGACGGAACGGTGATTTTGGGATTTCCGGAGGGCACGAAACAATATGGCAGACGCTGATGGAGCTGCTGGGCGCAGGCCGGTTCTACATATATCGGCATGGAGAACAGCGACAGAGGTCGCAGGTCGTCGAGACCACCGATGTGGTCGTAGTGGTGATGGGTGATAAGTATGGCCGAAAGGAGGGTCTGCGCTGCAGAGCAGCGCATCATCTGTTCGCGGAAATCGGGACCGCAGTCGATGAGAATGCGGGTACCAATGTCAGACTCCAGGAGTGCCGAGGTGCGCAGCCTGCGGTCGCGTGGATCGGAAGACCTGCACACGCGGCAGTTGCACCCAATCTGCGGAACGCCGCCACTGGTGCCTGTGCCAAGAAAAAGGAGTTTCATATGAAGTTTACTTCGGGATGAATATCTATGCCATAGCGCTGGCGTACATCGTGCTGGATGGCAATGCTCAGGGCCACTATGTCGGCAGCCGTGGCATCGCCGAGGTTTACAAGCACGAGGGCATTGTCGGCATATACCCCTGCACGGCCAAGGGCACGACCCTTCCACCCACACTGGTCTATCATCCATGCTGCGGAGAGTTTTTCGTACTGTCCGTCGGCTTGTGGATAGTGAGGCATATCGGGACAGTGGCGCAGCAACCGGCGGGCCACATCGGCAGGAACGACAGGGTTCATGAAGAACGAACCTGCATTGCCGAGCTGACGTGGGTCGGGGAGTTTCTGACGGCGGAGGTCGATGACGGCCTTCCTTACTTCGTAAGGAGTTAGGAGTGAGGAGTTAGGAGTGAGGAGTGAACTGAGGGCTGCATAGGAGAGGTTGGGATGGAACTGCTTGCTGAGGCGGAAGGCCACCTTATATATAATGCAGCGGTCCTTCCATTCGGTCTTGAACCGGCTGGAACGGTAGGCATAGTCAAGATCCTCGACATAGGCCCGGCGGAAACGCCCCTCGAGAACATCGAGATAGTCAACATAGGCTATCACGTCCTTGACTTCGGCACCATAGGCACCGATGTTCTGCACGGCAGCCGACCCCACTTCGCCGGGGATGAGAGAGAGGTTTTCGACCCCACTCCAGTCGTGGGACACGGCATAGTCGACGAAGTCGTCCCAGAGTTCGCCGGCACCCACCTCGACCAGTACGGAGTCGGTGTCCTCCATCACTATGTTTTTGGTACGCATGCGGCAGTGGATGACAGTGCCGTCGAAGTCCTTGGTGAACAGTAGGTTGCTGCCACGGCCTATGCAAAGCCGTGGAGCAGGGAAGTCGTCGATATCGAGGAGGTCTTCCTCCTTTTCTATATCGACGAACCTACGAGCCTTGGCATCGATGCCAAAGGTGTTGTAGGATTTAAGCGAAAAGTTGGTGTATGTTTTCATTTTTTCTAAGGGGAGTTCAAGGGGAGTTCAAGGGGAGTTCAAAGGGAGTTTAAGGGACGAATGATAGTACCATTGCACTTCGGGCGGGGAGGTAGAGGCGGAGCCAGCCTTTGTGGTCGGGGGCGTAGAGAGGGTCGTGCTGGGTGAAGTGTTCCAGTGAGTCGTCGTTGAGTCCGTTGCCACCGAAGAGAGGGTCGTCGGTATCGAGCACCACACGGTAGGAACCCTCTGGCACCAGCAGTCCATAGTCGGTGAAACTCCTGTCGGGCGAGAAATTGAACACAAACAGCAAGCCGCCACGCATAAATGCCAGCACCTGATCGCCGTCGTTGTGCCAGATCTCCACGATAGTTTCTTTTCCGGAATATCCGGAACTTCCGGAATTTCCGGAACCGCGAGCCAGCCCCAGCATAGCTTTGTCGAAATCGGCGAGCCAGTGGTAGCAGAGGTCCTTGTTATCGACCAGACTCCACTGACGGCGTGCATATTTATGACTCCAGCCATTACCCTCGCGAGGGAAGTCGATCCACTCAGGATGACCAAACTCGTTGCCCATGAAGTTGAGATAGCCACCATTCATGGTAGCCAGAGTGAGGAGACGGATCATCTTGTGGAGCGCAATGCCGCGAGTGGCAGTGAAATTCTCGTCGCCCTTGCGGAAGTGCCAATACATATCGGCATCGACAAGGCGGAATATGATGGTCTTGTCACCCACCAGAGCCTGGTCGTGGCTCTCGCAATAGGAGATGGTCTTCTCGTCCTTGCGGCGGTTGGTGAGTTCCCAGAGCATGCTGGATGGTTTCCAGTCCTCGTCGGGGAGTTCCTTGATGGTCTTTATCCAGTAGTCGGGTATGTTCATTGCCATGCGATAGTCGAACCCATATCCACCACGGCTGAACGGAGCCGCCAGTCCAGGCATGCCGCTCACCTCCTCGGCGATGGTGATGGCACGAGGGTTGACCTCGTGGATGAGGAGGTTGGCCAGGGTGAGATAGCATATGGCCTCATCGTCCTGATGGCCGTTGAAATAGTCCTCGTAGCCGCAGAACGCCTCGCCGAGTCCATGGCTGTAGTAGAGCATGGACGTGACCCCATCGAAGCGGAATCCATCGAAATGGAATTCCTCGAGCCAGTATTTGCAGTTGGACAGGAGGTAGTGAAGCACCTCGTTCTTGCCATAGTCGAAGCAGAGGCTGTCCCACGCCGGGTGTTCGCGCCGGCTGCCAGAAAGGAAATACTGACACGGATCGCCAGCGAAGTTGCCCAGACCCTCCTGCTCGTTTTTCACGGCATGGGAGTGGACAATATCCATGATGACCGCAATGCCATGCTGATGGGCAGTGTCGATGAGGAGTTTGAGTTCCTCGGGAGTGCCAAACCTGCTCGAAGGAGCAAAGAAATTGCTGACATGGTAGCCAAAGCTGCCGTAGTAAGGGTGCTCGGCAATGGCCATAATCTGGATGCAGTTGTAGCCACCCTCTATGACACGAGGCAGGACATTGAGGCGGAATTCATCGTAGGTACCCACACGTTCTTCCTCCTGTGCCATGCCGATATGGCATTCGTAGATGAGCAATGGAGACTTGGACGGCCGGAACGATTTCTTCTTCCACTGGTAAGGCACATCGGGAGCCCACACCTGGGCAGAGAAGATTTTGGTACGTTCATCCTGTACCACACGACTGGCCCACGCAGGGATACGTTCGCCTTCGCCCCCAGGCCAGTGTATGCGCAGTTTGTAGAGGTCGCCATGGTGAAGGGCCCGCCGTGGCAGGCGGATTTCCCACACTCCAGAGTCGAGACGCTGCATCTGGTAAGGTGCCATTTCGTTCCAACCATTGAAATCGCCCACGAGGAAGATTTCGGTGGCATTAGGAGCCCACTCGCGCAGTACCCAGCCACGCGAAGTCTGGTGCAAGCCGAAATACAGATATCCGTCGGCGAAATCAGAGAGAGACTTGCGCCCACCCTGGGTGAGTTCACCGAGTTTGTCGATGGCGTGCTGATGACGCCCCTCTATAGCCCCAGCATACGGCCGAAGCCACTTGTCATTACGAAGTATTCCTAACATAACCTATAAACCTATAAACCTATCAACCCATCAACCTATCAACCTCGCGCCAGCGCGACTTTGAAAATGATCTTCCTCAAGTCATCGTATTCGCAGATGGCAGGAGCGTGGGCATCCTGTGGGAAGAAGATGGCAAACATGCCAGGCTGGAGAGTGACATACTGCTGTGCAGCACAGGGATAGAACGAGATGTCGTTGGCCTCGTCGTAGTCCGTTTCGGCAAGTTCGGCACGCGGAGTGTAACCAATGGTCTCAGCATGGTTGAGTGGCATCTGGATGTCGATCATGGCATTGTGGGTCTCCAAGGCAGCCTCCTCAGGACGTTTGCCCTTGCAGAAGTTGAAGTTTGCGAACAAGTCCTCGCCCTTGATTACATGCTTACCTGCCAGCTGGGCACTGAGATCGGTACGGCTGATGTAGTCAACCACATCAGCAAAGAGAGGATTAAGACAGGCGTAATCCTTCAGGTTTTCGATTTTGTCAACAATCATAGTCTTATTTACTATTTGACAATTTACTATTTACTATTTATTTTTATTTAAATAT
>R15__coassemble_1554_pt1 | contig 11285 bp, 11 predicted proteins | sample R15__metabat2_low_PE_055 | metagenome-assembled genome bin R15
GTGTATACTATGATTAGTCCTTAATGACCTGTTGACTAATGACCTGTTGACCATATCGACAACTAAATTTGTCGACAAACAGGAATGGGCTAAAAAATGGGATAGTGTGCGATTTTTTAGCTTTGAAGACCTCTTTGTTCAGACAAAATTGCATTTATTTGCAAATTTTTTTTGTTATGTCACCAATTTTTTGTATCTTTGCATGCTTATTGCGTGTAGGTGCGTAAACTTGCAGCGCGTAGGTATAAAAAAGGTATATAAATAAAAAACAAATAAAAAACAAAAAAATGGCAGCATTACAAAAAATTAGAAGCCACGGAGTGCTTTTGGTGACAGTTATCGCTATCGCTCTGGCATTCTTCGTATTGGGTGACCTCGTACGTGGCGGTGAAGGACTGTTTAATCAGTCAAAATTGCAGGTGGGTGAAGTTCTTGGTGAAAACCTGTCGTATCAGGACTACACTGAGTTGTACAACAACCTGCAGAACTATTATGAGATCTCTGGTCAGTCAGCAACCGGAGAGGATGCCCTCAACCGCATCAAGGACGAGGCATGGCAGGGCTATGTTCAGAACCAACTGATCGCTGACGAATGTGAGAAGCTCGGAGTGGTTGTCACAGACGAAGAGGTGGCACGTGTCGTTCAGACTGGTCAGCACCAGATGTTGCAACTCCCTGTATTCATGGATGCAAACGGCCAGTATGACTACACTGCAGTCCAGACTTTCCTGACTCAGTATAAGCAAATGAAGGATGCTGGCAATCAGGTGCCTGACGAATACGAGAAGGTGTACAAATTGTATCTTTTTGCACAGCACAGCATTCGTGAACAACTGCTGATGGCAAGGTATCAGAGCCTGTTTACAAGCAGCATCACATCTAACAACGTAACTGCAAAGGCTGCATTCGAAGCTGGAAGCACTGTTGCTGATATCGTTGTGGCTGCTCTGCCTTTCAGTGCTGTGGCTGATGACAAGGTAACTGCCAGCGACAAGGAAATCGAAGCAAAATATGACGAGAAGAAGGCAGAACTCCTTCAGCCGGTTGAGACTCGTGACATCAAGTATATAGCAGTGACAGTGGAAGCCAGCGAGGCTGACAAGAAGGCTTCACAGGAGGAGATGGAAACTGCATACAACAACCTTGTGGCTGCAACCAGCAATGAAGAAGCCGGCAATGTGGCTCGCCAGGCAACATCGCTCGTACCTTATACCAACATCCTGAAGAGCAAGGATGCTTTCGGCACAGTGATAGCAAGCGAACTCGACAGTGTGAACAGCGGTGTGCATGTTCCTGCATATGATGCAGCTTCAAATGTATATTATACTTACCGTGTGCTGGATTCTCAGCTTCAGGCCGACTCTGTGCTGTTCCGCCAGATTGGTGTGTTTGATGCCGATGTGACAAAGGCACAGGAGAGAGCCGACAGCATAGTTACAGCACTCGCCGGTGGTGCAAACTTCAAGGACATTGCCCAGGTGTATGGCCAGGCAGGTGACTCTGCATGGGTGGCAACTGCTCACTACGAGCGTGGCACACTGGATGCTGACAATGCGCAGTTTATCTCTGCCATCTATTCGACAGGTGTGGGACAGACAAAGCAGGTGAAACTGACAAACGGTACAATCATTGTGCTGCAGGTGCTCGATGCCAAGAATCCTATCCAGAAATACAATATCGCAGCTGTGGTGAAGGAAGGCAACTTTTCGGACGAGACATACAATGACGTATATTCGAAGTTCAGCAAGTTTGTTGCTGAAAACAAGACTCTTGAGAATATCGAAGCCAATGCGGCAAAGTCGGGTTATGTGCTTATGCCAATGCAGGATGTGACATCTGCAAACCACAATATTGCCAATGTGCATGGCACACACGATGCCCTGAAGTGGGTGTTTGACGAGGCTAAGACCAATGAGGTTTCTCAGATCTATAAATGTGGTGACAACGATCAGCTTCTGGTAGTTGCACTGACAGGTGTGAACAAGGCCGGCTATCGTCCTATGGACAAGGTGAAGGAAGGCCTGAAGCAGGAAGTACTCAACGAAAAGAAGGCTGCTCAGCTTCTTGAGAAACTCCAGGGTGCGAAGACCCTTGCCGATGCACAGAAGCAGGGTGCAGTGGTTGACTCACTCAGCGGTGTGTCATTCGCACAGACTCCATACGTATCGGCTACCAATTCTCCTGAGCCAGTCGTAGCAGCCCTCGCTGCCAAGACTGCAAAAGGTGCGGTATCGGCTCCTGCAAAGGGAAATGGCGGTGTGTATATGGTACAGGTAGTGAATAAGCAGAAGAACGCAGAAGCAAAGTTCGATGCCAAGGTTGCCAAGCAGCAGGAGGCCAACACGAATATGCGCTATGCAATCAATTCGGTGATCAACGCACTCTACCTCAAGGCCAACGTCGTAGATAACAGATACAGATTCTTCTAATCAGAAATAGAGAGGGTAGGGTGGTTCTTCCAAGGGACCACCCTGCTTGCTTAAAAAAAAGGGTGTATGACCTTAGATTACGGGACTATGAAAAAGTTTTTTACTCTATGTTTTGCTGTTACGCTTGCCAATGTCTTCATTGAAAACACTGTAGTGGCAAAGAGCCTGCTTATCACACTCAAGGACGGAACGCAGGTATATTATCTGCTGGGTGGGGAACGGAACCCTGTGATGCAGTTCCCAAACGAGAAGACTGTGTCGATCAATGACGACCGCTACACCATCACCGAAGTAAGCAGATTTGAGATATCCAAGACAGATGACCCTACTGGCATAGAGAAACATTCGCTCTATGTCGAGGGAGACCGACAGATAGAGATATATACTCTTGATGGCAAGAAGGTGTATTCGAAAACCTCGTCGGCAGATGGATTCAGTGTGCTGTCAACAGCCAACCTGCCTACAGGGACCTATGTAGTCAAGATAGGAAATCAGACTTTGAAGATTTCAAAGAAATAGGTCATTATATTTTTGTAAGCCTGTCCTTCAGTTGGGGCATCAGGTCCTTACGTATCCTTAAGGTCATAGTACAGAGGTTGTTTTCATACCCTTGTGCTATGATTTTTGGATTCATGTCTTTCACGACTTTCATCACGTTGTTCATCTTGGCAAAGTCAAACGTGATGTCGAGGTCTTCGTCGATGGTCCGGGTGATGATTTCAGCATTGCCGATTGCTTCGGCTGCAGCAGTGCGATAGGCCACAATGAGTCCGCTGGTGCCCAGATTGACACCGCCATAATAGCGAACTACAATGATAAGAATGTTGCGGAGTTCGTGGGAGTGGATCTGGCCAAGTATAGGTTTGCCCGCTGTGGATGACGGTTCGCCGTCATCGTTGGCACGTTCCAGGTCGGGGAGTATGCTGTAGGCATAGCATACGTGGCGTGCATCGTAGTATTTCTTACGGTATTCAGCCAGGATGTCCTTCACTTCATCGACATTCTGCACAGGATGGGCAGAAGCGAGAAACTTGCTGCGTTTCTCGCTGTACTGTCCTTCTGAAAGTGATTTTATGGTCTTGTAACTATCCAAGTTTGTGAATTATAAGACCCGAACGTAGTTTTGGTTCAAACCATGTGGCCTTAGGTGGCATGATATTGCCGCTGTCGGCAATGTCCATGATTTGCTGCATAGTAACAGGATAGAGAGCCAGTGCCATCTTCATTTCTCCGCTGTCGACACGGCGTTTCAGTTCTTTAAGTCCACGAAGTCCTCCAACGAAGTCTATGCGCTTGTCCTTGCGCAGGTCCTTGATGCCCAGAACCTTGTCGAGAATGAGTCGGGAAGAGATATCGACATCGAGTACGCCGATAGGGTCGGCATCGTCGTATGTGCCAGGACGGGCATCGAGATGATACCATTTGCTTCCGAGATAAAGGGCAAACTGATGCAGATGCTTTGGAGCATAGCCCTGTACATCGGACTCAGGGGCTGCGCCTGTTACTTCCTGGATGTCGAAATCTGCGCTGAGAGCCTGAAGGAATTGTTCGTCGGTGAGTCCGTTAAGGTCTTTGAGGACACGGTTGTAGTCCAATATGGTGAGTTGGTCGGCAGGGAAGCATACTGCCATGAAGTAGTTGTATTCCTCCGTGCCATTGTGGGCTGGATTTTGTTTGGCTTTCTCTGCTCCCACCAATGCTGCAGCTGCACTGCGATGATGGCCATCGGCTATGTACATTGCCGGCATCTGTTCAAAAGCCTGTGTGATGGCTGCGATGTCAGCATCGTCAGCGACACACCAGAATTTGTGTCCAAAACCATCGATAGGTGCAATGAAGTCGTATTCCGGTTCAGTAACTTTATACTTGTCGATAATGTCGAGAAGGACCTTGCATGGCTTGTAGGCGAAGAACACAGGTTCGATGTTGGCATTGTTGACACGTACATGCTTCATACGGTCTTCCTCCTTGTCGGCACGTGTGAGTTCGTGTTTCTTTATTTTGCCTGTCATGTAGTCGTCCACATAGGCTCCTACTACTATGCCATACTGTATTTTTTCGTCCGGGGTGCCTGGATTCATGCTTTGTGCATAGATGTAGTATTGTTCTTTCTCGTCCTGCAGAAGCCAACCGTTGTCCTGGAATTTCTGGAAGTGTTCGGCAGCACTTTCATAGACCTTTGGATCGTATTCACTTGTGCCCGGGGCGAAATTAATCTCTGGTTTGATGATGTGATAGAGAGATTTTTCGTTGTTGCCAGCCTCTGCGCGGGCTTCTTCTGATTCCAGCACGTCGTAAGGACGTGATTCTACCTGTTCCACCAATGCCTTTGGTGGACGAATGCCTTTAAAAGGTTTTACTTTCATAGTTTTAATATATTTTGTTGTTAAACATTTTCAGTGCATCAGCCACCACGAAGGTGCTGCCGCCGATAAATATTATGTCATTGGCCGCCCCAGCATGTCGCTGAGCGGTTGTGATGGCTTTCTCTACGGTGGGGTATGCATCGCCATGCAGTCCTTGCTGTTGGGCGAGTCGTTGCAGTTCTTCGGCAGGAAGGGCCCGCGATACGGATGCCTGGGTGAAGTAATAGCGTGCGTCTTTTGGCAGCAAGGCGAGTACTCCTGTGATGTCTTTGTCGTTGACCATGCCGATGATGAGGTGCAGAGTGCAGGGTGCAGGGTGCAGGGTGGAGAGTTGCTGGGCTATGTACTGCATGCCGCCGACGTTGTGGCCGGTGTCGCAGATGGTGAGCGGCGATGTTGAGAGAGTTTCCCAGCGCCCACGGAGATGGGTGTTGCGGACCACATTCTCCAAGCCTCGGAGGATGCAGGAATTGATTGGGGATTGATGTGCCTGAAACACTCCACACTTATCCAGTTGGTCAACGGCCGTGAGAATGGTGCGGAGGTTTTTCTGCTGATACAGCCCCTTCAGCGCAAAATGCTCAAGATAGTTTTCTCCGTTTTCTCCGTTTCCTCCGTTTTCTCCGTTTTCTCCGTTTCCTCTTTGTTCTGCAAGAACCAACTTGCTTCCCACTTCCTTGGCCTTTGCTTCGAATACCAGCAGCGTCTCGGGAAGTGTTTCTCCTATCACACACGGCACTCCCGGTTTCATGATTCCCGCCTTTTCGGCAGCAATTTTTTCCAACGTATCACCCAGCAGCTGAACATGGTCCATGCTGATGTTGGTGATTACAGACAGGATAGGGGAGATGATGTTTGTGCAGTCCAACCTGCCTCCCAGTCCTACTTCTATCACTGCATAGTCCACCTTCTCGTCTGCAAAATACTTGAAGGCAAGTGCTGTGGCTACTTCAAAAAACGATGGGTGCAGCGATTCCAGGAACAGTTTTTCGGTGTCGATGAAGTCCATGACATAGTCTTCCGAAATGGGCTCGCCATTCACCCGTATGCGCTCCCTGAACGACAGCAAGTGGGGAGAGGTGTAGAGCCCTACCTTGTATCCAGCCTCCTGGAGAATGGATGCAATGGTGTGGGAGCACGATCCCTTGCCGTTGGTTCCGGCAATGTGTATGCATTTATAGTGCCTGTGAGGATGGCCGAAATGCTGATCAAGGGCTATGGTAGTTGACAATCCCTCCTTATACGCATACTTGCCCACATTCTGAAAGAGCGGGGCAAGATGGAAGAGATAGTCTGTATAGTCCTCGAAACTACGCATCAGCTGAAGAATGACCTGAATCTTGAAAAGAAACTGCTTCTGTCACTTTCTCCCGGAGTGAAATTTTCACTCTTAAGGAGTTTTTCCATAGTTTCGTGCTCGTCCTTGGAGAGCGAGTCGGGGATATAGACGCTGATGTTTATTATTTCGTCGCCATCGCGACCACGTTCGTATCCTCGTACTTGCGGAATTCCTTTTCCCCGCAGACGTAGCACCGTGCCAGGCTGTGTACCAGGTTTGATGTTCACCTTTGCCTTGCCATCGACTGTAGGCACTTCTACATCGCAACCCAGTGTGGCTTGTGGCACACTGAGCAACAGATTGTACACCAAGTCGTTGCCATTGCGCTGGAATGTGTTGTCAGTCTTCTCGCGTATGATGAACTGAAGATCTCCGTTTACTCCGTTGCGTCGTCCTGCTCCGCCTTTCTGGGCTACGCTGTACGACATCCCATCCATGAGTCCTGCAGGGAAATCTACCTCTATGACTTCTTCGCCAGTGACTATGCCCTCTCCACGGCAGTGAGAACAAGGGTTCTTTATGATTTTTCCCTCCCCATGGCACTGAGGACATGGACTCTGGCTCTGCATCACTCCAAACATGGTCTGCTTGCTCTGCACCACAAATCCACGACCTCCACAAGTAGGACAGGTGTCTATCTTCCCATCCGTGGAACCGCTTCCGTGGCAGTGAGGACACTGGAGATCTTTCTTCAGCTTGTATTTCTTGCGGCATCCGTGTACCATGTCCTGCAAGGTGAGTTCTACGTTGAGACGCATGTCACGGCCTTTATACACCTGTGGCCCACGTGAGCGACCTCCGCCAAATCCGCTGAATCCACTGAATCCGCTGAACCCGCCACCGAGACCTTCGAACAAGTCGCCGAACATGGAGAAGATATCTCCCATATCTCCCATGTTCATGTCAAATCCACCCATGCCTTTCACTCCTTCATGACCAAACTGATCATAGCGCTGGCGTTTCTGTGGATCACGCAACACGTCGTATGCCTCGGCTGCCTCTTTGAATTTCTGCTCAGCCTCTGCATCACCAGGGTTTTTATCCGGGTGATATTTGAGGGCCAGTTTCTTGTAGGCTTTCTTTATTTCTTCGTCTGTGGCATTTTTCTGAACACCCAGCACCTCGTAATAATCTCGCTTTGCCATATCCTTATTCTGCTACTGCTACTTTAGCATAACGTATAACCTTGTTGTTGAGTTTATATCCAGTCTGCACACAGTCCAGCACCTTTCCTTTCAACTCTTTTGATTGTCCTGGCACCATTGCTATGGCTTCGTGGTATTCTGTGTCAAAATCCTGACCTACAGCCTCTATGGGTTCCACACCTTCTTTCTTCAGGAACGACATAAACTTCTCCATGATGAGTTGTATGCCTTCTTTCACTGCTTCCAGATCGGTTGCTGTGTCTATACCGGCTTTTGCGCGCTCTATGTCGTCAATCACGGGGAGTATCTCTGTCAACACCCTCTCGCCTCCGTTGAGAATAAGGTCGGCTTTTTCTTTCAATACACGCTTGCGATAGTTCTCAAATTCAGCCACCTGACGCAGATATTTGTCTTTCATTTCTACCAACTGCTCTTCTGCAGTAGGTTTCTGCACATCAGAACCCTCAGAACTCTCAGAACCCTCAGAACTCTCAGAACCCTCTGTACTCTCAGAACCCTCTATACTCTCTATACTTTCTAGACTCTCTGTACCTTCAGCACTTTCAGCTTTCAGCTCTTCTTTTTCCTTATCTTTCATAACAATTTTTTTTACTTCTTAAATTTTTCACTACAAACTTTGTGCCAAATCAGCAATCACGTCCGAGGTAATGCTTCCTGGCAGCGATCGGCAGTTGTAGTGCGAGGCCATTATTTCGCCATAGGCACCAGCGCTGAGTATGGCCAGAAAGTCGCCTCGGTGTATCTCCGGTAACTCAACATCGGTGTCAAACACATCACTCGATTCGCATATAGGACCAACGACGTCGTATTTGTAAGGGGAGTTCAAGGGACGATTGTGTGGGGTGTTTAGCTTCACAATCTTGTGATGGGCTTGGTAAAGGGCTGGGCGGATGAGATCTGTCATTCCGGCATCGACGATGGCAAAACGCTTGATTTGGGCTTCCTTGACATACAGCACTTTTGTAATCAGACTACCACACTGAGCCACGACGGAGCGGCCCAATTCGAAGTGAACCTCCTGTCCAGGAGTGCGGCGCAGGTATTTGTCGTAGGTCTCAAAATAGCCTTTGAAGTCAGGTATCGGATTTGCTTCGGGTTCGTCATAGTCTATCCCCAGTCCTCCGCCTACATTGATTATGTCCAGGTGTACCCCTTGCATATGCAGCATATCCGTAATTTCGTTTATCCTGCTGCACAGATGGCGGAAGTCCACCATGTCGAGAATTTGGCTCCCGATATGGAAATGGAGACCGCGGAGACGTAAATGCTGTAATTTTTGCACAAAATTTACAGTATTTAGTATCTCTCGGTCCGAGATACCGAACTTGTTTTCCTGCATGCCAGTGGCAATATTGCTGTGGGTGTGTGCATCGACATTGGGGTTGACACGCAGACATACGGTTGCAGTCTTGCCCTTGGCTGCGGCAAGTTCGTTGATGACTTCCAGTTCCTGAGTGCTCTCGGCATTGAAACAGAAGATATCATTGTCGAGACCGAGGTTGATTTCCCAATCAGCCTTTCCCACACCGGCAAAAACAATCTTCCCGGGGTCGAATCCTGCATCCAGTGCGGCCTGAATCTCACCGCCGCTCACACAGTCAATGCCAAGCCCTGAGTCTTTTATCACCTTCAGTATCAGTGGATTGGCATTGGCTTTTACAGCATAATGTACAAAATAGTTATCGTATTTTGTACATTCGCCGTTTATAGTCTCGAGAGTCTTACGCAGCAACTCGAGATCGTAATAATAAAAAGGAGTTTTCATCAAATATGCATTCTGCATTCATTATGCCTTAAAACAATTCGTCATTCAGGGCCTGCAGGGCACGCTTCTTGTCTTCGGCTCTCACGAGGAACGATATGTTGTGATTGCTGCCTCCGTAAGACACCATACGTACAGGAATACCCTTCAGTGCACTCGTAGCACTTGCCTCCCGACCTACGTTTGTCCAGTCCAGATCTCCCACCACACAGATGATGCACATGTCTTTATCCACTGTCACCGTGCCGAGTTTTTTGAGTTCGTTGAGAATCTGGTCGAGTTTGGAGTCGTTGTCGATGGATACCGACACACCCACTTCGCTCGTGGTCACCATGTCGATGCTGGTGCGGTAGGTTTCGAATATCTCGAACACTTTTCTCAGGAAACCATAAGCCAGCAACATTCGGCTCGATGTGATGTTTATGGCTGTGATATTGTCTTTTGCTGCAACGGCCTTGAAATGTTTCTCTTCTGTCTCGTTGCTTATCACCGTTCCCGGTGCCGTAGGGTCCATAGTGTTGAGCAGTTTTACCGGCACGTTGGCAAACTTAGCCGGCAGCACACATGTAGGGTGCAGTATCTTTGCACCGAAATATGCCAACTCCGAAGCCTCGTCGAAAGAGAGGTGCTGGATTGGTTCGGTGTGGTCCACAAATCGTGGGTCGTTGTTATGCATTCCGTCGATGTCGGTCCATATCTGCACTTCTTCGGCCGATAGTGCTGCACCTACGAGCGATGCCGTGTAGTCCGACCCTCCTCGCAGCAGGTTGTCGATTTCTCCATACACATTCCTGCATATGAACCCTTGGGTGATGTATATGTCCATTCCTGGTTCTGCTTCAAGCAGCAGGGTGAGTTTCTCGCGTATATACATCATGTCGGGTTCGCCGTTGCGGTCTGTGCGCATATAGTCCAGTGCCGGTAGCAGGGTGGCTTTCACTCCCTTTTCCTTGAGATAGTTGGTCACCATATTGGTACTGATTATCTCCCCCTGGGCTACGATGATCTTCTCTTCAAACGAAGTGAAAACGCCCTTGGTAAACGAACGCAGATAGTCAAATTCCTTCTTTATGAAGTCCAGCGTCTTTGCCTTCCACTCTTCGGTGGCATACAGCTCCTTTACGTGCTTCTTATACTTTTGCTCCAGGGCATTGATATTCTCACTCGCTCCTGCAATGTTCTTTTTCGACAGATAGTCTGTAATCTCATACAGGGCATTTGTAGTTCCCGACATGGCTGACAATACAACGATTTTTTGCTCACCGTTGTCTATCAGTCCCACTACGTCTTTCATTCTTTGTGGTGTCCCAACCGACGTACCACCAAATTTCAGTATTTTCATCTTGATATGTACTATTTTGTCACGTACAATGTACAATTTTTATTTATTCATTTAACTTCCACGAAGTGCTTGTCCACGCACTCAAACACTCGGCCTGTGAATTGTTCCAGCAGTTGGTGGTTGTGCGTGATCATCAGCACCGTGGCATTGTTTTCCTTCACATAGTCATGCAGCAGGTTGCATATCACTTCTCCTGTCTCTTTGTCCAGATTGCCTGTCGGTTCGTCGGCCAATATCAGCTTAGGACTGTTGAGAAAGGCCCTGGCAACGGCAATTCTCTGCTGCTCTCCGCCAGAGAGTTCGTATGGCATCTTATAGCCCTTGGTACTCATCCCTACCAAGTCGAGTACTTCCTGTATTCTCTGTTTTCTGAGTTCTTTGTTGTCCCAGCCTGTCGAGCGCAAGACGAAATTCAGGTTTTGTGCCACAGTCCTGTCGGTCAGCAACTGAAAGTCCTGAAACACAATGCCGAGCCGCTTTCTCAAATCCGGCACATGTTTTCTTTTCAGTTTCTGCATATCGTATCCCAGCACCGTTGCTGTGCCGTCTCCCGATACCGGCAATTCGGCATACAGGGTTTTCATCAGCGACGATTTCCCCGAACCTACCTTGCCTGTAATATACACAAACTCGCCTTCGTCGATGCCAAACGACACATTCGTCAGCACCTCTGTTGACTCTTGCCACACATCAATGTTGTTGTATTCTATAACCATTTTTATTTAACATTTAGTCATTTGCTGTATTCGTTCCACACATTCGCCTCTTGAACTCCCCTTGTAAGAAACTCCTCTGGAGAGATAAACCTCTCTTCGTCGCAAGCAGAAGCACATTCAGTGCTTCCGCCCCCTTGAACTCCCTTTGAACTCCCTTTGAACTCC
>R15__coassemble_1557_pt1 | contig 11275 bp, 7 predicted proteins | sample R15__metabat2_low_PE_055 | metagenome-assembled genome bin R15
GTGCGGCGAGGTGGTTTTGGCCTCAGCGATATTGATATTGTTTGGGTGGTTTAACATAATAGGTGTGAAGAAGGCAGGTTTTATCCAGACCGTATTGGCCGTGTTGCTGGCAACATCGGTGTTCACCCTGACCATAGCCGCGCTGGTGTCGCCAAACGCAAGTTGGCTGAATGTGCAGCCCGAATGGGGATTTGACCGCGCAGCAGCCCTTGCAGCTCAGGCAACCGACCTGAGCGGTTTTGCCCACGTGGGCCAGCAAGGAGTGTGGACCGCCATACTCGCCACCTTTGCCATTGCGCCATGGGCCTTCGTGGGGTTCGACACCATACCACAGGCAGCAGAAGAGTTTAAGTTCTCGTACAAGAAAGTGATGCTCATCATGACCGTGGCCATCATCTTCGGAGCATTCGTATATATAGCCAACAACACCGTGGCTGCAGCTGCATGCCAGAACTGGCCCGAGAGAGTGATGGCCGGAGACTGGGTGTTGCTGATTGCCGCAGAAGAGATTCTCGGTGTGTTTGGCAAGGTGCTCATTGGTGTTGCCGTTTCCTGTGCCGTGTTGAGCGGAATCATGGGATTCTATCTGGCAGCGAGCCGACTGATGTACTCCATGTCGCGTGACGGATATCTGCCTGCAGTGTTTGGCAAGATACATCCGAAGTATGGTACGCCATACACAGCAATGTTGTTCTGCATCATCGTGTCGCTGTCGGGACCGGTACTCGGCAGGGAAGCCCTGGGATGGTTTGTGGACATGAGTGCCATCGGAGCCTCGATAGGATTCCTGGCAACCAGTGCATCGACCATAGTCACCGCCAACCGCGACGGAGACGGTACGTTCAGACTGAAGGCCCTGGCAGCATTTGGTTCGCTGTTCTCACTGGCGTTTGTGGTGTTGCAGCTGATTCCGATCTCAGGACTTGAGGGAGTGCATTTCTGCAACGAGAGCTACATGATGCTCGTGGTGTGGGTAGTGATAGGAGTGGTGTTCTTTATACATCAACGCAAAAACTTTATCGTAGATTAAGTCGTGCCTGCACGAAGTTTATAGGTTTATAGGTTTATAGGTTATGAAAAAATTAATTTTTGCCTTAATAGTTTTCAACGTAGTACAAGGCACTTTTGCCCAGGAAGAGGAGGACAACACCTTCGGTGGGTGGTTGTTTACCGAGGTGAACCACGACTTCAAGAACGGCATCTACACAACGGCTTATTTCGAGCACGACAACTACCAGTTCAAAAGGCTGGAGTGCAATTACTTCCGTCTGAGCGCAGGATATAACATACTGCCATGGCTGAAGGCCGGAGTGAACTATGTGCCAGTATTTGAGCCAGAGGGTGAGTTCAACTACTTTGGTGAGGTAGATCTGGTCGGTACGCTGAAGTCAGGCAACTTCAAGGTCAGTATCAGGGAGAGGTACCGCCACGGATTCACCAACGACAAGAACGAGCTCAGGAGCCGACTGAAGGTGGCATATAAGATCAACGACAAGTTTGGGGTGTATGTGGCTCCGGAAGTCTTCACCTGGGAAGGCGAATGGAAGAAGACCCGTCACTATGTGGCAGGGACATACAATATTACGCCATGGATGCAAGCCGAGATATACTATCTGTACTACGCTTTCAGAGACGACAAGGCCGAGCACATTATAGGTGCCGGTCTGAACTTTGACCTGTAAATATGGGCGTATAGGTCTGTGGGGGTGCAGATGATAATCATTACCCCCCCCAAAAAAAAATTTGCAGATTACAAAAGAAATTCGTATATTTGCGGTTGGAAAAGAAAAAAAATGGACCGGAACCGGATTTAGTGACTATGAACTATAATTATTAATACAAACAACAAAACCTATGAAGAAAATCTTTACTCTTGTAATGATGGTGCTGGTTGCAGCAAGTGCAATGGCACAACAGGAGATGAACTTCTCGTTCACTTCCATCTGTGGCAGATATTACGAGGCTTACCAGGTAAGTCTTGACTCAGCTGCCGTTGTAGAGGCTATCGGTTGTACAGCAGCCGAAGCAAGTGCTTTCGTAGTGCTCCCTGACGACACAGAGCAGACAGACCTGCTCGGTGGTACTGACGGTTGGAGAAACGCTGAAGGCGCATTCCAGAGTTGGGGAAGCGATGCCTACTACTATGTACAGGCCGACTTCGCAAGCGATCCTCAGATCTATGGCATCGGCGGTTATCCGGGCAACACCGACACCCCTGCCACCTACACAGCTAAGTATCGCCTGAAGAACGGCGAGAACACACTCGACATCAACATCAGCCTGACCTACAAAGAGGCTCCGAAGCCACTGCTCAGCGAACTGACCAAGGTGACTCCAGCCTGCAAGATGACCATCGAACAGTATCCTCGTACCAACACCAAGGCTACTGACTACTTCCTCCCACTCAAGTCGGGTGCTACATCGACAGGTGTGCTGAAGCTCGGCATCGACTGGAACGAGAACAACATCGCAGACTACATCTTCGCCAAGCAGAACATCGGCGATATGGAGAGCGACACACTGCTGTTGCAGAACGACTACTACTACGAGCCAATCATCGATGCTGCAGGTAACGAAACCACTACTCTCGGTGCATACGGCAGCGAGGCTTCTGCTACCAGCCGCATCCAGATTACAGACTTCTACACTTCGGGCGACACTCTGTACTTCAGCATTGCACAAGTTTCGGGCGCATGTGCAGAAAACGAAACATTTGACATTCCTCTCTACGTGGTTGATGACGTGAACATGAAGTACGCTCCAATCAACCTCACCTTCAAGTGCATCCCTAACCCAGTTCCTGAGAAGCCATACGAGGAAATGACCTGCGTGGGCGAAGAGACAATCAGTTTCACCCGCGACATCTCACTGGGTTACACAGTTACTAACTACGAATTCGACGCTGAAGCCATCGCAGCCCTTATGGGTGAAGGTGTGACAACAGGCGACCTCAGTTACAAGGCCTTAGAGAGCGACAACTCAACCCTGACAGACAGCTACACCACCAGTGCAACAGGTTTCTGGATGGATATGGAGAGTCACCCAATCAGCTGGAACACCAGCGTGAAGAGCTACTTCGTGGACATGCAAGACGGCTACTTTGAAATAGGTCACATGCCAAGCGTATTCGACGGTGGTGAGAAGACTTCAGGTGTGCTGCTGCTCACTTTCGGCGACAAGTACTACCGTTTCAACATGGACATCCAGATTGGTGAAGAAGCAGACCCAGACGACAAGACTCCGGATGAGAGTGAAGTTGTAGCAAGTCTCAGCCTCGACTATCAGATTGTTCCAAACAGCGAAGACTATCAGGACGAGCACATGTCAAGCGATGAAGGTATGGTTGACCTTGACATCACATGGATTTCTCAGGTTCTCGAAACCGAGACCCCTACCCTCTATGGTTGGATAGAAAAGACCGATGAAGAAACTGAGAGCACCTATCTGGCCTACTCAAAGGCTTACAGCTGTGACCCTCAGCCTGGTTTCTGGATGATCGAACCAGAAGGCGAGTATAAGTTCAACACAGCTACCGTAGGTACATGGGGCACAAACGCATCATACGGTATCTGCTACTCCGAAGGTGTGTTCCAGTTCTTCCAGTACCCTGGACAGAGAGCCGTGGGCGATGTATATGACTCCGACTTCTTCCTCCAGAACCCTAAGAACGGTAAGATGATAAAGGTACACTTCACAGTGAACTATGTTGAGTCTTACAAGAGTCTCGATGTTGCTGGTGAGGTAGCAGTGCCTGTATCAAACAAGGAGTGTGAGAATGCAACAGCCGAAATAGACTATGCAGAAATCGCTGCTGCACTGGGCTATGACGACGATGAAGATCTGTTCGACGAGAACGACCCATCCGACTACCTCATGGCAGGAAAGAGTTCTACCATCTACGTAAGCATGGACGACGAGAGCTATGACGCCGATCACATGGGCTTTGGTTTCGACGAGTACGGCTACGTAACCAGCGATCCTGATGCCATTAAGGTATATGCAGGATTCATGGAAGGCGAAATATGGTACACAGTACTCGAGGACTTTGCAGAAGGCACAGAATACACAGCTCACCTTGCATTTGAGCACAACGACCTTGTTTACAAGATCAACGTAGTGTTCTGCGATGACCCAAGCGGAATTGAGTCTGCTCCGCAGACAGTTAGGAGTGAGGAGTTAGGAGTTAGGAGTGTAACTTTCAACCTCGCTGGTCAGAAGGTTGACGGCAGCTATAAGGGCATCGTCATCAAGAACGGCAAGAAGAGTTTGGTGAAATAAATTTCACACGTTGAAAACGTTGGAAAACGTTGGAAACGTTGGAACCTGATATAAAAAAAGGGGACAAACATTTGCGTTTGTCCTTTTTTTTTCGTATATTTGCATTGAGAAGTGGAGTTCAAGGGATGAATGTGCAGGATGTATATAATATAGATTTTATAGATATTATGGTTAGAATGGTTAAAATGGTTGCAATGGTTGCAATGTTTGCAATGGTGCAAAGCATGTATGGACAGTGTGGACTGGAACATGGGACTTGTCCAAAGTGTAAAATCAAAGCCGCTACCGGCTATCAGACCAATGCTATGAGGATTGGCAGTGTCACCCTGCCCGACAGCATCGACGGCAAGAAGGTGAACTACAAATTTGAACACATCATGGGGATGAAGTTCTCCGGAGTGAGCATGAAAGGCAATACCCTCACCTGTTTTGCCCAGCCAAAGGGGAAAACCGTGGAAAACGGCAGGATACATATCCTGCTGGAAGGTGACACGACGGAGTATCTGCTGCCAGTGAAGGTGGCTGCCGACGACGAAATGTATGGGTATCTGTACTGCCATATGTCAGACAGAAGCGAATGTACACTCTATGCCTTGGGAACAAAAGAAGACAAGGGCGAAGTGTTTCACCCACTGATAGACAATCAACCAGTGTTCGACCCAGAGAAAACAGCCAAGATTGAAGGCGGAGCAAGAGACGCCTTTATATTAAGAGGTGTGAACGACGACTACGTGATGGTAAACACCGACATGAGCAATGCCAAGACCCGTGTGTGGAACAACTACGGCATAGATTTGATGCACTCCAACGACATGGTGCACTGGACCTCACGGACCTTCGACTTCAGGAAATTCCCAGGTTGGGAGAATGTGAACAGAGTGTGGGCACCGCAGATTTTGAGGGTTCAAGAGTTCAAGGGTTATCCCTACTTCATCTACTACTCCATGTTGACAGAGACTCCGGGGGACTATGACAAGATTTACTACTCCTATGCCAACGAGGACTTTACCGAGCTCACTCCTCCTCAGTTGCTCTACGACAAGGGGATATCGGTCATCGACTGCCACATAGACTGGAACGACTGCGACAAGAAATATCACGTGTTCTACAAGAAAGAAGGTGCTGCAGGCGTGGACCGTGGCATCTGGGCCGCTACCATAGACTCCCTGCCATCGGCAGACTGGCACGACACGTTCCACATCACCAACGAAGGCAAGGAACAGGTGGAAGGACCGAGTGCGTTCCGCCTCATCAACGAGAACGTGTGGAAAGTGGCATACATCAAGTACTCTGGTCAGAGAGCCTACCGTGTATGTACGGCAAATGCCGTAGAAGCCGACGTGGACCGCGGCGTTATCATCCGCGAGAATGTACATCCACAACACGGATCGTTCATGCAAGTAACCCAGGATGAATACGAAATGCTGGAAGCATGGTCGAAGCTGACGCTGAAATATCAGGACGTGAAGAAAAACGGCACAAAGAAAGAGACCAAGCGCCTCAGGAAGGTGCTGGACAAGACATTCAAGAAGGACGCGATAAAAGAACTCAAGGCATTGTATGAAGCGGAGCTTTAGGTGAGAGGTTAGAGATTAGAGATTAGAGGTTAGAGATTAGAGGTTAGAGGTTAGAGATTATGAAAAAAGTTTTCTTCGTTTTCTTCGTTTTCTTCGTAAGCGAAGCTTTCGCCCAGCAAAAAGCAGAGTGGAACACTCCTGGTATTGGAAACCCTATTATCCCTGGGTATTTTGCCGACCCTACGATAAGGAAGTTTGGTGATACGTTCTATGTCTATGCCACAACCGATGGCACGGGCAATGGTTACGGACCGGCACAGGTGTGGATGACAAAGGACTTTGTCAACTGGCGCAACCAGGTGATGAACTGGCCAACCACCGAAGTGGTATGGGCTCCGGAGGTTATTGAGGTAGCGGGGAGCGGGGAGCAGGGAGCAGGGAAGACGTACCGCTACTACTACTGCGAACCTTGCATGGTGCATGCAGGAGAGAGTGATTCGCCCGTAGGACCATGGAAGAACATGCTGGGCGAGGACGATGCCGTGTTGATGCCAGATAGGTATTGCCACCCTCGTGCCATCACACTCGACCCACAGGTATTCACCGACGACGACGGAAGCCAGTATATGTTTGTAGGTACATGGGGATTCTACGACGACTCGGGCTGCGGATGGGCCAAACTGGCCGAAGACGGGAAATCGTTTACCGACAAAGGACTGATATCGAGCAGAGAACTGAAAGACTTTTTCGAAGGTCCGTTCCTGTTCAAGCGAAACGGCATCTACTACTTCACCTATTCTGCAGGAAGTTGCCACGACGAGACCTACCGTGTGCAGTATGCCACCAGCACCGAAGGACCTCTGGGACCATACACCTACAAAGGCTGCATCCTCAAGACCAACGAAGACGGCACAGTTCACGGACCAGGTCACCACTCCATACTCCAGGACGGCGACGACTTCTACATTTTTTATCACCGCCACAACAATCCTCATTCCATCCACGGCTTCAACCGCAACCTCTGCCTCGACAGGATAGAATTTGACGAAAACGGCGACATCCTGCCTGTTGTTCCAACCCATGAGGGAGTACTGCCAGAGAGTGTAAAGGGTTCAAAGGTTCAAGAGTTTAAGAGTTCAAACCTGGCCTTTCAGGCCAAGGTCACCGCTTCGTCGTATTATGACGAGTGGTTCAAACCCGAATATGCCGTAGACGACAACAACGGAACACTGTGGCGCTCAAGGAACAACACAGGGAGTGCATGGATAGAGATAGACCTGGGCGAAGAGAAGGAGTTTAACCAGGTGTGGACCATGTTTGAGTATCCTACGTTCTTCTACCAGTACATGATAGAAACATCCAGCAACGGCATGGACTGGCAGATGTATGCCGACAAAAGGGGAAACACCGATGCTGGAAGTCCGATGATAGACAAGAAGGAAGCAAAGGCAAGATATCTGCGCATCACCGTGACCGACACACAGAAGTTCGGCCACTTTGCAGGCATATGGAACGTGAAAGTATATAATGCCACAGCGAAAAACGATCCCGAGAAGATGCTTCCGAGCGTGAAAGGCATGGACATGAAGGCCGTAGAGGCAGGATATCCGAACCTGCACAGAAAGGATGTGGAAGCACCATACATGGCATACGACTACATCGAGTCAGGCGAACCGCTGCTCGAAGTGGTGGCAGCAAAAGAAGGGACTCTGGAAAAGACAAACTACAGGGAAGTGCTGCCAGCCGATGTGGAGATAATACAAGGGAAATATGCCTACTGTTTCGACGGCACAGAGAAGTACACCATAACAAGGCCAAAGGAATACTACGCAACGCTGACCTACAATGCACCTTATACTATATGCGCGTGGATCATGAATCCTGAAGTGGGGCCGGTGGAGACAGTGATGCAGGTAGGTTCGGCACACAACGACCTGGCCACTGTGGAATTCCGCCAAGGCACAGACCGCTCTAACGGGCTGATAGCCCACAATGCCTCGTTTGAGAATTTCGGGGCAGCCCAGGAATGCCAGGAAGGCGCAGGAAGGTGGCAGTTCTGGGCCGTAACCTATGACGGATGGATGGAGAAGGTGTATCTGAACGGAAAACTGGTGAAAGAGAAGAACTCCTTCCTCATGCAACGACAGGACGGCACCGTAACCATAGGCGGCGGAGCACACGGCGACAACAAGTTCAGCGGATTTCTGCACTCGATAAGCCTGTATGACTATGCCTTCACTCCAGAGCAGATAGACAGCGTGTACCAATTGCCTACCGACACCGACGACAAGCCAAGCTACAACTTCGACGGAGTGAAGATCGAAGCCCAGGTTATCACTCCTAAACAAGTGGATATAAGGCTCGTGGACAGCGAAGGCAACGAATTCAGGAAAGGAGTACAGACCTTCAGCAACGACATAAAGAACGGAACGGTACGATCCACCATCACCGTAAGCGACTACGAAGGCAACGAACTGAAGACCTTCACGAAGAAGACCAAGATCGACAGCAGGATGTTCAAGACCTACACCCTGGGCGACATAGCAGATGGGCAGGAAAGCGTGAGACTTGAGTCAGCAGGCAAGGATATGAACACCAACTCGGAGGAAAACGGACCGATGAAGATGATGGAAGTGGAGGGAGACTTCGTGGTGGAATGCCACGTGTCGGAAATGATGGGTCAGCAGAGACACCGCACACCGGCGTATAACGAAGGCGGCATAATGATACTGACAGAAGGAAGGAGAGGACAGGAGATAGTACACCTTGGCGTATTTCCGAACTACAACTGCGGCAATATGCTCACCCAGGTGAGAGGCGGAATGCGGCCACAGTTCCCAAACCAGAAAGGCTGGGACTACGACCCATACATGCAACTGCAGCGAACAGGCGACAAAATATATGCACGCACATCGAGCGACGGCGTGCATTGGGAAGAGATGCCTGGAAGTCCGATAGAGGTTCCACACTGGCAAGGGAAGACCCTGAAAGCAGGGATTTACCAAACCACCTACACCGAGGCAAGCGCCTGGGTGGAGTTTGACAGCTGGCAGTTGACTACTTCTGCTCAGAATCAGCGTTGAGCACCACGATCAGTTCGTTGGTAATGTCATAGGCGTCGGCAGCGTAGAGCACGTTGCTGACGTCGCTGTTTTGAGCCAGAATATAGTCGTAGCCCTTAGCCTCGGCATACTCACGGATCTTGGCCCGCATGTCGTTCATCAAGGCCTGTATCTTCTCAGCAGATTCATTCTGAAGCTGAGTGGTGAGCCGGGTCTGCAGGGTCTCAAGGTCGTTTTGTTCCTTCTGGAGAGCGGCGACTTCCTTCTCATACTGTTCCTGAGTGAGCTGTCCAGCCTGTGCACGCTGCTGGAGAGACTGATATTTCTCAGCGAATTTACGGCCCTTGCTGTCTATTGTGGCTGCAGCGGATTTTTCTTTCTTCTCGAGTTCATCCTTCAGGTTTTTGTAGAGAGTGTAGTGCTCCTGCAGTGAATCGAGCTGAACACAGGCGATTTTGAGGACTTTGGCACTGGCTTTGGCATTGGCCTCAGCCTTGGCTTCATTTGTTTCTTTCTTCGCAGGAGTCTGGGAAGAGTTTGATTTACTGCAAGCGCACACAACCAATGCTGCGAGTGCAATAATGAGATAGTTTTTTTTCATTTTAAGTTTTTTTTAATATTCCTTGATTTTGTGTTTATTTTCCTGTCGAGCCTCACGGTCCTGACTCACGTTGCAACCTATACCACGCTCCTTCATAGCCTTGCTATTGCCCACATGGGTGTTGGGAAAGCGACCATTCTTCTTAATGATGATATTTATGGCCAGAAGAGCAAAACATACAGCAATAATAATTGCAGAAGAAAGTACAAGTTTCAACATTTTTTTGTATATTTGTGGTGCAAATATAGTAAAAGTTTAGCGGTTAGAGGTTATAGGTCGGAAGATTTTTTTGAAATTTAAACATTTTTAACGATATGAACGATGTAAAATTAACACCAAAGGCAGTGTTTGAGTATTTCGCACAGATTAACAAAGTGCCACGTCCTTCAAAGAAAGAAGAGAAGATTATTGCATTTCTGCAACAGTTTGCAAAAGACAACGGTCTGGCATGCAAGACCGACAAGACAGGGAATGTGCTTATAAGCAAACCCGCGTCGGAGGGAATGGAAGACAGGGAGACCGTGGTGCTGCAATCGCACATGGACATGGTGTGCGAAAAGACATCAGACAAGAAGATAGACTTTGCGAAAGACCCGATAGAGACCTATGTGGACGGCGAATGGCTTAGAGCCAAGGGCACTACCCTGGGAGCAGACGACGGCATAGGAGTGGCAATAGAGATGGCTGTGCTTGCGGACAAGAACCTGAAGCACGGACCTATAGAGTGTCTCTTCACTCGTGACGAAGAGACCGGACTCACCGGTGCCATGGGACTGGAGAAGGGTTTTATGACAGGCAAGTATCTGCTCAACCTCGACAGCGAAGACGAAGGAGAGATTTTCATAGGCTGTGCAGGAGGAGTGAACACAGAGATAACATTCACCTACAAGCCTACTGCAACGCCAAGGGGCACAATGGCCCTGAAGGTGAGTGTGGACAAACTCACAGGTGGCCACAGCGGCGACGACATAAACAAAAACCGTGCCAACGCCAACAAGTTGCTGGCAAGATTCCTGTATCAGGCCATGGAGCAGTTTAAGATTGGCCTGGCTTCGTTTGACGGCGGAAACCTGCACAATGCCATACCTAGAAATGCAGAAGCAGTGATACTGGTGAAGGAAACCGACAAGCACAAGGTACGCAGGGCATTCAACATCTTTGCGGCAGAAGCAGAGGAAGAATATCACGTGACAGAACCAAACATGGTGATGAAGATGCAGAGCGTGGACAAACCGGAAAGCATGATGGACAAAGAGACTGCAAAGAATCTTGTCTATGCCTTGCAAGCTGCGCACAACGGAGTGCTGGAATGGAGTCAGGACATAAAGGGACTGGTAGAAACCTCATCCAACCTTGCCAGTGTGAAGATGAAAGCAAGGAACAAGGTGGTGATTGTGACGAGTCAGAGAAGTTCGATACTGAGTCAGAGAAATGCCATGAGAGACACCATAATTGCGACATTTACATTGGCAGGGGCCAAGTGCAAAGCCGCAGACGGATATCCGGGATGGACTCCAAATACGGAATCTACAATTCTGAAGATTGCAGTAGAGAAATACAAGCAACTCTTCAAGAAAGACCCTGCAGTAAAAGCCATACACGCAGGACTGGAATGCGGACTCTTCTCGGAAAAATACCCTGGTATGGATATGATAAGTTTCGGACCTACACTGCGAGGAGTGCATTCTCCGGATGAATGCCTGCATATTCCTACGGTGCAGATGGTGTGGGACCATATAGTGGAGATACTGAAGGAGATACCGGTTAGATAAAGGGGAGTTCAAGTGGAGTTCAAAGGGAGTTCAAAGGGAGTTCAA
>R15__coassemble_1570_pt1 | contig 11202 bp, 9 predicted proteins | sample R15__metabat2_low_PE_055 | metagenome-assembled genome bin R15
CTTGTCGGATGCATTTATATGAAATATCTGGAGCATTTGGCTATGTAGACTTGAATTGGAGTCGGCAGCGAAGTTGAGTGTGTAGTCCTCGAGGAACGAACAACCCTTGGCAAGACCCTGGTTCATTACCCAGCAAGTGCGGTAGAGACAGGCTGTCTTCCAGTCACCTTCAGCACCGAATCCGTAGCCTTCAGCCATGAGACGCTGAGAAGCGAGTCCAGGAATCTGGTCGAAACCGAGGAAGTTAGGATCGTCGACATCAGCACCACCGAGGTCGTCGAAGTTGGTTGTGAAGGCAGTAGCACCTTCGTCAGCCAACACTCGGCGCAGAGCGATTTCAGCCTTTGCAGAATTGCGTACCTTCTCCCAGTAAACCTCTTCGCCACTCTCGTCAATCTTGATGGTATAGAGCTTCTTGTACTCCTCAACGAGTTCAGTAACCTCTGCATCGGTAACCTTCTTGTAGTACTCCATCAGTGAAGAAACAGGATAGTAGTCTACATGGTAGCCGAGACGCTGTTCAAACTCTACGCGATCACCGTCGGTTACGGCAACGTTGTTCATGTTCATACCGAACATCAGACAGCGTACGTTGTGTGCATCGGCAACACCGGCAGCAGCACGAGCCCAAACGGCAATCTGCTTCTGAGCAGCTTCGCTCTTCCAGTGACCTACAACTACTTTACGAGGTACGCGCATGCGTGTGCATATGTGACCAAACTCGATATCGCCGTGAGCACTCTGGTTGAGGTTCATGAAGTCCATGTCGATAGAGTCCCAAGGAATGTCGGTGTTGTACTGTGTGTGGAAATGGAGCAGAGGCTTGCGCAATGCCTGGAGTCCCTTGATCCACATCTTGGCTGGAGAGAATGTGTGCATCCATGTGATTACACCTGCACACTTAGGGTCGTTGGAGGCAGCACTCATGATGTCCTCTACTTCCTTCGAAGAGTTTGCTGTGCCTTTGTAAACCACCTTTACAGGGATGTTGCCAGAAGCGTTGAGACCTTCTACCATTTCTTTTGAGTGACCGTCAACCTTTACCACTGCGTCACCACCATAGAGCAACTGTGCACCAGTCACCCACCAAAGTTCTAAATTTTCAAACATAGTTTTAAGTTTTTTTAATTGTTATTAAAATTTATAGTTTTTATAGTTTTTATAGTTTTTATAGTTTCTATAGTTTCTATAGTTTCCATAGTTTCCATAGTTTCCATGGCTTCCATAGTTTCCATGGTTTCCATAGCTATTATGGTCAGCGACGCTGACCATAATAGGCGTTAGGTCCATGCTTGCGCATGTAGTGCTTTTCTACCAGGAGAGGATTCATCGTGGTCTCGGGGTTTACGGTGAGGGCCACGAAGGCCATCTTGGCACATTCCTCCATCACCTTGGCGTTGTACACAGCGTTGTCGGGACTTGTGCCCCAGGCAAACGGACCGTGGTTCTTGACCAGCACTGCAGGTGTGTGGTCAGGGTTGATGCCACGGATGTTGAGCACTTCGTCAACGATGACATTGCCTGTCTCGAGTTCGTACTGACCTTTTACCTCGGCCTCGGTCATGTCGCGGGTACAAGGGATGTCCTTGTAGAAATAGTCGGCATGGGTGGTTCCGATGTTCGGAATGTCACGGCCGGCCTGTGCAAATGCTGTGGCGTAGGTAGAGTGGGTGTGTACCACTCCCTGGATATTAGGAAATGCCTTGTAGAGTACCAGATGGGTAGGCGTGTCGCTCGACGGATTAAGGTCGCCTTCCACCACTTTGCCTGTCTCTAGGTCCACCACCACCATGTCGTCGGCGGTCATGTTGTCGTATCCCACGCCTGAAGGTTTGATGACTACCAACCCCTTCTCGCGGTCGATGCCACTGACATTGCCCCAAGTGAAGATGACAAGGCCATGCCGAACCAGGTCGACATTAGCCTTGAATACTTTTTGCTTCAGTTCTTCTAACATAGTCTTTTGTTTACCAGAAATAGCAATAGAATGCTGCACAGAGTCCTACTACGAACAGGGTGCCAACGATATCCCAAACGTTCCAGCTCTCACGGATGGACTTCTTGAAGTCGGAGGTGAAAGTGATGGCATCTACCTGTGCCTGGGTTGGTTTCGGAGTGACGAACGACACAGCCACCATCAGCACCACGATAGCTACCAGCAACCAGCACTCGAATACGAGCCAGTTGGTCTGCCAGAACCATGTAGTGGCATCCCAGAATGCTCCGTCCATTGCAGCCTTGCCTGTGTCGGTGAAGACATTGGTGACAAGGCGCAGCATACCGACGATGAAACCGAAGATGAGTCCCCATTCACCGGCCTTTGGAGTGATTTTCTTCGACAGGATACCAAGGGTGAACACAGCCACCATTGCTGGAGCGAGCAGCGACTGAATACCCTGCAGATAACTGTAGAGTGTATCCATCTTCATCATGATAGGCAGCCAAGCAAAACCGAGGATAACGACTACAACGGTTGCGGTACGGCCTACGAATACGTAGTGTGCCTCGCTCATGTTCTTCTTCAGAGGCTTGTAGAAGTCCTCGGTGAAGAGGGTTGCACAAGAGTTGAAGAATGCAGCCAGGGATGCTACCAGTGCACAGATGAAACCGATGGTTACGATACCCTTCACACCTGCAGGAAGAACTGACTTCACCATCAGGGCGAATGCAGCGTCGGTCTCGTCAGCACCCATTGCGAAACCAGAGTTTGGATCCTGTGCAAGGGCTGCGGCAATCATACCAGGGATGAGGAACATAAATACAGGGAGCACCTTGAAGAAACCTGCAGCGATAGTACCGCGGCGGGCACGCTTCATAACCTCTACATTGCTCTCGCCAGGAGTCTGACCGAGTACACGCTGAACGATGTGCTGGTCGGTACACCAGTACCAGAAACCGATGATGCTGGCACCGATGAATACCACGAATCCAGGATATTCGGCATAGAGTCCGTCACCCTGTTCCCAGTGGAACATATGGGTGGTGCCGTAACCGTTGTTGAGTTGGTTGCAGTAGTCCATCATTGTGGTCCAACCTTCGGCAATGTTACCACCACCGAGTGCACCGAGACCCAGGAAGAGCACGAGGAACGAACCTACGATGAGTATTGGAGTCTGGATGGCAGACAGAGTCATCACACCCTTCATTCCGCCGAATACGGTGAAGATGGTGGTGATTACGATGAGTCCTACGGCTCCGTACCAGAAGTTGATACCCCAGAGATACTCAAAGAAAATACCACCTGTGAGGGCTGTGACGCTCACCTTGGTGAGGATGTAGGCCACGAGGGTGATTATCGAGAGCCAAGAACCTGTGCGCTGGGTGTAGCGGAACTTCAGGAAGTCTGGCATGGTGATGATCTTGCCCATCTTGTTGATGAGGAGTTCGTAGAATGGTACGAACAACCAGCCGAGGATGAGGATCATCCATCCCTGCATCTCCCAGTGGGCCATACCTACGCCGTTCTTTGCTCCGGTACCTGCGAGACCTACGAGGTGCTCCGAACCAATGTTGGCGGCAAAGATGGCCATACCGATTACATACCAAGGCTCGCCCTTACCAAACAGATAAGCTGATGAGTCTTCACCTTTCTGGGCTTTCTTGTCCTTCACGATTGCGTGCCAAACGGCCCAGACCACTCCGATGACGCCAATTGCGAGTACGGCCCAGTCAATGCCGATAAACTCGTGCGACATCCAATTGATGCTTAAAAAATTCATATTTTTCTTTATTTTTTAAAATTAAAATTTTATTCTTCCACACTGAACTTGTAGCGGCAGTAGCTCACGTAGGTCTCGCCGGCCTTGAGATAGGCGTTGGACTCTTCCCACTGCTTGTTTGGTGAGTCAGGATACTTCTGGGTCTCGAGACATACAGCCACGCGCTGGTTGTATGTGATGCCCTTCTTGCCAGTGACACTACCGTCGAGGAAGTTGCCTGTATATACCTGGATACCTGGTTCGTTGGTGAACACTTCGAGTTTGATGCCTGTGACAGGAGATACGAGTGTCACACATGCTGTTTCGGCATCGCCCTTGGTGTTGAGCACCCAGTTGTGGTCGTAGCCGTTGCCGTTCTTCAGCTGCTCATAATCGAAGTTTTCAATCTCTTCGCCTATGGCCTTGGCTGTGCGGAAGTCCATTGGAGTACCTTCTACAGGGGCAATCTCACCTGTGGTCATGTAGGTGTCGTCAACCGGTGTGAAGTTGTCGGCATCGATGGTGAGCAGACAGTCTGTGATTGGCTGTGTAGGGTCGCCGTGGAGGTTGAAATAGCTGTGGTTGGTCATATTGATGACGGTCTCCTTGTCGGTTGTGGCTTCGTAGGCAATCTCGATTGAGTTGTCTTCTGTGAGGGTGTAGGTCACCTTTGCCTCTACGTTGCCAGGGAAATTGTTGTCGCCGTCAGGACTGTTCATCACGAGTGTCACGGCATTGTCGCTCTCTGACTCTACGTCATAAACCTGATACTGCCAGCCGGTGAAACCGCCATGGAGGCAGTGACCGAAGTTGTTCTGAGGGAGTTGGATGGTCTCGCCCTCAACTGTGATCTGACCTTGGTTGATGCGGTTGGCATAGCGACCGATGGATGCACCGAAGTCGGTTGTGTTGTTCCAAGGGAAATAGTCTTCTGCCTTGTCAAAACCCAGGACCACGTCCTTCATCTCGCCGTTCTTGTCTGGAACCATGATGGAAACGATACGGCCTCCGAAGTTGGTTACGCATACTTCCATTCCGTTTGCATTAGTGAGCGTGATGAGCTCCACCTTCTTACTTTCGCCTTCTTCCAGAGCGGCATAGGATTCTGTGCTGTCGTCATAGACCACACCCGAGTAGAGTGTGTCGAAATCAGCAGGATTAAGACCAGAGGCCGTAAGACCTCCTTCAGTGCTTTCAGACTGCTGACCACAACCACACATGATTGCCACAGCAGCACCAAACAAAAAGATTGACTTTTTCATAGGTTTGTTTTTTTTATATTAATGGTTTCTATAGTTTCTATAGTTTCTATGGTTTCTATAGTTTCTATGGTTTCTATGGTTTCTATAGCTTCTATAGCTTCCATAGCTTCCATGGATTCCATGGCATCTATAGTTTTCCCACTACAAAGTTAATAAAAAAAAAAGAAACAACCAAAAAAAAATCACGGAAAATATATAATATTTTTCCGTGTGCGATAACAACAGCAGAGGTTGTCGGATTATTCGAAACAAACCATACCCCGAATGACGGTTTCGGAGTTGTTTTTCCTCACTTCAATCTGATACTTCTGGGGTTCGATTTCCTGCTTGTACATTTGTAGCGTGTCGCCAAACTTACTTTCGTTGATATATGCCACTTCTATGCGCCTGAGATGGTGTTCCCGATAATATTCGAGCGAAAACATATCGCACATATGCTGTATATACTTTATGCTGTTCACATGCCCATTGTAGTCGATATCACTCACCACGGGCCGATACTCTTGAACCTCTTGAACCTCTTGAACCTCTTGAACCTCTTGAACCCCTTGAACCTTCATCGGCCTCAGCCTTGTCTGCGGAGCGATGGGGCAGGGGATCTCTGGGGAGAGGTATGGCGCAAACCTGTCACCGTAGAGCTGCTCGAGTTCTATAGGTTGCCTGGTTGTGCGGTCTATCATGGCCCATACGGAACGGGCATAGCCTATATCCTCACCATCCTTGGTTCGGATAGCAAAGTTTCGGTTGGTGAAAAGCCGGTAGATGCTTTCCACCCAGGTGGTTATCTCCATCTCGGTAAACATCATGGGCATTTCCTTCATCTCAATCACGAGACGTGAAAGTACCCACGCATGGTTCTGGGGCCGTATGTCGTTCACCCCAAACCCACGTCTGTCGGCATGCTGCTCGGCAGTATTGAGCAAATCCCGACCCAAAGTCTCAAAATTCAGCCTGCGCTCGAAGTCGGTATTAAACGACTCAACCACCAGACTCTTAGTCTCAGTCTTCTGCATAATCATATAATAAAAAACATCAGCACAACTATCGTCCCTTGAACTCCACTTGTAAGAAACTCCTCTGGAGAGATAAACCTCTCTTCGTCGCAAGCAGAAGCACATTCAGTGCTTCATGCCCCCTTGAACTCCCCTTCAAAAAAGAAGGCGCCGCAGCGCCTTCTTTTTATCACTTAGCAAAGCTTGCGTGAGCCGTCGCCGATGACAACATCGATGATCTTGCACTCCTTGCCAAACTTGTCCTTAAACTGCTTCTGAACCTGCTCTACGAAAGTGCTGTAGAGTTCGTTGCGAACGAGGTTGATCGAACAGCCACCAAAACCGCCACCCATGATACGGGCTCCGGTAACACCACAGTCGCGTGCAACGTCAACGAGGAAGTCGAGTTCTTCGCAGCTCACCTCGTAGTCCTTGCTCAGACCGTCGTGGGTTTCGTACATCTTCTCGCCTACAGTCTCGTAGTCGTCTGCCTCGAGGGCTTCGCACACTGCCAGCACGCGGTCCACTTCGCCAAGCACGAACTTCGCACGGCGATAGTTTACTTCGCCCACTGCATCCTTCACCTTGTCGAGGTCTTCCCAGGTACAGTCGCGCAGGGTCTCTACGCCTGGCTTGAACTTGCTGATCTCAGCCACTACGTCTTCGCAGCTCTTGCGGCGGTCGTTGTATGGACTGCCTACGAGTTCGTGCTTTACGCATGAGTTCACGAGCAGCAGTCTGTAACCCTTTGGTCTCCAAGGGAAATATGCAAACTCACCGCTGCGGCAGTCGAGGCGTACGAGGTTGCCCTTCTTGCCGTGTACGGAGATAAACTGGTCCATGATACCGCAGTTCACGCCGATATACTTGTGCTCTGTGGCCTGACCAACTTTTGCAAGGGTCATCTTGTCGATCTTGTTCTCGCCGAAGAGGTCGTTGAGGGCGTAGGCAAAAGTACTCTCGAGTGCTGCAGACGAAGACATACCGCTTCCGAGTGGCACATCGCCTGCAAAGGCTGTGTCGAATCCTTCTACCGGTACTCCCAGGGCCATCATTTCGCGAACCACACCATAGATGTAGCGGAAGTGGGTGCCGTTAGGTCCCTTCTCGTCGTCGATGTCAAATTCGTCGTAGTCCTTGAGGTCTATCGCGTATGCGCGTACCTTTCTTGTACCGTTAGGGCGCACTTCTGCAATCATTCCCTGTTCCACTGCTCCCGGGAACACGAATCCGCCGTTGTAGTCGGTGTGCTCACCGATGAGGTTGATACGACCTGGAGATGCATATACACTGCCTGGCTCTTCTCCGCCAAGATGCTTTACGAAACGACTTCTTACGTCGTCAATAGTTAATTTCATATGTTATATTTTATTAGTTAATATTTGGTCGAAATTTTTTGCTAGTAGCAAAAAAACTATTCTACCGGAATATCGGTGTTGACATTCTTGCTGCCGATGAGGGTGTAGTAGAGGATATATACTCCACATGCCAGTGGCACGAAGAAGCTGATCAGATAACTGCCGCTGATGTCGGCTACCCAACCCTGGATGGCTACTGTGATGGCGAAACCGCAGACCATGGTCATGAAGATACCCGATGCCATTGCGGTGTACTTACCAAGTCCTTCTGTAGCAAGGTTGAATATACCGCCCCACATCACTGATGCACATAGACCTACGAGCAGGAAGCAGAAGATGCTTACTGGCACTTCGCCCCAGATGAGGCTCATCTGTACGTAGTCGATACCAGGAATGCTGAGGGTCAGCGTCTGTGGCAGGAAAATTCCTACACCGATCAATGCGATTGCCAGTGTGCTTACCGTAGTCATCATGGCCTTGGTCGATACCTTGCCGCCGATAGATGCTCCTACGAATCGTCCTATGAGCATCAGGATGAAGAACACTGCTCCGAGGGTTCCTGCATAGCCTGCGTCCATTCCCAGACCTGGAGTCGCTGCATCTGGCTGGGCTGTAAGATACTGGAGTATGAATCCCGGAGGACCCATCTCGATACTGCCATAGAGACCGATGGCCAGCACGCCGAGCACGAAGTGACGGAACGACATAGCGCTGTGCTTGTCCTTCTCGCCCTTAACCTCTACAGGCTGTTGCTGTGGTTCGTCGATGCGGGTGAAGAGAATTACTATAAATCCGATCACGAAGATTGCCAGTGCAATAAACAATGCCGGAGTTGCATCAGCAATATGTGCCTTGGTGGCATCACCGATGAGGGCTCCCATGATGATATACACTGCCACTGCTGCTGCTGAGTTAAACACACCGCCGGTCTGGATCAACTGGTTTCCCGTGTTGCCACCACCACCGAGCAGGTTGAGCATTGGGTTCACCACTGTGTTCAGCATACACATGCAGCCTCCCGAAATCAGTGCACCTACCAGGTATGTACCGAAACCGCCGATGTTGTCCCAACCACTCATCCACTGAATCAGAATACCTACAATACCCATCACCAGGGCGATGAGGGCTGTCTTCTTGTAACCGAACTTCTTCAGACACATACCCGAAGGAATACCCAGCACCAGATATGCCATGAAGTTTCCGTAGTTACCAATCATGGCCATGAAGTTCGAACAGCCGAATTGGTTCTTTACAATCACGCCCATTGGTGAACACAGGTTGGTCACGAAGGCAATCATTGCAAACAGGGCAATCATCACGATAATTGCACCCCATTGTTTTTGTTTGTTACTCATTGTTTTAATTTATTAAATAATTGATTAAATCTCTCTAACCTCTCTAACCTCTAACCTCTCTAAACTCCAAACTTATAAATAGTAGTCTGTGTATATTCCTCGCCAGGGTTGAGCACCACGCTTGGGAAGTATGGGCGGTTAGGACTGTCTGGGAAGTGCTGTGCCTCAAAACAGATGGCCGAGCGGCGTGGGGCTGTGCAGCCAAACTGCAGTGGATAGCCGTCTGCCCAGTTGTCGGTATATACCTGCACTCCCGGTTCGGTGGTCCACACCTCCATAGTTCTGCCACTCTTCGGGTCACGTATCTTGGCAGCAAAGGCCAGTTCGCCCACTTCCTTCTTGTTCACCACGAAACAGTGGTCATATCCTGCACCGTTCTTCACCTGCACGTCGCCTGGGCGGTCTATGTCCTTGCCCACAGCCTTCGGTGTGCGGAAGTCGAATGGAGTACCGTCAACCGGTGCCACTTCGCCGAGTGGAATGCTTGTGTCGTCAATCGGAATGTAGAAGTCGGCATTTATCTGGCATTCCAGGTCCTCGATCGATGGGGTAGGGTTGGCAATTCCTGCAATGGCGAAATAACCGTGGTTGGTCATGTTCACTATTGTCTTCTTGTCTGTCGTACCCTTATAGTCTATTTTTAGCTCATTTTCATCGGTAAATGTGTAAACCACTGTGATGTCAAACTTCCCAGGGAACCCTTCTTCCATGTCGGCTGCGGTGTAGTGCAGCTTAAGGGTCTGACCGTCAATCTGCTCTGCGTCCCACACTCTCTTGTGGAAACCCGTAGGACCACCGTGCAGGGCATTCGGACCGTTGTTTATGGCCAGGCTGTACTCCACTCCGTCCAGGGTGAACTTACCCTTGCATATGCGGTTGCCATAACGGCCTATGAGTGTGCTCAGATATGGTTCAGGACTGTTCACCACGTCGTCGATGTTGTCGTGCCCGTGAATCACATTGCCCATTTTGCCGTCCTTGTCTGGCACCATAATGGCCACCAGTGCACCGCCATAGTTAGTCACTGCCACCTCACAACCCTTGTTGTTTCTGAGGAAGAAGAGGTCAACCTGCTTACCGTCAATCACTTTTTTGAAATCTTCAGCCTTGAGTCCGCTGATGCTTCCGTTTACGTTCATAGTCTTATTTTGTTTTTATATATGGTTAATTTCGCTGCAAAAACTTTCCAAATGCAAATATAGTCATTTTTTTTCAAACCACCAAATTTTTTTAGTTACATTACCGATTTTTTTATTTTTGTGAAAAAATCTACAACTCTTGCTCTAAAATTTGGATATGTACAAAATTTTTCGTAACTTTGCGAAAAATTTCATCCAACATTCTCTAATCTCTAACATCTCCTCTCTAACCTCTAACCTCTAACCTCCTATGCATCTCGTAATTCTCGATGGCTTTGCTTTCATGCCACCTCAGTTCTCCTGGCAACGGCTCCAGTCCTGCTGCCAAGTCCATTTCTACGACCACACCGACGCCTCCGACACCGTTCGCCGCTGCCGCGATGCCGAACTGGTGCTTACCAACAAGGTGGTGCTCGACCGTTCTGTCATTGCCCAACTGCCACGGTTGCGATATATCGGCGTGCTGGCCACTGGCTACAACGTGGTCGACATCGCCGCTGCCACCGAACGGGGCATAGTGGTCACCAATATCCCCGCCTACAGCACCGACAGTGTCACTCAGTTCACCTGGGCCCATATCCTCAACATCCTTTGCCAGGTCGCCCACTATGCCGATGCCAATGCTGCTGGCCAGTGGTGCCGGAGCCGCAATTTCTGTTGGTGGGACACACCGCTCACCGAACTCGCTGGCAAGACTCTCGGCATCATCGGCTATGGCAACATAGGTCGCTCCGTAGCCCGTGTGGCGGAAGCGTTTGGCATGCAGGTCCTGGCCCTGGAGAGTTCAAGAGTTCAAGAACCCTCAGAACCCTTAGAACCCTCAGAACCTTCAGAACCCTCAGAACCCTCAGAACCCTCAGAACCTCTCCGAACCCCTCAAAGGGTTCCGCTCCCTGAACTGCTCAGCCAGAGCGACATCATCACCCTCCACTGTCCACTCACAGCCGAAAACACAGGACTCATCAACCGCTCCACACTCGCCCTTATGCGTCCCGGAGCCATACTCATCAACACCGGTCGTGGCGGTCTCGTTGTTGAGGCCGATGTGGCCGAAACCCTGCGCAGTGGCCGTCTTCGTGGCTATGGAGCCGATGTGCTCTCCGTCGAACCAGCCTCGGCATCCTCACCGCTCATCGGTGCTCCCCACTGCTATCTCACCCCCCACATAGCCTGGGCCACCACCGAAGCCCGTCAACGCCTTGTCGATATAGCCACCGACAATGTCCTCTCCTTCCTCCACCACTCCACTGCCCCAAATGCTGTTAATCTCTAATAAATAGGTGTGTGGAAATCTATTTTGCCCAGCAACAGCAGTAGAGTAAACCTTATTCAGGAAAAGACACAAAAATTTAAGAATTTAAGAATTTAAGAAATTAAGAAATTCAGTTTGCATGTATA
>R15__coassemble_1677_pt1 | contig 10557 bp, 7 predicted proteins | sample R15__metabat2_low_PE_055 | metagenome-assembled genome bin R15
TTCAGTTTCACACGTATTAAACGTATAAAACGGATTAATCGGATGAATCGGATGAAACGTATGAAACGTAGAAAACGGAGAAAACGGAGAAAACGGAGAAAACGGAGGAAACTGCTACGACCTCACGGGCAGGAAAGTCCAATTGGGCCAATCAGGGCTATATATCATCGGTGGTAAGAAAGTACTCGTAAAATAATCTATAGTATCTCTATTATACTTTATTGTATCCATTAATACTTTTTATCCATAATAAATTATGAAAAAATTTACTCTTTTAGTTTTGACACTGGTTGCTGTAATGTTCAGCAACAGTGCATGGGCTGCGTATGACGTAACACTCACACGCGACACAGACCTTAGGGCAATGGAAGAGGGTGAGAGCAAGACCATCCTCATCGCTGCTCCTTCTACTTCATCTCCAGGTGGCGTAAAGGCCACAGGCTATGGTTATTTTCTCGGTTCCAGCGGCACCGGTTTCGACTTCTCCGTATCATACACTGAAGACGGTGGCACAACCAACAACTCAGTAAAGGCCGCCAACACTCGTTCATGCCTCTGGACCATCACAAAGAAGGCAAACGACACCTTCACCATTCAGGACCAGGACGGTAACTACCTGATGCACAACAACAGCAGTTCTCCAGGTGTAGGTACAACCGAAGAAACCTGGGAAATCGGTGAGAGTGCCACCATGCCAGTGAATTTCTGTGATACCTATCTTGACATTATTCAGGATGTCAACGATGTGGTTCGCTTCATCAACCCTAACGCCTCGTTCCTCAACCAGAACGGTCCTCGCTTTGCCAGTGGTACAGGTGGTTGGAGCTACTGGCTCGTACTCGAGGTTACAGGTGACACATACACCGTAATCACTGATCCTGAGAACATCGGCGGTATCACTCTGCCCGACTACGGCATCACTGTCACCAACGGCCAGACCGCAGGATTTGCATCCCTGCCTTACGAAGGTGTAGACTTCGAGGTTATCGAGGTCAGCGGCTATGTAGCAGGCGAAGCTGTGGTAAGCGAAGAAGCCAAGACCATCTCCATCACATACACTTCCGAAGGTGTGGTTTATCTTGTACACGTAACTGGTGTTGATGCAGAAGAAGGCGGTATCCATCTCATTGCCGACGATGAAGACATCCACGGTGAAGAAGATTTTATGTTTGAGGGTCTGCCGGTAGAAGGCCAGGACTTCGAAGTTATCGAAGTTGACGGTTTCCTTGGAACAGCCACAATCGACGGCACTGACATCAATGTCGTATATAAGAAAGACTGGGAGAAATTCTGGACCGGCCAATACATCACCGAAATCGGCGAGGAAATCACCGAACTCTCTCCAAGCGAGGAACAGTGGTATGTTGTTAAGCAGAGCCGTGGAGGCGAGACCCCTATGTTCGAGTATAAGGCCTACGGCACAATCTACCGTACCTCCGTAGGCAGTGATGTCAACGTTGGCGACGAAGCTGTAAACGACCGCACTGCACTTGTTCGTTTTGTAAGGTCCGAGATTGAGTCCGACACCGTGGTATACAACATCCAGTTCGGTACAGGCCGCTACATCGGCGACACTCCTGTTTCCTCCGACACTCCAGGCAACTATTTCGTCTATCCTTCCGTGCAGGAAAACGAGGACTTCACCGGTCACTTCGCCATCACCCACACATCCGACGGTGTCACCTACGAGGAGCGCCTCGACAACAATGGTGCCGGCAGCACAGTGGCTTTCTGGAGTAGTGGCTACATGGAGAGCGGTACAAATGCTGTATGGGCTCTCTACCCTGTAACTTTCGGTGGTAAGCCAACCGTTACCTATGACATCACCATCGTTGGCGACCCTACTGGCGAAGCTACAATCACTCTCGCTGGTGTTGATGGTATATTCAAGAATGGTGACCAGGTTACCTGCCCTGTTGTAAAGGAAGAGGAAGTCGTTGCTACAACAGTTGAGGGTTACACTGCAATTGTCAATGTTGGTGACGGATTGATCTACGTAACATATATTGCCGCCGGTGTTGAGACCTTCGCCAACAGCACTGTCTTCAACCTCGTATCTCCTCGTGGCACACTCCACTACAACCGCGACAGCGAAAACCAGATTAACAGTCAGGTTGAGGGTGTGGCAGAAAATGCTTACGACTGGGCCTTCGTAAAGGGCACTTCCGGCAAGACCTATCTCTACAACGTTGGTGCCGATGCATTCCTCAGTGCCTATGGCCAGAATGCCTATACTCTCTCCTACTACCCAGCAAGCGAGGTAACTGTAGGCGACACTGAAAACGAGACATATCCTATGTACTTCCAGATTGGTGACCTCTATCTTAATCTCAACACCGACAGTGTACTCGTTACCACTACCACCATCACAGTGGGTACTGCAAACATGTTCCACGTAGTTTATTCAGCTGCAGCCGACCTCACCGATGCCATAAACCGTATTGCCGAGAAGGAAAGCAAGGCCGACATCACAGCCCTCAACACTGCACTTGAAACGGCTCAGGCTATTCACGACCTGCTGGGTGATGGCGTAAGCCAATATACAGAGACCAACGACGGTGATCTTTTTGCTGCCATCGTGGCTGCCATGGACTATGGCGAGGATACTCCTGTAGAACAGCAGGCCGAAGTTGACCAGGCTACAGCTGCTCTCAATGCTGCAATCGAAGGAGCGAAACTCAATCTCCCTAAGGCTGGCGACATGTTCCGCATCAAGGGTACAACCACAGGCAAGTATATCTCTACTGCATTTGCAAACAATGGTCTCTACGCCATGAACTACGACAACGAGAGCTATGCAACGGTATTTGTATACACCTCTGCAGGCCGACTGATGAACTACGAATCAGGGCAGTTCAACGGTATGGACAAGACCAAGTGGGAATGGCTTGATGAGGAAGAAGCAGCATCAGAGGTAACCTTCGGTGATGGTGGTGTCATCGGTGCATACTGGATTCTCTCAAAGAATGCCTACTTCGTTGACTCAGGTGACAACCCACAGAGTTCTGCCGACCGTGGTGCACAGTATGATGCAGAAAGTGTGCGCTACAATGGTTGGATTCTCGAAGCCTTCAGCGAAGATGATCCTGACGCCATCATAGAGGTAGCTCCTTCGACAGGCTCAGGAACCAGTAGCATCTACGACCTCACTGGCAGGAAAGTCCAATTGGGCCAATTGGGCCAATCAGGGTTATATATCATCGGTGGCAAGAAGGTGATGTATTAATGCATAATTACAAAAACAAACAAACATGAAAAAAATCTTTTCCGCAGTTGCACTCGTGGCACTGCTTATGGTCAGCAACACTGCTGACGCACAGTTGAAATGGGGTCTGAAAGGTGGTTTGAACATTTCAAACATATCTTTTGACGAGTCTGTCATCAGCAAGGAAAACCGCACTGGTTTCTTCATCGGTCCTATGGCTGAATTCACTATCCCTATCATCGGCCTCGGCGTTGATGGTGCCATTCTCTACGACCAGAAACACGTAGAAGTTAACGGCAGCGACAAAGCAATGCACTACATCGACATTCCTATCAACCTGAAGTATTCCATCGGTCTGGGCAACCTTGCAAGCGTATTCGTAGCAACAGGACCTCAGTTCTCGTTTGCCGTTGGCAACAAGGAGTACTCATGGAGCGATCTCTCTACCCTTAGCCTCAACAGCAGCAGTTTCTATTGGAACGTGGGTGCAGGAGTCAAACTCATCAACCATCTGCAGGTGGGCTACAACTACAGCATTCCTTGTGGTGACACAGGAGAATGGAAGACTGTAAATGTTTCAAGCATAGGTAATGTAGATTTCAAGAACGGAACCCATCAAATTTCTGTAGCTTATCTATTCTGATGTAGTCCTTCCCCTTCCTCTGTACGAGACCTACACCTACCGTGTGCCAGAGCACATGGAGAGAACGATACAGGCAGGATGCCGTGTCAAGGTGCAGTTTGGCAAGTCTAAAACCTACACAGCACTTGTGCTGCGCTTGCACGACGACCCACCTAAGGGTACGTACAAGATGAAGGATATGACAGAACTGGTAGACAGCATACCAGTAGTTAGTACAGAGCAATTCAACTTCTGGAGTTGGATTGCTCAGTACTATATGTGTTCTCTCGGCGATGTATATAAGGCAGCAATACCGCTGAGACCTGCAAAGGGAGCAGGGCGAGCTTTGCTCGCAGGGAACAGGGAGCAGGGCGAGCTTTGCTCGCAGGGAGCAGGTAGCAGTACCTTGAACCCTTTGAACTCCTTCCAGTCCAAGGCCCTTGAGGAGATTGAAACATCATTTGCCGATCACGATGTAACACTGCTTCATGGGGTTACGTCATGCGGCAAGACCGAGGTGTATATGCATCTCATTAATAAATACATCAGTGAAGGACGCCAGGTGCTCTATCTGCTTCCGGAGATTGCACTCACAACCCAGATCACAGAACGCCTGCGACGAGTATTCGGCGACGACATGGGAGTCTATCACTCCAAATTCACTGAAGTTCAACGCGAGAAAGTATATCTGCGCCAGATGTCAGATAATCCCTATAAGCTGATTCTTGGTGTGAGATCATCGATATTCCTGCCATTTCAGGACTTGGGACTGGTGATCATAGACGAGGAACACGAAACCTCCTACAAGCAGCAGGACCCCGCGCCACGCTACCACGCCAGGAGTGCAGCCATAATGCTGGCAAAACAACTGGGGGCAAAAACCCTGCTGGGTACAGCCACCCCAAGTATGGAGTCATACACACTGGCAAAGAAAGGGAAATATGGTCTTGTGGAAATCACCCAACGCTATCAGGACATACAGATGCCACAGATAGAGGTGGTTGACATTCGCCGGCTCCGCCAGCAGAAACGCATGAAAGGAGCCTTCTCGCAAGAGTTGATTGATGCCATAGGCGAGGCACTCGACAGGAAAGAGCAGGTTATTCTATTTCAGAACCGCCGTGGCTTCTCAAATTTCATACAATGCAAAAACTGCGGTTGGGTACCTCATTGCCAACGATGCGACGTAAGTCTCACCTACCACAAGACTGCAGGTCTCAGTTGCCACTATTGTGGCAACAGCTACACCCTGCCGGCAGCCTGTCCACAGTGTGGAGAACACGATTTCATGTTTGTGGGACTCGGTACAGAGAAGATTGAGAGTCAGATACACAAGCTCTTTCCCGAAGCACGTGTGGCACGCATGGACCTTGACACAGCCAAGACCCGCAAGCAGTACGAGGAAATCATCGATGGTTTCTCGTCGCAGCAATACGACATACTTATCGGCACCCAGATGGTAAGCAAGGGACTGGACTTCGACAAAGTAAGTGTGGTTGGAGTTCTTGATGCCGACACACTGCTCAATATGCCTGATTTCCGCAGTTATGAGAGAGCCTTTCATGTGCTCTCACAGGTAGCAGGACGTGCTGGGAGAAAGCACCACCAGGGGCGGGTAATACTTCAGACCCGCAGTGCCAATTTGCCAGTTGTTGCAAATGTAGTAGACAACAACTATGGTGCCCTGTATATGACTCAATCGGCAGAAAGGCGTCTTTTCCGCTATCCACCGTTTTCGAGACTTATATATGTATATCTGAAACACCGCTATGCAGATCGTGTGGAACGCTGTGCACAGCATCTGGTAGAAGGACTTCGGAAATATTTCGGCGACAGAGCCCTGGGACCAGACCGACCTGTCATTGGGAGAGTAAACGCACTTTCGATACGAAAAATAGTGGTGAAACTGCAACTCAACGAATCGCCGGCAAAAGTTAAGGAACTGCTTCGCAAAGTGCAGGCCGAAGTCCTGGCAACAGATGAAGCCAATGGGCTTATCGTGTACTACGACGTAGACCCAGCATAAGCAGCACACAGGTCAGCACCACATACGACAGCATCACTCCCAGTAAGTTTGGCCTCCATTCTATTACTGCGAAATCCAACGAGGCAACCCACCCCACCACGGCATTCATCTGACTTGCAAGCCAGATCAACACGTCGGATACTATTCCTAAACTGCCACACACCAAACAGGTCAATCCGCCAACAGCGGAAATCATCAGTATCAGTGTAGCCAGCAGTGTGATTGCCAGATTGCTGAGAATACCCAGTACTGGGATCTGTCCAAAATAAAAGGCACACAGCGGTGCAGTAAATATGCTGCACACTATAGTGATAACCACAATTCCCAGCACCTTTTGAGCCCATTGCCAATATTTGGAATGGCTGAGTCCAGCGAGTTTGTCACAATACGGAACTCCAACAAGCAAAATGCCCAGCATGGAAACAAACGAAAGCTGGAATCCCACATCCAGAAGCCAAAACGGATTGTAAAGCAACATTGCCATGGCTGCTATGGCGAGCGAATTAAGAGAACCCCCTGAACTTCTTGAGCTCCTTGAACCTCTTGAATCCCTGATGCTCTCGAAGCCTATCACGATGCTCACCATTATTGCAGCCCTGACAAGCGAAGGTGAGAAACCTGTTATCCACGCAAAAGTCCACAGCAGAATGAATATCACAATGCTTATTGTCCAACGCCAGCGATATAGAATTACTTTGCCGAGAAGAAGAAATTGCAGCATTCCATAAATTATGGTAAGATGAAATCCCGACAAAGCCAGCACATGACTCACTCCTGCACGGGCATATTTTTGTCGGAGTTGCTTGCTGAGATGCTGCTTCTGGCCTAATGTCATAGCAAGCAACACAGCCTCCTCATCACCAATAAGAGACACTGAAGATGCCTCACTATACCCCGTGGCCAACTCTTGAACTCTTTGAACCCTTTGAACTCCTTGAACCCTTTGAACCACTTGAACCCCTTGAACCCCTTGAACCCTTTGAACCCTTTCACCGTACCCTGTGGCTACTATGCCACTGTAAAAGAGATATTTCTGATAGAAGGCAAAGGTTGAGTCCTCAGAGTCAAGTGGACAAGTGGGTTGCATTCCTTTATATATATATAAGGTGATGCTGTCGCCTTGGATCAATGTTGAGTCTTTGGTATATATGAGTACTTTGTCTCCGCCTTCTGTTCGAAGCCTGACTGCCCAGGAATTGGGTTTCTTTTCTGGTTGCGCGATAACTACTCCTGTCACTTCTTGCTGTCCAACGACCTCGGCATAACGTCGCTGTGTATAGCGCAGGAGAAAGAGACTGAATCCCAGGAACAGGGCAAAACAATAAGAAGCCACCGTAAATGTCCTGCGGGTAGCTTCTTTGTTGAATAGTATAAGCAAAACAGCAAATGCCACCAACACACCCATCATCAGCCAGGTATTCCAGGCAAGCCTGTCAATGAAGAAGTCGGCTGCAAAAATACCCAGGATGAATGGTGGCACGAGGTATCTCATAACCTCTTCAATTCATCGATACGACCCTTTGGATCTGCAGCACCAAACACATAACTTCCTGCTACGAGACAGTCAACTCCTGCCTCAGCAAGCCGCGGTGCTGTTTCGTGGTTTACTCCACCATCGACCTGAATGATTGGCGAAACACCAGCCTTTTCAGTCATCCTACGCAGTTCACGAACCTTGTCCAGGGAGTGCTCAATGAAATGCTGTCCTCCGAATCCTGGGTTCACTGTCATCAGCAACACCATGTCCACATCGCCTATCACATCCTCGAGCAGCGAAACCGGAGTTGACGGATTGAGTGTCACAGCCGCCTTCATTCCGGCTTCATGGATTTCGTGGATGGTGCGATTGAGATGGGTGCAGGCCTCGTAGTGTACATTCATCGAGTAAGCCCCCAACTTGGCAAGTCGGCCAATAAACTTCTCTGGCTGTACTATCATCAGATGCACATCCAGCGGTTTCCTGCACCGCGGAGCAATAGCATCGAGCACTGAGAAACCAAAACTGATGTTCGGCACAAACACGCCGTCCATCACGTCGAGATGCAACCAATCGGCATTGCTCTCGTTTATCATGTCTATCTGCTGGTCCAGATGCAGGAAATCAGCAGCAAGAAGTGAAGGAGAAACTATCATGCAGATATGTAAATATTAAAATATTAAAATATTAAAATATGTAAATATTAATCTTTTAATCTTTGAATTTTTAAATCTTTACATATTAAACTTAATCCCCACCATATCTCCCTTATCCCAGATTTCCTGGGTATCGACATAGAAACACCTACGGTCCGAGGTCTGCACCTCGATGTGATAGTGATTGCCCTTGTAGATGATGGAGCGGATCTTGCCCTGCAGGTCTCCGTCTTCCTTGTTGTCAAGGAGTTCAAGTTCGTCGCAGGCATATTCACGGTCCTCATACACATTCTTGCCATACTTATGCATCACCTGAATATCTACAGGCTTAATAATCATGCCAATCTTGCTCCCTACCTCGAAGGCGTTGTAGTCCTGAATCATCAGCTCGTAACCTTCGTCGGTATCTACAAACATCTCGTAGTGAACTCCCTTGAATGTGCACGATTTCACCGTTCCCAACAGTTGTGCCACCTCGAATTTCGGGGTGATGTAGATATCTTCAGGACGAATAACGATGTCAACTGGTGTATTCTCGCCAAAGCCTTCATCCACGCAGTCGAAGTCGTGGTCTGCAAAATTCACCTTCCTGTCACATATCATCGTTCCGTCAAGTATGTTGCTCTCGCCTATGAAGTCTGCCACAAAGGCATTCACAGGTTCATCGTAGATGTCCTTAGGCTTGCCAATCTGATGGATTTTGCCTTCGTCAATCACCACTATGGTATCGGAAAGTGTGAGTGCCTCTTCCTGATCGTGGGTGACGTAAATGAAGGTGATACCCAGTTTCTGGTGCATCTCCTTCAGTTCTATCTGCATGTCCTTGCGCATCTTCAGGTCGAGGGCCGCAAGCGGTTCGTCGAGCAGCAACACCTGAGGCTGGTTCACCAGTGCCCTGGCAATGGCCACACGCTGTTGCTGACCACCCGAGAGGGAATCGACATCACGGTCCTCGTAGTCCGTCATGCTCACCATCTTCAGCACCTTCCTCACCTTCTTGTCCATCTCGTCTTCCGAGATGCCGCCCTTCAGTTTCAGACCGAAGGCGATGTTGTCATATACATCGAGATGCGGAAACAGTGCATAGCGCTGGAACACAGTGTTAAGTGGCCTCTGATATGGCGGCACAGCGGTGATGTCCTTACCATCCATCAGGATACGTCCTTCATCTGGTTGCAGAAATCCTGCTATAAGGCGCAACAAAGTGGTCTTTCCGCATCCCGAAGGACCGAGGAAGGTTACAAACTCGCCCTTCTTGATGTTGATGTTCACATCGTCGAGCACCTTCACACCCTCACGCAGCGTACCGTCCTTGGCACGAGAACCTTTCTCAAAGCTCTTGCTTACGTGATCTACTTGGATAATGTATTCAGACATTCTTTTATTCGTTTGCAGGCTTCTACAATATTTTCGTCGCTGGTAGCGTAACTCAGGCGGAAACACTCAGGACTTCCGAAGGCATCGCCTCCCACACTGGCCACATGTCCCACTTCGAGCAGATACATTGCCAAGTCAGTAGAGGTATTAATAACCCTGCACTCTGCACCCTGCACTCTGCACCCAAAGAAGCTCGAGCACTTCGGGAACACATAGAATGCTCCCTCTGGGTCGTTGACTTCGAGTCCTGGAATCTCGCGCAGCAGTCCCACGATAAGGTTCTTCCTGCGTTCGAAGGCCTGGCGCATTTCTTCCACACAATCCTGACTTCCTTCATAGGCTGCAAGGGCTGCCATCTGACTCACGCTGCAAGGACCGCTGGTGTATTGTCCCTGGAGTTTGTTGCAGGCCTTTACCACCCACTCTGGGGCAGCGATAAATCCGATTCGCCATCCTGTCATGGCGTAGGCCTTGCTCACACCGTTGATGATAACCACCCTGTCTCTAATCTCCTCAAACTGGGCAATACTCTCGTGATGACCCACGTAGTTGATATGCTCATATATTTCGTCGGCAATGACGATGACGTTCTCGTGCTTTACGAGTACATTCTTCAGTGCCTCGAGTTCCTCCTTGCTATATACCGAACCTGTAGGGTTGCTCGGCGAACACAGAATCAAGGCGCGTGTCCTTGGAGTGATTGCAGCCTCGAGCTGAGCGGCGCTAATCTTGAAGTCCTGCTCTATTCCGGCCTCAACAAACACGGGCTTGGCCTCGGCCAACAACACCATCTGCGGATAACTTACCCAATACGGAGCAGGGATGATGACCTCATCGCCCTGGCCTACAAGGGCCATCACGGTGTTGCATACACTCTGCTTGGCACCGTTGCTGACGAGAATCTGACTCGCATCATAGTCAAGACCGTTTTCCTTCTTGAGTTTTGCTGCGATAGCCTTCTTGAGTGCCGGATATCCTGGCACCGGAGAATAGCGTGACCAGTTTTCATCAATGGCCTTCTTAGCAGCGGCCTTGATGTGGTCAGGTGTGTTAAAATCGGGTTCACCGACACTCATGTTGATTACATCAACACCCAGAGCCTGAAGTTCCTGTGACTTCTGCGACATAGCCAACGTAGCCGATGGCTGCAGATTCTTAAGTCTGTTAGACAAATCCATAGTCTTATTTACTATT
>R15__coassemble_1818_pt1 | contig 9948 bp, 10 predicted proteins | sample R15__metabat2_low_PE_055 | metagenome-assembled genome bin R15
GTTTTGTCGAACTTGGGATTGTCGGATGGCACGGCATCGGGATCAATGTTCTGAGCCAGAAGCGTGGCAGGGACGAGAGCCAAGAGTGAAAATAGAATGTATTTTATACGCATAATAGTCAGGGTGTTAACCGAGGTAACTTTTCAGCAGTTTGCTTCTGGAATTGCTACGGAGTCGGCGAATGGCTTTTTCCTTAATTTGGCGAACACGTTCACGGGTGAGATTGAAGGTATCACCAATTTCTTCAAGGGTTTTCTCGCTTTGACCTATGCCGAAGAACATTTTTATGATATCCTTTTCCCTCGAGGTAAGGGTGCCGAGAGCGCGGTCAATCTCCTTGGCTAGCGATTCGTGAAGCAATCCTCTGTCGGCCATCGGACTTTCGTCGTTGACCAGCACATCGAGCAGACTATTGTCCTCGCCCTCCACAAACGGAGCATCTACGCTGACGTGGCGGCCTTGCACCTTCATGGTGTCTTGGATTTTGTCGGCCGAAATGCCTACCTCGGCGGATAGTTCCTCAGCAGAAGGCCGGCGTTCGTTTTCCTGCTCGAAGCGCGACAGGGCCTTGTTTATCTTGTTGAGCGACCCCACCTGGTTGAGTGGGAGACGAACTATTCGGGCCTGTTCTGCCAATGCTTGAAGGATGCTCTGACGAATCCACCATACGGCATATGATATGAATTTGAATCCACGGGTTTCGTCGAATTTCTCTGCAGCTTTTATAAGTCCAAGGTTGCCCTCGTTGATGAGGTCGGGCAGGCTAAGACCTTGATTTTGATATTGCTTGGCAACAGAAACGACGAAGCGCAGATTGGCTCGCGTGAGTCGGTCCAAAGCCCTTTGGCCCTCGGGACCGCCCTTGCGAATTTTCTCAGCCAGTTCCACTTCCTCGTCAAGGGAAACCAATTCTTCGTGGCCTATTTCCTGCAGATACTTATCAAGCGAAGCCGATTCACGGTTCGTGATACTTTTGGTGATTTTTAACTGTCTCATTTCCTAAAAACGCACATTACGGCACAAAATTACAAAAAAAAAATTACAAATCAAAAAATAATTGCATTTTTTTTTGTATCTTTGCACTGCAATGACAAAAAAACAACTTTACAGTGCTTTCGTTGATTACTTCAGCAAATCAATGCGAGATGCCGATACCGAACTCGTTTTCGAGACACCGTTTCAGTTGCTTGTGGCTGTAGTGCTTTCTGCACAATGTACTGACAAACGTGTAAATCTTGTTACACCTGTTTTGTTTCAGCATTTTCCCACGCCGGAGGCCATGGCACATGCCACGGAGGAGGAGATGTTGCAGTTGATTCACAGTGTGAGCTATCCCAACAGCAAGGCACGCCACTTGATAGGATTGGCCAAAATGCTGGTGGAGGAATATGGCGGTGAGGTGCCTGATACGCTGGAGAAACTCATCCGCCTTCCGGGAGTAGGCAGGAAAACGGCCAATGTGGTGCAGAGCGTGGTGTGGGACAAACCGACGATGGCTGTAGATACTCATGTATATCGTGTGAGCCATCGTATTGGATTGGTTTCAGGGCGTTGTACAACCCCTCTTGCAACGGAACGTGAGCTGATGAGGAATCTGCCAAAGGAGGTTGTTTCTCGGGCCCATCACTGGCTCATCCTCCATGGCAGATATGTTTGTACGGCCAGGAACCCCAAGTGCGGTGAATGCGGCTTTGCCGGCTTCTGCCGTTTTAGAGGTTAGAGATTAGAGGTTAGAGGTTAGAGATTAGAGGTTAGAGTTTTTTGCTGAGCAACATTTTAACTGAGGAGTTTGGCTTTGGCTGGACCGATGATGGCAGCGAGGTCGTCGAAGGATGCTTCTTTGATGCGTTTCATGCTGCCGAAATGTCGTAGCAGTGCGGTTTTGGTTTTTTCGCCTATGCCCTTGATGTCGTCGAGCTCAGAATGCATCTGGTGTTTGCTTCGCTTATCGCGGTGGAAGGTGATGGCGAAGCGATGGACCTCGTCCTGAATGCGGGTAAGGAACATAAACAGCGGCGACTTTATGTCGAGCCCCACGGTGAGAATCTCCCCATTCAGATAGGTTAGCAGTTCGGAAGTGCGGTGGCGATTGTCTTTTGCCAGTCCTGCAATGGGGATGGAAAGGTGCAGTTCGTCTTCGATGACCTTGCGTATCACCTCCATCTGGCCCTTTCCGCCATCGGCTATGATGAGATCTGGAAGTCCGCAGGTGTTTTCATCGTTTTCAGCGTTGGGTGTATATCGTCTTCTCACCACCTCTGCCATAGAGGCATAGTCGTCGGCTCCGGTCACGGTTTTGATATTATATTTTCGGTAGTCGGCTTTCGATGGTTTCGCACCCTTGAACACCACCATTCCCGCCACGGCATCAGCTCCTGCGATGTTGGAGTTGTCGAAGCACTCTATGTGGTAGGGCAAATGGCTGAGATGGAGTTTCTCCTGCAGGGACTTGAGCAGGTTGGTGGAACGTTGCTCGGGGTTGAGGCGTTCCGCTTGACGGGCTTTGTCGAACTTATACTGCCGTACATTTGCAAGCGATATGTCGAGCAGGTGGCGTTTTTCCCCACGCTGAGGAATGGTGATGGTGATGCCATCGAGCTCCACCTCGATGTCTATAGGCAGTATTATCTCCTTGGCTGAGCTGTGGTAGCGCTCACGCATTTCCACGATGCCAAGGGCAAGTAAATCTTCAGCCGTTTCGTCGGTGTGCTTCACATACTCAAAGGTGAAAGCCTGATTGATGCAGCCTTTGGTGACATGGAGAAAGTTGATGAAAGCCGACTGCTCATCGTCGGCAATGCTGAATACATCGATGTCGTGGCTGTAGTGCGAAATCACCTCGGTCTTCTCGCAGAACGCCAGGGCCAGTTCATATTTGCGCTTCAACTGCTGAGCCTCTTCGAAGCGCATGTCCTCAGCCAGGTGCTTCATGCGGTCAAGCAGCTTGTCGCAGATGCTGCGTGTGTTGCCCCGAAGAATTTCCTTCACCTCGGCAATGTACTCCATGTAAGCCTCCTGGCTTTGCAGTCCGGCACACGGAGCCATACAGTTGCCAATGTGGTATTCGAGACAAGGTTTGCCTCCCCTTGAACTCCCCTTGGACTCCCCTTGGACTCCCTTTGAACTCCCCTTCAATTTCAGTTTACAACTGCGCAGGGGGTAGATTTGGCGTATGAGCTCGAGCATGGCGTTGAGGGTGCCGGTATGCGAAAAGGGACCAAAGTAGGTGGCTGCCTTCAGGTCGGTGTTGCGGGTCTTGAATACACGTGGAAAAACCTCATTGGTGACACACACCGAGGGGTAGGTCTTGTCGTCCTTCAGCAGTATGTTGTAGCGCGGTTTATAGCGCTTTATGAGGTTGTTTTCGAGCAATAGGGCATCCTCTTCAGTAGGTACTACGACATACTGAATGTCACGAATCTTGCTGACCAGAATCTGTGTCTTACGGGAGTTTACCGTCTTGAGGAAATACGAACTCACACGTCGTTTCAGGTTTTTCGCCTTGCCGACATATATTATTGTGCCTTGTTCGTCGAAATATTGGTAGCAACCAGGCTGTTCAGGAAGACTCAGAATCTTGTTCCTAAGAGTTTCAGGATTCAAGTTTCAGGATTAGAGTTCAAGCAGTGAGTCCACCTTGATGCCTTCTGGTACTACGGTACGACCATCGAAGCCTTCGTTGACGAGTTCGATGAGGAAGTTGCATGAAATGCTCTTAGGGTTGAACTTCTTCACGAGTCGGCAGGCTGCAGCAATGGTGCCACCGGTAGCGAGGATGTCGTCGTGGATGAGAACAACGTCGTTTTCGTCGATTGATCCCTCATGGATTTCGATGGTGTCGGTGCCATATTCCTTCTGGTAGCTTTCGCGTATGATTTTCCCAGGGAGTTTGCCAGGTTTGCGGCAGAGAACGAATCCTGCCCCAAGCCGTTCGGCGAGTATGGCTCCCATGATAAATCCACGGCTTTCGATGCCAACCACTTTGGTTATGCCAGAGTCCTTATACATCTCGTAGAGAGTATCGGAGAGTTCTTTCAGGGATTCTGCATTCTGGAAGAGAGTTGTTACATCGCGGAAGTTCACACCTGGAATAGGCCAGTCAGGGATGCTTCTCAGGTTTTTGAGCAAAAGTTCTGTGTTCATTGTTTTTATAGTTTTTTATGGTTTCTATGGTTTCTATGGTTTCTATGGACTCTATAGTTTCTGTGGACTCTATAGTTTCTATGGTTTCTATGGTTTCTATGGTTTCTATAGTTTCTATGGTTTCTATAGTTATCGGCCCAGGAGGACTAGAAGGGCATTGATGTCGCTTGGGGAGACTCCGGGGATGCGGCTGGCCTGAGCCAGGGTTTCGGGGTCGATGGCAGCAAGTTTCTGACGGGCCTCGATGCTGATTTGGGTCATTTGCGGATAGTTGAATTTCCCCTTGATCTTTATGTTTTCGAGTCGCAGCATCTTTTCTGCCACCATTTGCTCGCGTTCTATATAGCCTTGATATTTTATCCTGATTTCTGCAGCTTCCTTCACCTCCTCGCTCTTGGTGCCCAGCATCTCCTCAAAAGCCTTGACATATGGCGCGATGCCATCGATTGTAACCTCTGGTCTTGCGAGCAAGTCAATGAGCTTGCAACCGCGTTCGAGGGGAGTGGTGCCAATCGCCTCGAGTGCAGGATTTATCAGTGAAGCCTTGATGCTGAAGTGCTTTGCAAAATCTATGATGCTCTCAATTTCTGCCTTCTTGCCGAGCATGTGCCGATAGCGTTCTTCTGTGGCCAGACCGATACGGTAGCCCTTTTCGGTGAGGCGCATATCGGCATCGTCCTGGCGCAGGAGAATGCGGTATTCTGCTCTCGAGGTAAACATACGATAGGGTTCATCAACGCCCTTTGTCACGAGATCGTCGATGAGAACTCCTATGTAGGCTTCGTTGCGGTGCAGAATCAGTGGTTCTTCGCCACGGATACTCAGCACGGCATTGATTCCAGCCATCAGTCCCTGACCCGCTGCCTCCTCGTAACCAGTGGTTCCGTTTACCTGTCCTGCGAGGTAGAGTCCTTTGCACATTTTTGACTCAAGTGTGTGGTTGAGTTGGGTAGGATCGAAGAAATCGTATTCTATTGCATAGCCAGGTCGATATACACTCACATTCCTAAAGCACGGAATCTTTCGCAGTGCTTCAATCTGAACATCCATTGGCAGCGACGAAGAGAATCCGTTAAGATACATCTCGTTGGTCGTTTCGCCTTCGGGTTCGAGGAAAAGCTGGTGGAATTCCTTGTCAGGGAAGGTATGGAGCTTGGTCTCGATGCTGGGGCAGTAGCGAGGACCTATGCTCTGGATCTGACCATTATAGAGCGGCGAGTCAGCCAATCCCGACCGGAGCACATCGTGGACCTCAGTGTTTGTCATGCAGAGCCAGCAAGGCAGGTGCTTCAGGTTAGGGGTTAGAGGTGAGTGGTCAGAGTTGTTATCGTTTTCGTTTTCGTAAGAAAATCTACGGTTTTCGTTGTCCCCATCCTGGCGCTCCATAAGCGAGAAATCTACGCTGCGGCGGTCTATTCGCACTGGTGTTCCGGTTTTCATTCTTCCCACGTGGATTCCCAGACTTGCGATGGACTCCGTAAGTCCCTTGGCTGCAGGTTCGGCAATGCGTCCTCCCTCAACCTTTTTCCGACCTATGTGCATCAGTCCGTTGAGGAATGTACCTGCGGTGACAATCACTTTCTTGGCTTTGAATTCGGCCCCCCAGAGAGTGGTGACGGCGGTGAAGACCGGAGTCTCCGAATTTTTCGTATTTTCCGAATCCTTCAGCGATTCTGTGACAATGCCGGTTACGGTGTCTTGCCAAATGTCAAGACCTGGTGTGTTCTCCAATATCTCCCTCCATGTCCAGATGTATTTCTCTCTGTCGCACTGGGCTCGTGGACTCCACACGGCAGGTCCTTTGGAGCGGTTGAGCATGCGAAACTGTATGGTACATCTGTCAGCCACCACGCCCATCTGGCCACCCAGGGCATCAATCTCGCGCACAATCTGTCCCTTGGCAATGCCACCCACAGCAGGATTGCACGACATCTGTGCAATCTTGTTCATATCCATCGTAATGAGACAGGTCTTTGCCCCCATCCTTGCTGCAGCTGCGGCTGCCTCGCATCCGGCATGTCCTGCACCTACTACGATAACGTCGTATTTATCTACCGTGTACAAAATGTTTTTTTAATTCCGAATTGCAAATTTACGAATAATTGAGCACAAAACAAAATAAAAGTTGATTTTTTTTGGTGATGACAAAAATATTTTGTAATTTCGCATTATGAAATTTCCGGACTTTACAGCTTCCGATCGTAGGGCGATGACAGTTCTTGCTGTTGTCGCAGTGCTTGCCGTGCTTGCGATAGCCTTCTGGGGCACTGCTCCCCAGCACGATGCGCAGTCCAACCCTGTTGCCAACACTCATGACTCTGTTCCTGGACTGGTAGAAGGAACTTTCAGCACTCAGCACTCAGCATCCAGCGCATCACAGCCAACTTCTGTGCACAATACTCTGAATCCTGCGCCTTTCGATCCTAACGAGGTAGACTCAGCCACGCTTGTGTCTTTTGGTCTTTCGCCCAAGAAGGTGCATACATTCATGCGCTATCGTGGTGCAGGTGCCGTGTTTCGCAAACCTGGCGACATAGCGCGCTGCTATTCGTTCTCGGCAGAAGATGTGGAACGCATGCTGCCCTTTGTGAGAATAGCGGAATGCTACTCAAGCGAATCCAGAGAGTCTAGAGAGTCTAGAAATTCTAGAAATTCTAGAGAATCTAGAGAGTCTAGAGAGTCTAGATATTCTATGGAGGATAGGGGCTCTGGTGTTCCGAGGGTGTATTCCAACAAGTTCACTTCGCTCACCAAGGTCAATATCAACACTGCCGATACGGCTCTCCTGCGGCGCATTCCTGGGGTGGGCGAGGGAATTGCAAGTATGATTCTTAACCTAAGGCAGAAACTCGGTGGTTTCACATCGGTTTCGCAACTTTCGCAGATTCAGTATGTCTCTCCCGAAATGATGGAGTGGTTCGAGGTTGGTGAAAACGACAGCATTCGCTGCATACACATCAACACGGCATCGTTTAAGACACTCGTAAGCCATCCCTACATCTCATCCGACCAAACAAAACAGATTCTCAATTACATCCGCCTCTATGGCCCAATTGAGAACCTTGCTACACTGCGCTCCACGAATATATTTACAGCGGATGAACTTGAGCGGCTATCACCTTATTTAGAATTTTAGCCACTCCGTCGTTGTCCACGCTGTCGGTGGTGTATGGAGCAGCCTCGAGCACCGATGGCTTGGCATTTCCCATGGCATAGCCAAAGCCCACGTGCTGCAGCATCCCCACGTCGTTGCCTCCATCGCCAAAGGCCATGGTGTGGGAGAGTGGTATGCCGTAGTGGCGTATGATGGCATCTACTCCGTCCTGCTTGCTGCTGCCCTTGCATATTACATCGGCAAAGGCTGCATGCCATCTGTGGGCCGCACTGTGTGGCATCACCTTATCTATTATATACGGCTCTTCCTCTTCTGTAAAAAACGCCACCAACTGCATCACATCCATATCCTTGTAGTGCTCTATAGGTGCCACCTTGGGGCATTTTATGTCCAGCAGATCGAGTACTTCGCGTGAACTGTCCGAAATGCTGGTGATGAAGGTCTCGCTGTCGGATGCAAAGACAATGGGGAAAGGATGTACCCTGTGATATTCCACCAGATGTTTCAGGTCTTCTTGGTCAATCGGTCTGTGCTGCACAGTCAGGAATTCGCCCTGCTCCCTGCTCCCTGCTCCCTGCGAGTAAAACTCGCCCTGCTCCCTCACTTTACAGCTTGCTCCGTTCACAGTCATGATGCCATCGTACTCCAACGTGCCGAGATTGTCCACAAACGGCAGAGGCCGCCCTGTGGCAATGAAAACCTTCACGCCGAGACCACGCAAACGATGTACCGCATCTATAGTAGATTGCGGCACTCTATGGGTCTTGAACGAAACCAGCGTTCCGTCAATATCCAGAAAAATGGCTTCTATGTCCTTAAATCCGGTCAAGTACTATGCGAATAAGGTCATCAATCTGGTTCTTATATCCCGTGTTAGCTTCGTGTGCCACACGGTTGGCAATCACCATGCACACCGTTGCGGAGTTGTGTCCCAAATGGGCCGAAAGACCTGCAAGCGCGGCACTCTCCATCTCGAAGTTGGTGATGCGGTAGCCGTTCCACTCGAAGCTCTCTATCTTTTCGTTTCTCTTAGGGTCGGCAAGAGGTATGCGCAGTTCACGTCCCTGTGGTCCGTAGAATCCGCCACACGAGATGGTCACACCCTTCACCATTCCAAGCGCTGGGTCGTAGAGCCGGTCCACCATCTCCTTGCTGTTGTCCACCACATATGGCGAAGGCAGATTGCGATAGTCCCATCCAAGATGCTCGGTGAAGGCCTTTTCGAATTCCAGGTCGCAAATCTCGTCTCGTCCTGCGTAGTAGTTGAGCAAACCTTCGAAGCCAATAGATTTCTCGCTCACTATAAACGTGCCTACAGGAGTGTTGGGTTGCAACCCCCCACAGGTACCTATGCGCACCATATCCATTCGTGTCAAATGGTCTTTCACCTGGCGTGTGCTGAAGTCTATGTTTTTCAGTGCATCGAGTTCGGTGACTACGATATCTATGTTGTCACACCCTATGCCGTGGGAAATCACGGTTATGCGTTTTCCCTTATACCACCCCGTGATGGTGTGGAATTCTCGGCTTGATACCTCGCATTCCTGTGTGTCGAAGTGCGATGCAATGAGGGTCACGCGGTCTGGATCGCCGCACATCACTACCTTGTCGGCCACCTGCTCGGGGGTGATGTGGAGGTGGAACGAACTGCCATCGGGGTTGATGATGAGTTCTGATGGTTCAAAATACTGTTTCATTTGTTTTTCCAAATTTGTTCTTCTGTCTCTGTTTTCAGATTAAGCCAGCGTGCCAACACGAAAAAGTAATCGGAGAGGCGGTTCACATACTTAAACAACTGGGCTGGTATGGCTTCTCGCCCCACTTTCCACATCTCACGTTCAAGGCGGCGGCATACTGTGCGGCACACATGGGCCTCGCATGCAGCTGGATGGCCGCTTGGGAGCACAAACGCTTGCAGTCGTGGCAGTCCATCTGTCATCCTGTCTATTTCGGCCTCGAGTTCGCTGGTTCGTTGTTCCAGGTTCCATGTCTCGGGTTTCAGAAGGTCGAGTTTATCCTCCTCACAAGCCAGCACCGACCCAATCACAAACAAGTCGTTCTGCACCTGCTCCAACCCTGCACTCTGCGCACAAAGCTCGCCTTGGCTGCGAAGTAGTCCCACGTGGCTGTTGAGTTCATCGGCAGTGCCATAGGCATCGAGCCGGGGATTGCATTTCTCCACCCTCGTGCCGCCTACAAGCGATGTTGTGCCATCGTCACCGGTTTTTGTATATATCATATCCTGTATATTTGTTTATATCTCTTTGGGTCATAGACCACAAGAGCCTGAGTCCTCATGTCAAACACCGCAGTGGCTTCAGGGTCGGCCACGATGCGCTTCCACTCCTCTCGGTCCCTACCCCTGATATCCTCAAGCAACACCCATCTCACTACCTCACCTGCTCCCTGCTCATCGTTACCGGTTCCTGAGCTTGTCGAAGGAGCTCCCTGCTGCGTAGCAGCCTCTCCCTGCTGCGTAGCAGCAAAGTACTTTTCCAGCCTGGGTCTAAGGTCTTTGCGGTCTTGCAGCACTGTGGTCACCAGCCTGTATGCCCACGGCGATTGAATGCCAAAACCCTTGCTATGCCACCATCTTGCTATACACATCGTTTGCAAAGTTACAAAAAAAAAACGAAACTACCAAACTTTTTTCAACTTTTTAGCCAACGACCAACAGCCAATGCCAACAG
>R15__coassemble_2051_pt1 | contig 9029 bp, 7 predicted proteins | sample R15__metabat2_low_PE_055 | metagenome-assembled genome bin R15
AGAGAGTAGAGAGAGGTGAAAGACAATAGTGATATATTTACATATGCCAGTGGTGAGGGACAGGTGTCTGTGGTAGCAGAGATCGACCTCACCAAGGCTATGAAACGAGACGTGCATCTGGAGGACAGCAAGGTGCCAGTTCTGCCGATGAGGAATATGATGATATTCCCCATGTCGATGCTGCCGATAAACATCACGCGGCAGTCGGCACTGAAACTGCTCAACTATGCATATTCGAACGATGCCTACATAGGCGTGTTCTGCCAGAAAGACAGCATGCAGGATGACCCTACACCGTCGCAACTGTATGACACAGGAGTGCTGGCGAAGGTGGCAAAGGTGCTGGAACTGCCAAACGGCACTCATACGGCACTGCTGCAGGGACATGTGCGCATAAAACTGATAGATGCCATGCACAATGGCGACTATCTGGTGGGGAATGTGAAGGAATATCCCGAGCAGATACCTACTGCACGCGACAAGGACTTCATCGCCGTGGTGGAATCGTGCAAGGACGTGGCAAACAAGTTCTTTACCAGTGCCAGCGATGACAAGTTCCCAAACAACTCCAGCAGGGTAGGGTTTATCAATTTCCTGTGTTCGAACATACCGCTCAACAACAAGGAGCGTATGGAACTCCTGGAACTCGACATGCGCAACAGGGCCTACAAACTGCTGGAATTCCTGAACAGGGAATATCAGTTTGCAAAACTCAAGGCGGAGATACACAACAAGACCAACGAGGAAATCACCAAACGCCAGCGCGAACACTATCTGCAGGAGGAGATGAAGCACATCCAGGAAGAACTGGGCGAAGGTTCGGCCAACGATGTGAAGGAGTTCGAGGAACGGGCGAAGAAGAAGACCTGGACCCAAGAAACTGCAGCGGAGTTTGAGAAGCAGCTTGAGAAACTGAAACATATGTATAGCGGTGGACCGGACTACGAGACACAGCATGCATATCTCGACACCTTCCTCTCGCTGCCATGGCTGGAATATACGGAAGACAACCTCGACCTGGGCAATGCCGAGAAAGTGTTGAACAAAGACCATTTCGGCATGGAGAAGGTGAAGGAGAGAATCCTGGAACACCTGGCGGTGCTGAAGATGAGGGGCGATTTCAAGAGTCCTATAATATGTCTGTACGGTCCTCCGGGAGTGGGGAAGACGAGTCTGGGAAAGAGCGTGGCACGGGCCATGAAACGCAAATACGTCAGAATGTCGCTTGGCGGCCTGCACGACGAAGCAGAGATAAGAGGTCACCGCAAGACCTATATCGGTGCAATGCCAGGGCGCATACTGAGCAACATAGAGAAGGCTGGGAGCTCGAATCCTGTGTTTATACTCGACGAGATAGACAAGGTGGGCGTGGCCACGGGTCATGGCGACCCGAGTTCGGCACTGCTTGAAGTGCTCGATCCGGAGCAGAACGTGGCATTCCACGACAACTATCTCGATACGGACTACGACCTGAGTCGGGTGATGTTTATCGCCACAGCCAACAACATAGCTTCTATTCCTGCACCTCTGCTCGACAGAATGGAACTCATAGAGGTGAGCGGATACCTCACCGAAGAGAAGATAGAAATAGCCAAGCGGCATCTCATTCCGCAGCAACTTGAAAAACTGGGAATGAAGGGCCACAAAATAAAACTGTCGAAGGCTGCAATAGAGAAAATCATAGAAAACTACACTCGCGAATCGGGAGTGAGGGAACTCGACAAGAATATCAACAAACTGCTGAGAAAACTCACCTACGAATATGCCAAGACAGGAGTGGAACCAGAGGGGGATATCACGGCGGATGCTGTGGTGAAAATACTTGGTGCAGAACGATACAGCAGGGATAAATACCAGGGCAACGACTACATAGGAGTGGTGACGGGACTTGCCTGGACTGCAGTGGGTGGCGAGATACTGTTTATAGAAACAAGCCTGAGCAAGGGCAAGGGGGAGAAACTGACTCTCACTGGAAATCTGGGCGACGTGATGAAGGAGTCGGCTACACTGGCTTTGGAATATCTGAAAGCCCACAGCGATATGCTGGGCATAGACAGCGAGATGTTTGAGAAGTACAACGTGCATATCCATGTGCCAGAGGGTGCCGTGCCAAAAGACGGTCCTTCGGCTGGTATCACCATCACTACGGCACTGGCCTCGGCACTGACAGGGCGTAAGGTTCGGAAAAACCTGGCCATGACGGGAGAAATGACACTGAGGGGCAAGGTGCTGCCTGTGGGCGGAATAAAGGAAAAAATCCTTGCCGCCAAACGAGCCGGAATCACGGATATCATAATCTGCCGTGACAACGAGAAGGATATAAACGAGATCCCGCAGCAGTATGTCAAGGGCGTGACATTCCACTATGTAGAGAACATAAACGAAGTACTGGAGATGGCGCTTCTGGAAGGGAGCAAAGGTCGCTGACGCGACAAGGAGCAGGGAGCAGGTAGCAGGGAGCAGACTATCGTCCCTTGAACTCCCCTTAAAAAAAAGTAAAAACAATGCAATTTGAGTTGACGCATACCTGTGGTGCTGCCAGGGCGGGGGTGATAACCACTCCGCATGGGAGGATTGAGACACCGATATTCATGCCTGTGGGAACACAAGCTACGGTGAAGTGTGTGCATCGCCACGAACTCACCGACGACATAAAGGCACAGATAATACTCGGAAATACCTATCACCTCTATCTGCGTCCCGGCACGGAAATCCTGGAACAGGCTGGGGGACTGCACAGGTTCGAGGGATGGGACCTCCCGATACTCACCGACAGCGGGGGCTTTCAGGTGTTCTCGCTGGCGGGGATAAGGAAAATAAAGGAAGAGGGCGTGGAGTTTCGCAGCCATATAGATGGGTCGAAACATATGTTCACTCCTGAGAGGGTGATGGACATCGAGCGCTCGATAGGTGCTGATATCATAATGGCATTCGACGAATGTACTCCCGGTACGGCGGACAGACAATATGCAAGGAAATCGCTCGAGATTACACAGCGATGGCTGGACCGTTGCATCAGGCGACTCGACGAGACCGAACCACTGTATGGATACACACAGAGCCTGTTCCCGATAGTACAGGGGTGTACCTATCCCGACCTTCGCAGGGAAGCGGCCAAATATGTTGCCGACAAGGGTGCCGACGGAAATGCTATCGGTGGATTGGCCGTTGGGGAACCTACGGAGGTGATGTACGAGATGATAGAAGTGGTGAACGACATCCTGCCTAAGGACAAACCGCGCTATCTGATGGGAGTGGGGACACCGCAGAACATATTGGAGGGTATAGAACGCGGTGTGGACATGTTCGACTGTGTGATGCCAACCCGCAACGGCCGAAACGCACTGCTCTTCACGTGGGAGGGTACGATGAACATGAGGAACAAAAAGTGGGAAAACGATTTCTCACCGCTCGATCCGAATGGTACATCGTATGTGGACCAGGCATACAGCCGCGCATATGTGCATCATCTGTTTAAGGTGCAGGAATTCCTCGCCATGCAGATAGCCTCGCTGCACAATCTGGCGTTCTACCTCGACCTGGTAACCCAGGCCCGGGCCCATATCGTTGCAGGAGACTATTCGGCATGGAAGCAAAGCGTTGTTACGCAGTTAGGAGTTAGGAGTTAGGAGTTAGGAGTTAGGAGTTAGGAGTTATGAAATTTTTATCTCGACTCGACAGGTACATAATCGGTAAATATCTGGGCACGTATTTCTTTTCGATTGCCCTGATTATCACCATTGCAGTGGTGTTTGACTTCAACGAACATATCGACCAGTTCGTGGAGTCGAAGGCACCGCTCAAGGCGATATTGCTGGACTATTACCTTAACTTCATACCATACTATTCCAACCTCTTTAGCCAGCTGTTCGTGTTCATTTCGGTAATATTCTTCACATCGAAACTGGCAGAGAACACGGAAATCATCGCTATGATCTCCTCGGGTGTGACCACTTCCCGATTGCTTAGACCATATATAATTTCGGCAGCCATCATCTGTGGCCTGTCGTGGTATCTGGGTGCATATACCATACCGAAGGGAAATGTAAAGCGAGTGAAATTTGAAAATACCTACAAACGGCGTAAGCGTGTAACCTCGGCATCTAATGTACAGCTGATGGTGGACCACGGTGTAGTGGCCTATATCGCCAGATATGAGAATGCCTCGAAGACGGGGTATGACTTCACTCTGGACAAATTCGTCGACAAACAACTGGTGAGTCATATGCAGGCCTCGATAGTGGAATACGACACTCTGTCGGAAGAACCAGGACACTGGATTGTGAAAAACTATCAGATACGTGACGTTGATGGCCTGAAGGAAAAAATCACGCGGGGAGAACGGCTTGACACGGCACTGAATATGCAGCCACAGGACTTCCTCATAACGCGCGACCAGCAGACCACACTCACCACACCGGAACTGAAGCAGTATATCGACAGGCAGAAAGAACGTGGTTTTGCCAACATACAGACATTCGAGGTGGAATACTATCAGCGTTCGGCAAGTGCATTTGCAGCATTCATACTTACGATAATCGGTTTCTCGCTCTCGGCCAAAAAACGCAAAAACGGTCTCGGCATTTCGCTCGGCGCAGGATTGGCACTGAGTCTGATATACATAATGTTCCAGACCGTGTCGTCATCGTTCGCAGTAAAGGCCAATATGGAACCCATGCTGGCCGTATGGCTGCCGAATATAGTGTTCACGCTAATCGCAGTCTATTGCTACAGATTCGCACCACGGTAGGCGAGCTTTGCTCGCAGGTAGCAGGTAGCAGGTAGCAGGTAGTTAGGAGTTATGAATCTTTGTATAGACATCGGAAATACGGCAGTGAAGGCAGCATTGGATGGCTGTCTGTGTCCTGTCAGAGGCAACGACCTGGGCTGTATCAGACCCTTGGCCTCTAAAGGCGATGTGGACAAAACCATTGTCTGTTCCACCGTTGATCTGACACCGGAGATGCGTCGGGAGATAGAACAACTCGGAGCACCTGTGGTGTATATGGACCATACCACTCCTATTCCGCTGCGCAATCTGTATCATACCCCTGAGACCCTTGGGATGGACCGTTTGGCTGCTGCCGTTGGGGCGTATGAACAGCATCAGGGCGAACTGCTGGTGATCGATGCAGGTACGGCCATCACGTACGACAGAGTCACTGCCGATGGCGAATACCTGGGAGGAAACATATCCCCCGGTGTGGAGATGCGCCTTAAGGCACTTCATGAGTTTACTGCCAAACTACCGCTTGTGGCAGAGTGGGGCAACTGTCCCGAATTTGGCTACGACACCGAAACGGCAATAAGAAGTGGCGTAAAAAACGGCATAAAGTGCGAAATTGAGCATATTATATGTGAAATGTTCTTAAAATATCCTAATATTAGGGTGTTTTTTACGGGTGGAGACCATTTTAATTTTGATAATACGATAAAAAATCGTATTTTTGCAGACGATTTGCTAGTATTGAAGGGCCTGAATGCGATTTGCGGCTTTGTCGCAGTTAGGAGTTAGGAGTTTTAGATTATGAAAAAAGTTTTCAACGTTTTCAACGTTTTCAACGTTTCCAGCGTTTTCAGCGTGTGCGTAGCACTCTGCGTAGCACATATCGCCTATGGCCAGAATGGCATCAACTCGCCATATTCCAGGTATGGGTTTGGTATTCTGTCGGATCGCTCTATGAGTTTCAATAAGGGTATGTCGGGAGTGGCACAGGGCTTTCGGGGTGGTCAGATTATCAATCCTGCCAATCCGGCATCATACTCCGAAGTGGACTCGCTTACCGCACTCTTCGACCTCGGTGCCACATTCCAGAACGGCAACTTCTCGATGGATGGCATCAAGTGCAATGCCAAGAACACCAGCATCGACTATTTCGCATTCCATTTCCGTGCCGGGAAAAATGTGGGGGTGGCCGTGGGTATGCTACCATACTCTAATGTGAAATATTCGTTCGAGACACAGGCTCAGGCCGTGGAAGGAACATCGGAAACCACACAGAGCACCACATATGTAGGCGATGGCGGACTGCGACAGGTGTTCCTCGGTGCAGGATGGCGATTCCTGCGCAATGCATCGATAGGAGCCAACATAGCATATCTGTATGGTGACTATTCGCACACATCCACACTCTCGTTCAGCAATTCGTCGGTAAGCTCGCTGTATCAGAACTACACGGCGGGAATATATTCCTACACACTCGACCTGGGTGCACAGTACTGGTTCAACCTGGGCAAGAAAGACCGACTCTCCGTTGGCTTCACCTACGGACTGGGCCATGACATGAACAACGATGCCAAACGAATAACCAACAAGATACAGGGAACAACCGTCACCTCGGACACCATATGCACGGAAAATGCCTTCCAGTTCCCTCATACCTTTGCACTGGGATTTGCATACAGCCACACCTATAAATGGCAGGCAGGACTCGACTTCGAACTGCAGAAATGGAGCAAATGCCGCTTCCCTTACGGAAGTCTCAACGACAGGATGAAGATCTCACTCGGAGGTGCATACCGACCTGCTGCTTCTGGCAAACTGTTTGAGAGAATGCAGTACAAGGCTGGCGCATATTTCTCACAGTCCTATGCCAATGCCGACCTCACAGGCACCCTCAGCGACAAACCATACGAATTCGGACTCTCAGCAGGATTTGGCATTCCTCTGTCTACCCGTCATCTGCTCTCGCGCAACAACGTACCCGTACTGAATATCACCGCACAGTGGATATATACCAACATACCATATCTGAGCAATGTGGCATCGACCAAGCAGACTCTCGTCGAAAACTATCTCAAACTGAGCATCGGCCTCACCTTCAGCGAGCGCTGGTTCAACAAATGGAAAGTGCAATAAATTATTTATATAACAAAATGAAAAAACTATTAGTTATCTTTTTTGCTTTGGCCTTTGTCGGCGAAGCATTTGCGCAGGGTAAATACGCCGGTACGCAGATTTACGACCGCGTAGGCCATGGTGAGGACAGTATTGCAGCCCTCAACGCACTGAGTCTCTACCGAGACGAGTATAAACTTCAGAAATGGGAAGAAGCCCTCGCTGAATGGAAGGTTGTCTTCGAAAAAGCACCAGTGGCACAGAGCCGCATATATACCGATGGTGCCGTAATCCTTCAGCAACTCATTGCAAAATATGCCGGTGACGAAGCCAAGAAAAAAGAGTATTTCGACCTGCTTATGAAGGTCTATGACCAGCGACTGGAATATCTCGACGACCTGAACTCATTTGCCACACCTACTACCACCACTACACGGGGCAATATCCTCACACGCAAGGCCAGCGACTATTTCGCCTATGCTCCCGAGACTCCTGACAAGAACGAAACATCATACGCCATGTTCAAGCAGGGCATCAGTGACATGGGTGAGAACGAAGTACACGGCTATGTGCTCTACAACTTCATCATCTGCTCCTACAAGCGATACATGGCCGACAAGGAGAACAACCGTGAGGCATTTATCAACGACTATCTCGAAACCAACGAAACCTGTGAACGTCTCTTGGAACAGGCCAAGCAGTATTCCTTCACCGACTCCATAGCAACGGCCGAAGACAGCATCGAAGCTGCAAAACTCGAGGCAAAGGCTGCAAAGATTGTGGCACAGTATCAGCCTACACAGCTCAAGTGCGAGGAACTCTTCAATGCATCGGGTGCAGCCAACTGCGCAGACCTCGACGGTATGTATGCCAAGAAGGTCGAGGAAAATGTTTCTGACACCCTGTACCTGAAACAGGTGCTGGCCGTATATGCCAATTTTGATTGCGACAGCAGTGCCGTGTACAACAAGGTAGTAGCTATTGTCTATCCTAAGAAGGCCTCTGCCGGCAACAAACCTGCAAACAAGCTGCTCTACTATCAGGAAGCATTCCAGACAGAAGAAAGCGCCTCGAAGAAGGCAAAGATTGCCGTCAGTCTTGCTGCCATGTACTACAAGGCAGGTCAGTTGGGCGAAAGTCGCAAGTGGTGTAACACAGCCCTCTCTGTCGATCGTACATGTGGTAGCGCTTACCTGCTGCTGGCTTCTATTGTAGTGCGTCATGCCAGTGGCGACCATCTCGAGCGCTCGAAATACTATTGTCTGGCCATCGACAAGTGCAACAGAGCCAAGGCAGTGGATCCATCATGTGCCAGCAAGGCAGCCTCCCAGATTGCATCCTACACCCAGGGTCTGTACCCTAAGTCCGAGGCATTCTTCGCAGGTCTGAAGGCAGGTACTCCTGTCACAGTGATGGGCGAAACCACAACCCTTCGTTTCCGCTCCAACTAACCACCACGATGAGAGCAACGACACCGATATTCAGCATAGCAGCAGTTCTTTTGACTGCTGCTATGCTGTATGCCTGCACGGGAGACGATACCGCCTCCGCCCCTGCTGTGGCATGTCGCGATTCGTTGCCCGTTATGCATACCCAGGGAGTATCGACAACCATCACCGATGGCGGTGTGGTGAAATACAAGATTATTGCAGAGGACTGGTTTGTGTACGACAAGAAAACACCATCATATTGGGCTTTCGAAAAAGGTCTGTTTCTCGAGACATTCGACAGGAATGTCGCTCCCGATGCATTTATCAGTTGCGACACAGCCTATTACTACGACCAGCAATCCCTTTGGGAACTCCGGGGCAATGTCCTGGCCAAGAATGTAGAATGCGAGACATTCACCACCACAATCCTCTTCTACAACCATGGAGAGCAGCGTTTTTATTCCTCCGAATACATGGAGATCAACGGCATCGACGAGCGGCTTTCCGGGTATGATTTCTCCTCCAACCAATCTTTGACCAATTACAGCATCCATCGTTCTAAAGGCCGTATCCCATTCGAAGAAGAATCCGACGAAGCAGAAAACTAACGGCAAAAGAAATGATAGGCATGCTGTCCCCGTGGCAGAAACCTCCCGTCAACGAGGCCGATGTCTCGCGTCAACAAGGCTGATGTCTCGCGTCAACAAGGCTGATGTCTCGGGTCAACGGGGTCGATGTCTCGGGTCAACGGGGGTCCTCTC
>R15__coassemble_2079_pt1 | contig 8952 bp, 4 predicted proteins | sample R15__metabat2_low_PE_055 | metagenome-assembled genome bin R15
GGAAATACCTTGAATCCGTTTACTATATCCACATACCTTCCCACCTTGCCTGGCACATCCTTCACGTCATAAACCAAATCCGTGCCATCGTGAGTCTTTACCGAAGGCACACCACCCCAGAACATCACGCCACAGTCTACTCCGATTGTGTATTTGTCGTTCTTCTTAGACAGCGGTCCCTCGTATCCCAGGCCCACATATGGCTTGAATGCATTGGCATACATATTTGCCTTTGCCATACTGTCATCGTCGGGTTCCATATAGTATGTGGTTCCATCCTCTCTCACTCCCATAGGCACTCCCATACGGCCATATGCCTCAAATTTCTGCCACAGAGCATCTTGAACCTCTGGGTCGAGATAGGTGTTGTCGTACAACAGGAATGGTTCCCCACTTTCCAGTTTCTCGTACATATTATTATACATACACACCGCCAGGAGCGACGACATATCCTCCGTCGTGTTATAGGCCCTCGCTATCCGCTCGTTGCCCAGGAAGAATCCTGCGGTGACACGCCAATGCTTATTGCGGAGCGGATACACATCAAGCAGTAGCTTGAAGTTGTAATACATTGGCCGACCTATCATGTCGATCTTATTATCCACGCTCCTGCCAGTGAAATTCTCCAGAAATCCACGCAGTTTCTCAAACTTCGAATCACTCGTACTCGGATCGTCGCCCACCTGGATTCCGAATGTCATCTCCTGGCTCCAGCTCGGCATAAACGAAAATCCTGTGCGCAACCTCAACACATCGTTTATCGGCGACGACACATCCACGCCTATACCCGTGCTGCCCAACGTGATGCCAAGGTCCATATGCTTCAGAAAACCGTCTGTCTTACCCGAGGCATACGGATTTCCCTGCGCATACGACATTGCCGGGAGTGCCAACGCCACGCCCAGAATGAATATTTTATACATGGCTTCCTTTTTCATCTTTCGAATCATAATTTTGCTCACTTTTACTAGTTTTATGCCACAAAGTTACGATTTTTTTTAGTTTTTACCAAAAAATACTGAGAATTTTTACAAAAAAATTTTCTAGTTTCACAAATTTTATATAAATTTGTAGGAAAATTCGCACAATATAACAAGATTTGGTAACAACATTCACTATTAATAACAATTAAATTCATCAAAACAATGAGAAAAAAATTTTTTGGTATTTTACTGCTCGGTGCAGGATTTCTGATTGCATCAGGCTTAGTTTCTTCTTGTAAGGACTACGAAGCAGAAGACATCGCAGACCTGAACACTCAGGTCGACAACCTTCAGGACCTGCTCAAGCAGGAGACTCAGGAGCTCAAGGACACAAAGGAAGAACTCGAAAAAGAGATTGAGGACAATCAGAAGGACATCGACGCTCTCGAAGACAGCATCGCCGATCATCTCAAGCTCATCCAGGAACTCCAGGACAAGCTTGCCAAGTGCAGATGCAACGAGCGCTTCGACTCTCTCAACAATGTAATCAACAACGACCTGCGTGTGACAATCAACAACCTCCAGACCGCAATCGACAATCTGGAAACAACAGTTGCCAATCACACTCAGCAAATCGCAGCTCTTGAGTCAAAGGTCAGCACACTCGAAAGTGCTGTTAATACAATCAACAACACACTCATCCAGTACGAACAGCGTATCACAGACCTCGAGAACAAGTTCAACGACCTCGAGCCACGCGTTACTCAGAACGAAGAGGATATTGACTCACTCTTCAAGCTCTACAACGCCATCAACGACAGCGTAACCGTTGTCAAGGCTAAGGCTGAAGCCGCTTACACTCTGGCCGAACAGGCAAAGACTGCTGCCGACAACGCTCAGAAGACTGCCGATGCAGCTCAGACTGCTGCCGACAATGCAAAGGCTGCTGCAGATGCTGCACAGACCACTGCCGACAATGCTCAGAAGGCTGCTGACAATGCTCAGAAGGCTGCCGACGATGCACAGAAGGCTGCCGATGATGCACAGAAGGACGCAACTCAGGCTCTGGCCGATGCAAAAGCTGCAAAGGACGCTGCCGATGCTGCCCAGAAGGATGCAACACAGGCTCTGGCTGATGCCAAGACTGCAAAGGATGCTGCCGATGCTGCTCAGACTGCTGCCGACAAGGCACAGCAAACTGCTGATGCTGCAAAGGAACTCGCAGAACAGAACCAGAAGGACATCGAGGAACTCAAGGATGTAGTTGAAGATCTCCAGGATCAGATCGACGTCATCGATTCTCAGATTTCTCAGCTCCAGCAGGATGTTGCTTCTGCTCAGGCTAAGGCCGAAGCTGCCTATAGCATCGCAAGTGCTAACTCCAAGCTCATCGATGCTCTTGAGGAGAAAGTCAACAAGAATGCAGAGGGCATTGCTGACAACAAGGAAAAGATCGACGACATCCTCAACAACATTATCCCTGCCATCTGGAGCAATTTCGACAACTATGTAACCGTTACTACATTCAACGAGTTCAAGGATTCTATCAACGCTGAAGTTGCCAACGCACAGGCTCTTGCCACCCACGCTGACTCTCTGGCTTATGTAGCCGATACTCTGGCTCACCGTGCCGACAGCATCGCCCAGGCTGCTATGGACAAGGCTAACGAAAATGCAACAAAGATCAGCCAGGTCGAGCAGGATTACAAAGATGCTGACGCACAGTTGCAGACTCAGATTGACGACCTCACTGACAGAGTAAAAGATCTCGAAGACGATGTAGATGACCTCCTCGACCGTATGGGTGTTGCTGAACAGGATATCGACAACCTCCAGGCTGACCTCGCTTCAATGATTACAGGCGTTGTCGCTCAGGGCACATACAACCCAGTCATCGGTAGCACAGCTCTGCCTCTCAATGTTCGCAGCATGATTCTTGCCGCATTCTATGGCGAAGCTCTGCAGGAGACATTCTTCCCTTCTGTAAACAGTTCAATGTATGTATATCCTGACGAAGCTCTCACCGATGAGGACAAGACCGTTCTCGATGGTTCATTCGCTGGACAGATCAAGGTTTACAATGGCGACAAGCTCATCCAGCTTGGTGGCGCTACAGGCAATGCCGGTACTCTCTACCTCACCATCAACCCTAACACTGTCGACTTCGACGGTCTCACTTCCGACGAGACAAAGGGTATCGCTCTCGAAAACAGCCAGGCTGTAGCAAGCGGCATCACTCTCGGCAAGATCAGAAAGTCTGACGAAGTTCTCAACTTCGGCTACACTCGTGCTGCTGCCAACGGATTCTATGAAGTTCCTGCAACTCTCGCAAAGGACCAGATCGACGCTGTAAAGGGTCGTTTCGATATCAACTCTCTCAAGGATGTTGCACGCGATATCCTCAACGCTATCAAGAACCGCAGCACTTCCGACATCAATTTCACCAATATCTATCAGACTCTGATGGAGAATGCTGACAACATCTGGGATGCTAATGCTGTAAAGGCTTACTGGACAAATTCTGCAAACCAGCTCCAGGCTGTTTACTCTCAGTACAACCTCCTCGCTACTGCCATCAAACCTCTCTCCTACAACTTCCTCAAGGACTGGGATGCTCCTCAGATTCCTACCATCAGCCCTATCACCTACGACGTTGACTTCACTCTCAAATCACCTTCATTCTCTGACGTAATAGCTCCTGACTTCACAGTCACTGCATATATTGTTTACAACACAATATCTGGCAACAGAATTGTCATCGGTGTCTATGGCACTGCAGCTGAAGCTGATGCAGCAATAGCAGCCAACCCTGGCTCAACACGCGAGAGTCAAACATTCACCGTGCCTGAGTTCCAGGAGTTCGTTGACAATATCAACACGAATGTCGTTGGTAAGACACGCGACAACATCCAGGACCTCGAAAACCAGATTGTGTCTCAGACTCAGTCCAACGTAAACAAGGCTTGCAGCAAGATCAACGACAAGGTGATCAGCCGCCTCAACAAGGTTATCAACAGGGTCAACAACAAGATCCAGAACATCAACCACTACCTCCAGCCAACTATGATTTACGAGGCTGCTGACGGCACTTGGTACAACATGAGCACCAACTTCCTTGCTCCTGTACACTTCGATGGCACTGGCTATCTCGACCTCAACGCCACTTCATTCTCTGCAGAACTCCTTGCTCCTGCATACAAGAAGTTCGTTGCCGTAACCAACGTTTGGGATGCAAGCGACCTCAGCAAGAATGCAAAGGACGGCGATGCTACATGTAAGTCTGTTCTCAGCAATGCCAACAGCGGAAGCTTGCTGTTCAACAAGGTTGTTGAAGGTCAGGTTAAGGAATTTGCTCTCAACGTTCCTAATGCTGGCTACATCTACGAAATCTCCTACGTAGCAATCGACTACCACGGAAAACTCGCTGCACAGAAGAGCTACATCAGAGCTTATTAATAACACATGGTAAACAGGAATTAAAAACAAAATTCGGAAATTATGAAGAAATTACTATTTTTAGCTTGTTGCTGTCTGTTATCCCTGGGTTCTCTTTCAGCACAGGAAAAAGCACAATACACTATGATCCCTCACTGGTATCTCCAGGCTCAGGGTGGTGGTCAGTACACTCTCGGTGAGGTAGATTTCAAAGACCTCATCTCGCCTAACGCCCAGGTGGCTGTTGGCTATCAGTTCAATCCCGTAATCGGTGCTCGTCTCGCTGTAGGAGGCTGGCAGAGCAAAGCCGGATACAAGAAGGATGGTGCCACTAAGTGGAAATGGAACTATGTAGCTCCTACTGCCGACATCACCGTCAACCTCTCAAACCTCGTTTGCGGATACAACCCTAACCGTGTATTCAATCTCAGCATCCTCGGTGGTGTTGGTGCAAATATCGCTTGGAAAAACGACGAGGCTGCCGAAGTCTCTGAAAAATATTTCGTAAAATATCTCTGGGACGGCACAAAGACTCGTTTCAACGGAAAGTTCGGTCTTGCTGCCGACTTCCGCATCTCAAGAGTCATCAGCCTCGGCATCGAAGCTAATGCCAACGTGCTCAGCGACCACTACAACTCTAAGAAGGCTGGTAATGCTGACTGGTATTTCAATGCTCTCGCTGGCATCAAGTTCAACCTCGGAAAGACTCACAAGCAAAAGGTTGTGGCTCCAGTAGAACCTGTCATCAAGTACATCACCAAGACCAAGACTGATACAGTCTATATCGATCGCACCGTCACAGTTCCTGCTCCTGCAAAGGAGGTTGTCAAGGAAAAACTGCGCCGCGACATATTCTTCTCTATCAACTCTACTGTCATCTCCGACGAAGAGGCTAAGAAGATTGCCGAGGTTGCCGAATTCCTCAACAAGCATGCCGATGCCACCGTTTCTATCAGCGGTGTTGCCGACAAGGGTACCGGTACTTCTTCCATCAACGACAAGTTGGCTGCTCAGCGTGCCAACAAGGTTTCCGATGCTCTGCAGAAGCAGTATGGCATCAGTGCCTCTCGCATCAAGGTCGGCAGCGATGGCGACCGTATCCAGCCATTTGCTGAAAACGACAAGAACCGTGTTGCTATCTGTATCGCAGAATAAGCAATCGTAGGGTATAAACAACTCTTTGGCTCTGCCTGCACCTTATATATAATATATGTAGCAGGCAGAGTCTTTATAATGCTATTCACACTACACGATGAAAAGATTCTATTTCATTTCCCTTCTCCTCGCGGCCATGCTTGCTGGTTTCATAGTTGAATCTGCCAACGAAGCCTGTGCACAACAAATCGCCAATGGTTTCTACCGCACCTACAACTATGGCACCAATCGCTACGTCACCCTTCGCGATGGCTATGGTCACATCAACTACACAGCCACCACGGCCGATATGGGAGCAATACAGACCATCAGAGGTTACGAACGTGTCGTTTCCAATCCAGCTTCTGTAATCTACCTGACCCTTCAGGATCCTTCCAAGAGCAACTACTGGGATTGCATCTTCCAGACTCAGGGCACAAGCACCTACAAAATCATCTCCAACTACATCAAGCTACAATATTTTGCGACTGGAACCCACGCTGGGCAATACACCATCTATGCTTCCAAGTCTGGCATGACTCAGTATCTGAGCGATTCTCCTCGTGGCACTGACAGCGAGAGCGAGACTGACATACACTCTCAGGTAGTGACCAACCAACCCGACTACAAATACTGGACCGTACAGCGTCTCGGAGTTTCCGACGACAGTTATTTCGGCATTCAGCCCGACATCACCTATGGCGGGAAATACTACAAGTCGTTCTATGCCGATTTCCCATTCTCGTTCCATTCTTCTGGCATGAAGGCTCGCTATGTCAGTTTCATTGACTCTGAGCGCTCAATTGCCGTATGGAAAGAACTGAGCGGCGAAATGCCTCAGGCTTTGCCTGTCTTTATCGAATGTTCTGCCAACACTCCTTCTGGCAACCGCCTCGACATTCATCTCAACTCTGCCTCTGCTCCGTCCGACTCACAGATGAAGGGTGTGTTCTTCTGCCGCCACGACGTCGATACCGACAATCCTCACTTCGCTGCCACGGCCAACAACACTAAAACCATGCGCTTTCTCGGTCTGTGCAAGGATGGTAAATTGGGTCTCATCTCTTCTTCCGAGGCCTATGTTCCGGCCAACACGGCTTACGTCATTGTTCCCGAAGGCACTGCCAGCGAATTGTCTCTGATGACTCCTGAGGAGTACGAAAAGGCAAAAGTAGTTCCTGTTTCTGGCATCACTCTCAACACCACTTCTGCTCAGATCATCCGCAAGCAGACTCTGCAACTTTCTGCAACCGTTTTGCCTTCCTATGCCACCAACCCTGTTCTCTCTTGGTCGGCCAGTGGCGATGCTGTTTCTGTTGACCAGAATGGTCTTGTCACCGCTCTAAAAGTGGGTTCTGCCACTGTCACCGCATCTTCAACCGATGACTCTGGCGTCTCTGCCTCTTGTCAGATTACTGTCCTGCCTGTCAGTGTCACAGGCATTTCGCTCAGCACATCCCAGGTTGAACTCCACCCTGGTCAGCAAGACACCATTTCTGCCACCGTCACTCCAGCCGATGCCGACGACACTTCATTCACTTGGACCTCTGCCAATCCTTCCATTGCCACCGTCCAGGATGGCGTCATCACTGCTGTCGGACTTGGCACTACCACCATCTCTGCCACCACTACCGATGGCGGTTTCACTGCCTCGTGCAGTGTCCTGGTGAGTCCAATCCTCGCTACTTCTATATCTGTCAGCGACACTTCCGTATCACTCCACAAGGGTGATACCTACACGCTCACTGCCACCGTTCTGCCCGAGGATGCTACCAACCCGTCTGTATCTTGGACCAGCAGCAATCCTGACATAGTTTCTGTTGCCGATGGCATTCTCACCGCCAACGCCTTGGGTTCTGCCGTCATCACAGTTTCTACCACCGATGGCAGCGGTCTATCGGCTTCGTGCAATGTCACGGTGAGTGCAATACTTGTCGAGAGCATCACTCTCAACTACACCACCTATGCCATAGATCTCTCGCAGTCTCGGTCACTTCAGCTCATTGCAACCGTACTGCCTGAAAATGCCACCGACCGCTCCATTACATGGAACAGCAGCGACAGAACCGTGGCATTTGTCGATTCCGAGGGTCTTGTTCAGTTCCACCAACAGGGCTTTGCCGTTATCACGGCTACCGCCAACGATGGCAGCGGGATCTCTGCCACTTGCACCCTGACTTCTGCTGATGAAATCACTGCTGCACGTGCTTCTCAAACCCATACTGCCGCCACCATCTACGACTTCCTTGGCAGAAAAATCGACAACACATCCACCCTACCCCAGGGCATATACATCATCAACGGCAGAAAGACCTTAGTCAGATAACAAGCAAGAAGGTGAGCCTCTCGGTTCACCTTCTTTATTTTCTCAATACGTAGTTTCAACTACAGATTGGCATTGTCCTTACACCACTCTGCTACTGGAGGGATAATTCCAAGACCTATGATTTCCTCGCGCATCTTGCAAAGGTGCTCGTACGAAGCCTTCAGTCCTGCCATTTCTTCCTCTGTACCCTGAGGTGCATCGAAATGTACACCTGTAGCATCAATAGTTGTTGGCATTGCCATCATCACGTTCTTATACTCTGGAGTGTTCACATAGCAGCCTGCAGGGAGTGTGAATGGTTCGCCGCCCATAGCACCTTCGATCATCTTCACAGCCTGATAAGCAGGACTCTGGAACGAACTTCTTCCACGCAGCTTGATGATGTTTGAACCACCCTGGGTTGTGATTTGGCGAATTTCTGCCAGACGTTCAGCCGACAGGCCAAGTTCTGCGAGTGGTTTGCCATCTACCTTCACTTGCGATGCAAATACTGCCATCTGCTCTCCGTGACCACCATATGTGTGAGCACCTGTAACCTTGTCCTGCTGTACTCCAAATTCCTTTGCCAGGGCTTCCTGCAGACGGGTCGAGTCAAGAGCAGCGAGTGAAGTCAACTGGTTTGGCTTCAGACCAGAGTGAATCAGTGCTGTGAGTGCTGTTACGTCTGCTGGGTTAAAGATAACAACCACGTGCTTCACGTCTGGACAATACTTCTTGATGTTCTCGCCGAATTCTGCTGCAATCTGGCAGTTGCCCTTGAGCAGGTCTTCGCGGGTCATGCCCTCTTTTCTTGGAGCACCACCTGAAGAAATGATGTACTTGGCTCCTGTGAATGCCTCTGCAGGATCCACTGTCCAAGTGATGTTTGCACCTGGGAATGCACAATGATACATCTCTTCTGCCACGCCGTGTACACCTGGCTCGAAGATGTCATACAAACAAATGTTTGGTGTCAGACCCAGCATCATGGCTGTCTGAACCATGTTAGAACCAATCATACCACCGGCTCCAACGATAACGAGTTTCTCGTCTGTTAAGAATTTCATAATGTTTTTTGTTTTTAAAAATAATATTGTAAACTATTAAACAATAAATCTTCTCTAACCTCTGACCTCTAATCTCTAACCTCTAATC
>R15__coassemble_2573_pt1 | contig 7676 bp, 4 predicted proteins | sample R15__metabat2_low_PE_055 | metagenome-assembled genome bin R15
CTCCCTGCACTGCTCTGCAGTGCCTCGCAGTGCCCTACCTGCCCCGATGGCGCTATGGTCTCGGCATCCAACTGCATGTCGCTGCATGTCTCGCTGTTGTAGAATTTCACCCTGGCCTTGCCCTTGGCATTGGTCTTGATGTTTGGATTCCAGTAGAGTGTGCGGCGGAAATCTCTCTCGTCGGGAAGTACAAGCACAGAATAGTCAGGTGAGTAGAAATCCACATATTTGGTATATCCCTGCACCACGGTGTTGCGTTCTCCTCTGCGGTCCACAACGGCGTTTTTGTCGATATACAGATATATCAGCACCACCTTGTTTATGCTATCGGCAGCCTTCACATAGTCTTCGGTCTCAGTTGCCTGCGATGCCTGCGTGGCCGGATCGTCATTTCCTGCTGTGGAAATCAGGTCGCTGTTGTCCACACCGCTCGTACCGTTGATGCTGTCGAGTCCGCTGCTGGCATATTTCCACGCACTGCCGTAGCGATCGTTGATGAGTATGGCTTCAATCTGCTTGGCATTGATCTGTTCCACGTCCACCAGACTGTGGTCCTGGTTGTCGATAATCCACTGCACTTTCCTGTTCTTGTAGAAGCATTCGTGGTTGCCGTTTGAGTCTATCTCGAAGGTGAAGTACTTGTTTGTGCGTTCCAGGTAGTCGAAAAGGCTCTCCAGATAGAGTTCGCCTGTGTCGTCTTCGCGGGTTCGCTCTTCTTCGAGGTCATACACAATGTTTGCATTCTTCAGGGCCTTGCCTTCCATCCATCGTTTCTCGGCCGTTATCACGGTCTCTGGAATCAGGTTCTCGTATTTGTATTTGTCGTATTTCTTGCGGTTGCTTGTAGGGGTAGGGGTCCCGGAATCTACGGAATCTGCGGGTTCTCCTGAATTTCCGGCACTGACAAGGTACATCCACGTATCCAGCGGTTCGTAGGCTCGGCTGTCGGGCGAGAACTGGCGGTCCAGGTGAACCGTCATCTCCTTCGTCTTGTCGTTTTCCTGTGTGCGTATGTACATCTGCCATCTTCCTGTGAAGTCCTCACTCAGAAAAGCAAAATGCCCCGTGCTGTCGGCAATGGCACTGCCTTTCTTGCTCATGCCCTTCTCCTTATTATATAAGGTGATTCCTATCTTTGCTCCGGCCTTGTCCCGATGGCGCATGTACGATGTGAGCTGACCGCTGATTACGAGTCCTTCTTCAATGTAGTGTTCTATCTTGAAGTCCTGTGGCTTCTGCATTTGGCGGAAGTCATATCTGTACCATCCCTGTGTGAGCATCAGGTTGTCGAGTGCTCTGTTGTGCTCTTCGTCATCGGCTTCGAAATACCAGTCGATGTCTTCGATGAATCCCTTCAGGTCGCTCGACAGCAGCAGGTTGTTGAGTGCATTTCCCGTATGCGATCCTGGCAGGTTGGTATCCACATCGCGCACGGCAAGCGAGAAGGTGGACTCTACAGGTTTCTGCTCGGCATCGGTGAGACTGAAGTCCACGAACACCGAGTCGAAAGGTTCGTACTGCTTCTTGTTGAATGACGCCGTAAAATTGAGCTGCGACTCCGCAGGACGCTTAAACACCATTCTCTGTGCCATGATCTCACCGTCTTTGTTGTAGAGTATCAGCTTTGTCACTCCTTCCCTAAGTGCTTCGCGCTCTATGGCCATGGCAAACTGCCCTCCTTCCATCTCTGCGGGTTGGAATATATACACGTCGCCGCCGTTCATCGCCACAATGGCCAGGTCATCGTTATCGTTATCGTACGATGTCACATTGATTCCCACGGCATCCTCGCGCATGGCATTCACATGCATCACATATCCTGCCGCCTCGGCCTTGGGCAGTTCGAATACCTTGCTGTCTTTGGTCTCTCCTCTCTCCACCCTGACCTTATACGGTTTCTCTTCCTGTGCTACAACTTCAAACGTACCTATTCCGTTCTTCTTGGTCTGAAATTCGGTGAGTACGTTGTCGTTCTCGTCTGTTATCTTGCCGCTTGCATCTATTCCGCGCCCATCCTTGTCGCATATCTTCACGGCTACGGTTTGTTTCACTCCTGCAATGAGGTTTCCGCCTTCGGGGTAGAACGATACCGTAATGTCACCCTTGGTCTTAGTGTTTCGTGTGTCGTCTTTCGATGGTTTCTGTCTCTCTTCAGGTATCTTCTGGCTCCTCTGCGGCAGTGTCATCTTCGGATTGAGATAGTCGCTCGTGGTCTTGGCCTTGTCAAACACGGGGAACACTCGCGAAAATACTCCTCTTTCGTCCCAGTTGAGCATCATGCGTGTGTAGGCTCTCACTTCGTAGTAGCCGGCATGAATCAGGTGGCCCAACTGAAACCGCCCCCAGGCCTGACCGTTTTCTATCTTCAGTTTGTCCGACTGCACAATCCTGCCTTCGGGGGTGAGCAACTCCACGTAAAGCACTCCGCTCATGCTGGTGGGCTTGTGCTGTGGTCCTGCCACCACATAGGCTTTAAACCACATGTTCTCGCCTATGAAATAGCCTGTGTTGTCGAAGTGCAGATACACCTTCTCCTGGGGATACATGTAGTTGAAGGTATTCACATTTCTCACCCACGAGGCCAACTGCTGCAGCGGTGTCAACGTCTGTGCCATCGCAACCATAGAGACCATCGATACCATGGAGACCATCACAACCATCGCAACCATAGTGGCTCGGCAGGCTCGCCAACCACTCGTCCTTGCCATCCTTTTTTTCATAGCATCTCTAAAAATTCTGTTTCGCTTACCAGCCTTATTCCCAGCTTCCTGGCCTTCTCCAGTTTGGCTGGTCCCATGTTGTCGCCAGCAAGTACGAAACTGGTCTTTGCCGATATGCTGCTCACGTTCTTCCCTCCGTTTCGCTCTATCATGGCCTTGTATTCGTCTCTCGAATGCTTGGCAAACACGCCGCTTATCACAATCTGCTTTCCTGCCAGTTTGTCGGTTTGCCCTGCCATATAGTCTTCCGAGAGCTGCATACATACTCCTGCCTTGCGCAGCCGTTCTATGATGTCCTGGTTCACAGGGTTGGCAAAATAGTCCACCACACTCCTGGCAATCACTTCGCCCACTCCGTCGACTTCGAGCAGTTGTTCCACAGTGGCACCCTGCAGTGCATCCATGGTCTTAAACTTCCTGGCAATGAGTTTGGCTGTGGTCTCGCCTACAAACCTTATGCCTATGGCATACACCACTCGCTCAAACGGCACTTTTGTCGATTCTCTGATGGCATTGATGGCATTGATGGCCGACACGCTGCGGTTTTTGTTGAAGTTCGCCACTTCGAGCGGTGTGAGCACATACAGGTCGGCTATGTCGCGTATCAGTCCGCGCTGATAGAAATCGTCCACGGTCTCTGGTCCCAGGGTCATGATGTTCATGGCCTTGCGCGAAATGAAGTGTTCTATACGCCCTCTTATCTGTGGTGCACAGCCTGAGTCGTTGGGACAGTAGTGGGCTGCTTCGTCTTCGTAGCGTACCAGCGTTGCTCCGCATTCGGGACAGGTCTTGATGAATTCCACTCTCTGCATGCCTTGAGTCCTGGCACTGGTATCCACTCCCACCACCTTCGGAATTATCTCGCCGCCTTTCTCCACATACACCATGTCGCCCAGGTGCAAGTCGAGCTGTTGGATGATGTCGGCATTGTGGAGCGAGGCGCGTTTCACTATGGTTCCTGCCAACTGCACAGGATTCATATTTGCCACTGGGGTCACGGCTCCTGTTCGGCCTACCTGGTAGGTCACTTCGTTCAGTCTGGTACAGGCTCGCTCGGCTTTGAACTTATATGCAATGGCCCAGCGTGGCGACTTGGCAGTATAGCCCAGGTGCCGCTGCTGGCGCAGGGAGTTGACTTTCAGTACAATGCCGTCGGTGGCCACTGGCAGGTTCTTTCGCTCTTTGTCCCAATAGTTGATGAAGTCCAGTATCTCGCCGAGCGATTTGCAGAGTTTCATGCCCTGCGATATCTTGAATCCCCACCTCTGGGCAGCCATCAGTCCGCCGTAGTGGGTTGCTCCGGCCTCTCCAGATAATCCGGCATTTCCGGTCTCTCCGGCATTTTCGGTTCCTAGCAGATAGTACAGATACGCATCGAGTTTTCTTCCTGCCACCACCGACGAATTCTGCGATTTCAGCGTACCGCTTGCGGCATTTCTCGGATTGGCAAACAGTGCTTCTTCGTTCTTTTCGCGTTCTGCGTTGAGGGCTTCAAACGATGTCCACGGCATCAGAATCTCTCCCCTTATCTCGAACTCCTTCGGATATCCGCTTCCAGGTATGAGTTGCAGGGGTATGCTCTTGATGGTTCTCACGTTGGCTGTAACGTCGTCGCCTTTCTCTCCGTCACCGCGGGTCAGGGCCTGGGTGAGACGGCCGTCTACGTAGGTCAGCGATATGCTCAGCCCATCGTATTTCATTTCGCAGCACACTTCGAAGTCTTCGCCTTCCAGTCCTTCCGACACTCGGCGGTAGAAGTCTCTCACGTCGTGTTCGTTATAGGTGTTGGCCAGCGAGAGCATGGGATATTTGTGGGCCACCTGGCGAAACTGCTGACTGAGGTCGCTCCCCACTCGCTGTGTGGGCGAATTGGGGTCGGCCATCTCGGGGTGGAATAGCTCCAGGTCCTCGAGCCGGTGCATCATCTGGTCGAACTCGTAGTCCGATATCTCGGGCTGATTCAGTACGTAGTAGTTGTAGTTGTGCCTGTGCAACTCCTGCCGCAGTTTCAGTATCTCGTCTCTCTGGTCCATAATGCAGGTTATTTTTCTATGGTTGCTATGGTTTCTATGGTTGCTATGGTTGCTATGGTTTCTATGGTTTCCATAGTTTCCATGGTTTCTATGGTTTCTATGGTTTCTATAGTTCTCTCTGTCTTACAAAATTTCCGGCAAAAATCTCGTCGATGTTAAGGTCTGGGTCAAGGTCTGAATCAAATATCCCAAACACACTGCTGCCGCTGCCCGACATCGAGGCATACACGGCCCCCATGTCGTAGAGTTTGTCCTTGATGGCTGCAATCTCTGGATACTTCGGAAACACACTCGTCTCGAAATCGTTTTTTATGCAGTCTTTCCACTCCTCCAGAGGCAACTTTATCAGTTCCTTGAGCGACACCTCTGGCCGCTGTGGCACCACCTTGCTGTAGGCATCTACGGTCGAGATGAACACATCGGGTTTCACCAGCACTATGCTCTTCCCTGCAAGCGACAGGTCTATTTCGCTGAACACATTTCCCACGCCTTCAGCAAAGACTGGTTTGTTCTTCACAAAGAATGCACAGTCAGCACCCAGACGTGCAGCGTATCGTTCCATCTCTTCTTCCTTCAGACCCAACTTGCACATGTCGTTGATGGCCTTTATCGTGAATGCAGCATCGGCACTTCCGCCTCCAAGTCCTGCCCCTGTAGGTATGTGCTTATGCAGGTGGAACGTCATCGGTGGGATAGGGTAGTCCTCTGCCAGAAACCTATATGCCTTCACCACCAGGTTGTCTTCAGGGGATCCTTCAAGTACATTCCCCGTAAGGCGCAGTTGAACTCCCTTAGAACTCCCCTTAGAACTCCCCTTTAACTCCCCTTCAACTCCCCTTGAACTCCCCTTGAACTCCCCTTCAATTTCTATCGCATCCTGCAGTTCTATAGGGTAGAACACGGTCTCCAGATTGTGGTAGCCATCAGGCCTCTTCTCGGTTACGTTGAGTCCTATGTTAATTTTTGCATTTGGAAAGTAGATCATATGTTCGTTGTGTTGCTGGTACAAGTGGTAATCTGAGTTCATTTTCTATCATGCCCATCTGGTGGAGCAGGGCCTTGATTCCAGCCGGATTGCCATCGGCAAAGAGCAGGTCGCACAGCGGTCCTATGTTGCGGCTGTTGTAGAGCCGTGGATAGGCATTTGCCACCACACTGATGGCTCCCACGCCGCCTCGGTCCATGATGTCGGCCGTGAGCACATCGTCGCCCGAGAGCACGTCAAACCCTTCTGGCCTGCCTCTGAGTATCTCTTCTATCTGCTCCATGTTGCCGCTGGCTTCTTTCACGGCCACTATGTTGTCGTATTCCCTGGCCAGTCTCAGTGTGGTCTCGGCCTTGAGGTTCACCCCGGTACGGCCTGGCACGTTATACAGTATCACTGGCAGCGGCGAGGCTGCTGCAATGGCACGGAAATGCTGGTACAGTCCCTCCTGCGTTGGCTTGTTGTAGTATGGACACACACTCAGCACACCGTCAATACCGCTCCAGTCCTCCGTGAGCAGGGTCTCTACCACCTCCGTGGTGTTGTTGCCGCCACAACCCATCACGATTGGCACTCGTCCCTTTACCCATTCCACCACACACTCCTTAATCTCTCTCTTCTCCCCTGCCGTCAGACACGGTGTCTCACCCGTGGTGGCAAGTATGCAGAGAAAATCTGCACCGTTCTTTATCTGATGGTTCACCAGTCTTTTCAGTGCCGTAAAGTCTACAGCCCCTTTCCTAAATGGCGTCACAAGCGCCACACCACAACCTTTGAAATTCATACTGAATTTAATTGATAATTGATTGATAATTGATAATTGATAATTGATAATCACTCCTAACTCCTAACTCCTGACTCCTGACTTCGAGCTTCGCTCGACTACAGCACGCAGGAAACCTATTCCGTATCCAAACAACTGCACAAAGGCGGCCTCTACTGAGAGGATGCCTATCTGCATGCTCTTGTTCTGCCGCGACGAATCGATGAATATCAGCAGGCAATATACCACTATCGGCAGCAATGCCCACATCCACCAACTGCTGCCCATAAACCTCAGTACCAGTGCCAGCACCACCAGTGCCACGACTCCCAGGGTGAAGACCGTTGGCAACAGGTGAACCAGCTTCAGTGTACCTGGATGACGACGTGTGAGGTCTATCCGTGCTTCGCCCGAATGGCGTACCTGACGGAAAAACTGATCGAAGTCGGTCCGCCTCTTGTGCCACACCCATGCCTCGGGGAAGAGTCTGGTCTGGTATCCAGCCTCGATGAGGCGGTAGCTGAAATCTATGTCCTCGCCATAGCGCATTTCGGAAAAACCACCTATCTTCAGGTATGCCTCGCGGCGCACTCCCATGTTGTATGAGCGTGGGTAGAACTTGTCCAGTTTCTTCTTACCGCCACGTATGCCGCCTGTGGTGAAGAACGATGTCATGCTGTAGCTTATCGCCTTCTGCACCATCGTGAAGTCATCGGCAGCCTTGTCAGCACCGCCGAAGGCATCACACTCAGGGTCTTCCTCCAGTCCCTTCAGCACATTCTTTATATAGGTCCTTGGCAACACCACATCCGAGTCCAGGATGATGACGAAATCGCCGTCAGCCCTCTCTACGCCATAGTTCCGCGATGGCCCCGGACCAGAATTCTTCTTCACGAAGTAGTGCAACTCCAACTTGTCCTCAAACTCCTTGCACACATCCTCGCAAGGCACTGTAGAACCATCCTCCACTACAAAGACATTGAACAACCCTACACCTTGCACTCTGCACTCTGCACTCTCTTGTTCCACCAAACTTTGCAGCAGTTCCCTCACCTCATCAGGCCGGTTGTACACCGGAATAACGAAAGACAGTTTCATAACAATATATTTTTGCATGCAAAAATACGATTTTTTTTCGACATACACAAATTTTTTTTATGCGAATCCAGAAAATC
>R15__coassemble_3778_pt1 | contig 5832 bp, 2 predicted proteins | sample R15__metabat2_low_PE_055 | metagenome-assembled genome bin R15
GGCTTCGAACAAAATCATCGGTGAGGCTAACGACAAGCTGAATGGGCTTGCGCAAAGGCTTACACTGTCTCTGGACTGCAACGGCAGCACGCTGGTGCTTGCCAAGGCTTCGTTTAATCTCAGCGTTTGGGGAAATCAAATGAATTTGTATTTTGTGGATAGCAAAATTGCACAAAAATACAAAAAGGTTGCATTCGAGGAACCTGAACAGAAAGAATTTGCCAGGCTCTATACCAAGGGTCAAATCGACGCGGAGAGTCTGTGCGATGCAGTGCCTGCCGAGACTGGACTGTGCCAACATGTTCAGTTCTCCTGCGACACGGCTTGGCTGGCTGACATCCTCGAAACGAGGGAGTGGACGCTCCTTGTCGAAGGGGAGGACATCTCGCTTCGAACGGATGACTTAAGCACAAGACTCTGCCCCGTCGGGGCGGTGACACAATTCTGCCAGGCCTGAGACACCCACCCCTTCGACCCGTGACAGGGACTATGGTTGACGCGAGACATTCGCCAGTTTGACCCGAGACATCAGCCTTGTTGACACGAGACATCGACCTCGTTGACGGGAGACATCTGTCACGGAGAAGGGAGGAGGGCGAGCTTTGCTCGCAGGTAGCAGGTAGCAGGGATAACACCGCGCAGCCATTTTCGGTTCCCGCAAATGCATCCTCGCCTCAGCATAGTTCAAACTAGCTTGACTCTGCATTCGAAGGTTCTGCTTGCAGAAACTCGCTTGGTGGGATAAACCCCAGTCGCTCGCAAGCATAGTGACATTCAGTCACTCTGCCGTCGCATTTTCTTTTCTTTTTTAAAATCACACAAAGTAAACCCACACGACTATGGCAACATCAAGCAAAGAAACCTGGAAGTTCATCCTGAACCTGGTGGCTTCCATCATCACGGCAGCATCGAGGAAGGCAGACCACTGGAAAAGATAGGCGCGCACTGCAGGGGCCATAATGCACACTCAATCGGAATTTGTTACATCGGCGGTTTGGGTCATCCCCTAAAAGGGGATGCCAAGGGAAAACCAGAGGACACGAGAACACCCGAACAGAAGGCAGCACTAGAGGAGTTGCTAAAGCAACTCCACAAGTGCTATCCCAACGCCACCATCCACGGCCACAACGAGTTCGCCAACAAAGCCTGCCCTTGCTTTGATGTACAGAAAGAATACAGCACACTATAACAACCGCGAATCCCACTTATCTATGATTGATAGGTGGGATTTTTTTGATAGTTTGTGCGTGAATGTTAAAAAACACAAAAATAAATTTGGTGGATTGAAAAAATTTCTGTATATTTGTACTGAAAAACTATTGCACTTGGTGAATTTGTACTGAAAAACTATTCACTTGGTGAATTTGTACTGAAAAACTATTGCACTTGGTGAAAAATGTTCACTTATTATTACTTACTTTTTAAAAACAAACAAATGCTTATGAAGAAAATTTACGCTTTCATGCTGGTGCTCGTGGTTGCTATGTTCGGCCAGGGCGCAATGGCGCAGTCGGGGTATGATGCTGTCATACCAGAGACTGGCAACACCTACACCATCCGTGGTGAGGTGAATGAGTACATCTCCCTGTATTTCACCCTGACCCGGGACAACGAACTGGAAATGGTGAATGCGGATGAGAAGGAGGAAACTGACTACTACCACTGGACTCTGACGGAGGAGAACTACCTTCAGAATGAGGGCAATCCGGAGTATTACCTCTGCCTGGTTCCTGACGGCAACAACTTCCGTTTCAATGTTTCTACAGAACCTTACGAGATTGCATGGGGCCACTGGGTGAACATCGAAGGTGCCAGTGCCATCAGCGTGGAGGCTGGTACTGAGAAACTGATGGGTATCTACAGCACAGGCGAGACCATCGGTTACTTCACGGCTCGCAATGGTGGTGCACCTTACTACAACTTCTACTTTACGAACTACGATGTGTATATGTCGACCAATTTCGTCTTCCACAATGTAAGCGAATCGAACGAGAAGACTTATACATGCCACGTCATTGGCTGCGAAGACGGCCGTGTTTGCTATGACGGATGGGAGTATGAGGATGGCGAGACTTTTGAGGCTGACCTGAACCGCAACTTGCTGAGTGCTCTGCCAGTTGAAGGCTTCAAGACCAAGGTTGAGGTTGACAGCTGTGACATCACTGCCACCTACACCGAACTTGGCGAATATCCAGTAAACTTCGACGAGGACCAGACGTACATCCGTTCTGACCGCTACATCATGCAGATTCGCCTCACTCCTGAGGATCAGCCTATGCAGAGCCTCGAGGTGCCTTACACCAGCTACACGGAGAGCCGCATGTATCAGTTCCTTACTGCTGACGACTCAACTAAGACTTTCGTGGTTAACCCGGGTGCCACCGTTACTCCTGCTTTCTACTGGAGAGGACTTGGCATGAACGGTGTGGTATATCTCGATGTTGACAACGATGGCAGCTTCGAGGGCGATGCCGTGACTCCGGAGGGAGAAAGTGCCATCGACGTTGATGAGGAGTTCCCTTCATTCATCGTGCCAACCGAACCTGGACGCTACCGCATGCGCTACCTGGTTGACGCTGAATGCCTGAACCCAGGTGGACAGGAGGGTACAACCGAGAGCATCGTGACCAACGGTGGTTCGATTACCGACGTAATCCTGGAGGTCGTTGACCAGTGGGAGGTGACCTATAACTTCAAGTATAATGGCGAACTTGTGGCTACCGAAACATTCCTCGTAAAACCGGGTTCTGAATATCCTACTCCAACTGCAGCTCCTGCATACTCTGATTACACACTCCCTGAGGGAACTGTGCAGGCTAATGGTACTTTCGACATCGAAGTCACTTTCGACCGCTTCCCATTCCAACTCTCTACTGACTACGACAGCGCTAAGTGGTACTACATCAAGATGCGCAACAGCAACTACGCTTACTTCGACGCTGAGAACATTGAGACTGGTGCAACTCCTTGCTCTACTACCAACAGCAAGACCGATGAGTTCAAGTGGGCTTTCGTGGGTGACCCTTGCTACGGATTCACCGTTATCAACAAGGCTGCCGGCGGCGATTTGGCACTGACCTATGATCCAAACACCGATACTTACAATACTTTCACTGCCGATGGTACCATCTACGTGCTCGACGAAGTTCCTGGCAAGGTATACGACGACGACCGTGATATATATATAAAGGTGAAGGACGAGGACAACTACTACTTCAACTACCGCTCGGGCATGTACTACTGGAACAATGCTGCAGCACGTGGCGAGACTGGTTCGGCCCTGGCTATCATGGAAGTGCTCACAGCGCGCGAAGACCTCCACGACCTCATCGAGGTGGCTGAGGCTAACAACTATGGCGAGAATGCCGGCAAGATTGGCTATCTCACTACCGAGGCCGCTGAGGCATTCCTCGGTGCAATCGAAGCTGCCAAGGAAGTCTACGACGACGAAACACTGACCGAAGAGGACTATCACGATGCATATGCTGCTTTGCAGGAGATGATCGAAGGCTTCGGCGCTGATGCTCTTTGCTGGCCAGAGAGTGGCATGACAGTAGTGTTCCGCAACCGCAACTACGACCTTTCTACAAACTTCACCCTCTATATGGACGAAGAAGGACTCCAGATCTCCAACAACGAGGACATGGGCGCTGCCCAGCAGTTCAAGCTCGAAGCCATTGACGAAGACGCTGGTACATTCACCGTTGTCAACGTGGCTACTGAGAAGTATATGGTATGGAAGAGTGGCAACGGCCAGGGCTACAACAGCAACACTGGTATGCTCGATGAATATGAATCACCATACTGCGACTGGACATTCTACAGCACATACTCAGTTCAGAAGGGTACCTTCCTGCTTGCAAGCACACGTGGCAACGGCAATGCCGGTACTCTCATCATCAAGCAGGCCGATGGCACATTCGACGCCTACAGCATCGCTGCCTCTGGCACTCGTACCGACTACTGCAACCAGTTCTACATTGAAGAGGTTGGCGGTGAGGATGCCATTGCGGAGGTAGCTGGTAGCAAGGAGCGTGTAGCAGGTGGAATCTACAATCTCGCTGGCCAGGTTGTTGGCAAGGACTATAAGGGCATAGTCATTGTCGATGGTCGCAAGACTTTGGTAAAATAATCGCCTTTCCCAGCCGAAAGGCTCTCTGAATAATTGGCAGCGATATCCATGCACATCGCTGCCAATTTTGTGCAAAACTGCTATTATTGATTTTCAGCGAGTTAGGTGATTTTGCGTGTTTGATTTTAATTTTTTTTGCTAAAAAAGCGAGAAATATTTGGTCATGTCGCAAAAATGTCGTAACTTTGCACTCGCTTTCGGGAAATTCCGTGCAAGTCACGGGATATTTTTTACGGCGGTTGCCGTCGGGAGTGTTAAAAAAAGTGAATCGATCTTTGACAGACTGGAACAAGCAACAAGCAGTATTTTGTACAAGAAATACAAGTCAATGTCAATTTAAAGGTAATAAATTGGATTCAATAAGCGGAAGAGCTGAGTCGTTGGACAGACAAAAACGTTTCTCCCCTTACACCTTATATGTAATATAGAGTGTTCGGTGTTTCAAACACCGAATCAGGGCGTGAGACACAAGAAATAAAATTTAGAATGAAGAGTTTGATCCTGGCTCAGGATGAACGCTAGCTACAGGCTTAACACATGCAAGTCGAGGGGCAGCATGAGGGTAGCAATACTCTTGATGGCGACCGGCGAATGGGTGAGTAACACGTATCCAACCTACCTCTTACTCGGGGATAGCCCTTAGAAATGAGGATTAATACCCGATGGTGTCAATTGTCTGCATGGGCGTTTGACTAAAGATTCATCGGTAAGAGATGGGGATGCGTCTGATTAGGTAGTAGGCGGGGTAACGGCCCACCTAGCCATCGATCAGTAGGGGTTCTGAGAGGAAGGTCCCCCACATTGGTACTGAGACACGGACCAAACTCCTACGGGAGGCAGCAGTGAGGAATATTGGTCAATGGGCGGAAGCCTGAACCAGCCAAGTAGCGTGCAGGACGACGGCCCTATGGGTTGTAAACTGCTTTTATGCGGGGGCAACGGGCGGCACGCGTGCCGCATTGAGAGTACCGCATGAATAAGGACCGGCTAATTCCGTGCCAGCAGCCGCGGTAATACGGAAGGTCCGAGCGTTATCCGGATTTATTGGGTTTAAAGGGAGCGTAGGTGGAAGTGTAAGTCAGCCGTTAAATCGCAGGGCTCAACCCTGTACTGCGGTTGAAACTACATTTCTTGAGTGCACAAGAGGTAGGTGGAATTCGAGGTGTAGCGGTGAAATGCTTAGATATCTCGAAGAACTCCGATTGCGAAGGCAGCTTACTGGGGTGCAACTGACACTGAGGCTCGAAGGTGCGGGTATCAAACAGGATTAGATACCCTGGTAGTCCGCACAGTAAACTATGGATGCTCGCGATGCGGGGTTTATCTTTACGTCGCCAAGCGAAAGCGTTAAGCATCCCACCTGGGGAGTACGCCGGCAACGGTGAAACTCAAAGGAATTGACGGGGGCCCGCACAAGCGGAGGAACATGTGGTTTAATTCGATGATACGCGAGGAACCTTACCCGGGCTTGAAAGTTAGCGACCGGGGCCGAGAGGCCCCCTCCCTTCGGGGCGCGAAACTAGGTGCTGCATGGTTGTCGTCAGCTCGTGCCGTGAGGTGTCGGCTTAAGTGCCATAACGAGCGCAACCCTTGTCGTTGGTTACCATCGGGTTATGCCGGGGACTCCAACGATACTGCCATCGCAAGATGCGAGGAAGGCGGGGATGACGTCAAATCAGCACGGCCCTTACGTCCGGGGC
>R15__coassemble_4239_pt1 | contig 5384 bp, 2 predicted proteins | sample R15__metabat2_low_PE_055 | metagenome-assembled genome bin R15
CGGCCTCATCATCTTGCCCTGGTGGGAACCGATGTCGGTGAGGATGTGGTTCAAGAGTGGATTTTCGTGCGACAGTGCATCGTTATAAATGTTGCGGCACTGGGCAAATTCCGACTGAACTGGGAGTATTATTTTTTCGAGCGTAGTCATAAATTTTGTGCAAATTTACGAATAAATTTTGTGATTTCAAAATAATTTTGTAAATTTGCACAAAAGAAATATAATACTATGCAAAAGTTAGTACTCGTTGATGCATACGCAATGATATATCGGGCATATTATGCCCTGATTCGTGCACCCCGTGTGAACAGCAAGGGTATGAACACTTCTGCCATTTTCGGATTCATCAACACGGTGCAGGATATGCTCCGCCGTGAGAGTCCCGACTATGTAGGAGTGGCTTTCGACCCAAGGGGTGGTAGTTTCCGCAACGAGATATACCCAGCCTACAAAGCCCAACGCGAGGAGACTCCAGAGGACATACGCGCTGCATTGCCATATATCAAGCAATGGCTGATGGCTATGAACATCGCTGTGTATGAAGTGGCTGGTTATGAGGCCGATGACGTGATAGGAACCCTTGCCACCAAGGCATCGGAACGTCCCGACCTCGACTCCTACATGATGACCCTCGACAAGGACTATGGTCAACTCGTCAAGCCAAACGTAAGGATGCTCCGGCCTCAACATGCCAGCAGTGGGTTTGATGTGTGGGGACCTAAGGAGATATGCGACAAATACGGCATCGATAGTCCTTTGAAAGTCATTGACCTGTTGGGACTTATGGGCGATGCCAGCGACAATGTTCCAGGTTGTCCCGGTGTGGGCGAAAAGACTGCCGTGAAACTCATCAACGAATTTGGCGGCATTGACGAGTTGCTCGAAAGGAGCAGTGAACTCAAGGGATCCATCAAGACCAAGGTAGAGGACAACAAGGAGGGAATACGCTTTTCGAAGTTACTCGTGACCATCAAGACTGATGTGCCAGTGGAACTCAACCTCGAGGAACTGAGCCGCAAAGAACCAAATAACGAGGCGCTGGAAGCTCTTTACAAGGAACTCGAGTTTTGGGGATTTCTGAAAACCGTCACCGAAACGACAGGAAACTCCGGAAACTCCGGAAACTCCGGAAATCCCGGAAATCTCGGAAATCTCGGAAACTTCGGAAAACCCGCCAAATCCACAAAGCCGCAAACCAGCGGCATGCTTGACCTCTTCGGTGGGGAGATGGGGACAATGGGGCCAATAAGTCCAATAAGCCCAATAGGGCCAATAGGGCCAATAGGTCAGCGCTATCTTAATCATGATGGGTGCATCGTGGGCTACGACCTTAAGGCTGCTTTGCAGCAAGGAGCAGGTAGCAAGGAGCAAGAAGAGTGGGGAGAGTCCTCCGAGCTTTTCGACATCATGATAGCCAACTACGTCCTGCGTTCCGATGTTCACAACTACGACGACAGGGACTACTCCCTCGAGGTCCGTGACCGACTCACCGAAGCCATGAAGCGCGATGGGGTATATGAACTCTTCCGCAATATAGAGATGCCTTTGGTACCTGTGCTGGCCAGAATGGAACAGAACGGTGTGAAGATAGACGTGGAGTCTCTCTCAGCCACATCCAGGGAGTTTGGCGAGCGTATGCAGATCATAGAACACGAGGTGCATCAACTTGCCGGCACCGACTTCAATATCTCTTCGCCAAAACAGGTGGGAGAGGTGCTGTTCGAAAAGCTGAAACTCGTAGATAAGCCCAAGAAAACCAAATCGGGTCAATATGTAACCTCAGAGGAGGTGCTCCAGGGTCTCAAGGGCAAACACCCGATAGTCGAAAAAATACTTGATTACCGCGGCTACAAGAAACTGCTCTCTACATATATCGATGCATTGCCCGGGCTGATAAATCCAGAGACAGGACATATACACACCTCGTTCAATCAAGCCGTTACGGTTACGGGACGACTCTCGTCGAGCAATCCAAACTTGCAGAACATCCCTATCCGCGACGAGAACGGTCGCGAAGTGCGCAAGTCTTTCATTCCTGATGATGGCTGCCTGTTCTTCTCTGCCGACTATTCGCAGATAGAACTCCGCATCATGGCCCACTTGAGTCAGGATGAGAACCTCATTGAGGCTTTCCGCGAAGGTCATGACATCCACTCTGCCACAGCGGCAAAACTGTTTAAGAAACCAATCTCGGAGATCACAACCGATGAGCGCCGCAAGGCCAAGACAGCCAATTTCGGCATCATCTATGGCATCAGCGTCTTTGGTCTTGCAGAAAGAATGCAAGTGCCGAGAGCTGAGGCAAAGCAACTGATAGACGACTATTTTACCACCTATCACCGGGTGAAGGAATATATGGACAAATCCATCGAGAAGGCGCGCGACTTTGGCTACACCACCACTCTCTTTGGTCGCCGCTGCTATCTGCCGGATATCAACAGCCACAACTCTGTGGTACGTGGCTACGCTGAGCGAAATGCCATCAATGCACCTATTCAGGGTACTGCAGCCGATATCATCAAGATTGCCATGGTGAACATCGATCGCCGCATGCAGAGAGAGGGAGTGAAGTCGAAGATGATACTGCAGGTTCACGACGAACTCAACTTCAATGTTCCTCCAGAAGAAAAGGACCTGATGCAGCGCCTCGTGATTGAGGAAATGGAAAAGGCATGTCAGCTCTCCGTCCCACTCATAGCCGACTGCGGCTGGGGCACAAACTGGCTGGAAGCTCATTGATATGTACAATTTGGTCATGTACAATGTTCTATAGCATCTATAACAACTATTTTATATAACATCTATGAAAAAAATTTTAGCTTTAGCATTGACTTTGGTTTGTACAGCCAGTGCATTTGCAGAGGGTAATAAGGATGGCTATCCTATTACCCAAGTACCGTTTACGGCAGTGAAGGTTACTCCAGGTACTTTCTGGGGACAGCGCCTTCAGGCCAGCCGTGACGTGACTATTCCTCTCGCATTCAACAAGAGTGAGGAAACCGATCGTTACAAGAATTTCCAGCAGGCTGCTGAGAAACTCCAGAATCCTTCAAAGCAGTTTAAGGTGACCATGGGTTATTCGTTCGACGACACCGACCCTTACAAGACCCTCGAAGGGGCGGCCTATCTCATGCAGACCTATCCAGATGCACAGATCAATGGTATGCCTATCGACAAGTACTGCGATCAGGTCATCGCCATCATCGCTGCTGGTCAGGAACCTGATGGCTACCTCTACACGGCACGTACTCAGAACCCTGACGAACCTCACAACTGGGCTGGTGAGAAGCGTTGGCAACTGGTTGAGGACCTCTCTCACGAGTTCTACAATCTCGGCCACCTCTGCGAGGCTGCCGTGGCTCACTACAATGCCACTGGCAAGACCTCTCTCCTCGACGTGGCTAAGAAATATGCCGATTGCGTATGCCGCGAGGTAGGTGACCAGCTGGGTCAGGCTAAAGTGGTTCCTGGCCATCAGATTGCCGAGATGGGACTCGCCAAACTCTATATCGCCACAGGTGACAAGAAATATCTCGACCAGGCTAAGTATTTCCTCGATCAGCGTGGAAAGGTTGACCCTTCATGGACCCGCCGCCGTGGTGGCTACTGGGACCAGGATAACTACTTGCACAAAATAGACGAATATGCGCAGAGCCACAAGCCTGTTCTCGAGCAGGATGAAGCCGTAGGCCACGCAGTTCGTGCCGGATATATGTATGCCGGAATGGCCGATGTTGCCGCTCTCACTGGTGACAAAGGTTATATCGATGCCATCGATCGCATCTGGGAAAACATCGTGGGCAAGAAATTCTACATCACAGGTGGTGTGGGTGCCACTTCCAGCGGTGAGGCTTTCGGTGACAACTACGAGCTACCTAACATGAGTGCCTATTGCGAAACTTGTGCTGCCATTGCTCAGGTATATCTCAACTACCGTCTCTTCCTCCTCCATGGCGAGAGCAAGTATTTCGATGCCTTGGAGCGCAGTCTCTACAATGGTGTAATTTCGGGTATCTCCATCGATGGCGGCAAGTTCTTCTATCCAAACCCACTGCAGAGCATGGGTCAGCACCAGCGCCAGGAGTGGTTTGGCTGTGCCTGCTGTCCTTCCAATGCAGCAAGGTTCATCCCTTCACTGCCTCAGTATATCTATGCAGTAGATGGCAATAATCTCTTTGTAAACCTCTTTGCAGGTAATGAAGTTACCACTAAGGTTGGTGGCAAGGCCGTGACTCTCGAGCAGGTGACCAACTATCCTTGGGACGGCGACATCACCATCAACATGAAGAAGGTCCCTGGAGAGTTTGCTCTCAATATCCGTATCCCTGGTTGGGTTCGTGGTCAGGTTGTGCCTAGCAACCTCTACAACTATAGCGATGGAAAAAATCTGAAATACACAATCGCTGTCAATGGTGAGCAACTTTCTAAGGCAGAACTCAAGAACGGCTATTTCGTAATCGACCGCAAGTGGAAGAAGGGTGACAAGGTGGAAATCCACTTCGATATGGAACCTCGCATTGTTCGTGCCAATGGTAAGGTGGCTGCCGACAAGGGTCGTGTAAGCGTTGAGCGTGGTCCGCTGGTATATTGTGCCGAGTGGCCTGACAACTCTTGCGATGTACTCAGTGTGTTGATGAATCAGAATCCTTCGTTCCAGTTGGGTCATAAGACCATCATGGATACCGATGTTCAGACTCTCACCACCGATGCCCAGACCCTGGCCTTTGGCGAAAACGGTAAACTCACTGCCAAGGACGAAAGCCTTGTCCTCATTCCTTACTATGCATGGGCTCACCGTGGCAATGGTAATATGAGCGTGTGGATTCCGCAGGATCTGAGTGCTACCAGCGCTTCCCTGCCTCCAACACTGGCTTCTGAGGCAAAGATCACTTCGTCGTCACGCCGCTTGCCTTCAATCAAGGCCATCAATGACCGACTCATTCCTGCCGATGGCGACGACCGCAGCATACCTTATACCCACTGGTGGCCGAAGAACAACTCCACCGAGTGGCTGGCCTACGAATTCAAGGAGGCTGCTGAGATCAGCACAAGTACCGTTTATTGGTACGACGACCAACCTTGGCAGGGTTGCAAAGTGCCTGACAGTTGGAAACTCTACTACAAGACCACCGATGGAGAGTGGGCCGAGGTAGGCCACCCATCGGGCTATCCTTGCGACAAGGGTGTGGCTTGTACCGTAAGTTTCGACCCAGTGAAGACCACAGCCGTAAAACTCGAACTAGTCCAGCCTGTTGACAAAAGTTGCGGAGTCTTTGAGTGGAGTGTGAAGTGATTAAAAAGGGGTACGTGGGTAAGAGGGGTACCTAACTTTATAAACTTTTCGCGCGAGAAATTCTTTATTATAAAAAATAAAAAGTTTCAGA
>R15__coassemble_4532_pt1 | contig 5134 bp, 3 predicted proteins | sample R15__metabat2_low_PE_055 | metagenome-assembled genome bin R15
AAAAGGCTCTTGAGATACAGGTACAGGCTACTGACGAAGAAGGTATTTGGAAATTGTTGAACACTGCGGCCAACCAATATATTGGTGACAACAACGACAAGGGTGTTTACACTAAAGCAAATCACAACGACTTCCAGCTTGTGGAGGTGCCAACAAATGTCGCAGCTACTATCACCTCAACTGGCTATGCCACATTCAGTAGCGATTATGCCCTTGATTTTACAAGCGTTGAAAATCTGAAGGTCTACAAGGCTGCTGTTGATAATGAGAATGGTGTTATCAAGTTCACAAAGATTACTGGCAAAGTGGCTTCAAAGACAGGTCTCTTCCTTGCAGGTACTGCAAGTACGAGCTATGATATCCCTGTTGCTGATGGATCTACTGCCATTGCTGACAACGATCTTGCTCCTACAACTGGCGATGCACTTGCTGTTGGTGACTATGTATATGTAATCTCTGCTGCTAAATTCCAGCGTTTGCAGAGTACTCCTACAGTTTCTAAGGGCAAGGCTTACATTCCAGCAAGCAAGGTTACTTGGACTGGTGGTGGCACTGCTAAGGAACTTGGATTCAGCTTTGATGATGACCCTACAGGCATATCTGAGGTAGCAGGTAGCAAGGAGCAGGTAGCAGGTGGAATCTTCAACCTCGCTGGCCAGAAGGTAGAGGCTCCTGTTAAGGGACAGCTCTATATCGTGAACGGTAAGAAGTACATATATTAGTAATTTAAGAAAAAAACACAAGCATATGAAAAAGACATATTTAATGCCAACAGTTAGTGAGCACAAGCTTCAGATGAGGCCTATTATGGCAGTTATAGGATCACCAGTAGACATCAGCCTTGGCGAAGAAGCACCAATTGGCATCACGGATCCAGAAATTGGCAGTAAATCCATCTGGGACGACACCATGGGTGATGGTTTCAACTGGTAACAACTGGATAATTGGATGATCTGATACTCGAATAATCAGATTGTAGCAATAGTAAAGAGTGTTGAGTCATAATGATTCAACACTCTTTTCCTTTTCAGCACACTCTCTCTCGCTATCCCTGTCCCGTGTATTTGTTGAGTACGTCACGGGCCTTGGAGTTGGCCTTGAGACGACGGATAGCCTTTTCCTTTATTTGGCGTACACGCTCGCGCGAGAGGTTGCACTTGTAGCCTATCTCGTCGAGGGTGTATTCGCGGCCTCCGATGCCAAACGACATCTGCACTATCATACGGTCGCGCTCGCTCAGGGTTTTGTCGAGTACACGGTCTATGTCGATGTTTATCGAGTCGCGTAGCAAGGAGTCGTCGGGCGATTGTGCCTGGGTGTCGGGAGTGACGTCGAGCATGGTACTGCTGCCATCGTCGGTGATGGGTTTGTCCATGCTGATGCCGAACCCAGAAACACCCCGGGCTTCACGTATTTTCTGCGGACTGATATTGAGAATCTGTGCCATTTCCAGGTCGGAAGGCTGACGCTCGTGCTCCTGGGCAAAAATGTTGATGAGGTTGTTGATTTTCTGTTGGGTGGCAATCTGATTGAGCGGCAGCCGGACTATACGTCCCGTGGTGGCAATGGCATTGAGTATGGCCTGGCGAATCCACCACACGGCGAAGCTGATGAACTTGAAGCCACGGGTTTCGTCGAACTTGTCCAGGGCCGTCATCATGCCGATGTTGCCCTCGTTGATGAGGTCGGGCAGGTCGAGTCCCATATACTGGAAACTCTTGGCCACGCTCACCACAAACCGCAGGTTGGCCTCGATGATCCGCTTCCGTGCCTCCTTATCGCCTTGGTGCATACGCCGAACCGCTTCCACCTCCTCGTCGATGGTCATCCTCGGATACTTGGACACCTCCGCGAAATATTTGTCGACCGACAAGGCCGACCTGTCTGTGATGCTTGATTTTGAAACTCTGAATGGTTGTAGCATAGTTTTTTTTTAGTTTTTTGTTTTTGTCTGTTTGTGTATAAAGCTAAGTATGGTATATCTCCTACTACAAGTATACTGAAAAAAAATGGCAAATCAAAACATTGAAATAAAAAAATAACCAATGATTTTTCTAAAGATTTTTAGCCAAATTTTAAGTGAAGATTTTAAAATCAAGAACAAAAATCTGACCAAAAATGCGCAACAATGCGTTGCTTTTGTTTTTGTTGGACACTACCGAGTAGTTTAATAAATTTGGTAGTTTCGATTTTTTTTTGTAAATTTGCATCTGCAAATTAAAAAAAACAACAATGATATGAAAAAGATTCTTATGTTTGTAGTTGCTGTGATGGTGACCATAGGTGCCAATGCGCAGCAGGTGAAAAGGGCTCTGAAATGTCCTGACAATTCGGTGTATGGTTTTACTTACAAGGAGAAAGGTTCGATGACGGGCTACACATTCTCGGATGCAGGTCGCGTGAACCTCGACGGTTACGAAATGCGTGCCTATACATCATTTTCGGATAATGTGTGCAAAATCGGTGGTATCCATTTCTATGGCTATGGCGTGAACTCGGGTCGTACTTCCGACAACAGCCGTTTCCAACTCGACGAAGACGGTAACCCTACCGTTGCCATCCCAATCGAAATCCAGTTCTGCAAGAAGGGTAGCAACGGCTATCCTGGCGATGTGGTGTATGAGTACAAGGATACACTCTTGGGCAAGAGGACTGGAGTCAGGTCGGACTATGGTCCAATCTTCACTTTCGACTGCGAATTTGACAAGGAAGTGGAACTGGAAGAAGGCTGGGTGGCTATCGCTGCCGGTGACGACGGAAACAAATACACCAGCATCTTCTCTCTGCTCACCCACTCGAATATGCCAAATGCACAGACCCTGGTGTATGTGTATGACACCAACAAGCAGGAGGAGTACTACATGTCGACAGGTACCAACAACTATGCCGTATTCTGCTTCACAGGCACTGGCGAGTATCTGAAGGGCTATGAAAACTGCGACCCGGGTGCAAAACCTAGTGAGGACGAAGACGCAGAAAACTGGGAATCGCTCGGCAACTGCCGTTATACTGACGGCTTCCTGCCAGCAGTATATACCAGCCGTGAGTACAAGACCTACGAGGTGGAAATCCAGAAGAGTAAGGTGGATGCAGGTCGTTTCCGTCTCGTAACTCCTTACGGACAGGCCTATACAGGTACTGCAACAGGTGACAACGACGGCAAGACCCACTATATGTATGTCAATGCCACTGCAGGTAACGACAAGGTGTATATCGAGGACTATCACTACACAGGTCTGGACCTTGGTGACGGAAATATCAATCTCACCAGTGCTGCTGGCTACAACATAGCCAAGAAGGGCTACGGACCAACGAGTCCTGCTCTGTCGAGCCTGATGGGAACCTACGATGAAGCCAGCGGTACCATCACCATGCCTGAAGGCAGTCTGTGGCTGAACCTGGAATACGGCACTGACGTGAACGGAGGATTCATAGGCCACGATTGGATTGGTACCAACGGTCTGCCGGCAAACTTCAAGATTGTGCTTCCTGGCTTTGAGGGAAAATCAGACCTCGCCACAGAGATTGCCACAGCAAAGACTGTGCTCGCACAGATTGAGAACACCACAGCATATCAGCCACTGGCCGATGCCATCAGTGCGGCTGAGGCAGTGCTCAATAATCCTGAATCAACCAATGACGACTACAAGACTCAGGTAACGGCCCTCAAGGCTGCAGAAAAGACGGCCAACGAATTTATCACTGCCAGGACCCTGCTCGCCGAGACCATCGCCAAGGCAGAGGATGTGCTGGCAAAACTCAACCCGGAGAGCGAGATGTACAGCAACTTCGAATTCGTGATATTCAGTGCATCGGCAGTGCTGGGCAGTGAGGAATCGACCACAGCCGATTTCAACGACCAGGTAACCCTGCTCAATGCAGAGATAAAGACTGCTGAGGAATATATCGCTGCCCTCGACACATTCAAGGCAGCATACGAGAAGGTAAAGGCACTGCAGCCACAGCTCGACCCAGAGACCGAGGCAGAGGCACTGGCTCTGGTGAATGCAGCCCTCGAAGATGCTGAGACCCTGCTGGCAAACGCAGATGCATCCATCGAAGACATCAAGACTCAGACCGAGACACTGCAGAACCTCATAAAACTGTATGGCAAGTATCCTATCGAAATCACTACCAAGGCTGAACTCACGAAGGACCACGTATATTCGTTCACCACACAGAGAGGTTCGTGGACCATCAACAGCGATGCTACTCAGATGGGTGGTACGAAGCAATCGGGCTTCACCGATGCTACTGAAGAGATGCAGCAGTTTGCCGTGCTGGATATCGACGGCGGTCTGAGACTCTATTCCCCTGCAGCAAAGAAGTTTGTGAACCGCAATGGTTCGAGTGCCGAACTCAAGACTGGTTCGACCAACGCATGGGACTTCGAAGAGGATGGTGGCTATCTGGTAGCCAAGGTAGATGGACAGGCCATCTACGTGAACCTCGGAGGCAGCAACCAGATGGTACTTGACAGTTGGAGCACCCACGATGCAGGCAACAAACTCACAGTGCTGGCCGAAGGCAAGTTCACAGCAGAACAGTATGCCGAAGCACTCGAGATATATGGCGGTACTACTCCTGACCCAGATCCGGAGCCAACGGAGTGCTATCACTACATGGTGAAGTCGTATAAGGACCAGAGCCTGTATGTAACTCTCAATACCACCAGCAACAAGGTGGAACTCACATCGGAGGAGACCACACTCTGCTTCTGGACTGTAAGCGGAGAGGCTGACACCTATTACATAAGCAACGAGGACGAGAGCGGATACATAGGCTATAAGGGCAGTGACACCTGGACCATGTGTGCCACACCGGCCAACAAGGCTCGCTGGACTGTCACGGTATCTGACGGAGCATACGAACTCATTTCTCCTGACGGCAAAGGTACATGGCATGGGCTTGGAGCCGACGATGTTCAGGACGGAGCCGAACTCTGGGGCGACAAATCTACATCGCGCTCGGGCTATGACGGCGACAAGTGTCTGTGGCTGCTCGAGGCAGGAACAGGCATCGACGAGGTAGTAGGTAGCAAGGAGCAGGTAGCAGGTAGCAGGGAGCAGGGAACAGGTATCTACAACCTGGCTGGACAGAAGGTGGATGAGAGCTACAAGGGAATCGTGATAGT
>R15__coassemble_4987_pt1 | contig 4807 bp, 2 predicted proteins | sample R15__metabat2_low_PE_055 | metagenome-assembled genome bin R15
CGTCCATTGAAACCATGGCGTCCATGACACCAGGCCTTGTAATCATCAATGGCAAAAAATACTTAATTAAATAATTATGAAAAAACTATTCTTACTTTCATTCATCCTTCTCTCCACCCTTGTGGGGGGAGTCGGAGGAGGGCTCCTCTTTGCCCAGGAAAAACAGCTTGCCTGTCCTTCCAATTCAATCTACGGATTCGACTATGTCCAAGGTGGTAATGGCCCTACCAGTGCCGACCTCGGTCGCGACGATGGCTACAGCACCCGTGCCTTCTGTTCCTTCAACGACAATGTCTATTGGATCAACGGCCTGCACTTCTATGGCTATTTCATCAATTTCAGCAGTTACACTTCCGACAACTCGCGCCTCCAGTGCGATGCCAATGGCAATCCTACGGCTGAAATCGAGTTCGAAATCCGTTTCTACAAGATGGCCTCTGACGGCAGTCCTGGCGAGAAGGTATGCGAGACCTACGCTTCCATACTCGGTAATAATACAGGTGTAGGTTCTGACTTTGGCTCGATCTTCACTTTCGATGTGGATCTGCCTGACTCGCTCGACCTGCAGAACGGTTGGTTCAGTGTTGCTGCTTGCGCTGATGGCGAGCACCACGATGGCACCTTCGCCCTCTTCGGCCACCTGGGTGCCTACTATGCTGGTTCACAGTCTGTGGTACAGATCAACGACGGCAGTTATATGCAGAGTGCCACTCCTCCAATCTTCTGTCTGCTCGGCACGGGCAGCCTCATTCCTGGCTGCACTCCTCCCGAACCTGATCCCGACGATCCTGAGGACGAGGACGGTCTGCCTCGTCCAAAGCCAACTGAGGCAACCAACGTCACCGAGGCTGGTTTCACTGCCAACTGGACTCTGCCTAAGAAATACTACAACGTAAACGGCTACGAGGTCTGGACCTACACCACCCTGCAGAATGCTCAGGAGGGTGAGGAGTTCTATTTCCTCCAGCAGGATTTCAGCTCTATCACCGGCGGCACTCTCGACAACCCTGTTTCCATGGGCGACTATACCGACGATTCTGAGGACTTCAACCGCTCTGGCTGGTATGTCATCAATCCTCTTCATGCCAATGGTGCCCTTGGTGTCAACAACGAAAACTATGGTGTGCTCAACGGTTCCATCATGTCGCCTATGTTCGACCTTCGCTGTGCTGATGGCAAGGTCTATGTCTCCATGACCATGTGTGGCCGCAATGTCTCTAAGGTGAATGTCTTCCTCTATCAGGGCCGCAACATGCTGTGCCAGAAGACTGTGGATGTCACCAACGACTGGTACACCGAGGAGGTTGAACTTACCGGTGGCTGCGAGGATGCCTATATCATCATCGAACCCGATGCCAACAGCCGTGGTTTCTTCTACCTGAAGGACCTGGCCGTAGTCCAGTACGTGAAGGCTGGTGAAACTCCATATGCCAAGTACCACTACGACTACACTCTCAGTAACACCGACACAAGTCTCTTTGTCGATACTTCCACTCCTCTCTATGGCAACGACGTGCTTTGCTATCGCATGACTTCGTTCAAGGACGAGGACCGCTCTGCATTCACCGACTATGTCTTCGTCACTCCTCCTGAACCTGAACCTGAACCTGAACCAACGCTCCCTGCCGATCCTGCCGATGGACAGTGGACGGACCTGGGTCTGGGTGCCAACTGCTACGTGGTTGAGGAGGCTGGCTACTACGAATTCGAACCTCTGCATGTCGACAACTCTCAGATACAGAACATCAAGACTGTCAACTGGCTCTGGGCCGAGAAGCAGACTGTGGACGACGAGGTACAGGACCTCATCGGTCAGGTGCGCTTCGATGCCACTCAAAACAAGGTGCGCTTCGCCACTACTGGTCAGCATGGCAATGCCCTCTTGGCTGCCTTCGATGCCAAGGGCAAAATCATCTGGACTTGGCACATATGGATGCCTGAGAAGGCCATCTCGTCTGTCACCTACGACAACGACTCCGAATTCATGGACCGCTTCCTCGGTGCCATGAGCGGCAATCGCGACGATGGCAACAAGACTCAGGGTCTCGTTTGGCAGTGGGGCCGTCTGGCTCCGTTCTTCGGTGGCTATGCTGGCGAGGGCACTGCCTTCAACCAGGCTTACGCATGGACCACTCTCAACACCAACCTCGCCAGTGTGGCTGCCAACTACGACGACCTCGTATGGCAGTTCCGTGGCAGCACTGAGGTGTCTTCGGTCGAGGAAGGTATTGCCAACCCTATGATTCACTATTCGGGCCAGAAAAACCAGGGTCAGACCGATGAGGACCGCCGTGGATACTGGTACACCGAGTTCCCTTCAGGTGGCAACAAACTGTGGGACGACGGCAAGAAGACCAACTACGACCCGTCTCCTCTCGGATGGCGTGTGGCTGGAAGCGACGACTTCCCTTCCGACTTCCGTACCAATGTCAAGGCCAACAAGCAGAGCAACGGCATCTACTACGTCAACCAGGCTGGCGACAAGGACTGGATCCCTGCCAACAGCGGACGTAACTATATCGACGGCAAGTTCGACGGCATCGGCTCCCAGGTATTCTTCTGGGAGAGCAGCAAGGCCGACTGGAGCGGCACTCAGTATCCTCAGCGCTATATCTACACCCTTGCGAGCGATGTCAACAGCCACGCTGTGGGCAACCGTACCTTCGCCCATGTCGTAAAGAGTGTGCGCGACGACCGCTACAAGGAGACTCCTTACGTCTCTCCTCGCGGACCGCTCTCTTATGTCCAAAACAATGACGCTGCCACTCTCAAGGTCGTGCTGCCTGAGGACTATACTCTCGTATCGTGCCAGTGGACCTACCTCACCGACGAACTCGAAGACGAGGTCACCATCGAGGGTGCCACTTCTCCTGAATACACTCCTTCCACCGCCGAACTGGGCGAGACAGAATACTTCTGCCACATCACCTATTATAAGAACGATGCTCCTGCAACCACTCTCACACTGACTCTCAACTCCGTCTTCGTCACCATCACCGAACCTTCGCTCTATCCGTTCACCGTCACTTCCAAGGACCAGCTCACCAAAGACCACATCTACACCTTCACCACTTCGCGTGGCGCTTGGACCATCGACAGCGAGGCCACACGTCTCGGAGGCACCAACGAATCGGGCTTCTCTGGCTCTACAGCCGACATGCAGCAGTTTGCCGTGCTCAACATCGACGGCGGTCTGCGCATCTACTCGCCTAAGGCCAAGAAATTCGTCAACCGCAATGGCAAGGTTGCCGAACTCAAGGAGGGCAAGACCTGTGCATGGGACTTCGAACAGGATGGCACCACTCTCGTGGCTAAGATGGCCGACGAGGCTATCTATGTCAACCTCGGTGGCAGCAACCAGATGGTACTCGACTCTTGGAGCACCCACGATGCGGGCAACAAACTCACCGTCATAGCCGAGGCTGAGTTCACTCTCGAGCAATACAACGAGGCACTCGAAATCTACGCCGTTGTCGATCCTGAACCAGATCCCGAACCAACCGAATGCGTTTACTATCAGGTTCAGTCCTACAAGGACGAGAGTCTCTACATCACTCTCAACACCACCGACAACACCGTAGTCCTCACCACCGAACCTGTCACTCTCTGCTTCTGGCCTGTTGACGGACAGGACGAGACCTACTACATCAGCAACCTCGACCGCTCGGGCTACATCGGCTACAAAGGCTCCGACTCCTGGACCATGTGTGCCACCCCGGCCAACAAGGCTCGCTGGACCGTCACACTCAGCGACGGTGCCTTCGAACTCATCTCGCCTGATGGCACTGGCCAGTACACCGGTCTCGGTGCCGACGACATGTCCGACGGTGCCAAACTCTGGGGCGACAAGTCCGTCAACCGCTCTGGCTACGATGCCGACATGTGCCAGTGGTGGCTCAACGAAACCACAGCCATCGAGGCTGCTTCGCAGCAGGGAGCAGGGAGCAAGGAACAGGTAGCAGGTATCTACGACCTCACCGGCCGAAAGGTTTCCATGGCGTCCATTGAAACCATGGCGTCCATGACACCAGGCCTTGTAATCATCAATGGCAAGAAAGTCCTCATAAAATAACTCCCTAACTTTTAATCGCTCTTTGAGCGAGCTCCTAACCCCTTGGACTCCCCTTCCACATACCTCATCACTGGCGCCACCCTCGTAAACGAGGGCACCACACGGGCTGCTGACGTACTCCTCTCCGGGGGCATCATCAGCAGCATCGGGCCCAGTGGCTCTCTCTCTGCCGATGGTGCCACGGTCATCGAAGCCCCGGGCTGCTATCTCATCCCTGGCATCATCGACACCCATGTACATTTCCGTGAACCTGGTCTCACCCTCAAGGCCGACATCGCCTCCGAGAGCCGCGCTGCCGTTGCGGGTGGGATCACTTCGTTCATGGACATGCCCAACACCCTTCCGCCCACTACCTCCCTCGAGGCTCTTGAGCAGAAGTTCAGCATCGCTTCGCGCCATTCGCTGGCCAACTATTCTTTCTATCTGGGTGCCACCAACGACAATCTCGCCGAGATCCTACGGGCCGACTACTCCCGCGTGTGTGGCATAAAAGTCTTTCTTGGTTCCAGCACCGGTGGCATGCTCATGGACGACGCCCCGGCCCTCGAATCCCTCTTCCGCAATGCCCCGTGCCTCATCGCCGCCCACTGCGAAGACGAAACCATCATCCGCCACAACCTCGCCACCGTTTCCAACGTTTCCTCCGTTTCCTCCGTTTCCTCCGATTCCTCACTTTCCGACCTGTCCACAAGAACCACAGAATACACCGAATACGACTAGTCCGCCCTCTACTGC
>R15__coassemble_5190_pt1 | contig 4678 bp, 3 predicted proteins | sample R15__metabat2_low_PE_055 | metagenome-assembled genome bin R15
TCTCTATCTTCTCTATCTTCTCTATCTTCTCTATCTTCTAAATCTTCTAAATCTTCTAAATCTTCTAAATCTTCTAAATCCATAACCCATAACCGTCGCGCTTGCGCGACTTTCTAACCCTTATCCAACGCATGCGCCGGATAGTCAATGGTGAAGTGCAACCCACGGCTTTCCTTGCGTTCCAGGGCCTGGCGGGTGATGAGGTAACCCACGTTTATCATGTTACGCAGTTCGCATATGTCCTTCGTAGGCTTGGTCTTCTTGAACAGATGTTCCGTCTCCTCATACAGCAGGTCGAGCCTCTCCCATGCCCTGTGCAGGCGCAGGTCGCTGCGCACAATGCCCACGTATGTACTCATCACCTGTTCCACTTCTCTCTCGTCCTGGGCAATCAGCACCTTCTCCTCGTTCGACATCGTACCCTCGTCGTTCCACTCCGGCACCTTGTCGTTGAAGTCGTACTTGTCAATCACCTCCAGGCTGTGCCGTGCAGCTGCATCGGCATATACCACGGCCTCGATGAGCGAATTGCTTGCAAGTCGGTTGCCGCCGTGAAGGCCGGTGCATGAACACTCACCTATGGCATAGAGTCGTGCGATGGTGGTCTGTGCGTCGAGGTTCACCTTTATTCCGCCACACATATAGTGGGCACAAGGCACTACGGGGATATATTCCCGGGTGATGTCGATGCCTATGCTCAGGCATTTCTGGTAGATATTCGGGAAGTGGTGCTTGGTCTCCTCGGGGTCTTTGTGCGTAACGTCGAGGCACACATGGTCCAGGCCGTGAATCTTCATCTCCTTGTCGATGGCCCTTGCCACTATGTCACGCGGAGCGAGCGAGAGCCGTTCGTCGTATTTCTGCATGAATTCCTCTCCGTTGGGCAGTCTCAGTATGCCGCCATAGCCACGCATGGCCTCGGTGATGAGGTAGGCTGGGTGAGTCTCGTTGGGGTTGAAGAGTGCAGTTGGGTGAAACTGTACAAACTCCATACCCTCTACCTGTCCCTTGGCACGATACACCATTGCTATGCCGTCGCCTGTGGCTATGTCAGGGTTGGTGGTTGTCTTGTAGATGGCTCCCGTACCACCTGTACACATCACAGTCACCTTGGCCAGATATGTATCCACCTTCTGGGTCTCAGGGTTCAGCACGTAGGCCCCGTAGCATTCCTTGTCGGGAGTACGGCGTGTGACACGCTGTCCCAGATGGTGCTGTGTGATGATTTCCACGGCAAAATGGTTTTCCAGCACATCGATATCAGGATGCTGTCTCACTGCTTCTATCAGTCCCCGCTGTATCTCAAATCCCGTGTCGTCGGCATGGTGCAGTATGCGAAACTCGCTGTGACCACCTTCCTTGTGAAGGTCGAAGTCCCCGTTTTCCTTCCTGTCGAAGTTCACTCCCCATTCCACCAGTTCCCTGATCTGCTCCGGAGCATTCTTCACCACCTGTTCCACGGCCTCGGGGTCGCTGATATAGTCTCCAGCCACCATGGTGTCGTGAATGTGCTTGTCGAAGTCGTCAACCAGCATGTTTGTCACCGAAGCAATACCCCCCTGTGCCTTGGCTGTGTTGGCTTCCTCAATGGTAGTCTTACAGAGTATTGCAATCCTGCCTTTCTTGGCCCTTGCCACTTTCAGTGCATAACTCATACCGGCAACTCCGCCACCGATAACGAGAAAATCATACTTCTTTACCATTTTTTTATATTTGAACCACTTGAACCACTTGAACTCCCCTTCAACTCCCCTTGAACTCCCTTTGAACTCCCCTTGAACTCCCCTTCATGCACCTCCTCGCTTCGCCCACAAGTCCTGCAAAGTCAAAATCGTCATCCGCCTCTGTAAATCTCATCTTCCCGAGCACCGCCTCCAGTTCCGCCAGCTGTTCCTCCGTAGCCGTTTCTCTCAGTATGCGTATCTTCTCATACTGCTGAATGCCCTCTGTCAGCCTCTCAAACCTTATGCTCGTACCCTCGGGATATACCAGGAACGCATCCCCCGAAAGCCATCCGCCGAATCTGGCATCCTGACAAGGTTTTTCGCCCCAGCTGTTGAAGGCCCAGCGCAGATATCCGTCATAGCCTATCGCTGCGGCATGCCATCCCAGGAATTCTGCCTCAGCAGGACCGGAGAGCGTGAATGTGTTTGGCACAAACGGACCGCAGCAAGTGTAGAACGTGAGTTTCTGGCCACTCTCCCTGCGGCTTTTCAGCACCTCCTGTCCAAAGAGGTCGTACTGATACCCCACACTTATGTCATACATCTTGGCCCCGATGCTTCCCTGGTCTATATTGTAGTTTGCCGCTCCTTCTATTCTGTACTCCGGATCGGCCTCGGTCACCACCTTCCACGCCGCCTCCAGTTGGTCCATCGGTCTTTCGTCCATGGCTATACAGGTGCGCGAAAACCATCCCTTCCTTTTCAGATGCTGTGCAAAATCCTTCAGCAGCGGCAGCAGGAACTCCCGGTATTCCTCCGACTGTGGCCGGCATTTCAGGTGCTTCACCGAATTGGTTGCACAGTCGTAGTACTCAAACTGGTAGTGCCATGGCACAATGGTGTAGCAGTCTATCTGTTCTGTCACCCCCAGTCCCATCATAAACTCCACCCAGCGGTCAAACACCGTGTAGTCGTACCTCCACGTGCCATCCACCTGTTTCATCTTGCCTATCATACTCTCAAACGGGTCGTAGGTCTGGCCGTTCCATGGGTGTTCTATGATCGAAGTCGTTATCACCTTCCCCCCTGCATCGGCATAGCGCTGCATCACGGGTCTCATCCTGTCAAAATGCTCCTTGCTCCATAGCGGCACATCAAAATAGCGTGCCACGGCATATGGGTTTTGCCAAAGGTCCAGATGGAACGCCCAGTCCTTAGGTTCTGGCAACACCCTCTCCGCCACCTCCACCACGAGTGGCAGTGCCATCTTTTGCTCATCACAGTTCACTGTGAGAAATCCCCTGTACCTCCCCGCCTTTGTCTCTGCCGGCACCTTGATGTCTATCCACACAGGTCGCGTGGTGTTTCCCGCCACAGCCATTTCCTCGGCCCACTCCAGGCGGTCTGCCACCAACATTGTGTCGCCATGCAGTTCCTTCACGTCGCTCAGCGTGTAGCGCACAAAGTATTTCTCTATCTCGCTGGCTTTTATCACATTGCCCTTCCGGCCTTTCAGGTCGCTCACCCCTATTGTCATCCTCTTTATGTCCCTTGGAGTCGACACCACGGCCTGCGCTGCAACCCGTTCCCCTCTCCAGGCATACAGGGTGATGGACTTCTGTCCCTCTGCCACCTGGCTGCGGGAATATCGTCTGTCCGTACTTCCCCATGACAGCGATATGTCTTTCAGCGATTTCCAGGCCTCCTGCTGTCCAGGATGCGGGTCAGCCAGTTCTGCGTCGTTTCTTTGTGCAAAACCCATCGTGACCATCCCCACAAACAGAATCATTAAAACCCCATGTCGTTTCATCTCCATGTACAATTATTAATTCAAATTGCAAATTTATAAAAAATTTACCAAACCACCAAATTTTTCTGCTATTTTTCTGTATGTTATTCACACATTGCTCTTGCCATCGTGCAACTACACTGTTACACCAACACAGCTGCAACCCCCGAGTGGACTGGGAATTGCAGCTGTGGATAGAGAGTGTGTGAATATTGAATACTTGGCTTCAGCGATGATTACCAAATATCTCCTTCGTCGTAGATGTCTTTGGCTTCGGCGTCTATGGGAGTGTCCTTTTTTCCACCTACGCCGACATTGCTTTCGGAACAAACCTGGTGCTTGGCTGCGAATGCCACGGTTCTGAGTCTTGGCTCAATATATATCTTTTTCATAATCGTGATTTTTTATTGTTGTTATTAGTATTTGTGGATTAATCATTAAAACATCACCTTCTTTCCGTTTACGATATAGATACCCTTCTGTGGGTTCGTAACCCTGCGGCCATTGAGGTCATAAGCCTCGCCACCGAGAGTTTCCATACCTTCAATCTGGCTGGCATCGATTCTCGTGCTTTCGCCGCCTTCGCCTTCAATTTCGATAATCATCTTGGCTGATGCTGAAGAAGAGTTCACCAGGTAGGCACGGAAAGGATTGATGGTAACTGTGCTGGTAGAGTTCCAGAACTGGTTGTTGGAAAGCACATAATACGATGTGTTCACCTCGCTGATGGTGCGGAAAGCACCCTTCAGTTGCCAATTACCAACGGCATCGGGATCGGTTGTGTTTACTGTCATTGTCACAGTACCATCCTTCACCATCTCTGTCTTGATATCTGCATCATTTGCGTTCTTATACAGATAAGGCACACCAGCCTGAACATTGCTGCTCTCTACCTCAGTGAAGGTCAGAGTCTCTGCATCGCCTTCCTTCAAGGTGTAGAACTTATAGTCATTCACATTATCCGGCACAAACGGCAGGACGATGCTTCCCCACTTGCCTGTAGCAAGAGTGCGGATATACTTTCCACTGCTGATAGTAGGAGCATTGGTGGTTACATCGGCGATGTATGGCTTTTCTGAGTCTGTAAGTTCGAGCGTGATTGGAGCTTTAACGTTATAGAATGCATTAGTTCCAAATGTTGGGATGGATTTAAGTGCTACTGATGTTAAGCCAGAGCAACCAAAGGCAGATTTTCCAATTGAAGTTACCGAATTTGGAATGGTAA
>R15__coassemble_5503_pt1 | contig 4480 bp, 2 predicted proteins | sample R15__metabat2_low_PE_055 | metagenome-assembled genome bin R15
AATCGACGAGAACGAGAAAACAAAAAAAAACAAAAAAATGAAAAAAAAACAATTATTCAAACAAATTTTAAATTTTCACAATTATGAGTAAAGTTAAAGGAATCCTTTCCAACATCCGCGGTTCAATAGGCGAAGTAACCTTCTTCCGTAACAACAACGAAACCATTGCTTACGAGAAGGCTGACCACAAAGACGCACGTTACAAAAACATCGTACAGCGCCGTACCTGTTGGGCCAACATCGTAAGAACATACCATGTCATCAAGTCCTGGCTTCTCTGCGCCTTCGAGGACAAAAAGACCGGCCAGAGTGACTACAACATGTTCTTAAGTGCCAACCTCGCCGAAGGGTCGACAGCCGTCTACCTGACAAAGGAAGAAGTGCGCGCCAATGCCAGCGTCGCAGCTCCCTACATCATCTCCAACGGCAGCCTCGACTCCATCGGAATTGAGTACTCTGACGGGATCTACGTATCCAATCTCAGTTTGGGCAGTCTCAACATCACTGCTGAGACTACCATTGCAGACTTCACTCTCGCCGTGCTTGCCAACAACGACAATGCCACTGATACCACCGATGCCGGCATACGGATAGCTGACCAAATCACATTCTACTGGCTGGTACAGAAGCAGAAAGACGGTGTTCCGTACACAGTACGTCGCGAAGACCATGTATCTCTGAATGCCAACGACCAGCGCTTGCTGTGGAATGTGGTATATCCATCTGCCTTTGCATCACACAATGGTGTTCTGGCCACATCGGCCGACATGCCTGACGGTGCCTATGCATGGGTTCGCTCTCGTAAGGTAAACAGTGGAACGACCTTGGTATCTTCCGAACGGTTGGCATGCCACAACTCCATCCTGGCAGACTATACCGATGACGATGCCTTCGAGCGTGCTGCAACCTCCTACGGAGGCTACAAGACCTCACTGCTCAAGCCTGATGGCGACTCTGGTTCTTCTGGCTACGAACCTACCCCGGAGACGCGGTACACCCAGACGGTGAGCGTGGCTGAGGGTATGGAGGCCATGGGCAGTGTGTCGGGCGGTGGTTCGTATGCCGAAGGCACGGAGATCACCATCCATGCCGTGGCCAACTCGGGCTACGAGTTCCTGGGCTGGGTACAGAACGAGAACCCTGGATACGTATCGACCGATGCAGACTACACCCTCGAGGTGGAGCAGGACAACGACTTCAAGGCCGAGTTCCAGGCTGAGGCCGCACAGGTAACCCTCACCGTTGGTCAGGACACCAACCCTAACTGGGGTGACATCCAGATAGACGACCGCACTGCTGCAAAGACTGACACCATCACCGTAGCAGCAGGCACCGAGGTTACCATCAAGGCCATCGCAGCCACCGGCTATAGCTTCAGCAGTTGGACCGACGGCAACACCAGTGCCACCCGCACCATCACCGTGACTGAGAACAAGACTGTGAACGCATCGTTTGAAAGTCGCTAACGCGGAAGAGTGGAGAAGGGGAGTTCAAGTGGAGTTCAAGTGGAGTTCAAGGGACGATAGTCCAGAAAACCATAGAAACCATGGAAACCATGAAAACCATGGAAACTATAGCAACCATGGAAACTATGGAAACCATAGCAACCACGAAGCCACCCCACACAAACGTCCATTCAACTCCCTTTCAACTCCCTTTCAACTCCCCTTACAAAAAAAAGAGCACCCCGCGAGGAGTGCTCTTTTTTTTTGTAATCTTAATAAACCCACTTCACGTAGCAGAAGTCCTGGCGGTGTGGGAGGTCGGCATTCTTTGGATAGAGTCGGTATGCCACCTTGAAGTCACCGGCATTTGGTATGGAGTAATAGCCCTCGAAGGTGAAGAGGTTGCCTTCGCGCTTCACCACCTCCAGCGGTTCTACCTGGAACACCTTCAGTTTGCCTGTCTTGTCAGCACGCAGGGTTACTATTTCCATGCCGATGGCATCGTCGAGTCCCTGTTCGTCTACGACATACTGCACCTTATACTTCTTTCCGCTCTCGGCCTGGTGGATTGCAGGGTCTTTGTACGACGACACCACATTGATGCCATCCCAGCGCTGAGCCACGTCTTCCTTCCAGCTCACGATGTCGCGCACCTTCTGGAAGTTGTCGGCCTTGAGCACTGCTGCACGCTGAGCCAGAGGACAGTAGAAACGCTCGAAATAGTCGTCGAGCTGACGCTTCATGGTGTAGTGAGGAGCAATCTGGGCAATTGAGTTCTTCACAACCTGTACCCATCCTGTGCTGTAGTCCTTACCGGCTTCCTTATTATAATAAAGAGGTACGATTTCGTTTTCGAGCAACTGGTAGATGGTAGCCGCATCGAGCTGGTCCTGCTGGTCCTGGTTCTGGTATGTACGCTTGTCGGTGAGAGCCCAACCGGCACCTTCGCGATAGCCTTCGTACCACCAACCGTCCTTCACGGAGAGGTTTACGACGCCGTTCATCAGGGCCTTCTCGCCCGATGTACCCGAAGCCTCCAGCGGACGTGTAGGGGTGTTCATCCAGATGTCCACACCGCTCACCAGTCGGCGGGCCAGTTTCATGTCGTAGTTCTCGAGGAAGATGATCTTGCCCAGGAATTCAGGACGGCGGCTGATTTCGTAAATCTTCTTGATGAGTCCCTGTCCGCCACCATCGTGAGGGTGGGCCTTGCCTGCAAAGAGGAACTGGACAGGACGCTCAGGGTCGTTGACAATCTTGGCCAGACGGTCCAGGTCGTTGAACAGCAGGTGGGCACGCTTGTATGTGGCAAAGCGGCGTGCAAAGCCGATGGTCAGTGCGTTTGGAGAGATTTTTTTCGTAATCTCCACGATGCGTGAAGGGTCGCCCTGGTTGCGGAGCCAGTCCTCCTGGAACGCAGCCTTGATGTAGTTCACCAGTTTCTGCTTCATCGACGTACGTACCTTCCATATCTCCTCGTCAGGCACCTTATATATTTTCTCCCACAGCCGTTCGTTGCTCTGGTCCTTCATGTACGACTTGTCGAAATATCTGCCATAGAGATCCTTCCATGTGGTTGCCGACCATGTAGGGAAGTGCACACCATTGGTGACATAGCCCACATTGTCCATCTCCTCAGGGAAATAGCCCTTCCAGATAGGGGCGAACATATCCTTCGACACCTGTCCGTGGAGCCAGCTTACGCCGTTGACCCATGTAGAGGTGTTGCAGGCGAAGATGGACATGCAGAACTTTTCGCCGGCATCCTCAGGGTTGTTGCGTCCCATGCCCATGAAGGTGGTCCATGAGGTTCCCATCAGGGTTGGGTAAGACGACATGTATTTTGAGAACAGTCCCTCGTCGAAATAGTCGTGACCAGCAGGTACAGGAGTGTGAACCGTGTAGAGCGAAGTGGTGCGGACCATCTCTACGGCCTGGTTGAAGGTGAATCCCTGAGCCACATAGTCCACGATGCGCTGCACGTTGCACAGTGCGGCATGACCCTCGTTGCAGTGGTAGAGGTCAGGAGTGATGCCCAGTTTCTTCAGGGTCAGCACACCACCGATGCCGAGCAGAATCTCCTGCTTCAGGCGGTTTTCCCAATCACCGCCATAGAGGGCGTGGGTGATAGAGCGGTCGAACTCGCTGTTCATCTCGTTGTCGGTATCGAGCAGATAGAGTTTCACGCGGCCCACGTTCACCTGCCATACGAAGGCATGTACCACGTAGTTGCCGTAAGGCACATCGACCACCATTGGCTGTCCCTCGCTGTCCATCACCCGTTCGATAGGCAGGCGTGAGAAGTTCTGAGCCTCGTATTTTGCTATCTGGTCGCCATCCATCGACAGCGCCTGGGTGAAATAGCCGAAACGGTAGAGGAAACCCACTGCACACATTCTCACGTTTGAGTCCGAAGCCTCCTTGATGTAGTCGCCGGCCAGGATGCCAAGACCACCCGAATAGATTTTCAGTACATGACTGAGTCCGTATTCCATGCAGAAGTAAGCCACCGACGGACGTTTTTCGTCGGCTGGTTCGTCCATATAAGCACGGAACGAATCATACACATTATTCATCTGAGTGAGAAAACGGTTGTTCTTTGCGAACTCCTCCATTTTCTCGTATTTCATGCGAGCCAGGAACAGTACAGGATTCTGGTTTACTTCCTTCCAGAGTTCCTGATCCATGTCCTTGAACAGTTGTTTTGCATCGTGATTCCACGACCACCACAGGTTGTGGGCTATCTCATTCAGAGGCATGAGAGCCTCAGGTATTGACGTACTTACGGTTACATCCTGCCAATTCGGAGTGTTTGCACTTGATGATTTTAATTCCATAACGATTACTATACTTTTTTACCTTATTAATATATACAAATCACAGACCCGCTGCCGAAGCAGCCGTGTCAAAAACGAATGCAAATTTAACATTTTTTTTTGACATGACCAAATTTGTTTTTCGTTTTTATTTGTAAATATGGTTTTTTTTTCGTATATTTGCACGAAAATTAAATTGCGGTATTATGGACTTAGCAA
>R15__coassemble_5509_pt1 | contig 4475 bp, 7 predicted proteins | sample R15__metabat2_low_PE_055 | metagenome-assembled genome bin R15
AACCGTCTAACCATCTAACCATCTAACCGCCTAACGGCTAATCACCACCTGCCACTTGCTACCTGCTACCTGCTCCTTGCTACCTGCGAATGCGAATTTTCGCTTTCGCACTGCAAAATAGCGTCAGCGGTTTCGCAGAGTGGTTCGCTGCACGTCAGCGGAGGCTGGATGAAATTCAGCCCCGATGGGGCAGCTTCTCGGAACCACGATGCAAAGTTACGAATTTTTACGTACATGTACAAATAAAACTGAAATATCCTACTGCAATTTAACATTTCAGATGCAAATTAACATTTCGCGGTACACATCAACCAGGTGTTTTGTGCAGAAAAAGTGATATAGAGAAGGAGGGGTTGAATAAATCGCAAATATCGCAAATATCGCAAAAATCGCAAATATCGCAAGCAAAAAAACGATAGTCATTCCAATTGCTTTACATTTCTTTTCTTATATATAATTCTTTTCTTTAAATATATTATAATATAAACAATCAACCATACAAACAACCTTGCGATTTTTGCGATTTTTGCGATTTTTGCGATATGTGCAAATAAAATCGACTCACCTTTACAGGCAAGCCGGTCGCTTATGGAAGATTCAATTACACTATTTATGTGTTGAATCACTTGCAAAGTTACAAAAAGTTGCACATATCAAACCGCTTTTTTTGCACGGTTTTGGTTGGTTTTGTTCCCTGGGATGGTTGGTTTTATATATAGGACGACCTGTGTAAGAACGAAAAAAAATTAAATTTTATTTAAAATTTAACGCACATATTTTGTTGTAGTGTGCGCACGCTGCAAAATACGCGCACAAAGACTAATGGTGTGTGCAGTGGGACAGAATTTAAAAATCTATAAATTCTGTGGACAATATGCCTGTCTGGGAAAAACAGATATGTGGAATTATTTCATGAAGACGAAGTAGACAGCGGCCACGAGGCAGATGAAGGCAGCAATGTGGTTCCACTGGATGGATTCGCCCTTGAACATCATGTTGACAATTACTGCAAAGATGATGAGGGATATCACCTCTTGAACTACCTTGAACTGGACCAAATTGAATGGACCTCCGCCTTCGATGGTGCCGATGCGGGTGGCGGGAATCATGATACAGTATTCGATGAAGGCTATGCCCCAGGAAAACAATATAACTACAAAAAGTGGCCAGTTGGTGGACACTCCATCTTGGCTAAGCTTGAGATGGAGGAACCAGGCGAGAGTCATGAAGACGTTTGACCCGATGAGAAGTAGTATGGTGTATAGTCCGTTCATAAGAGTCCTGCTTTTTGCCATTGGTCAATAAGGGTTTCGCAGTCGTGACGGGCTTGCTCGTCGGAGACTTCGTACTCGGAGGTGAGTGCGCTGACCATGTCGTCGATGGTGAATTCGGTGCCGTTGACGTGGTTCCACACGTGGGCTGCACTCTCGTTGAGACTGATGACTTTGGTGAAGTCAATGTTTTCGCGTCCTGTCGCAATGACGATGTGCTCACGGCAGATTTTACGCAACTCGAAATTAGGTTTGATCTTCATAATATTTTATGGTTTCAATAGTTTCAATGGTTTCAATGGTTGGAATGGCTTCAATGGTTGAGATGGTTGGAACGGGGGTGTTTGAGGCGGGAGGGGAGTTGGCCGAGGAAGAGGAGGCGGTATAGGGCGAGGAGGTAGCGCCGGAGGGGGAGCATTGTAACCCAGAGGCGGCTGTAGGTGCGCCAGAGGCGGCCGGAGGTGTGGTGGAGATGTCCACGGCGTATGACGGCAGACATAAGGGCCCGGATATCGTTGCGACGGCAGCGTTCGGTGCCAGGGTAGTTGCCATCGCCACGGAGAGTGACGTCATCGCCATTGATGGCATCGATGCGATGGAGAATGAAATGGCCCTTTGCGACTTCAGCCAAGACCACATCGCCCACACGGCATTGGAGAGGATTGCAGCGAGAGAGAATGACGCTGTCGCGGTCGCTCTCGATGAAAGGGCGCATGCTATTGCCCCGAGCCGTGATGGTGACAGAGTGACCTTCGTTGATCTGTTGGCAGACGACAGGAAGAAATTCGGCGTTGTCTAGGAACATAGTGTGGAGTGGCTTAGTTGGACAGCAGCTTCGTCGGGCAGGTTTTCGAGAAAGAAGACCGGGGTATGTTCGAGCACTGAGCCCACGGTCTCGCTGATGGAGAGATAGACGCGGCGGTCCCATTTCATGACCGAGCACGAAGGCACCAGGTAAGAGTAGGCCTCGATCGTGTCGAGACGGGATATGCGGTTGAAAGGGGCTTGCTTGAGTTGGACGAAAGCCCCAACGGGAGCCTCGACATCGCGATAGCAAGGGGTCTTACCGCTCCACGGACTACCGAAGACCAGGACCTGGTCATCAATGACGCGTACCACGGGGTTGTCGTCGTTGAGCAGGTCGGTACCGGGGATGAAGCGCAGCCAGTTGGTGGTGTGGGTGCTTTTGCCTGTGCCGCTTACACCGAGAAAGAGGTAACCCTTATCGTCTTTTCTCACCACGGAGGAATGCATGAGCAGTGTGGCACGGTCGGCAGCAGAGAAGGCATACATCATCATGAGGGAGTTGTTGAGTCCAAAGGCCCGCATGACAGAGTCGCCACGCAGTTTGACACGGCCCACGGAGAAGTCTGCATTGGTCTCGAGCAAGCAGCAAGCTCGGCCTCGGTAGTCGCTCACCACAATTTGGTAGCCCCCATCGGGTTTGAGATAGACCCCATGGTTGTTGCCGGCACAGTCGAACTGTCCCACTTCATCGCCCTTAGGCTGCGGAGTGAGATTGTCGTCGACAGTGAGAGTGAATATCAAAGGACTGTCGTCAATCTCGCGTTCGAATACACGGCTCGAAGGGATGAGACTGGAGTCGTTTACGCCATCGCGAAAGATGACCCTGTAGTTGAGTCTACCGACTCTGTATTGCTTGGTACCATTCATTGTCGGAGATGTATTTGTCGTAGAAATCCTTGTCATCGGTTTTGTATTTCTGCAGTGGCAGGAACATGCTCACACCACTATACTGGAGACTGTCTACGAGTTTGCGACCATAGGTTGCACTATACCAAAAGTCACTGCGATAGTTGCCTACCTCAACGCTGTCGAGAGCTTGTTTCCAGGAATAATAGGCGGAGGAAGAGAGGTTCTTGAGCATAAGTCCCTGAATGTCGAAGAAATCAGGGTATTTGTACTCCTTGTTGTAGCGGAAATAGTTGAGAACGGAGTAGGTTTGCATGTTCCCGAGGTCGATATCGTGCAAGGCAGTGCGGGTAGCCTCGGCAAAAGCCTCGAGCCTGTCGGTACGCAGAACAGATAGTAGCATGCCATAGGTGTCGTCGTTGTCACGATAGTAGTCGCCGGAGATTTGGATGAGTCGGCAGGCGTCGAATGGTTGGGCGAAAAGAGCCGGCATTATTACATCGTAGGGCTGGCCTGGTGCGGGGATTTCAGCAGGAGAACCGATGATATAGTCTGCCGCATGCCGCAGAGTGTAGGCCACCTCAACAGACTGCATGAAACACGCATCGAAAAGTATGAAACGGAGTGAGTGGCGGCTGAGCGCAGAAGCCATGTCCTCAATATCCATTTCGTAGCCCACGTCGTATGTGGTGCGGTTTTGAGTGTCGCATCCAAAGGAATTTTTAGGAGAACGGGCCGATGGAATCCATCCGGAAGCGTGGGACCACATCACCAGACCATAGGAACGAGCCCGATGGTGGGTTTCGGCATAGTTGAGCACCATGTCGAGTACATCGGAGGAGGCTGAGTTGAGGTTTTCGGAATAGGTGTATTCCGGAGTCATCTCACCATAGGAAGAGGCTTGGGTGTGGTTGCTTACGGCGTAGATGCGAGTGGAAGTGACGTCGTCAACATATATCATCACTTCGCAACTGTCGGGGATGGAGGTTTTGCCATCGAGGATTTCGTCGATATCGTTGGCCACATACCGTGACAGCGAATTTTCGCCGGCAACATACACCACGAGAGTCTGTCGGTTTTCTCCCCAAGGTGACAGGTTGCTGCTGTCGTCGTCGTGACAACTGACCAGTATCAGCATAAGAGCCAACGCCGCCGCACTATATTTCCAACTTGACAAACTGAAAATCATTACTTCCGATGGTAAGCAATATGGCGTTTTTGCGTTTGAGGAGTTTTTTCTTTAATTTTGCAAATCGTTTTGCAAGTCGTTTGGCGTCGGTGTCGAAAATGACAGCGACTGTCTGGGAATTGTTGCCCAGCACACCTTCGAGATACTGCTTGAGTTGTATGCCATACGACTCGCGGTAGAGCAGGAAACCTTGGCGCTTGAAGATCTGGGCATCAGGGATGGTGTGAATATCGGTAACAAAATACGTGCTATCGCCCAGGGCATTGGCAATGCCATACATATACACAGTTTGGCTTATAACCTTGTCGGCCTTGACTTTCTGTGCGGGAGCCTTGCTGCGCTTGGACTTGTTGGAGCTGGGA
>R15__coassemble_6454_pt1 | contig 3991 bp, 5 predicted proteins | sample R15__metabat2_low_PE_055 | metagenome-assembled genome bin R15
CACTCCAACTCAGCGGCATGTAATATGGCGGCCATACATTCTCGGGACACAAAACCGGAGATGGTGGTGCGGAAGAGTAGGGCGAACCGGTGTTGCGGTGTAACGGTGTAATGGTGTAATGGTGTAGTGGTGTAATGGTGTAACGATGTAACGGTGTAACGGTGTAACGGTGTAACGGTGTAGCAAAAACAGCCCAAAAACTCCCGAAAGAATCTTTTGTTCTTCCGGGAGTTATTTTTTTGAAATGGTTGCTCAGCTCTGGATCTGGACTTGCTCTATGGCGCGGAGGAGGTCGGTGGTGGGTTTGAAGTTGAGGCGGAGCTTTTCGATGGCTTTCCTGCCGGCTTGGGATTTCTCGTCGGTGGTCCTGCCGTTGGCCATGAGTTTGAAGAGGCCGAGGAACGGTACTTCCACCACGTGGCCTTCCTTGGTCATCTCCATGATGTAGTCCGATGTTGCTTCGAGCACAGCGAGGGTCCAGAGGGTAGGGATGCATTTGTTGTTTCTCATCACATCCACGAAGTGGTCTTTGCTGATCTTCCCGCAGTGGTCCACTTCGGTGTAGTAGCGGAGCTTTCTTTCCCCGCTGCTCGTCTGTACGTACTTTTCTGTTACTTTCAGTTTCATAGTTTTTTTATTAAAAAGGAAGAGAAAATATCCTTCGGATAAAAATTTGCTTCGCAAAAAAATGTGCGGCCACAAACATTTTCGGCTCCAGCAAATGCATCCTCGCATTTTCTTTTCTTTGTTAGAGACCGCTGTCTCTGAAATTTTTTGCAAAGTTACGCTGACGGACCTGCAGCGCCAAATATTTTGCGTCAACGTGCAGACATAATGCATCAGCCTGATTATCAGCAAAAAGCAAAACGACCGACAATGCTGTGTCAAGCACCGTCAGCCGTCCGTCAGCCCTGCGTCAACTTTACGTTAATACTGCGTGTTTTTTGCACATAATCCTCGTAGAAGTGCACTGGTTCAAGTAAAAAAAATATAAAACTAGGTTATAAATTTAAATAAATGCTAAAATATTTGGAAATAATTATAACTTTATATATCTTTGCAAAGTTTTTGAAAAAATCGTGGATGTTCTCTAGCAAAAAAACAAAATCTTATGAAAAATTTAGATCAGATTATCGGGGAAAATCTCCGCTTCCTTCGTACCCAGTTTGGGTTCAGTCAGGAAAATATCAGTCGGTTCCTGAATATTTCCCAGCCTGCATACCTGAAGTATGAGAAGGGAGAGACCACTGTCAACAAAGAAGCTCTTGAAGCATTGGCAAATATGTATAACGTCGATGAATACGACCTTATGCAGGAAAATCAGGATGGTTTGAGACCGTGCCTGGTGTATGCCTTCCGTCAGCAAGGCGATGAGACCGATTTGGCTTCGCTGGCCAAATTCCACAAGATTGTGAAAAACTATATTTCTATGTGCAATGAACTTGATTAGGAAAAATGAAATAAAACACGAAGCCAACCAACTGGCTTCAAAGTTGCGCAGCGAGATGGGTGTATCCGGACTCTATCCAGTCAGCATTCATCAGATAGCAAAAAGCAAAAACATCATTGCTTTCTTCACACCTATGACCGACAGCACATCGGGTGTTGCTGTGCGCACATCCGACGATCCACAGACCTGCCGCAGGTTTATGATGATAAACTCCGGCAAATCGCTCGGCCATCAGCGCTTCACCGCCTGCCATGAGTTCTATCATCTGCTCTTTCAGAAAGAGTTCAATGCCATAAAAGAAAAAACTGCTATCTTTCGCGATGACGATGAGAATGAGTTTGCAGCTGACTGGTTTGCTTCTTATCTTATCCTGCCTACAAGCAGTTTGGAACAAAAAATTCCTGCTCATGAACACGCACTGGATAAGATAACGCTTGGCACCATTCTCGACATTGAGCAGACCTATCGCTGTTCGCGCAAGACAGTGCTGCATAGGCTCAAAGACATGAAACTGATTTCGAGTGCATTCTTCGATCGGTATGAAGCAAATGTAATGAAGTCTGCCAACGAATATGGTTATCCGCTGGATTTGTATCGACAAACCGACAAGACTGAACTCATAGGCGACTACAACATCAAGGCTCGGCAATTGTTCAATGAAGGACGCATCTCTCAGGCCATGTATTTCTCACTTCTTGAAGATATAGGTGTCGATCTAAAAAATGAAATAGAGGATAATGGCGAGGAGTAAGGTTATATTGGTTGACTCGGATGTGATTTCCCACTTCATAGCGACAGGGCATATCAACGACCTGACGGGAATTCTTAGTCCCCATCATCTCTGCATAGTTGAAAACGTGTACAAAGAGGCATCTCACCATCCCAACGACCCTCTACGGAAAAGCAAACTGGATCAGTGGCTGAAAAAATCCAACGTAAATATTGTGCCGTTTCCTTATCAAAATGTGCGTATCAAGATGGAGTATTACCGTCTGAAGAAAATGCAACCTCTGCACAACGATGGCGAATACGCCTGTATGTCAATGGCAAGATTTGGCAGTGAGGCTTTGGCGAGTAGTAACTTCTCGGACATAAAGGAGTATTGCGAGGCGTACGGCATAGAATACATAGGTACTTTCGACATCCTGTACATCGCAATTCGGAAGGGTTTTTATACCGCAGATGAGGCAAACAAGATTATAGCTGATGCCAAACAAATAAATTCTGCCAGATTTCCGATGGATACTATTGATGGCTACACACCTGGTCGTGAACTTTCTTAATTTATAGGTGCTTAAAATTTTCTCACTTACCAACACATGCAACACTACACCTCTATAATCCCACTCACGGGTCTGGCCGACCGACTTCAGCGGCTCATCGACCTGGTCAATGCCGGTGTGCGGCTGTGCTCCTCGCAGGAGGGACTGGAAGCCCACTACCAGAACTGCCATGCAGAAGCATTACGACTCATCAGCGTACTCGACAGCGAACAGAATTCCATCAAGGAATGCGTGGCCCTCTTCCCACCCGAGGAGGTCTTCAACATCGACTACCTGCAATGGATAAACTCCTTCGAGGGTGTGCGCAGCGGACTGAAAAGCAAGCAGACCGACAGTCCCGTCACCTCGCTCAACAAGATACTCAAGACGGTAGTGACACGACTGGCCACCATCAACAACCTCTGCCGCTACCCCAAGACCAGGGCTCCGAAGATCTACGACAACCTGGTGCACCACTATCAGGAGGACCATCTCGTAACCGACATGGCCAACTTCGACCAGCAGTTTGGCTACCTGCTCAAAGGCTCCAACAAGCAGAAAAGCGACCGCATAGAGCGCAAACTCCGTGAGATGCTCGGTCTGCTGGAGAACTCGGCATTCATGCGACCACTCATCCGCGAGGCTGGAGGCAGTTTCACCGAGGCGTTCCAGAGTCTGCTGACGGAAGGCACCACCGAACTCAATCCCGAGATCATGGCGGGCTATATCATCTCGAAGCGCGACGAACTGAAGACCTACGACACCATAAACGAGTTCTTCCGACTCCACCTCTACTGGCAGACCATCATGGGCTACCGTCAGGACCTGCTGAACGAGCAGGAGGACAAGGAACGACGGGAGTTCCGGCAGACAATCATCGACCTCGTCCGACCGCTACGCAGTCAGGCCGGCATAGGGTATAAGCAATGCTTCATCGACATCTGGAACCGACTGCTCGACAACGAACAATACTACACCCTTATGCGCACACCAACCCTCGACGAGGCCTACAACGCCAAACTGCTGCTCAACACCCTGGGCATCATGATTACCAGGCAGGTACTCACGGGCAGCATCAGTGGCATCCGACAGATGCTCTACACCACCCGACGCGACGACTTCATGCGTTCCACAGCCTACGACCGCTTCGGCACTACCCACTCAGCCCTCACCCCCGACCTCAAACAGTTCATCCTCGACACCCTCCAAACAAGCAATTGAAAATGTCTCGTACTGAAATAAGTTTACTCCGATTTTAACAAATTAGAGTAAAATAGTT
>R15__coassemble_7937_pt1 | contig 3452 bp, 3 predicted proteins | sample R15__metabat2_low_PE_055 | metagenome-assembled genome bin R15
TCAGTAAGAAGCCTCACCCCAACCCTCTCCTAATCCTTCGACAAACTCAGGAACCGGCGAGGGAGAAGATGGACTTTTGACCCGCCCAGCCCATAGAGGCTAACCAAGTCGAATGCAAATATAAGAAAAATTTTTGAACTTGCAAAATTTTTTTTCAATCGCTCTGTGAGCGAGCTGTTGGCATTGGCTGTTGGCTGTTGGCTGTTGGCTGTTGGCATTGGCTGTTGGCTAAAAAGTTGAAAAAAGGCCTGGTGGACAACAAAAAGAGCCACCATGGTGAGGGTGGCTCTTTTATATACGTTTTGGGATGTCGTTTTCGCTACTTCAGTGGGGCGATGACGAATGTGAAGGAGCGATCCTGGTATGGCATCTGGTACTCTCGGAGTGGCCATGCTCCCCAGGAGTTGACACATCCTATACCCATCTCTTTCTGGGCAATATGTACGGAGGCGTAGCTGCGAGGAGTGAGGTCGCCGCTGTGCCACTGCTCCTTGTGGTCGGATGGGTCGAGATCGTCGTAGGTGTAGTTGATGGCCTGGCATTCGAGTGGTTCGCCGGCATAGAACTTGAGTCCGTGACCATAGCGGTCTATCATCTGCCACCAGCGTACCTGGGTCTTGTTTCCAGACTCCTGAGGACGGATATATCCATAGTATTGATCGGCAACCTCTTGGCGATAGACTCCGAGTTGGGAAGCACCATTGCGATCGCAGTAGTTTTCGAATGGTCCATCACCATAGAAGAGGATGTTGTCGTAGGCCTTTGGCATATCGAGTTTTATGCCATAGCGCAGCATCTGAGGCATCTTGTGGGCATCCTTGTCGACAGTGAGGTTTTCGGTGACGATGAGGCTTCCGTCTTCCTGCATCACGTAGGTGAGAGCGAGCTGAGCCTTGAGCTGAGGAAGGTCGTAGAGACAGGTTAGAGTAGAGAGGTTAGAGGTTAGAGATTTTAGTTTTAACTCTGGATTTCTCCAAGCACGCAGCGACTTCTGCATTCCGGCACCGTGGTCGTTGTCGGTAGGGGCGCGCCAGAAGTCAGGAGTGATGCTGCTTCCAGCCTCGAGCATCTGACGGCCGGCAACTTCGTAGCTATTGATGAAACCAGTCTCAGGATTGAAAGTGACCTTGACATCGCTGGCCTGGAGAGTGTTGGCTGTTCCGGATTTGCCGGAAGTTCTGGCATTTCCGGAGATTTCCGGGAACTGATAAGGGCGCAGCACAATCTGGTCGTGGGCTATCTGACGGCGGTCTTGGGTATATACGAGGTTGAGTACGAGTTCCTTGCCGGCATAGCGAGAGTTGGCCTTGATGTCGTTGATATCCATTATGGTGATGCGGCCCTTCTGCTGAGGCTGAATGTTGAGTCCATCGAGAATGTGGCGGCCCGAAGTGACTTTCTCGTCCTCGGCCATGATGGTCCACTCGACCTCACCCTTGAGAGGAACGAAGAAATTCTCGTTGAAGATGACGAGATCGTTGCCTTCGAGGGTGGTCCAGATGTTCTGGTAGTAGTATTGCACCTCATAGGCATGAGGATTGAAACTGCGATCCGGGGCAACTACACCGTTGCAGTTGAAGTTGTTGTCGGAAGGGCGGTTTTCGCCGTAGTCGCCACCGTAGGTCCAGATTTGGCGACCAGTGACCTTGCTCTTGCCGCGGAGTCCCTGGTCGATCATGTCCCAGATGTATCCACCCTGGTATTTAGGATATTTGCGCACAAGGTCCCAATATTCCTTGAAACCACCCATGGAGTTGCCCATGGCATGGGCATATTCGCACTGGATGAGAGGACGTGGATCATCGCTCTCGCTGTAGCGGATGCAGTTTTCGTAGCCGTAGTACATAGGGCACATGATGTCGCTCTTGCCGCTGCCATCGCGTTCCCAGAGAGCACGCTCGTACTGGCAAGGACGGCTTGGGTCGTATTGCTTCACCCAATCGTAGGCATCGGAGAAGTTCTGGCCATAGCCAGCCTCGTTGCCAAGCGACCAAACGATGATGGCAGGGTGGTTTTTGTAGGTCTTCATGTGGTGGTACTGACGCTGCATATGCATAAGGTGGAAGTCCTCGCGCTTTGCAAGGGTTTCGTCGCCATAGCCCATGCCGTGGGTCTCGAGGTTGCTCTCCGAGGTCATGTAGATACCTAGTTCGTCGCAGAGGTCGTACCAGCGAGGGTCATCAGGATAGTGGCATGTGCGCACAGCATTCATGTTCAGTTGTTTCATCACTTCGATGTCCTTCTTCATACGATCTACGCTGAGGCAGTGCCGTAGTCAGGGTCGATTTCGTGGCGGTCGGCACCCTTGATGAGAATAGGCTGACCATTGACAAGGAGTTGGCCACCAGTGATTTCAACCTTGCGGAAACCCACACGCTGAGGGATGACTTCGAGGATGTTGCCCTTCTTGTCCTTGAGTGTGGTGTAGAGCGTATATAAATAAGGTGTCTCGGCAGTCCACTTCTGAGGAGCCTTGAGAGAAAGGGTGTCGGCACCGGCTTTGGCGTTGGCATTGGCATTGGCTTTTGCCACTTCCTTGCCAGAGGCATCGCAGAGGCTGTATTCCACCTTGCCCTTGCCCTCGAGGGTGGTGTTGATGGTGAGAAGGCCATTGGTGTAGCCATCAGTGAGGTCGGGAGTGATGAAGATATCCTTCACACGAGTCTCGGGAGTTGCATAAAGATAGCATTCGCGTGCAATGCCCGAGAGGCGCCAGAAGTCCTGGTCCTCGCCGTAGCTACCATCGCACCAGCGGAAAATCTGCATGGCGATGAGGTTGGACTTTCCGGGTTCTACATACTTGGTGATGTCGAATTCGGCAGCCACCTTGGCATCCTCGCTGTAGCCCACGTATTTGCCGTTGACATAGACGTAGATGCAGCTGGTGGCAGAACCTATGTGGATGAACACCTTGTCGTCCTTCCAAGCCTTAGGAATGTCGAACGAACGGCGGTAGGATCCCACGTGGTTGCGTTTGGTGCCGATGAAAGGAGGGTTGACTTCCTGGTCGTTGCAGAAAGCAAAACCGGCATTCTTGTAAACGGCATTGCCGAAGCCGTTGAGTTCCCAGTTGCCAGGAACAGGCATTTTGTCCCATTTGGAATCGTCGAACTTCACCTTGTAGAAGTCCTGAGGACGTTCGTCGGCATTGCAAACCCAGTTGAATTTCCATTGGCCTTCGATGCTCAGGAAACGCTCGGAAGAAGCCTTGTGGCGAGTGCGGGCCTTGGCCAGAGTCTCGAATGCGAAGAAGTCGGCATGGTCTTCGAGGCGGTTTTCCTCGTTGATGGAAGGGTCGTTCCAGTAGTCGCCCTTAGGCTGAGCATAAGCCACACCCATAAAGGCAAGGCTGAAAGCCAGAAGAGTTAAAATGTTTCTTTTCATAGTTGGTATGGTTTTTTATGGTTTCTATGGTTTCTATGGTTTCTATGGATTCTATGGTTTCTATGGTT
>R15__coassemble_8553_pt1 | contig 3270 bp, 7 predicted proteins | sample R15__metabat2_low_PE_055 | metagenome-assembled genome bin R15
TAACTCCCCTTTGAACTCCCCTTGAACTCCCTTTGAACTCCCTTTGAACTCCCCTTCAACTCCCTTTGAACTCCCCTTGAAGATTAATATTCTCCCGAGAGATAGTCATATACATCGCCGGCATTGATGTTGGCATACTCCACGAAGTCCTGCTCATACTGCTCTTCGAATATCATCGCAGCCTCGGCTGTCAGTTCACCGCTCTTGTGGCTGTTGTTGCTGAGCATCAGGGTGCATACCACCACTCCTGCCACACATGCTGCTGCCACTGTGGTCCATTCCTTCCAGTAACGCCGTAGACCCACTGTCTTGTGTTCCTGCTCTGGCAGCGCAGCCATCACACCCTGGGTGAGTCCCTCCAGGTAACCTTCCGGCACCGTGAATGGATTCTGCCTATAGTGCTTGTTGTCCAGATCAATCATAATGTTTTTTCCTTTCTTTTACTCTTTTCGACCAAACTAATTCAAAAAGGTTTAATCCACCTTATTAAAATATAGTGAAATTTTCTCTACTGCAATGTGATACGATGCTTTCAGGGCTCCTACGCTGGTTCCGGTGATTTCGGCTATGTCCTCATATTTCATGTCCTCCATATATTTCATCGTGAACACCAACCTCTGTTTTTCGGGCAGGGTGGATATTGCTTCTTGCAACTGGCGCTGGGTTTCATCGCCGTCGAAATATGGGTCGCTTTCCAGGTTAGAGGCAAAAATGCCTTCGTCGTTGTCGATTGAAAGTTGTTCGCGCTTCTTGTTGTGGAACGATAATGACTCATTATAGGCGATTTTGTGCAACCACGTGGAAATCTTGCTCTCTCCGCGAAACGAACCTATATTGGTCCAGGCCTTGATGAAAGTGTTCTGCAATATATCGTTGGCATCTTCGTGGTTCACTACGAACTTACGTATCAGCCAATACAGTTGCTCGCTATGCATCCTTACGACGCGCTCAAAGGCACTCCGCTGTGTCTTCTCATCGCGCAACTGACTCACCAGCTGCTTCTCATCCGTAAGGTCTATAGTCATTTTCTTGCCCCTTCGTTTCTGTTTTTTTTCAAAAAAAAGAGTCAGAAGAAACCTCTCCCAACTCATAGCTTTTAATCGCTCTTCGAGCGAGCTGTTGGCTGTTGGCTTTTGGCTGTTGGCTTTTCCGTCCGGATGGTAGCTAACGGCTAACAGCTAACGGCTAACAGCCGAATGCAAAGCATTCGTTACTCCTAACTACTTCAGGTATATCTTTCTCACTGTCTTGCCCACGCGGAGTATGTAGCATCCCTTCTTCATGTCGCCGAGAGAGATGGTCTTGCTGTCACTGTCAATCTTGAAGGTAGCCACCTTGGCCCCTGTGAGGTCAAACACCTCCAGCACCTGCTGGTTGGCATTCTTAATCAGCACTGTCGATTCGCCGACAGTGATGGTAGGCTGCTCCAGTTGATCCACAGCCATCTGTGAAATCTCTGGATAGTCCACCTCGCTCGCACTTACTGGCAAAATCCCCAGTGTGCAGACTATAGCTATATAGAGTAATTTTCTCACCATACGCAGTATATTTTCCGAGTTTACGCCACAAAGATAATAAAAAAAATTGACATGACCAAATTTTTTTTAAAAAATCTCTAGAATTCTCTAGAAAAATCTAGAACTCTCTAGAAAATTCTAGAACTCTCTAGAACTCTCTAGAAAATTCTAGAAAATAGTCCAATATTAAGTTCCGTGCTTTTGTGTTACTTTACCCAATATACCGAATCCTCTGATGGTGTGCGTTGGCAGAGGCCTGCTTCGGCAAACATTCCTTCGAAGCTAAGGTCTTCATCAAGCTGTGGCCAGTGAATACCTCCATACGACAGATAGAAGTCACTCCTCTGCTCTGCAGAAGCCTGAGCAAGGCGATGCCATTTTGCAAATTCATAACTTGCAACCTCGCCGCTCTCTGTACTGGCATACACACGCTGCTCGTCTGTCCAAACCTTAGATATTTTCATTGCTCAGTTGAAATGAAATTTTCATAGTTGTAATCGGCACTTTGTAGATAGAGGCCTGTTTCAACATCTGTGATTTGCTCATATTGCGGTGATGTGTATAGCATATCCAGTGCTGTTTGTAGATCAGTACCTTGATCTTCCATTATTAGTTGTACCAGTTGACCCAGTAGGTGATCTATGATAAATTTCTGTTCGTTAGTCATAGAGCAGTAAGATAATTAAGTGAACGTTGAGTGCCGAAGAAGTATTGATTGTTGAGTTTGCGGTAACGGAGAGCCTCAACAAGCTGCTCAATGGTAATGAGCCCCATTTCGTAGAGATCTAATTGCCTGACAACGCCATCATTTGCTACCGGACCGATTACTATATCGTAGTCGTGATGGAAACCATTACGTGTTGCGTGACGGTTAGCGAGAATGAACTCAGCCCATTCAGTACTCACTTCTGGAAAAATCCTGACATTAAGTTCGCCGGATGTAAGACTGCCGTCATCAAACATAAAGGAGGAAACCACTGGTTGAGCATCAAGTGATTGACGTGCCTTACGGATTGCCATTTCCATAGCTTGGTCTGGCAGAGATGTAAGATAGAATCCTCGTCCAAAGTCTTTGTTGATATGTCCTTTACTAAGGTCTATCTGTGTGACTTTTATATCTGAACCGTGATACAGTTTAATCATATCGCAATGTTCCTCCATGTATTTGGCAAACGCGGGCCAGGTCCTGAATAGCATCATCAAATGAGAGTTGATGCTCTGCTTCATAGCACTCATCAAGATAGCTTATGCCAGAGTGGGCTTTCAGATACTGGTAAGCCTGTTTGCTCGGGATTAGAAAATACTCGGCAAACTTACGTATTACTGTGACAATATATGCTGATTTCAAGTCCATTTTTTTGCAATTTGTTGATTCTCGATTCTTAAACTCGTTGATAAGGGAGATCTCGTTACTTGCTTAATAGATACTCATATGGTGTCAGAACCATAATCCATATTTCTCGTTTAGATACTCATCTCTCAACTGTGCATCTGACTTTGACGAGCCCAAAAAGATACCTTTATATGCAGTCAAACTACGACGTGTGCGCTTCTTGTGACTTCGTTGCTTTGGCAGAATGAATACACTTATTAATTTCTGTTCAATCTCCTGAGACATAGTCAATCCTTGCCTCTGAGCTGAATTTGAAATCATATCGTATAGGTTGCTGTCCAATTTAATCGTTAAATTTGTACTCATTTTCTTTCTTTTTTTTGCAATTTGTTGATTCTTCTTTGGGGGGAAGGGGGTTGG
>R15__coassemble_9346_pt1 | contig 3075 bp, 2 predicted proteins | sample R15__metabat2_low_PE_055 | metagenome-assembled genome bin R15
GGACATCTGCCTAGGGCAGGTGAACTCACCCCCGACTGCGTGGCAGCAGCATTGAATCCTGCAGACGAAAAGCAATTATCCGCTGCCACCTATCAATTATCAATTTCCCAGCGTCCTCCTCAGCTCTGCCAAGGTTGCGGCCACAGGGATGTGTATGGTGCGCTGAAGGAAGTGGTGGCAGAATACGAAGGTGCGAGAGTGTTTGGCGACATAGGTTGCTACACCCTCGGAGCCCTGCCTCCGTTTCAGGCACTCAACAGCACAGTGGATATGGGAGCCTCGATCACCATGGCCAAGGGAGCTGCCGATGCCGGTGTGTGGCCTTCGATTGCAGTGATAGGCGACTCCACCTTCACCCACTCCGGCATGACGGGACTGCTCGATGCCGTGAACGACAAGTCAAACATGCTCGTCATCATCAGCGACAACCTCACCACTGCCATGACAGGAGGTCAGGACTCTGCCGGAACCAATAAGTTTGAGCAGATATGCCTCGGGTTGGGAGTGGAACCAGAGCACGTGCGTGTGGTGGTGCCGCTGCCGAAGAACATGGAAGAGATAAAGCAGATGATGCGCGAAGAGATAGAATACCAGGGAGTGAGCGTGATAATCCCACGCCGCGAGTGCATTCAGACTTTCCGCAGGCATGCAAAGAAGGGTTAGTCGCCTGCGGCGAGGTTGATAGGTTGATAGGTTGAATAAGTCGCATGCGGCGAGGTTGATAGGTTGATAAGTTGATAGGTTGATGGGTTAAACCATCCGGATGGCAACCTATAAACCTATAAACCTATAAACCTATAAACCTTTTTTACAAAGTAAAAAACTAAAAATGGGAAATCTAGTAGCAATAGTAGGAAGGCCGAATGTAGGTAAGTCAACGTTGTTCAACCGACTTACCCAGACTCGCCACGCCATTGTGAGCGACGAGGCGGGGACCACTCGCGACCGTCAGTACGGCAAGTGTGAATGGGGAAACAAGGAATTCTCCGTTGTCGATACCGGTGGTTGGGTGGTGAACTCGGACGATGTGTTCGAGGGCGAGATCCGCAAACAGGTAAAGATTGCCATCGAAGAGAGTGACGTCATACTGTTTATGGTGGATGTCAAGACCGGTGTCACAGATCTCGACCAGCAGGTGGCCACCATCCTGCGTGGGGCCAAGGTGCCGACCATCCTTTGTTGCAACAAGACCGACTCGAACGAACTGCGCTACTATTCGTCGGAATTCTATTCATTGGGACTCGGAGACCCATTTTGCATCTCGGCTGCTACAGGTAGCGGTACGGGTGAAATGCTGGACGAAATAGTGAAACTTTTCACCAAAGACCTGAGCGACATCATCGAAGAGGACATCCCGCGTGTTGCTGTAGTGGGCAGACCGAATGTGGGCAAGTCGTCGATAGTCAATGCCTTCCTCGGCGACGACAGAAACGTGGTGACCGACATTGCGGGAACTACGCGCGATTCCATATATACTAAGTACGACAAGTTCGGTTTCGACTTCTACCTTGTCGACACAGCTGGCATTCGCAAGAAAAATAAGGTGAGTGAGGACCTGGAATACTACTCTGTGATGCGCTCGATACGTGCCATCGAGAATAGTGACGTGTGTGTACTGATGATTGATGCCACACGCGGCATCGAGGCACAGGACCTGAATATTTTCCAGGTCATTCAGAAGAACCAGAAAGGCCTTGTGGTGGTGGTGAACAAGTGGGACTTGGTCGAGGACAAGAGCAAGGAGGCCATAAAGTTTATGGAAGACACTATCCATGCACGCCTGGCTCCGTTTACCGATTTCACCATCATCTTTGCATCGGCCCTTACCAAACAGCGCATTTTCCGTGTGCTCGAGGAAGCAAAGAATGCTTACCTGAATCGCACAAACCGCATACCAACTGCGCAATTGAACGAAGTGATGCTTGACATCATCGAGGCGACTCCGCCACCAAGCTGGAAGGGGAAATACATCAAGATAAAATACTGCATGCAGTTGCCAGGCACCCACGTGCCATCGTTTGTGTTCTATGCCAATCTGCCTCAGTATGTCAAGGAACCATACCGCCGCTTTCTCGAGAATCAGGTGCGTGAGCACTGGAACTTCCGCGGTACACCTATTAATGTATATATAAGGCAGAAATAGTAAAAACTGTTTCTGCCTTATAGGTTAGTGGTTGGCGTCTTCGCGTTGCTTCTTGGCTTCGATAAGCTGAAAATCCTTTGGGCGCAGCACGAAGTTCGTGCCCAGATATTTGTCCTTCACCACAGGGTTTGCGGCCAGTTCGGGAGGGGTGCCCTTAAACAGGATGCGGCCCTCGAACAGCAGATATGCGCGGTCTGTGATACACAGCGTCTCCTGCACATTGTGGTCAGTGATCAGGATGCCGATGTTGCGGTCCTTCAGTTTCCAGACTATATACTGGATATCCTCCACAGCTATTGGGTCCACCCCTGCAAATGGTTCGTCCAGCATTATGAATTTGGGGTCGATGGCGAGACAACGTGCAATCTCGCAACGGCGTCGTTCACCACCCGAGAGTTGATTACCACGGTTTTTGCGCACCTTCTGCAGCCGGAATTCATCCAGCAGGCTCTCCAACTTCTCACGCTGATATTCTTTAGGACGCCCAGTCATTTCCAGCACGGTGCGGATGTTGTCCTCTACACTCATGGTGCGAAACACTGAAGCCTCCTGTGCCAGATAACCCACACCACGCCGTGCACGCTGAGCTACGGGGAGTTTGGTAATCTCCTCATCGTTCAGAAACACCCTGCCGCTGTTAGGCACCACCAAGCCGGTGGTGATGTAGAAACTCGTCGTCTTGCCTGCACCATTAGGTCCCAGCAGACCCACAATCTCGCCCTGGCGCACGTGAATGGACACATCGTTCACTACGGTGCGTTTGCCATACGTTTTCATTAGGTTTCTCGTATAGAGAGTCATACTCTCTTGCGAGAACTCAGGCACCTCCGCATCGCTCGCATTCACTGCTGTACGTTTTATCATTTCTTCGTTCATAGTGCAAAGTTACAAAAAAAAATCGTAATTGCAAAAAAAAAGATGCTTGTTTTACG
>R15__coassemble_10399_pt1 | contig 2865 bp, 3 predicted proteins | sample R15__metabat2_low_PE_055 | metagenome-assembled genome bin R15
ATAGTAAATTGTTAAATAGTAAATAAGATTATGGGCAAAATCAATTTCAATGCCGGACCTTCAATCCTTCCACGCGAAGTGATCGAAGCTACCGCACAGGCTTGCCTGGACTTCAACGGTTCAGGACTCTCACTCATGGAAATCAGCCACCGCGCAAAAGACTTCCAACCAGTTCTTGACGAAGCAGTTGCACTGTTCAAGGAGTTGCTGCAGATCCCTGAAGGCTATTCAGTGCTCTTCCTTGGAGGCGGTGCAAGCCTGCAGTTCTGTATGATTCCTTTCAACTTCCTCAACAAGAAGGCTGCCTATCTCAACACCGGTGTGTGGGCAAAGAAAGCCATGAAGGAAGCCAAACTCTTCGGCGAGGTAGTGGAAGTGGCATCAAGTGCCGAGAGCATCTACTCCTACATTCCGAAGGACTATACCATCCCTGCCGATGCCGATTATTTCCACATCACCACCAACAACACCATCTACGGAACCGAAATCCGCAAGGAACTCGACAGTCCTGTCCCTATGATTGCCGATATGTCGAGCGACATCCTGTCTCGCCCTGTTGACGTGAGCAAGTACAAGTGTATCTATGGCGGAGCACAGAAAAACATCAGTATGGCCGGAGTCACCTTCGTAATCGTGAAGGACGACGAACTCGGCAAGGTGGACCGTACCATCCCTACCATGCTCAACTACCAGACCCACATCGACGGCGGCAGCATGTTCAACACCCCTCCTGTAGTGCCAATCTACAGTGCACTGATGAACCTGCGCTGGATAAAGAAGATGGGCGGCGTTGAGGCCATGGACAAGCGTGCCCACGAGCGTGCCGACATGCTCTACAGCGAGATAGACCGCAACAAACTCTTCCGCGGCACCGTAGCCGAAGAAGACCGCAGTGTGATGAACCTCTGTTTCGTGATGAACGACGAATACAAGGAACTCGAAGCCGACTTTATGAAGTTTGCCACTGAGCGTGGTATGGTAGGCATCAAGGGCCACCGCAGCGTAGGTGGTTTCCGTGCCAGCTGCTACAACGCCATGAGCGTAGAAGGCGTTCAGGCACTCATCGACTGCATGAAGGAATTTGAAGCACAGCATTAGTTTTTGCTTTGCAAAAAGGTTTATAGGTTTATAAGTTTATAGGTTTATAGGTTAAATGAAAGTCTTAGTTGCAACAGAAAAGCCTTTCGCAGCGGTTGCTGTGGAGGGTATCCGCAAGGAAATTGAAAGTGCAGGACACCAGCTTGCACTGCTTGAGAAATACACCGACCGTGAACAACTCCTCGCTGCCGTGGCCGATGCCGATGCACTCATCATCCGCAGCGACAAGGTAGATGCCGAAGTACTCGATGCTGCCCGTCAGCTCAAGATTGTGGTTCGTGCCGGTGCAGGCTACGACAACATCGACCTCGCCGCAGCCACCGCCCATGGCGTAGTTGCCGAGAACACCCCTGGTCAGAACTCCAATGCCGTAGCCGAACTCGTATTCGGTCTGCTCGTGTTTGCCGTGCGCAACTTCTACAACGGCAAGGCAGGTACTGAACTCATGGGCAAGAAACTCGGTATCCTGGCCTTCGGCAATGTGGGCCGCAACGTAGCCCGCATAGCCAAGGGATTCGGCATGGAGTGCTATGCCTTCGATGCCTACTGCCCTGCCGAAGTGATAGAGGCAGCCGGAGTACACGCCGTGGCATCGCAGGAAGAACTCTTCCAGAGCTGCGACATCGTCAGTCTCCACATCCCTGCCACCGACGAAACCAAGAAGAGCATCAACCGTGCCCTTGTCAACCAGATGAAGCCAGGCGGCATCATCGTCAACACAGCCCGCAAGGAAGTCATCAACGAAGACGAACTCATCGAACTCATGAACGAGCGCATGGACCTGAAATACGTCACCGACATCATGCCCGATGCCGATCAGAAGTTCCAGGAGTTTGCTGGCCGCTACTTCTCCACACCTAAGAAGATGGGTGCCCAGACAGCCGAAGCCAATATCAATGCCGGCATAGCAGCTGCAAAGCAGATCAATGCATTCTTCAACGATGGCGACACCAGGTTCCAGGTCAACAAGTAATGCATAATGCATAGTTTCAGGCATGCATATCTCCTTCTGATGTTTGTGCTGCTGCCCTTGGGGGTAGCGGCACAAACGTCTTCTTCCAATGCTGCCAAGGCCAAGGAACTCTTCACCAAGGTCTATGACAGTGTTTTCGGGCCGCAGGGCTCTACGCTGCAATACCATGTCAACATCATAGGCATCTACAAGACCAGCGGCACCATCATCTACAAAGGCAAGAAAATGCGCTTCGAAGAAGAGCGTTTCTCCTCATGGCAGGATGGCACTACCGCCTGGATGGTCGATAAGAAGAAGAAGTCCATACGCATCTTCCGCGCCGATGACGACAGCAAGGACAAGTACATGAGCAAGTTCAAGTACGATGTCAACACCTTCGAATACAGCTACAAGACCGAAGGCGACTACTACATTGTCACGGTCAAGATACCCGATGCCCCTTATTTCAGCATACGTTGGGTAGAAGCCAAGATACGCAAGAGCGACTATGTGCCAGTGAGCCTCGGCATTAAGCTCGCCTTTATGCACACCACGGTGAAAATCTCCAATTTCCGCAGCGGAGGTATCGCCGACTCCAATTTCGTATTCCCCGCAGACCGTTTCAAGGACTACACCATCGAAGACAACAGATAGCAGCGCGAGCTTTACTCGCCCCTGCCACCTCCTCCCTGCTACCTGCTACCTGCTCCTTGCTCCCTGCCTTTCGACCGGTCGAAAGGCCCGATGTCTCGCGTCAACCAGGCTGATGTCTCGGGTCAACGGGGTCGATGTCTCGGGTCAACGGGGGTCCTCTC
>R15__coassemble_11066_pt1 | contig 2748 bp, 1 predicted proteins | sample R15__metabat2_low_PE_055 | metagenome-assembled genome bin R15
CGAAGTATTTTTATTCATCAAAAATTTTCTTTTCTGTTTTAAACACTAAGCTGCTAACACATGTTTTTACTGGTGACCCGGATTTATGCTAGATTTATCCTTTATCACAGATTTTTTTTTAATTTTCATATTTTTTTCGTATATTTGCATCTGCAAAACCATGATGTTATGAAGAAACTTACAGCAGTCCTTGCATTAATTATCAATTACGGGTTATCAATTATCAATTGCGAAAGCTCTGCTTTCGCTCAGGAAGATGTTGCCACTTTCCGCACATGGGCCATGACTCCGCCTATGGGATGGAACTCGTGGGATTGCTACTACTCCAGTGTCACCGAGGACATTGTGCTCAAGAACGCAGCATACATGGCACAGCACAAACTCAACGAATATGGCTGGGAATACGTAGTGGTGGATATTCGCTGGTATTGCAACCACCCCTCCCTCGGTGGTGGGTGGTACAACCAAAACGGCACACAGGACTATGTGCTCGACCAGTATGGCCGCTACCTGCCTTCGCCCAGGAGATTTCCTTCGGCCATGGTGGATGGCGAGAACAAGGGATTCAAGGCACTGGCCGACTCCATACACGCCATGGGACTGAAATTCGGCATCCATATGATGAGGGGTGTACCTACCGTGGTGGCGAAAAATCCTACGCAATACGAACTGAAGGGCGTGGACTGCAGCACCGATGCCAAGCGGCGCAGCGCATGGGGACTTGTTTATAACGGCACCACCTCTCCCTGCTCGTGGCTTGGAGACAATGCCCTGGTGCGCAACAGCAACAATGGTCAGCTCTACTACAACAGTCTGATGGATCTCTATGCCGAGTGGGGTGTGGACTTCGTGAAGATTGACGACATATCACGCCCTTTCTATACCAACGAAGTGAAGATGATTCGCAAGGCCATCGACCAGTGCGGCCGTCCAATAGTGCTGAGTCTCTCGCCTGGCAAAACGGCATACAGCTATGCCCAACAATGCCTCGACAATGCAAATATGTGGCGCATGATGGATGATCTCTGGGACAGTTGGAGTGCCGTGGACCTGGTGTTCAGCGAGGCTGACTATTGGTCGCAGCATACCCGCCCGGGCAACTATGCCGACTGCGACATGCTGCCATTGGGACAGATTGCCATGACCGTGGCCGACCCAGGATATACCAATGCCGACGCAGGCCGTTGGACCAACCTCACCCACGATGAGCAATACACCATGATGACTCTGTGGGGAATATGCCATTCACCGCTGTTCTTCGGAGGAGAAATGACCCGCAACGACAAGTTCACACTCTCGCTGCTCACCAACAGGGACTATCTGCACATGCACAGCTACGCAGAAGACTGCCACCAGGTATACAGTGACACCGACAAAGGCCATGTACTCTGGACCGGCACCGACCCCGACACTGGTGGACGCTACCTGGCACTGTTCCAGCGCGACAACACATGGTGGCAGACCCACAGCAATGCCGTGGCCCGCACAGGACTTATCTCGCGTACTGGCCTGAAGTCGAAAGAAGTGGAGTTCAGCATCGAGGGTGCCGAGAAACTCATCGTCTTCATCAGCAACTACGGCGACGGTTTCAACTACGACCGAGCCGACCTCGTCAACCCCGTACTCATCGATGCCGATGGCAAGGAGACATCGCTCACCAAACTCAGTTATGCATCCTACAAGAGCGAATGGGGCAGCGTGCACGTCAATAGGAACGTTGAAAACGGAACCCTGAAAGTTGCCGGCAAGACCTACACCACCGGTCTGGGCCTCAATGCCGAATGTACACTGATCTACAACCTGCCGGCAGGACACACCTACACGACCTTCCGTGCCCTGTGTGGCTACGACTCCAGCTGCGACACCGACAACCCAAGCACCTCGGGCACAACGATGGAGTTTATGTTCTATCTCAACAACATCGACACCGACACCACGCCTGCATTCGACATCGACCTCACACAGTTTGGTTACGCCAAGGACGAGAAAGTTGCCGTATTCAACATCTGGACACAGCAGTACGAGTCAGATGCCGTTGACACACTCTCAGTCTCCGTACCGCTTCACGGGGCCCTGCTCTACCGATTGGAAGGAAGCGGAAGCAGTGTCGAGGCTGCTTCGCAGCAGGTTGCGGGTTATGGGTTACAAGATACAGAAACCTACAACCTTGCCGGTCGCAAGATGGCCAACAGCCAACAGACAACAGTCAACAGCCTCCCCAAGGGAGTTTATATCACCCAAGGCAAGAAAGTGCTTGTAAGATGATGCCAGATAATGGTATGCGATGATAGACATGCCGTCCCCGGAATTTGTAGATTTTAGTTTTTTGGACCACCGCACACACCTTTAATCTTTGTGCGCGTTTTTTGAGACACATGCACACGGTAGTAAAATGTGTGCGTTAAATTTTATATATAATTTAATTTTTTCGTTATTGCACCGATTGCCCTATGTACAAAATTTTTTTGTAACTTTGCAGTCCATTAGCCCCCTATAATAGGGGAATTTTTTTTCATAAAACGACCAGCTTGCCTGTGAAGGTGGGCCGGTTTTGTTATCTCGGTCGCAAAAGTCGCAAAAGTCGCAAAAGTCGCAAAAGTCGCAAGGTCGTTTGTATGGTTGTTTATTATATTATATATAAAGAAAAGAAGAAAAGAAGAAAAGAAAAGAAATAAAAGCGTTTTTGTGTCCCTTTAAATTATGCATGGGACATCGCGGACATTTGGGACATTTGGGACATTTGAGACC
>R15__coassemble_11807_pt1 | contig 2625 bp, 3 predicted proteins | sample R15__metabat2_low_PE_055 | metagenome-assembled genome bin R15
ATCAGTTCACCCCGCCATAGTTGAAGGATTCGTCGAAGGTCTGTGGGAATTTCTCTGCTCCTATGTACAGCGTATCGAAAGCATCGGTGCCGTCGGTGCGGTGTTCGATTTCGTCTTCCTGATCAACGCGGTTATACTTGGCGTAGGACGATGCTGCACGTTCCATGGTTTTGGTGTCCTTGCGTGCCTGAGCCATCTGGTATGTAGCGAGAATCATCTGATTGAAACGCCAGCGGTGGAAGTCGCGTGAGTTCTTGGTGAGGTTAGGAAGGAGTGTCTTGACTATTGCCAGGTCGCTGTAGGCAATGGATTTCACCACAGAATGCCGGCTCATGTCCTCGTCGATGAACTGGCGGTCTTTGCTTTCAGGATACGACAGCAGCCAGTTGTACATATCACGGATACGAAGGATGCGCTCCACAACCAAGGGGGTGTAAAGTTTCTGAAGTTCGTCTTTGTTTGTAAAGAGGTCCTTCTGGGCGATTTCGAGGGTGTTCTGCATCATGGTATGGTTGCAGTGTTGTTTGAATTCTTGTGCAAAGATACAGCAAAAAGCGTTCACAACAAAAGACAAAAAAAGAGACTCTGCTGATAGAGTCTCCGATATGAAGTTTCACTTTATGAAATCAAACTTATAGTTCTGCGGATAAAGGCAGAACGAGCGGCAATGTTTAGATATTTCGTATTTTGTCCTGCAGTTGCTGCAATCTGGTTAGCAGTTCGCCGAAGTTGATGGAATCGCCGTAGATGAATCCGGTCTGCATTTTGGCATAGTCGCTGCTGAGTTCGTCAATAATATGCTCAGGTGGCAGGAATGATATGGTTGCAGGCTGGTGAAGGCTATAGTCCAAACCACTCCACGCGGTAAATTCGCGTCGGTGTTCAATTATGTCATCATAAAGAGCCTTATCGGAAAGTGCACGATAAGCAAAGTCGGTATCCATCAGTTTCTCGATGTCGTACATGTGGCGCGTAAGGCGTGAGAGATGTGTACACCCACCTGGACGGTTGAACTCTTCGTGGAGGAGGAATATTTTCTCTAAGAATGTCCTCTCTGGCACTACTGTCGAGACTGGGAACTGAGCGTTGCTGAACTTCTCGTCAGGATATGCTTCGTCTATCATTGAGCGCATCATAACAGGCCGAACCGGTTCGAACATCGAGCGACAACTGATTTCCAGTTTCACGCGTTCCTGTACGTAGTCGTTGCGAGTGCCTAGAACGGAGTCGTAGTCAACGAAGAACTCCACCGGATCTTTGTCGGATTCACTAGTTTCTGGAACATTGATGCGAAACTTGTCCTTAAGGCCATACCATTCCAACGATTTCGCTACGTCATCTACCAGGGTCTGCTCGACGAACAGTTTTGAGGTTTTGCGTAGTTTGGTACGCTGGCTTTTACCCAGATGTTCAGCAAAGCCGAAGAATCGTCGGTCAATGGCAAGATCGATGTCCTCGGAAAAACGTTCTATCAGATTCCAACCTTTGCTCAATGACGTGCCACCCTTGAAGCACAGTGCATCGGAGTATGGCTGAGAGAAAACGGCTTTCAGCACCATGGTTACCCAGAAGTCTTTCTCAACGGCATTTTCAAGTATGCCCTTGTCTTCTGCAACATTAGTGAGGATGGTCTGTTTCTCGTTTTTAGGCAACTGTGCCCAGGAAAGAATTTCTGCCATAATCATAGTTTGTTTATCAGTTTACGAATCCACAGCGGGGCGATGGCCAGGTCGTGTTCGAGGTTGGTTGGGGTTTCGTGTTGCAGAAGGGCGCGCGTCTTCTGGAGTACTTCGTCGGTGATGCCAGCCTTGCCTATCTCCTTCAGTGCCATTACAAGCATGGAGAATGTCTTGCTGGAATATGCGAAATGGCGTGGTACTCCCTTCTTGAACAGGATGGAACGTGCCCCTATGTTTATTGTCCTTGGTGTGCCATCAGTGATATACACCGCATTCATCGGCACCTGGGTGGAGAAGCCGAGTCGGTTGAGAGCTGTCAGTCCAGAAGGAATGATATTGGAATGGTATTTGCCCGCAACGGCCTCTGCGATTTTGTCGAGAGGAGGTTTCTGGATGCCATATGCATTGCGCAATGGATACAGATATATCCCCTGGGCAATACGATAGAGCAAACCGTCAGTAGCTAGCCGGGAGAGAGTACGTGCCACTACACCATCGTTTTGCATATCGGCAAAGTCGCTGGTGAAGTAGAGTCTGTTTCGCCTGCCCGATGTAATTCTGCGTTTTATTTCCTTGGCCTGAATCATAACATAATTTTCAATTCGAGCACAAAGATACGAAAAATTATTTAAAAAACAAATAAATACAAAAGTATTTTGTCCGAAAAACATAACTTTTTTCAGACAATTTATGTATTTATGCTCAGATGCGTATGCAAGTGTGCCTAACCATTGTTATACTGGCACGATGTACTCTATCAGCGACTTCAATGGTGGTTTATCAGCGTTTTTCAACGTATCCAGCGTTTTCAACGTTTTCAACGTGAGGCGTAGCCTCCTATTCATCATCCTCCATATCCATCAGGTATTTGTCGGCATTATCGAGGGCTGTAGGTGAACCGAGTTGAGCGAGTTTGATTTCCTGGTTGCGGAGGTTGAGTTTGGTG
>R15__coassemble_13009_pt1 | contig 2459 bp, 2 predicted proteins | sample R15__metabat2_low_PE_055 | metagenome-assembled genome bin R15
GGTGTTTTGCAATGTCAACCTTGAGAAAAAACATTGCCGACATCGGCAAAACGGAGGGATATAAAACTTGAAAACAACAAAAAAGCAGGTCGTATGGAGTACATTTCTGTAGCAAAGTATGCCGAAAAATTCAAAATTTCGGAGAGAACAGTTAGAAATTGGTGTCAAGCCGGGAAGATAGATGGTGCGTTTCTCACGGGGAGGACATGGAACATCCCCGATGGTGCACCTTCGCCTCGCCACCGTGATGTGACAAGGCGGCAGAATCCGTGGCTCTATGTGCTGCGCGATGAACAGAAAGCGCATCTCAATATTGGCATTTACCACATCACCCAGATAGACTTTGCCTACCACTCCTGTGCCATTGACGAGGGAGGACTCACTCGCGAGCAGGTGGAGGAAATTTTTACGACAGAAGCACTGAGCATTGCCGATGGACCTGTGAAGGTAAACGACATTGTCGAGACTGCCAACCATTTCCGCTGCTTCGATTTCATCGTTGACCATGCCGAGGATGTGCTTACCGAACCGCTCGTCAAGGAACTCCACAAGCTGCTGAAACAGGGCACTGCCGATTCGTTTAAGAAAACCTACAACGTAGGTGACTACAAGCAGCACGTGGACAAAAAGGAGGGTGCTTTGGCCTGTAAGCCGAAGGATGTGCATGGGCGTATGGTTTCACTCCTCTCCAGATACAACGCCAAGCCGGTGAAGACACTTGATGACATACTGTCATTCCACCTGGACTTTGAGCAGATACACCCTTTCCAGAGCGGCAATGGTAAGGTGGGGAGGCTCCTGATCTACAAGGAATGCCTTGCTGCTGGTATTGCTCCGTTTGTGCTTACCGAGAAGATGAAATATCTCTATGCCACGGGATTGATTCTGGGCTATCATGGTCTTGAACAGCTCCAGGAGGCAAGCCTCTTGTGCCAGGATGAGTATATCCGTACCTTTGAATACGTTTAGCAACAGGGCTCAACGCCTTATCCAGAAGGAAAATGTGCCTTTCCTATAGGGGAAATACGCCTTGCCCGTAAGGGAATAACGCCTCTTTTCCAAGGGCTTGTTGCCTCTTTTGTGAGGACTATGTTTGACCCGAGACATCAGCCTCGTTGACCCGAGACATCGGCCTCGTTGACCCGAGACATCGACCTCGTTGACCCGAGACATCAGGCCTTTAGACCCAAGGCCGAAGGCAGGTAGAATGGCGAGCTTTGCTCGCAGGTAGCAGGGAGCAGGTAGCAGGGAGCAGGGAGCAGGGAGCCCAAAACAATGGGGCAAAAATAGTACAATATTAAGATGCTTATTTTTTTGTCAGTTTGAAATATTTTTTGTATCTTTGCACTATGGACATATCTATCGAAGCATTGGGACTACAGATGCTGAACGTGGGACTGGCTCAGCACGACGGCGATTGGAACTGGCAGAACGTATCCTCGCCATTCATACGCATATATCTGGTGATGGAAGGTTCGGCACTGCTCCACCTGCCAGACCGCACCATCGAACTGCGACCTCAGCGGTTGTATGTGATTCCGGCCAATATGACACACAGTTATGAATGCCACGGCAAATTCTCACACTACTACCTGCATGTGCAAGAAAGCTACAAAAACGCCACCGACATTTTCGACTACTACGACTTTCCTTTCGAAGTGGAAGCCGGCATCATGGATGCACATATCTTTGCCACTCTATGCAGCCTTCACCCCGAAGCAGCCCTACCGACAAGCAATCCGGAGAAATACGACAATCAGCACACACTGGCTGACTATGTGCAACGCTACAACGACATGGAGTTCAGCGAAAAGCTTCGCATACGCGGGTGTGTACTTATACTTATATCAAGGTTTGCGAAATATGCCGTAAGACGCAAATGGACCTGCGACGAGCGCTTGATGAAGGCCCTGCAGTATATCCGCACACACCTGTACGAGAACATCAGCATCAACGACATTGCCGCCGAAGCCTGTGTGTCGAAGCAATACTTCATAAGCCTCTTCACCAAAGCCCTGGGCATTCCGCCCCTGCGCTATATCACCAAGAAGAGGATAGAGCGAGCCCAACTGCTGCTGGCCACAGAACACGGATCGATACAGGACATTGCCTACGAGATGGGGTTCAACGAGACATCGTATTTTGTTCGCAAATTCAGGGAATATACCGGTACCACCCCTGGCGAATATCGCAGAAATATAGGTCTGAGCATCTAAGCGAAAGAGGCATCAGAAAACGGCACACAAACCATAGGGTAAGTGTGCAAAAATGGGTGGTTTTTGAAGAAAATGCATTTTTTTCGAAAAAAAGTTGCAAAAAAATTTGGTAGTGTCAAAAATTTGTTGTAACTTTGCACTCGCTTTCGGAGGAAAGACGCAAAATAAAGCCAAGCAACGAGGCCCAGGTGGCGGAATGGTAGACGCGCTCGTTTCAGGTGCGAGTGTTGAGAGACGTGCAAG
>R15__coassemble_13037_pt1 | contig 2455 bp, 1 predicted proteins | sample R15__metabat2_low_PE_055 | metagenome-assembled genome bin R15
GCTCCTACGGCATTGATTCTTTCGGTGCAAGAGAGGGGTACGTGGGTAAGGGGGGGCTGCAATTCCCTGTTCACCTAGGGGTTGCAGCTGTGCTTGTGTAGTGATGTAATAGTAAGTGGGGATTATTGTTCAGTCCTGCTTGTAGGAATCAACGGATTCTGCGCTGATGCTGTGGATGTAGGCCGAATGACGAGCCATTTCGCTCTTGGCAAGGTCCATGAATACGGCGTGACTCTTGCCGAAGAGGTCTGGAGCCAGTGCTTTGTCGCGAGTGATGAGAAGCGCCATCACGGTGTAGACCGTCATTTCGTAAAGACTTCGGCCACAGAGGTCGAGCACTTCCTGGTTGTCCTGAGCCTTGACAAAGTCGATGGCTTCTTCAAGCTGAGAGATTAGAGTTGAGAGTTGAGAGGTTAGAGATTCTTGAACCCCTTGAACCTCTTGAACCTTTTCCTTTATCCAACTGAGATATGTGCCATTGGTGATATATCGGAGTGCTGCCACTACCTGCAGCTGGGTTGTACCCTCGTAGATGCTGGTGATGCGAGCATCGCGATAGAGGCGCTGACAACGATATTCCTGCATGTATCCACTGCCGCCGTGAACCTGAATGGCGTCGTAGGTGCTGCGGTTGGCAAACTCCGAGTTTATACCCTTGGCCAGCGGAGTGAAAGCATCGGCAAGGCGCTGATAGGTCTTCATCTCCTTACGCTCCTCAGGGGTGAGACTGCGCTCACGGCTGGTGTATTCAAGGATTTTGTAGAGATCTACATATTTTGCACACTCGTAGAGCAGGGTTCTTCCTGCATCGAGACGAGCCTTGATATTTGCTATCATCTGGGCCACGGCAGGGAAATGTATGATTTCACGGCCATATTGCTTGCGTTCCTTGGCATACGAGAGAGCCTCTTCCCACGCAGCCTGCTGAATGCCCACACTCTGGGCCGCAATGCCGAGTCGGGCTCCGTTCATCAGTGACATCACATAGCGTATGAGGCCCAGCTTACGGTCTCCCACAATCTCGCACTTGGCATTGCGGAACACCAACTCGCAAGTTGGGCTGCCATGAATACCAAGTTTGTTCTCAATACGCCTCACAGTCAACTCCTTACTCCCTGCTCCCTGCTCCTTGCTACCTGCTCCCTGCTGCGAAGCAGCCTTATTTTTCCTGTTGTCATAGAGGAACATCGAGAGTCCACGGCCATCGGTAGTACCCTCCTCGCTGCGGGCCAAGACGAGGTGAAGGTCGCTGTCGCCATTGGTGATAAAGCGTTTCACGCCATTCAAAACCCAATACCCGTTTCCTCCGTTTCCTCCGTTTTCTCCGTTTCCTCCGTGGCTCACAAAGTGAGCCTTAAGAGTCACTGACTGAAGGTCACTTCCTGCATCGGGTTCGGTGAGGTCCATCGACATCGTAGCTCCATTGCATACGAGCGGAATGTATTTCTCGCGCTGCTCATCGGTACCGAAGCAATAGAGAGTCTCTATACAATCCTGCAGAGACCATACATTCTCGAATCCGGCATCGCCGCTGCTGATTATTTCGTTGGCAGCAGTATATACGCTGAAAGGCAGGTTCACACCGCCATACTGGCGAGGCATGGTGAGACCACAGAGTCCCGCCTTCATCGTGGCATCGAGGTCTTCGGCTGTCTTTTCGGCATAGCGAACCCTGCCATTCTCGCAATGGGCCCCCTCGAGGTCCACGCTCTCGGCATTGGGAGCAATGACATTGGCATTGATGTCGCCAACGACTTCGAGCACCTTGTCGTAGTTGTCTATGGCATCTTCGAAGTCCACAGGAGCAAAGTCGTATTGCTCAGCCTCGGTATAGTTCTTCTCACGCAGTTCCACTATGCGCCGCATGAGATCGTTGTGCTCTAGGTGGAACCGATATTCCGGATTATCCTTGTATGTATTCATTTGCAGTTTTTTTACGTTGTAAAAAAAGGTTGATAGGTTGATAGGTTTATAGGTTTATAGGTTTTTCAACCCGTGAATCAACTTTGGTACCACTTCCTCTATGCTGCCTACTATGTTGTAGTCGGCTACCTGGGATATCGGTGCAGAAGCATCGGTGTTGATGGATATGATGATGCCGCTGTCCTTCATTCCGGCAATGTGCTGCACGGCACCACTGATGCCACAAGCTATGTAGACCTTAGGACGAACCGTAACACCGGTTTGGCCAATCTGGCGATCGTGGTCTATCCACCCAGCATCTACGGCAGCACGGCTTGCACCAACCTCGGCATGTAGGGCAGCAGCGAGCTGGAACAGAAGGCCGAAACCCTCTTTGCTTCCGACTCCATAGCCACCGGCAACAACTATGTTGGCACCCTTCAGGTTGTGCTTAGCCTCTTCGACATGGCGCTCAAGCACCTTCACCACGAAATCAGCATCCGAGACATAATCCCCCACGTTGTGGCGAATTATTTGAAGGGGAGTTGAAGGG